>Ga0134096_1000001_pt1 | contig 432124 bp, 414 predicted proteins | sample 7_2taG_FD_94448 | JGI IMG/M metagenome (GOLD analysis project Ga0134096, IMG submission 94448) | Switchgrass degrading microbial communities from high solid loading bioreactors in New Hampshire, USA - 7_21_20_110_A3 metaG | ecosystem: Engineered > Bioreactor > Semi-continuous > Anaerobic >... | reverse complement strand
TATTTGGGTTCTTTGTACTCAAACTGCTTCTTTAACTGGCGGATGTCCTTTTCGTCCACCAGTTTTTCCGGCGTAATTCCGGAATTTATAACAGACTTCAGCCGCTCAAGGAAAACTTCCGGCATGCTCTCCTCGCCTTTTAGCTTAAACGTGAAATAGTACGGCTGGATTCCGCCCGTCTTTTTCACGCTGAAATCGTCGCTGTCCGGGCGGGACATATACTTCCGAATCATTTTCAGCAGCGTGTAATAACCGACATGCCCTATCCAGGGGATAACGCAGAGATTGCTTCCGCCGAGGTCGAACACGTTTATCCTGTCCAGCGCATGCTCCCGCGCAATCGCGCGGGCTTTTTTTAACTGTTTCGCCGCGTTTTCCTGCAGGTAGGGGTATTCGGTGTCCTCGAAAAGCGCCTGCTTCATGCGCTGCAGAATGCGGTTGTGTACGACCGCCCGGTCGCCGAGCCAAAGCAGGCGTATTTTGCGCTGGGCTTCCTCCACAAAAATGAGCCTTTTCTGGTCGTCCACCGCCTTGACAACCCAACACTTCCCGGCGACGGTCATGTACTGCGAGGGTTTTACATGCTCCTCGATCGTGCCGATTTTCTGCGAGCCATGCATGACGCTCCAGGTCTCTTCCTCGGTAAAAACGGCGTAGAACTTGTAGTTGTTTATAATCTTCTCGCCCGCAAGCCCGATGATCAGACCGCCCTCCTCGGTCAGCTGGAGGTGGTTGAGCGTCAGCAGGTGCATAATCAGCTCCTGAAAGTCGCTCTCGCGAATATACCGAAAGCTCTCCATCGTCAGAATCTGATTTGCCAACGCCCGCGGCGACATCTCCCCCGCGGACGCGACCACGCTCATAATCTGCTGGTAGAGCATGTTCAGCGGGTATTTTAGTATTTTCGGCGGCTCCATCCAGCGCTCCTCAAGGTACAGCTGCAGCATTGCGATTATCTGCAAAAGCCGCCACGGTATTCGTTCCGGAAACGGCGCGGCGTCGCTCTCGGGCAGCGTCTCCCAGTCCACAAAGAACATCTCGGCAGGGTTGCCCCTTCTGCCGGACCTGCCCAGCCGCTGAACAAGGCTTTGAACCGAGATCGGCGCGCCGATCTGAATGACCCGCTCGAGCCTGCCAATGTCGATGCCCATTTCCAGCGTTACCGTCGCGCCGGTCACAACCGGACCCTCGGACTCCTTCATATCGGTTTCGGCTTCTTCGCGCAAGGGCCCGGAAATACTGCCGTGATGTACATGGTAAATATCCGGCGTGCCGTTCATCGCCGCGATATAGCGCATATTCGTAATCACCGCATCCGCGACTTCCCTGCCGTTGGAGAAGATGATGCACTTTTTGCCAAGGCTTTTTTCATATAGGTAGGGCCAGGTCGGGTCGTTGAACGGGCTCATTTCGGTTTCAAGAATGGGCATGTTGAACTGCTCGACCGAAAGCCGGATTTTTTGATGCACAGCGCCGGAAACGACTGATGTAGCTCTGTCTGTTCCTGAAGAAAGCCAACGCTGCGCGAGCGTGTAATCGCCCAGCGTCGCGGAAAGCCCGATTCTGCGCGGACGGGTGCGGATGTACTTCTGCAGCCGCTCGAGCTGGCAGAGCACCTGGATTCCGCGGTCGCTGCCCATAAAGGCGTGCACCTCGTCTATGATGACAAACCGTAAATCGCCAAACAGGCGCACCAAATCCCGGTTGCGGTTCAAAAGCATGCTCTCCATCGATTCCGGCGTTATCTGCAGGACGCCGGCGGGGTTCCGGATCAGCCTGCTCTTTTTGCTCTGCGGAACGTCGCCGTGCCAGCAGCAGACCGGGATTCCGGCTTCTTTCAGTAGGTCGTCCAGCCGGTAAAACTGGTCGTTGATCAGCGCTTTCATCGGCGCGATGTACAGAATCCCGATCGACGCCGGCGGGTCTTCGCTTATCACCGTAAGCGCCGGCAAAAACGCCGCTTCGGTTTTCCCCGACGCGGTGCCGGACGTCAGCAGAAGGTGGTCGTCCGTATCGAAAACGACGCGGCAGGCTTCCTCCTGTATCTCGTTGAGCGAATCCCAGTTGCTTTTGTAGACGTATTCCTTTATAAACGGCGAAAGCCGGTGAAAATTACTGCTCATGGAACGCTCTCCAGCCGTTGATCTTTTCGCGGATTCTGTCCAGGTCGATGTAATCGCTGATAATCGCTTTCTTTAGAAGGCTGATTGGAACGTACTCGTCAAACTTGGGCGTTTTGAACTCATACTGCTGCTTCAGCTCCAGAACGTCCTCGTCGGTCAGCATATATTTTAGGTTTATCGGCTGGCTGAACGCTTCCTTGAAGGTTTCAAGGAAGGATTCCGCGGTCGTTTCTCCGCTTCCCAGCTTCAGCGTGATGAAATACGGAGCCTGTCCGCCGATGCTTTTGATGTTGAGCATATAGCCGCATAGTTTTTTGATGAGAAGCATGGTCGTGTAGTAGTCGAAGTTCCCCATCCACGGGAAAATGCAGACGCTCTTGCCGCCCATGCTGACGACGTTGTACCGGTCGATGCCGGTGTTTTGCGTAAGGAAGTAGGCTTCCGCCATCCGCTCCTTCGCACCTTTCTGCAGGTAGGGATAATCCTTTTTGTCAATCAGAACCTGCCGCATGCGCTCCAAAATGCGGTTGTCGGTCTTGATGTTGCTGCCCGCCCAGTAGGTCTTGATCTTGCCTTTGACCATCTTGACGTTGACAACCTTGCTTTTCATGTCCACTTCAAGTACTTCCCAGGTCCTTCCCGCGATGGTCAAACGCTCGCCCGGCGGCGGCGGAACGTCGATTTTTCCGATTGTATTGGATTCCGAAACAACCGTGTACTCGTCCTCGTCCGGGAAAACGGCGTAGAACTTGTAGTTGTTTACCACTTTCTCGCCGTTCAGACCGATAATCAGACTGCCCTCCTCGGTCGGCTGAATATGGTCGAGCTTTATAAGATGCAGAAGCAGTTCTCTGTAATCGTCGTGCGAAATATGCCGGAATGCCGCCATCCCCAGCACGCGCCTGGCGAGCAGAGCCGGCGTCGCCTCGCCCAGCTGCGCGAGCGTGCTCATGGTCTGGTGGTAAAGCATGCTCAGCGGGTATTTTTGAAGGCGCGGCTGCTCTATCCAGTGTTCCTCCAAATAAAGCTGTATAATCGCGATGTCCTGCATCAGCTTCCAGGGAAGCCGCAACGGCAGAAGCGGCAGTCCTGAGGGTTTTTCCTCCCGGCAGACAAACCACATCTCGGCAGGGTTCCCGCGCCGGCCCGACCGGCCAAGACGCTGCAGAAAGCTGGACACCGAGTTGGGCGCGTCTATTTGGATGATACGCTCTAATCGTCCGATGTCAATGCCCATTTCCAGCGTGAGCGTCGCGCCGACCACTATGGGGCCTTCGGTTTCCTTCATCTCGCTTTCCGCGGTTTCGCGAAGCGGCGCCGAAATACTGCCGTGATGCACAAAATAAACGTCCGGCGTGTTTCGCAGCTCGGCAATCTGGCGCAGCATCGCGATGGAGTATTCCGCCTGATTGCGCATGTTGGTAAAGATGATGCACTTGCGGTTCAGGGTTTTATCATAGATATACTCCCAGAAAGCGCTCGACTTGGGCTGTTCCTCTGCGGTTTCTTCGGCGTCCGCCGCTTCGTCTTTTTTCTCCGGCTCGCTCGGGTCATAGAAATGCTCGACCGCCAGGCGTATCTTCTGCGTGCTTCCCTTTATCATCGGGGTTATCACCTTTCTGTCGGTGCCGGAAGCGAGCCATTCCTCCGCCATGGTATAATCGCCGAGCGTCGCAGAAAGCCCGATCCTGCGCGGTTTGGTGCGCAGGAAAGTTTGCAGACGCTCGAGCTGGCACAACACCTGTATTCCGCGGTCGGTTCCCATAAAGCTGTGCACTTCGTCGATGATGATAAAGCGCAGATCGCCGAAAATGCGCATCAGGTCGCGGTTCTTGTTCATCAGCATGCTTTCCATGGATTCGGGCGTTATTTGAAGCACGCCGCTCGGATTGCGCAATAACTTCTGCTTATGGCTGGACGAAACGTCGCCGTGCCAGTGCCAGACCGGAATATTCGCTTCTTTGAGCAGATCGTTGAGCCGGTAAAACTGGTCGTTGATGAGCGACTTGAGCGGCGCGATATACAAAACCCCGACCGACATCGGGGGATCGTTGGTTATTTCGGTAAGCACGGGCAGAAACGCCGCCTCGGTTTTGCCCGACGCGGTTCCCGTGCTGAGCAGCAGATGCGCGTCGGTGTCGAAAATCACCTTGCAGGCCTCGACCTGAACCTCGCGCAGCTCGTTCCAGTTGTTGCGGTAGATAAAATCTCGAATAAAAGGCGCAAGCCTGTTAAAAACGTCGTCGTTCATCATAATTTCCCTTTTTACAGCGTAAACTCGGCGGAGTCGTCGTCAAAGTCGTCCTCCAGCTCGCCGCTTCTGCCGCTTGTCTTAAAGAGGTCGCCGCCAAGTAAATCCGCAAAGGTAATGTCGCTGCGCTGCTGCAGGATGTTGAGGATGCCGATAAAATCTCGTACAATTTCTCTCGGCGTCAGCAGTTCGTCGGCGCCGATGCGTTTGGTGGCGGCTTTCATAAACGAAATCAGGTTGTCTTCGGTTACGGTACTTGTATAGCCGTAATGCTGCTGGTGAATGTCCAGCACCTTTAAAAGAAGAACGTAAATCTCCTCGTTTGAGATTCGGTCAAGGTATATGACCGGGCTTTGCATATCCCGCAAACCGTCTTTTAAAAAGCGCGACGCCGCAAGGCGGGATTTTAACGCCTCGTAGCTGAAAAGCCCTCGCCGCGTGTCTTCCACAAACTGCGGCGTGCCGCACAGGTAGATGCCCAGCCCGCTCGAGCGCCCCTGCATCGTGTCGTTGAAGATGGTCAGCAGTTTTTCGTAGTTGTTGTTTCTTGCGATGGTGTTGGAAATCTTATAGAGGTTGACGCCCTCGTCCAACAGCACGATAAAGCCGTTGTAGCCGATGCGGCGCACGAACAGGGACATCAGCTTGATGTAATCGAACCAGGTGCTGTCGTCAATGATAATGCGGACGCCCAGCTCGCTCATCGCTTCGGTTTTGGTCGAATACTCGCCGCGGAACCACTTGAGCGCGCTGTTCTTTTTCTCCAGCGAACCGGTTTTGCAGCCCTCCCAGTACGCGGTCAGCACCTTTGCGAAGTCGAAGCCGTGCACCATCGCTTCCATGCTGTTGATAACCTGATAGATGCGCAGCTCGACCTGCGCGGCGAACGCTGGGTCGGAAGCGGTTAGATTTAACTCCTTCATCACGTCCATCTGAATCTGCGCGATCCATTTTTCCAGCACGGAGGACAAAGCGCCGCCGTCCGGCCGCACCTTCGTGGACATATTCTGTATCAGCTCGCGGTAGGTCGCAAGCCCCTGCCCCTTGTTGCCGCAGAGTTTGCGCTCGGGCGACAGGTCGGCGTCGGCTACGACATAGCCGCGCTCCATCGCGTAATTGCGGATGATCTGCAAAAGAAAACTCTTTCCGCTTCCGTATCTTCCGACAATCAAACGGAAGACCGAGCCGCCTTCCTTAATATTCGCAAGGTCGTTTAATAGGGTTTCGATTTCGTTTTTTCTTCCAACCGCGATGTACTCCAGCCCGATGCGGGGCGTAACGCCCGAGCCGAGCGAGTTCAGCAAAGCGGTGGTGATTCGTTTGGGAATTTTGACGTCGCTCAATGCAGTTCTTCCTTTATTCGAGTAGTATGATGTTTTCGCCTTCGGTCAGCAGCAGAATATCGCCGAGACAGTCCATCGCGGCTTCGTTGATGCTGTCGATCTCCATATCAAGAAATACGCCGGAAAACACGTACGACAGCTCCGATACGGTAACGGTTCCACCGCGTTCCATAATAAAGCCGAGGATTTTACGCTGCAGGTCGCTTACATGCGCCGTCAGTTCGCCGTACGGGTCGTCCGTCTGCGTAAATACCTGCTCGGCGGAATCTGTTTCCGTAACTGCCGAAGTTTCGGCTGCAGATTCTGCTTCTTCCGTCTCGGCTGCCGTTTCTTCGAATTCCGCTTCGGGAATGTCCGCAAGCAGCTTGTCCCGAATGATTTCGGCGTTTTCGATTAGTTTTTGCACTTTGGAATGGTCGATGCGGAAATTTGCTTTTTCTTCGAGCTTTTTGTTTTTGTATTTTTCTAAGATAAACTTTCTTAAAACCCGCGCGTACTCGTCATCCAGTCCGCTTTTCAGCTTTCCTTTGTAGCTGACGATCCCGCGCAGGCAGTTTTCGGTTTCTTTCATCACTGCAGTAATAAACCCCTGAAGCGGTTTGTTTCGGACATAGTCGTCGGCTCGTGTTTCGATCCACTTGACGTTTCCCTGATACACCGCGTTTTGATAGGGCATTTTCTTCTGCGTAATTTCGGATTTAAAGGCGTCAAAAATCCCTTTGCCGGTTTTCTTCCTGAGATATTTGTTCAAATATCGGAACGCGTCCGGCAGATAGGAATCGACCATCGCTGCATAGTTTTGATAGAACCCGCCCGCTTTCAGCTTATAATTGGAATACTTGAGCAGAAAGTCAAGGATGTTCTCTCTGTACGTATCCGGCTCTTCCGCGTTTAAAAAAAGATCGGATACGATATGGTCGGGCAGACGCGCGATGACGTCCGGATAGGGTATTTTCGCCAAAAGACCTTCCGGCAGACCGTCCGGGAAATGAATCGCGATATAGTCCGCGACCCACGCCTTGAGATAGCGGTCCAGATTGGGATAGTGCGTCCTGTACTCGCCCCAAACGGCGCAGAGTTTTAAAAGTCCGTCCGCTTTGTCCTGAATACCGACTTTGTTGATAAGTTCATAAATGTAAATAAAAATATAGGACAGCGAAGTCTGCGGATAAATCCCGTTTCTTACCTGACCGCGCCAGTAAAAGTAGTATTTCAGCTGCGAATCGGTCATGACGTCATAAGTCGGCCAGTAGCAGGAAAACGGCACAAACTCCGCCGGCTCACCCTCCTCGTTTGCGTAGGCAGCCGCCTGCTGAAGAAAGGTGCAGTTGACCGGTCCCCGGTTGCGGTTGAAAATGGCTTCGCGCAGGCGAAGATATTCTTTGCGCTTTTCCTCCTGCCTTTTGCGCTCCGCCTCCGCAAACAAAACAAACTGACCCCTGCCGTCTTCGCGAAGCGTCGTCTCCTGTTTTGCAGGCGCTTCCTTTTTCTTCTCGGGAATGTTTAGATTTATTTTGATTTCGATTGTAAAGAGTTCGTCGTTATCCCTCATATTAACCGCCGTTTTTTATGCATTCTGCGCATGAACAGAAACAGAAATGCCGCCTGAATTTCAATTCACATAAATGCCGACTTTTCAACAATATAGAGCTGCTGCGATATATCGGCATTATTATCGCACATTTGTTCGTGTTTGTCAATCATGAATTTGCAGTCGCGCAGGTTTTTATAAAATTATTATACCTTACGTTTTCCGTTTTGTAAACAAACAACGCCGACAAGTTAAAAATCCCAGCGTTATACCTTCCGATCGGCATATTGCTGAGATTTTTCTTTTTAAGAATATCCAAACTGCCTGAGTATTCCGTCCGACATGTAATCCGCCATGAGAAGCGACTGATTCTCGATCTCGTCAAAGACGGCGATATTCTTCTCGTATTGGCGGTTCAGACGTGTAACCGCTTCGGATTCCACCAAATCCAGATGCTTATGCAGCATCTTCTGCCACTCGCTCCGGTTCCAGTACGGGTTTATGCTTGACAGAAAGGCGGCGATTTCATCCGCGTTTCGAAACCAGTCTTTTTTCAGCTCGCTGTATCGCAGCATGTCTCCGGCTTTGGCGTTGTTGACCATATCGGCGGCGATGGTCAGGTGCTCGGTGAGCAGGTCTTTAAACTGGTTCGCGTTTTGCTCGCCGTAAAAATTGATCAGCACCGCCGCGAAGTCCGCCGGGTTTCTTAAAAGCCTTTTGGTCACCAGCTCCGTATCTTCAAGCCAGTCAACGGCGCTGACGATGAACGACCGGGTCCAAAAACCGTGCTGCTCCCATAGCTCGCGGATGATCTGCCTTAGCATTATGTTAACTTTCGCGCGATTGTATCTGTTTTTCTGCAAAATGTTTACCACCTCCTTAAACGCTGTTAGTACAGAATATGCAAGTAAAAAGCTATATTTGCGAATAAAAAAGAAAAACCACCTATTGCAGGTGATCGTCCTTTAAATGTTTTTATACAGCTTTTTTCGATTCAGGTTCAGCGTTTCTATGATTTTAATCGCTTCCGTATCAATAAAATCCTCTTCGCAGCAGAGGTCGCCGTCATACGCCGCATCGTCACACCGGTTCAAAGGTTCTTCCCTTATTGGCAGTTTCTGCTCCTGCGTCTTCGCCTGCAGCACTGTAAGGCACCACCTTTCTTTCATTAGCAATTATATTTTCAATCAGTTTCTTTTGTTCATTAATCAGCGCAAGCAGTTCGCGGTAGGAAACAAGTATTTCATCGCCCAGCTCTTTCATCTGTTCGGCGCTTTCAAACATGTTCGCTTCATAAGACGCGATTTGGATGATAAAAGCTATGGAATCGCAGTCCGACTGGCAGGGTATCGCCATGTACTGCTTCGTGTTGATTTTCCCGTTGTCGATTCGTATAAACTGCTCGTCAACCTGCTCTTTTTTGTCAAAGCAGACAATGTCGGTCAGGTTCTGCTCAAACAGTTTGACGACGAACAGCTTGTTTTCATTGTTCGTAAAAAGCGGAAGCTCTTTGTTGTAACTCTTCGGGCGCTTGTTCTCGTGGCTTTTGTAGGCGATCATTTTCGCGTACCGGCTGCCGTCTTTGCGCTTGTACTGCTGAAAAATGGTTACTTTGAACCGATTGTGTCCGTACGCGCCGGACAGTAGATAATAGATCGATTCGCAAACCGAAACGGCGCAGGTATAATACTGGTTCAGCTTTAAGGGTTCGTTCTTGTTTTCATAATATGCGATTCTTGCGTTCGTAATGCTTTCTTTTACAGTATATGTTATGGTCGTTATTTCCTTTAAGCATCCGGCGGTTACTTTACTTTGCGTGGAGACTTTGTTTTTATACTTATTTGCCAGTATAAATAGAATGCTGATTATGATATAGCTGCCGCCGACCGGCAGTAAAAAGGGCAGATTCAGTTTATGCTCGTCGGTAAACGTAAATTTTCCGATTAAAAAGGTGAAAATAAAACTGACGACAGCCTGAAAGTTCGCTGACGACAATATTTTATAAAAAAGTTTCAGCGCGACGCCGAGGGTGTTTTCTTTTTCCGCCGCCCGCTTCAGCGCGGCTTGCAGTTTTGTCATTTTCTGTGCTCCTTTCCTACTTGAGAACAGGCAGAAACCCCGCTGAGAAAGAAGAACATACAAGCAGGTATATTCATGTATATGCGTTCGTAAGCTAAAATTACCACCTCATGCCGATTGTGATTTGTGTTTTTATTATAACGCCGCAGATTGCCATATCTTGTCATTCGCAGAAATCCGTAAATGTTTTATACGAATATTTTTCATAAAAAAAAGAATAATAAGGTTGAAACGGTTCGTAAAAAACCGTTTTATAAATACTTTCCACTGGAGAAAAGGATTTTATGGAAACGAAAAATTACGCGAACGGCGACGGAATACCGCTCGGATTCGGTATGGCGCTCGCGCAGAACGCAAAAGCGATGGAATACTTCTCTTCTCTTTCCGAGAGTGAACGCCAGGCCATACTTTCGCAAATTCATAATATCAACAGCAAAAGCGAAATGCAGTCCTTCGTCGCCAAGCTTGCTGAGCGGGGAATCTGATGATCCCGCTTTTTTATTTTTTAATGTAAAAACTTATGTATAGACAAACACACCGGAATATGATATAGTATTTTTGGGTGTTAATGTATGGATAAACCGAAAATCGAACCGTCACAGAAGTATATTTACATAGTTTTTATCAGCTCGCCGACCGGAATCGGCAAGACGATCCGGTTTTTTACCAGAAATCTATACAGTCACGTCGCGGTTTCTTTTGAAAAAAACCTCGGCTCGATGTATTCTTTCGCGCGGTATTATAAAAATATTCCATTCTTCGGCGGTTTTATCGAGGAGTCTATTTTGCGGTATTCGCTCTACGACGCCGATTCAATCCCCATAAAAATCTGCGCAATCCCGGTTTCAGACCAGAAATACAAGGAAGCGGTTGCGTACATCAATTTTATAAAGGAAAACTCCGCGCAGTACATATACAACAGTTTCTCGATGGTTCTGGCTTTGTTCCATAAGCGCGTTCATATCGGACAAGCCTTTACCTGCCTGGAGTTTGCGAACAGCGTGCTTTCGGAGTGCGGTATTTCCGAAGAAATCAAGCCCGACCGCTATTATTCCATCGCGGATGTGGAAAACATACTCAAAGACTTTGTGATTTACGAAGGCGATTTATGGGATTACGACTGCGCGAAGGACTGGGGCAGCGACCTGTTCTATCTGAAAAGCAGCAAGCGGAAAGCCCTTCAATGCACCATCAAGCAGTTTTATACGCTCACCAAACGGCTAATCGGATAAAAAAACGCCCGCTCTTACCGAGCGGGCTTTCCATTTCTATCTCTTACTTCTTACTTCTTACCTCTAACTTCTTACCTCTTACCTCTTACTTCTTACCTTTTACTTCTTACTGGTTACCGCGGAAACATCGGACGCGGCATCCTCGGAAGTTTCCTCAGGCGGTCGGACGGTTGTATAAGGGTAGTTGTTCTCATCCTGCTTGCAGTACAACGCGCAGGGGGAATATTCAGAGGTGACGACGACGGTCAGCTGCGGGCAGTTTTTGAAAATCGTTTGTCCAAACTCCGTCGTGCTGTCGGGCACAATCACATACTCCAGCGACGAGCAGTTCATAAACGCGTTCTCGCCAATGCTCCTGACCGAATCGGGAATTTCCACCCGTGTCAGCGATGTGCACCACGAAAACGCCCGCACGCCGATGGAAGTGACCTTCGGGGGGATTATGATCTTCGTCAGCGAGGAACACTCGTTAAACGCATAATTCGGAATCTCTGTCAAACCCGACGGCAGCGTGACGCTCGTCATCGCGGTGCACCAGGCGAAAGCGCGATCGCCGATATACGTGACGCTGTCCGGAATCACGATCTCTTTGAGCTTATTGCTGTAATAAAAACCGCTCGCCTCTATTCGCTGAAGCGTTCTCGGAAGGGTTACATACTCGATAATATTGTTGTTGTAAAACGCCAGCGACCAAATCGAAATAACCGGTCTGCCGTCGATGTACTCCGGTATGATGACCGTCGTATCCTCGCCTTTGTATTCGGTTATCACGATGCCGTCTCTGCAGACGTCGTACTTGAACAGATCGTTCTCCTTGCTTTCGATATAGCCTTCGGGTTTTACATCCTCCGTCAGCCCCAGTATGTTTTCTTTAAAATATTCCTTTACCCAGTCGCAGGAGGACAGATTGGCTGCTAACAAAACAAGGATGCAAACAAACAGTAAAGATTTTATTTTTCTCATACAGATAACCTTTTATTGTTTTATGATACTATATTACTGAATCTTATTATATACTGCTTATATGACTTTTTTCCGAATATGGATAATCATACAATCGTCGTATTATTATAACATTTGGCATTTTATTTGTCAAATCGGTATTTTATATTGACAAGCATAATGAAAAAAAGTAAAATAAACAAAGTCATTATTCTATTATATTTTATTAAGGAAGTGTATTTTTTATGGATAAGCAGACTTTTGCTTCATACAGGCAGTTTTACCGCGATCAGCTGTTAAACGACTGCGTCCCATTCTGGCTTAACAGCGATCTTCTGGATAAAAAGTACGGCGGTTACATTACCTGCGTTGACCGCGAAGGCAAAAGCTACAACAACGACAAATCGGTTTGGTTCCAGGGCAGATGTCTTTGGACCTTCTCCGCGCTCTGCAACCATTACGGCAAAAAGCAGGAATGGCTGGACGCCATGGAGCTTGGCAAAAAGTTTTTGGAAAACTACTGCACGGACAAAGACAGCAGAATGTATTTCACCGTTACGCAGGACGGCAGACCGCTCCGCAAGCGCCGCTATATGTATTCCGAGTCCTTCTTTGTTTTCGCGATGGCGGAATACGCCCTTGCGACCGGCGACAAGGAAGCGCTGAAAAAAGCGGAAGACTGCTATGAAATGATGCTCAGAATGTTCCGCGACCCTTCGACGGATCCGTATAAAATAACGCCGAAAACCTACGCGGAAACCCGCAGCGAGCGCGCCGCCGCCGTTCCGATGGTGCTCATCAGCTCCGCGCAGCTGCTCCGCCGCTGCGACCCGGAAAAAGCGGATTACTACACGAAAGTCGCCGACGAAATCATCGACATCATGTTAAAATACCACTATAAGCCCGACCTGCACGCGGTGCTCGAAACCGTCGGCGCAAACGGCGAGTTTATCGACACGCCCGCCGGACGCACCATCAACCCCGGCCATTCGATCGAGAACAGCTGGTTCATTATGAATCAGGCGATATACACCAAAAACAAAGACCTGCTGCAAAAAGCGCTCAACATTCTTGACTGGTCGCTGGAATGGGGCTGGGACAAGCAGTACGGCGGTTTTATCTACTTCACCGACGTCAACGGCAGACCCTGCGAGCAGCTTGAATGGGATATGAAGCTCTGGTGGGTGCACAACGAAGTGCTCATCGCTACCCTGCTCGCGTACGGACTTACCAGAGACAAGAAATATTGGGATTGGTTCGAGAGAACGCACCTGTATTCCTTCGGACGCTTCGCGGACAAGGAATACGGCGAATGGTACGGCTATCTGCACAAGGACGGCACCGTTTCGCATACGCAGAAAGGCTCGATGTGGAAAGGCCCGTTCCATCTGCCCCGCTGCCTAATGAACTGCGAGCAGATTCTTGCCTGGCTTGAGAACGGCGAAGAGATGGGAACACTTTTATAATTTTGTTGGGGACATGACCGCATGTCCCCTTTTTTTAATACGATAAAAAATATAAAATATTTTTTAGAAGATGCAACCGGGCGGCCTTTTCAGCGGTATTATTTTATGAAAGAAAACGTTTTCTTGATGCAGACGCCGATAGAGGGCGGCGTTTGCCAAAAGGTGCTCCTAATGTTGGCGTCAACTGATTTTTTGGGGGATCGGAATATCCATGACAGACTGTCAATCGTCGCACGCAGAAGAAGTTTTTGAATCGCTGCTGGACAAATACGCCGATATGGTGTTTAAAATCGCGTTTGCGCGTACGAACAATTCGCACGACGCGGAGGACATCATGCAGGAAGTGTTTGTTCGGTACATCAAAAGCAGCCCTCAGTTTGAAAACCCAGAACATGAGAAGGCGTGGTTTATCCGGGTCACGATAAATCTGACAAAAAGCCTTCTTACCTCGTCATGGTTCCGTAGAACAACAGAGCTGAAAGATAATCTCTATGTCACCATGAAAGAGAAAAGCGAGGTTTACTACGCGGTCGCGGCACTGCCGAAGAATATGCGGACCGTAATTCACCTGTATTATTACGAGAATTACAAAGTCGACGAAATAGCCGAAATGCTCGGCAGAAGCAGTTCTTATGTCAAATCCATTTTGATGCGCGCGCGAAAAAAGCTCAAAGCCGCTTTAGGCGATACTTTTGAAACAGTTGAAAACGCTGACAAGTAGCAGTTTTAGAAAGGATGGTTGGTTTATGTTTCAGGATAAATACAGACGCGATATGGAAAAGGTCACCCCTGCCTCCGAAAGCCTGGTCAAAACAAAAGAAAAAATGCTAAAGGTCTGTCGGGAAAAGACGACGCGTAGGATATACTTAAAGCCCCTGCTCGCCACCGCGATGTGTCTTGCTTTGATGACGTGCGCGGTCATGTTCGCAGTCCCGCAAATGAATTTCAACGCTCCGTCGGACGACCAAACGATTTCCACGCCAAATACCAAACTCGGTTCGCCTCTCGTCAGCAGCGGAGCGAAGAGCGAGAGCGGTGCGAACCGGGACGATTCAAAACCAACGAACGAAAACTGCGAAGACCCCCGAACGGAAGATATCGAAACAGAAGACGGCGGCGGAAGTGATAAAGAAGTCGGCAATTACAGTTATACGGATATTTGCAAAAAAATTCAGCAGCTCGAAGATCAACACTTTACGATTCCGGGAAGCGATGGAATCATAGAAGAAGACGGACCGAAAGATGGGCCGGGCGACCCCGAGCAACCCGAATTCTCGGATACAAACAACCAGGTACTGGGCGTGCAGGAAGCGGACATCATCAAAACGGACGGTAAATATATCTATGCCTGCGGAAATGTGCTTTTAGATTATTATCGCTTTTATACAAAGAATTTAGCCAATCACAAAAAAGGCTGCGTGTATATTCTCTCCGCGGACAACGGAAAGCTCAGCCTTGTCTCGACCATTCGGATCCGCGGCAGGCAGGACGATTACGACTATGTGTTAAAAGAAATCCTTTTGTATCAGGACACCCTGATCCTGATTAAATCAGGCTATGCGCCCGCCCATTCAAGCGTCGGAAACTTTGATTATTATAAAAGAATCACCGCGGTTGAGATTTACGATATCGCCGACAGGGCAAATCCTGTTTTCAAAAACGAGCTTTATCAGAGCGGCGCGTACAGTTCCTCCCGCATGATCGGAAAATACCTTTATATCATTTCATCTTATTGTGTTTACGAACCCGACAAGGACGCGGCCGAAACGTATATCCCTATCGCTTCGCCGTACGACAGGAAGAATCTGATATCGCCGTCTCGAATTTTCGTGCCTGAAGATATATCAAAGAGTGTGTATAACGTCATCACCGGAACGGACGTCACCCAGCCGGAAAACTATAAATCGAGCCTGGCAACTTTGGGCGTTCAGGGTACGATTTATGCAAGCGAGAAAAATATATATATCGCGTCGTATTCGATGAAAAACTTCAACAGGCTCGAAATGAAAGCCAATGCCATCGTCATGGCGAAGGACAGTACGGATCTTTACCGCTTCTCGATATCCGGAGGCAGAATCAATCTTGACGCGACCGGAGAAGTCGCCGGAAAGCTTATCAACCAGTTCGCGATGGACGAGTACGGCGACACGCTGCGGGTTGCAGCAACCGTCTTAGAGTACGCATTTGAGTTTCGTCAGGACGAGAAGGGCTATATCGCTGCGCATAAGAACAGAAGCGTTTATAATGCCTTATATACGCTGGATATGGACCTCAAACCGGTTGGAACCATTCACAACCTTGCGCCGGACGAAACCATCCACTCCGTACGGTTCTACGGCAATATCGGCTATGTGGTAACCTTCCGGAACACCGACCCGCTGTTCGCGATCGACCTTTCCGACCCGAAAAATCCAAAAGTGCTGTCAGCGCTCAAAATTCCCGGATTTTCCGCTTACTTGCACGCTTACGGAGACGGTCTGCTCTTCGGTCTCGGCTGGGATACGGACAGCGACTGCATCAAGCTGTCCATGTTCGACGTTAGCGATAAAACGAACGTCTCGGAGATTACTGTCCTTTTATTAAGCGATGATTTACTCTACAGCGAGGCGTTCCTGAACCACAAGGCGGTTTTAATTGATCCTATAAAGAACATCATCGGTTTCCCGGCACTCGATTATAAAGACGAGCCTTGCGTCAAATTTCTATTATTCAAATTTGAAAACAATGCGTTTGTAAATATAGGAAGCATACCGATGCTGAAAGACGGATCGGCCTACACAAGGGGCCTCTATATCGGCAATTACATTTATGTGTTTTCACAGGGTTCGTATGATAGCGTTCTCTCCTCTTATGATATAAACACGCTTACCCGGATCGACACCTGTCAACTCAGATAGCCATCCCCAAACTCTGCGCGTTCCCCCTCTGAAACGCGCAAAAGAGCGCCCGCTGCATAACGCGGGGCTCTTTTTTTATTTCAAAAAAGCGTACCACGTTAAAACAAACGTATATTTACAAAAATTCGCGGCAAACTTTTTATCAGTATAACCAAATTTTTACCAGTAAATTATAGAAAAAACCTTCCAAATTTTTAGAAAAGGTATTGCAAACAAAGGGTTTTCGTGATATAATATCCAAAGCCTTTTGAGACACAGGCAAGTACACACACCGTTATGCGTCGGTTCGGGTGCGGATAGCACATATCCGTAAGACCGGCGTAAATCCCAAAGCGGTGGCGGGGCTAACCCGAGAAAAAAGGAGTAGAAGAAATGTCAGTTATTTCAATGAAGCAGCTGCTTGAAGCAGGCGTTCATTTCGGTCACCAGACCAGAAGATGGAACCCCAAAATGGCGGAGTACATCTTCACCGAGAGAAACGGTATCTACATCATCGACCTTCAGAAAACCGTTAAGAAAATCGAAGAGGCTTACCTGTTCGTTCGCAATACGGTCGCTGAAGGCGGCAACATTCTTTTCGTCGGCACCAAGAAGCAGGCGCAGGACGCGATTAAGGAAGAAGCGCTCAGATGCGAAATGTTTTATGTAAACATTCGCTGGCTTGGCGGTATGCTTACGAACTTCAAGACCATCAAGAAGTCCATCCAGAAACTTCACAACCTCAACAAGATGTCTGAGGACGGCACCTTTGATCTTCTTCCCAAGAAGGAAGTCGCCAAGCTCCAGAAGGAAATGCAGGACCTTGAGCGCAACCTTGGCGGTATCAAGGATATGAAGTCGCTTCCCTCCGCGATCTTCGTCGTTGACCCCAAAAAAGAGAAGAACGCAGTGGACGAAGCGAAGAAGCTTGGTATCCCTGTTATCGCTATCGTTGATACGAACTGCGACCCGGACGAAGTTGACTACGTTATTCCCGGCAACGACGACGCTATCCGCGCGATCAAGCTGATCGCATCGGTTATGGCGGACGCTGTGATTGAAGGCAAGCAGGGCGAGCAGTTTATTGATTCTTCCGAAGCCGGCGCAACCGCCGAAGCTGCGGCTGAAGAAGCTGCTGCCGCAGAAGCTGCGGTCGCAGAAGCTGCGGAAACCGAAGCAAAAACCGACGCCGAGTAATCGGACGAAACTATCGTAATAACAGGAGGCTAAAATAAATGGCTGAAATATCCGCAAAGGCAGTAATGGATTTAAGAGCAAAAACCGGCTGCGGCATGATGGAATGCAAGAAGGCGCTGGTCGAAGCGAACGGCGATTTTGAAGAGGCAATCAAGATTCTGCGCGAAAAGGGTCTTGCTGTCGCAGCGAAAAAGGCTGACAGAATCGCGGCGGACGGCATCGTTGACATTCTTACCGTCGGCAATACTTCCGCGATCCTGGAAGTAAACAGCGAAACAGACTTCGTTGCGAAGAACGCGACGTTCAAGGATTTCGTAAAAGGCGTTCTTGAGACAATCGTTGAAAAGAAGCCGAAGAGCATCGAAGAGCTGCTCGCGCTTCCCTACAAGAACAGCGACGCAACGGTTGACGCCGCGCTCAAGAACATGATTTTCACGATCGGCGAGAACATGAACATCCGCCGTTTCGAGATTGTGGAGGGCGTTGTCGGCACATATATTCACGGCGGCGGCGCTGCTGGCGTTATCACCAAGTTTGAGACCACCAACGGCATCGAGAAGACCGCAGGCTTTGCGGAATTCGCAAAGAATATCTGCATGCAGATCGCCGCTATGAATCCTCTTTATGTTTCCAAGGACCACGTCCCTGCAAGCGTTCTTGAAAGCGAGAAGGAAATCCTTCGCACGCAAATCGAGAACGACGAGAAGCTCAAGAGCAAGCCGGATGCGGTCAAGCAGAAGATGGTCGAAGGCAGAATCAGCAAGTTCTACGACACAAACTGCCTTTTGGACCAGCAGTATGTTAAGGACGAGGAAATCAAGGTTTCCAAGTACGTCGAGAACACCGCGAAAGAGCTGGGCGGCGAGATTAAGGTCGTTTCTTTCGTAAAATACGAAAAAGGCGAAGGAATCGAGAAGAAAGAAGATAATTTCGCCGAGGAAATCGACAAGCTTGTAAAAGGCAACTAATTAAAATACAAACAGCGGGATTGAAATTTTACATGCTTCAATCCCGCTATTTCAATAGCGGCAAGGGTGAGCGTATGGAGTACAGAGTTTTTGGCAAATCAAAAGAGAAAGTATCCCTGCTCGGGTTCGGGGCGATGCGTCTGCCGGTTATTAACGGCAGCATGGAGCAGATCGATGAAAAAACCGCCTGCGCGATGATCGATTACGCGGTCGCGAACGGCGTCAATTATTTCGATACCGCTTATATCTATCACGAAGGAAAAAGCGAGGGTTTTCTCGCGAAAGCGCTGGCGAAATATCCGCGCGGCAGCTATTTTCTCGCCGACAAACTGCCTCTTTGGAACACGAAAACCAGAAAAGACGCCGAAAGGATTTTCGCAGAGCAGTTAAGCCGCTGCAACACCGAGTATTTCGACTTTTATCTTTTGCACGCCATGTCCAAAGATAAGCTGGAGCTGGTGATAAACCTCGGGCTTTACGACCTCTTAAAAGACTATCAAAGGCAGGGCAAAATTCGGCATTTAGGCTTTTCCTTCCACGATACGACCGAGGTTTTCGAGCGGATTCTGAATACATACGAATGGGATTTTACGCAGATTCAGGTAAATTACCTGGACTGGGAGGTTATGGACGCAAAAAGGCTGTACGAACTGACCGTCGAAAAGGGCGTGCAGTGCATAATCATGGAGCCGGTCAAGGGCGGCGCGCTCGCTACTTTATGTCCGGAAGCCTGCGAGATTCTGAAAAAAGCCCAGCCGGACAGAAGCGTCGCTTCCTGGGCGATTCGGTACGCCGCTTCCCTGCCCAATGTGCTGACCGTTCTGAGCGGAATGAGCACGTTTGAACAGGTTCAGGATAATATCGGCACCATGACGCCGTTTGTTCCGCTCTCCGAATCCGAGCGCAAAACGCTCGACGAAGCGGTTGACGCCTACAGAAAGGCGACCACGGTTCCCTGCACCGCCTGCCGCTACTGCATGGATTGTCCGTCCGGCGTGGACATTCCGGGCGTTTTCAAGATTCTCAACGATTACGCGCTGATCCGAGACTGGGACGCCGCGCGCAAAGCTATCAAAAACATGGCGCCGGAGACGCGTCCCGAGAACTGCACGGAATGCGGCGTCTGCATGGAGCACTGTCCGCAGTCGATTCAGATTCCGGAGGAAATGAAAAAAGCGGATAGACTGTTTAAGGAGCTATACCATGAAAAGGATTCGTAAGCCGATTTATGCGGCGGTGCTAATCGCAGCCGGCGCGCTGGTTCCGCAGATCTTTCATTATCTCGGCGGCGCGAAGGCGGGCATGATGTTCCTGCCGATGCATATTCCGGTTCTGATTTGCGGATTGCTGTTGGGGAGCCTGTACGGTTTTGCCGCGGGACTGCTGATTCCCTTCCTGTCTTTTCTGATAACCGGCGGCGCCATGCCGTCCGCCGAACGGCTGCCCTTTGTCATCGCCGAACTGGCGCTGTACGGATTCGCGAGCGGCCTGTTCGCCGCCCTGCTTAAAAACGTTTACCTTGCGTTGATTTCCGCCATGATTTCCGGCAGGCTTCTATATGCCGGACTGCTGTGCGTAGCGTTTTACGTGTTTCATATGAAAAACGCGGCGCCGATCGCGGTATGGAATTCGTTTGTGCAAGGGATTGCAGGCGTTATTATTCAGCTTGTAATAATACCGCCCGTCGTGTATGTGTTAAAGAGGTATTTCAATGATCGAACAAATCAACAAAACAATACTGATGCTTAAAAGACACGGGTTTTCCTTTGTCGGAATCAATGCCGGCGAAGAAATCTTTACGTCCAGTAAAAAAGGCGTCGCTCCGATTATGGAACTGATCGAGCGCAACGCCAATCTCAAGGGCGCGGCTGCGGCGGATAAAATCATCGGCGGCGCGGCGGCTTTTCTGCTGGTGAAATGCGGGGTTGCCTACGTTTACGGCGACGTGATGAGCGAAAAAGCCGTATCCATCCTGAACCGGTATCATATTCCCTATTCGTACAGCAGACTGGTTCCGTTTATCAAAAACCGCCGCGGAGACGGTTTATGCCCGATGGAAAAACTGTGTATGGATATCAGCACGCCGGACGAAGCGTTCGATACAATAAAAGAATTTATCCTTCGCAATTCTTCACAAGCCTGATTCGGGCGGTTTATCCGATCGCGTATAAGCTCTTTTTATATAATCGTATTCATAAAATAAAAAGCAGGAAGCGGGTTATAGCCGCTTCCTGTTTGTTTTTGATTTACGGAATGACGCTGCCGCTCTTTAGCGCCATTTTCTCAAAACGGGCCAAAAGGTCGCTGATGCTGTAATAGCGCGGACTGTTAAAATAGGAGCCGACCTTGTCGTTGAACGGCAGATACCAATGCGCGTCCAGACTGTCCATGCCGTAGCAGGCGCCGGCAATCGAGCCTGCCGTTGCCGCCGTACAGTCGTTGTCGTGCGCCATGGCGACGGCGTTCGCGATGACTTTTCCGACATCCTTTCCGCCGAGCGCCAGCGCGAAGATGATCAGGCAGGCGTTGTTGATGGTATGTACGATATGCATTCCCGGGAACTTTTCGTCCACCAGTTCCGCGGCGTGACGGTAATCTTTTACAGCGTCGTAATGTTCAAGCGCCCAGCGGACGGCATCCGCCAGCTCGCAGTCGGCAGAAATATAGTTTAGGCCTTCGACAAGCGCTTTTTTGGGGTCGGAAAGACAAAAGCAAAGCGAAATGACGGCCGCAAAATACATCAAGCCGTAAACGCCATTATTGCGGTGGCTGATCCAGGCGTCCGTTTTCGCCATTTCCGCTGCCTTTTTCGGATTGCAGGGCGCCATATATCCGTAGCCGTCGCAGCGGATGTCCGCTCCGATCCATTCCTGATACGGGTTGTCGAACTCCGCCGCCTGCGACGGCGGGATTCCCTTCTGCAGGTTACCGAGCGCGACCTGCTCGGCGGTGCAGGCGAAAGGCAGATACTTCAGCCATGCATTTGCGACGTCGTTTAGCGTAAAATCAAGACCGTTTCCCTCCTCCGCGATAAACAGCGAAAGATAGGTATATCCGATGTCGTCGTCGCAGGGCACATGGTCCATAAAATCTTTGGTGTAGTTTTTCAGCTTCTCGTATTGATAGCGGGAAACCTCAGGATTCGGATGACTGGGCCAGTAATCCGTAAGCGGATATTCGGTTATGCCTAACTCTTTTGCGTAATTCTCCATTTTTTTCAAGAGACCATCCCTCGACGGGCGCGCCAAGCGTGCAGCCGGCGAATCTGCCGAATAACGCGGCTTTCAGTTTGTTTCTGTATTCGTCAAGCTTGATTGTGTTCTGCATTCAATCAACTCCGTTCTGATTATATATAGTATAAATAAGCGTCGATGTCAATAATTTTTATAAAATTATTCATAAATATTTTTAATTTACATTTTTCACTTGCATTTACGCGGATAAAAGCATAAAATGAATTTTACATGTTAACTGTCGAAATATATTTTGCCAAGATTTTTGTCAAAGGAAGTGTTTACGTTTGAGAAAATTTAGTTTTCTTATCATATTCGTAATGTTGTTCACCGCAATCCTATCCTCCTGCGCTAAAGATACATCAGAAGATACAGAAAGCGGATTCGCGACCGCCGCCGAACGGTTGGAAGCCGTCGAGAAATTCTATGCCGAAAACGGCCTGGTCAACTGGCAGGACATCGCCGCCGTGTATCTGATGCAGAAGAACATCGCCGATTTTCAATACGCCGAAGCACTGCAGAAAAACGAATCTTATGAAGACAAATGCGGCATGGTTATCGCGATTTCCCTGCTCATAAAACAGAAAGTGGACGTTTCTTCCTACAACATCGACGGCTATGTCACGATGATCAAAAACAACGTCGAGAGCAATTACGAGTCCATGACCATCAAGCAGATCGCGCTTTCGGTGTACGCGCTGGTCGCGTCCGACACGGATTACGACTTTGAAGCCGCCGCCGAAAACATTCTGAGCAGACAGAATAAAGACGGCGGGTTCCCCGCTTCCAAAGACATCAAAATCTCGGATACCGAGAGCAGCGCGTATGTTCTGAACGTCATCATGTTAAACAGAGAACTTTTCCCCGATGAATGCTACAATAAGGTCGTCACCTATTTAGGAACCGTCATTAGCGTCGACAACACCATTTCCGACATCAACGGCAAAAAAAGTGCAAGAGCGACCGCGCTCGTTTTGAACGCGCTGATATCGGCAAGACTTCCGCTCGACGGACAGGTTTCGACTTCGATGTCCGCGGCGATGGATCTGTTCTTCAGACTGCCGAACGGCGGGTATAAGAAGTATCTGGACGATAAAAACATCGACCGCGAAACGAACGGAGAGGTTATGCTCTGCCTTGCCGCTACCGGTTACGGAAATCTCTGGACAAAACTGCAAAGCGAAAACGCCAAAGACGTCAGCGACGTTAGCGAATAAGCGGGAAAAATAAAAGGAAGCAGGTGACTGCTTCCTTCTTTTTTTGTGATTTTTTTATGCTTTTCCAGCGCAGCCGAGAACCTCGACGAGCTTATGCTTAACAAGCTGTTTGATATTCTCTCTTGCGGGCTTGAGATACTGACGGGGGTCGAAGTGGTCGGGATGCTCTGCGAAGTACTGACGGATGGTTCCCGTCATAGCAAGTCTTAAGTCGGAGTCGATGTTGATCTTGCAGACTGCCATGCTTGCCGCCTGACGGAGCATGGACTCGGGAATACCGATCGCGTCGGGCATTTTTCCGCCGTTTTTGTTAATCATTTCAACATACTCGGGCATTACGGAAGAAGCACCGTGCAGAACGATCGGGAATCCGGGCAGCCGCTTGGAAACCTCTTCGAGGATATCGAACCGGAGCTGCGGCTTCTGACCGGGTTTGAACTTGTATGCGCCGTGGCTGGTTCCAATCGCGATTGCGAGCGAGTCAACGCCGGTTTTAGAGACAAACTCCTCAACCTGATCGGGATCGGTGTAGGCCGCGTCTTTTTCGCTTACGTTGACGGCGTCCTCGATGCCGGCAAGTCTTCCAAGCTCGCCCTCGACCACTACGCCGTGCGCGTGCGCGTAATCAACAACCTGTTTGGTCAGTTTAATGTTCTCTTCAAAAGGAAGATGAGAACCGTCTATCATAACGGAAGTGAATCCGCCGTCAATGCAGGATTTGCAGAGTTCAAACGAATCGCCGTGGTCCAGGTGAACGCAGATCGGAAGCCCTGTGTCCTCAATCGCGGCTTCGATCAGTTTCATCAGATAAACGTGTTTTGCGTATTTTCTTGCGCCGGCGGAAACCTGAAGAATAAGCGGAGCGTTAACCTCTTGAGCGGCCTCGGTAATACCCTGGATAATTTCCATGTTGTTTACGTTGAAGGCACCGATCGCATAGCCGCCCTCGTAAGCCTTTTTGAACATTTCCTTTGATGTTACAAGTGGCATATTATATTATCTCCTTTTTATTTTTTTAACCGTTTTATTTTAACAGTTTTTGCCTGATATGTCAATACCAATCACGTTTGCTTTGATGTTATTTTCTATAAAAATGCAGAAAAACAAGCGGTTCTCGGCTCATTTTTATGAAAAACCGATTGATTTTTGACACTCGCTGTGTTATTATTGTAAAAGATTGCAATAATACAGTTTATGTTATATCAGGAAAGGATAGGATGAAACTATGAGTCAATTAAAAGGCGCATGCATTATCGGACAGTCGGGCGGTCCGACCTCTGTTATCAATGCCAGCGCATACGGCTGCATCAAAACAGCACTCGAAAACGAAAATATAACCAAGGTTTACGGCGCGCTGAACGGCATTAAGGGCGTTCTCAACGACAACCTGATTGATATGGGCAAGGAAGACCCGAACGAGCTCGCGCTCATGCTCCAGACGCCCTCCTCCGCGCTCGGTTCCTGCCGCTACAAACTGAAGGACCCCGATGTGGACGATACCGATTACAAGCGCATTCTTGAGATTTTCAAGAAGTACAACGTCCGCTACTTCTTCTACAACGGCGGAAACGACTCGATGGACACCTGCAACAAGATTTCCAAATTCATGCTCAAAAACGGCTATGAATGCCGCGTAATGGGCATTCCGAAGACCATCGACAACGACCTTGCCGGAACCGACCACTGCCCCGGCTACGGTTCGGCAGCGAAATATATCGCGACTTCCCTGATGGAGATTTACCACGACGCAAGAGTTTACGATACCGGCATGATCACCGTTGTCGAAATCATGGGCAGAAACGCCGGCTGGCTCACGGCCGCCGCTTCGCTCGCCTGCCATAAGGGCTGCGGACCCGACCTGATTTACCTCCCCGAGGTTCCGTTCGACCTGAACAGCTTCACGCAGAAAGTCAAGGAAATCTACGACAAGAACGGCAAGTGCATTGTCGCTGTTTCCGAAGGCATCAAGGACAAGGACGGTAAATACATCTCCGAGTACGGCACAGACCTCGCGAAGACGAAGGACTCCTTCGGTCACGCTCAGCTCGGCGGACTGGCCGCTTACCTTGCGAACTACCTTAAGGAGCAGACCGGCGCGAAGGTCAGAGGCATCGAGCTGAGCCTTCTCCAGAGATGCGCCGCGCACTGCGCTTCCAAAACCGACGTGGACGAAGCGTTCCTCTCCGGCAAAGCTGCGGTTGAGTACGCTGTTTCCGGTGTTACCGACAAGATGGTCGGCTTTGAGAGAAGCTACGTTGACGGCAAATATGTCTGCAACGTCAAGCTCTTTGACTTAACCATCGTCGCGAACACCGAGAAGAAGGTTCCGCTGGATTGGCTCAACGAGACCAAAGACGGACTCAACGAGAAGTTCGTCGAGTACGCGCTCCCGCTTATTCAGGGCGAAGTCAACATGGTTAAGGAAGACGGACTGCCCAAGTTTGTCAAACTCAAGAAAGTAAAAGCCGAAGCGTAACGGTAAAAATAGAAGCCGCTTGGAAAACCAAGCGGCTTTTTTTATGGCTTTAATACTTTAGGAAAACGAAACGGCGTTTTTTCTTACAAGCGTGATAACCTTTTCTTTTGCGATGCTGTCTTTGATTGAGTTAACGGACAAAAGATAATACTCTCTTTTGGCATTAGCCCACGATTCGTCGTACACTTCGCAGGTGATCAGGATAAAGCTGTCGCCGTACGTGTCAAAGGCGCTGATTTGCATATAGTCGGTTTCGCCTTTTACAATTTTTTTGTACTTGTCGGTTTCGGTATCATAAACATACAACTCCCCTCCTCTGACGATGGTACCCTGGTCGAGCTGTACGACAAACAAAAAGTACCGGTCGTCAAGCCATTCCATGTATGCCGCGGTTCTCTGTTCCGGAAGCTCGGACAGAGAAAGCTGTTTTTTCTGATTTTTTTCAGCGTCATACATATACACCTTCGCGGTTACCTCAAAGTCGAAATCGTTGAAAATAACCTTTTTTAAATCCGGAGAAGTCTTTATGTGCCGAATATTCCAGTCTTTATGGATTTCTTCGAGACGGTTGTCGGCCAGCAGGCTTAACGCGTATTTGCTGCCGGATTTGGACAGGTACAGTCTTCTTCCCTCATACAGATCGATTACTTTCAGCACGGATTCCGCGCTCGGCGTATCCGGCGCTTCGCTTGCGTCGGCCGATTCTTCGGACGAAACCGTCTTGCTGGATTCGTTCGGACGGCTTTCCTGCTGTTCGACCGACGAAGTTTCTTTGTTCAATTCTTCGCGCCCTTCTACGCATCCGAATAACCCGAGTGTAATAAAGATTGCCATTATCAAGAACAGAAACCTTTTCATTTTTCCACTCCTTAAAAATATAAAATTTAAAGTTACATATATCAAAATGGTTTCAAATCAGTCTCTAAAGCGAAAGACAAAGGTTTCTCCATTATAAAAATATTGGGCGTCCGAATTTGTAATCGTCAATGTGATTTGGTTGTCCTGAAATGCCAGAATACCGGTTATTTCCTGATGACTGCCGTTGTAGCCGACAAATACGATGTGATTGTCTTTTAGCTCGGCAGTTCCGGCAAAATCGTCCAGCCTGTATTTGCTCATTTCAAAAGTAATTTTATCATTTATTTCAAAAATGTCCAGCGAATCCGTTTTTATAGCGTCACTATACCATCGCCCGACATAACTTTGATCCGGCATCAACGTCGTCGTCGGGGTCTGCGATTGCTCGCTCGTTGCAGGTTTTTGAGAATCGGAGTTGTTTACATAATTTTTCCATTTCAAGTAGACGTTTTCTAACTCGAAATATTCCTTTGTCTTTTTGTCATACTCTTCTTTTGTAACTATTTTATTGTCGAAGGTATAAACAGCGTCTGCCGGTGCCTTCTGACCGGAATACTGGGTAGGATCGGAGAAGTTCAGCGTAGTGGGATTGCCGTTTGCGTCAAAGGTCGTATAGGAATATTTCCTGCCGTTTTCGTCTACAGTATAAGAGAATATCGCGCCGTTTTCCAGAACAGTTGCGCTGCCTTCGCCGATGGCGCCGCCTTCTTCCGGGGGAAATTCTTCGGGCAGCCAGAAGTTGAGCGTATCTTTATGCCATAGAACTACCCGATTGTCCTGATAGGAGAAGATATAATAATGCAGCGAGCGCGCGTGCAGTTCGGGAATGCCGTCGCCGTTTACGTCAAACAAAGCGTAACTTATAATACTGGGGTCTCCGGCGCTGTTGCCGATACTGTTAATGGTTATGTTTTGCTTTTTATCGCGGGATACCGCGTTTTTCTCGCCGTTTAAAAATTCATTGTATGCAGTGATGGCCGCATTATACGCTTCCCCTTTTGAAGAATCGGTTTTCAGCTTTTCGCTGGAAACCTTGATGCGCTCAATCTCCACGGAATAGTAATGAAACCTTGAAGGCTGCTCGTAATCAATATAGAAGTGTTTGACCTTGATTTCTCCTTCATAATTCCCGTACCGTAAATTATTGCTGTCCGCTATTTCCTTTGCGTTTTTTACGTCGAAGCTGACATCGTACATTTTATGGATAAAATCTAAAGATAAAGACGGATGGGTGTAAACCGGATATGGAAACTTAACGAAATTTTCTTTCTGCATGTTGATATTTAGATAATCCTGTCCATCCATTTCCGAACGATAATAGGTGAAAGCAGATGTAAAGGTGACATCTCCTTCCAGTTTTATATGCAAGCGAGAGGTCGGATACATTCTGCCGTCGTCAAGGCTAAGAAAATACGCTGAAACCTCCGCTACTTTCCAGTTCATAAAGGTATCGCCTTCGCGAACCAAAGTCGGATTGATGGTTCTATCGGCGTCTGTCAAAAGCGCGAAAGGGTATTCTTTTAAAGGAGAATCCTGTCCGATTTCCAATTTATTATTCAGGCAAATATAGCGCGCTTCCCCGTCAACTTCGATTGTCATTAAGTAAGTATCGTCTTCATGCAGAACATTTTTATACGATTCATCGTTATACGATGTATCGTTATTCGATGCATCGCCCGCGGGCACGCCGGAAGATTCTGAACCGTTTTCTTCATTTTTACTGCAGGATGCAATTGAAAAAGCAAAAATTATAATAAGTATTGCGGCAAGTAAACGTTTCATGTCGTCTTTGCTCCTTTGTTTCTTTTTGTCATACCAATAGTGCGTTAAATCAGAAAAAAAGTTTCAAGCATAAAAAAATCCGCTTAAAATTTGGGGCGGATTTTTCATAAATTTTGGTTATTGATATTCAAATGCTTTCTGTTTTATATCTAAATTTACGCGTTCCTGCTTCACCGGCTTCAAAGCCTTGTGCGAAATCGCCCTTCGATAACCGCCGCTTCAATCTGGTCGTACAGATAATCAAAATACGGATACAGCATCACCATAAGGCAAAAAAGCGCCTTCGGCGATAAAACCGAAAGCGCGCGCTTTACTGTTCTTTTTTCCTCATCAGTACGAAATTCTTCAACAACTCGGCGGTGCCGTCGATGCCGAGCACCGAGCTGTCGATGGTGATATGGTAATTCCGCGCGTCTCCCCAGGTCTTGCTCGTATAAAAGTTATAATAGGAAGCGCGTTTTTTATCGGTCTTGGCGATCAGCTTTTTCGCGCTCTGCTCGCTCAAGTCCAGTTTTTCCATTACCCGCTTGATTCTCACCTCTATCGGAGCGTGGATAAAGATTTTAACCAGCCCCGGCTCGGAAAGCAGAATATCGTCCGCGCATCTCCCGATGAAAACCGCATCCCCTAAAGAAGCGAGCCGCCGGATTTCCTCGGACTGCAGGGCAAAAACCTTGTCGCTCATGATGATGTCGTTCACGCCGAGCGGCGAAATATGCCCGCTGTAGCTGGACATCGCCAGCGAATACAGAAAACTGCTTGTCGCGCGTTCGTCTGCCCGCTCGAACACATCTCTGTTGATGCCGTTGCTTTCAGCCGCCTCAATCAGACTCTCTTTATCATAATAAGCAATGCCGAGAATTTCGGAGAGCTTCTTGCCGATTTCGGTTCCGCCGCTGCCGAATTGCCTTGCTATGGTTATGATGCGTCTCATGATTCTGCCTCCTTATGCTTTATGTTATTTATATATTAACACAAAAGTATAAAAATTACAATAAATTATTGAAATCTTTCCTGCCGTACGTTATAATTATTTTTACTATGTATCTGGAGGTAGCCTTCTATGTTGGAAATTCGAAACTTCAGCAAGCATTACGGCTCGAAAGCCGCGGTCAAGAATCTGTCCCTGACCATCGAACAGGGTGATATATATGGTTTTATCGGTCACAACGGCGCCGGAAAGACGACGACCCTGAAAGCGGTAACCGGCATTATGCCGATCGAATCGGGCGACATTCTGATCGACGGCGTATCGATTAAGGAAAATCCGCTTGAATGTAAAAAGAAGATGGCGTATATTCCGGACAATCCAGAGCTGTACGAAGCCATGACCGGATTTAAATATATAAAGTTTATCTGCGATATTTACGGCGTTCCGGCTGAAAAACGCGAAAAAAACATCCGCAAGTACGCCGAGAGCTTCGGCATGCTGAACGACCTGTCGGAGCCGATCTCTACGTACTCGCACGGCATGAAGCAGAAAATCAACCTGATCGCCGCTTTATCCCACGAGCCGAAGCTGATGGTGCTCGACGAGCCGTTCGTCGGGCTGGACCCGGTCGCTTCGCACACGCTCAAGCAGTACATGTGCGAGCTGTGCGCTTCGGGCGGGGCGATTTTCTTCTCGACGCATGTGCTCGAGGTCGCCGAAAAACTGTGCAACAAGATCGCGATCATCAAGAACGGCGAGCTGATCCGCTCCGGCCCGATTGAAGAAGTTAGGGGCGACAGTTCGCTTGAAAGCCTGTTTTTGGAACTGACAGAGGGTATCAAAAATGCGTAAGTTTTGGCTGCTTCTTAAAACCAATTTATGGCTGACGTTCAACCCGAAAAGGCTGTTCAGCCAAAGCAATAAACCGGCATCGAAAGGAAAAATCGTCTTATACGCCTTTTTGATGCTGTATTTGTTCGCGAATATCATCGCGCTGTCGTTCGGCTTCTATTATATGCTGGGCGTCACGCTGTACTACGCGCACTTAACCGAACTGCTGATTTATCTGTCCTTAACTTTATATACCGTATTGATACTGGTGCTTTCGCTTTTCTCCGCCAGCGGCTATCTGTTTAAATCGAAGGACCTGCAGTTGATGCTGTCGCTTCCCGTAAGTCATTTTACGGTTTTGATGGTAAAATTCTTTCTTCAGTACGTTTATGAGCTGATTTTTGCCGTATTCGTCGTTGCGCCGGCGTTTTATTACTACTTCTTTTTTACTTCCTATTCGCTGCCGGGCGTCATCTTCGCAGTCGTCTGCTTCTTTGCCGCTCCGCTGATTCCGATGTCAATCGGCAGCCTGCTTTCTTACTTTATCGGCCTTTTGACAAGAAAACTGCGGAGAAAGAACCTTTTCTCAATCCTTTTTTCCCTTCTGTTCTTCTTCGGCTGGATGTTTTTTATTCAGAACAGAGAAGGCATCATCACGTACGTTCAGGAACACGGCCCGCAGCTCAAAGACGCCATCGCGAAGTACTACCTGCCCGCAGACTGGCTGATAAGCGCGCTGAATGGCGGCTTTTTCGGGTTTTTGCTCTTTATAGCAGTTAATTTGGCGGTGACATTCCTGATCTTCGCGATCATCTCGAAGAAATACGCTGAAATCATTGCGATTCTGAATTCTTCGGGCGTACGGAAAAAAGCAAAGCTCGGCAGGCTGGACAGCCAAAACAGCAGCGCGCTCGGCGCGATGATTAAAAAAGAGTTATCGATGTACTTCAACTCGGCAATTTACGTGCTCAACACGCTGATCGGTTCGATCCTGCTTTTGGTCGCGTCGATTTCGTTTATGTTTGTGAATCTTGATGTTTTTCTTCCGGCCGCCGGAGAAGATTTCGGGCAAATTGGTCTTGCTGTCGTTGCCGGCATATTGTCCTTTATGCCCTCCATTTCTCCGACGACCTCGTCCGTCATTTCACTCGAAGGAAAAAGACTGTGGCTGTACAAGTCCCTGCCGGTTCAAACCAAGGATATCCTCAAAGCAAAAACGGCTGTAAACATTATCGTGAACGCTCCGTTCGTTTTCGTCGCGGATGTTCTTTTCTGCATCAAGTTCGGGCTCTCTGTTTTTGATTATCTGCTGCTCGCGGCGCTCGCGGTTTCCTTTATCGTTTTGTTCTCGCTTACGGGCATTATGATAAACCTTGCAAAGCCGAAACTTGATTTCGACAACGAAGTCATCGTTATCAAACAAAGCGCAAGCGCGATGTTCCAAACCTTTTTGAGCATGGGCGTTGTTTTTGCTGTGTTTTTGATTTATGCTTTATCGGGCGTCGGCAACTTCTACTTGTTCGCTTTGTCCATCCTCATCGTTGTCCTGGCTGTCGCGGCGCTGCTGACATACAAGCTGTTCACCTGGGGCGTGGAGAGATTTAATCAGCTAAACGCTTAAGAAAACCTGCCGCAAACAAAAATCTCACCCGTAAAGGGTGAGATTTTTTATATGCTATTCGTTTGTTTCGGTTGCTTCGTTGTTTGTTTGAACGGGTGCTTCAATATTTACAGCGGGTTTGCGCTTCTTCTCGCCAATGCTGAGAAGGAGGTTGAGGATTATGCCGAATATGGCAGCACCTGCGATGCTGGGAACTTCGATACCAAGGAAGGGGATGTTTCCGCCGAACTGATATGCTCCGCCGAGACCGATTACCATAATCGTAGCGATGACGGCGATATTCTTTGCGCTGAACATATCGACTTTCTTTTCAATCATAATCGCAACACCTTGCGCAGCGATTGCGCCGAAGAGGTAAATCTCAAGACCGCCGATAACTGCCTTCGGTATCGCGTAAATCGCGTTGATAAGCGGCGTAAAGAACGAGATAAGCATCGCGATTATCGCAGCGACAATCAGTACCGGAACCGAGAACACCTTGGTGATCGCCATCGTGCTGATGTTTTCGCCGTAGTTCGTACCGGCGGGACCGCCGATGAAGCCGGCAACCATATCGCCGATACCGTCGCCGATCAAGTTCCTGTCAAGCATGTCGGCAAGGGCGTACTTCTTCTTGGAATTCTTCTTCTTTGCGAGGTCGTTTACATATATATCAAGCTGAAACATATGCGCCGTGGATTCCGGTATGGTTGCAAGTGCTATCGGCATGATTGCGGCAGCTGCCATCCAGGAAACCTTCGGCAATGTAATTGCCGGAACTGCGAAAACCGCGTTCGATGCATCGCCCAGCTTCTGGAACATGTCCCCCGTGCCGGTAGCGTACAGTATGCCGGCGATTGCGCATCCCACACCCGCGCCGAGCAGAAGCGGAAGCTGACCCCAGATGCCTTTCAGGTATCTTGAGAAGAAAATGGTGGCCAACAAGGTAGCCAATGAAACAGCCCAAACCCAGCCTGTGTTGACAATTGATGTAGCCACGCCCTCAGCCTGCGGTTGGGGCGCCGCGTCGGCTAAAGCGGTTCCCGCAAGCGTCAGACCGATAATCATCGCGATAGGACCCGTAATAGAGGCAGGCAGAATCTTTTCTACTGCTCTCGGACCAATAAACCGAACGATAAGACCAGCGAAGATCGAAATAATACCCGACAAGACGATTCCGAACTGCGCGTACTGCAACGCCTCCGTCGGAAGCAATCCTCCGGTTTCCTGCCAGACTTTTAACTTTTCAACCGTTTCGGGCGACAGGGTATCGAGAAACCTTTGATTTGCCATTAATCCGATGATCGCAGACAGATAAGAGAAACTCGAACCGTAATAAAGCGGAATTTTTCTTCCGGTTACCAGGATAAAGCATAATGTTGCCAGACCGCTGGCGAAAATGGTGGTTGAAACGTGGAAACCTGTAATCAACGCAACGGTTACCGTGGCCGGGAACATGACGATTACCTGTTGAAGCGCGTAAAGAAGCAGTTTCACAGGGGATGGACGCTCGTCCGGTAGATAGCCGATTGTTTGATTCTGCTTGTCCATAAATGTAAATCTCCTTTTGTTTTAGAATATTCTATTTTTGATAAATACAAACGTTCGTCTCGCCGTCGTACTCTTCCATATGTACGACGATGACTTCGCTCAACGAGGTGGGCAGATTCTTGCCGACATAGGTTGGCTTGATGGGAAGTTCAGCATGGCCTCTGTCAATCAGAACCGCAAGCTCCACTTTCGCAGGGCGTCCAAGCTGTATAACCGCTTCCAGCGCCGCACGCGCGGTTCTGGTGGTAAAGATAACGTCGTCTACAAGAACGACCTTTTTCCCGACAACCGAAAACGGGACTTTCGTCGCGTTGAGCACCGGCTCTTTGGCGATTGTCGTCAAATCGTCCCGGTATAACGTAATGTCCAGCTCGCCGACGTCGATGTCCGCATTCTCAATCAGCTTGATGTTTCTCGCGATTCTTTGCGCGATTGGAACGCCTCTTGTCTTGATGCCGATCAGACAAAGGTTTTCCGTGCCGTGATTTTTCTCAACAATTTGGTGAGAAATCCGCATCAGCGCACGGCTGACATCTGACTCGTTCATAACTTCCGATTTAAACTGCATAGCCGAATCCTCACAAAAAAATGACCTTGTCAGCAGACAAGGTCATACCAATGCCATAGTATGATACATCATGATGTATGAATAACCTTGCCGGCAGCTCTGTACCGCGCTTAAAAGTTATTTGTTTTCATTACTGTATCACAGATTGAAACAGAAAGCAATACCTTTTTTCGCAAAACCTAAAATTTTTTTCAGCGGCTATCTTTACGCCATCGCCAACTGCTTTATTCTTTTGCGTTTTTCGATTGATTTTAGAACAAAACCGATTGCCAGCAAAATAACGCCCAAAACCGCCGCAACCGCGCTGACGACGGTTAGAACACCGACGATCGGTTCGGCGAACTGAACGATAAACTCTGTCGGGAAGTAGGACGACAGCCAGGAAAGAAGGTATTGATATAATACCGAACACACGAATATCACGATGCCTGCGGCCGCGACGGGCGCGCCGGTGTAGAACAGGGCGTATGATATCCGTTTATTGATCAATCCCAACGCAACGGCAATCAGGATAATCAAAACGATCAGCACTGCGATAAACCAATCCGAGCAGAAGAACCGGATCAGCGCGTATCCGAAAGAATCCTCGGCGCCGGTGATGCTCTTTTCCGAAAGCAGATCCAGCAGTTCTTCGTTGTTCTCCTCGAGATACTTCTGCATATATTTGTAATCCACTTCGAGCAGCTGAATGCCGATGGTTTTCTCGATGATTTCCTCATGCTCTTTCAAAAAGCCGATAATTTCGGAAGCATCCACCAGTTTTTCCTGACTGCCCGAGCGCAGAATCTCGACCGCTTTCGATGACTTTTTCGCCAAAAATCCCTGAAAATCCAGTCTGTCGATCAGTTTTTCCACTTCGCTCAAAGAGATCGGGTTCACCAGCTCTCTTTGGTCGATCATGCTGTAAACGGCTTCCGCCAGCGTGGCGTTTTCGGGAATATCCTTGCCGTATTTTTCGGCTAAGGTTTTAAGCCCGATGATGCCGTCGGCTTTGATTTCCTTATATTCTACGTTGTTAAAAGCCGCCTTGAGCCGGTCTTCGGTAAAGGCGAACCGGATAAACAGCTGCGAAATCAATACGACGGAAAAAGCAAATAAAAACAGCGATAAAAGAACCGAGCATACGGCCTGCACCGCGCCGGGGCTTTTTTTCTTTTTCAACTCGGCTGCGTCCGCGATCATAAGGTCTGGAAAAGGCTGCGTCAAAACGCTCTGCGCGGGCGCGCCCTCGTCCGTTTCAAACTCTTTGGGCCTGAACTCAAACGCCTGCTCCGCGGCCGGCGTTTGTACTTTCTGTTCCGCCGGTTCCGCGCCCGCTTCGGGGACGGTTTTTTCTTCGTTGACTTCAGCCGGGACTTCTTCTGGCTGACCGGCTTCTTCCGCATTGCCGGTTTCCATGATATCGACGCTTTCTTCGGCAACGATTATCTCATCGGGAACGACTATGACGCGATCAACCGTATCCGAAGGATTCTGCGCGCCGGCTTCAGCTTCGGCGATATCCTCCGGCGGTTTTGCTTCGCCGGACTGTGCAGGAGCGGTCTGCGCTTCCGTTTTCGTCTGCATCTCCCGCGGCTTTTTTAACTTCTTGCCGCAGTTGCTGCAAAACACGTCCTCGTCGTCCGTCCTGTATCCGCAATTATGGCAATACAAAGCGATACCTCCCTATCTTTCTTTTACCGTTTTTATAAGCGTAAAAATGTTCCGTACCGTATCGTATAAATCCCTTTCCGCGCGGGACGGGTCAAACGGGGCCGCGTAATGAACCGCGGAAAACGCGGCGGAAACGCCCTTTTCAAATACGGCTTCGTAGCCGTCCTCAAGCTGCCCCGCGATCAGGATGAGAGGTATGCCGTACTGACCAGCGGTTTCGCCGATTCCGCAGATGACCTTGCCGTTCGCGGTTTGTTTGTCAGCCTTGCCCTCTCCGCTTATTATATAGTCGGCGTTTTGTATGATTCTGTCAAACTGAATGGTTTTTAATAATAGCTTGATGCCGCTTTCGATTTTTACGTTTAAAAATCCGGCAAGTCCGGCGCACATGCCGCCCGCTGCTCCGCCGCCTTTCAGGTTCAGAACATCGCTGCCGGTACATGCCCGAATGCATTCCGCAAAACGGCGCAGGTTGCCGTCCAGCCGCTCGAAATCCGCGCCGGTCACGCCTTTCTGTCCGCCGTAAACATACGTCGCGCCCTCCCGGCCGCACAACGGGTTCTCCACATCGCAGGCGATGGTGAAAGCGCACTCCTTGAGGGCGGGATGCATAGAATCGGTTTCGATTTTAAATAATTCAGCGAGCCCGTTTCCGTTCGGCTTGATCGGTTCGCCCGCCTTGTTTAGGAAACGCACGCCCAAAGCCGCCAGCGCGCCGACGCCGCCGTCGTTGGTCGCGCTTCCGCCGAGCCCTATGATAAAACGCCGGCAGCCCTTTTCGATCGCGTCCAAAATCAACTCGCCGGTGCCGAACGTCGTCGCTTCGCCGGCGTTCTTTTCCTTTATTAGCGTCAGCCCGGAAGCCTGCGCCATTTCGATCACCGCGGTTTGGTCGGGCAGAATAGCGTACGCCGCTTCAACCTTTCCGAAATCGGGCGATGTTACGGTTGCCCGCGCCATCCTTCCGCCCAGCGCGGCATAATACGCTTCCGCGGTGCCCTCGCCGCCGTCCGCGATGGGCACGCAGACAACCTGCGCGTCCGGAAAGACCGCTTTGACAGCTTTTTCCGCTGTCCTGCACGCCTGCATGCTGGTCAGGCTTCCTTTGAATGAGTCAAACGCCGCTACTACCTTCATAATATCCCGCTAAAATTCATTATTGTTCAATAAATGTTTGCTTTATTGTATCATATTCATTCATAAAAATAAAGAATAAAATTTCGATTTTCATGAAAAATGATACATCGTTCTTGAAAATAACGGCAATACATGGTATAGTGAATAAAGTATTTTACAGGAGTATATGCATGAAACTAAATTACAAGCGCACGTTTCTGATCGGCTTTGCTTTTCTCTCGATTTCAGCTTTCTGGCAGCTTTATGACGGCATTGTTTCCCTGATGCTGAAAAACACGTTCAGCTTCGGAGACGCGCTGACGGGCTTTATTTTGGCGCTGGACAACATCCTTGCCATTTTCCTTTTGCCCCTGTTCGGTACGTTGTCGGACAGAACCAAGACGCGATTCGGCAAAAGAATGCCCTATATCGTCATCGGAACCGCTGCGGCGGTTGTCTCCATGATGTTCCTGCCCTACGCGGACAAGACGCAAAACCTTACGCTGTTTCTGGTTTCTTTAGGCGTCGTTCTTTTTGCGATGAGTACATACCGCTCCCCCGCCGTGGCTTTGATGCCGGACCTGACCCCGAAACCGCTGCGCTCGAAAGCGAACGCGGTCATCAATCTGATGGGCGCGGCCGGCGTGGGGTTTGCGCTGGCGATGACCGCGCTGCTCGTGAAGTCCGAGAACGGAAAAGCCGACTACACCTATGTTTTCGCGTCGGTCGCCGCCGTTATGGTGATTTCTATCGTCGTTCTCGTTCTTACGATCAACGAAAACAGGCTTGCCGCGGAAATGGCGGACGAACTCAAAGACGATGCGGTTGACGAGGAAAAAGCAGACCCCGGCAAGAAGCAAAAACTGCCGCGCGACGTTTTTAAAAGCCTTGTATTTTTGCTGTCCTCCGTTTTTTTATGGTTTTTTGCGTACAACGCGGTTTCCTCTACTTATTCGCGCTATATTAGTTCTGTATTCGGCATTACGGACGGCGGTTTTGCGAAAAGTCTGCTGATCGGAACGGTCGCCGCGGTCGTCAGCTATATCCCGATCGGTATTTTTTCAAGCAGGCTGGGCAGAAAAAAGATTATATTAATCGGGCTGATTACGATGACCGCCGCGTTTACGGTCGCGAGTTTTATCAACAGCTACAATGCCGCGATGTATCTCGCGCTGGTCGCCGTCGGATTCGGCTGGGCCGCGATTAACGTCAACTCCTACCCGATGGTTGTCGAGATGAGCAAGGGCTCGGATATCGGACGATATACCGGACTGTACTATACCTTTTCGATGTCCGCGCAGGTTGCGACGCCGGTTCTTTCCGGTTTGCTAATCGATTATCTGCCGATTGGATATAAAGTGTTATTCCCCTACGCCGCCGTTTTTTCCGCGCTTGCAATTGTGACCATGTGCTTTGTCAGACACGGCGACGCGAAGCCGGAACAGAAAAGCAGTTTGCTGGAACACATAGGCGGGGACGACTAAATGTGGGCTTTGCTTGTAGTTCTATTCGTCTGTTGCATATACCTTTATCTGATAAAGCCGAACCGGCGCAGAGCGGAAGCAGCCTTTTTCGCAAAGCAGATGTACGCGCACAGAGGTTTGCACGACGATGAGAACGGCATACCGGAAAACTCGCTGCCGGCGTTTAAGCACGCGATGGAAAAAGGGTACGGCGTCGAGCTGGACGTTCATCTGACCGCCGATAATGTTCCGGTGGTTTTCCACGACGAGAATCTTCTTCGCATGTGCGGCGTTGACAAAAACGTACGCGAGGTCACCTGTCAAGAGCTAAAAGAATACAGACTGAAAAACTCCGAGGAAAGAATCCCGCTTCTTGCCGAAGTCCTCGAGCTGCTCGGGCAAACCCCGATTCTCTGCGAAATTAAGACCTACCCGAACAAAAACCTTGCGGTCTGCGCGGCAGTCGCCGACACGCTGAAAAAGCACAACTGCAGCGTATGTATCGAGAGCTTTAACCCGCTGGCGGTGCGGTATTTTAAGAAGCATATGCCCGAGATCGTCCGCGGACAGCTGTCGATGGATTTTTCAAAATCAGACGCCGGCATATCGCCGCTTACGAAGGTTTTGCTGCAAAACCTGCTCTTTGACTTTTACGCAAAGCCGGACTTTATCGCTTTCCAGCATACGGATAAAAAATGCTTTTCTTTTTCATTGTGCAGAAAGCTGTATCAGCCGTTCTGCTTCGCCTGGACAGTGATTTCTCCTGCCGAAGCAGAAATGGCGAAACCCTATTTCGATACGGTTATTTTTGAAAGATACTTACCCTGACGGAAAGGAAAATCTTATGCTTAAAAAGAATATCATCTCTACGCTTTTAATATCTGCCCTGCTGCTGGCCGGCTGCGCGAATAATGGAGAAAACGGCAGCGCGAGCAGCGCGCAAAACGAAACTTCATCCGCAGAGAGCGAGGTTGCAGAAGTGAGAACGCCCGATTTCACAAACCTGACATACGACAACGGTTCCGGCAGAATGGGCGATACAGACGGACCGGCGTATGTCGTATATTCTAAAAAAGGATTCAACAAAGCGACGGTCGACATCCGCTTAAGCGCCGTGGAAGTCAAAAACGTCAAAAAGAACAACCGGTTCGTCAACGCGTACATCTTCCTCGGCATCGACGTTTACGACGCCAACGGCTATTGGATTAACTGCGCCGACGCGGGTTTGTGCTATTCCGGCAGAAACGGATACTGGCATTTGTTCTATAACATCTATAAGCCCAAGACCGAAGGCGCGCAGAGCTGGTATGAATCCAAAGTCAAACTTGACGCCAGCCACGACTACCGTCTGATTCTGGATTCCTCCGAAGAGGACAAAAAAGTAATCATTACCATCTATGACCTGACCGACGACAAGGTTGCGGACAGCAAGGAGTTCGGCATCGCGCATTCGCTTGCCAGCGGAGCGAACACCTCGTTTCTCCAGAATTACGCGCTGGACTACCCCGAGGATGTCAAGTTCGACACGAAAGGAAACCCCTCGGCGAACGATTGGGTTGAAATCACGCTTTTTAACACCGATCAGGGTCTTTATATGAAAAACGTCGAGATTACCCGAGCGACCCTGGCAAACGGCGACAACGAGGTTGACTGGACGGAGGAACATACGTCGAACAGAGCAATGTGGCCCGATAAAAACATCGCGATTGACTATGAGGTCGTGAAGGTCTATAAGGAATCCTTTGATAACGCGTTCACGGTCACGTTCGACATGAACAGAAGAAAATGAGCGGTATGTTTGTGATAAAAGAGAATCTGCCGTTCGGAGAGAACTATCTTTCATACACCCTTTCCGAAGACGCGGCCGAATGCTTTATGATTTTTACCGGCGAAGCATCCGATGAAAACAAGGTCAAACTCAATCAGATTCTTGCGGAGCGGTACGGCGTCGTGAACAGCGTTTTCGGAATCCGGCCTGCCTACGAAATTGTGAGAATCACCGCCGGACGCTGGCATTGCCCGAAGTGCGGCGTCGATATCGTGCAGAGCAGCGCCGATTTGACGCGTTTTTCGGTCATTACCGCCGACGGCGATGTCATGGGCGAGGTATACAGGCAGGACGTCGCCGACGTCGTGCAGACAATGCAGCTGCTGAACGCCGGCGGATGCCCGGTCTGCGAAAGCTGGGACGACGGGGTCGGCAACCGGTGTTCCTCCGTCGGCTGGGGCAAAACCGAATTTTTCTATAAAAACTGCAGACTGATAACAAAAAAGAATTGAAAAATAGAAGTTTGCGTGTTAGATTAAAAGAACGTATTTTTGATAAGAAAGGCGATTTTTTCGCAAAATGACGCTTTACGACCTGTTTTTTCTATCCGTCGCGCTGGCGATGGACGCGTTCGCGGTATCGGTATGCAAAGGATTTACGTTACGGAAAATCAATTTCGGCAATGCCGTCACCGTCGGTTTATATTTCGGCGTTTTTCAGGCCATAATGCCGTTTTTCGGGTTTCTGCTCGCCAACCTTTTCAGCGAACAGATACAGGGTTTTGACCATTGGGTGGCGTTTGTCCTGCTGGGCGCGCTCGGCGTTAAAATGATCATCGAGGCCGTTCAGGAAAAAGAAGAATGCTGCGATATGGACTGCGGCAGTATCCGCTTTCGGGTCATGCTGCCGCTCGCGGTCGCAACCAGCATCGACGCGCTTGCCGCGGGCATTACGCTGCGGCTGAAAGGAAACGTCGATATTCTGGCGGCTATTTCCATCATCGGCGTCGTCACCTTTATCATCTGCGCGCTCGGCGTCTGGATCGGCCACATCTTCGGCGTAAAATTTCAGAAGAAGGCGGAAATCGCCGGCGGCGTCATTTTGATCCTGCTCGGCGTTAAAATACTGTTGGAGGATTTGGGATTTATTTCTTTTTAGCAGAATTGCGGGTGAACAGTTATGGACGTATATTACCGGTATATCGAGAAGGTTCTGTCGCTGCTGAAAAACAGCATTGTCGCAGTGTCGAAACCTGTCGAAAATATTTTCTATAAAGAATGTTCCTATAAAACCGGAAGCGGTCTTCCGGCAATCGACGACGCCTTTCGCCCGTTCGGCGCCGGCGAGCGCTGGGCGGACAAGCCGGATACGCACGCGTGGTTTTATTTTCAAATTAACATTGATAAGGCGGAACCGCCCTATTATTACGAACTGGCGGTCGACACCGAGCTGGACGGCTGGAACGTGTATAACCCGCAGTTTCTGGTCTATATAGACGGAAAAGCGGTTCAGGGGCTGGACACCAACCACCGCACCCTGCCTTTGGACGTTTGCGGCGAAGCGGAAGTATATATCTACGCCTACAGCGGTTCGATGGCAAAGAATCTGCTTTTAAACGCAAGGATAAATAAAATAGACCAAGAAGTCGAACGGCTGTACTACGACATCCTTGTCCCTTATGAGGTTTTAAAGTTTACCGAAGAGGACGCGAAAGAGTACGCCGACATCCGGCGCTATCTTTTAAACGCGGTCAATATGCTCGACCTGCGCGAGCCGCTCGGAGAGGGCTTTAAAAACTCTGTCCGGCAGGCGGCCGCGTATTTGCATGATGCGTTTTACAGCACTTTAAAGGAAAATCCCGCCAGTGCTTTTTGCGTCGGGCATACGCATATCGACGTCGCCTGGCTGTGGACGCTCGCCCAGACGAAGGAAAAAGCGCAGCGCACCTTCTCTACGGTCTTAAAGCTGATGGAAAAATACCCGGATTTCGTATTCTTCGGCAGCCAGCCGCAGTTATACGCATACGTCAAAGAAGAAGCGCCGGAAATCTACGAGCGCATCAAAGAGATGGTAAAGGTGGGGCGCTGGGAACCCGAAGGTGCGATGTGGGTGGAAGCGGACTGCAATCTGACCAGCGGCGAGAGCCTTGTCCGGCAGATTCTGTTCGGAAAGCGCTTCTTTAAAGAAGAGTTCGGCATCGACAGCAAAATCCTCTGGCTGCCCGACGTTTTCGGCTACTCGGCAGCATTGCCCCAAATCTGCCAAAAAAGCGGAATCGACTATTTTGTCACCAGCAAAATCTCCTGGAACGACACGAACAAAATGCCGTACGACGCCTTTTTCTGGAAAGGTATCGACGGCACCAAGATATTTACCTACTTTCTGACCGCGCAGGACAAGGAAAAAGGCAGAAAGCCGGTCAACTACACGACCTACGTTTCCACAACCGACCCGAAACACCTTGCCGGCGCGTACGAGCGCTTCTCCCAGAAAGAACTGACCGACGAGGTGCTTGTCACCTTCGGCTGGGGCGACGGCGGCGGCGGACCGACCAAGAAGATGCTGGAGATTGCGGAGCGTCAAAGAAAAGGCATGCCGGCCTGCCCGAATGTAAAATACGGCAGAGTCATCGACTTTTTAAACAACTTATATCACAACGTCAAGGACAAGCCCTATCTGCCCGAATGGGCGGGCGAGCTGTATCTGGAATATCACAGAGGCACCTACACCTCCGCGGCGCGGAACAAGAAGTACAACCGCAAAAGCGAGCTTTTATACCAGAACGCCGAACTGCTCTCCAGCATCGCGAAAAATCTGACTGCGCTCCCCTATCCTGCAGCGGCGCTGTCCGACGGCTGGCGTACGATCCTTATCAACCAGTTCCACGATATTCTCCCCGGTTCTTCGATACCGGAAGTGTATCGGGAAAGCGAGCAGCAGTACAAAACCATTCTGAACACCGCCGATTCTATAATCCAAAGCGCGTATCAAAGCATTGCCGACAACATCAGCACGGACGGCGGAATTCTGGTGTTCAACCCGCACTCCTTTGTCGGCAGCGATATCGTTATGGTCGACGGCAAAGCGGTGTTCGCAGAGAATATCCCGCCGAAAGGCTACAAGGTCGTTCAGCCGGCAGAGAAGCTGAGCGAGGTTATTCTTAACGGCAAAACCATTGAGAACCGCTTTTTTATCATAGAATTCGACGAAGCGATGCAGATTAAGTCCCTTTTTGACAAGCGGGCGAACCGGCAGGTTATTGCAGAAGGACAGCGCGGCAACGTGTTGCGCGTGTATGAGGACCTGCCCTTCCAGTACGACTGCTGGAATCTTGAGATTTACCACAAGGACAAAAGCTGGGTTGTCGACGACGTTGCGTCCGTTGAGGAAGTAAGAAACGGCGCGCGCAGCGGATTTCGCGTGGTCAGGCGCTTTATGTCCTCCACGATTACGCAGAACGTCTGGCTGTACGACGATATCGACCGCATCGACTTTGAAACCGAGGCAGACTGGCAGGAGGTCAATCTGATATTAAAAGCCGAGTTTACGCTGGACATTAACGCGGACAGCGCGGTTTACGACATACAGTTCGGACACACCCGCCGACCGACGCACTGCAACACGAGCTGGGACCAGGCGAAGTTCGAGGTCTGCGCACAGAAGTACGCCGATTTGTCGGACTACGGCTACGGCGTCAGCCTGATAAACGACTGCAAGTACGGCTATGACATCCACGGAAACACGATGAAGATTTCGCTGATAAAGTGTTCGAAATACCCGAACGAGTTTATCGACAAGGGAACGCATACCTTTACGTACAGCCTGTTCCCCCATCCCGGCGACTTCCGCGCCGCGGGAACCATCCGGCACGCATATTATGTAAACCAGCCCATGACGGGCATGCGCGTGGGTAAGCGTGCGGGCGTCCTGCCGGAAAGTTATTCCTTCGTAAGCTGCGACAAAGAAAACATCGTGATTGAAACGATAAAACAGAGCGAGGATGGCGACGGAATCGTACTGCGCATGTACGAGAGTTTCAACATGCACACGGACGCAACACTCACGTTCGGTTTTGAAGCGGAAAAGGTTTTCCTTTGCGATTTGCTGGAGAACGAGCTCGAAGAACTGCCGGTCAGAAACGGCGGCGTCCGTCTCCATGTAAAACCGTTTGAAATCATAACAGTAAAGGTTAAGGATAGAAAATGAAACGCTCAGAGATTAACGCGATTATGCGCGAAGCAATCGCTTTTATCAACAAAATGAACTTCAAGCTCCCGCCTTTTGCGTATTTTACGCCGGAGGAATGGAAAACCAAGGGTCACGAGTACGACGAAATCCGCAACAATATGCTCGGCTGGGATATTACCGACTACGGTCACGGCGATTATGACAAAATCGGTCTTTTTCTGTTCACGCTGCGCAACGGCAACCTGAAGGACAAAAACTGCAAAAAGACCTACGCCGAGAAAATCCTGATTTCCAAAGAGAACCAGTACAGCCCGATGCACTTCCACTGGAACAAGATGGAGGATATCATCAACCGCGGCGGCGGCAATCTGATGATTCAGGTGTATAACGCGACCGAGGACGACGGGCTGGCGGACACGCCGGTCGAGGTGATGCTGGACGGCTGCAGAAAGGTGGTTCCCGCCGGAACCGTGCTTCGGCTTACGCCCGGCGAGAGCATTACGCTTCCGCCCCGCCAGTATCACGCTTTCTGGGCGGAAGAAGGGCACGGCATGGTGCTCATCGGCGAGGTGTCGATGGTCAACGACGACAACACGGACAACCGCTTCTACGAGCCGCAGGGACGCTTTCCGACCATCGAAGAGGACGAATCTCCGCTGTATCTTCTCTGCAACGAGTATCCCGCGCCCGACAATGATTAAAAAAATTGTGAGCCGTAACGGCTCACATTTTGCGATGATTGACTGATTAGGGGAACTTACCATGAAAATATTAGCGTTTGGCGAAATACTCTGGGACATATTCGGCGACAAAAAGGAAATCGGCGGCGCGCCCTTCAACTTCGCGGCGCACGCGGCGAAACTGGGCACGGACGTATCTATGGTTTCCGCGCTCGGCAGCGACGAACTCGGAAAAAACGCGCTGACATTTGTTCGGAAATACGGCATCCGTAACGATTATATCGCCTTCACCGATAAACCGACCGGCTTTTGCAAAGTCACGCTTTGCGGCGAAAAGCCGCGCTACGAACTGGTGACCGGCGTCGCATACGATTACATTCCCTGCCCCGCTGTCTGCGGTCCGTATGACGCGTTTTATTTCGGCACGCTGGCGCAGCGGAACTCCGCCTCGCGCGCTACGCTTGAAACGCTGCTGAAGAGCGTGAACGCGGCGGAAGTTTTCTTTGACATCAACATCCGTCAGAACTTCTATTCAAAAGAGATCGTCGAAAACAGCTTAAAGCATACGACCATTCTGAAAATCAGCAGAGAGGAAATGCAGGTTTTCGCCGAACTGGGGATTGCCGACGCTTCCTCACCGGAAGCGCTTTGCGTTTCGCTTGCTAAAAAATACCCGATTCAAATAATAATTGTCACACTGGACAAAGACGGCGCGCTTTTATACACAAAAGAAGGCTTTCTTTATTCAAGAAAGCCGGAGAGCAGGGTTGTTTCCACCGTTGGCGCCGGCGACAGCTTTTCCGCCTGCTTTTTGGTGAACTTCCTGAACGGCGCAGACCTCGAAACCTGCCTGGACAGAGCGGTGATTTTAAGCGACTATGTCGTCACTAAACTCGGCGCCGTGCCGGAGTATGAAGAAGGGCTGAAAAACCGAATCGTATAACGCCAAAAAGCGCCGTCCTGCGTTACCTATCCGACGGTTCGTTTCCCGACGTTATGATTCGCGCCGTCCGGAATTGGTTTATTTTAAATGAATTTCGCTTTTATAAAATGCAGCATCGAACGCCGATATTTTGCAGTTCCTTTAACCGGCAGTTTCTTCCATTTCAAGGTATTGTTCTTCATAGAGCGAGATTTCCGTAACATCGCTCAAGTCGGCATAATATATAATCTCGCTTTTTGTGGCTTCTACAACAAGCGTAGACGTATAACGGCTGTTGTACAGTATCTTCCGGTCTTTCGGAACATGGTTCGCGATGAACGCATCGTTATACTTCGAGTATTCACGTTTGATGATACTTCTTCTGGCTTCTATATACTGATCGATTATATCGGGATCGTTGCCGTTTTGCGAATACTCAGAATTGTACGGGTCAAAACCGGTTTCGTCCCTTATCATCTGTTCCAGAGCGGCTGCATTCAAATCTTTCAGCCAAAGCCAGACCGTGATGACCTCGTCATCAGAAATGCTGTTCAGCTTCGCCCGCAGCGCGGCGTTTATTTTGCCGGATAATTCTACAGGCGCGTCGTCCGGCATATTATTCGGCGTGTTAACCGGCGGGACGTCGGGCGTTTGGTTCGGTTCGTTGTCCGGCGCGCTTTCCGGCGTTTTGTTTTGCTTGTCGCCCGGATCGGCCGGCGTTTTTTCGGGAATGTGATTGGGCGTTTTATCCGGCGTGTTGTTTTGCGTCACGCGCGGCGTGTTATCCGGCGCGGCGTCCGGCGTTTTGCGCGGCGTGTTATCCGGCGCATTATCCTGTGCGTTATCGGTTTCTGCGTCGTAGATTTTCGCTTCGATCGTTAGCGAATCGTTCGTTTGGGCGTAGGAAGGTCTCCCGTTTGCCGTCCCCATCGTGAGCAATACTGCGGCGAGAACCAGGCAAACAGCCAAACAGCGGAAACCTGCCCTTCTGATTTTGTCAGTCATCTTATTCTCCTTTCTTCGTTGCGGCGCGTTTGCTTAAGAACAACCTGCACTTTGCCCCACAACCGCTCGGCGGCGTCTGAAATATGCTTTTTATCCGCGCTGCTCAGCGACTCAAACAGCGTAACCAGCAGTTTGTTTTTCGTCTTCTTCCATTTGCCGACCACCCGGCCGTTGTAAAGAAGCGCGGGCATAACGATTCCGGCAAGGTTGAAGATGCCGCGCAGATGCTCCGGCGGCAGGAACAGGCTTTCCTGCTTCTCGTATCCGAGCATCAGCGGGTCAAACCCGGCTAAGAAAACGCAGCGCGGAATATCCGGCGTGCTGCTTTCTGGTTTTGGAATGTAATAATAAGTCTTGTTTTCCGCTTCCAGCGCGCGTAAAGGCAGGCGCGCCATTTTTTCTTTAATGATTTTCTGCGGCATGCCCAGAAAGTAGGCTGCGTCCTTTATCGTTGCCGGCCCGTAATGGGTAAAGTAGCGGCGCGCAATCTCCAGCAGCGCTGCGTCAAAATCCACCGGTTCAAAAGGCGGGCACAAGCGGAGGATTTTCTTCTCCTGCGCGACGTAGCAGATTTTGCCCTGCTCCGCCAGTTCGCGAATCGTGCCGCCCCACGGGTGAAACACATAATCGGCTTCGGCATCCGTCATTCCGGCCGCGTAACATTTCTCCTTCAGCGCTTCTCTTTCACAAACGCCGTTTTCGATCAACCGTAAAATCAGGTCTGCAAAATACTTTTTGCGCTCTTCCGTTATGTCGCGGGTTATCTGCCAGTAGTTGATTTTCTGGCCGGGCAGCAGCAGCCCGAGATCGTCTTCATGGATTACGTGGATGGTTCCGCGGATGACCGACCAGGTTTTTACAACGCCGTCGTCCCATTTGTCCGGGGAGAGTTCTTCGTCACAGCGTATGAAAAGCGGTGAAAAGCGTTGCTAAAAAACTGCGCCTGCAGCCCGCACAAGCCGCTAACTACGGTTTTCTTATCCGCCTTGCGGGTGAGAAACTGGTTTTCAAGAATCATTGCTTTTAACGTATCGCGATCCATAAAAGATTTAATATCCTTTCATAATAAAATACTTTTCAAACGATTGTTTCGTTGCAGTGATTTTTAATTTTTATAAAAAAAGCATATTTGGCGTAAGCGTATTATGGAATTGAAAAAAACCATAATCGAAACCCAAATATGCTTTTATAGAATCGCCGCCGCGGTCAGCGTCGCGTCTTATGATAACTCTCTTTTACCTCTTACTTCTTCTCTCTTATCTCTTACTTCTTACTTCTTCCCTCTTACCTTTTACTTACCGTAACTTCCCTCGACATACTTCTGATAAGGTCGTATCCGTCCCAAATCAGGGAAAAATCCATGGTCTTTCCGATCGGAACGACGCGGTCGACGCCTTTCGGACGGAACGTATCAACAAAGCGCTCTATTTCCGCCGGATCGACGCCGTAATAGGACAGCGTCTGGAGTTTATCGCCGCAGAGCGGAAGGATCTCTTCAAGATTTTCCGCTTTATATTCGAGAAAGTAGCCGCAGCTGTCCAGATAATCCATCAGGTTCTCGTTCAGGCTTTCCACCCGGACGCGAAGAATCAGGTTGTCAACGCTCTCCTGCCTGCGCGCGCCCTCATTTGCCGCGGCGAGCTTATATAGGGCGGCGAGCTTCGCGACCGCGCGCGCCGGCTGCAAAGCGTATTTTTCCTTTACGACCGGATACAGGTTATCCCAAAACTCCGCTTGCGCTTTTGCAACGTTTTTGCCCATCCAGACAACGACGCGCGGCGAGGTGCAGGCGTTCTGGTCGGACAAGTAGGTATCGTTGTAAAAGTTTTGCGCGATTATGTGTTTGTTGTCCGCTTCAAGGTATTTGTCCGCGTTGATGACGCACATAGAATACCGGTCGGCAAAGCAGATTTCGTTCGCGCGGGGTTTGAGCGGCGCTTTGCGGATTTCCGCAATCGTATTGTCCCCGCCCCAAATTACGCGCGTGTCGCACTTTCGCGACAGATAAGCGTTTATTTCCTCGCTTCGCTCGTACCGCACAAGGCAGATATAAGGCCTGACCGCTTCTGTAAGCGACCGGTTGATTGTTTCGCAGATTATGTCAACCTGCTCAAAATCTTTCGAGGGCAGACGAACGATGTTCGCGTTTCCGGCAAGCAGTCCGGCGACCAGCGAATAGGCAAAGTTGACCGCCACGTTGGAGGGTGCGATGTGGAACACGACACCCCTGCCAAGCCGGTTGGCTACGTCCGCGTACGGTTTCTTTAGCGATTCGACCGACGCTTTCCGGCACCAAAACGCGAAGGTGGCGACGTCGGGATACCGCTTTGTCCTTTGGTCCGCGGACAAAGTCTTTGAAAATGCGGATAAAAACTCGATGACGGTGCTGTCAAAAATCCGAAAGGGCGGCAGTTTGTCGATGTTCTCTAAAATCTCGGCGCTGCCTACCAAAAAGGCGAGTTTATCTGATATTGACCGCATACGTATCGCTGCACCCCCTGATTTCGGCGTTTTTGAGCCTGCCGATGACCTTGAAGTATTTGCCCTTCCTGCCGCACGGACAGTCGTCCTCGCCGAGAATAACCCCTTCGTCCTCGGTGAGCAGCGAATGTCCGGGGTAGGATTCCGGCAGCATGGAGACAACCTGAATAATGCCCGGCTCGCCGAATCCGCAGGGTGAAAAATCCGCCGCCCGGCGGGTGACGACGTCCGAGAAAATGCTTGCGTGCAGGTGTCCGCGCTCGCATTCCATATAAATGCACCCGGTCTGCTCGACCATGCCGTAGTAGTCGTGGATGCTGGTTAGCCCGCAGACTTCATGGAGTTTTCTGTTAAACTCGTCATGGGAAACCGCCTCGTTGACCAGCTTCTTCCAGCCGCCGCCGTGAATCAGGATTCCGTCGGATAAATCCAGCCTGCGGTTAAGCCGTACAAGCTCTTTATAAAAATGCTGCCATATCATAAAGGTAAAGCCAAAAAGCAAAATCTTTTTCCACTGATGCTTTTCTAAGAACGCTTCGACCGCTTTGATATTTAGCTTCATCTCGTCGTCAAGCGCGTAAGCCTTGTCAACGCCGAAGATGGAAAAGCCCAAGATGCCGGCGCCGCGCGCCGAGAACATCGCGCGGTCCTTGATGACCGACGGGCTGTCGATGATCAGCATCGGCATTCTGGAGGAACCGGTAAAATCGGACACGATTTTCACAAGCGTTTTCTGCTGGTTGCCGGCGGTCTTTTTATCAAGGTAAATTTTCGAAACCGCCTGTCCGGTGGTGCCGGAAGAAGTCATGACCTTGAAAATCTCGGACCTGTCCACGCTGATAAGGTCTAACTCCTTAAACAGGCTGACCGGCAGAAAAGGAATGTCGTAATAAGTCTTGATTTGCTCCGGTTTTACGCCTACGGCGTCCAGCATTCTTTTGTACGGCCCGCACTGTTCATAGTGAAAAGCGGTAAGCCGGATAAGCCGTTCGGACAGCAGCTTTTCCTTTTCTTCTCTGCAGAGCGAATAGGGCGCTATTTTGAGTATCTCCTCGTAATCAATCATAAAACTTCTCCAACGCGGCATAGAGTGTTTTCCCCGATTCGTTCTTGGGGATCGATTCGATATACTTCACCCGGAAAGCAAGACGGTTCAGGTTCAATTTCTCCTCTAAGAAGTTCTGGACCTCTTTTTCTTTGGTTTTGTCGGTAATAAACACGACCATTTCGTCGTCTTTTCCGGCGCAGGCGGCGTCCATATCGCCAAAGCCGCTCTTGATAAGCCGCTCGGTTTCGTCCAAGTTGACGCGGCTGCCGAATATCTTTAAGAAGCGCTTCTTGCGTCCCACAATGTAGTAAAATCCGTCTTTGTCCCGCCTCGCCATGTCGCCGGTGATAAGCACGCCGTTTCTTTCGTCGCCTTTGGCGAGGTCGCCGCCGCTTTCCGCGTAGCCCAGCGTGACGTTCGCGCCTTCGTAAACCAGCTCGCCGACCGCTTCGGGCTCGGTTATTTCGTTCCCGTCAGCGTCAATCAGTCTGAACTTTCCGCCCGGAATGGCGATGCCCATGCTGCCAACTTTTGCCAGCGCGTATTCAGGCGGCAGGTACGCCATTCGCGCGGTCGCTTCGGTCTGCCCGTACATCACGATGAATTTCCTGCCGGTTTCCGCCGCGTACTCGGCGAACTTCCTGTGCAGTTCGGGCGACAGCTTTCCGCCAGCCTGCGTCATGGTTCGGAGCGACGGCAGGTCCATGCGGAAGAATCTGAGCTTGTCGAGCATTTCGTAAATATACGGCACGCCGCCGAACGAGGTGGCCTTATAATCTCTGAACTGCTGCCAGAACTCTTTCTGCATCAGCGTTTTCTGCGTCAGAATCATCGATGCGCCGACATACAGATGCGTGTTTATAATCGACAGCCCGTATGTGTAGCTCATCGGCAGTGTCGTGATGGGGCGCTCGGTTTCGTCAAGGTCTAAATACTGCGCGATCGACTTGGTATTTGCCTGTATATTCTGATAGCTCTGCCGAACCAGCTTCGGGCTGCCGGTCGAGCCGGAGGTGGTCAAAAGAAGCGCGAGTTCGTCATACAAAGGGAATACTTTTTCGTAAGGCGTTTTTAACAGTGCGTAGCCGTTCGATTCGTACGCGACGGAATACCCGAACTCGTTCTTCATGCGCGCGGGCAGCCAGAGGTAATCCGGCTTGTAGCTTTCGATGAGGTTGTTCAGCAGCATCCTGTCAAGATGCGCATCCAGCATGACCGGGACAATTCGGTTGTTGAGAAACGCGACGTATCCGAGCAGAGAGCCGTACTCGTTGGAACACAGGTTAAAAACCAAACAACGGTCTTTTACTTTTTCCGCCAGCTTTTGCGAATCATGCAAAAGAGCCGAATACGGGATTTTCTCGCCGTATTCGATTATGACCGCTGTGTTGTCCTTAAACTGATTCAATCTCCACATCATATTTTTTTAATATCTCCTTGCCCTTTTCAAAGGAACTGAAATCGATGATGTCGTCGGTGTCCATCATGATTCCAAAGGCGTCCTCAATCGCGGAGACCAAACTCATATGTCCGATCGAGTCCCACGCTTTGATTTGCTGATACTCCAGGCCTTCCACTTCGCTCTCGCCGATGCCGAAAGTGGTTGTGAATGCGTTGATGTATTTCTCAAGATTTGTCATTGTTTTCTCTCCAAACTGATCAGTACTTTTTCCGCAATCTGCTTTCCGGTCAGGCCGTACTGCTCGAGCAAATACGGATAGTCCGCCGCGTGGCAGTAGCAGTCCGACATTCCGATCATCAATTGAGGCGGTCTGTGCGCTTGGCCCGCAAGCGCTTCCGAGACCGCGGAACCCAGGCCGCCGATTACGCCGTGCTCCTCGACGGTGACAATCAGCTTCGCCCCGCGCGCCGCGTTGACCGCTTCCATATCCAGCGGCTTAATCGTGTGCATATTGACGACCCTGCAGGAAACGCCCTGCTGCGCGAGCAGTTCGGCGGCTTGCAGGGAATGATAGACCATTGTGCCGGTCGCGATGACGGCAACGTCGCTTCCGTCGCGAAGCGTCACCGCTTTGCCGACTTCAAACGCGTAATCCTCTTTGTAAACCGTCGGATTGTTCATGGCGCCCGTCAGGCGCAGGTAAACCGGCCCTTTTATTTTTGCCGCGGCGAGCGTGGCTTTGACGGTTTCGGCGCAGTCGGCCGGCGAGAGCACGACGATGTTCGGAATCGCGCGCATTACGGCGATGTCCTCAAAGCTCATATGCGTCGCGCCCAGAATGCCGACGGATAGCCCCGCGGTAAGCCCGACCAGCTTGATGCCCAGCTTCATATAGCCCATGTTCACTTTTACCTGATCGGCGCTGCGCAGCGACGCGAAGGCCGCGTACGTCGTCGCGAAGGGGGTAAATCCCTCTTTCGCAAAGCCCGCGGCGACGCCGACCATGTTCTGCTCGGCTATGCCGAGGTTGTACAGCCTGTCCGGGAAAGCGGATTTGAAGCGCTCGAGCCCGGAAAAAAAGGTCAGGTCGGACGTCAGGATGACGACCTTGTCGTCGATCGCCGGCAGTTCCAGCGCGGCAAGACCGAAAGCGCCGCAGGAGCCAAGTCTGGACCACATACGGATATTGGAGGGGGTAAAATCAATCATGCCGTCACCTCCGCCATTGCCTGCTCGTACTGCTGCTGCGACAGCCTGCCGTTGTGCCAGTACGGGTTGTTTTCCATAAAGGATACGCCTTTGCCCTTAACGGTCCGCGCGATGACCGCATACGGCTTGTCTTTCTTAACCGACAGCGCTTCCAGCAGCTGTTCGACCGAGTGTCCGTCTACGCTGACAGCGTCCCAGCCGAAGCTATTCCATTTGTAAACAAGCGGCTCGATTGATAGAATATCGTCGGTCGGTCCGTCGTACTGCAGACGGTTCTCGTCAATGATGACGGTCAAATTGCTGAGTTTGTAATGCGAAGCGGACATGGCGGCCTCCCAGACCGAGCCTTCGTTGCATTCGCCGTCGCCGAGCAAAACGAAAACGCCGGAGGTTTCGTTGCCTTTACGTTTCAGCGCCAGCGCCGTGCCGACGCCCAAAGAAAGCCCCTGTCCAAGGCTTCCGCTCGAAAACTCAATGCCCTTCTCCGGATTCATCGAAGGGTGTGCGTATAAAAAAGTTTCGTTCTTTTTAAAAGTCATCAGTTCATCATCGGTAATCATGCCGATTTGCTTTAGCGCGGCGTACTGCGCCATCACGCCGTGCCCTTTGCTCAAAATAAAGCGGTCGCGCGCTTCGTCGGTCGGGTTTTGAATATTAAACTTCATCACGCCGAGATAAAGCGCCGCCATAATCTCTATCATAGACAGCGCGCCGCCGACGTGCGCGCCGTTGTTGCCCGCGTTGTAGGTCATTCTGATGACGTCCTTTCGCATCTCTTTGGACGCCGCAAGGCATTTTTTTATAATATTCTGATCCATTACGCCGATCCTCCGTCGACTCTTATGACCTGCCCGTTGATAAACGAAGCGTCGTCCGAAGCAAGAAAGAGCGCGGCTTTCGCGATTTCCTCCGGTTTTGCGAGCCGTTTCATCGCCGAGCTTTCCACCATTTCTCTTCCCGCTTTTTCCTCCATTTGCGCCGCCATGCCGGTATCCGTCAGTCCCGGCGCGATTGCGTTGACCCGAATGCCGTGCTGGGCGACTTCGGACGCGAGCGTTCTGGTCCATGCCATCAATGCGGCTTTGGAAACGCCGTACGCGCTGTTCCCCGGCTTTAAATCCAATCCGGCAATCGAGCCGAGGTTAATTATGCAGCCGGACTTCTGACGCGTCATGATTTTGAGCACCAGCTGGGTCAGCACCATCGCGGAGAATAGGTTGATTTCGAAAACCTCTTTGATTTTCGATACCGGCGTCATGCTGAACAGCCCGCCGTGCGCGACCCCGGCGTTGTTGATTAAGATATCGATTCTCGTTTTGTTCTGATAAAACGCTTTGAATACCGCTTTCATTGCTTCGGTATCCGTCATATCGAAATACACGGGCGTAATGGAAACGCCGTATGTTTCGGCAAGACTTCGCATATCCGCTTCAAACGCGTCGTTCTTCTTGCGGGCGTGCGCGATAATCGAAGCGCCGCCGCGCGCGAACGCCTCGACCATGGCTCGTCCGATGCCTCTGTTTGAACCAGTTATGAAACACACCTTGCCGGTCAACGCTGTTTCCTCCTTTATAAACGTCTTACGGGAAACCTTTTCCGCAAAACGCCCTATTTCGTCACATAGTCAACCACGCATCGGATGACGGTCTGAACATCCTCGCGCGTCAGTCTTAAATGCATGGGCAGCGAAATGACGTGGTCGCTGACATACGCCGCTTTCGGACAGGTTCCCTTCGCGTACGAATACATCCTGTATTGCGTGTTGTCCACGTAATGAACGCCCGGATAAATCTCATGCTCGTTAAGGTAAGCCATCAGGCCGTCCCGGTCCTCGACGATAATCTGGAACAGGTGGCGCGAGGACTCGCAGTTTTCTGGAACCTCGACCAGCTTGATTTTGTCGGGATACGGCTTGAAACCTTCTGCGTACCATTCCGCAAGCTGCCTGCGGTAGGCGTTATCTTTATCCAAATGCGGCAGCTGCGCGAGCGCAATGGCCGCCATGACCGCGTTTCCGTTGTACTTGTATCCGACATACTCGACGTCGTACTTCCATTTATACGCGCCGTTCGCGTTGACCGAGCGGGCGTAGGTGTCTTTGTTGATGCCCAGCCAGGCCTTCTTGCGCGCGACCGCGTCGCAGTCCGCGTCTTTAAAGCAGATCATGCCGCTGTCGCCGGTCGGAAGGTTCTTGACCGCCTGAAAGGAATAAACGATTACATCCGCTTCCTTGCCGGCCGTCTCGCCGTTGATGCGGGTTCCCGCCATGTGCGCCGCGTCTAATATCAGCTTTAAGCTGCGCTTTTTGCAGATTTCCACGATTTTGTCAAGGTGGCCGGCGTTGCCGCCCATGCCGACAAACATGACCGCTCTCGTCTTTTCCGTAATCCGTTCCTCGACGCTGGCGGGGTCAAGGCAGAGCGTGTCGTCAACATCCGCGAAAACCGGTTGTAAGTTGGAAAGAAGAATAGCATGGTTGGTGGAAACGAAGGTCAGCGGCGTGGTGATGATTTCGTCGCCGGCTGCCCAGCCGTACTTCTCTTTGAAAATCTCCACCGCAAGGTTTAATCCCGCCGTCGCGGAGTTCAGAAAGTACGCGTGCGGAAGCCCTGTGTATTCCTTCCATTTATCCTCAAACTGAACGGTCATGTATCCCATGCCTGTCCAGCCTTTTTCCAGACACAGCCGGATATTCTCAAGACATGCGTCCACATCAAACGTCGGAACAAACAATTGTATCGCCATTTTTATGGTTTCCTTTCAAACGCGCCGGTCTTATCGGCGCGCGTACATTCTTTCGTAATAGTTTTTATATTCGCCGGCGAGAATGTTCTCCCACCAGGAACGGTTGTTAAGATACCACTGCACGGTTTTCTGAAGGCCGTCCTCAAACTCGATCTGCGGCGACCAGCCCAGCTCGCTTGTGATTTTGGTGTTGTCGATCGCGTACCGCAAATCGTGTCCGGGGCGGTCGGCGACGAAGGTGATCAGGCTCTCCGGCTTGCCGAGTATTTTTAGGATCAGCTTGACAATCTCGATGTTGGATTTTTCATTGTGCCCGCCGATGTTGTACACCTCGCCCGCTCTGCCGCTGCGCATGACAAGATCGACTGCGGCGCAGTGATCCTCGACGTACAGCCAGTCGCGGATATTCTCGCCCTTGCCGTAAACCGGAAGGCTCTGGTCGTTTAGCGCCCGCGTAATCATCAGCGGGATCAGTTTTTCCGGAAAATGGTACGGGCCGTAGTTGTTCGAGCAGCGGGAAATCGTAACCGGAACCTGATAGGTTCTGTAATACGCCAGCGCCAAAAGGTCTGCCGCCGCTTTGCTCGCCGAATAAGGCGACGAAGCGCGCAGCGGCGACGATTCGGTAAAGAACAGGTCTTTTCGGTCTATCGGCAGGTCGCCGTAAACCTCGTCGGTCGAAACCTGGTGAAAGCGTTTTACGCCGTACTGCCGGCAGGCGTCCAGCAGGACCTGCGTGCCGAACACGTTCGTATGCAGAAAAACACCCGGATTCTCAACCGAGCGGTCGACGTGGCTCTCGGCCGCGAAGTTCGCGACGATGTCGAACTTCTCTTCCTCGAATAGCTTGAAAACGCACGCTCTGTCGGTAATATCGCCCTTTACGAACCGGAAGCTCGGATGATTGAGCGCGCTCTCCAGATTCGCAAGATTGCCCGCGTACGTCAGCGCGTCAAGGCAGACGATTCTGTCATCGGGGTGGTTTTTCAGTTGATAGTATATAAAATTACTGCCGATAAAACCGGCGCCGCCGGTAACCAGTATATTCATAAAAACACCTTATTCAGCGTAAATAAAGTTGCAGTCGCTGTCCTTTAAAAACGGAGCGTTCCTATCCTTTTCCGAAAGAATCGGGTCGGCAATCTTCCAGTCCACGCCGATTTCCGGGTCGTCGAAGCGGATGCTGCGGTCGTGCTCCTTGCTGTAAGGATTGTCGCATTTATACTCGAACTCGACGTTGTCGGTCAGCGTCAGAAAACCGTGCGCAAACCCGCGCGGAATAAAAAGCTGCAGTTTGTTCGCCGCGGAAAGGATTACCGATACCCATTTTTTGTAGGTCGGCGAGCCTTTTCTTAAATCAACCGCGACGTCCAAGACCGCCCCGGCGGTGCAGCGGACCAGCTTCGCCTGCGCCATCGGGTCTATCTGAAAATGAAGCCCGCGCAGCGTGTCTTTTTTCGCCGTAAAGCTGTGATTGTCCTGCACGAAATGCGCGTCGATTCCCAGTTTTTTCAGTTTTTCATAGGACCACGACTCCATAAACCAGCCGCGGTGGTCTCCGAAAACATCCGGTTCGATAAGATACACGCCCGGTATTGCCGTTTCTGTCTTTTTCATCTATGTAGAATGCCTCTTTTTTAATATATGATTTTTCCTTCCGCAACTTTTTTCAGATGCTCGCCGTAAGGCGATTTTCCGTATAGTTCAGCGGAAGCGAGCAGTTGTTCTTTGTCAATCCAGTTGCGCAGATAAGCGATTTCCTCCGGCGCGGATATTTTTACGCTCTGCATTTTCTCTATCATCTGCACGAACGCGGACGCTTCGATCAGGCTGTCCATCGTGCCCGCGTCTATCCAGGCAAATCCCCTGCCGAGAATAATGGCTTTCAGGGCGTTATGCTGCAGATACAGCTCGTTGATCGCGGTTATCTCGAGTTCTCCGCGCTCGGACGGCCTGATACGCTTCGCGAATTCCACTACGCGGTTGTCATAAAAATAAAGTCCGGTGATGCAGTAGTTGGATTTCGGCTTTTTGGGTTTCTCCTCAACCGAGAGCACCTCGCCGTTTTCTCCGATTTCCATTACGCCGAACCGTTCGGGGTCGTTTACGTAATGCCCGAATATCGTCGCGTAACCGTTCTTCGCGTTTTCTACGGCCGTCTGCAGCTTGCTCCCCAGCCCGTTGCCGTAAAAAATATTGTCGCCCAGTATCATCGCGCACATATCGCCGCCGATGAATTCTTCGCCGATGAGAAACGCCTGCGCGAGCCCGTCGGGCGAAGGCTGCACCGCGTAGGAAAGGTTGATTCCGAACTGTTCGCCGCTGCCGAGCAGCCTTTTGAAGTTCGGGATGTCCTCCGGCGTGGAGATGATTAAAATATCCCGAATATTGGCAAGCATCAGCGTGGAAAGCGGGTAATAAATCATCGGCTTGTCGTAAACAGGCAAAAGCTGTTTTGACGTGACCTTTGTCAGCGGATAAAGCCTTGTCCCCGCGCCGCCTGCAAGTATGATTCCTTTCATCCTAAAATACCTTCTTAACGCATCGTTCGTTGCAACGACTTATTATACTTTATTTTATCGCATTTTATCGCGCCGCTCAATACTTTTTTAAAAATTTTATTTATCTTTTACATTACTTTTAAATTTATATTTCTCTTCTAAAAACCGTCCGCAGGAAGTAGGCGCGCAGATCGGAGAGGAACTCTCTTTCAAACAAAAGCGTCGTAATCAGAATATACAGCGCGCTGAGCAGCATCGCGGCAGCCGCGGCGGTCAGCCAGTTGACGACGCTTGGCGTTTCGATCGGGAAATAAACGCTTGCCAGATATGCCGCGAAAATGCCGGCCGCGGAAATCGCAAGATGCTTGTACATCTTCTCGGTCTGCAGATACGGAACCAGTCGTTTGATTTTATAGTGCTGGTAGATAAAGTTTGCGGCATAGAACACGATTAAACCCGTGATAATCAGCGTGTAATCAATCGCACCCAGCGCGAAGGAAAGCGCGATCGAAACGACCGCGGTGACCACCGGCTGCGCCCAGGTTTCCCGAAAGAAGCCGAACGTGGAAACGGCGATATTATAGGGGATCCGGTAAACGGAAACCATGCTGTAAACCACGATTAAAACCGCAAGGCTGGCGTTGATGTAATCCGCGTCGTCGACGCTGGACGTATAAAGGGTTACAAAGGGGACGAGCAGATACATCGTGCACATATACAATAAGGTGTTGAACATGGTAAAGAAATACTGAAAGAAGCAGAAAACGCGGTTGATGTTCTTTTGATCCCCGCTGGCAATCAGATTGCCGAATCCCGGCGCGAACGACGAATACAGCGCGTTTCCGATTAAGGCCAGCGACGAGGAAACCAGCGTGTAGACGTTGAAGATACTCGCCTGAATAAACTCGCCGTACAGAATCATCATGATGACGGACGGAGAAGCCGCGACCGCGCTGTGCGAAACTTCGTTCGCAAGCGAATAGTTTCTGCCCGGTATTTTGGATAGTGTTGTGTTCTTTTTTTTCGGTATTTTATCTTTGTAGTATTTCGCAAAACAGCTTTTTAGGTATGCGATTTTCACAATACAGCCGGCAAAGTACCAGACAAACATCCAGATAAAGGTCAGCCGCAGATAGATGGTCAGAAACAAAAGCGAATAATAAATTGTCTGCTCGATGAGAGAAGCGATCGAGATGATATATTTTCGCTGGTCGGCCGTAAACATTATCCGAAACCTCGCGGTAAACAGAAGGTCAAGAAAGCTCCTGAACCCCAATAATACGAACGAAAGAAATATCAAAAACGGGCTTATGCCGGAAGTTACGATAAACGCGGTGACGACGGCGCCCGCGAGCATTATGATCAAAAACAGGAACGCGATTCTTTTGAAGAAGTTCTCGGCCGCGGATAGCTTTTCGCCGATTTCCTGATAGTTGTTCTCGGCGACCGGCTTATAAAGCGAAAAGACCGCGGCGGTGCTCGCGCCCGCTTGAAGCAGGAGCATAATGTTAAGGATTTGGGTGATGGTCGCGGAAAGCCCGTTTACCTCGGAGCCGTAATATAGCAAAATCATTCTTGGCGCGAAAAATCCAAGAATAATGGTTGCCGTATAAAACGCGATGTCCCATATAAAGTTTTTGATGGCTGAACTGCTTCTCATTGATTGTTCCTTTATCGCAAACCGTAATGTGAACTATTAGAGTATAGCACAAATATAACCGCCGGTCAATCGAATTGATGCATCGGAACTGTTACGGTTTTTTATCCTTATTTTTGCAAAACGAACGGCTGCCTGAAAGTCAGGCAGCCATTTTTTGCTTTTTATATTAATACATGCCGCCGCCCATGCCGCCGCCCATGGCTGCATTTGCGTTTGCGTTTTCTTCTTTCTTTTCGGCAACAAGCGCTTCGGTGGTAAGAATCATGGAAGCGATGCTTGCCGCGTTCTCAAGCGCAGAACGCGTAACCTTGCACGGGTCAACGATTCCGGCTGCGATCATGTCAACGAACTTCTCGTTGTAAGCGTCGAAGCCGATGCCGGCTTTCTCTTTCTTGACGCGTTCGACAATGACGCTGCCCTCGAAGCCAGCGTTCTCGGCAATCTGTCTTACAGGCTCTTCAAGCGCTCTGAGAACGATCTTAACGCCGGTCTTCTCGTCGCCCTCGGTGGTCTTGAGGAGTTTCGCAACAGCGGGAATGGTGTCAACAAGCGCAACGCCGCCGCCTGCTACGATGCCTTCCTCAACAGCGGCTCTCGTAGCGTTGAGCGCGTCCTCGATGCGGAGCTTCTTCTCCTTCATCTCGGTCTCGGTAGCAGCGCCGACCTTGATAACAGCTACGCCGCCTGCGAGTTTTGCAAGACGCTCCTGGAGCTTCTCTTTGTCGAAGTCGCTGGTAGAAACTTCGATTTGCGATTTAATCTGATTGATGCGCGCCTGAATCTCTTTCGGATCGCCGTTGCCGCCGACGATGATGGTGTTCTCTTTGTTTACCTTGACCTGCTTTGCGGTACCGAGCATGTCGAGCGTGGTGTCCTTGAGCTCGAGACCGAGTTCGGACGAGATCACCTCGCCGCCGGTGAGGATCGCGATATCCTTGAGCATCTCCTTGCGTCTGTCGCCGAAGCCGGGAGCCTTAACGGCAACACAGGTGAAGGTTCCGCGGAGCTTGTTGACGATAAGGGTGGAGAGAGCCTCGCCCTCGACGTCCTCGGCGATAATCAGAAGCTTTCTGCCTGCCTGAACGATTTTCTCAAGCAGCGGCAGGATCTCCTGAACGTTGGAAATCTTTTTATCGGTGATAAGAATGGCTGCGTCGTCCAGGACGGCTTCCATCTTATCGGTATCGGTTACCATGTAAGGCGTGATGTATCCTCTGTCGAACTGCATGCCTTCTACGACTTCGCAGTAGGTTTCAGCAGTCTTGGACTCTTCGACCGTGATAACGCCGTCGGCGGTTACCTTCTGCATAGCGTCGGCAATCAGTTTGCCGATGACTTCGTCGCCTGCGGAAACGGTACCGACACGCGCGATATCCTCAGTGCCGCTTACTTTCTTCGCGGATGCTTTCAGCTCTTCAACGGCCGCCTGAACCGCTTTCGTAATACCCTTCTTGAGAATCATCGGGTTCGCGCCGGCAGCGACGTTCTTCATGCCCTCGCGGATGAACGCCTGCGCGAGCAGCGTAGCGGTGGTCGTACCGTCGCCGGCCGTGTCGTTCGTCTTGGTCGCAACTTCTCTTACGAGCGCCGCGCCCATGTTCTCGAACGGGTCGTCAAGCTCGATTTCCTTCGCGATGGTAACGCCGTCGTTGGTGATGAGGGGCGAACCGAACTTTTTATCTAATACGACATTTCTTCCTTTAGGACCAAGCGTGATTTTTACAGTATCGGCAAGCGTGTTGATGCCTCTCATTAGCGCTTCTCTTGCATCAATGCTGTGTTTGATTTCTTTTGCCATTACCCATCTTCCTTTCAATCTATTTTTATTTTTTTATTACGAACGGTAAACGGTATATGGAATTGTATTTCAAAAAAATACATCAGATGCCCCGCAATAGGACAGCTGAGTCTTGCGAGGTTGAAATCATCCAAATCCCTTGAAATCATCTAACCAACATATTCGTTTCGCTATTTTTTCTACTCTACAATCGCCAGTATATCGCTCTGTCTGACGACGATATACTCAACACCGTCGATCTTGATTTCGGTTCCGGCGTACTTGCTTGTTATAACCTTATCGCCTTTCTTGACGGTCATAACAATTTCCTTGCCGTCGACGTTTCCGCCCGGACCGACTTCTATAACTTCAGCAACCTGGGGTTTTTCCTTAGCGTTTCCGGTAAGAATAATACCGCTCTTGGTTGTCTCCTCCGCTTCTACCATTTTGATGATGACTCTGTCAGCCAATGGTTTCAGTTTCATAAAAATACTACCTCCTTAATAGAAACTTATTATTTTTCTGGTATATTTTACTTATATTTGTTAAAAATGTCAACTACCATTTATTAATTTTTTTTCACGTCTTAAAATACTGGTAAAATCCGCATTTTATCATACCGTTGTAGAGTTTTCTGACTTTATCGGCCCGTTTTCCGTAATACTTTTCGAACTCCTCGTCCGCGCTGATTATATATTTTTGCCAGCGCGGAATTTTTTCCAAAAATTTCTCACCCATCAATTTCGCCAGTTCCCGCGCGCTCATCTGGTCGCCCATGCGCTCGCCGTAAGGCGGGTTTGTGACAATGGTTCCCCTGGCGTCCGGATACGGCGGTTCGAAGTTTTTGATGTCGCGGACCGCGAAATGGATAAAATCCATCCCGGCGCGGGACGCGTTATTTTTGGATATTTCGACGCACTTCGGGTCTATGTCGTAGCCGAATATCTCGGTGTACGGCGGGGTTACAGCGGTGCGGGCTTTTTCGCGCGCGTTTTGCCACGACGCCTTATGAACAAACGGAAACTGCTCGGCGGCGAAACTGCGGTTCAATCCGGGAGCAGTGTTTGTGACCAAAAGAGCCGCTTCAATCGCGATCGTGCCGGAGCCGCACATCGGGTCCACGAGGATAACATTTTCCCTCGGCCGCGACAGGGTTACCATCGCCGCCGCCAAGGTTTCGCGCAGGGGCGCCAAATTCTCCTCTTTGCGGTAGCCGCGCTTGTGCAGGGTTTCTCCGGTCGTGTCAATCATAAGAGCGGCTTTATTATTCAAAATAAAAAACTCTATTTGATATTTTATTCCGTTTTCCGGAAATTGTTTCATTTTATACACATTTGAAAGCCGGTCGATCACCGCTTTTTTTATGATCTTTTGGCAGTCGGAAATCGAAAACAGCTTGGATTTGATCGAGTGGCCTTTTACGGGGAAAGCGTCGTTCCTGCCGATAAAGTTTTCCCACGGCAGCGCCTTTGTCCCCTGATACAAGTCCTCGAAGGTAAGCGCCGTGAAATCGCCCAGCTTGATCAGCACCCGCTCGGCGTACCGGAAGAATACGTTGCAGTCCGCGACGCAGTCGCCCGCTTTTTCGTCCGGCGCCGTAAAGGTCACCCTGCCGTCGATGGTTTCGATTCTTTTATATCCCAACCGGTCGATATCCTCGCCCACGAACTTTTCAAGCCCGAACAGGCAGGTAGCAACAAAATCCATAACAATCTCCAAATATATTCACGAAAAATGCGGCTATATAGCCGCATTTTATAGGATAGCGATTAAAAATCAAATTCCTTTAATCCAGCGGTTCGATCAAACCGTAATCGTTCTCTTTCCGTTTGTAGACGACGTTCAAATTGCCCGTCTCGGCGTTTTTGAAAAGGAAAAAAGAGTGCGACAGCAGATTCATCTGCAGGATTGCCTCTTCAACCGTCATGGGGATGATGTCGAACTTCTTGACCTTGCTGATCTTTAACTCGTCCTCAACCTCTGTTTTCTCTTCCGGAGTAAAGGTGTCTTTTTTGATGTAAATCTTTTTCTCGAGTCTGGTGCGGTTCTTTCTGATCTGACGCTCGATGACGTCCACCGCTCTTTCGAGCGCGCTCAAATAATCGCGGTCAACTTCCTCGGCTCTGAAAATCGCACCGTTGCGGTTAATGGTAAGTTCTACCCTTTCGCCATTTTTCTGAGAAGCCAAAGTAACCGCCACTTCGGTATCCTCAGGGAAAAACTTGTCGAGCTTTTTCAGCTTCTTCTGAAGCCACGCTTTTACTTCGTCGTTCACGGTAAACTTTCTTGCGATAATCCTGGTAGTCATAACCGTTTCTCCTTTGCTATTTGATGTTAGGGTACCTACCTTACTTGTATTTTAACATAACTTACCATGCATGTCAAGTTTTATAGAATTATGTCCGCGTGTCGTGTCACATGGCAGGAAATGTTGACCGCCACCGGCAGCGACGCGATATGCGTCGGGTAGCTCTCGATGTTGACGCCGAGCGCGGTGGTCCTTCCCCCCAGCCCCTGCGCGCCGATGCCGGTATTGTTGACCGCTTCGAGTATCTTTTCGGCAAGCCGATTGTGCCTTCCGTTGTCGCTGCCGATGGGACGCGCCAGCGCCTTTTTCGCCAGCACGCAGGAGTAGTCGAAGGTTCCGCCGAGACCGACCCCGATGACAATCGGCGGACAGGGGTTGGCGCCGGCGAGCCTTACGGTTTCGACCACGAAATCGACGATGTCTTTCTCGGTCGCGGAGGGCGCGAACATCTTTTGCCTGCTCATGTTCTCGCTGCCAAAGCCTTTGGGCAGGGCCGTCAGCTTTATCCGGTCTCCGGCGACCAGTTCCGTATATAGTATAGCCGGGGTGTTGTCGCCGGTATTCACCCGCTCGATGGGATCGTTGACGACCGATTTGCGCAGATACCCCTCCCGGTAAGCCTGACGCACGCCTTCGTTGACCGCGTCGCGGAAAAGACCGCCCGTGATAGACACTTCCTGACCGATTTCGGCAAAAACCACCGCCATTCCCGTATCCTGACAGATCGGAATGTCGTCGTTGCGCGCGATGTCGGCGTTCTCCTCGAGCAGGCAGAGTATGTTCTTCGCGGTTCCGTTGTCTTCCTGCTCTTTGTATTCGCGGATTTTCCTGAGCACGTCGTCCGGCAGAACATAGTTTGCCTTTATAAAAAGCTGCCTGACCGCAGCGGTGATTTCTGAAACGTCAACGGTTCTCATATTGCCTTCCTTATGTCGTTTGAATTTTTGCTTATTCATAACAAAAAGGGTGATTTTCATCACCCTGTTATTTATTGTCTGTGTCCTCTTTTATAGCCGGCGCCGCGCTTTGCCTGCATGCCTTTTTTCAGGTCGGACATTTTTTCCTCGCTGATAAGTTTAAATCTGTGCATCATGTCCTCAAAATCCTTCGGAGCCATTTCGCGCTTCGCAAAGTAGTCCGCCGGCGAGCCGACGTTCTCTTTCTTTTTGAGTTCGTCCGCCCGTCTGATGGAAAGAGCGATCCTGCCTTTCTCGTCCACAGAGAGTACGACAACCTCGACCTCCTGATCGAGTTTTAAATACGCGTTGATATCGCTGACAAAATCTTTGGAAATTTCGGATATGTGGACCAATCCGGCTTTTCCGTCCTCGAGTTTGACAAAAGCGCCGAACTTTGTGATTCCGGACACTTTTCCTTTGACTACCTTGCCGACTTCTAACTGCATAAAAAATTAGGTTTCCTCCGTTATGCTATCATGAATTTAATTTGGTATATTATTATGAAAAATGATCTCGTTTGGTTTGCGAAATCCGAACTTCTCTCTTGCGACCCTTTCAATGTACTCGTCGGTCAACGGCGTATCAAGGCGCATCTGGATTTCTTTTATATTATCTTCGACTTCAGCAATTTCCGCGTCAAGCGCCGCTTTTCGATCTTTGAGTTCTTTTAGTTCAAACTGCATGTTGATAACGGAGGCGATCAGAAAAAGAATAATAACAGCAAAAGCAAATTTCACAATCGTGTTGCTTCTGTAATGCTTGCTCATTATAACTCCTTTCCTTTCTTTTAAACGGAACCGTTCCGTTCTGCCCTTGCTGCACCGCAGTCAGAAGTCAGCAATATAAAAAGATTATGTTCTTAAGAGTCCAAAGCCTTTTCCGGCTCTTTTGATGTAGACGGCGCATCTTGCGTAGGTGAAAATCTGTTTATAGCAGTTGTAAACTGCAGTCGCGATTCTGTTTCTTACTTTTTTCAATATCGGCGAGACAATCGAATAGACCTTTTCGCACACCGCTTTCGTAAATTGGCCGGCCGTAAAATAGTATATGCAGAAACCGCCGATGCTGCCCAGGAAAGCGTAGGCGCGCATCATTCCGAACGAATAGTTGTAAAACAATATCATGAACGATACCGCGCATATCAGGCAGAATGCCAAATCCTCAAAGAAAATGACGATTTTGTTCCGCAGAAAAAACATTCTGGACACTCTGAAGCAGTCGTAAATCAATCCGAGTACGGCGCCGTTTACAATCGAGGCAAAAAACAGGATAAAGTGCAGCCCGTAATCTGTCTCCATTTACTTAATAAACCTGCCCAACAGAGATTTTTTCTTCGTGTTCTGCTCGAAATATACGACCGCGTCAATCATGCCGGAGATTACGACCTCTCCTTCCTGAAGGGAGAGCTTGGTTACAGTCAGGTCGCTGCCGCTCACGTTTAAAAGCTTGTCGCCGATGGAAAGCGTCACCATTGTGTCGTCAAAGCTGACAACCTCTTCCACCGAAGTAATCGAGATAATCGTGCGGTCGGTCATCGTGACGGTATGTTTCGTGGTGCTGCTGTTCATATATACTCTCCTCTCAAACGAAAAAAAGCTATCCGATCGTTACATTATATGAGAAGGAGAAAATATATATGCGGTTTTTACGCTTTTTACGGCTAAGATAGTAAAACTTCGTACATTTCAGACGCGTTCGCCTTTTTAGCGTGTTCGTCGATGGAAAGCACCTTAAACTTTGTCGTGCGGTTTCCGTATTTAATTTCGATAATGTCGCCGATTTTCACTTCGTACGACGCCTTGGCGGGTCTGCCGTTTACGGTGACATACGAATTGTCGCAGGCCTCGTTCGCAACTGTCCTGCGCTTGATGATTCTCGAAACCTTTAAGTATTTGTCTAATCTCATAATTTTTTGTCGTAATACAGTTTACCGGACCAATATAAATATTGATTGAATCGGGGACAGGTTGTCCTGCCCCCGGATGTAATACCAATTCAACAAAAGAAAATTGAATCAGTATAAAAGCAGTGAAAAGTAATTTACTTATTGACAGCGTCCTTCAAAGATTTTCCTGCTACGAAAGCGGGAACCTTGGAAGCGGGAATTCTGATTTCTTCCTTTGTCTTGGGGTTGCGGCCGATTCTCTCTGCTCTTTCTTTTACCTTAAAGGAACCAAATCCTGCGATCTGAACCTTGCCGCCGGTTGCCAACTCGTTCTCAATTGCTGCAAATACTGCGGATACGGCTGCGTCTGCTTCCTTCTTCTTAATATTTGCGCGCTCCGCCACTATTTCAACTAAAGTCGCTTTGTTCATAATGAACTCCTTTCAATATTTAATATCGGTTGGTGCGCTTATTATATCACTATTTTTATCCATAATCAATAGTTAAATTCATTTTTTTTGGTTTTTTTTGCGCATTTTCAACGCTTTTATGGCGGTTCTTAAAACATTTTTAATGCTTCGATCGCTTCCATAACGCTTCCTTGGTTTCCCGGTCGGCGGAAGCGATGTCTATCCCCTGTTCGACGGCATTTTTCTCGACTTCGGCGAACCGCTCGATAAACTTTTCGTTCGCTCTGTAAAGCGCTTCTTCGGCGTCAACCTTGCTCAGCCGCGCCACGTTGACAACGGCCAGCAGAAGGTCGCCGATCTCTTCGCCGATTCTCTCTTTGCTGCCCGTTTTGATGGCTTCCTCGACCTCGGCGACTTCTTCTTTCACCTTGGTCAGCGCGTCCGCTGAATCGTCGAAATCAAAGCCGATTTTCGCGCCTTTTTCTCCGATTTTATGCGCGCGCATCAAAGCGGGAAGCGCTGGCGAAATGCTGTTCATCGCCTCGGCGCTTGTTTTGACCTTTTTGGTTTTGTATTTGATTGCGTCCCAGTTTTTGAGCACCTCGGCGCTGCCGGATACCGACACGTCGCCGAAAACGTGCGGGTGCCGGATGATCAGCTTTTTGCACAGCTCGTCGATGACGCCGCCGATGTCAAACTGAGCTTCTTCCTTTGCCATCTGGGCGTGGAATACCACCTGCAGAAGCAGGTCGCCCAGCTCTTCGCGCATTAAGACAAAGTCTTCCCTATCAATCGCTTCGATGACTTCGTAGGTTTCTTCGATGAGGTTTTTTCGAATGCTTTTGTGCGTCTGCTCTCTGTCCCAGGCGCAGCCGTTCTCGCTGCGCAAAAGCGCCATTATCCTGCACAAATCGTCAAAACCGTAACGTTCTTTGCTTTTAAGCTCCTGAATTTCCGTTATTTCCTTGCTCATATTTTCCCGCGCTGTCCTTCAGCCAGCCCTTTCTGATAAATAAATCGCACAAGTAATTGCCTTTCGGCAGAAGCCTTACCTCGTTTGGCGTGATTCCCTTGACAAGCAGCAGCAGAAACGCGTACAGAAGCACCGAGCCGACGCCCGTTATGAGCAGAATCACAAGGCTCGCCAGCCTGCCGTCGGGATTGTCGAACAACCGATACAGCAGCCTGTAAGACGCAAAGCAGAAAACGCCCGTAACCAGCGAGCATGCCAAAGGCTTGAGGTAAAGCCGTTTTGGGGAGAGTTTTAGGTTCTGCGTTTTCCTTAAAAAACGCATGTTGAAATACAAAGAAATCATATAGCAAATCACCGACGCTGCCGGCGCTCCGAAAATGCCGATCGGTTTGACGGCGGTCAGGCATACTTCGAATATCGTCAGGAACAAAACGCCGATGCCGACCGAAATCATCGGATAGCCGGGCTTCCCGACCGCCTGCAGAAGCGCGGTCGTCGTCGATAGAATCGAGATGAAGAAGATTCCGATCGCAAGTATGCTGAGCGCAGGCGCCGCGATGTCGATGGGCATAACGGTGTTTCCGTTCGGCATGGTAATTGGACTGCCCCACTTCGCGCCATAAATCAGGGCGATGCAGGGTTTTGCGAGGATAAACAGGCATACGGAACTGGGAATGGCGATGATGCCGCTGATCCGAATCGACGTGATTATGTAGCCGTTCGCCTGTCTGCGCCTGTTTAAGGCGAGCGCGCCGGCTACCGCGGGCAGTATGGAGATCGCGATCGGATAAACCAGCGTGGAGGGCAACAGGTCCGATATGGATATCGCGAGCGCCGTATAGGCGGCATACAGCGACTCGGCCGTCTGTTCCGAAACGTCTGTGGCGATCAATACCTTCTTAATAATCAGCGTATCCAAAAACTGCGACAAATATAACGCGGACGACGTAATGGTTACCGGGAGCGCGATAATCGCCAGCTTTTTGGCGATCTGCCGATAGCGCATGGTAACGCTGCTTTTATCGGCGACATAGTCGCGCTTGGAATACTTCTTGTAAAGGATTAAAAAGAGCATGCTGCACGCGGTTCCGATGGTAAGGCCGAGGATGGCGAAAGCCGCCTGCACCTTTACCGGATACCCCATCTGCCGCGCCCAGATGGTAGCGCCCAAACCGATGACCATTTTCAGGAACGCTTCGATAAACTGCGAAATCGCGGTCGGATACATATTGCGCAGACCCTGAAAATAGCCTCTGAAAGCGGAGGTGACGCATATAAAGAACAGCGTCGGCGCGATCACCTTCATCGCCAGCACCGAGTCGGCGTGCTCCGACCAGACCGCGATGGGCTCGGCGTACAGGTACAAAAACAGCGTGCAGACGATGCCGACGACGCCGAAAACGAAAACCGCCATTTTCAGAATGCGCCGGGTCTCCCGCCGCCTGCCCTTTTCCGCCGAAGCCGCAACGGTTCGGGATATCGCGACCGGGAGTCCGGACGTCGAAATCATAAACAGCATCGCGTAGATCGAATACGCGGCGGTGAAGATGCCCATTCCGTCGCCAAGAATGTTGGTCAGCGGAATTTTATACAAGACGCCTATTAACTTCACCAATAAATTGGAAACCGATATAATCGCGGCTTCTCTGACAAAGCTTTTTTGTCTCTGCGACATTTACGAATGCCTTTCTGCGCTGTATCGCAATCTAAACTTTTATAAACTCCTGCAAAAGCGAATTCTTCGGCACATATGATGCGGGAATCGGCTCGACCTTCGTCAGCGTTTCCATCAGCTTTTCGGCTTCCGGTTTGTGAACGCTGTCGATCGGCAGCTGCGAGAGCACCTCGATCGCAGGCGCGGCGAGCACCGCCTGCTCGTACGGGAAATAGGTGTTGATTTTTATGTCCGATGTATCCTTAAACGCTTCGATGGATTCCAGCTCGTTGTGTTTTACCTTGTCCCACTGGCAATAGGTGGCTTCCGCGTCGCTGCCCCTGTAGTAATAATCGCGCACCAGTCTTCTGATAAATCTTGGGTCGCCGCCCTGCTGGTCGTCGGCGTTCAGGTAAATCTTGTACATTTTCGATTCGGTTCCGGCGACCCCTTCAAACAGCAGCGGGTTGAGCGCGTGAAGCCCTTCGATGATCGCGACTTCGGTCGGGTCGAGCACAATCTGCTCGTAATTGTCGATGCGGCGCTGGGTGATAAAGTCAAACCTCGGCACCTGCGCCTCTCTGCCCCGAATCAGGTTCATAAGGCACTCTTTTATCAGTCCGACCTCCAAACTGTTGATGGTCTCGATATCCCTTGTGCCGTCGGGCAGATAAACGCTGTCCTCCTTGTTCCTGTAAAAATCGTCAAGGCTGATGGTATGCGTATGCCTTCCGCAGGCGGTAATCAGCTGCGCCAGCTTTTTGGTCGTGGTAGTTTTGCCTGCGCAGGAACCGCCCGTTATAAGGACAATTCTGATCTCGTAATCCCTGCAAATATATTCCGCGATTTTTTCCAGCGTGTTTTCATACAGCTTTTCGTCGTTTTCGATTCTATGATAAATCTCTCTCTCGTTCATAAACTTTTTAATCCCTCTTCCTGAAAGAAACGCCGAATCGTATCCTCTCCGATGCCCGACAAAGTCTGTTTTTCGCTCGGATAAAGGTACTCAAACGGATATTTCGGGAACGCGATGCGCTCGATCCGCTCTTTGTCGGGCGAGACGATTTTCGTAATCGCGCCGGCGCCGCAGGCGAAGACGGTGGAACATTCCTCCATCATCAACACGTTATACAGATTCTCGTAGCCCGCTTTGGCGTAGCCGGTGTTCTCGGCGTTTCCGACCGTATTCTTCTGCCGGTACAGATAATACGGATAATACCCGCCGGCAGTCAATTTATCATAAGCATATGCAACACACTTTTTGGCTGTTTCTCCTGCCGGGTCGTACAGCGTTTCCGGGTCAAAACGAAGCTCCGCGGCGTTTTTTATGCTCAACGTATGAACGGTGATATTCTCAAAATCCAAAGCCATCACGTCGTCAAGGCTTTTTGCAAAGCCCTCCTCGGAATCGCCGGGAAGTCCGGCGATCAAATCGGCGTTGACGCAGGCAAAGCCGGCTTTTTTCGCGATTTCCGCGGCTTCAAAGAACTGACCCACCGTATGCATCCGGCCGATTCTTTTAAGGACGCGCTCGCTGGTGCTCTGCGGGTTGATGCTGATTCTTGTAACGCCGTAGGATTTGATCAGGTTCAGCTTCTCCGCCGTGACGGTGTCCGGTCGGCCCGCTTCAAAGGAATACTCCCGCAGGTCGGAAAAATCAAAGGAGGAATACACGCAGCCCAATAAATCTGAAAGCCGGCTGTTTTCCAGCATCGAAGGCGTTCCGCCGCCGATGTAAATGGCTGTCAGCTTAAAGCCCAACTCTTTGATCAAAGCGGCGGTTTTTATAATATCCGATTTCAGTTTAACGATATATTCCGGAATCAGGCTGAACAGCTTTTTGTTCGCGTAGGAAACAAACGAGCAGTACTCGCAGCGCGTCGGGCAAAACGGTATGGAAATATAAAGCCCGCAGGCATTGCTGTCAATGCCCGTGAGCATATCGATTTCTCTGAGCGCCGTGTTGACGGAAAGCTCGGCTTTCTGCGGCGAAACGCTGTAATCGTCGGTAAACAGCCGTCTGACCGCATCCGCGCCGTATCCTTTTTCGAGATAGTACTTCGCCCGTTTGACCGGACGCAGGCCGGTAAGATACCCCCACGGCAGTGAAAAGCCGAAGAGCTGCTTGCCCGCTTTTAAAAACGCTTTTCCGACCGCAAGCGCGGCGAAAAACTCGTCGTCCGCTTCGATCACCGGAACGTAGCCATCCGTTGTGAATTCGGCCTCGCCGAACCTGCCGCCGGACTCGAGCCGAACCTTCGCTTTATAAAAACTCGTATTGTCTGAACCAACCTTTTCCAATAAAAAATATGCTGCGTTTGTACTCGCGTCATCCTTCGGCGGAAACTTCTCGCCCGGAAAGTACAAAACGCACATGGTCTGAAAGTAGTAGGGATTGAAAAAAGGGGTTCTGTTGTCTATAAAAAGTTTCATAATTCCTTCGTGTTGATAATCATCGTGACGGGACCGTCGTTGAGCGCGGTAATCTTCATGCTCGCGCCGAAAACGCCGGTCTGAACCGGCAGCTTCTGACCGATCAGCTCGATCAGCTTTTCGTAGTATTCTCTTGCTTTTTCCGCGTCCGCCGCGGCGGTAAAATCCGGACGCCTGCCGCGTTTTACCGATCCGCACAGCGTAAAGTTGGAGATCACCAAAACGCCGCCGCCGACGTCCGCGGTGGATAGAGATATTTTTCCGTTCTGGTCTTTAAATATGCGCATGCCGGTGATTTTCTCGGCGGCTTTGAGCAGGTCGCGCTCGGTATCGTCCTGCTCGACGCCGACGAAAACCAACAGTCCTCTATCTATTTTACCCGAAGTAACTCCGTTTACAACACATTCCGCGCCGGCAACGCGTTGTACGACTATTTTCATAAGAAATCCTCATCTTGCATACGCGATGTCTCTGCACAACGCCGCTTACAGCGTTCCTCTGGTGACATCCCGTACGTTTTTAACTTTTTTAAGTCCCTGAATGATGTTGTTTAAGTGGTTCAAACCGCTGCATTTGATGCCGGCGGTAATAATCATTTCTCCGGCGTTCTCCCGGGTGCTCAGCGAAGTGACCGGGATTTTCATGTCGCTCAGCGCGACCGAAACGTCGGCGATGATTTTGGGCGTGTAAATCGCGTATATGTTGAGCACCGCTTCGAAGTTGTTGAACACATGCTGGTCAACCTGCTTGGACCACGAAGCGACGACCCATCTGTCCTTGTCCTCTACCCGCTTCAGGCCCGCCTGCGCGTTGGGACAGTCGTACTTATGAATCGAAACGCCGAATCCCTTGGTGATAAAGCCGATGATATTGTCGCCCGGCAACGGATTGCAGCATTTCGCAAACTTGACCGTACAGCCCTCGACGCTGTCGATAATGACGCTCTCCGCGATGTTCTTGCCCTTGCGCTCGTGGCGCGCGGTCTTTTCGACGATGGTTTCGTTGACATGCTCCTCTTCCGCGGGCGCAACAACTCTGAAAAATTCCTCTTTCAGCTTGGGCGCAATCTTGGAAATGGACATGCCGCCGTAGCCGATGTTGTTGTAAAGGTCGTCCGCATCCGGCAGTCCCATTCGGTTTGCGATGTTTTTGACGATCTCAGTTCTCTGCGCTTCGGAAAAGCTCCTGCCGTAGCGCTTGAGCTCCTTGTCGATCTCCATCTTGCCGACGATGATGTTTTCCGCGCGCATTTCGCGCTTGAAATACTGGCGAATCTTGTTGCGCGCCTCGGCGGAGCGGACGATTTTCAGCCAGTCTCTGCTCGGTCCTTTGGAAGACGAGCTTGTTAGAATCTCGACAATCTGTCCGGTCTGAAGCACCGTGTCGATGTTGACGATGTTTCCGTTGACTTTGGCGCCCACCATTTTGTTTCCGACCTCGGAGTGGATGGCGTACGCGAAGTCAATCGGCGTGCTGCCGCTGGGCAGGTTGACGACGTCGCCTTTCGGCGTAAAGACGAATATTTCGTCCTCGAACAAATCTATTTTCAGCGGCCGGAAGAACTCTTCCGGGTCGTCGATATCCTTTTCGGTTTCAAGCAGCGTATGAATCCACTGCAGTTTCTGGTCGATCAGCGCTTTCGCCTGCTCGCCGGACTTATACTTCCAGTGCGCGGCGAGACCGTACTCGGCGACCTGGTGCATTTCCCAGGTGCGAATCTGCACCTCGAACGGAATACCCTCTTTGCTCATGACCGTGGTATGCAGCGAGCGGTAGAGGTTCGGCTTGGGGTTGGAGATATAGTCTTTGAATCTTCCCGGAATGGAATTGAACCGTTCGTGGATAATGCCCAGCACCGTATAGCAGTCAAGCTCGGTGTCCACAATCACTCTGAGCGCGTAGAAATCGTAGATCTCGTCAAAGCTCTTGTTCTGGTTATACATCTTTTTATAGATGCTGTAAATGGTCTTGACCCTGCCCTCGAGCTTGAATTTGATGCCGTACTCGTTCAGGCTTTCCTCGACCATCCGCGTCGCTTTTTCGAGAAAGTTCTTGTTTTCGCCGAACCTTCTTTCGGTGTCTTTTTTTACCTCCTCGTATCCGATCGGATCGAGGTATTTTAACGCAAGATTCTCAAGCTCCTGCTTGATTTTCTGAATACCGAGGCGGTGCGCGAGCGGCGCGTACACATGCATGGTCTCTAAAGCGATCAGACGCTGTTTTTCCGGCGAGCGGAAACTCAGCGTGCGCATGTTGTGCAGCCGGTCGGCGAGCTTGATGAAAATAACGCGCAAATCCTTGGACATCGCAAGGAACATTTTGCGCAGGTTCTCGATGCTCTCCTCCTGCTTTGTCTCAAAAGGAATATGAATCAGCTTGGTGACGCCGTCCACGATGTCGGCGATATCCGCGCCGAACTCCTTTTTTAAAACGGCGTAATCCACCTTGTCGCAGCAGTCCTCCAAAATATCGTGCAGGAGCGCGGCGCAAATCGATTCCGTATCCAGCTGCAGGTCCGCGACAATTTCCGCGACCGCGACCGGATGGACAATGTAGGGATCGCCGGAAATTCTCTTCTGACCAGCATGCATCTGCTCGGCGAAATGATATGCTTTTTTTATTTTTTCAATATCGTAGTAACCGCTTTTGCTTAATCTGTCGAGCAAAGCATCGAAGCTATGTTCCATAAGTAAAATCCTACCCCGGCAATCAAACACCGTAATCCGTCTAATGGCCTATTCATAAAAATTCTTCTGCTTTATCTTTTTTAAAAGCGCCGATTCGTCCAAATTAATCTTTTTGACAACGGGCAGAAGCTCGACTTCGAAAATGTCGTTTCCGCTGCCAAGATATTTGATTTTGAGTATTCTCTCCTGCGACAATACGTCAAGAATGATTCTTGCTTTGCAGGTGTTCATCTCATGATTTTCGTATGTACTGATCTGCCTGCAGACCGAAACCAATGAAAGCCTTCTGTTCTGCGCGTTGAGCTGCCTTTTTAAAAACCGGAAAACGGTTCTGAAGTCCGCCAGCGTGGGCATCGCGTAGTCCGGCAGCTTTTCGTGGTTGTTTTCGTCGCAGATTTTTTCGTACAGAAGGTCTATGCTCTTGTTGGCGTCAACCACGACTTTGACCGCTCTTATCAGCAGCTGCGGCGTGCGGACGCCCATATACTCGTTGATGTCCACAGAAAAGGCGATGTCGCAGACATCCCCGGGGAACAGGCTGACGCCCGACTGCATGGAACCGAAGTATATGGCGCTGAGCTCCTGGCCTTCCTGCGTCGGCTCGAGCGGACGTAGCTTCAACCGCGTATGTTTTCCGCCGGCAAGCGACGTAATCTCTGAAATAACCACATTCCGCATCACAAAAATCGGAACCGGGTTCTGCAAGCCGAACGGTTCGAGCATCTGTATCTCCTCGATGCTCTTGAGGTTAATCTCGTCGAACGTGACCTCGCAGTCAACATCGACGGTCAGAACGCTGTCCTGTTCGGGCAGGTTCGCTTCCGAATAATCGTTGATTCTTTCGCGGAACTCATCTATCTTGTCGGCGCGAATAGAAAGCCCGGCCGCCAGCTCGTGCCCACCGTACTCGATTAAGAGGTCGCTGCAGAACGCCAGCGCGTTCATAATCGAAAAGCCCTTGATGCTGCGGCCCGAACCTTTTCCGATGCCGTCGCTTACCGAAAACAAAATGCAGGGAAGATTGTATTTTTCCGAGATTCTCGACGCGACGACGCCGATGACGCCCTGATGCCAGCCTTCCGAGCAAAGGACAATGAATTTCTTTCCGCTCTTTCCGCTGGAAATCATCTCGATGGCCTGTCCGAAAATCTCCTGTTCGGTATTCTGTCTGATTCTGTTGATCTCGCAAAGTTCCGACGCGATTTGGCACGCGATCGTCTCGTCTTTCGCAAGCAGAAGCTCAACCGCTTTGGAGGCCGAAGCGATGCGTCCCGCCGCGTTGATTCTCGGCGCCAGAATATATCCGACCGTCGAGGATACGATTTTCCGCGGTTTTCCGTTTCGGATAACGCCCGACTGCTGCATGAGCGCGTACAGCCCCGGATAGGACGTGTTCTCCAGCTTCTTCAAGCCAAGGCTTGCGATGTATCGGTTCTCGTCAACAATCGGCATAACGTCCGCGATGGTTCCGATCGCCGTTATCTCGGCGTAATCGCTGCAGATTTTGTCGGAAGCGCCCTCAAGCGCGCACAGCAGCTTGAACACTACGCCGACGCCAGCAAGATGCGTAAACGGGTATTCGGAATCCTCTCTGTGCGGGTTAATTACAGCAACGCAGTCCGGCAGCACCTCTCGGCAGCTGTGATGGTCGGTAATAATTATATCCATGCCGAGGCGTTTGGCATAGACCGCTTCCTGAATCGCGGTGATGCCCGTGTCAACCGTTATCAGAAGATCCACTTTCCCCGAAAGCCGCTCGATTACGGGTATGCTCAAGCCGTAGCCTTCGGTTATTCTTTCGGGAACATAATAGCAGCAGTTCGCTCCTTTTCTGCGAAGATACGTATAAAGGATTGTTGTGGCGGTTACGCCGTCCACGTCGTAATCGCCGTAAATGCAGATTCTTTCATGCTTTTTCAACGCCTGCTGGATGCGCCATACGGCTTTTTCCATATCTTTGAGCAAAAAAGGATCATGCAGCCTGAAATTGTCTTTTTGGAGAAATTTCCTTGCTTTCTCCGGCGTGTCAAATCCCCTGATGTACAAAACCTTTGCCGTAATCGGAAGTATTCCAAGCTCTCGCTGGAGAACGGCGCATTTTTCGCTGTCTGTCTTCTGCACTACCCATTTTCTTGTATACATGCTGCCGCCTCCTTATCAGTATTTTTATTGATCCGTAATATCTTTTTATCCTGCTTCCTGTGTGGCAACCTTGATCGTATAGCTGCCGTAAGCGTAGACGCCGGCGATACCCTCGGTAAACGCGAAATCGACGTAGGCAACCTCGTTGCCTTTTTCGTCTTTAAACACCTTATCGGCGCTGACCGAAGCGATGATGTTTTTTACGGTCATGTCTTTAAGGGTATCCCGGTTGCCGACGACCGTGACCGTTACGCCCTCGACCGCTTTCACGGCGGTGCCGGAACTGTCCGGAATCCCGCTTATTTGCGACGACGGGATAAAGAAATACTTGGTCGTGACGTTCGGGATTCTAATCTCCGCCGTCAGCAGCGCCTCTCCGCTTTCGTTGGTCACGCCCGCGGGCAGAAGCGCGCTGTAATACGCTGTAACGGTGTTTTTGACCGCCATGTTCAGCGACGTTTCATCGACCTTGAGCGTGACCTGATCGATGCTGTCGATTAAGTCGATGAGGCCGGAAATGGTGAGCGTTTCTCTTGAAAGCTGAATCACCGCGCTCTCCGCGGGAAAAACGCCGCCGGTGAACTGCACCCGGATCGGCACGGTTTTTTCTTTATATACGTCGATGTAAACGTACGCCTGATTCGCGGCAAGTTTGACATATTTGTTCGTAACGATTCTGCCGTCGTCGTATTTTAAATAAATCGGTCCGTACGCGGAAATCGGCGCTGTTACGTATCCGAGCGCGACGTCGACATAGGCGGCGCTGATGCGGTTCAGCTCGGTCGCCGGGCCTTCGACGGCGATTACCACCGGGTTTACGTTGGCTTCGCCGAGCTTTATCCCGTTCGTCAGCGTATAACTGCCGTAAACGGCGTTTACCGGCACGGTTTTTATTAAAAACTCATCGATGAACAGCGTGACGGTTTTGATTTTCATTTCCGCCACCGCGGTGCCGTTCGGCGTCTTGACGTTGATGGGCAAAGTCACTTCCCCGGCGGTCTGGACCTGTGAAACATCCACGGTCGCTTCGAGGTCTTCCGCGTCAATCTCGTTCAGCACTGTCCTTCTTCCAGAAATGGTGACCGAAATCAGCATATCCAAATCGTCCGCAACCGAAAACCGCTTGTTCGCGCTCAGTTCTTCTGCGCCGACGATCTTGACCGGCACGTTTGAAATCGTACGCTCAAAAATCGTGCTGTCGTATCCGATTGCATACAGCCATAAAAGCGCGGCGCCGACAAATGCGGCGACCAGAATCAGATAATAGTATGGTTTTTTCTTTTTGATCGGCGGCAGCACAAGCTGCTCGCCGGTTTTCGGCATATTCTTATCCATCGGCAATTCTCTTTTCTGATATAGTAAAGCCGCTGCGAAGGGTGTTATTTTTTGTTGTTTTTCTTATGCCCGAACCTGCTTTTCACCTTGTCGGCGATGGCGTTCGTTTCTTCCGTAATCAAAAGGTTTGTCAGCTTTTCCTCCAAGGTTTTGCGCGAGAATCCGCGCTTGAGATCGCCGTCCACCGCTACGGAAATAATACCGGTTTCCTCCGATATGATCAGCACGACCGCGTCCGAGTTTTCGCTCATGCCGATGCCGGCCCTGTGACGGGTGCCGAGCTCCTTGACGATGTCGTTGTTCGTCGACAGCGGCAGGAAACAGCCCGCGGCGTACACGCGTCCTCCGCGGATGATCACCGCGCCGTCATGCAGCGGCGCTTTGTCGTAGAAGATATTTGACACTAAGAACGACGAGGTCTGCGCGTCGATAATGGTGCCGGTACGAATCACGTCGCCCAGCTTGGTGCCGCGCTCGAACACAATCAAAGCGCCGGTCTTGGAGTTCGAAAGGCTTTCCGCCGCGACGCAGATTTCGGAAATGCAGCTGCGCAGAATCGCTTCCTCGTCCCTGTCCAGCTTGCCTTTGAAGCCTTTCAGCGACTCGCCGCCCATTTTCTCAAGCGCGCTGCGCAGCTCGGGCTGGAAAACGATAATCAGCGCGATTAAGCCGACCGAGAATACGTTGGTCAAAATGAAATTCAGCGCGCGCATCTGCAAAAGATCGCTGAGTACCAACAGAATAATAAGGAAAACAATACCCATCAGCAGCTTGCCCGCGCGCCTGTCGCGGACAAACTTCATCGTGTAATACAGAATAAACGCGACGATGATAATATCGACCACGTCGATGGGCTTAATCGTTCGGGTCAGCGTCTTGATATATTCAATATATTCGGTCAGCTTTTCGAGTAGATTGTTCATGGCACTTTCCGTTTCTGCAGCCGCTCGGTTATTTTTTCTTATTAGAGTATTGTATCACAGCTGCGCTTTCATTGTCAAGTTTGGAGCGGTTCAAACTAATATCTGAAAATCATGGCAAACTGCTTTAAAGCGTTGCCGCGGTGGCTGACATTGTTTTTTATTTCGATCGGAAGTTCCGCGAACGTTTTGCCGAGCGGCGGGAAGTAGAACACCGGGTCATAGCCGAACGACCCGCTCCCCCTTCTCTCGGTCAGAATAACCCCCTCGCAGACGCCTCTTGCCTGAATGGACCTGCCGTCCGGATAGCAGGCGCTGATGACGCTGACGAAGCGGGCCGTCCGCTTTTCCATCGGAACGCCCTCCAGCTCTTTTAACAGCTTGTCGATGTTGTCGCTGTCCGAACAGCCCTCGCCCGCGTAGCGGGCGGAATAGATGCCCGGCCTGCCGCCGAGATAATCCACTTCCAGCCCGGAATCGTCGGCGATCGCGATCATCCCGGTCGCTTTACAGACCGCGCTCGCTTTTTTATGCGCGTTCCCCTCGAAGGTTCCGGCGTCCTCTATAATCTCCCCGGCAAAGCCCGCCTGCTTCATGGTTATGATTTCAAACTTTCCCGGGAAAAACTTTTCAAAAAAGCGGGACATTTCGATTACTTTATGGTTATTGTTCGTAGCCAATACGATTGTTTGCATAACGACCGACCGTCTTTTCTACTCGTTTTTATTGAAAAACGCCCGTACAAACTGGTCTGCGTCAAAGGGCTGCAAATCCTCGATTCCCTCGCCGACGCCGATAAACTTGACCGGAATCCCCAGCTCTTTTTTTATCGAGAGGATAATTCCGCCCTTCGCGGTGCCGTCCAGTTTGGTGAGCACGATGCCAGTGATGTTTGCGGCTTTGCCGAACTCTTTCGCCTGCATCAAAGCGTTCTGCCCGGTAGAAGCGTCCAGCACCAGCAGGGTTTCTCTGGCGCAGCCGGGCAGCTCGCGGTCAATAACGCGGTTGATTTTCGCCAGTTCTTCAATCAGGTTCTTTTTATTGTGCAGCCTTCCGGCGGTATCGACAATCAGCACGTCGCAGCCCTGCTTTCTTGCCGCCGCAGCCGCGTCGAACACGACCGCCGCGGGGTCGGCGCCTTCACTCTGCTTAATCAGCGGCACGCCGCAGCGGTTTGCCCAGATTTCAAGCTGCTCGATCGCCGCCGCGCGGAAAGTGTCCGCCGCCGCGACCATAACCTTTTTGCCGCTATTTTTGAGGTTATTGGCGATTTTGCCGATGGACGTGGTCTTGCCCACGCCGTTGACGCCGATGACCAAAATGACCGACAGGCCGTCGCCCAGGTTCAGCGGCTCGCCTTCTCCGACGGTCTTTTTAAGGATTTCAACGAATTCCTCCCGCGCCGCGCTCGTCTCCTTGATTTTCTTTTCCTTCAGCGCCGACCGTAAATCATCGACAATCGCCTGCGCGTTGGCGGCGCCGACATCCGCCATAATCAGAATTTCGCACAGTTCCTCAAAGAAATCGTCGTCCACCTTGTCGTAAGACGAAAACAGATTGTCGATCGGCGTCAGCAGAGCGTTTTTGGTCTTCTGCAGGCCCGCTTTCAGTTTCTCAAAAAATCCCATTTATCTTGCGTACTCCTTTATGTGTTCCTCAATCTTGGCGATATTGAGTTTGATATAATCCGATATGCCCTTTTCCCGCATGGTGACGCCGTAGAGCGTGTCCGCGACTTCCATGGTTCCCCTGCGGTGGGTGATCAGGATGTACTGAGTTTTGTCGCTGTTGTTTTTAATATATTCGGCAAATTTCGCGACGTTGATCTCGTCCAGTGCGCTCTCGATTTCGTCGAAAATGCAGAACGGCGCCGGATTTATTTTCTGCAGCGCCAAATACAGCGCGATCGCCGAGAACGACTGCTCGCCGCCCGACAGGAGCGATATGCTCTTGACGCTCTTTCCCGGCGGCTTGATGATGATGTCGATGCCGCACTCCAGCGGGTGCTCGGGGTCTGTCAGCTCGATCCGCGCGCTGCCGCCGCCGAACAGCTCGACGAACACGTCGCCGAACGCCTTGTTGATCTTCGCAAAGCAGGTAAGGAAGGTTTCCCGCATCTCGGTGTTCAGCTTCGCAATCGCGCTGTCCAGGCTCCTGCGGGTCTTGTTGAGGTCGTCGACCTGCGCTTTCAAAAAGTCGTACCGTTCCTTTTCCTGCCTGTATTCCTCAACCGCGTTTACGTTGATGCTGCCCATCGCGCGGATTTTGTTTTTGAGCGATGCGAGCCTTGAGGGCGCTTTCTGCATTTTCTCCGGCGGGAGCCTGTACGGCTGCGCCGACGAATAGGTCAGCTCGTACTCGTCCCAGAGCTTTGCCGTAATATCGTCGTAATCCGCGTTCAGCTTCGTCTGTCTTGCTTCCATAGCGGTGTAGCGTCTGAACGCTTCCTCTTTTTCGGTCTGCGCCTGTTTGACGGCGGCGCGGATGTCGTTTGTCTCCTTTTCGATTTTCTCGCGCTTTGCAAGCAGCGCCTGCATCTTGGCGTCATAGCCGCTGATTTCCTCGGCCGCGCTGTTCATCTCGCCGTCTAAAAGCGCGATCTGCTTTTCGCATTCGAAAATCTCGTTTCTTGCCTTCTCGTCCGCCGCCTGCAGTTCGGTTAAGCGCCGCTTGCCGCTTTCGATGCGCTCGGTCAGCTGTCTGACCTGCTCGCTCTGCTTATCCGCAAAGGCTTTTTTCTCGAGCAAAGCGATGCGCGCGGCGGTGAGTTTTTCGTAAACGCTTTCCTCTTCCCTGCGTTTCGCTTCCGCCTGCTCTTTCAGCGCGTTCAGCTGCTCTCTGAACGCCGCCAGCCGTTCGGCGTCTTCCTTGACGGAAGCAAGGTAATCTTCCTTCTGTTTCTTTAACTCTTTTAGCTTCTTCTCGCTCTCGCCGACGCTCAGGACAAGCGCATCGAGCCGCTTCTTTTCTTCCTCTACGCGGACCGACAGCGTATGTTTGACCGCCGCGGCGTCGTCCAAGGCGGCGCGCTTTTCGCGGATGTCCAGCTCAAACTGCGTGGTCTGCTCTTCCGCTTCGGCAATCTGCTTTTGCAGATTATACGAAAGCCGCTCGGTTTCGAGCAACGAAGCGTTCTTTTTCTTGATTTCTTCGCTTAACCGTTCGATGTCAACCGAACGGGTCAGCAGGCCGACCTTCTTCGCGGCGGAACCGCCGGTGAAGCTGCCGCCCGCGTTGATGACCTGTCCGTCGCAGGTTACGATCTTTATTTTATAGCCGGTTTTGGCGGCGATTTTGATCGCGGCGTCCATATTGGTCGCGACGATGGTTCTGCCGAGCAGGTCGTCGACGATGCCTTCGTATTTTTCGTCAAACTTCGCAAGCTCGGAAGCGACGCCGATATAGCCCGGAATGTTTTTGACTTCCGAGACATCGCATTTTCTGCCCTTTACGGTGGTCAGCGGCAGGAAGGTCGCTCTGCCCGCTTTGTTTTCCTTGAGATATTCAATCGCCGCTTTCGCGTCCTGCTCGTTTTCGACGACGATAAACTGAACCGCGGCGCCCAGCGCGGTTTCCAGCGCGACGACGTATTCGCCTTCGGTCGAAAGAATCGACGAAACCGTGCCGTGCAGTCCGATCGGCTTGCCGTTCGCTTTTATCCTGCCCGCTTTCGCCTGGGATATTACGGTCCGGACGCTGTCCGAATACCCCTCGAACAGCTGCTCCAGACGGGTCAGATGCTCGCGTTTCTGTTCGTCCGCCGCGACAGCCAGCCGCTTCGCGGTGATTTCTTCTTTTAATTTCTCGTTTTTCTGACGCAGTTCGGCGATTTTCCGCTCGGTTTCCGCGCGCAGATTTTGCGACTGTTCGTACGCGGACTTCGCTTTCTGCTCTTCTTCAGCCGCTGTCGCAAGCTGGTTTTGCAGTTCGGCGATTCTGTTTTGGGAAGTGGTAATCTCTGTTTCGGCGTCTTCTTTTGAACGCAAAGCCAGTTCGAGCGAAACGTCGATTTTAGCGCCGGTTGACATAACGCCGGCGTTTTTCTCGAACAGCGCCGAATACGCCGCGTTTGCTTCTTCCAGCTGTTTTTGCAAAGCGGTGTAGTCTGTGTGAACTTTATCGTACTCGGCTTGTATTTCCTCTGTTTTCCGGCTCGCCTGCTCCAGTTCCTGCCGGATCTGTTCGCCGTCTTTTACAGCCTGCTCTAAAAGCTCGGAAGTTGACGTAATATCGGCTTCGGCCGCTTTTCTCGCCTGTTCGTTTTCCTCAAGCGTCCGCTTGTAGTGAAGAATGTCGTTTTGCAGAACCGCCTTTTTGCCCTCGATGCCGCTGCTCTTCTGGCTCGCTTCGCTTTTTTTGCGCTCGGTTTCCGAAATCTCGCGCGAAATCTCGTAATTCTCGTTGATGGCGCTGTCCAGCGACGCTTCGAGCGACGCGACCTTTTCCTCGCACTGCTCGAGTTCGTACTTCGCCGCGGAGAACTCGACCGCGCTTTTTTCGAGCTCTTTGCGGATTTCGTCGATTTTATCCAGCCAGAGTGTGATTTCCAATCCCTTTTTTTCCTCGGAGAGGATCAGGTACTGTTTGGCGTTTTCGGCTTCTTTTTCCAGCGGGCCGATCCGCGATTCGACCTCGTTTAAAATATCGTTGACTCGGACGAGGTTCTGCTCGGTTTCCTTGAGCTTGCGCTCCGCCTCGTTCTTTTTATATCGGAATTTGGATATTCCAGCGGCTTCCTCAAAGATGCTGCGCCGTTCGTCGCCCTTCTGCGACAACACCTCGGCGATTTTTCCCTGTCCGATCACCGAATAGCCTTCCCTGCCGATGCCGGTGTCGAAGAAAAGCTCGTAAATATCCTTTAAGCGCACCTGCGTTTTGTTTATGTAATATTCGCTCTCGCCGGTTCGGTAATACTTTCGGGTAATAATGGTTTCTTTGTTGTCGGAAAGCCGGAATTTGGTTTCCGCAGCTTTCTTCTGTCCGTCCTCGGTTTCGGATGAAGGTTCGCCGTCCGTTTCGCTGTGATATTTATTGTATTCCTCTTCCGTGTCGAAGCAGATGGATACGTAGCAGTAGTTCGACGGCGGTCTGGTCGCGGTGCCGTTGAAGATGACGTCCTCCATTTTGCTGCCGCGCAGGCTTTTCAGGCTCATTTCGCCCAAAACCCAGCGGATAGCGTCCGAAATATTCGATTTTCCGCTTCCGTTCGGCCCGATAATCGCCGTAACGCCGCTGTCGAAGGTTATTTTGGTCTTGTCGGGAAAGGACTTAAAGCCCTGCATCTCTATTGATTTAAGCCGCACTGTTTTTCTTCCTCGATTTTTAGTATTGGTTGATATATCCGGGTGTTGGCCGTCTTTACTTTTATGTCCGTCAAATCGTATTTCGCTTTCAGTTCTTTTAACAGCTTCCCGCCGTAGCCGGTCAGCTTGGACTGCTCGCCGTCTTTTACATAAACAATTGCTATTTTGCCTTTGCAGTCCAGCCCGCTTAGCATGCCGGCGATGCGGTTATAGTAAAGCCTTGCTTTCACAAGTTCTCCGATAGACGGATGATTGGCGCCGTATTCGGCTTCCGCAAGGCTCTCGGATGCGTGCAGACCGATTTTGAGCACCTCCACGCCGGCATTTACGAATTTTTCCAAGCATAAAGCGCTTCGCTCTACGGCTTCTTCGTTCGTAATCGGCCGATACGCGCCGCTTTTGACCATATCGTACAAAGGCGTGTCCCGAAAAACCACGGTCGGGTAAATCCGCGCGCCGGAAGCGCCCATTTGGATGATTGCGTCCGCCGTCGCCAGCTCGTCTATCGCGGTGGATTCGGGAAGCCCGATCATCATCTGCCCGACCAGACGCAATCCGTTCCTTACAATCATTTCTGCGCTTTTATAGGAAATTTCCGCTTTATGTCCGCGCGCGCAGGCTGAAAGAACTCTGTCGCTTACACTCTGAATGCCAAGCTCGACGTCGGTCACGCCGTACGCTTTTAAAACGGAAAGGATTTCCTCGTCGATATAATCCGGCCGGGTGGAGACGCGGATGCCTTTGATTCTGCCGCTTTTTACATAGTCGTATCCGGTTTGCAGCAGCGCGATCATGCGCGCGCGATCGATTCCCGTAAAGCTGCCCCCGAAAAACGCCAGCTGCGTTTCGCAGTCCGCGGGCAAAGTATTTAACGATTCCTCGATTGTTTTGCGCAGCGCCCGCAGTTCTTCTGCCAGCGGCGGCTCTTTCCTGCTTTTGCCGGTGATTTTCACCTGAGAGCAGAAAACGCAGTTGTTCGGGCAGCCGGAATGCGGAATAAAAAAAGGTATATTGCTATGCATTTTCATCGATTTCGCCGAAAAGAATCAACGCTTCGCGCGCCGCAAGCTGTTCCGCTTCGCGCTTCGAGCGACCTCTGCCGGTACCCAAAACGTTGGAGTTGAGCTTGACGTTAAACGTAAAATACCGGTCGTGCGGAGGGCCTTCCTCGCTGACCAGCTCGTACTCTAAAATTTCCTCGGGCGTCTGCTGAACAATCTTCTGCAAAAGGGACTTGTAATCCTCGTTCAAGCCCGTCGCCGCTTTCTCAATCGGGTTCTTGATTCTGGGCAGAAGGAATTTTCGCGCTTCTTCAATGCCGCCGTCCAGATAAATCGCCGCAAGAAGCGCTTCGAATGCGTCGGCGATGATGCTTTTTCGCTTCCTGCCTTCCGAAATCAGCTCGCCGTGGCCGAGATACAGGTATTTGCCCAGCTCGATTTCCGACGCAAGCTCAAACAGCGAGTTCTCGCATACCACGTTCGCGCGCACCCGCGTCAGGATTCCCTCGTTGAAATGGTTGTAGTTTTTATAGATAAAATCCGAAACAATCAAAGAAAGCACCGAATCGCCCAGGAACTCAAGGCGCTCGTTGCAGGTCACCTTTTCTTTGTGCTTAATCTCGTTGGAATAGGACGAATGGGTCAGCGCCGTTTTGACAAGTTCCTTGTTGTGAAAGGCGTATCCGATTTTCTGCTCCAGCTCTTCAATTGCGGCGGGTTGCTCGTTTTCATGCATTTTCCGTCACCTTTTTCATCTTTTCAATTTCGGCGGCCATTTTGTCGATTACGCCGCTGGCGTAAAACAGCTTTGCCTGCCGGATCGCCGAATAAATTCCCTTCGCGTCGGAGCTGCCGTGCGCCTTGATGACCGGCTTTGCGATGCCGAGGAAGGGCGCGCCGCCGTATTCTTTGTAATCCAGCTGCTTCTTTAAAGCGCGCGTGTATTTCAGCGTTATCAGGCCGGCCAGCTTCGCGACCGGGCTGTAACTGAAAATCTCTCTTATTTTTCTTGTCATGAAGGCGCCCATGCCTTCCATCAATTTCAGCGCGATATTTCCGGTAAAGCCGTCGCAGACCACAACGTCGCAGAAGTTGGTCGGCAGGTCCCTGCCCTCGCAGTTGCCGATAAAGTTGATGCTTTGATCGGCCTGCAGCAGCTTGTGCGTTTCGACATAAAGCTCCGTGCCCTTGGTGTGTTCGGAACCGTTGTTTAGAAGCGCGACGCGCGGATTCTCGATGCCCAAAACGTCTTTTGCGTATAAAGAACCCATTTTCGCGAACAGCGCCAAAATCTCGGGTGTCGCGTCGGTGTTCGCGCCCACGTCCAGCATGATAAAGGGGTTCTCCAGCTTTATGACCGTGCCCAAAGCGGCGCGGCGAACCCCTTTGATTCTGCGGATTTGCAGAGAAGCGGCGGTGAACAACGCTCCCGTGTTTCCCGAGCTGACCAGCACGTCGGCTTCGCCGTTTTTCAGAAGCAGCGTAGCAATCGCCATCGAGCTGTCCGCCTTTTCGTTCATGACGCTGGTCGGGCTGTCGGTCATCAGCACGACGCTTTTGGATTCCACAAATCTTACGCTTCCGCCGACAGCGTCCGCGGGTATCAACGATTCATACTTTTTGTCGCCGACAAGAATAATTTCAATATCAAAATCCCTGGCGGCCTGCAACGCTCCTTCGATGACGACTTCCGGTGAATTGTCGCCGCTCATTATGTCAACTGCTATCCTGATTCTCATTGTGATTCCATTCCTTTTTGGCTCTGCCGATCGGTATAATTCATATCAATTTTTTAAACGCGAAACTGCAAGCAAAGAATTACTCCTTGCCCTCTTTCCAGTCGCAGTTCCGGCAGTAATAGTATTCCTTGCTCTTCTTTTTCAGCACCAGACCGCCGCACTGCGGGCAGCGTCTTTCCTGCGGAATGTCCCAAACCGAGAAGGAACATTCCGGATAATTCTCGCAGCTGTAATAGGTCTTTCGGTTTTTGGTCTGCTTCTGCAGAATCCGTTTTCCGCACTCGGGACAGGCGATGCCGGTGTCTTTGTAGTACGGCATGGTGGTTTTGCATTCCGGATAATTCCGGCAGGCGAAGAAGTAGCCGAACGCGCTTCTGCGCAGCACCATGTCCGCGCCGCAGTTTTTGCATTTTTCGTCCGCGACGACTTCTTTTTCCTTGTCTTCTTTGCTTTCCTCCGAAACGCTTTCCAGCTTGCGCGTGTTCTTGCACGCCGGATAGTTCGGACAGGCGGCGAATTTGCCGAATCTGCCCTGCTTGACCACCATGCGCGCGCCGCATTTTTCGCAGATGATGTCGGTTTCTTCCTTCGGAAGCTCAATTTTGACGTTCGAAAAGTTTTTTTCCGCCTCTTCCAGCTGTCTGCTGAAATCGCCGTAAAACTCCTTGAGAACCGTCACATAATCGACAAGTCCTTCCTCGATTCTGTCAAGGTCCTCTTCCATCTGCGCGGTAAAGTTGTAGTCCACGATATGGGCGAAAGACTTCTTCATCAAATCGGTGGTCAGAATGCCGAGTTCGGTAGGAACCAGCGATTTGCCCTCGCGCTTGACGTAGCCGCGCGAAATGATCGTGGATATGGTGGGCGCGTAGGTGGAAGGTCTGCCGATTCCCTTTTCCTCCAGCGTTTTTACCAGCGAGCCTTCGGTATATCTGGGCGGCGGCTGCGTGAAGTGCTGTTCGGGGAGAATCTCTTCGACCTTCAGCTTCTCGCCCTCCGCAAACTCGGGCAGCTTTTTGTTGCTTGTCTCCTCTTCGTCGTCATCGCTCAAGTCCTCGTACAAGGTTTTGTAGCCGAGGAATTTGACGGTCTCGCCGTTCGTGCGGAAAATATATTTGCCCGCGGCAAAATCGACGGTAACGGTGTCCAGCAGTGCCGCGCTCATCTGGCTTGCGATGAAGCGGTCCCAGATCAGCTTATACAGCTTATACTGGTCGGGCGTCAGCTTCGATTTAACCGATTCCGGCGTGATGCTCGGGTCAGAAGGCCGGATCGCTTCGTGCGCGTCCTGAGCGCCCTTCTTTGTTTTATATAGATTCGGTTCTTTCGGATAGTACTGCTCGCCGTATTTCTCGACGATGAACGCCTTTGCGGCCGCTCTCGCTTCGTCAGAAACGCGCAGCGAGTCGGTACGCATGTATGTTATTAGACCGTGCGTAATCTTCTCGCCCAGGTTGACGCCCTCGTACAACTCCTGCGCGACCTTCATGGTGCGCTGCGACTGGAAGCCTAATCGTCTGTTGGCTTCCTGCTGGAGCGTGGAGGTTGTGAATGGCGGATGCGGGCGGCGGGTTTTGACCGCCTTTTTAATCTCGCGAACGATAAAATCCTTGTCTTTTACCGCTTCGAGAATTTCCCTGACCTGCTGCTCGTTCTCAAGTTCGATTTTGCCGCTTTCGTCGCCGATAAATTTGGCGTTGACGGAAACGCCTTTCTCGGTCAGCAGTTTCGCGGCGATGGTCCAGTATTCTTCGGGCACGAAAGCCTTGATCTCTTCCTCGCGCTCGACGATAAGCCTTGTCGCCACAGACTGAACTCTTCCGGCGGAAAGACCGTTTTTAATCTTTTTCCAAAGGAACGGACTGATCTTATAGCCGACCAGTCTGTCCATAATCCTTCTTGCCTGCTGCGCGTCCACCAGGTTCATGTCGATGTCCCGGGGATTTTTTAAGGCTTCTTTGAACGCGTTTTTGGTTAATTCGTTAAACGTAATGCGCTTCGCTTTGCTGCTGTCCAAATTAAGCGCATTCATGAGGTGCCAGCTGATCGCTTCACCTTCGCGGTCGGGGTCGGTCGCAAGGAGCACTCTGTCCGCCGCCTTCGCTTCCTTGCGCAAAGCGTTTATCAGCTCGCCTTTGCCCCTGATGTTGATGTATTGGGGTTGGAAGTTGTTTTCGATGTCGATTCCGAGCTTGCTTTTGGGAAGGTCGCGGACGTGTCCCTGCGAAGCGGCCACTTTAAATCCCTTTCCGACAAAGCTCTTGATTGCCGGCACCTTGAAAGGTGACTCGATGATGATCAATGTGTTCATACAAACCCGTTTCTCCGGCGAATTTCGTTTTTGGTTTTTTAAATTGCTGGAAGGTCGCCGGACCTGATGTCGTTTCTAAGAAAAATTATATACCGATTATAGTTTTATATTACAACTTTTTGCCGCGCGCGATAAACCGCACGCATCGTCTATCCATACCTCTTACTTCTTACTTCTTATCTCTTACTTCTTACCTCTTACTTCTTATCTCTTACTTCTTACCTCTTACTTCTTATCTTTTACTTCTTATCTTTTACTTCTTACCTCTTACTTCTTACCTATCTCTTCCAATTATATATCTGTTTCCCGCCAAGGAGTTTATTTTACCTTCTATTTCCAATAATGTCAATGCCACTAAAATTTCAGAAACGTCGATTTTCAGTCCCACCGCGAGCTCGTCCGGCGTCATCGGCTTGCCGCAGGAGAGGAACGCGAGTATTTTTTTGCCGGTCGAGCCGGTATCGACGACCGGCGACGCAATCGAGGGCGGCAGGGTTGATTTGACGCAGACAACCCGCTGCCGGCGCGCTTTTTCCTTGATTTCGTCCTGCAGTCCGGACACTTTTGACCCGTACGCCGAAACTTTTGGACCAAAGGAAGCGCAATTTTCGGTTTTGATTTTGGTCGGATACAACAGCGCCAGCTCGCTGAGAACGTCCAGCGGCGTGGTCGCGGCTTCGATTCCGGTTTTTATCAGCGAATTGGTTCCGGCGTTGTCGCTGCCGATCGGACCGGGAATCGCGTACACCTTTCTGCCCTGAACCACCGCGTGCCGGGCGGTGATGAGCGCGCCGCTGTTTTCGCCCGCTTCGGCGATGACCGTCGCCCGGGAAAGCCCGCTGATGATCCGGTTGCGGTTCGGAAAGTCCGCCCTTGTCCGCGGACAGCCCGGATACATCTCGCTGACGACCAGCCCGGATTCGTACAGGGTATAGAACAGCTTCTCGTTCTCCTTCGGATAAATCTCGTCGATCGGCGTGCCCAGCACGGCAACGGTGTACCCGTTCGCGCGCAGCGCGCCGCGGTGCGCTTCCGCGTCGATGCCCTTGGCAAGCCCGCTGACCACCACCGCGCCGCATTTTGCGAAGCTGTACGCGAACTCGTTCGCGACCATTCCGCCGAACGCGGTCATTCTGCGCGTGCCGACAACGGCAATGCAGACCTCGGCGTTCAGGTTGCGGATGTCGCCCTTGCAGTACAAAACGGCCGGCGGGTTTTGAATTTTCCGCAGAAGGTCGGGGTAAAACGCGTCATGGTACGTGATGATGTGTATGTCGTTGTTTCTGCATTTCTTGTATATTTCAAACGCGGCGGAAAGGTCCTTTTTTTGCAGTTTCTGCTCGCAGGAAAACTTTCCTTTTAAAAAGGAAAAATCCTCGCACTCGTAAATCTCCTTCGCGGAAGAAAAACGCTCGAAAAGGTGCATATAAACGCCGCTGCATATGCCGCAGACCGTCTGCAGCCATATATAATATACCGCATTGTCCATAGCCGTACCGCCTTTCGCCATTTTCGATTGTTATATATCAGCTGCTCGCTTTTCTTAACTCCCATAAAAGAATTGCCGCGGCGGCGGAAGCGTTCAGGCTCTCGGTCGCCGACGTCATCGGAATCATCACCGTATTGTCGCACAAACCGATGATTCGCGCGCTGATGCCGCCGCCCTCGTTGCCGACGACGAAGCAGTCGCCTCTATTTATGCAAAACTCCCCGAGCGTGAGCGCCGTGGTCCCGAGCGCGGCCGCGAATACGCGTTTTCCGCCCGCTCTGACCGCGCTTACCGCGGCGGCGAAATCGTCCGCGATATAGACCGCGCTGGAAAAAAGCGCGCCCATGGTCGCCCGGACGGTTTTATGGCTGTAAATGTCCGCGCAGTCGCTGCTCAGCACGCAGCGGACGCCCAAAGCGGCGGCGGTTCTGAGAATCGTGCCGACGTTGCCGTTGTCGCGGACGGATTCCAAAAATAAAAAGCTTTCCGTATTGTTTTCCGTCAGCTTTGCGTAATCGTCTTTTAGAAATATTGCGTTGCCATCCAAAAAGGCGGACAGCGTCAGGATGCCCTGCGGCGCCTTCTCGGTGGAGATTTTTTCGAAAACTTCCCTTGTGACGGTGAAAATCCTGTTCCGGTCTATATTGCCAAGCAGTTCTTTGTATTTTTGTGCCTGGTCAACGCTGACAAAAACCGATTCCGGAACATGACCGTGGCGGAGGTACTCCTCCAGCAGATGTACGCCCTCGAAAAAGAAAAGGCGCTGTTTTTCCCTTGCCTGCCTGTCCCTGAGTTTGACGATATTCTTGATTCGTTCGTTGTTGCGTGACTCAATTAACATGGACCGCTTTCCTTTTTCCATGAAAAAAACGTACTAATATTATAATGAATAATAATAGTACGAATGTTTTTTTTTGTCAATATTTTTTTCCCAGCACGACTCTGTCGATTTTGCCGTAGTCTTTGAGCACGGCGACCGAATAGCCGTTCAGTTCGAGCATCATCGAAACCGGTTTCGCCTGATTGATGCCCACCTCAAAGATGATCGTGCCGTTGTCCTTCAAGATAATTGGCGCGTTCCGGATGATTTCGCGGTAGAATTTGAGCCCGTCTTCGCCGCCGTCGAGCGCGGTTTCCGGCTCGAACTGCACCTGCGGGTCGAGCATGGGAATCTGCTCGGTCGGGATATAGGGCGGGTTGGAAACAATGAGGTCGAACTTCTTCCCGCTCTGCTCGAACAGCGACAGATAATCCTCCTCGTCCAGCGCGTCGAAACGCTTGACGACGACATTGTCCAATGACGCAAGATTTTTTTCGGTATAGGCGAGCGCTTTTCTTGACAGTTCGAGCGCGTAGCCTTTTGCGTTCGGCTTTTCCGACGCGATCGCGAGCGTGATGCAGCCGCTGCCCGCGCAGATGTCCGCGAAGGTGACTTCGTCGTTTCCAATCACGCCGCAGGCGGCTTTTACGAGAATCTCGGTGTCCTGGCGCGGGATAAAGCAGCCGCTGCCGACCGCAACCTTCCTGCCGTAAAAATAGCAGTAGCCAAGGACATATTGAACGGGGATGCCTTTCGCAAGCTGGTTCACCTGCGAAGAGACCTTCTCCGCGATGCTGCTCGGAACGTTCAGATGCAGCATCGCGAGCAGTTCGCCCCGTTCAACACCGAAAGCGTCGCACAAAAGCAGATCGGTCACCGCGCCGCTCTCGTCCGAGATTATCTCCGAAACCATCATTTTTAATTTCTGTCTGAACTCAGCTATTTTCATGAACCGTGCTTTCCTCTTTTACGTCGTTTTCCTTTGCTTCGGTTGTCGTGTCCGCAGCCTCCTGCGCGCCGGACGCCTGGTTTTTCGCTTCTTCCGGTTCCTCCCGCCCCTCAAGCGGCGCGACAAAGTCGGGGAACTCGTTCGGAAGCGAAGCCTTCAGCGCGACGACGGCGACTTCGATCATGCCGTCGTCCGGCTCTTTGGTCGTGATTCGCTGGAACCACAAGCCGGGCGCGACTAATATTCTGATGAACAGGTTGTCGTGCTTTCCGGAAAACCGCAGGATCTCGTAGCCGATGCCGACGATGGGAAAGATAAGCGGAAGCTTCAAGCAGAATCGGACAAACGGCTGCTCAAAAGAGTCAAGCGGCAGCACGGAGCTGATCACGATGGAAATAATAAGCATCAGGAACATAAAGGAGGTGCCGCACCGCGGATGGAAGCGGGACTGCTTTCGTACGTTTTCGACCGTAAGCTCCTCGTTGCGTTCATAACAGAAGATGGCTTTATGTTCCGCGCCGTGGTACTGAAACACCCTTTTGATGTCGGGTATCAGCGAGACGAGCAAAAGGTAGCAAAGGAAGATGACAAACTTCATCAAGCCCTCGACCAGTACTTTCCACCAGCCGCGCTCCCAGCCGGTAATCGACTGTATCAGGTTGGTCGAACCGATGGGCAGGTAGAAAAACAAAAGCATAGCCAGCGCAACGCCCAAAACGACGGATAGAACTGAAATAACGCTCATTAACGAAGAGCCGAACTTCCGCTCAAGCCATTTTTCGAACTTGCTCGGCTCCTCTTCCTCCAGTCCGAGCATCTCGGTCGAAGCGGTCATGGTCGAAAAAGAAAGAATGAGCATTTCGATAAAATTGACGATGCCGCGTATAATCGGTATTCTAAAGAATTTGACTTTATCCTTGATCGTCTTCGTTGGTTTTACCCGCGCGACGATTTTTTTATTGTCCAGCCGGCGGACGGCGATTGCGACCGTGCTCTCGCTGCGCATCATGACGCCTTCCAAAACCGCCTGACCGCCGGTCTTGCCGAGCCTGCAGTTGGTTTCTTTTTTCGTTTTCAATCTATTTTCCTCCTTTTATAAAGGAAATGCCAATTTTAATATTGATTTATTAATATTTGTGAATTATACTATTTCATGAAAGCAAAGTAAAGCTGTTTTTGTAAATTTTATCATTTTCAGGTTTAGAATATAAGGCAGGTTGCAATGGAATCCAGGCTATTCGTTAAAAACGACAGCGGTTTTGTGTGCGAAAACTGCGGCAGAGCGGTGCCGCCCCTTTCCTACTCATCAAGAAACCACTGTCCTTACTGCCTGTGCTCGAAGCACGTTGACATCAACCCCGGCGACAGGCAGTGCGGCTGCGGCGGGATTATGAAGCCGATCGCGGTTACCACCAGCGCCAAAAAGGGGTTCATCATCACGCACCGCTGCCAGAAGTGCGGCGCGGTAAAGAACAACCGCGCTCAGGCGGACGACGACACGGATCTTCTGATAAAAATGACAAATCCTTATAACATCTAAAGGAGGCAACACTATGGAGCAGCCGAACACTGAGCAGGAAAAAATGGAAAGAACCGAGCCGGAACAGACCGAAGCAAAAAAAGAAGCAGAAAAGCGCTCCTTTGATTTCGCGTACAACGCAAGGCTTATCGCCGCCGTTCTGCTGGCTTTCGCTGGAACGTATTTTACGCTTCCGCAAAGAGGACTGGTCTCCACCCTGCCTGTTTATGTCGTCGCGATTTTGATTGCGGCGCTTCTCCGTCTGCCGGTATGGCAGAAAGCCGCTTTGTTCGGGGTATTCGCGTTTATATTTACGACCGTTTATTATAAAACCGAGTACGCGCTTATCTTTGCGCTCATCTGTATCGTTACGGTTTTGCTGTGTTCGCTGGCCTTTCATCTGATGACGAAGAAGAAGGTTCTTACATCCATTATATCCGTCCTTTTAATATTTGTCTGCGTTTTGCCGCACCCGCTGTTGTTCGGCACTTTTCCGCAGGCGCTGCAGGCGGACAACATGATTCGCGAATATGTATCGAAGCATTACACCAGCGACGAAATCGTGGTTTCCGGCACGGCTTATGATTTTGAAACCGGCTGCTACAAGGCCACCGTGTACGATGTAAAAGCGCCGATCGAGCGGTATTCCCTGAACGTTTACCGCGCCAAACTGACCGACAGCTTTAAAAGCTTTTCGGAAATCAAGCTGATGGAAAAAAGAACGATTGAGATTACGGAAGCATTGCGCGAGCGGTTCCCGAACGACAGGTTTTCCGTCAAGCCGCTCGGAATCGTCGGGTACCCGTTTCAGGATCAGATCAGCCTGAGCGACCCGAACGACTACAACGACAACATGCGCTTTGAAATCCAAGTGCCCGGATATATGTTTAAAGAGGATTTTGCGAAAAAAGCCGAAGCCTATTACAACGCGCTCCTGCAGGCAAAGCTGACCTTTCGAGAAGTAGTTTTCATCGGCGGCGGGGACTACCTGAACGCGTTGAGCGTTTCGGTCCCGTGCGACCTGTTCCCCAAGGATTTCGAAGGACTGATCAAACCCTCCCGCCTGCTGCCTTTAAAGAGCAGCGAAGTGTTTGAAAGCCTGATATACCAATAAAAAACACAAAAATTATTTTTTATAGCGAAACACTCGAAAGAGTGTTTCTTTTTTTGCTTGTTTTTAGAATAAGCACGCGCAAGATGGCAAAAATAATAACGAAAACATCGGACTAAAAAATCCAAATCCGGTGTTTTGACATATCATATTATCGGAACCTAAGGGGCGTGTTAATTTGAAAGGACAACAAACCAACAACAGTATTCGACGGGGCGACATTTTCTATGCAGATTTAAGTCCTGTTGTCGGCTCAGAACAAGGCGGTATTCGGCCTGTTTTGATTGTTCAGAATGATATCGGAAACCGATACAGCCCTACGGTTATTGCCGCTGCGATCACAAGCCAGACGAGCAAAGCAAGGCTTCCGACACATATCGAAGTGCGAGGAGAGGTTTTGTCTAATGGCGGATCAAGCGGTCTCGCAAAAAACTCGGTAATTCTGCTTGAACAGATTCGCACCCTGGACAAACGCAGGCTCAAGGAAAAAATGGGGCATCTTGACGACAAAACAATGCAGATGGTCAACGAGGCTATATCCATAAGTTTCGGTTTAAACGAGGAATTGAATGTTTCGACAGCATAAAACAGGCTCCGAAATACTGTGTACCTTTTCCGAACAACAGCTGCGCAGGGAAAATACATATTCCCTGCGCAGTTTTTATATTGCGTTTTTTCAATTATTATGCTATTCTATGCATAATATTTTATAATTGGGGGATTTCGTGAGCAAGTTTACGGAAATGGGCAAAAAGCCTCGCAGATTTCGCAGATACATAGGCATTATCCTGACCTTTCTTTATATTTTGCCTATAATCATCGGCTTTTCGGTAACGCTTTATTACAAGCTGAACGACGAGATACCTCCGCGATATACCGCATTCTATCTCTTATTTGAAGTTTTGCCTTTCATTATGTGCGTTTTGCTGGCTGTAATGATCATCCTGCGCATTTTTCGGTACATAAGAGCATTATTTAAGAGAATAAGCTTTATTAAAAGCTTGAAAAGAGTATGCAAAGAGCATTCGTATAAATTAGAAATCCGCCAAAATCCATATAAATCTATTTTTTTCAGCAGCTCTAAACCTGTTATCGTAGTTACCACGAATGAGAAAATCTTTGTCGTTTACTTCTTCACCGCGCTCAGAAAGGGCAGCGCGCTGGTATTCTATGATGAGAATTTTGCCATGTTTTGGCACTATATTATGCGGCAAATGCCGCCGCTCAGAAGAAGCAGGTACTACAGCCTTGCGGACATCGCCCTTGAAAACAGCGATTTGCCGTTTGAAAAAATTCTGCTCATAAACCCCGCCCCGTTTCAAATTTACAAAGGGTCGAGCAAAGGCCATGCCATCGTGGACAACAACGAAAAAATGTTCGGCTACACCCTGTACGCGGGCAGTGGTTTTTGCAATATGATTGACAGACTGCATATCAAAGTAGAACCCATCAAGATTAAAAGGTACGGCTATCAATGAAAACGCTTTTTGTTTCCGACCTCGACGGAACCCTCTTTGACAACAGCGCCGAGTTGAGCGAACACACGGTTCAGACCATAAACCGGCTTATCGAAAGCGGTTTGCACTTTACCGTCGCCACCGCGCGCAGTCCGTGGAGCATCGTTAAAATCAAGAAACTGAACATAAACGTGCCCGCCGTTCTGCTGAACGGCGTATGTGTTTATGATGTCCGGAAAGCGGCATTTGTACATATCGAATCGTTCGGAGAAGCGCTTTTTAAAAGGTTGCTTCCGATTCTGCATGAGCACGACCTTTCCGGCTTTCTTTATTTGATCAAGGACGATACCCTCGAGGTGTTTTACGAAAACGTCCGCACGCCGCACGCACTCGCGTTTATGCGGGAGCGGCAAATCCAGTTCGGCAAGCGGTTCACCAGAGCGTATCCCTACACCGAGTACGACTTTTCCGGCATGCTGCCGGTCTATTATACGGTTTGCGACCGGCTGGAAGCGCTTGAACCCTTCTATAACCGGGTAAAAACCCTTGAAGGGCTGCGCGCTGAGTTTTACCGGGACATTTACAACAAAGACCACTTCTTTTTAGAGCTGTTGTCGGAAAAAGCGTCGAAATCGCACGCGCTGCGGTTTATAAAGCAAGCGTACGGTTTTGACCGCGTCGTCGTTTTTGGCGACAATTTAAACGATTTGCCCATGTTTTCCTGCGCCGATTACCGCGTCGCGGTCGGCAACGCGCACGAAGAAGTAAAGCGCAATGCGGACGAGGTCATAAAAAGCAACGCCGAAAACGGCGTCGCAGACTGGCTTTTGGAAAACTATAAGAGATTTACGGACGGTTAATACCCGAGAATCCAGAAACGAAACACGCCGACGCATTCGCGCAGACAGCTCGGAATCAGCGCGTACCACTTTGTTCTGCTGCCGCAGCCCGATGCTTCGTCGAATCCGACGGCTTTCGCGATGGATTCGGCCCGGAACACGTGATATTCGCTGGTGATAAACGCGACGCTGTAAGGCCTGTCAAAACGCTCGTCCAACAACTGCTTTGCGTACGCAAAGTTTTCATAGGTGTTATCAGCTTTTTCTTCGCGGACAATTTGCTCCCGCGGTATCCCGCGGCTTATCAGATACTGCTCCATCGCAAGGCTTTCGGCGACGGTCTCCCGCGGTCCCTGCCCGCCGCTCACGACGATGACCGCGGTCGGGTTCTTTTGATAATACAGGACGGCGCGGTTAAGTCTTTCTTTCAGACCGACCGAGAGTTCCTCGCCCTTTATGCTCGATCCCAGCACAATCACCGCGTCCTCGCGGTAATGAACCTGTTCGGAAGCGCCGTATATCAGCAAAAACAGAGAAAAAAACGTCACGAAAGCGACGCCGGCAAGGAACAGGATTCTGAGCCATTTCGGAATTTTCGGAACCAGCGTATTCCAAAACAAACCGCAACTTAGAAATATCGCGCCCAGCAGAAAGGTTCCGGCAATACCGATGTTCATTTTCGAAACGAAGACCGCCGCGGCCGCGTTCAGCGTCAGCAGAACGCCGACGGTTAAAAATACGGTTTTGCCGACGGCGCGCTTCTTTCTTAAAAATAGTTTTTTGCTTCTATCGCTTTTCTGTTTTTTGTCCATACCTGTTCATACCCTTAACGGTATTGAAAAAGCAAAGAGTTTTACCTCTTTGCTTTTTTTGTTATGTATTTTTTTAGTTCTTTATCTTTTTATTCGCGGCAAGCGCGCTCATAAGCTGGGCGCGGATGTCCTCGGCGCCGGTCGGTCCTGCGGGCAGGAAGATTACCTGGTTTCCGTTCTTCGCGAAGGTGTTCAGCGCGTCCAGATACTGCTCGGTCAGCAGAATGCACATGATATCCTTCTCGCTCAAGCCGCTGGATTTCAGTTCGTTGAACGACTCGCTTAAACCGTCCACAATGGCTTTGCGCTGGTTCGCGATACCGACGCCATGCAGGCGGTCTTTTTCGGCTTCCGCTTCGGCGGCGGTGACGATCTTGATCTTATCCGCGTTCGCGAGTTCCTGAGCGGCCTGTCTCTGTCTTTGCGCGGCGTTGATGGCGTTCATGGCTTCTTTGACTTCCTGCGCCGGCTCGATGGAGGTAATCAGCGTTTTGATGATGCAGTATCCGTACTCGAACATCTCGTTGGAAACCGTATCAAAGACGTCGCGCGCGATGTCGTCCTTCTTCTCATAGGACTCGTCGAGCGTGTACTTCGGCAGCGAGGAACGGATCGCGTCCTCGACGTACGAGCGGATCTGCGCAATCGGTTCGGCAAGTTTATAATACGCCTCGACAACCTTTTTGCTGTCAACCTGGAACTGTACGGCGAGGTTTAAGCGGACGAAAACGTTGTCCTTGGTTTTTGTTTCGATCTCTATGTTATTCTGTTGTATTCTGAGCGGAACGCGATAAACGATGCGGTCGATGCCGAACGGCGCGCGTATATGTAATCCCGCGGCGGCGGTACGGCGGAACTTGCCGAAACGCTCGACAATCGCAATCGTCTGCTGCTGAACGATGAACAGCGAGGAGAATAAGATAAAAACTACGACAATAGCTGCAACTGCTGCATAAATCATTGACATGGCCCTCTTTTCTTTAAAATTTTGCGGTTACAACATAATTATACTGAAAATCTCAAAAAATGCAACTAAAATATTAAAAAATCATCGTAAATTTAATTCATTTGTAAATTACTGCCAATACAACACTAAAACATGCTCAGCTGCATTTCCTCCGGTTCCGGAAAATGGTGCAGATAAGAAAAAATCTCGCCGACGTCGCTCATCACGCCGCGCACCTTGCATTCGGCGTGGAAAATCTTCATCAGTTTATCGTGGTTATCGCTCGTCACTGCATAGGCGTAACCGTATTTGCGGTGATACTGCTCTTTTAGTCCCGGAAAATGCTCGTCTAATTTTTGATAGAAATACTCGCGGTCGCCTTCGCGCAGGGTTACGCCGATGCCGAAGCACAAAATCCCTTTTACGCCCGCTTCAAAGCAGTAGTTCAGTATCCCGCGCAGGTTTTCCTCCGTGTCGTTGATAAAGGGCAGAATCGGCGAGAGCCAGACGATCGTCGGAATGCCGTTCTGGCGCAGGATTTTTAAGGTTTCGAAGCGTTCTTTCGTGGTGCAGACGTTCGGTTCGAGAATTCTGCATAAGCGTTCGTCATACGTCGTCAGCGTCATCTGCACGACGGCTTTCGCCTTCGCGTTGATGCTTTTGAGCAAATCCAAGTCGCGCAGAACCCGGTTTGACTTGGTAATCAGCGTCACGCCGAAGCCGTATTTGTCGATAATCTCAAGGCACTTTCGCGTAAGCCCTAATTTTCCCTCGCAGTGCATGTACGGGTCGCACATCGAGCCGGTGCCGATCATGCACTTTTTCCGCTTTGAACGCAAAGCCATCTCAAGGAGTTCGGGCGCGTTCTGCTTCACTTCGACATCCTCGAAGTCGTGCTTCATCTGATAGCAGGTCGAGCGGCTGTCGCAGTAAATGCAGCCGTGCGTGCACCCGCGATAAATATTCATGCCGTTTTTTGCGGAGAGAATCCCTTTCGCGTTGACAAAATGCATTTTCTCACTCCTTTTACGCATCAAAGCGGATGACTTCTGTAAGGATTATATCATATAAAACCTGACAACGGTACTTCTTATTTTAAAACAGAAAACTTTTTTCATTTAAAAAGCAAGGCGTTCGGTTTCTCCTGTCGTGATATTCCTGTCATTCAACACCCGCCCTTCAAATCCTTTCAAATTCGTATTAAATAAAAAAGCAGTTGCGAAGCAACTGCATAAACGACAGGTGGTTACACCTGTCACCAACAACGAAAATAGCAGGTGGTTTCACCTGCTATTTCTTAAACGACAGGTTTATCCTGTCGTTTTTTGGTCGGAGTGAAAGGATTTGAACCTTCGGCCTCTTGGTCCCGAACCAAGCGCTCTACCAAGCTGAGCCACACCCCGATATTCGGTTAAAAATTCAGAATAAAAAATGCGTTCTCAGTTTTTCACGCTTTGCACACCGCGTATCTCTGAAATGCACAAGCGTAATTATAATACAGCGGTGTCGGTTTTGTCAAGCCCAATTTTTTGTTTTTACGCATTCTTTTTTGCGTCCAGATACGCCTGCAGAATGATCTGCGCCGAGAGCGTGTCGATCACGTTTTTCCGCCTGCCGCTTTTATAGTCGGTGATGTTGAGATACTGCATTGCCTCGACGGTGGTAAGCCGCTCGTCAAAAAACTCAACCGCAAGCCCGGTTTTTTCTTTAATAAGCTCGGCAAAACGCTTTGTTCTTTCCGCGCGGAATGATAAAGAACCGTCCATATTCTTCGGCATGCCGATGACGATTTTCTCTCCGCCCAACTCTTTCACTTTCGCCGAAACCTTCTCGACCGCGTCGTTCATGCCGCTGACCTTGATTGTCCCCTGCGCGGTCGCAAGCGTTTCGCCAGCGTCCGAGGCCGCAAGCCCGATTCTTGCGTCGCCGAAGTCTATGCCGATAATCCTCATGTATGTTACCACCTTAATTTTATTTTACAAACCGAGGTATTTTTTGTCAATCAAAATTTATGAATAATTTATGATGTGCGGTTCATAATAAGAACGACCGATGGTCATAAGGTCGCGAATGCCGTCAGGCAGGAAGTCGAAAGTTTCTCCAACTGTCTGGAGCGTCTTTTATATAGGCGATACTGTCTGTCGGCGCGGAAGTATGATTGAGGTTAAAAATTTGATTTTTGCAGAATGACCTCGGCCCTGTTTTTAGGGTTCGATAGAGAAAGCCGGAGGAGTCGCATCTTCCGGCTTTTCTATGTTTTTCCGGTTTTTAAAAGGAATATTTCGCGTCCGTCCGCAAATAATAATGGCGACCGCAGAATTGCTTTTAAAACGATTCGGGTCTTGGCTATTTCGGTTTAAAGGAGTGCTTTTATGGGCAGAAAAAATAGAAGTTTTCGCTTTTTAAACGGACTGAACGGTGTGAACCGGTTTTACTACCCTTGCCGCTTTACGCCGCCTGAAATTGACGGAAGCAGGTATCTGGATATTACGCAGGAAATAAAAGATCCGAATTGGATGACGAGCAATCAGGATCCCAATGGAAGCTATACAGGCGTGCCGACGGATGGCAAGCATGTCCCCGTTCAGGACGCCGACGACCTGTAAAGCATTCCATGTTGTTCTCTGGTGGAACAAGTCCTCTGGTGGGACGGGTAAATAGCCAATAATGAAACCGGGACTTTTGATGGTCCCGGTTTTCATTTTTTATTTTTTCAGCGCGTTTGCAAGCGCAGGATAAATCGCTTTTGCCATCATAAAATGGCCGAGGTCGTTCGGATGGAGGATATCGACCGCGTAAAGGTCGCGCATTTCGAGCGGGAAGAAGGTTTCGCTGTCCACGAAATAAACGTTTTGATCCCCCGACGCAATCGCGTTTTCGTAGGTGGCGCGGATGACGTCCTTGCGCTTTCTGTCGTTCTCGTTTTCTTCGTAGTAATACGGATGGGTTACAAAGATGACCGGAACGTCGGGATGCGCCTTCCGCACGGTTTGAAAGAAGGGTTCGTGCGTCTGCCGCAGCGTTTCGGCCGTCGGCGAGTTGAAATCGTAATCCATGACGAACGCCGAAATCTTGCGGGTGCCGATGTATTCGGCCACCGACTGCTCGCCCATCGCGGAGCCGGAGAAACCGAGGTTCATGCAGTCGGCGTCCAAAGCGCGGCAAAGGATGTGCGAATACATATTTCCCGGCCTTGAAACGCACCCGCCCTGCGTGATGGAAGAGCCGTAGAAGCAGACAGGGTCTTTGACGGTTCTGTCCGCCGGTTTCGCGATTTTCGCGCCCGCCGGGAAACCGATCGCCATTTTTGTCAGCCCGCCGTACAAAGGCAGGTTGATCAGCACTTCTTTTTCGCCTTTGGGCAGGTTGAGCACGCCCTCGTTGTAGGTGCTGCTCTCCGCGAAGGTCTGCATCGGCGCGCCGACGTATCTGCGGTTGTTGCCGGCGCCGACCAGCATGTCCAGCCCGTATACGCCGCGGTTGGTGAAATGGTTCATGCCGGTAATGGCGCTTCTGAGCCAGATTTTAATGATGACGCTATCCGCGTCGGTGTTAAGGCGAACCTGCGCGCCGGCGGTGCAGCTTGCGAGGAAGCGGTTCTGCTCGGAATATACGTCCTTTTTGGACGCGTCAAGCCGGTAAAACTCGCCGCAGTTGTCGTCGGGATGCGTGATACCGCCGATTGCGAACAACGGACTGAGAATGTTTACGAAAATATGCTCTTTCGTTTTCTCTTCAACATATTTTCCATCGATATCCGCGACGGGAATGTAATCAAGTTTTTCCGTTTTGCCGTCAAAAACCTCTCCGAAAATACGATTGCTTTGTGTCATACCTCTAATACCTTTCATGGAATTCTGGTGTATATATTGTCTGTTCCGATAATATGCCTTTTGATTAACAAAATATCGAGCGAATCGACCGAACCGTCAAGATTTACGTCGGCGGCCGCCAGCTGAGCCGCGTTCAGGCTTACGCTGCCGATAAACGCTTTTTTGGTCAACAGGTAGTCGATGGAGCTGATCTCGGCGTCGCCGTCGATGTCGCCGAACACGACGATGCTATAGGTGTCCGCCTGTTTTCCCTGATGGAAATAGGTTATTGTGCCGCCGGTTCCGAGCATGGTGCTGCCGCCCGCGGCTAATCCGTCCGCAGTCCGGATGGTAACGGTATGCGAGAACTGCCCGGATATGGCCGAAGCCTTAATCTGCTCGCCAAGAAGCGCACAGTACTTTTCGTCGTTGTTCACGAGTACCGGCGCGTTTTTGTTTGCCCGAAGCGCCGGGACAACATTGCTTCCCTTCGGAACGCCGATCGTCATTTCGGACACGAACACGAACACGTGCGTGCCGGGCTTAATTTTCGCGCGGACAAAACGGGCGGTTACCGGCTTATCCGGCGTTAGGGTAGCCTGATTATAGGCAAACGCGCTGCGCGTGAACTCGGCGTAGCCGATGCTCTTGTAGCTGCTGCCGTTCGTTGATACGAGGAATTCGACGCTTTCCGGAAGCGTAATGCCGGAGCCGGGAAGGTGGTGCAGTTCGAGCGAGAACAGCGTCAGGATGTCGAAGGTTTTGCCCAAATCGACGTCGATATGGTAGCAGCCGTCGCTTTCGGTCTTGCTGACATGGAAGGCGACCCACTCGGTATCGTAATCAGACTTGCCGAAAACGCCGTCGGTCAGTTCGGTTCCGCTCACGCTGCCGTACCCGAGCGTCGAGTTCGTGTACGGACTGGTCGCGGTATAGGGGCAGCCGACCGAGATAATGTCGTACCCTTCGTATTTCGGCTTTTCTTCCACATAAATCAGTTCGGCGGGGTTCAGGGTTTTGGACGCGTATTTGTATGTATAGTCGTAAATCCGCCGGATTTCCGGAATATCGGATTTATACGCGGTATAGAAAACGCCGTCGACCGCTTCGTTGTAATACATTTTGATGCCCTGGTTCGCGCCCAAGGTCGTGCAGATGCTTAAATAATCCAAATATCGGTTGTAATACTCAACCGAGGTGAACATGCTGTACGCCGCCTCGATTTCGATGCCCATGCCGAGGTTTTTGGCAGTCGTGCAGGCGTTCGTTACTCTTTGCTTGGTCGCGTTTTCGTTAAACATATAGTTCGGCTGATAGCAGGCAACGTTAAAACCGTATGTCTTCCACTTGTTATAACCGGTCGCGGTATAATACGGAATCCAGATGGTTTTTAGATTACGCGAATGAACGTATTTGTTCATGTAGGTGACCAGCGTTTTTTCCTCGTCATCGGTTGAGATGAACTCCTCGAACCAGTAAAAACCGACCAGGTTCAGGTTTTGATAATTGCCGTTATTGAACCGCTGGATCTGCGTATCGACGATCCATTCTACCGCTTTCTTGCGGTCCTCGATATTGCTGAAATTCTCGGTTTTTCCGTCGCCGTCGACATCTCCGAAATCGGTCTGCGTCTGCGTGGGATACAGAATGGTCAGGAAAACGTTGGCTTTGAAGTTCGCGTACGCAGAGTCGAGTTCCGCCTTGACCTCGCCGACCGCTTGGTTGAGCGCCGGTATATTATATCCATCTAAGAAACAGTCGTCAACAAACATTTGCCAGTCGGAAAAGTTGGACGGGTTTTTGCTGTCGCGGTAAATGCTTCCGCCGCTCGGCGCGGTTGTGACGCAGGGCAGGAACAGGAAGGAATCGAAGAAAATATCCCTTACCTTTCCCTCCGTGTCGTAATACCCTACCAGCGGCTTATAGCCTTCTTTGCTGCGGTGTCCGGACGCGGGATAACTGTGATTGAATGTATATGATAAAAACAGGTTGTCTGTTCCCTCAAGCATATCCGGTGTCGCGTAACCTTCCGCGCCGGCCTTTATGCTGCCGGCGAACGCCAAACAAGGCAGTAAGAAAAGGAAGGTCAGTAAGTAAACGAACGCTCTTTTCATGGGTTTTACCATGCCTTTCTTAGGTTTCTTGAACATATATAATATAACATATTAACTTATTTATTGCAATAAGATGTAAACTGTGTTATACTCTTTTTTGATAATTGCGCTTCCAATTCCTGGAGGATCGGTTATGAGCAGTATGCTTTTTAAGTTAATCACGATCGTGGACGAGCATTTTACGCAAAAAGACAATATGTATGTCGGCGTAACCGACAACAGAATCGATTACGTCGGCGCCGAATACAAAGCCGGATACGAGCGCGAATATGACGGCGTAAGGAAATGCCTAATTCCGGGCTTTGTCAACGCGCATGCGCACTCTCCGATGGCGCTGTTGCGCGGGTACGCTGAGAATATGGCGCTTTCCGACTGGCTGTTTAAAAAGATATTCCCCTTCGAATCGACGCTTACGGAAGAGGACGTTTATTACAGCATGCTGCTCTCTTTCGCCGAGATGATTTCCTTCGGCTGCGTTTCGACCACCGATATGTATTATATGGGCGACGCGATGGCGAGCGCGGTTTTGGAAAGCGGCGTCAAGAGCAACATCAGCCTGTCGGCGACGGTCGGCAACGCCGAAGCGCTGAAAAAAGAGTACGAAGAGATGTTTGAAAAGTATAAAGACGCAAACGGCCGGCTGAAAATCGAGGTCAGCGTCCACGCGCCTTATACCTCGACCCCCGAAATTGTTCGGGATTTTTCAGAAATTGCGGTTAAATACGGCTGCAACCTGCATATACATTTGTCAGAGACTTTGCAGGAGAACATCGACTGCAAAGCGAAGTACGGCTGCACGCCGACCGAGTACTTCGAGAAAAACGGCGCCTTCCGCGTGCCGACGACCGCCGCGCACTGCGTGTATTTGGAAGACGGCGATATCGAAATCCTGAAACAGTATAACGTCACCGTCGCGACCTGCCCGACCAGCAACTTAAAGCTGGCGAGTGGCGTCTGCGACGTGCAGAAGCTGTTGGACAGCGGCGTCAACGTCGCGATCGGCACCGACAGCGTCGCCTCCAACAACAACCTTGATATGTTCGGCGAGATGAAGCTGTTCGCTTTGCTTCCGAAAGGCATTCAAAAAGACCCGACGCTGGTCACGCCGGCGCAGTGCCTGTACGCCGCGACCAGAGCGGGCGCGCTTTCGCAGGGACGCGCGGACTGCGGCGCCATCGTGGTCGGAAACCGCGCCGATTTGGCGGTAGTGGATTTGGACAAACCGCACCTGACGCCGGTGCACGACGTTTTGAACACGCTGGTTTACTCCGCGATCGGCTCCGACGTGGCGCTGACCATGGCGGACGGAAAGATATTGTACGAGAACGGAGAGTTCTACACCATCGACGTCGAGAAAGTAAAGCATTACGCAAGAAAAAGGATAAAGAAGGCATAAGGCTTTTTAAAAAAGAAGGATGTACTATGACCGACACAGTCTGGATGGATACTGAAAACGACCTGCTCTGCTGCATAGACCAGCGAAAACTGCCGAACGAAACGACAGTACTTTCCCTGTCCAAAGCAGAAGACATTTATTTTGCGATCAAAACCCTTGCGGTGCGGGGCGCGCCCGCGATCGGCATCGCCGCCGCGATCGGGTTATACGCTGTTTCCGCGCGATTCCACGAAACCGAATCAGCGGGATTTTTCTATGCGCTGAAAAAAACGGCGGACTACCTCAACGCCGCAAGACCGACCGCCGTCAACCTTTCGTGGGCGCTGTCCCGGATGGTAAAGACAGCCGAGCGGAATATAGATAAAAGCGTTTCGGAAATCAAAGCGGCGCTGAAAGCCGAAGCGCTGACCATTTACAGCGAGGACATCGCGGTTTGCCGGAAAATCGGCGAGTACGGGGTCGGTTTGATAAAAGACGGATACCGCATCCTGACGCACTGCAACGCCGGCGCGCTGGCGGCGGTACGGTACGGCACCGCGCTCGCTCCGATTTACGTCGCGAAAGAGATGGGTTTTACGCTGCACGTCTTCGCGGACGAGACCCGTCCGCTGCTGCAGGGCGCCAGACTGACCGCGTACGAACTTTGCGCAAACGGCATCGACACGACGCTGATTTGCGACAATATGGCGGCTTCCCTGATGCAGAAAGGGCAGATCGACGCCGTCTTTGTCGGTTGCGACCGGGTCGCGCTGAACGGAGACGCTGCGAACAAAATCGGAACGCTGGGCGTCGCCGTGCTGGCGAAAACCTTCGGAGTGCCGTTTTACGTCTGCGCGCCTTTCTCCACCGTCGATTTCGCCTGCCCGACCGGCGCGAACATCGTCATCGAGCAGCGCGCGCCCGAGGAGGTAACCGAACTGCATTACAAACAGCGCATGACGCACCCGAAAGTGAAGGTGTATAACCCGGCGTTCGACGTCACGCCCGCCGAATACATTACCGCGTTTGTCACCGAAAAAGGAATTTTAAAGCCCGCCGAATTACGAAACTATAAGGAGAGACACGCTTGACAGAAAACGAGATTCTAAAAGAAATCGTCGAAACCGGAAAACGCATGTACGAAAAGGGATATATTGTCTCGCACGACGGAAACATCAGCGTTCTGCTGGAGGACACGGTTTACATCACGCCCGCGAACGTGTCCAAGGGCTATATGACCGAAGACCAGATTGTCAAAATGACGCCGGACGGCAGGGTTTTGAACGGCTTAAAGCCGTCGAGCGAGTACAAACTGCATCTGGCGGTCTACAGGAGCAACAGGAACGCAAAAGCCGTCGTTCACACGCACGCGTTCTACGCGACCGCCTTCGCCTGCATGGGACTTCCGCTGAAAAGCGAAACGCTCGCCGAAGCGAAGTACCAGCTGGGCGACATTCCGGTCGCGCCCTTTGCCGAGCCGGGCACCGAGGAAGTCGCGGAAAGCGTTGCGCCTTTCTTGGGTCAGTATAACGGAGTTCTTTTGGAAAAGCACGGGCTGGTAACCTGGGGCGGCAATCTGACCGAAGCGTATTTTCGGACCGAAATGGCGGAGTTTCTTGCAAAGATAACCTATCATATCCATACCTACAAAGTCGGAAAGGATGATTCGAAAAATGGGTGAAAAACTTTTGCTTGTCGTAAATCCGCGCTCAGGACGAGAAAAAGCAAAAGTGGTACTGTTTGACTTAATAAAAATCTTTACCGAAAGCGGTAAGGAAGTAACCGTTTATCCGACTTCACATAAAGAATCTACGATTACATATATTAAGAACAACGCGCCGAAATACGACCTGATAGTCGCCTGCGGCGGCGACGGCACCTTAAACGAAACCATCAACGCGGTTATGCAGTGCGACAAAAGAGTGCCTGTCGGCTATATTCCGTTAGGTTCGACCAACGACTTCGCCGCTTCACTCGAAATCCCGACCGACTGCATACAGGCCGCGGAGAAGATTATTCATGGAACGCTCTTCCCCTATGATGTGGGCAGCATCAACGGGAAGTACTTTTCCTATATCGCCTGCGCGGGCGCTTTTGCGGAAACCTCCTATCAGACCAGCCAAAGCCTGAAAAACAAGCTCGGCCATTTCGCGTACCTGCTCAGCAGCGTCAAATCCCTTTCCACGCTGCGCAAAACCAGAATGACGGTCACGACGCCCGAGGGAACCATCACCGACGACTACCTCTTTGTCGCCTTCGCCAACTCGCGGAACGCGGCGGGCATACTCGACCTCTCCGAAGGCGAGATTGTTTTCAACGACGGGCTGTTCGAGCTGCTTCTGATCAAGATGCCGAAAGACGTAATCGACTTCAGCGCGCTGATCAAAGACCTTTTAAACGCCGATTTGAGCAACAAATATGTCTCGCTGCATAAAATCAGCGAATGCCGCATCAGTTTGGAAAAAGGGCTGGGCTGGTCGCTGGACGGCGAGGACGGCGGCATTCAGAACGAAGTTGCGTTTAAGGTTCATAAGGAAGCGATTGACATTATACTTTAATCTTCACGTTAAGTTCATATAAGTTTTTTAGTGATTTAACTATTGACTTAAATATTGCTTTTATGTATAATAGCAATGTTTTAAATGTAAAACACCGGAGGTATAAAGAGATATGAATTTGCAACGCGCGGTGAGCTTATCCCGCTTATTGTTGATTTTGCTGTGTATCGCTTTCGTAATGGTAACTGCCGTTTACGGATTCAGCATCGGAAACTATACGCAGAGAGGCGTATTTGAGGAAGGCGTTATTAAACTTGGTCTGGACCTTGCGGGCGGTTCGTCCCTGACCTACCAGGCCCAAACAACCGATACCGGCGAAACTTTAGCTTCCGGCATAGCATCATCGATTCAGGTCATGCGTCAGAGATGCGACAGCTACGGGCTTACCGAAGCGAACGTTTACAGTGTCGGCGACGATAAGATCACCGTCGAAATCCCCAGCGTAACCAATCCCGAGGAAGCCGCGAAGATGCTGATGGCAACCGCGAAGCTGACCTTTAAGGATAAGGACGGCAATATCGTGCTCGAAGGAAGCGACGTTGCCAGCGCCAAATACAGCTACGGCGTCGTTGACGAGACCAATATCGCGCAGCACTTTGTCACGCTGGACTTAAACGACGAAGGGGCTAAGAAGTTCCAGGAAGCCACGCGGAAAGCCGCGCAGAACGAGGACCCCATTTACATCTACATGGACGATCAGCTCCTCTCCAGCCCGACTGTCAGCTCGAAATATAAAGACATCGGCATCGAGGGCGGAAGCGCCATTATCACCGGCAACTTTACGGAAGAATCCGCAAAATCTTTGGCGGGACAAATCAACGCCGGCGCGTTAAGATACACCTTTATCAATATCGACCAGCGCACCATCGGCGCGACGCTCGGCGAAAGGTCGCTCCAGCTGGCTATTCAGGCAGGAATTATCACGTTTATCCTCATTATCATATACATGATTGTTATTTACAGAGTACCCGGCGTAGTCGCTGCGGTCTCGCTGATTGGGTACCTGGCGATATTCTTCCACTGCCTTGTCTGGTTCAAGGTCAACCTTACCCTGCCGGGTATCGCGGGTATGATTTTGTCGATCGGTATGTGCGTTGACGGAAATATCGTCGTATTCGAGCGCATCAAGGACGAGCTCCGCTTGGGCAAGGGCGTCAAGGCCGCGATTATATCAGGACATAAACGCGCGATTCCGGCGGTCGTTGACTCCAACCTGACGCAGATTATCGCTTCCCTTGTTCTTATCTGGCTGGGCTCCGGTACGATTTTGGGCTTCGCATATACGCTTTTAATCGGTAGCGCTACCGCAATGTTCACCGTACTGCTGCTTTCGAAGTGGCTGCTGAATTTAGGCTTCGAAATCGGACTGACGCAGCTGTGGATGTACGGCGGCAAAAAAGCCGAAAACGCTACTACTGCTGCTGCTGAAAACAACGGCAAAAAGTTCAATTTCCATTTCATCAAGAATAAAAAAGTTTCCTATTCGATTCTTGTTGCCATCATCATTCTCGGCATCGCGTCCTTCTTTATTAGGAGCTTTGTCATCGACTATGATTTCTCGGGCGGCAGCGAGCTGCAGGTCAACCTGGGTACGGAAGTAACCGACGAGATATGCAAAAAAATCAACGGCGTTATTGCCGACAGCATCGGACCCGAGTATGTTTCGTCCACGTTGCCTTCGACAGCGGACAGCAACGTCGTGATTATCAGAACCGGCACAAACCCGCTGACGCTGGACCAGCAGACCACGCTCAAGAACGCGCTGAAGGAAGCTTTCCCGAATATCAATTACGACCATCTGCAGTTCAACGTGATATCGCCCATCGTCGGCGAGGATTTAAAGCAGGCGGCAATTTTATCCGTTCTGGTTGCGCTCGGTCTTATGATTTTATATATCTGGTACAGATTTAAGCTTGCTTCCGGCATTTCGTGCGTATTGTGCCTGCTTCACGATTTGTTTGTCATGATCACGTTCTATTCGCTGCTTCAGATTCCGGTCAATATCACCATCATCGCGACGCTGCTGACGATCATCGGTTACTCCGTAAACGCGACGATCATTATATTCGACCGTATCCGCGAGAACGAAAAACTAATGGGCGAAGGCATGAGTTTTCCTGAGGTTGTCAACCTGAGCATTCATCAGACGCTTACCCGTAACATCAGCACGACGATCGTAGTGCTGATTACTGCGGTTACCGTTTACATCTTCGGCGTCGATTCTATCCGAAACTTCGCGCTGCCGCTGATCGTCGGTGTTATCGCCGGCTTGTTCTCGTCCGTATTCCTCTCAGGCGTTCTCTGGGTAGAGGGCACCAAGATTTTCAAGACAAAATCAAAAGACGGAAAGAAAGTAAAAGCAGCGAAAAAAGCGAAAGCTGTAAAAGCGTCCAAATAAAAATCATACGAAAAGGGCTGATTCAACAGCCCTTTTTTGGTAAAATAAAGTATGTTGTTCCGATATGAAACTGTTTTAGGAGTTATTGGGAGAAATCTATGTACGACATTAAAAAAATACGGAATTTTTCGATTATAGCGCATATAGACCACGGCAAGAGCACGCTCGCGGACCGGCTTTTGGAGTTCACGCACGCGGTTTCGGAGCGCGAAGTCGTCGACCAGATGCTGGACAGCATGGAGCTGGAGCGCGAGCGCGGCATAACGATTAAAGCGCGAGCCGTTCGGTTTGATTACAAAGCGGACGACGGAGAAATCTATACTTTCAACCTGATCGACACGCCGGGGCATGTCGATTTCGGCTACGAAGTGTCCCGCTCGCTCAAAGCCTGCGAAGGCGCGCTTTTGGTCGTGGACGCGACGCAGGGCATTCAGGCGCAGACGCTCGCGAACGCGTATTTGGCGGTGGATAACGATCTTGAGATTGTGCCGGTCATCAACAAAATCGACCTCGCGAGCGCGGACGTTGAAATGACCAAGCGCGAAATCGAGGACATCATCGGCATCCCCGCCGAGGACGCGCCCTGCATTTCCGCGAAGCTCGGCACCAACATCAAGGACGTGCTGGAAAAGGTCGTAAAGGATATCCCCTGCCCCAAAGGCGACCCGTCCGCGCCCCTGAAAGCGCTGATTTTTGACAGCTTTTACGACGCCTACAAAGGTGTTATCGTATATATCCGCGTTTTCGACGGCACCATCGCCGTCGGCGACAAAATCAGAATGATGAACTCGGGCGCCGAATACGAGGTCGTGGAAGTCGGCACGCTCTCCGCCTTTCATCTAAACCCGTGCGCCGCGCTGCGCGCCGGCGAGGTCGGGTATTTTACGGCGAGCATTAAGAATATTCAGGAAACCGAAGTGGGCGACACGGTCACCCACGCGGACAGACCGACGGAGAAGCCGATGCCCGGTTTTAAAAAGGCGATCCCGATGGTTTTTGCGGGAATCTACCCCGCCGACGGCGCGCGGTACGAGGATTTGAAGGACGCGCTTGAAAAGCTAAGGCTCAACGACGCGTCGCTCGTGTTTGAGCCGGAGACCTCGGCGGCGCTCGGTTTCGGCTTCCGCTGCGGCTTTTTGGGACTGTTGCACATGGAAGTCATCGAGGAGCGGCTGGAGCGAGAGTTTGACCTCGACCTGATTACGACCGCGCCGAGTGTTATCTACGAGCTGAAGCTGGTCAACGGCAGCGTCGTGCGGATCGACAACCCCTCGAACTACCCGAAGCCGGAGGAGATCGAAACAGCGTTCGAGCCGATCGTAAAGGCTTCCATCATTACGCCCGCCGAATACGTCGGCTCGATTATGGAGCTGTGTCAGGACCGGCGCGGCACCTTTAAGGATATGAAGTACATCGACGCGAACCGGACCGAACTGCATTACGAACTGCCGCTCAACGAAATTATCTACGACTTTTTCGACGCGCTCAAGTCCCGCAGCAAGGGATACGCTTCGCTGGATTACGAAATCATCGGCTATAAGCCCTCGAAGCTGGTCAAGCTGGACATCCTTTTGAACGGCGACATCGTGGACGCGCTGTCCTTTATCGTGCACGCCGACAAGGCTTATCCGAGAGCAAGAAGAATCGTCGAGAAACTGAAAGACAACATTCCGCGCCAGCTGTTCGAGATACCGGTTCAGGCGGCCATCGGCGGAAAAATCATCGCGCGCGAGACCGTAAAGGCGCTGCGCAAGGACGTGCTCGCGAAGTGCTACGGCGGCGATATTACCAGAAAGAAGAAACTGTTGGAGAAGCAGAAGGAAGGCAAAAAGCGCATGCGCACCTTCGGTACGGTGCAGGTGCCGCCGGAAGCCTTTATGGCGGTGCTCAAACTGGATGACGAATCATAGTAATATGCCGGACGAACTTTCCATCTATGTGCATATCCCCTTCTGCGCGCGCAAATGCAATTACTGCGCGTTTTACTCGCTGCCGGGCTGCGGCGAGCAAATCAAGCGGGATTATGCGGACGCTTTGATCCGGCAGATCAACGCGTTTCAAACCGACAAAACCGTCCGCACGGTCTATTTCGGCGGCGGAACGCCCCCTGTGCTCGGCGCGCAAAGGCTTCTATCGGTCTTTGAAACCATAAAAAACAACTTCTTGCTCTCTGCTGACTGCGAGATTACGGTCGAGGTCAATCCCGGCAGCGTAAAACCGGACGAGCTAACTTTGCTCAGAGAGGCCGGCTTTAACCGGCTGTCCGTCGGCATGCAGTCCGCCGTCGACAGCGAACTAAAAATCCTTGGCCGGCAATATACGCGCGCGCATTTTCAAACCATAATGGAAAGCGCGCAATCCGCCGGTTTCGAGAACAGGAGCGTAGACGTCATGTTCGGCATCCCCGGACAGACAAAAGAGAGCCTTCAAGAATCCCTGCGGTTCGCGCTGGGTTTGGGCGCCGCGCATATTTCGATTTACAACCTCACCATCGAGGAGGGCACGCCGTTCTTTCGGCAAAAGGACGTTCTCGGCCTGCCGGACGAAGAAACCGAAAGCGAAATGTACGATTTGATTTGCGAGACGATGCAAAAAGCCGGTTTTCATCACTACGAAATCTCCAACTTCGCGCTTTCCGGGTTTGAATCCAAACACAACCTGCATTACTGGGCGTGCGGACGCTACGCGGGCTTCGGCGCGGCCGCGCACTCCTATTATAACGGTAAACGGTTCTCGAACGTCAGCGACGTAGAAAAATACATCGCGCTGGCAGGCGACGATTATTATGCCCCGACCGATTATGAAAAGCAGCCCTTTCTGACCGAAGACGACCAAAAGGAAGAGTATATTCTGCTCGGGCTTCGTACGAGCAAAGGCATAAAAGCCGACAAAACGCTGCTGGACAAATGCAAAAAATACGTCGAGCACGGATACGCGCAGGTCAGAAACGGTTACCTTTCGCTGACCGACAAAGGTTACAGAATCTCGAACTACATCATCTCCGAACTGATATAAAACCGACAAAAACCGGATGAAATTCGCTTTTTTCGGTGTTAGAATGGTAGCGTGAAAAAAGCAAGCATGGAAAAGATCAAGAAAATTATAAAAAAACTCTGGGACTTCACCTTTAAAACCGAAAAAGGGCTGTACCTTGTTTTCGGCGGGCTGACGACGCTGGTATCCATTGTGACCTTCTGGATTTGCTTTACGATTCTCGGCGAAAACAGCCAGGAAATCTCAACGGTTATCAAGAACGCCGCCGGAATTCTTTTCGCCTACTTTACCAACCGGAAGTATGTTTTCAAAAGCGAAAACAATACCGCCGCGGCGAAAACGCTGGAAGCGCTGCAGTTCTTCGCGACACGAATCGCGACGCTGTTTATCGACATGCTTCTTCTGAGCATACTCAAAGACAGGCTGGGCATCAGCGAATACATCGGCACCGTCATCACAACCGTCGTTGTTATTGTTCTGAACTATATCGCCAGCAAGCTGTATATCTTCAAGCGAAAGGACTGATAACAAAACCGTTTTGAAAAAGACATCGAATAAACGCAAACCGCCTTTGAACAAGGCGGTTTTTTCATCCCCGGAAACGCTGCAAAACAAGCTGGACGAGTATTTCGGCAGCTACCTGGCGGAAAAGGGCGAGATTGCGGACATCGAATCGCTTGCCGACTTTTTAGGCATTACGCGCGAGGAGCTGATGGCGCTGATGAGCGACGAAAAGTTCGGCCCTTCTCTGCGCATCGCGCGCAACCGGATCGCGAAAATCAAAAAGCAGCTCGCTTTCAGCGGAAAGCTGCAAGCGACCGTGCTTGCTTTTGATTTTAAAAACAACCACGGCTACAAGGACAAACCGGAGGAAAGCGAAATCGAAAGCGAACCTGTGATTTTCAAGGGAAAGACCGAAAGCTGGGCGAAGTGATGCGGGAAATCATCCTCACCCCGAACGAAAAACAGGTCCGGTTCTTTGAATCCACAGCGAAATATACCGCTTACGGCGGCGCCAGGGGCGGCGGCAAAAGCTGGGCGATGCGAACCAAGCTGGTTTTGCTTGCATTGAACTATAAGGGCATCCAGATCCTGCTTTTGCGCCGCACCCTCGGCGAACTGCGCGAGAACCACCTGTTTCCCCTGCTGAAAATGCTCAAAGGCATCGCGACCTATGTCTCGACCGACAAGGAGTTCCGCTTCCCGAACGGCTCGCGCATCAAACTGGGCTACTGCGACAACGAAAACGACGTTCTGCAGTACCAGGGGCAGGCGTACGAGGTCATCGGCATGGAGGAAGCGACGCATTTTACGGAAAGGCAGTTCCTCGCTTTGACCGAATGCAACCGCATTTCGGGGAACATGGAGGACAAAACCTTCAAACCTCGGATGTATTTTACCTGCAACCCCGGCGGCGTCGGACACGACTGGGTTAAACGTCTTTTTATCGACCGGAACTACCGTCCCAACGAAAATCCGGAGGATTACTGCTTTATCAAAAGTCTGGTTTTTGACAACCATTTTCTGATGAAGCACAATCCCGAATACGTTCAGACCCTTATGGCGCTGCCCGAGCAGCGGCGGAAAGCGATGCTGTACGGCGACTGGAACGCGTTTGAGGGCGCTTTCTTCCCGGAGTTCGATTACGAGAAGCATACCTGCGAGCCTTTTCCGCTGGACAAAAACTGGATAAAGTTCCGCGCGCTTGACTACGGACTTGATATGACCTGCTGTTTATGGCTGGCTCTGCCCGGCGACGGCAGGTTAATTGCTTATCGGGAGCTGTACGAGAGCGGGCTGATTATCTCCGAAGCGGCGAAGAAGATTCTTGACCTGACGCCCAAAAACGAAGTCATCCGCTATACGACGGCCTCGCCCGACTTGTGGAACCGCCGTCAGGACAGCGGAAAAAGCGGTTTCGACATCATGACCGCCTGCGGGCTGAAGTTCCTGCAGAAAGCCAACAACGCCCGGATTACCGGCTGGCGGGTAATGCGGGAATATCTCAGGGGCTCCCTGCCGGACGGCACACCGAAGCTGACCATTTTTAGAAACTGCAAAAATTTAATCCGCTGTCTGCCGCTTCTCCGATTCGACGAGTACGTCAAGGAGGACGCCGCGGACACGCCGCACGAAATCACCCACGCGCCCGAGGCCTTGCGATACGCGATCATGTCGCGCGAGCCGGCGTATCCGAAGCCTGCCCCTCCGTTTACAGGCAGCGTCTATACTTTTGACAAACCGAAAAAGGAGGAGGACGACTACGAGGACTACATTGAATACTGACGCGAAATAACAAAAAAAAGAAGGTGATTGAATTCTTGAAATTTAAAAAAGAAAAGCATACCGAAGAATGGGAGTTGTACGAAAAAGGCAAGGAATACAACTACTCCATCAACCTCTATGACACCGTCAACACCAACGAGCGCTTCTACCGCGGCGACCAGTGGGATTCGATCGACGCGAAGGGACTGCCCACGCCGGTTTTCAATATCTTCAAACGCATTATTAACTACTTTACCTCTACGATTATGCAGAGCGCGGTTACGATGCGTTTTTCTTTTGTCTCCCCGTACGGGGCGGGCACCGGCATCAGCGAGGAGGAAGCGAACAACATCTGCGATACCATCAACAGCATCGTCGATCTGCGGTGCGAAAAGATCAAGTTCGACCGCCTGCTTGCCGATTCGCTGACCGAAGCCGCAATTACCGGCGACGCGGTCTGCTATACCTACTGGGATCCGTCGATCAAGACCGGCCAGCCGTTCAGCGGCGATTTCGTCAGCGTTTTGGTGGACAACACGAACGTGTTCTTCGGCGACCCGAACTCGCGGGATGTCGAGAAGCAGCCCTATATTCTCATTGCGCAGCGCGAAACGGTTTCTTCCCTGAAAGAACAGGCAAGGCGCAACGGCATCCCCGAGCACGTCATCGACAAAATCACGCCGGACGACGACACCCTGACGCAGTCCGGCGACATGGCGCGGAAGGAGCTGGAGAACACCAAGTGCATCTCGCTCATCAAGCTCTGGCGGGGCGAAAACGGGAAAATCCACTACCGCAAATCGGTTCGGAACGCCATTATCACCAACACCGTCGATACCGGGCTGAACCGCTACCCCATCGCGCTCTTCAACTGGTCGCCGATTAAGAACTCCTGGCACGGGCAGGCGGTCGCCACCGGCATGATCGACAACCAGATTTTCATCAACAAGGCGTTCGCCATGGTGATGAAGCACATGATGGACACCGCCTTTTCCAAGGTTGTTTACGATTCCACCATCATCGACAACTGGTCGAACAAGGTCGGCGAAGCCATCGCGGTCAACGGTCCGGTCGAAAACGTAGCGAAGGTCCTAAGCGCCGGGCAGATGCAGTCGGGCATGCTGGACGTCATCAATCTTGCCATCGCGCACACGAAGGAGTTTTTGGGCGCCACCGACACCGCGCTGGGAAACGTCAAGCCGACGAACACCTCGGCGATTATCGCGCTGCAGCAGGCGTCGAACATCCCGCTCGAGAACATACGGCGCGCTTTTTATCAGTATATCGAGGACATCGGGCTGATCTGGCTGGACTTTATGTTCACCTATTACGACGAAAAGCGCCTGGTCTGCGTCCGCAACGGAAAGAAGAATACCTTCGTGCGGTTTGACGTCAAAAAGTACAACAACATTCTTTTCGGCTGCCGCGTGGACGTCGGCGCGACCAGCTATTGGTCGGAGATAGCTTCGATCAACACGCTGGACAACCTGCTAAACAAGGGACTGATTACCCTCAAACAGTACCTCGAGCGCCTGCCGGACAACATCATCCCGCGCAAAAAGGAACTCATTGAGGAATATATGAATATGACGAAAGGATTGGAAAATGAAGCAGAAAATGACGAACCAACAGATTCTTGACGCAATTTTTGACCTTGCGGACGAGAAAAACATGACGGTGGACGAGCTTCTGGCGCAGCTTCAGGCGGATTTCGAATCGGGTTTGAGCAAGAGCCGCGAAGGCCTGCCCGAAGAAATCATCGCCGAGCTTGAAAACGCAAGGAAGCTGAGGAAGGAAAGCCGCATCGCGAAAAGACAGTCCGAGCAGAACGAGCAGATCCGCAGAGAAGCGAAGCGTTTTCGGGAAGTGTTCCCGGACGTAAGCCCGCAGGATATTCCCGATTCGGTCTGGGACGCGGTCGCGGAAGGCATTCCGCTTCTGTACGCGTACGCGCTTTACAAGATTACCGAGAAGCTGAACAGCGATTACGCGGGAAAGGTCAACGATGAGAACTCCGCCCGCGCCGCGGTGAAATTCGGCGACGGCGAAACCGAGCCTTCCTTCACCAAAGAACAGGTCGAGGCGATGAGCCCGAAGGAAATCGCGAAGAACTACAAAGGCATTCTCAAATCCTTCTCAAAATGGAAGTATTAATCGAAATAAAAAATCTAAAAGAAAGGAAACGTTATGGCAAACTACAACAGCATTGAAAAAATCATCAGCGCGGAGATTCTCCGCACCAACGAGGACAACCTGCTCGCAAACCGAATTTGCAACACGTCTTTTGTCGGCGACATCAAGAACAAAGGCGACTCGGTCACCTTTGTCGGACTCTCCGACCCGACGGTTTACGACTACACCGGCACGCTTACGTACGAGGACATCGACGACTACGCGACGGTGCTGTACGTAAACCAGGACAAGGCTTTCTCGTTTAAAATCAAGGACATCGAGGAGCTGCGCTCGTCCATCGGGCTTGCGGATTCGCAGACCAAGCGCGCGTCCTACCTTTTGAAAAACGAGGTGGATTCGTATGTGTTCGGGCTTTATCCGGACGCCGGCTACACCTTCTCGCCGGTAACGGTAACGCCCGCGAACGTGCTCCAGACCATCGCGGAAATCAAGCAGAAGCTCGAGGAAGCAAATGTTCCGGACGGCAGGACCTGGATGGTAGTTCCGCCGTTTGTCAAAACAAAACTGATGCTTGCCGGCATCAAGTTCCAGATCAACAACGGCATCAACGGAACCGGCTCCGTCGGCTTCACGAACGAGCTGGGCTGCGACATCTTTGTTTCCAACCAGCTGCACAAGAGCGCCGACAATAAAGTTTACATGCTCGCCGGCTCTTACTCCGCGATCGCCTACGCCGAACAGGTGCTGGAAGTACAGGTCATCGACCGCATGGAGAACTCCTTCGACAAAGCGGTCAGAGGCAGGCTGGTATTCGGCGCGAAGGTTATCAAGCCCAACGAGCTGGTATGCTGCCCGGTCATCGACGGCGGCAACAGCATCGGCTAAAAAATAGATTGACAAAAGGAGAAAAACTATGGCAGTAGCTTTGCAAGACACAATCATAACCAAAATTTTCAACGCCGTGGATCTGAACTATTCAACGGCGGCTTCATCGACAAGCTCAGAGACCTTCACTTTTTCGCTGAACAACTCAAACGACGACATTCTGCTCGTCATCGACGCTTCAAAAGCCGTTCCGGCTACTTATACCGTCACCTTCAACAAGGGCGATTACCCGACTGCGAAAACGCCCGGCCCGGTAACGGTTTACGACGGTTTCATCAGCGTCATAGCCATCGAAAGCGCTATGATTGAGAAAAAGAACGCGACCGCCTCGATTACCGTTACATCCTCCATCTCCAACATCGGCGCCTCGGGCATCCGAATCGCTGTGATTAAGAAGCGTTTTGTCACCAACAACTGATACTTGTTTAAGCAAAGCCGGAGCTTTCAGCTCCGGCTTTTTGAAAGGAGTTTTTAAATTGACCGGCAACGACGTATTCAACACGGCGCTCGACCTTTGCGCGCTGCGGAACGCAAACGGAAGCATCCCCGCCGACTGCGAGGATTTAAGACAGCGCGCGGTTGGGCTTTTAAACCTTCTCATCGCGGAAAACGCGTATCTGGATTCTCTGATTAAAAAGCAGAACATCGTGATTTCGATCATCGCCTCGCTTTCGGACCCGATCGAGCTTTCCCCGATTCTGATCTCCGTTGTGCTGCCCTACGGGCTTGCGTGGCTGCTGATTCAGAACGAGGACGCAAACACGGCGGCGTTTTTCAAGGCGAAATACGAAAGCGAGCGCGTGCGCATCCAAAGCCAGCTGAAAGGTGTTATCAAAGATATAACGGAGGTGTACTGATGGCGCGCCTGGTCACGTACGCAAGCACCTGCAAGAAGTTCGGCGGGCTTGACCAATCCTGCAGGATGAGCGACAACATGGCGTTATCGCCGGATATGGCGAACTTCCGGGTTACCGACAATTACTCGCTGAAGAAACGGGGCGGCATCCGAAAAATCTGCACGGCTTCCGCCCCCATCGACGGGCTGTGGGCCGGATACATCGGCGGCGTCTTTTTTTTGCTTTATGTTTCGGGCGGAGATTTATATAAGTACGACAGCGTCACCAAGTCGGGAGTTCCGATCGGCTTTGTGGACTACGGCAGAGCGGCGATGTTTGAGTTCGACGGCAAAGTGTATATTCTCAACGGCAACCGGTATTCGCGCTTCGACGGGCTGAGCGTCACGACGGTCGAAGGGTACGTCCCGCTTATCTACATCAACTGCACGCCCGCTGGCGCCGGAATCGCTTATGAAAAGCCCAATCTGCTCACCCCGAAGCGAAGGCAGCGGTTCTCCGCGGACGGCGTATCCGACGATTACGTCCTGGCGGAAAAAAACATCAGCCTGATTCACTACGTCACGGTAAACGGCGCTCCTTACTCGAACTTTACCTACAACACCACAACGGGCGTCGTGCATTTCTATACGACGCCGCCTGCGGGAATCAACAACATCGAGATTTGCTACTCAAAAAACAATCTCGACCGGACGAGGATTACGAAAAACCGCTACGCGATGCTGTTCGGCGGAAACGTCGATACGCGGCTGTTTTTGTGGGGGCATCCGAACTACCCCAACTACCGGTTTCATTCCGAGCTTGCGGACGGCGTGCCGAGCGTCGAGTATTTCCCGGAAAACAACTTTACGGTCATCGGGAATACCGAAATCACGGACATCATCTCGCAGTATGACAGGCAGCTGATCTTCACAAAAGACAAAGCGTTTTACTCCTACTGCGAGCTGAGACAGGATTTGATGGGCAACTATTACTCCTCCTTCCCCGTTTACAACCTGAACAGCGAAAAAGGCAATCTGATAAAAGGCTCGTCCTGCGTCATCAACAACGAGCCGGTAACCTTCTGCAGCGACGGGCTGAACCGCTGGTGTTCGACAACGGTGGAAAACGAGAAAAACGCCGTATGCTTCTCGGCGCCCATTGCCGAAGCGGTCGCGGGCATCGTCCGGTCAAACAATTTTTCGGATTTGCGGCTTTTTGACTTCCAGAACAACAGCGAGCTGATCTTCTATCACAACGGCAAAGCCTATATTTACAATTATAAGCTGGGCGTTTGGTATCTGTTCAAGGATATGTTCTGCGACTTCTTCTGCGTGGTGTCCGGCGAGCTGTGTTTCTCCTTCGGCAACAACATTTACAAGCTCGACGAATCGCAGACCGACGACGAGGACGGGGCCGTCACCGCTTACTGGAAAAGCCCGTTTGTTTCAGCGGGCGAGAGCGGCAGGCGGAAGGACGTCACCGAGCTTTCGCTTACCGTCGGCACGAAGTCTTCCACCATGCTCGACGTTGCGCTCAACAGCGACATAATGCCCGAGAACGCGTTTACGCAAACCTTTGTCATTGAAAACGCCGCCGGAATCAAGACAAGCTGTCTGAGCATGCGGCCGAATCTGCGCAGGGTTTCCAAGGTTCAAATCCACCTGCGCGCGACCGGAAGGAATACCGACGCCGAGATTTTTGAGATTACCCTGACATCAAAACCGAAAGGAAGTTATGCGAGATATGGATTATAAAGAGCTGATAGAGCTGACCAAAAAGGCGCTCGAAAGCTATTCTCAGGCGGATGAAGAACTGGAAGCGTTATACAGGCAGGCAAAAGAGCGGAACCAAAAAAGCTATGAGCTTTCCAAACAGCAGCTTGCCGAGCAGTATTACGAGAACAGAAATCAGGCCGCCGCGAAAGCGCAGCTTGACGCAAAGAATATGCATGAGTTTCTTGCCGCAAGAGGTCTGGCGTCGTCGGGCGAGAGCGTGCAGGCGAAGATTGATTCCAACATGGCCTTGAACAATACGCTCGCCAGCCTTGCCAAAGAAAATATGAGAGCGCTTACGGAGCTTGAAAAGGCAAAGCTCGAAAAAGAAAACGAGCTTGATTTGTCGCTTGCCGAGAAGAAGCTCGCGCTGAACCGGCAGAAAGACGCGCTCGCCGACCAAATCGAGCAGTATAAAAAGGCCTTGGAAAACAGCGCAAAACAAGGCGGCTCCGCAGACGGCGGCAAAAAAGGCGGGTCTGCCAACGACGATGCGAAGGATAACGATAAACCTTCCGAAAAACCTTTTGTTCCGTCAACTTCCGCGAAGGACGTCGCGAAAAACCTGGTCGAAACCTACGGAAGCGGCGGAAAAATTACCACCGACCTGCAAAAAAGCAAAATTAAAAAGTATCTCGAAACGATTGCGCAGAACGACGACATCGACGAGGACTATATTAAAAACATTATCTTCAACCTGAAATCCTACGGCTACACGGATCTCTCGGACGCTTACGCCGATTCGGTCATCGCGGCGGAAGAAGCGGCGAACTACTACAACAAGCTCTACCGCGAGCTGTACGAATTCTTTATCCGCGGCAACAGAACCGCGGAGAAAGCGGACGAAATGGCAAAAAGCAAGGCGAGGTCCTTGATGCTCGATTACATTTACGAGCGCAGCAGAACCCTCGCCGCTTTCGAGAACACCGCAAAGCTGGCGGGCATTACGCAGAAAGAGCTGGACGAATATTATCAAAAGCTCGACAATATAATGGATAGTAGCAAAAAGGTACTCGGTTCGAGAATCAAGTAAAAAAGCCATACTTCCAGCGGCGGTATGGCTGTTTTTTGAAAAAAGCGCTGGAGAAAGGGATTGTTATGGATTTAAGCAATTACTTATCCGCTGAACTGTCGATACTCATACCTGTTTTATACGCAATCGGAATTTTCATTAAATTCTCCTCCATCAAAGACTGGAAGATTCCGTTTATTCTCGGCGTCGCGGGCATCGTGCTGTCCTTCGCCTACCTGATTTCCAAGCAGTGGCCCGCAAACGGCGAGCAATGGTTCGGTCTTGTTTTCTCAAGCATCACGCAGGGCATTTTAGCGGCGGCGTCAAGCGTTTACGCAAACAACCTTTACAAACAGTACACGAAACGGAACGAAAACTCCGAAGGCAAAACGGAAGAATAAGGAGTTTTTCAGGACGTTTTATGAACCGGATTAAGAAGTATATCTGCTCGCTCGCAGAATACTTGTACGCGTGCTTTTTTGACTTGTAATTCGTATGGATTACGGTTTTCTCTGCGAGCTTGCGGCAGTGGCGCTCTCCTCCGCCGGCGTTATCGGAACCGTGACAGCCGGCGTGCTGTCGGCCGTATTGAAACAGACGAAATCGGTCGCGGAAAAGCGGCGCGAAGAGCGGATACGGCTCGAGCTGCAGCGCCTGGAGGGTGAAGAAAAACTGTCGCAGCTGATACTACTGCTGATTAAGTTCTCAAAAGGTCTTTGCGAGATGGAAGAGCTTGACAACGCTGAAAAGAATTACATAGCCTACCTTGAAAAAGCAAGAAAAAGCAAAAACGAGATTTTATCCGAACATATCGTGAAATAAACAGGTTGCAGCGGCGCGGTCAATCGACTGCGCCGCTGTTTTTTCGTTTAGCTGCCGTACTTGATTCGAGATTTTGCAAAAAAAAGCAGACAGTATTCGCTGTCTGCATAAAAAAATATATTTGGAAAGGTTTGTACGCTATACGATATTTACGCCGGCGCTTGCGGTTCCGGTGATGGTTACGGCTACCGCGGGCGCTCCGGTTACGCTTGCGAAGAATATCAGCATCAGCCTTGTTCCGCGCGCGACTTTTACGCTGAGATGACGCTCGGCCCCGGTGAAAGTGCTGTTGACCGGAACGTTCCCCGTCAGCGTCGGCGTGAGGTTTACTCTCGTGCCCTCCAGCGGACGGAACACATTGCTGTTCTGCTCCGCGTAATAAAGCTGCGCCGAAATCTGAATTACGCTCGCGCCGAGCGTGACCGGAACCGTGTTCGTAAAGTGCGCGCGGATCGCGGTAATGACTCCGTTTCGCGGCATGACAAACGCCATATTGCCTGCCGACAGAATCAACTCTCCGCCCGCGGCGATGGTGATTCCGTTCTGCGTTTCGCCAAATCCGATCGCGGAAACAAATCCGGTCGCCGGAAGCGCGGTTGTCAGCGTCGTGAGCGCGAGCGGCGTCGTTCCCGATGCGTACGGGATAATCGCGCCGTCAGGTTTTATCAGCGGTTTCGGAGGACAGGGCTTGGGTTTCGGCTTCGGTTTGGGACAGGGTCTCGGCCTCGGCCGCGGACACGGATAGGAAGGAAACCAATAACCCCATTGCGGCATGGGCGGCTGGAACCATGACTGTGTATCCCATTCCCACCGCTCATCATACTCGTCATATTCCGAGCCGTCTCTTATATAGAGTTCCTCGGCTTCTATATCTTCCCCGTTGTCCTCGAACGCCCCGAAATTCTCACGGTGGTAATATCTCATATATGACCTCCTTCAGCATACATGTTCTATAAACATTATATGCTTTCAGGAGGCAAACTGCTTAAATCGCGATCCTTAAATATCCTTAACCCAGAGTCCGTGCAGATTGCAGTACTCGAATACGGCAACCGGCTTGTCGTCTACAACTTTGAATACGGCTTCGGGCGCCTCGCCGGGCTTCAGGCTCTTGCGCTGGCCGCCCTTTTCGGTCTGGAGATAAATCCACTGTATGTAATGCTCTTCTGCCATGGGATGCGGAATCTCGCCGACCTTCACTTTAACGGTGTCGCCCTCAATCTCAACATAGGGTACGTGCTTCTCTTTGCTTGCGTCGACTGTGTTCGGCTCAAGCAGCGTCATTTTGTCGCCGCAGCATACCGGCGTTACGCCGGAAAACTCAATTACGCCTACAAGATTACCGCAATGCTTGCATAGATAGAACTTGTTTCTCATGATCATACACTTCTCCTTTATGAAAAAATCTTTAAACCTATATTAACAGCAACCATTGTTATTAATCGGTGACTAAGTCACAAAACTTCGCCCTTTACTGTGACAAAATCACTGAAAAACGCATAAAAACGGGTATAATAAAGGCGTAAATATAAAAAAAGTAAGTTTTTTTTAGTTTTTTTATAGCTCTGAAGAAAGGAAGACTAAAGATGCCAGTTTTAACGATTACGAAAGATAATTTCGAGAAAGAGGTTCTGCAGTCCGACAAGCCGGTGCTGCTTGATTTCTGGGCGACGTGGTGCGGTCCGTGCAAAATGATTGCGCCGATTATCGACGAAATTGCGGAGGAAGTCACCGACAAAAAAGTGGGCAAGGTAAACGTCGACGAAGAGCCGGAGCTTGTAAGAACGTTTAATATTATGAACATCCCCACGCTGATCGTGATAAAGGACGGAAAAGTCGCCAACTCCGTAGTCGGCTTCCGGTCGAAAGAAGTTATTCTGAAATTGCTGGACGTATAAGAAAAAGAGCCGAAAGGCTCTTTTTTTACGCTCTTGCAAACACATAACGGCACGGTTTCCGCCCTGCCGTAAGAAACGCCGGACTTCCATACGATAAAGCGTATTTTTTGCTTTTAATAATGCCGTCAGGTCTATTTCGCTCTTTACGCGCATATGTTTCCTGCTGCAAGGCAAAACCCGATTGCGCCGCGCGAAAGTCAAATGCAAGATAAAAAAGCAAGGTTTAATCCTTTTTTTCTTTTTTATTAATTTTTATCAGGCAATAAATCCAAAATACGAAGATTGCCGCCGCAAATACCCAGCAAAAAACCGCGCCGGCAATCCCGTTTTCAGAGAGCGCCGATCTGCCCGCGAATATACAGACTATGATGATAAGCCAGAATAACAGCGTAGCGAAAACCGTTCGAATGATTCGGTTGACCTTTTCGCTTTCTATTACGGCGCCGATGATTTCAAAGATAATTTCAGCGATCCATTCCATTACAGCAACCTCTTCAGCTTGTGCATATCGATGATTTTTATGCCGCCGCGGGACAGCTCGACAATGCCTTCGTTTACAAAATACTTGAGCATCCGGGTAACCACTTCCCTTGCGCTGCCCATGTATTTCGCGACCTGCTCATGCGTGAGCGAAACCGTGTCCGAGCCGGTCTTTTTCATCTCCTCATAAAGGAAATTCGCCAGCCTGCGGTCGAAGCTCATAAAGAGGATCTGCTGTACCGCCCACATCACGTTGGAGAAACTCTCCGCAATCATCTTATAAGCATAGCACTCCACATAGATGTTGCTGTTCATGACCGCCTGAAACGCGGATGCGCCGATGATCACAACCTCGCTGTCCTCTTCGGCGTCAACGAAAACATCGAAGGTGATATAATCCAGCACGCAGGAAGCGGATAAGACGCACACGTCGCCGTTGTACAGCCGGTAAAGCGTGACTTCCCGGCCGCCTTCGGACAACAGATATGTACGCAGAGAACCGCTTTTGATAATCATAATGCCCTTGCAGGAGGTTCCGCCGCTGTGTATGTTCTCGCCTTTTGAATACTTTACGACGCTGACGTTGCGCTCGAGCAGTTCTCTCTCCTCGTTCGTCAGCTTTTCCCAAAACGGAAAACTCTTCCTGCACCTTTCGATTCCCTCGTTTGCCATTTCCCGCTTCACCTCAAAAGAAGTATACTATAAATCTTAAAATTAATCAATAAAAAACGGCGCCGCCGGGGCACCGTTTTTTTGTTATATCTGCTCGAGTATTTTCTCGGTTATCTCGTCGGTCGTCATGTTTCCGCCGAGGTCGGCCGTCAGATAGCCCTGGTTCAACACCGCTTCGACGGCGTCCTCGATTTCCTTCGCTTCTTTATCAAGGTTGAACGAGTAGGACAGCATCATCGCCGCGGAAAGAATGGTCGCGATCGGGTTCGCGATGCCTTTGCCCATAATGTCCGGCGCGGAACCGTGAATCGGCTCGTACAATCCGCGCTTGCAGCCGCCGAGCGATGCGGAGGGCAGCAGTCCGATGGAACCGGTCAGCTGCGAAGCCTCGTCGGAAAGAATGTCGCCGAACATATTCGAGGTCACAATAACGTCGAACTGCAGCGGGTTGCGGATTAACTGCATCGCCGCGTTGTCAACCAGCATATCGCCGTATTCAATGTCCCGGTACTCTTTCGCGAGCCGGTGCATGACCTCGCGCCAAAGTCTGGAACTCTCGAGCACGTTCGCCTTATCGACGCTGGTGACCTTTTTGCGGCGCTTGCGCGCGTACTCAAACGCGGTTCTGCCGATGCGCTCTATTTCCATCACGCTGTAAGTTTCGGTATCGTACGCTTCTTCGCCGTTTTCGCCGATCGTTCTGCCGCTCTTTCCGAAATACATGCCGCCGGTCAGCTCTCTAACGATGACGATGTCGAAGCTGTCAACGTTCCGAAGCGGGCAGCGGTCTTTTAAAGCGGAAAAGAGCCTTACGGGACGAATGTTCGCGTACAGCCCTAACTCCTTGCGCAGGCCGAGCAACGCCCGTTCGGGGCGGAGATGACCGGGCAAAGTATCCCACTTGGGACCGCCGACCGCGCCAAGCAGAACGCTGTCGCTGCGCAGCGCGCCGTCTATCGTTGACTGCGGCAGCGGGATGCCGAACTCGTCGATCGCGCAGCCGCCCGCAAGCAGTTCGGTGTAAACGACTTTATGGTTGTATTTTTCTAAGACCTTGTTTAGCACTTTGGTTGCGCTGTCAACAATTTCCGGTCCGATTCCGTCGCCCTTGATTAAAGCGATGTTTAGCTTCATACAATTGCTCCTTTCGTTTCGAGTTTGGCAATCAACTTTCGTCTATACGGGCTTAATCATTCCCTTGTTGACTGCCTCGACAAGTCCGCCTGCCTGAATAATCTGCTGAATAAACGCCGGGAACGGCATGGTCTTGTATTCTTTATTCTTCGTGACGTTGCGGATGACGCCCTTTTCAAAGTCCGCCTCAACGATATCCCCTTCCGAGATGTCCTCGGCGGCGTCGGGACACTCGATAATGGGCAGCCCAATGTTGATCGCGTTGCGGTAGAATATCCGCGCGAAGCTTTTCGCGATGACCAGCGATATGCCGCTTTCCTTAATCGCGATCGGCGCGTGTTCGCGCGAGGAGCCGCAGCCGAAATTGTTGCCCGCGACCATCATGTCGCCGGGTTTTACCCGCGTGACAAAGGTTTTATCCAGGTCCTCCATGCAGTGCGATGCCAGCTCTTTTTTGTCGGAGGTGTTCAGATACCTTGCGGGGATGATAACGTCAGTGTCGACGTTGTCGCCGTATTTGATTACCGTGCCTTTAACGTTCATTCGCCAACAACCTCCTTCGGTTCGGATAACTTGCCGGTTACCGCGCTTGCCGCCGCAACGGCCGGGCTTGCGAGGTAAACCTCGGACTCGGGATGACCCATTCTGCCGACAAAGTTGCGGTTTGTCGTCGCGACCGCGCGCTCGCCTTTCGCCAAAATGCCCATATGGCCGCCGAGACAGGGTCCGCAGGTCGGCGTGGAAACCGCCGCTCCGGCTTCGATAAAGGTCTTGATGAGCCCCATTTCCATTGCCTGCATGTATATCTTCTGCGTCGCGGGGATGATGATGGCTCTTACCCCGTCGGCGACTTTTCTGCCCTTGAGAACTTCGGCCGCTTCGATTAAATCCTGCAGTCTGCCGTTCGTGCAGGAGCCGATGACGACCTGGTCGATCTTAATATCGCCGATTTCGTCAAAAGTCTTTGTGTTCTCGGGCAGATGCGGGAACGCGACGGTCGGCTTAATCTCGGACAGGTCGATGTCGTAAACCTTCTCATAGACCGCGTCCGCGTCCGCCTTATAGACCACCGGCTCTTTCGCGCCGGCGTATTTTAAGAAGCTGAGCGTGATGTCGTCCACCTCGAAAATGCCGTTCTTCGCGCCCGCTTCAATCGCCATGTTCGCCATGCAGAGCCGGTCGCTCATGGTCAGGCTACGCACGCCGTCGCCGGTGAACTCCATCGACTTGTACAACGCGCCGGAAACGCCGATTTTGCCGATGATGTGAAGGATGACGTCTTTGCCGGACACCCATTTGTTCAGCTTGCCGGTCAGGTTAAATTTTATCGCGGAAGGCACCTTGAACCACGCCATTCCGGTCGCCATGCCGCACGCCATGTCGGTCGAGCCGACGCCGGTCGAGAACGCGCCCAGCGCGCCGTACGTGCAGGTGTGCGAGTCCGCGCCGATGACGACGTCGCCGGCCGTTACCAGGCCGTTTTCGGGAAGCAGCGCGTGCTCGACGCCCATCCTTCCGCAGTCGTAGAAGTGCTCGATGTTATGTTCCCGCGCGAAATCTCTGCATTTCTTGGTCTGTTCAGCGGCCTTGATGTCCTTGTTGGGCACGAAGTGGTCCATAACAAGGGAGATTTTTTTATTGTCAAAAACCCTGCCGGCGTTGATTTTTTTAAACTCGTTGATCGCGACCGGCGAGGTGATGTCGTTTCCAAGAACCATGTCCACGCGCGCCAGAATCAGCTGTCCGGGTTCGACGGACTTCAGCCCGGCGTGCGCGGCAAGGATTTTCTGCGTCATTGTCATTTTGAAACACCCTTTCTGTGTTTGCGTTTATTCGTTGCTGAGTTTGTATTCTATCGAATCGACCAGCGCGATCAGGCTCGCCTCGATAATGTCGTTCGAAACGCCGACCGTCGTCCAGTTTTGCTTTCCGTCGGAGGACTCGATTAAAACGCGCACTCTTGCCGCCGTGGAGCTGTTCTCCTCAAGCACACGAACCTTGTAATCCTTCAACTCCATCTCGGCGATCGACGGATAGAACACCAACAGCGCTTTGCGGAGCGCGATGTCCAGCGCGTTGACCGGACCGTTTCCCATCGCGGCGGCGATTTCCTCCTTGCCGTCGACTACGACTTTGATGGTCGCCGTCGCGGGCATGCCGCCCTCCGGAACCGGGAACTCGCCCATCGTGCGGTACAGAACCAGCTTGAAATGCTGTTTGAATTTGCCAAGAATGCGCTTGACCAGCAGCTCGAAGCTGGCGTCGGCGGCTTCGAAGTGATAGCCGTAATGCTCCAGCTCTTTGAGCTTCTCAAGAATCATCGCCGCCTCGGGGGAATCCTTCTTCAGCTCTGGCGCGATGGCGGCCGCTTTCTTGAGCAGCGTGCTTCTGCCCGAAATCTCGCTCAACAGGAATTTGCGCTTGTTGCCCACCAAAGCCGGGTCGATGTGCTCAAAGCTCCGCGAGTTCTTCAGCACGCCGTCGATGTGCATGCCGCCTTTGTGCGCGAACGCGCTGTTGCCGACATACGGGCGGTTGTTTTCGATCTGCGTGTTCGCGATTTCCGCGACCTGACGGGAGACCGTGAAGAGGCTTTCCAGATCGCCGCCGCAGTCGTAGCCCCCTTTGAGCTTGAGGTTCGGGATGACCGCGCTCAAGTCGGCGTTTCCGCAGCGCTCGCCGATGCCGATAAAGGTGCCCTGCACCTGCGAAGCGCCCGCTTCCACCGCGACGATCGAATTCGCCACCGCGCAGCCGGTGTCGTTATGGCAGTGGATCGCCAGTTTCGCGTCGGGCAGCGCGGCTTTTACTTCCTTCGTGATGAGGTAAATCTCGTTCGGAAGCGTTCCGCCGTTCGTATCGCAAAGCGTCAGCGTGTCCGCGCCGCTCTCGTGCGCCGTGCGCAGCACCTGCAGCGCATAGTTTTTGTCGGCTTTATAGCCGTCAAAGAAATGCTCGGCGTCGAAGATGACGTATTTGCCCTTTGTTTTAAGATATTCGATCGATTTTTTTACTATGCCTAAGTTTTCTTCCAGCGAGATTTTCAAAATCTCATAGACATGCAAATCCCACGCTTTGCCGAAAATGCTGACCGCTTCGGTTTCAGCTTCCAGCAATGCTTTGATGTTCGCGTCGTCCTCCGGCTCGCAGCCGCGGCGGCAGGTGCTTCCGAAAGCGCACAGCTTCGCGTTCTGCAGCTTCAACTGCTTCGCCTGACGGAAAAAGTCCATATCCTTCGGGTTCGAGCCGGGGTTGCCCGCTTCGATAAAATCCACGCCGAACTTGTCAAGGCATTTTAGAATATTCAGTTTGTCGCTGACCGAAAAGGATATTCCCTCTCCCTGCGCGCCGTCGCGTAGTGTGGAATCCAATATTTCTATATGTCTGCTCATATTATATCATACCTTTCCCTTTGCGGGAATTTTTTAGTGCATTTCAATCAGCTTGTTGATGCCGTTGATGTATGCCAAAATACTCGATTCGATGATGTTGGTGGACAAACCTCTGCCGGTGACGGTCCGCTCGCCCTTCTTCAGCTTGACGGTAACCTCGCCCAGCGCGTCGTTGCCGTCGGAAACCGAGTGGATGTCGTAGTTGACCAGTTCCTCGCAGATGTTTCCGGTAATCTGGTTAATCGCGTTGTATGCCGCGTTGATGGGACCGTCGCCGAGGGAGACCGCTTCCTTGACTTCGCTGTTTCTGCTCAGCTTAATCAGGCAGGTCGAGGTCGCGTTCTTGGACGTGTGCACGTCGAAGTACTCGAGCTTGTATCCGCCGGCGCTGCGTTCCTTGTTGTAAACGATCGCCTCGATATCGCTGTCGCTGACGTACTTCTTCTTGTCGCACAAATCCATAATCTTGTTGTAATACTGGGTAAGCTCTTCCTCGGTAAAGGTGTAGCCCATTTCCCGAAGTCTGTCCGCGATCGCGTGCCTGCCGGAATGCTTGCCGATAATCAGCTTGCTCTTCCGGATGCCGATGTCCTCGGCTTTCATAATCTCGTAGGTTTCCCTTGCCGCGAGCACGCCGTGCTGGTGAATGCCCGATTCGTGCGCGAACGCGTTGGTGCCGACGATCGGCTTGTTGAGCGGCACGGATTGTCCGATGATGTTGTACACCAGCTTGCTTGTGTGGCTGATCTGCCTGGTGTCGATGTTGGTATAGGCTTCGAAGTAGTTTCTGCGCGTCTTTAACGCCATCACGATTTCCTCAAGCGCAGCGTTGCCGGCCCGTTCGCCGATGCCGTTGACCGTGCATTCCGCCTGCGTCGCGCCCGCTTTGATCGCCGCGAGCGTGTTCGCGACCGCCATGCCGAGGTCGTTGTGGCAGTGAATGGATACGTCCACTTTCTCGATTCCATCGACGGTCTGATACAGGTACCGAATCCGCTCGGCCATCTCCTCGGGCGTCACGTATCCGACCGTGTCGGGCACGTTGATGACCGTCGCGCCCGCTTTTATGGCGACCGACAAAGCGCGCGCTAAGAACTCCGGTTCGCTGCGCATCGCGTCTTCTGCCGAGAATTCAACGTCCGCGCACAGCGATTTCGCGTAGGTGACCGCTTCCTTTATATTCTCAAGCACCTGTTCGGGCGTTTTTTTCAGCTTGTACTGCATATGAATCGGCGAGGTTGCCAAAAAGGTGTGAATGCGCGGAGAAGCCGCGTATTTGATCGCGCCGTAAGCTGCGTCGATGTCTTCTTTTTTCGCTCTCGCGAGCGCCGCGATTTGCGAATTCTTGATGGTTTTCGCGATTTGCTCGACCGCTTCGAACGAACCCTTCGAGCTGATTGGGAAGCCGGCTTCGATGCAGTCCACGCCGAGGATTTCGAGCTGTTTGGCAATCTCGAGCTTCTCCTCGGTGTTCATGCTGCAGTGCGGAGCCTGCTCTCCGTCGCGCAGTGTTGTGTCAAATATCTTTATGCGTCTTTCCAATGCTATTACCCCATTTATCGTTATGATACGATTGCGCCTTTATCGGCGGAGGAAACGGTGCGGGCGTATCTTGCGATATACCCTTTCAAATCGGTTTTGATTTTTAGGTCGGTTTCCTTTTTTCTGGCTTCCAGTTCCGCCGCGTCAACCAATAGATCAAGTTTTTTGTTCGGAATATCGATCGAAATGAGATCGCCCTCGCGCACATACGCGATCGGGCCGCCTTTTGCGGCTTCGGGTGAAATGTGTCCGATGGAAGCGCCCCTTGTCGCGCCCGAGAAGCGTCCGTCGGTAATCAGCGCGACTTCCTTGTCCAGTCCCATGCCGGTAATCGCGGAGGTCGGCGTCAGCATCTCCCGCATGCCCGGTCCGCCCGCCGGACCCTCGTAGCGGATGACGACCACGTCGCCGCTTTTGATTTTTCCGGCGTAAATGGCTTCCGCCGCTTCCTCGCCGCTGTCGAACACCCGCGCTCTGCCTTTGTGCACGAGCATTTCAGGCGCGACCGCGCTCTGCTTTACAACCGCGCCGTCGGGCGCCAAAGAACCGCGCAGTACCGCGATTCCGCCGTAGGGTGAGTAGGGGTTGTCAATCGGTCTGATCACGTCGTTTCGGGTAATGTAGAAACGTTCAAAGTCCAGCGCTTCGCCGATGGTCTTTCCGTTCGTGGTCAGCGCGTTTTCGTTGATCAGTCCCGCTTTTCTCAGCTCCGCCATCACCCTGTAAACGCCGCCGGCCGCGTATAAATCCTGAATATGATGCGGTCCCGCGGGCGAGAGCTTGCACAGGTTGGGCGTTCTTTCGCTGACGCGGTTGACCATGTCCAGATCAAGCCGTACGTCCGCCTCGTGCGCGACCGCCATCAGGTGCAGAACCGTATTGGTCGAGCAGCCCAGCGCCATATCGACGGACAAGGCGTTCTCGAACGCTTCGGGCGTCAGAATATCCCGCGGGCGGACGTTCTTTTCCACCGCTTCCATAACCCGGACGCCCGCTTCCTTCGCAAGGCGGATGCGCTTGGCGTATACGGCGGGAATGGTTCCGTTTCCCGGAAGCGCGATTCCGATCGCCTCGCACAGGCAGTTCATAGAGTTTGCGGTAAACATCCCGGAGCAGGAGCCGCAGCCCGGACAGCAGTTGTCCTCGATTTCGTACAGTTCCGATTCTGAGATTTTGCCGCTCATATACGCGCCGACAGCCTCGAACGAGCTGTTCAAATCCAGTCCGCAGCCCTTGCCGTTGTCCAGCGAGAGCATGGGACCGCCCGAAACGAACACGCTCGGGATGTTCAGCCTTGCCGCCGCCATGAGCATGCCGGGAACGATTTTATCGCAGTTGGGTATAAACACAAGCCCGTCAAAGCAGTGCGCTCTGACCATGCACTCGATGCTGTCGGCGATCAGCTCGCGCGAGGAAAGCGAGTACCGCATTCCCGCGTGCCCCATCGCAAGCCCGTCGCATACGCCTATGACGTTAAACTCCACCGGCGTTCCGCCCGCGCTGAGCACGCCGTCCTTTACCGCGCGGGCGATGTCTTTTAGGTGAATGTGTCCGGGAACAACCTCGTTAAACGAGTTTACAATACCTATGAACGGCTTGTTTATCTGACTGTCCGTGTACCCCAGCGCTTTGAGCAGCGAGCGCTGGGGGCTTTTTTCTACGCCTTTTTTGATCGTGTCGCTTCGCAAAGCCATTCCTCCGTTTACTTGTTCCAGTTCATCTTTTCTCTCAGCTCTGCGCCGACCTTCTCGCTGAGGTGCTCGCTCTGAATCCTGCGCTGCGCTAAGAAGGACGGACGGTTCGCCATGTTCTCAAGAATCCAGTTCTTCGCGAAGGTGCCGTCCTGAATCTCTGATAAAATCTTCTTCATCTCTTTCTTTGTTTCTTCGGTGATAATCCGTTTGCCGGCCATGTAGTCGCCGTATTCGGCGGTATCGCTGATGGACTGGCGCATGAAGGAAATGCCCTTGGAAACGACCAGGTCTATAATCAGCTTCATTTCGTGGATGCACTCAAAGTACGCGCTTTCGGGCTGGTAGCCTGCCTCGACCAGCGTCTCGAAACCGGCTTTCATCAAAGCGACGACGCCGCCGCAGAGCACCGCCTGCTCGCCGAAGAGGTCGGTTTCGGTCTCCTCTTTGAAGGTGGTCTCCAAAATGCCCGCTCTTGCGCCGCCGATCGCGCAGGCGTACGCTTTCGCAAGCTCCTTCGCGTTTCCGGTAGCGTCCCTGTAAACCGCGATCAGGCAGGGAACGCCTTTTCCCTCTTCATACTGGCTTCTGACGGTATGTCCCGGGCCTTTCGGCGCGATCATGATGACGTCCACGCCCTCTTTGGGGACAATCTGGTTGTAATGAATGTTAAAACCGTGCGCGAACGCGAGCGCCGAGCCGACTTTGAGATTGGGTTCGATGTCTTTTTTGTAAAGCGCCGCCTGCTTTTCGTCGTTGACCAGAATCATGGTGATGTCCGCGTTTTTCACGGCGTCGGCGGTGTTCATAACCGTCAGTCCGGCCTCTCTCACCTTTGCGGCGGACTTGGAGCCTTCGTACAAGCCGACGATTACCTTGACGCCGCTGTCTCTCAGGTTCAAAGCGTGCGCGTGTCCCTGACTTCCGTATCCGATCACCGCTACGGTTTTATCCTTTAAAAGCGCTAAATTGCAATCCTTCTCGTAGTACATTGTTGCCATTGTTAAAAAACCCCTTCTTTATAATTTTTAGAATGATTTAAAGTATTTCCGCTGAGTCTTCGTCGTCATAGAGCGATACGCCGCCGCGTCTGACTGCGAGCGCGCCCGCTCTGCACATTTCGATAATGCCGTAATCGGCCGCGAACTTGATGAACGCGTCGAGCTTGGAGGATTCGCCGGTGATTTCTACGGTAACCGAGTCGATGTTGAAATCAACGACCTTGCCTCTGAATATGTTCACCGATTCGACAATCTCGCTTCGGGTGCTCTTGGTAACCTTGAGCTTAATCAGCAAATGTTCCCGGAGCACCGTGTTATCCGGCTCCAAAACCTCGACCTTTTTGACGTCGTACAGTTTTCGAAGCTGCTTGACAACCTGCTCCCGGACGCCGTCGTCGCCCTGCGCGATAATGGTCATTCTTGACAGCGCGGGATTTTCGGTCGCGGCTACATTCAGGCTGTCGATGTTGTAATTCCTTCTGGAAAACAGGCTGGAGATTCGCGTAAGGACGCCTGCTTTGTTTGAAACAAGAACGCCTAAAATGAATTGCTTTTCCTGCATACCCCTTAACTCCTTACTTTATGATAATATTCTCAATCGAGCCGCCCGGCGGGACCATCGGGAGAACGCGTACGTCCTTGTCAATGATGCAGTCGATAACCGCCGGCGTTTTTAATTTGAACGCTTTATCGAGCGCCGCATCCAGCTCCGCGGGGGTTGACGCCCGGAATCCGTGCGCGCCGAACGCTTCGGCAAGTTTGACAAAGTCGGTTTTGCGGTTCAGCACGCTCTGAGAGTACCGCTGTTTGTAGAACGCGGTCTGCCATTGACGAACCATTCCCAGTACGCCGTTGTTGATGATGATTACGACAATCGGGAGTTTGTTGGAAACCGCGGTCGCCAGCTCGTTCAGGTTCATGCCGAAGCTGCCGTCGCCGGTAAAGAGCACCGTTCTGTGCTTGCCCGAACCGAAGCAGCCGCCGATCGCGGCGCCCATGCCGAAGCCCATGGTTCCCAGTCCGCCGGAGGTCAGGAAGGTTCTCGGCTTTTTGAAACTGTAGAACTGCGAAACCCACATCTGATGCTGTCCGACGTCGGTCGCGACGATCGTGTCGCTGTCGGCGCGCCGCATGACCTTCTCGATAACGGTTTTCGGGTGCATCTCGCTGTACGTAAACATCGCCGCTTCTTCTCTGCGCATTTCCGCGATTTGCGCCTGCCACTCGGGCCTGCTCTGCTTTTCCAGCTTGTTTACTATTCTGGAAAGAATCTGCTTCAAATCGCCGGCAAGCCCGAAATAGGAGGAGATGTTCTTGTTGATCTCGGCGGGGTCGATGTCAATATGAATAACCCGCGCGTTTTGGGTGTATTTAACCTTGTTTCCGGTCGCGCGGTCGCTGAATCGGACGCCCGCCGCGATGATCAGGTCGGCCGCCGAATTCGCCTTTAACGAAGCGAACCTGCCGTGCATGCCTGTCATTCCCAAGTTGTTTTTAAAGTCCGCGGGGATCGCCGAAAGCCCCATCATGCTGCAGCCTACCGGCGCGTCGATCCGTTCGGAAAGCGCCTGCACCTCTTCGCCCGCGCCCGCGATGACCGCGCCGCCGCCGATGTAAATGTACGGCCGCTTTGACGCCGCGATGATTTCGGCGGCTTTTTCAATCAATTTATCGGACGGACACTTGGGCTTTGCCGGCTCCCGGACGGGCAGCGGCTGAAACTCGCAGGTCTGCATCTGAATGTCCTTCGGTATATCGACAAGCACCGGACCCGGTCTGCCGGACCTTGCGATGTAGAACGCTTCCCGAATTACGTCGGCCAGCTCGCGCACGTCCTTGACGATAAAGTTGTGCTTGGTAATCGGCATCGTGATGCCGGTCGTGTCCACTTCCTGAAAGCTGTCCCGGCCGATCAGCGGCAAAGCAACGTTTCCGGTTATGAATACGATCGGCGTCGAATCGAGGTGCGCCGTCGCGATACCGGTTACGAGGTTGGTCGCGCCGGGACCGGAGGTCGCGATCACCACGCCGGTTTTTCCGGTGGTCCGCGCGTAGCCGTCCGCGGCGTGCGCCGCGCCCTGTTCGTGCGCGGTCAGGATATGGCGGATTTTATTCCGCTTCTTATAAAGCTCGTCGTAGATGTTCAGAACACTTCCGCCGGGATACCCGAATATGGTATCGCAGCCCTGTTCAATCAGTGTTTCCACAAGAATACGTGCTCCGGTTAATTTCATCGCTTCAGGTCAACAATACATACGGAAAACGTATTTGACCCTGCCCTCCTTTTTCTGAATGTTTTATAAAAAAATCCTGCAGTAATTATACTGCAGGATCGCAATTTTAAATTTGGTTGAGCCTATTCTTATACTAATCCGGCCTACCCCTACTTGCACTATCCACAGTATAATTAAAAAACGCGCCATCAATTAGACCTAGCACAATCACAGATAGGCCCACGATGACGCTATTAATTATAATAATGGAAGCGCAAGATCCAAACATATTTTTACTCCACCATAATTGCCATTAAAATTTAGTTGCGCTATTATAACATAGCAAAATCCGGTTTGTCAAGAGTTATTTTTTATTTTATATGCATATTTTTTCAAATGTGTTCCAAAATAGTTTCTTCTTTTTTATCCGATAAATCGAAAAACTTCTGTTTTTTTTCAATTTTGCACGTTTGCGATATGTTTTTTCATGCTTTTATATGTATAAATAAAAATCCGACGTCTTTTTAAAAGACACCGGATGATCTGTTTTCTTCGCTTTATCCGATAAACATCTGCGTCCAGATATTGCCGCTGCTTACATAGCCGACGCCGATCTGCGTAAAGGAAGCGTTCAGAATATTCGCTCTGTGACCGGGCGAGTTCATCCAGCCGTTGACGACGGCCTGCGCGGTCGTATAGCCTTTCGCGATGTTTTCGCCGGCGGTCCGGTACTTAATGCCGAACGCGGTCATCATATCGAACGGAGAACCGTAGGTCGGGCTGGTGTGCGAGAAATACCCTTTGTTGTACATATCCTGCGATTTATACCTTGCGCAGCGCGACAGCTCCCAGTTCTCGGTCAGCTTCGGAAGTCCGTACTTAGCGCGGATGTTGTTGACAAGGTCGATTACCTGCTTCTCTATTGAGGAAATGGTCGAATCCGGAAGCGGGACTGTGATGACCTGATTCGGGTAAATCAGGTTCGGATTGGGAATCTGCGGGTTCGCCGCGATTACTTCGTCCAGTCCGACATGGAAACGGACCGATATTTTCCACAACGAGTCGCCTTTTACAACTGTATATTTCGTCGTCGCCGCGCCCGCCGTCAGGCTGAACATCGAGAACGCAATCAAAAGCGCGGCGGCAACCGCTATGATCCTTCTTTTCATTTTAAAAATCCTTTCTGTATTTTATTCCGAATGAAACTGTTTTCTATCTTAGCCGCAAAATAGAATTCTGCGGGTTTATTATATGTAGTAATGCACAAAAGAATCGCAACAAAATCGCTAAAATTATTTCCAAAATTATTATTGACAAAAAAATAAGAACATGGTATCATTTAAAAAAGAATATATCTGTCAGGGATACTGTGAAGAATATTGCTAATTTGGGCACTTGCAATATTCGGAGTATATAGTGCAACCGACCCTGCTGTATTTACAGCGCGGTCTTTTTTCTTTTATTCGGAGAATTATAAGGATTTGAGAACATGAAAAAGTTCATCGTATTCGCCACGTGCCTTTTGTTCTTATTCTGTCTAATTTCCTGCACGGATTATAATAAGGACAACGCGAATATAGACAGCGCATCCAGTTCGTCGTCCGCGCAGGCAGAGGCATCTTCAGAAGTCGTGTCGGAAATAACGAGCAGCGAAAGCAGTAAAAATCCGCTTTCTGCCGAAAGCGAGCAAGCGCTCAAAGACGAAATGTCCAGACTGATCGACGAGCTTCTCTTCGACGATTAAGCTAAAAAAATAATCTTGAAATTAAGAAAGGAATGAAACAATGAACGCAAAAAGAGTATTAACCCTGATCGTAACCCTTATCCTGTTTGCCGTATGGGCGGTCCCGGTCAGCGCGGCTCCGGTGAGCAAAGAAGATTATAAAGCAATCTATAACGAATATAAGGATTATTATGAAAATACATATGTCCCCGCATATTACGCGTATAATCAGGTGCTTGAAGATCTTCGCGCGCAAATTCAGAACACAAAGTTTGAGACCTACGAGCAGGCGCAGCGCGTCATCGATTTCTTAAAAGCCATCAAAACCAGGAGAAACGCGTTCTTCGGCGACCGCGAGACGCCCGGAACAAGCAGATATATCGTACCCAGGCTGCGCGAGGCGATGTATGCGGCGGAAAAAGCCGAGGACTTCCAATCCGCTTACGCTTACTGCGACCAGCTGATAAAAGCGGTTCAGGCAAGAGTCGCTATCCTGAACTCGCTGGCAAATTCTCTGCGGGACTTTGAAATTATCGAAGACGCCAAGCCCAATGTAAGCGTTGTATTTAAGGTCAACAACAAATCAGATTGGTGGTATGATTGTACCATTGTTATTACCAACAACTCCGACCAGCCCTTGGAAGCATGGACGCTGCAGCTTTCCGTGGACGGCCACATCAATTACGCAGGACTTACCAGCGGCGGCTATGACGGGTTCGGAACCTTTACGTACTCTTCCGGATACTCCTATAAGTTCGTGAACAATGTATTTTCGCTCTCTCCGCAGGACAAATGGCAGGGCGGATACGTCATTCCGGCCGGCGGATCTATTACCTTCACAGGGAACGGAAGCAGAATCAACGGCATAACAGGCGCCACCATCGACGGCGTTCCCTGCTCGATTACATTTATTCAGTAAATCCATACGCAATCAAAAACCGGTTTCTCGATTTGAGAAACCGGTTTTTTTATGCCGCGTTTTATTATTCCAAATTCAGCTTTCTGCGCAGCAGATCGTTGATGAGAATGAAAACGACGACGGATATTACCGAGTAGAGGACGATAAACAGGATAAAGAACAGATGCGCCGAGTTTGCGAATACGGATAAATTGTTGGTGATATATACTTTGCCGAAAACGATCGCCGCGATGATGTTTATAATGGTTCCGGCGGCCGCGTTGATGCCCAGATACATGCCGACGGAAGTAAGAACTTTATGTTTTTTCGCGATTATCGAACCGAGCGTTATCGCCAGATAGAAAAGCAGCATTTGCGCGATGCACTGAATGAGTATCAGCAGCACAAGCTCAATGATATAAGCGACGCCGTCTCCTACGCCGACCATTTCAAACAGCTCTTTAAACAGCATAGAAAATGTATCCAGTACTTCTTTGTTGATAATCTGGCCTTTCTCCGCAGTGCCGAATACAACCAGCACAAAAACCGAAATGACTACCCCTATGCCGCCTAAAAGCATCCAGAAAACGCCGGATATGAGCTTTGCGGTCAAGTGCGCGCTTGTTTTAACCGGAAGCGTAAAGGTAAGATAGCCTTCGTCGCCGAAAAAGTTCTTATAATATCTTTGCAGCAGTATAAATCCGATTACGAAGACGGACGCGATAATCGCTATAATTGAAAAAATCAACAGCGTGAGCAGTATCACGCTTAAAATGTTGTTCGTCATGGAAACGCCGACAACGACGCCTTCCTCGATAATCACTTCGTTTTCGGGGGGTAAGAACGTGTAGCTAATCTTAAAAAGAACGGCCGTCAGCAGCGCGAGTGCGATCGTGCCCAGGATAGCCGGAACAAGTATCCTTGAAACCGACTTATACTCGTATTTTAACAGTTTCTTTAGCATTTGAATACCTCCCTGAAAAGCTCGTCGATGGACATGCCTTTTTCCTCGCGGACGCTGTCCACGCTGCCGCTCATAACCACCTGTCCTTTGTTGATAAAGAGAAACTCGTCCAGCACTTTCTCGATATCGGTAATCAGGTGCGTGGAAATGATGATGGTAGAGTTTTCGTTATAATTCGTAATGATGGTGTTGAGGATATACTCTCTTGTCGCCGGATCGACGCCGCCGATCGGCTCGTCGAGCAGGTAGAGCTGCGCGCGTCTTGCCATGACCAGCACAAGCTGTACTTTTTCCTTTGTGCCCTTCGAGAGGGTTTTGAGCTTCGCATTGGTCGAGACGCCCAGCCTTTTTAGCATGTCGTTCGCTCTCGGAACATCGAAATCCGGATAGAAGTCCGAAAACATCGCGATGATGTCGCTGACCTTCATCCATGAACTTAAATAGGTGCGTTCCGGCAGGTAGGAAACATAGCTTTTCGTTTCCACGCCGGGCGCGTTTCCGTCTATGGTGATGGAGCCGGTTGTTGGCGTCAGCAGTCCGGCCGCGATTTTGATAAATGTGGTTTTTCCACTTCCGTTCGGGCCGAGAAGGCCGATGATTTTTCCCTTCGGGATAGAAAGCGTTAAGTTTGTCAGCGCCGGAACGCCTGAATAAAATTTAGACAGGTTGTAGCATTCGAGTATGTTGTTCATTTCACCAATCCCTTTACTGATTTATTTTTAAAACAAGTTCTGCCGCTTCTTCAGGAGTGTACCCAAGACGCGAGATGGTTCTCAGATATTCCTGCGCCAGCTCATGCGCGAGCGCTTGTTTTGTTTTCTCCAATATTTCTTTATCCTCTGTCACGAACCGCCCGGTCGTGCGCATCGCGCTGACCAGCCCGCTCTGCTCCAGCTCGCTCATCGCGCGCTGCATCGTGTTCGGGTTTACGGCGGCAATCGCGGCGAGTTCTCTGACGCTTGGCATCCGTTCGCCGGGCGGATAGACGCCGGTTATGATATCTATCTTGATATGCTCGGCAATTTGAAGATAGATCGGCCGGTCGGAGACAAATTTCCATGCCATGCAGCAACCTCCTTTTGCTAACCTATTGTATTAGAACTATAATACAATTATACAGAATAAATTTTATTTGTCAATAGACTTTTGCGTATTCTTGATTTTTTTTTCGATATATGATATCGTATGGATAAAACGGCATGAACGGATATGAACATCCGTTTTAATCGATAAAAAACGTTTTCGCTTTGGTCAGGATCAGAAAAACCAACGGCCGGGTTGTTCCGTCTATGGGGCGAACGACGTGTCTTCCTTTAAAAAGCCGAAATTCGACACGAGCGGAACACTGGTCGGCGCAATCGGAAATTATTCATTAATAACAAGAGGTGCAAAATGTCCATTTTTTACTGCCAAGACGGCAAGTTTTATCTTGACGGAGAGGAGTTCACGATTCTTTCCGGTGCGATTCACTACTTCAGGGTGCATCCGGATTACTGGCGCGACCGGCTCTTAAAGCTGAAGGCCTGCGGGTTCAATACGGTGGAAACCTACATCTGCTGGAACCTGCATGAGCGCAAAGAAGGTACTTTCGACTTCAGCGGACGGCTCGACCTTGTCCGGTTTATTAAGGAAGCGACGGAACTCGGCTTAAAAATCATCCTGCGCCCCGGTCCCTATATCTGCGCCGAGTTCGATTTCGGCGGACTGCCGTCCTGGCTGATGGGATATCCGCATATGAAAATACGGAACAACAATCCCTTGTTCCTCTCCAAGCTTGAAAAATATCTGGTTCAGGTCTTTGACCGCATCCGGCCTTACCTCTGCACCAACGGCGGCAATATCATCATGCTGCAGGTCGAGAACGAATACGGCAGCTACGGCGACGACAAGGAATATTTAAAAGCGGTCGCGGACATCTACCGCCGCAACGGAATGGACGTTTTGCTCTTCACCTCGGATGGCGGAAACGACTTAATGTTCCGCAGCGGTTCGATCGACGGTCTGCTCTCCGCCGCCAACTTCGGTTCCGACCCGGAAAGAAACTTTGCGCCCATCCGAAAATACCGTCCCGGCCAGCCGCTTTTCTGCGCCGAATACTGGAACGGCTGGTTTGACCATTGGTACGGCAAACACCATACGCGCTCCGGCGAGGATGCCGCCAAAACGCTCGACGATATTCTCAGCATGGGCGCTTCGGTCAACTTTTATATGCTGCACGGCGGAACCAACTTCGGCTTTACGAACGGCGCCAACTGCATGGACCGCTACGAGCCGACGGTTACCAGCTACGATTACGACGCGCCGATTTCCGAATGCGGCGACCTGACCGAAAAGTATTTTAAAGTCAAAAAAGTTATCGAAAAGCATACCGGCAAAAAGATCGACATTCCAGTGGAAAACACCCCGAAAGCCGCTTACGGAAAAGTTTTACTGAACGAATACGTCTTGCTCTTTGACGTTCTGCCGGAACCGAAGCGGTCGCCCGCCGTGCTGACGATGGAGGAAACCGGGCAGGATTTCGGCTATATTCTCTACAGCACCGAAATCGCCGGCGCGTACGACAATCTGCCGCTGATTCTGGAGGAAGTGCACGACCGCGCGCATATCTTCATCAACGGCGAACTGAAAGGCATCGTCGAGCGTTCGCGCAGGAACGACCCGGTCTATCTGAACCTGAAAGAAGGAGAAAAAGCAAGACTGGACATTTTGGTCGAAAATATGGGCAGAGTTAATTACGGTCCCTATATGTTCGACAAAAAAGGCATTCTTGGCGGCGTCCGATTCGGACAGATGTACCACTTCGGCTGGGATATCTACAATTTAACGCTCGACACCCTGCCCGACAAGTACGCTTCCGCGCCGGCAAAAGCGCCGCTGTTCTTAAGAGGATACTTCGACGTCGACAACGTCGCCGATACCTTTCTATACCTCGATCACTTTACAAAAGGCGCCGCTTTTGTCAACGGTTTTAATCTCGGCAGATACTACACCCCCGCCGGACCGCAGAAGTCGCTCTATGTCCCCGCCCCGCTATTGAAAAAAGGCAGAAACGAGATAGTGGTTTTTGAAACCGACGGCTATACGGCCAATTATGTCGAGTTCAAAGATACGCCCGACCTGGGCTGACATACAAAAAAAGACCCTTGCGGGTCTTTTTTTATTTGTTTAGCAGCACAACCGCAAGATTCAGGTAAGCCGCGAAGGTCAGCCACAGAAAATAGGGTATCTGCAAATACGCCGCGGCGGGCTTGATTTTGTAAAATAAATAAATCATATAAGCAGCGGTCAGCCACAAAAGGATAAGGATCATCAGCGCAATCGCAAACTGCCGCATATTGAAGAATACAAGCGGCCAGATAAAGTTTAAAAGAAGCTGCGCGCCGAACGCTTTGAGCGCTCTGTCTCGTTTCGGCGAACCGCTTGTCTGGATCATATACAGAGAAATGCCCATTAAAAGGTACAGGATTGTCCATACGATCGGAAAAACAATAGCCGGCGGAGCAAGCGCGGGTTTTGCGATATCCGCGTAAATGTCGGTCGAGCCGGACGAAATCAGCGCGGCGGCGGCGCCCGCGCCCAGCGTTATGCCGAGGCTGGCGAGCAACGGTTTTAATTTTATAACGAGCATATTCAGCACCCCTGTAATATATATTACAGAAAATGCTGAAATATTCAAAATCATCAAAGACAAAGTAAAAATAAAACTCTCCAAAACGCTTTTTGGAGAGTTTTATGAGAACGCGTTACTTTTTTGCTTCGGTTTTTTCGTCTTTTTTGTTTAAGAAGCTCTCTATGATGTACCGCGGGCGCTCTTTTGTTTCAAGGTAGATTTTCCCGATATATTCGCCGACAATGCCCACCGAGAGCAGCAGCAGTCCGCCGATCGCCCAGACGGAAACGGCGATGCTCGCCCAGCCGGCAATGGTCTGCCCGGAAAAGAACCGCACAAGCGAGTAAATCAGCATGATAATGCTGATCAGAAAAATTCCGATGCCCAGTCCGGTGATCATCCGAATCGGCCTGACGCTTAAAGAGGTGATGCCCTCCATCGCGAACGCCAGCATCTTTTTCAGCGGGTATTTGCTCTCGCCGGCAAAGCGCTCGCTGCGCGCGTACGTGACGATATCGCTCTTGAAGCCAAGCATGGGCACAATGCCGCGCAGGAACAGGTTTACTTCCTTGTATTCAGCAAGCGCGTACAGCGCCCGCTTGCTCATCAAACGGTAATCGGCGTGGTTAAAGACCGTTTCTACCCCCAGTGAGTTCATCAAGCGGTAGAAAGTCTCGGCGGTGAACCGCTTGAAAAAGGTGTCGGTCTCCCGCTTGCTGCGCACGCCGTACACGATATCGCAGCCTTCCAGATACTTGTCGATCATCTTGTCGATCGCGTCGATGTCGTCCTGAAGGTCGGCGTCCATGGAGATCACCATATCAGCATATTCCTTGACGGTCATCAGCCCCGCCATCAATGCGTTCTGATGGCCTCTGTTACGGCTCAGATTGATGCCGCTGAACAAAGTGCTGTGCTCGTAAAGGGTCTTTATAATCTCCCATGTCCTGTCCTTTGACCCGTCGTTGACAAACACGACCTTGCTATACGGAGAAATCCTGCCTTCGCGAATCAGCGCGTACATTTTTTCCTTCATGCGCTTCGCGGTTTCCGGCAGAACGGCTTCTTCGTTATAGCACGGTATTACAACATACAGACAGTTATTCATTATACTTCTCCTGGTTTCTGTCCCGAATTGCCCTGACCAGTTTGTCTGTCAGAAAGGTTTGGAATCCTTCAGCTCGACGATCTGGTTGAAGGTGTTTTCGCGTTTTGTGTCTTTGCAGAAGTAGCCTTTGCGCACAAACTGGAACTTCTCGCTCGGTTTTGCGTCCGCGAGCGCTTTCTCCAGCTTGCAGTTCTTATATATTTTGACGGAATCTTTGTTCAGATAGTCGTCATAGGTCTCGTTTTCCGCGATCGCGTTGGTGTTCTCGATATTGAACAGCTTGTCATAGACGTAAACGTCGGCTTCGATGCAGTCCGATGCGGATACCCAGTGAATGGTGCCCTTAATCTTTCGGCCGTCCACGGGGTTTCCGCAGCCGCTCTCAAGGTCGGCGGTGCAGATGATTTCCCTGATGCTGCCGTCCTCGTTCCGAACAACGTCTTTGTACTTGATGATATAAGCGCCCATCAGGCGAACCTCGCCGTCTGGCTTGAGACGGAAGTATTTCGGGGGCGGGTTGAGCGAAAAATCCTCTGAATCAATATAGATTTCGCGCGTAAACGCCACCTTGCGTTTTCCGGCGCTCTCGTCGTTCGGATTGTTGGCGATTTCAAAGTATTCGGTTTTTCCTTCCGGATAATTCTCGACAATCACCTTGATCGGGTCCAAAACCGCGATTCTTCTGAGCGCTGTCCGGTTCAGTTCCTCGCGGATGCAGTGCTCCAACAGCGCGTAGTCCACAATCGAGTAGGTCTTTGCGACGCCGGCGCGCTCGACAAAATCGAAAATCGCTTCCGGCGTGTATCCCCTGCGGCGCAAAGCTCTGAGCGTGGGCATTCTCGGGTCGTCCCAGCCGTCTACGACGCCGGTTTCGACCAGCTGGCGCAGATAGCGTTTGCTCATGACCGTGTTCGTCACGTTCAGTCTTGCGAACTCGTACTGATGCGGCTTGTGCTCGACCCCGATGTTGTCGATAACCCAGTCGTACAGCGGTCGGTGGTTCTCGAACTCGATCGAGCACATCGAATGCGTGATGCCCTCGATCGCGTCCTGTATCGGATGCGCGAAATCATAAAGCGGATAGATGCACCACTTGTTTCCCTGCCGGTGGTGCTCCTTGTGCAGGATTCTGTAAATCGCCGGATCGCGCATGTTCATGTTCGGCGACGCCATGTCGATCTTGGCGCGCAGCGTGCAGTATCCGTCCGGAAACTCGCCGTTCTTCATACGCTCGAAGAGCTCTAAATTCTCTTCGACGCTCCGGTTGCGGTAGGGGCTTTCCCTTCCCGGCTCGGTCAGGGTTCCGCGGTATTCGCGCATTTCCTCGGGCGAAAGGTTGCAGACGTACGCTTTTCCGTCTTTTATCAGCTTGACCGCATACTCGTAGCATTTGTCGAAATAATCGCTGCCGTAGCAGACCGCGTCCGGCTCCTCGCCGATGAGCCAGACGAGGTCCTCGTAAATGGACTGAACGAACTCGTCGTCCTCTTTGGAGGGGTTTGTGTCGTCATAGCGCAGGTTGAACCTGCCGCCGTACTTTTTTGCGGCCATATAGTTGATGTATATTGCTTTTGCCGACCCGATATGGAGATAGCCGTTCGGCTCCGGCGGAAAACGGGTGCGGATTTCCTTTACTTTTCCGCTCTTCAGGTCGGATTCGATAATCTCGTACAAAAAGTTTGTCGCTTTGTTCTCTTCCATAAAAAACCTCTTTTTTTATTTTACCCCGTATTTTTATAGCGTCGCGATATATTTCTTCAATCTTCTTCGGCACTCGTCCTCGCCGAGAATCTGCATGACCGTGTAAAGGTCGGGCGCGTTCAGCCTTCCGGTTACCGCAAGGCGAATAAACATGCTCACGTCGCCGACATGGCCTTTCCAGCCGACCGGGTTCTGCTTGTACTCTTTGACGTTGGGGCAAAACCCGGTTTCCTCCGCGATCTGCTTTACCTTCTCGAACCAGGCGTCCTTGTCGTCGGCATGGTTGTAAACCGCAAGGTACTTCTCAAGCACCGTTTTAATGTCCGCTTTGTCGAAATCGCCCTCCGGCTGGTCGGTGACCTTGAAATACTCCTTGAAGAAGAAGCCGATAAAGGGCTTGACCTCGTCCCATTTGCCGAAATCCTTGCGCGGCTTCGGTCCGCCTCTGCCGATGGACAGAATCGAAAGCGTGTAATCCGGGTCGCGCGTGATGACGTCGTGGAACTTCTTGTCGTGTTCCGCCGTCCATTTGGTCAGCCGGTCGTAAACCTCCTGCGCGCTCATGCGGGCGACGACATTCTTGCTGACGTCGTACAGCTTGACAGGGTCGAACAGACAGCCCGACGGGCTCATCTTTTTGATGGAGAACGGGAACACGCTGACCGGCGCGTCGGGGTTCGCTCTGCGCCAGTCCTCGAAGTTCGAGTTGAGCAGCGTCAGAACGTACTCGATAACCGCTTCCGGCGCGTATCCGTTCGTTAGGTAGGAGGTCAGCCCGGCGCCCTTATCGCGCTTGGAGAGCTTCTTCTTCGCGTTTCCCTCCAGCCGCATCAGCTGCGCGATATGCATATACTTGGGCGGCTTGAACCCGAACGCGCCGAACAGCTGCAAATGATACGGCAGGCTGGGCAGCCACTCCTCGCCGCGGACGACGTGCGTGGTGCGCATCAGGTGGTCGTCCACAACGTGCGCAAGGTGGTAGTCCGGCATACCGTTGCTTTTCAGAAGGATATGGTCTATATCGTTTTCGGTAAGCTCGATGGCGCCGCGAACCAAATCGGTAAACTTTATTTTATTGTTTAGGCTGCCGTTGGATTTTAAGCGCAGGACGAACGGCATTCCGGCGTCGATTTTCGCTTTGATCTCGTCAAAAGTCAAATTTCTGCATTTCGCGTATTCGCCGTAATAGCCGAAATTTATTTTCTTCGCCCGCTGCTGTCGGCGCATGCTGTCCAGTTCTTTTTTCGTGCAGAAGCAGGGATACGCCTTCCCTTCGGCGACCAGTTTTTTCGCAAACGTGCGGTAAATTTCTTTGCGTTCGCTTTGCCGGTAAGGACCGTAAGCGCCGCCCTTTACAATGCTTTCGTCAAATTCGATTCCGAACTGCTCAAAAGCCTTGATGATGTCCTTCTCGGCGCCCGCAACCTCGCGCTTTTCGTCGGTGTCTTCGATTCTCAGATAAAAGACGCCGCCGCTCTGCCGGGCCAAATATAAGTTGACCAGCACCGGGAAAAGCCCGCCGAAATGAACAAAACCCGTGGGGCTGGGCGCAAAGCGCGTAACCTTCGCTCCCTCCGGCAGATTGCGTTCCGGATAGAGCTGCTCGTAATAATCGGTTGTCTTTGTAACGTCGGGGAACAGCAGTTCCGCCAAAGCATTGTAATCCATCATTTTATCACCTGTGATTTTACCTTTTTCATGAATCGTTTTATTATATAATGAAAATATATAAATGTCAACTTGCGAAAGGCTGTTGACAAGGGAAGAAAACTATGTTAGAATAAAAATACAAATCAATAGCGTATATGAATAATAATTTATTCATGTGAAAGGGAGTAGCTTACACAGCTTTTTTCGCTGTGCAGGGCTGGCCGTCAAGACAATACGAAAAACGCGTATTCGGTCAAACCTATACGATGTAAGTATTAAGCAAGACTTTTACAGTATTAAAAACTGTAAGGGTCTTTTTATTATCTGCCAAAACGGCGTGGTATTAAATCGCGCAATCTACAAATGATACGGTTATATTCATTCGTAAAAAAAAAATTATCAACATACATTTGGGTAACCGCCCGAAAAAAGCATACTGACGGAGGGAAAAATGAAGTATTATCTCGACGAAGAAAAAAGCGTGCTTGAAGCGCTGAAAACCGACGAAAAAGGACTTTCGTCCGCGGAAGCGGCGGAACGGCTTGCCAGAAATGGTGCGAACAAGCTGACCGACCCGCCGAGGGTTTCGATGTTCAGCCGTTTTATAAAACAGCTGGCAGACCCGATGATTATGATTCTGCTTGCCGCCGCGCTGATCTCGGGGATTACCTCGTTTTACGCCGGTGAATCGTACGCCGACGTATTCATTATTCTCTTTGTTGTTGTATTGAATTCAATCCTCGGCGTCATCCAGGAAAGCAAAGCCGAAAAAGCGATTGAAGCGCTCAAGGAAATGACAAAATCCACCTGCCGCGTGCGGCGCGACGGCGAGGTTAAAATCATAAAGAGCGAAGAGCTGGTCGTCGGCGATATTATTCTGCTCGAAGCCGGCGACGCCGTCCCCGCCGACGCAAGGCTGATTGAAGCGGTTTCGCTGAAAGCCGAAGAGGCGGCGCTGACCGGCGAATCGGTTCCGGTTACCAAGACGAGCGAAGTTCTTTCATCAAGCGGCGAAGACATCCCGCTCGGCGACCGCAAGAACATGGTCTATATGGGCAGCTCGATCGTATACGGAAGAGGAACCGCCGTCGTTACCGGAACCGGCATGAACACCGAAATGGGCAAAATCGCCGACGCTTTGAACCAGGCGAAGGAAGAGAAAACGCCGCTGCAGCTGAAACTGGCGCAGTTAAGCAAAATCTTAACATATCTCGTGCTCGGCATCTGCGCGTTCATCTTTGGTTTCGGCGTCCTCAAAGCGGGCAGCTTTGAAGGTCAGGTTCTGCTCGACACCTTCATGGTTGCGGTGTCGCTCGCGGTCGCGGCCATTCCGGAGGGCCTGAGCGCGGTTGTGACCATTGTTTTGTCCATCGGCGTTTCGAAAATGGCAAAGCGCAAAGCGGTTATCCGGAAGCTGACCGCCGTCGAAACCCTCGGCTGCACGCAGGTTATCTGCTCGGACAAGACCGGAACCCTTACCCTGAGCAAAATGACGGTTGTCGAGCACGATTCGGACAGCGTCGAACTGCTCGCCACGGCGATGTCGCTTTGCACCGACGCAAGTATCGACAAAGACGGCAATATCACCGGCGAGCCGACCGAAGCGGCGCTGGTCGCGTTCGCGCTTAAAAACAATTTAAACAAAAACGACCTGCAGAACGCATTCCCCCGCGTGGGCGAAGCGCCTTTCGACTCGATGCGCAAGATGATGTCCACGGTGCACAAATATAACGACAAGTTTATTCAGTACACGAAGGGCGCGCCCGACGAGGTGCTCAAGAAATGTACCCGGATTTACAAAAACGGGCAGACCGTCGAACTGACGCAGGCGCACCGGGACGAAATCCTCGCGAAAAACAAGGAAATGGCGGACAAAGCCTTGCGCGTGCTCGCGGCCGCATATAAGATATACGATGCTCTTCCCGCTTCTTTCGAGCCGGAAGCGCTGGAAAACGAGCTGGTATTCATCGGGCTCGCGGGCATGATCGACCCCGTTCGCTCCGAGGTGAAGGACGCGGTCGCTGAGTGCCGGCTGGCCGGCATCCGTCCGGTGATGATTACCGGCGACCACATCGACACCGCAGTCGCGATCGGCAAAGAGCTGGGCATTATCACCGACCGCGCGCAGGCGATTACCGGTGCCCAGCTTGACAAAATCAGCGACGAACAGTTCGAAAAGGACATCGAAAAATACTCGGTTTACGCAAGGGTTCAGCCCGAACACAAGGTCAGAATCGTCAAAGCCTGGAAAGCGAAGGGCATGGTTACGGCGATGACCGGCGACGGCGTCAACGACGCTCCCTCGATTAAGAGCGCCGACATCGGCGTCGGAATGGGCATCACCGGCACGGACGTTACCAAGAACGTAGCCGATATGATTCTCAGCGACGACAATTTCGCGACAATCGTCGCCGCAGTAGAGGAAGGCAGACGGATTTACGACAACGTCAAAAAAGCCATCCAGTTCCTGCTTTCTTCCAACTTAAGCGAGGTTATCAGCATCTTTATCGCGACCGTGCTCGGATTTACCATCCTTGAGCCTGTCCATATCCTGTGGATCAACCTGATTACCGACAGCATCCCCGCGCTGGCGCTCGGGCTGGAAGCAGCCGAGCCGGACATCATGCGCCGCAAGCCGCGCAGAAAGGACGAGGGCGTTTTCTCCGGCGGCGTAGGTTTCGGCGTTCTGTATCAGGGCGTTATGGTTTCGATTCTCACGCTTGCCGCCTACCTGATCGGGCATTACATGGAATCCGGCGTCTGGGAGTTCGTGACCAGCCGCGACGGCATCACGATGGCGTTCCTGACCATGTCCATGGCGGAAATCTTCCACTCGTTCAACATGCGCTCGCAAAAGAACTCCGTGTTTAGTCTCAAAACCCACAACAAGTATCTGTACGGCGGCATGCTTCTGTCGCTGATTCTGACCGCCGCGGTCATATACGTACCCTTCCTTTCGGAAATGTTCCATTTCGAATCCATCTCGTTTGCGGAATACATGGTTTCCATGCTGCTGGCGGTAACCGTCATTCCGATCGTCGAGATCGTCAAGTTTATTCAGAGAAAGCGCGCAAAATAGGAAAAAAACTAAAGAAAAAGCCGAATGCCGAAACAGGTATTCGGCTTTTTTATTGACATTCGACTTTTTTTGTATTAATCTGGTTCTATCGGAGGTTCAAAATGAAAATTGCATGCAATTACTTTCCTGAAACCGAGGAACTGGTGGACGAGAACAGAATCGACATCGACTACTTCAAGTATCCCGCGCTCAGCAGTCAAATGCGCATTTTCGAAGCCGGCAGAGAAAAGGAACGGGAAGCGTTTTTTACAAGACTGAAAAGCAAAAAGCCGGTTCTGCTGCACGGGCTATACCCCGCCCCGCACGACCTGGCTTCTCCAAACTTTATCAAAGACTTTGATTTTCAAACCGTAGACGAACTGCTCGGCATCACCGAAACGCCCGGCATTTCTTTGCACCCGACGCTGCGGCATGCGGATCCTTCGCGCGATTCAAGAGAATTCATTAACACGATCAAAAACAATATCCTGTTCTTAAAACAGCGGTACGCGCATCTTGATTTTATTTCCGTCGAGAATCTTGACAGCTTCAAATACGGCTGCCTGATAGAGCCGGAGGTCATCTATGAGATTATTTGCGATACCGGCTGCAGCTTTTTGCTGGACGTCAGCCACGCCGTATGCGCCGCCAGATGCCGCAATGAAGACGTGCGGGAATATATCTACAAACTGCCGCTTCACAGGGTTTACGAAATCCATCTGAACGGCTGGATTATCAAAGACGGCGGAATCATGTGCCACACGAAGATCAACGAGGAAGGATATGCGATTCTGACCGAACTGCTCGCGCGGTGCCGACCCGAAATTATCACGATTGAATACGGGCGGGACAACGACAGGCTCAGCGCCGGCGTTCCGGTTTTGTCGCCGGACAAGGTCAACGAAGCAGCAAAATCGGAAATCGAAGAACAGGCGTTAAGAATTCAAAGTATTGTAAAAAGTCCTATAAAAAATAAATAACGGGCAGCGGATGCTGCCCGTTCTGTTCTATTCTGCTTATCGGTTGGAGCTTCTACCTCTGTTGAGCATTTCGATGATGTTGTTAATCTCGTCGTCAGAGGTAACATCGGAAGCGTCGTTCTTGCCTTCGACTTTGCTGTTCAGTTTACCCGCGTGCGCAGCCTGCGCGGCCTGCATCTGTCTCTTCGCGTCTGCGGACTTCTTGTTGGAGTCGAAGCCCGTCGCGATAAGGGTAATCTTCATCTCGTCCTCAAGGTTCGGGTCAAACGCAGCGCCGAAGATAATCGTCGCGTCGGGATGCGCTTCCTCCGTAATCATATTGACAGCATTGTCAATCTCATCAAGACCAATATCCGGCGACGCGGAAATATTGACGATAATACCCTTCGCGCCGCTGATGTTTGTCTCAAGCAGCGGGCTGGACATAGCCATCTTTGCTGCCTGTTCCGCTTTGTCCTTGCCCTTTGCCTGACCGACGCCCATGTGCGCAAGTCCGGCATTCTGCATAACTGCGGATACATCGGCGAAGTCCAGGTTGATAACGCCTTCGACCGTAATCAGCTCGCATATGCTCTGAACGCCTTTGCGCAGAACGTCGTCCGCTTCCTGGAAGGCGTTGAGGAAGGTGATTTTTTTATCTGTAAGGAGTTTTAATCTCTCGTTCGGGATAACGATAAGTGAGTCGACAAATTCGGAGAGCTTGGCAATTCCGGCTTCGGCTTGCTGCATTCTCTTTTTGCCCTCAAAGAGGAAAGGCTTCGTAACGATAGCGACCGTAAGAATATCAAGCTGCTTTGCAATACGCGCGACGACAGGAGCAGCGCCGGTTCCGGTTCCGCCGCCCATGCCAGCGGTGATGAAAACCATATCTGCGCCCTTGAGCGCGTTGGTAATCTCTTCGATGGACTCGTCAGCAGCTTTTTCGCCCAGTTCGGGATTCGAGCCTGCGCCGTGTCCTTTTGTAATTCTCTCGCCGATCGGTATTTTAACGGGAGCGCTGGATTTTACGAGTACCTGACTGTCCGTATTAATATTTATAAACTCCACATCCGGCAAATTAAAGGAAGCGATCATTCTATTTACTGCGTTGCCACCGCCGCCGCCGATGCCAACAACCTTAATGACAACCTTATTGGTGTTTTCGTAAACATTAGCCATTTATACAACCTCCGAATTTTTTGTCACTTTATACTTTCATACCTTATATAATAATATGTTTTTCCCAATAAAGCAAGTGTTTTTTTTATTTTTTTGCTTAAATTGTCAAAATTTATAATCAAAATAACGCCACAGTGGCTTCCCGATAGTCCGAAACGTCAATTTTTCCCTTATCCTCCGCGTCCAGGCGCTGCAGAATGCCGATGAAAAACCGGATTTTGATGTCGGCGTAATCCATATCGCCCAGGTAAACCAAAAACCTGTCTCTGTACTGCAGCGTGATGTCGAACCGGCTGACGATATCGATCATGCGGATATCTTTTTCAATGCCGTTTTCGCAAAGATGATCGTACAGCTCGGTGATCGCGTTATACGATCTTGTGTCCACGAAGCTCGCCGTTTCGCCCACGATGCAGCGGAGGACCGTGCTCGCCTTCAGCTCGATGACGTCCGGCGGAAGCATAGACTTGTCCTTAAAGTGGTCGAGCACGCGCAGCTTGCCGGACAAGAGATAATAATCGTTCCCGATGTTGAGATACATCGCCGGTTCGGCTTCCGTGATTTCGATGTTCAACGTGGAGGGAATCGTGCGGGTCACGCGGACGTCGCCGATATACGGAAGCTCTTTTTTTATCTTCAGCTCTACGTCCTCCGCTTTAAAGCTGTACAGATTGCTGTTTATTTTAACGGGCAGTACGGCGGCGATCTCTTCATTTGAATATCGGGCGTTGCCGGTGACATTGATGGTTCTGACCTTAAAAAAGACAGCGAACGCCGCCAGCAGGAACACTGCCGTGACGATTAAAAACAGACCGGTATAAAATACGATTCTTCGAACACGCTTTTTATAACGCTGGCTCTGAAGAACCTCCATCGTAATGGTTCTTCGTTTGAAGACCTGCTCCATGTTTCCCTATCCTTAACCTTTTTATGTCAATATCCGTTCTGTCTTTTTTGCCTACTTCCTTTTCGCGGCTTTCAGCACAATATCAGCAATAACCGCGGCGGCTTCGGGTTTTGCGAACTTTTTGACCGCATCCTGCATTTTCCGGATTTCCTCAGGATGGTCAAGCAGTCTTTGCACGGTTTCGGCAAGAAGCCTGCCGTTGACCTCGCTCTCCCGAAAAACGATCGCCGCGCCCGCGTCCGCAAGCACTTTCGCGTTTTTGTACTGATGGTCCTCTGCAACGTTCGGAGATGGTATAAATATGGCAGCTTTGCCGCGGAACGCAAGCTCGGCAAGCGTTATCGCGCCCGCGCGGGAGATCACGATATCCGCCGCGGTCTGCCTTTTTGGCATATCGTAAATGTATTCGAGGATTTCAAGATTGCTTTTTTTGTCAAACCCTTTTTCATGCGCGATCGCTTTGTACTTTTCCCATCCGACTCTGCCGACCGCGTGGGTGTGCCGAATGTTCCTTGGAATACTCAGTCTTTCCATCAAGTCAAAGCAGTATTCGTTTACCTTGTCGGCGCCCATGCTGCCGCCTGCGGAAAGGATATATGGTTCGCCGTCCGCGATGCCGAATTCTCTGCGGACGTCGTTGTAGTCGTAGAAGGTTACGTTAATAGGATTTCCGGTTAATACGAGCTTATCCCTGACGCGCTCGTCAAAATATTTTTTGCTCTCTTCAAAGCTGAGGCAAATTTTCGCGGCATATTTTGACAGCATCTTTGTGGTTACGCCGGGATACGCGTTCTGCTCGTGAATCACGCAGGGGATGCCCATTTTGGCGGCCGCCTTAACGGTAGGCCAGCTGACGTATCCGCCCGTCCCGACGACGACGTCGGGCTGAAATTCTTTGATGATTTTTTTCGCGGCCCAGACGGAGGTAACCGCTTTGACGGCCGCGTCGATATTCGATAACGATATTTTCCGCTTAAATCCTCTGACCTTCACAAAATGTATCGGATACCCCCCTTTGGGAACAAGGCTGCTTTCTATTCCGTGGCGCGTACCGACAAAAGCGATTTGTGTGTCCGGATGTTTTTGCAGAATGGTGTTCGCGATCGAAATCGCCGGATTGACATGCCCTCCGGTTCCTCCGCCGCAGAATAAAATGCGCATGAAAAATCACCTTGTGTCTAAAAAAATTGTGGTCAGAGAACGACCATCAGCCTTTCTCCAAATACGAGTATCTGGAGATGGATAATATAATGCCCATCTCGGCGAGCAGAATCGTCAGCGAAGTGCCGCCGTAGCTGATAAAGGGCAGGCTGATTCCGGTGCTCGGAATGGTGTTCGTCACAACCGCGATGTTCAGGATTACCTGCAGAACCACCTGCGCGACGATGCCCATTACCAAAAGCGAGGTGAAGCGGTTGGGCGCGTTTTTTGCGATTTTGTAGCCTCTCCAGGCGAACGCCGCGAACAGAAGAATAATCACCAAAGCGCCGAGGAATCCCAGCTCCTCGCAGATAATCGCGAATATGTAGTCGTTCTGCGGTTCGGGCAGGTAGCCGTGCTTCTCGTAGCTTTTGCCCAGTCCCAAGCCCCAGAAACCTCCCGAGCTGATGGCGTACAACGATTGCGCCGGCTGCCAGCCGGCATCCTGCGTTACCGGGTCCTTCATGTATTTAAAAGGGTCTTCCCATACTTTGATGCGCTGCGCCGCGTGCGGCATGTATTTTTCCAGCAGTGCCACACCGTTTTCGCTTGTAAAGAAAATCACCAAAGCGACGACCGCCGCGATTGCGCTGACAATCCAGAAACTCCTTGTGCCGCTCAAATACATCATAACCAGCAAAAGCATGCAGACAATAATGGTCGCCGACAGGTGTTTTTGTATAATAATCGAAGCAGCGGCGGGCAATCCGAACGCGATAAACGGCCACACGCCTTTTCTAAACGTATGTATCTGCGCCTGATTGTTGCTGATATAGGCGGCGAATAACAGTACGATCGCGAACTTCATGATCTCCGACGGCTGAAAGTTTACGAATCCAAGGTCAATCTGTCGAGTCGCGCCGCCGGCCTTAAAGCCGACAAACGGCGTGGCAAAGTTCAGCGCCAGCGCGACAAAATAGACGATCAGCGCCCATTTTTTCAGCCAGCGGTAATCCACAAACTTCGCCACGACGCCCATGACGACCAGACCGAAAGCGACCCAGCCGATCTGCCTGCGCGCGAAATAATAGGAATCTTTAAAATAAGTGGCCGCATACGCATACGACGCGCTGAAAATCATGACCGAACCGATGCACAGCAGCGCTATGATAATAACCAAAAAAGGTCTGTCCACCTCTCCGATCAGGCGCACGACAGTACCCTGCTGCTTTGCGACAGTAAGGGATTTGTTGGTTATTTCTTTCTGCTGAGGTGTCTTTTCGCGGCTCTTAACAAGGCTCAATGGGTTTACCCTCCGACAATGCGTTCAAAACAGGAAATCTATAAACGAAAATGATTATTATAAATAAAATACGAAACCGCGCACGTCAGTACGCTGATAAAACTGAATACGGTTACGATTTTCAGCTCGCTCCAGCCGGACATCTCGAAATGATGGTGGATGGGCGCCATTTTGAATATTCTTTTCTTGGTGAGCTTATAAAAGGTGACCTGAAGCATCACCGAAATTCCTTCGGCGAGCCAGACGAAGCAGACGATAAAGACAAGGATCTCCGCTCGGAAATAGAAAAGAAGTCCGGTCATCAAACCGCCGAGGAACAAAGAGCCGGTGTCGCCCATGAAAATCTTGGCAGGATGATAGTTAAATATCAGGAATCCGACCAGCGCGCCGAGAATGGCGGCTGTCAGCACCGCCGCGTCGTTGTCTCCGGATTTCAGCGCGAGCAGCAGGAAGAACGCGCCCAGCACGACCGAAACGCTGCCCTGCAGGCCGTCTATGCCGTCCGTAAGGTTTGCGCAGTTGGTGATATACACAATCACGACGATCGCGATAAAGTAGTAGAAGGTTCCCAGCTCGACCGTGTTTCCGCCCGGAAGCAGAAGCGCGCTGCCGCCGCCGCAGTACGCGCTGCGAAACCATAGATAAGCCGCGGCTACGAGGAACTGCAGCATCAGCTTCTGCGTAACAGTCAGGCCCTTGTTGCGCTTTTTGAACAGTTTTACGTAATCGTCCACAAATCCGATCATGCCGTTTGCGAACGCGAGTCCGGCGACCGCCAAAAGCCCGTACTCCTCTTTCTCGAGCGCCGTCGGTATCAGAAAAATAATCAGCGAAACCAGCATGGCGAGGCCGAAGAAAAGCCCGCCGAGCACCGGGGTGCCTTCTTTGCTTTTATGCCATGCCGGCCCGATTTCGAGGATTTTCTGCCCGAGCTTTACTTTTCGGAGAACCGGTATAAATATTTTATACAGAATTATGCTTACCGGCAGTGAAACGCAAAACGCAGCGATGATTCTGTAATCCATTTTTTATTGCGGTCTATATTCCGCTCATGATATGAAACGGAATATAAACTTCCTCCCTGTCGAAATCAACGGTAATTTATAGCAGTTCGATTATTCTCTGGAGCTGCATGCGGTTGCTCGCTTTAAAAAGAACCGTGTCGCCCGGCAAAAGAATCAGCCTTAGAAGGTTTGCCGCCTTTTCAAACTCGCCTTCTTCAAAAGCGTAGATTTCGGCTTTTCCGCGGACCGGTCTGGCGATAATTTTCGCAAGCGTGCCGAAGGTGATTAAAATGTCCGCACCGCTTTTGACAACGTCCTCGCCGACCTTCTCGTGCAGTTCTTCGGCGAACGTGCCCAGCTCAAGCATATCGCCCAGAACGGCGATCTTTCTGCCCTTGTATTCCTTTAGAACCGACAGCGCCGCCGCCATGGATTCGGGCGAGGCGTTGTAGCAGTCGGCGATGACCGTGTATCCGTCTTTTTCGTAGATTTTCTGGCGAAGCCCGCTGGTTTCAAAACTCAGAAGCGCCTGCGCGGCTTTTTCCAAATCCACGCCGCACAGCGCCGCGCAGGTTAGCGCGAACAGCGCGTTGAATACATTATGTAAACCCAGCGCGGGCAGCTCTACATCAACCGTTTCGCCCATGATCTCCGCCATAAAGTAGAGCCTGCCGTTCTTTTCTTTGATATCGTAAGCAAAGCATTCGTTGCCGCGGTTATTTGCTTCCTTCACAGAACAATATATTTTCTTTTGCGCGTATTTATTCGGCATTCTTAAAAGCGGTTCGTCGCCGTTTAGAACCAGAACGCCGTCCGGCGCGAGACAGTCCGCGATGGTTAGCTTTTCGGCGCAGATGTTCTCCCGGCTGCCGAGGTTCTCGATATGAGAATAGCCGATATTGGTGATTACCGCGATATCGGGAACGGCAACCCTGCTCAGCCGCGCCATTTCGCCGAACTCGCTCATGCCAAGCTCAAAGACCGCCGCCTCGGTATCCGGCGCCGTTTCCAAAATGGTAATCGGCAGCCCGATCTGGCTGTTGCGGTTGCCGACGGTTTTCGCGGTTTTCAGGCCTGCGCCCACCGCGAGCGCGATCATGTCCTTGGTGGAGGTTTTGCCCACGCTGCCGGTCACGGCAATTACCCTGGTCGCGCGCAGTTTTTCTTTTCTATACCACATAGCAAGCGACTGCAGCGCAGCCACCGTATCGTCCACGAGGACGACATTGTCCGTAAAATACCGGTCGTCCTCAATCAGCGCGAAACAGCCTTTGCCGATAACTTCGCCGACAAATTGGTGCGCGTCCACCCGCTCGCCTTTCAGGGCGGCAAACATACCGCCCTGATGCTTGTCAGCCTCTCTGCTGTCCGTAAAGATACTGGTTATTTTTTTGTTTTTGTCTGTGTTTTCGGTAATCTTACCGTTGACTGCAGCAGCAATCTCGCCAATAGACAGCTCCAAAACCGCTTCTCCTTTATCCGTTAATGGTTTCATCGTACCTGAACTCTACGGTGACAACCGTGCCGGGCGGCACCATTTCTCCTGCCGCCGGGCTCTGCGATACGGCATAGCAGTTCGTGAAGTTTCCTTCATGGATGCCCTTCATCGCGATATTGAGGTTGGCGTTGAGTATCTTGCTGTTTACGTTGCTCGGCGTGTTCTTTCCGTTGCCGATTACGTCGGGAACCTTAACGGTGTTTTCAACCGCTTCTCCCTCGGTATAGAGCACCACAAGGCCGTTTTCCGCAACGCTGGTGCCTTCTCTCGGCATCTGGTCGATCACAGCGCCGCCGCCGCCCTTGACTACGCATTTCAGTCCGGCAGTTTCGATCAGCGTCTTTGCGCTCTCCACGTCGCTGCCGATGAAATTCCGAATCAGCACGGTCTTGGTGTTTCCGCTGGTCGGCTCGATGCCCAGATACGGAAGTACTTCCGCGAGCGTCTTTGAAACGTACGGCGCGGCGACAATGCTTCCGTAGTAGCGGTCTGCCGGCGGCGTATCGACCAATATGATGATTGCAATCTGCGGGTCCTCCGCGGGCGCGAAGGCTACGGTGGAGCCGACGTAGTCGTCTTCGATTTCAATCGTGTTTCGCTTCTCGGACGTTCCGGTTTTGATAACTACATTATAACCGTTTACGCACGCGTTTGGTGACGAATTAATCAGCGCGTTGCAGATAATTTCCGCCGTTTTTTTGGAAATAACCTGTCTTTCTACCGGAAACTCAAAGGTCTTGACAATGTTTCCGTTGTTGTCCATCAGCGCTTTGCCGACGTGCGGCGTTACGAGATCGCCGCCGTTCGCGATGGTCGCGACCGCGCGCAAATGCTGCAGCGCCGTGACCGCGAAGGTCTGACCGAACGAGTAGCAGGCAAGCTCGACGTCCTTAAACTGGTTGTTGTAGGTTTTCCAGTAAAGCGTCTCCGCTTCGCCCAGCAAATCCGTCTGGCTCTTCGACAGATATCCGAACGCTTCGAAATACTTCATAAAGGTCTCCTGCCCTACCCGAAGGCCGATGTCCATAAACGCAGGGTTGCAGGAGTGCTGCAGCGCTTCGGCAAAGGACTGCGAGCCGTGTCCGTCTCTCTTGTGGCAGTTAATTCGCTGGCCGCCGACAACCCGGAAACCCGGGCAGTGGAACCTGTCGTTCTCGCTGATCGCGCCGCTCTCGAGCGCCATCGCGCTGGTTACGATTTTAAAGGTAGAACCCGGCTCGTAGGTTTTGGTTACGAGCGAGTTGTCCCACATCTGATAAAGAAGCTCACTCTTCTTTGCCGAGATTTCTTCTTCGGTGACTGCCTCGCCGTTTTCCAGCTTTTCCTGTATGTAATCGTCCAGTTTTTTCTGATAGTAATCCGTCAGCTCGCTGTAATTGTTCAAATCATAATCCGGATAAATCGCCAGCGCGAGTATCTCGCCGGTTTTGACGTCCATAATCATTCCGGAAACGGCGCCCTGCGGATTGTCGTCGATATACGCCTGCTTTAAGTACTTTTCGAGAATCGACTGGATATTGTAGTCGATCGTGGTGATTAAATTGTATCCGTCCTGCGGCTCGACGTAGCTTTCGTATTTGAACGGAAGCGCTTTTCCGGTTCCGTCTCTTCCTTTGATCGCCCGGCCGTCAACGCCCCGCAGATACTCGTCGTACGCTTTTTCGATGCCGGTAAGCCCGTTGTTGTCGGTACCGGTAAAACCGATCAGCTGGCTCGCAAGACTGCCGTAGTGGTAATACCGCTTTGTCGTTTCCTCAAGATTGATGATGCCGGTCTCGGTCAGATTGTTTTCTTTGATAAACGCTCTTATCTGTTCTTCCTCGACGTCGCTGATCTTCTTTTTGATAACCTGATACATCGAGTTTTTGTTTTCGGTGCATTTTTTGATGATGGTCTCTTTGTCAACGTTCAGGATTCGCGAAAGGCCGTCCGCGACCACCTCAAGCTGTTTGCTGTCTTTTATCTCGTTCGGTGCGACAAACACGTTGTAAACCGTCGCGCTAACGGCGAGCGGCTTCTGATTTCTGTCCAGAATGCTGCCTCTTTTCGCGCTGATGGTTACGTCAACCGTGTATTGCTCAAGCGCTTTGTTTTTATAGTTTTCGGCGTCAACCAGCTGAAGGCTGATTAGCCTGCCTATCAGAAAACAGAGCAGAGCGGTAATAAAGATTACCGTTATTTTTGCCCGCATGATGATGGTTCTGCCGGTCTTTTTGACCTTTTCCGTCGACTTCACCCCAGACAACCCTTTCCGATGCAAAATGCCGTTCTCTCTTATAGAAACAGCCTCTGAGTATTCATGGCGTTGCAGCGAGCCGATAAAAACCCAAAGGCGTCAGGTCGTTTACCTCATCCAATTTCAATAAACGCTTTTTTACTAAATATATTTATTCGTTCGGAAAAAAATTCCATCGAACTCGTTCAAAGCATACAACCGCAGGCTATTTTAGGAAGTTGTTGATCACTTCGCCGATGCCCGCGAGCAGGAAACCCAATCCGCCTTCGCCGTCGCCGTCGTCATACCGAATAACCTCGGTTTTATCGGAAGGCTGGAGATTGATGGTTTCGTAAGGCAGGGTTTCTTTTTTCACCATGCCTAATTTTTCCCTTGCATAATTCTCAATATATATCGGATCGTCTTTTTTGTCAAGCTTTACGCTCAAATCATGCTGCTGCTGTTTGAGCTCGGTAAGCATCTGTTCGCTTTTTGCGATCTCGCTGTTGTATTTGTCCAGCTCGGCATAATTCATCATCATGAATATAAACAGCGCGGTGATAATGACCGAGGTGAAGATAATCGAAATCGGAAAAGGAGCTTTTTCTTTTTTGCGGATCGTTATAACCTTCGGGCTTCTGACCGCGCGCATCGAAGCCGGATTGCGCGGACCCATTCCGACGACATTGCCAGTATTCTTCATTGTTTTTTTCTGAACCGGTCTGCCGGCGGCGCCGGAAACCGATTGATGTATTCCTATGCTGGTATTGTTCGCAGGCAAACCGCCGGCAGGGCCGCCTGCCTTTACAGAATTCCCGGTTTTTCGCATCGGAGCAACATTATTCGATCTTGCAGCGGGATTTTTCTTGCTGTTATTCCTGCGGTTCTCCATTTCTTTATACCCTTTCTTCGCGTATTTATCAATTCCTAAATTTTTAATTTTTCGGCGATTCTTAACTTCGCGCTGTGAGAACGGTTGTTCTCGGAAAGCTCTGTTTCGCTCGGCGTTACCGGCTTTTTGGTGATAATTCTTACGCTCGGTTTTTTGCCGCATACACAAATTGGAAAATCCTTCGGGCATGTGCAGGGGGAAGCCAAACGCGCAAACGTGTTCTTTACGATTCGGTCCTCAAGCGAATGGAAGGTGATGACCGCTATTCTTCCGCCCTCGTTTAAAAGGGATACGCCCTTCTCTATGGTTTGCTCCAAAATCTCAAGTTCTTTGTTGACCTCGATTCGAATCGCCTGAAAACTTCGCTTTGCCGGATGTCCGTCGTCGCGGTATTTCGCGGGGATCGCCGACGCGATGATGCCGGCGAGCTGCAGCGTCGTTTTGATCGGGCCGTTTTTTCTCTCCCGAACGATTCTCTCGGCGATCCGCTTTGCGAACCTTTCCTCTCCGTACTCAAAAAGGATTTTGGTCAGTTCCTCTTCCGAGTAGGCGTTCACCACTTCGTACGCGGTCAGCTTGTCCGTTTCGTCCATGCGCATATCCAGCGGCGCGTCAAAGCGGTAGGAAAATCCTCTTTCCGCGTTGTCCAGCTGGTAGGACGATACGCCGAGGTCCATCAGAATACCGTCCAGGCCGTGTACCTGCGCTTCCCGCGCAATCAAGTCGATGTCCGAGAAGTTGCGCTTGAACAGCAGGAGTCTGCTGTCCTGGATGCTCGTTCTGGCGTTCTCGATCGCGGCGCTGTCCCGGTCGATTGCGATGAGCCTGCCCTTTTCCGAGAGACGTTCCAGAATCCGTTTGGTATGCCCGCCGCCGCCCAGCGTGCAGTCGCAGTAAACGCCGTCGGGTTTGATATTCAGCCCTTCTACCGCTTCTTCCCGCATAACGGGATAATGTCTAAACTCCATATAATCAGAAATCCAATTCCTCTAATTCCTTAATAATGTCCTCATTGTTGATAAACTGCTGTTCCTTCTCCCACTCGGCTTCGCTCCAAATCTCGAGATGGGTGCGGTTTCCGACGATGACGACATCTTTTTCCAGCGACGCAAAATCGCGGTACATCTGCGAAAGAATAATTCTTCCCTGCGCGTCGAGCGTGCACTCATACGCGCCCGAATAGAAATAACGTCTGATTCTTCTCTCTTTGGCGACGGGGAGTTTTTCCAATCTTTCGGTAAACTCGTTCCACGCCTGCATCGGGTAGATGCATACGCATTTGTCCAGCCCTTTTGAGAGCATGAACTTCTCCCCTAATTCTTCGCGCAGTTTGACGGGAATAAACAGTCTGCCCTTGGCGTCTATGGTATGTTTATATTCGCCGTAGAACATCGTCATCCCGTCCTTTCATCGTATTTTCAGATTTGGCGGTTACTTAGATGTAGAATTTGGTAAAAAGATGGAAGATTATGGGATTTTATTCCCCTTATTACCACTTTCTCCCACCGCTTTTTTATTATAATTGCTTCGTTATGTTTTTGCAATAGCTTTTTTAATTTTTTTATAATTTTTTTTAGTCAATTGTGTGTTATTATGTCAATCTCGACATCAACACACAACTTATTGTGTTTTTGCAGGATTTTCACGCTGAAAACACAGATTTGGATAGCGATTATGTAAACAAACTTATGTTCGTTTTTCTGACAATGATTGTCATTTTTATACAATTTTCCCGTGACGAAAATCATACCTCATAATTTAACACAAAAAAACACGATTCTACATTCGACCTGCCATAAGCCGATTTCTTTCGATCTTCTATTTAAAAAATAAAGTATAAAAATCAAAATCGGCAGCGCAAAAGCAGCAAAAAAGAACTGCTTAAAACAGGTTCGCCGCCTTATTAAAAGCAGTTCTTTATCTGCGCTATTATATCTTTTGCTTTTTACGGTTCTATATTTCAACAGCCGCAAATTACATTATTACAAATTTTCAGCCGTTGTTCTCTATCCAATCGGCGACATCTTTCATTCGCAATCGGCGCGGCGTCGGATTTTTGCGCAAGCGCACGCTCCTTCCCCGAAAACGCAAATAAAAAAGCCATGGTATCCCATGGCTTTTTTTGCGGTCCTGAAAATCAAGAATATTATAGTTTTTACATTCTACTGATTTTTGATCGCAGCATAGCACTCGCTGCAATAAACCGGCCGGTCGTCCGACGGCTGGAACGGAACCTTTGCTTCTTTACCGCATTGTGCGCAAGTGGTAACATACAGTGTTTTCGCCGCGTTCTTCCGCTTGTCTCTGCAAGCCTTGCATCTTTGAGGCTCGTTCTGGAATCCGCGCGATGCGTAAAACTCCTGCTCTCCCGCTGTAAATACAAACTCGCTTCCGCATTCTTTGCAGGTCAGTGTCTTGTCTTCGTACATTTGCTCTTTTCTCCTTAGTATAAAGTTTACTGTATTTTTTACCCTCGGGCGGGCTTTCACCGCCATTTTTGCATCCGCAACGCTTTGGAAGTTAAGCTACAAAGGTAAATTATCAGGACGGTTTTAGGGTTTGTTTTAGTTTTTTCTTAATCCTGTACACGGCATTTCCGACGCTTTTCGGCTCCCGGTTCAGCTTTGACGCCATGTCGCTGTAAGACATACCGGATAGATACATCTCGAAAACATTCAACTCATAGGGAGAGAGAACCGAAAAAACCTTGTTATATAAAATGCCGACGCTTTCTCTGTCAATGATGTTGCTTTCCGGCGAACTTGTCATATCCGGAATCGTGTTGTCTGAAATATCGTCATACGAGAGAGTGCTGAAATTCTTGTTGTACTTCCGAACCGCGCTGATAATGCTGTTTTTGATGCATAACGAGGCGTAAGTGAGAAATGACGAAGACTTACTGTCATAGGTCCTGACTGCTTTGAGAAGTCCGATTAGACCTTCCTGAATAAAATCGTCCTTCTCAGATACCGGAAGATTCAGCTGTCTGACGTACCAGTCCAGCAAGCGCTGGTATTTTGCGGCAAGAAGCTCAAAGGCCCTTGCGTTTCCCTGTTTTGCGGAGTTTACCAAATCGTTTTCTGCCAGTTTTTCGTTGTTCAAATCCGTCATAACGTTATTATTTTCCTTAAAAAACAACAAAGGCACCGCCAAACAAGAAACTTTTAACAAAAACTATTATACATTGTTTTTTCTTAAAGTCAATAGCTTTATGAATTTTTTTGAAAAAAATTTTATACCAAATGTAAAAAAGCTTGCCGTTTTCCGGCAAGCTCCTGTCTATTAAGGGGTGATCGGGATAAACTTTGCGATTCTTCTGCGCATTTCCGGCAGCTTTTTCTCGATATCCTTCGCAAGCGCGACCTGGCATTTTGCCCTGATAAGATTATGTTTCGGTTTTCTGCACTTAAAATAGACGTCGCCGTTCAAATAATCCGTCAGGAAACGGGCTGCGAGTTCCAAAGTCATAATGATAACGCCGTCCGGGAGATTGTCGAATTCGGTTTTCGTAATCACGTCCGAAATCTGCGGGATAAACCCGCAGGCGAAACTCTCGTATTTATCCAGGTCCAGCGAAACCTTGGACAGTTCCTCCTCGTCCTCTTCGGCGGTGTTCGCCGCGAACCGTATGGCGTCGCCAAAATCGTGGGCGACATACCCCGGCATTACCGTGTCCAAATCAATTACCGCCAGCGGCGCGCCGGTGTCCTTGTCGAACATGACGTTGTTGCATTTTGTGTCGTTGTGCGTGACCCGCTGCGGCATTTCGCCCAACTCGTTCAGAATCCTGAACTTCGAGGCGTATTCTTCCCTGCTTTTCAGATATTCCAGTTCTTCGATGACCTCTTTTCGTCTTCCGTACGGGTCCCGCTCCGCCGCTTCGTACAGGTCCAAAAAACGCTTTTCGGTATTATGAAAATCAGGGATGGTCGTGTACAGCTTATCCGCCGGGAAGTCCAGCAAAAGTCGCTGGAAGGACCCGAACGCCTCGCCCGCTGATCTTAGAATTTGATTCGTCACCTGATTGTAGCTGGCGGAATTATATACATAGGATAACACGCGCCAGTTGTCGCCGTTTTCCGCTATGTAAAAATAGTGTCCCTTTTTATTTCTATATAATCTAAGAACCTTGCGCCGGATGTCGGTATCCCCGCGCTCTCTCAGCTTTTTCTCGATATGGGAAGTCACAAGCTGGATGTTGCTCGCGATTTGCAGGGGGTCTTTGAATACTTTGGTGTTTACTCTTTGAACGATGTACTGTTTTTCGCCTGTTTCGGTTTTCGTGTTAATGACATACGTATCGTTGATATTCCCGGATTTGATGATGTCGTAGCTTACGTATTCGCCCTTTAGCCCGAAATCTTCGCAGATTTTCCTGAACAGAGTATCCAAAACGGTATACCTCCAAAAATAATAAATAGCGGCGCAATAAAAGAGCCGAAAAGCTCTTTTTATTGCTTTTGGATATAGTCTATAAAGTAATGCGGGTCCTCGGCATACTTTTTTCCTGCTTTGAGCCACATTGCCCGCGCGTCTATTAAATGGCAATAAGCCCTTAGAACATAGCCCGTTTTTAGCTCTGTTCCTGCTTCGAGCAGACCTTCCAGCCTGTCGTAACGCTGCGCGACGCCGGCAAAATTATGCGCGCGGCAGTAATGAACAAAGAGGTTTCCCTCCCTGTCCTTCATTTGGTATTTGTATGTATCGCCAAATAAATAGTCCGGTTCGTACAGTTCCTCAACCGCGTGCATCGAGGTGTTCGGGCGCATGCCGCAGCCGAGAAACAGAATCTTTCCGCCAAGCTCTTTGACTCTTGCGAACGGCGAGTTCGCGCCGCAGGGCGTCGTATCCAGAATATGACCGGAAGTGACATACTCGGCATGTTTCCCAAGTGCACAGCATGAGTGCGTAGGGCATAAGCTTCTGATTACGCCCTTCACCTTTGTCCGAAAATATTCCGGTATTGCGCCCACGTTCGACGGCGTATTGTAGTAATCAAAATACGGATTGTTTTTATTGCAATGCAAATAGCTTAAAGCTGGGAACACGACGGTTCCTTCTTCGCCCACCGCGCGGGTGAGCGCGTCGATGACCTGCTGCGGAGAGACCGGCTCGCCGAGCGACTTCAGCGACGAATGGATTAGAACCGTGTCGCCTTCCGTAATCCCCAGTTCTTTAAGCTGCGCTGCTATTTGCTCGATCATGTCCATTAAATATCTGCTTTCCCGATCCTTCCCGCGGTTTTCCCGCGGGAATTACGAAAATTTATTAAGAACATTATATTTTAATCGGACGATAATGTCAACCGTTTAAACAATTTTTATATACTTCAATTTTATTTTTGTTTGCGATAAATAATCAGATTCTTCAATAACCAGGCCGATGAACCGGACAATAATCATTATATGCCGGAACGAATCTGTCGGATAAATTCGAAGCTTGTATGCTCGTCCTTTTAAACCGCTCGAAAGCTATTATAACGGGATGAAATGGCATTTTTTGTCACATCCTGCATTTTTATACATATTTTTTTATTGTTTTATTAAACTGTTATACACTTTCAAGTATTCTTCCGCGGTTCTTTTGCGTATAAAATCCTGCCGGACAATCTTTTTCACAAGCGAATTCCACGCTTCTTTGTTTTGATACCGCGCGCTCGCTTGTCGAATCGCGCCGAGCAGGTTCCAGACGCTGTACGGCGAAAAAGAAAAACCGTGTCCATCCCCTTCGGACCCGTACAGCGGAACAGCGCCATACTCCGCCGCCGGAAAACTTACCGCTCCGAATATCCCGCCGTCGTCCGGCAGCAGGGTCATGTCGGCGCCCGCGGAAACGAAACGCGCGAGCGTCCGGTCAAACGAAATGACCGCTTTCGCTTTCCGCGGATGGCGGGCGGCCAGATTTTGAAAGAATTTTTCGAAGTATGCGTCGCCCTTTCCCAAAACTACAAGCTGAACATCCTCTTTGAGTATTTCCTCCGCCGCAAGCGCCAGCGTGTCCAGTTTTTTCCGGTCCGAAAACCGCGTCATCACCGCTATCAGCGGAACGTCCGGTTTTTCGGGCAGCCCCGTCCGCTTTTGCAGTTCGGACTTATAACGCTCTTTTTCCGCCGCGATCTTCATAAAAAGCCCGCTGTTTTCAAATTCTCGGTCAAACTCGCCGATTTCAAACAGCTTATACCGGTATTGTTCTAAAAACGCGCGCAGTTCCTTAGAAAAGTCGAGCATGGTTAATGCCGGACCGACCGCGACCGCGTCTGCGGATTCGACCGCGCTTTTTAATCGGTTTATGTTCCCGCTTGGTTCGCCGGCTTCAGACAGGCGGCTCAATGTGAAAACGCGCCGTATGCCGGCATACCTGCCGTCGCGGCCGGCTTTTTCTTTTATATAAATTACGCTCGCAGCCGCCGGCAGGTCCAGCGCGTGCAGAACATCGGGAAAAAAGTTTAGCGCCGGCATCGCTTCCGGTACTGCTTTGCAAAAAAACGATGCATGCGGAAAACTCCGGCAGTCCGCAAAATAGCAGGCCGCGCCGTTGTATTCGCAAGAGTAAACCGCGATGTTTTCGTTTTCCATAGAAAACTGCGCCGCGAAGGCAAGCCGCTCACCCAACCGCTCCATTCCGGCGTCCAGCGGCAGAATGACGCGTACGTCCAGATTTTGGTCGCGCCGCTTCAGCGCGGCGGCAAGGCCGCTTACTTCAAGGACGATTCTTTCGGCGGACGCATTTGGGTTTTCGTTGGCGGCAAAAAGTATCTTTCTCATTTGCCCATTCCTTTCCGAAACGGTAAAGCGAAAACACAATATGAGTATAACCCGTCTTATAAGAACAATACGCAAAAAGAACCCGCGTTCCGCCGACAAAAAAAGAGCGGTTTTCTCCGCGCATATCGCCTAAGAAAACCGCCTCGTTCCGCAATGTTTGCTTTGTGTTCTATTCTTCCGCAAATTCGCCTTCAAAACCGCTCTCGGTATAAGCGTAAACAGTCTTATAATCCTCTTTTTGCGTTAAAAACGAAAGTTTTCCGCCGCTGACCGCGCCGATGAAGGCGAAAGTGATGCCCAAAAGCAGAAGCAGCGCGATTCCCTGTATGATTCTGTCGGTCACCTTTCTTGTCAGTTTCATTCCGCTAACCTCAAATCTGTTTTCATTATAAAAATAATAGCATTTTTCAGAAATCCGGTCAAGTGTTATTTATTTGTAAAAGACATGATTCGCATAGTATCGACTTTTTTCGACTTCAACATATGATATTATTATAGTTGAGGTGGTTATGTTGAAAAAGATTTTCATATGTATCCTGATTATTTTTTTAATACTTCCCTCATGTCAAAAGAAAGAATATAAAAAATACGACTACATATTCGCAAGAATCAATTCTGTTCTCATAAAAATCGACGTGCAGACAGGAAGAGCGACGCCGCTGTGCCAAGACCCGCTTTGCGACCATCAAAACAAGAGCTGTCCATTCTACAATACCGGTTCGCCTGTACCTTCCGAGAACAACAGCGGCGTATATTATATTTACCGTATATCTGACCCTGATTTAGAAATCACAACAGACTATCTAAAATACTACGATTTAACAACCGAAAGGCCGAAGTGTGTTACGAGACAACCAACTCCATACACGACCTCTTCCGCGCAGATAACTGCTTGATTTTTTTAGAATTTTTTATAAAAGACAAAATCAAACGAACCGGAGAAATCAATATTCTTCGTTATGATTTTAAAAGCAAAAAAGTTGAGAAGATAAACAGCGAACCGTTAGATGGCAATCTAATGCTTCTGAGTGTCTATAAAGACCGTCTTTTATGGGCGACAAAAGGTTTATCTAACATTTATACAACAACATTTGATTATAAAGATTTCAATTATGATGTCGACTCGTTTTTTGCGGACGAGTATAAAGCAAAAGACACTTATATTACATTTGAGCTTGACGAGCCCGGAACACAGACCATGACGCTATATAAAATAAGCGGAGATAAAAAAGAGGAAATATGCAAAAATGTTTCTTTCTTTATGGAATATGCCGATCATACGATTTATGAATTAGCATTGGATAATCGAGTATTAATCGGCAAAGACGCAAATATACCTGATATGCGTTATTATAAATTTGTCGAGAATAGAGTTTATTACATTAATAATGACGGAACCGACAATAAAGTATTATGCGATTTCGGTGAACATTATTTTACCGGCATCGAGAAGCTTGCGAATTATGACTGTTATTATAATGAATATCAGCTTGTCCGTTTCTATGATTACAAATTCATTCCGAAGGCAAAATCACAAGCCAAGAAACAAAATACGCAGTGCTGAACACGAAAACCGGCGAGTATAAATTCGTAGAATTTTGATTTTTTGCATAGAACTGTCAACAACAAACGGTTTAACAAGTTCATCGGGAATTTTTTACAAAATCTATTTACAAAGCAAAATAATTGTGATATAGTAATTATTGCGCATCTTACAATATACGGTTAAAATCGTATTTTATGGGATGTCGGGTAATGCTCAGTTGCGGGGTTTCACCTGCCCCCTGCTTGGTTTTACCGGTAAACAACAGTATGGAGGTGAACAAACGATGCTTTTAAAGGAAGAGAAGCAGAAAATCATTAAAGAGTACGCTGTACATGAGAACGACACAGGTTCTCCCGAGGTTCAGATTGCGATTCTTACCAAAAGAATCAATCAGCTCACCGAGCACTTAAAGAAGAACCCGAAGGACAATCATTCACGTAGAGGTCTTTTTATGATGGTCGGAAAAAGAAGAAAATTCCTGAACTATCTTATGAAGAACGATATTAACCGCTATCGTGAAATTATCGAACGTTTGGAAATCAGAAAGTAAACAAACGCTTGGGCGGGAAAAATACCCGCCCTTTTCATTAAAAATTTCGGTTTTTAAAAAACTGTTTTTTGGTTATCATACTTTTAAGTAACGGGAAGCACAGGGGGTTTAGCCACTAAAAAATAATTTTATGAAAAAGCATAAAATTATTTTTTAGGTGTTAAACCACATTACCTGTACTTCCTTGTGAAAATAGCCAAAAAATAGTTTTACACTCATTTTTGGAAAGGAAGAAAAAGATGTTTGAGCAGTACAAGGTTTACAGGTATGAACTTGCCGGCAGACCGCTTGTAATCGAAACCGGCAAAATGGCGCAGCTTTCAAACGGTTCCTGCCTGGTTCGTTACGGCGACACCGCAGTTCTCGCAAACGCAACCGCGTCCGCTGCGCCCAGAGAGGGCATTGATTTTCTGCCGCTCTCGGTTGACTATGAAGAAAAACTCTACGCCGCGGGAAAAATTCCGGGCAGCTGGAACCGCCGCGAGGGACGTCCGTCCGACAAGGCGATCATTACTTCCCGCATGATCGACAGACCGATCCGTCCGCTTTTCCCGAAAGATTTGCGCAACGACATTGTGATTTCCGTCATGGTAATGTCCGTTGACCCGGATTGTTCGCCCGAAATCGCGGGATTAATCGGCGCGTCCACCGCGCTATCCATATCCGACATTCCGTGGAACGGACCCATCGGCGGCTTGTTTGTCGGACTGGTTGACGGCGAAATCGTCATCAACCCCAACGCCGAACAGCGTGAAAAGAGCGAGCTTGAGCTTACCGTTGCCGCGACCAAAGAAAAGGTTGTCATGATCGAGGCGGGCGCGAAGGAAGTTCCCGAAGACATTATGTTCAACGCCATTATGAAGGCGCATGAGGAGATCAAGCCGCTGATCGACTTTATCAGCAGCATCCAGGCCGAAATCGGCAAGCCTAAGTTCGAGTATCCTTCCTGCGATATCGACCCGGTTATGTACGAGAAAATCGCGGATATGGTTGCCGAAGAGATTAAGGAAGCGCTGTTTACCGACGATAAACGCATCCGCGACGAACGACTGAAGCCCATTTACGATAAAGTTTACGAAGCACTCGCAGAAGAATATCCGGACCAGAAGCCGATGATGAACGAGTGCTTATATAAACTTCAGAAGCAGATTGTCCGCCGCTGGCTTTTAGACGAGCAGAAGCGCGTTGACGGCAGAAGAATGGACGAAATCCGCCCGCTCGCCGCGGAGGTCGGACTGCTTCCGAGAGTGCACGGCTCCGGCATGTTCACCAGAGGTCAGACACAGGTTGTCACGACCTGCACGCTTGCGCCTTTAAGAGAAGCGCAGATGCTGGACGGCATCGACGACGAAGACACCAAGCGTTATATGCACCACTACAATATGCCCGGCTACTCTACCGGCGAGGCAAAAGCCGCCCGCAGCCCGGGACGCCGCGAGATTGGTCACGGCGCGCTCGCGGAACGCGCGCTGGAACCGGTTCTCCCCTCCGTAGAAGAGTTCCCGTACGCGATCCGCTGCGTTTCGGAGGTTATCTCCTCCAACGGCTCGACCAGCCAGGCTTCCGTCTGCGGCTCGACGCTCGCGCTGATGGACGCCGGCGTGCCGATTAAGGCGCCCGTCGCCGGTATCTCCTGCGGTCTGATTACCGAAGGCGACCGCTGGATGACCATTATGGATATTCAGGGCCTTGAGGACTTCTTCGGCGATATGGACTTCAAAGTCGCCGGAACCAAGAACGGCATTACCGCGATTCAGATGGACTTAAAGATCGACGGTCTTACTCCCGAAATCATCAAGGCGGCGTTTGAAACCACCAGAGAGGGCAGACTGTTTATTCTTGACACAGTGATGCTTCCCTGCATCTCGGCGCCGAGACCGGATGTTTCCAAGTACGCGCCCAAGATGATCTCGACCAAGATCGACGTTGACAAGATCCGCGACGTTATCGGCAGCGGCGGAAAGGTTATCCAGAAGATTTGCTCCGATACCGGCGCCAAGATAGACATCGAGGACGACGGAAGCGTATTCATCGCGGCCGTCGATAAGGAAGCGGGCTACAAAGCGCTCCAGATGATCGAAGCGATTGTAAAAGACCCGGAGCCGGGCACCGTGTTCGTCGGAAAAGTAACCCGTATTATGAACTTCGGCGCGTTTGTAGAAATCGCTCCCGGCAAAGAAGGTCTGGTCCACATTTCGCAGCTTGACAAGAAGCGCGTCGCAAAGGTTGAGGACGTCGTCAGCGTCGGCGACGAGATCAAGGTTCTTGTAACCGAAATCGACGACAAGGGCAGAATCAACCTTTCAAGAAAAGATGCGTTAAATCTGGTCGACGATAAAAAATAAATAAAAAAATGCGTATAACGCGGTCTGCGTTATACGCTTTTTATATTTTGCTATATCGAGCGCTCCCGAAAGAACACGCCCGAAGCAATACTGACTAAGCTATGTATCCGGCAACCGGAATTTGGCTGCACTGCTGTTTTAGTGCCGAAACAAACACTTTGTTTTGCATTCAGCCGCCTTTCCATTCAATGTGACAAAGTCCGGCAACCCACTTTAGTATAAAGCCATAAACGATTAACAATATGATCGCTGTAGCAATCTTAGCTGCAACGATCAGCCAAGTACGATCTTTAATTTTTCTCTGAAAGTGCTCAAACAAAAGCGAACCCCCCGCGAACATAATCAAAGCTGAAATCGTAAAAATGATATTTTTTACATTCATAAACAATACCCTATTTAATTATAATCCCAACCATCTGAAAGCCGAATGCCGTCTTTCATTGCTCTAATTACAAGCTGTAAGTGCACCTGTCAACGCTCCGGCGTCAAACGCAATTCCAATACTTCCCCGCGGCAGAATAACCCTGTCTCGGGCGGTCTTATAAGCCGAAACGATAGGGTTCGTACGGCGATTCTTCCAGTACTCTCGAGCCTATAAAAGCCCATTCTCCGTCCTTTTCCTGCATTTCGCACTCTACCTTGTGCGATTTTATCAGTTCGGACGGGTCCGCGTAATACTGAATCGTCACAAACGTTTTCTCGTTTTCTTTTCGCTCGCCGACAAAACTATACCGCCAAACGATAGCGCCGTGTCCCATAAGCCTGTATTTTCCGTCGACGAGCATTGTGACGCTTTCGTACGGCTGAAAGTTCTTAATCGCGACAATTCCAGCGCGTACTGCTGCAGTTCCTCGAGCGTCAAGTCGCCGTACTGCCACAACAGGTAATAGGTTATATAATACCTGTATCTCGTTTGCTCGTCTTTACTCAGCGAACTGTAATTTCTGTATAGATAATCGCCGCTTACCATCAGCCATTTCTCCAGGGTCTTCTGCGGTTCCGTATGATTTTGCGTCCTGGCCGGCGTCATCTCCCACGTATCAGCCCCTTGCCCGACGTAATAGCTGTACTCTCCCGGCGGAAGCGTATCCAGTTCGCTCGACAGCACGGTGAACTTAAAAACCAGCCCGGACGAGTTGCCTTCAAAACTTGAAATGGAGTATTTTCCGAACTCCAACGTCTTTAATTCGTCGTATATCCCCGTTTCAAGATTGCATAACTGCTCCAGCGTCTCGGTGTCTTTGGACAGAAAAGCGCGGATAAACTGCTCCTCGCCGCTGTTTTTTTCCAGTCCGAGCTTTTCAAAGTCGTTGATGTCGAATATGATTTTAATCAGTTCGTTCGACGTGTCGGCAAGACTGTTTTCCGGGGCGCTGGATTCGACGGACGGCGCCGATTCTTCGGAAGTCTCCTGCGACGGCGTATCGTTTGCTGTCCCTGCTGCGGAGGTACGCGAACCCGTATCCCGCGCGTCTTCGTTGCAGGAAATCAGTATTGCTGCGCAGAGAATGAACGCTAAAATACAGCAGATAATTTTTTCACTGTAATTCAGGTCCTTTCGGGTTTTTTAGTATTATAATCCTTCAATATACGGTTCATACGAAGATTCTTCTATATTGAATGCTATAATAAAAGTGGTAAAAATCGGCAAAATTGTTTCAGGCAAAAATCTTTTCAATTAAACATATTAACCTTCCGCAAATCGATAAAAAACGAATTATATATTGACTTTTCAGGCATACTGCATTAAAATTAAGTATTAAATGATCACTCGGAGGGGCTTCCTACATGAAGCGTGTTTTTCTTGTCGTGCTGGACAGTCTCGGCATAGGCGCACTGCCGGACGCTTCGGAGTTCGGCGACGCGGGCTGCCATACGCTCCGGTCGCTTACGACGTCCAAAGCGCTGTCTATCCCCACCCTGACCAAAATGGGCATCTTCAATATCCAAACGGCGGGACTGACGCAGTACGCATACACAGGAACCCCGATCGCGAACTACGGCGCGATGGCGGAGCGAAGCAAAGGCAAGGACACCACCATCGGGCACTGGGAAATCGCGGGCATTATCTCGCCCAAACCTTTGCCCACCTATCCGAACGGGTTCCCGGCGGAAGTCATCAAAGCCTTCTGCGAACAGACGGGAAAAGAAATCCTTTGCAACAAGCCCTACTCCGGCACTGAAGTGATAAAGGATTACGGCGACGAGCATATCCGGACCGGAAAGCTGATCGTCTATACATCGGCGGACAGCGTTTTCCAAATCGCCGCGCACGAGAGAATTGTTTCCCGCGAGGAATTGTATCATTACTGCAGGATTGCCAGAAAAATCCTGCAGGGCGAGCACGCCGTCGGCAGAGTTATCGCGCGGCCCTTTACGGATAAGGACGGCGTATATGTCCGCACGAACGGCAGACACGACTTTTCGCTCGAGCCTTACGGCGAAACCATGCTGGACATCCTCAAAGAAAACGGAAAAGAAGTCATCTCAATCGGTAAAATCAACGATATTTTCGCTTCGCGCGGGATTACCGAATCCAACCCGACCGCGAACAACAGCGAAGGCGAAGCGCTCCTGCTGAAAACGGCGGAACGCGACTTCAACGGGCTGTGTTTTGCCAATCTTGTCGATTTTGACATGGTTTACGGTCACCGCAGGAACATTGACGGCTATGCCGCGGCTCTTACCAGTTTTGATAAAACCCTTTCTTTATTGCTCGAAAAGCTGGATACAGACGACATGCTGATGATTACCGCCGACCACGGCTGCGATCCGGGCTTTACCGGCACAGACCACACGCGCGAGTATGTTCCCCTGCTGGTGTACGGCAAGGGGCTGAAGCGCGGCGTCGATCTCGGCGTAAGAAGCACTTTTGCCGACGTTGCGGCGGCGGTGACGCAGTCTCTTGGCGTAAGACAGGCGGGTACAGGCTTAAGTTTCCTTGGCGACGTAATAAATTAAAAAAGGATGATTTGCTGTGTTGAGAATGTACGACTTAATCCAGAAAAAACAGAACGGATATGCGCTCAGCGAAGAAGAACTCACCTTTTTTGTCAAGGGAGTAACCGACGGTTCCATTCCGGATTATCAGATTTCGGCGCTGCTGATGGCGATTTTCTTCAAAGGCTTGACAGAAGAGGAAACCACCGTCTTTACCGAATGTCTGGTGGACAGCGGAGAAAGAGCCGACCTTTCCGCCATTAAAGGCAAAAAAGTGGACAAGCACAGCACCGGCGGCGTCGGCGACAAGACCTCTTTGATTGTCGCTCCGATGGTCGCGGCTACCAATATGGGGGTTTATGTCGCCAAAATGTCCGGCAGAGGGCTCGGGCATACCGGCGGAACCATCGACAAGCTGGAATCCATTCCCGGCGTAAACACCAATCAATCCCGCGAAGACTTTTTAAGAATCGTAAACGAAATCGGGCTCTGCATCGGTCAGAGCAGCTGTTTTGCGCCCGCGGACAAGAAACTGTACGCGCTGCGCGACGTTACCGCGACGGTAAACTGCCTGCCGTTGATCGCTTCGAGCGTGATGAGCAAGAAGCTCGCCGCCGGCAGTGACTGCATCGTTCTGGACGTCAAGTGCGGCAGCGGCGCCTTTGTAAAAACCGTCAAGGAAGCGACCGAGCTTGCCGATTTGATGGTCAAAATCGGAACCAGAGCGGGCAAGAAAACCGTCGCGCTGATTACCAACATGGACGTTCCGCTGGGCAGAAACGTCGGAAACAGCCTCGAAGTCATCGAAGCCATCGACGTCCTTGACGGACAGGGGGACAAGGACCTTACCGAGCTCTGCATTACGCTTGCGGCGAATATGCTATATATCGCGAACGCGGCGGACTACGACGAGTGCGTCAGAGCGGTTACCAAAACCCTGCACGACGGCAGCGCGAAAAAGAAGCTGGCCGACCTTGTCGCCGCGCTCGGCGGGAACAGCGACTACATATACAACCCGTCCCTTTTCAAGGAAAGCAAAATTTCGGCGATTATCGCGGCAGACCGAAGCGGGTATATCTATAAAATGGACACCGAGCTGATCGGCGTCGCCGCCGTGGTATTGGGCGCCGGCCGCATGACCAAAGAATCCCCGATCGACCACAGAGCCGGCATCACCTTCCACCATACGGTCGGTGATTATGTAAACGAGGGCGAAGCGATCGCGACCATATACACAAGCAATATCAGCAAAGCGCAGAACGGCATGGAGCTGATATTCAACGCTGTAAAAATCAGCGATAAAAAACCGGAACCGAAAAAGTTAATATATAAAACGATCGGCGGCAAGTTTTAAATCCTTTGCCGCGAAAGGATAGATATATATAAACATGAAATCCGACATCGAAATTGCGAACGAAGCCGAACTGAAACCGATTCAGGAAATCGCGCAAAAACTCGGCGTTTTGGACGAAGAGCTTGAGCTGTACGGGAAATACAAAGCAAAAATCAACCTGTCGATTCATAAAAGACTGCAAAGCAAAAAAGACGGCAAACTGATTCTCGTCACCGCAATATCCCCCACCCCCGCCGGCGAGGGCAAAACCACCACCACCATCGGGCTGGGTCAGGCGATGGCGAAAATCGGGAAGAACGCGATTATCGCTTTGCGCGAGCCGTCGCTCGGACCCGTATTCGGCGTCAAGGGCGGCGCGGCGGGCGGCGGATATTCGCAGGTTCTGCCGATGGACGAAATCAACCTCCACTTCACCGGCGATTTTCACGCGGTCACCAGCGCGAACAATCTTCTCTGCGCGATGATCGACAACCATATTCTGCAGGGCAACGCGCTCGGCATCAACCCGAAGCGGGTTGTTTTCTCGCGCTGTCTGGACATGAACGACCGCGCTCTGCGCGGCACCGTCATCGGCTTGGGCGGCAAGATGGACGGCGTTGTCCGCGAAGAACGCTTTATGATTACCGTCGCGAGCGAGATTATGGCGATACTCTGCCTCGCAGAGTCGATTTCCGACCTGAAGGAAAAGCTGGGCAATATTCTTGTCGCTTACACATACGACGAAAAACCGGTATACTGCCGGGATTTGAACGCGCAGGGCGCGATGTGCGCGCTTTTGAAGGACGCGATAAAACCCAATTTAGTGCAGACCACGGAGAACACCCCCTGCATCATCCACGGCGGACCTTTCGCCAATATTGCGCACGGCTGCAACTCGATACTGGCGACCAAAACGGCTTTAAAACTTGCCGATTACTGCATTACCGAGGCCGGTTTCGGCGCGGACCTGGGCGCGGAGAAGTTTTTGGACATCAAATGCCGCAAAGCGTCCCTTTCGCCGAGCGCGGTCGTGCTGGTCGCGACCGTACGCGCGCTCAAATACAACGGCGGCGTCAGCAAGGAGAACCTGAACGTAGAGAATCTGGAAGCGCTGAAGCAGGGCAGCTCGAACCTGAAAGCGCATATCGAAAACCTCAAAAACTACGGCCTGCCCATTGTCGTCGCCATCAACCACTTCTACGCGGACACCGAGCGGGAAATCGAATGGCTCAAGCGTTTCTGCGCCGATTTGGGCGTAGAAGCGGTGGTATCCAAAGCGTTCGCGGAGGGCGGAAGCGGCGCCGTCGAGCTTGCAGAAGCGGTCTGCAGGGCCTGCGAGCAGGAATCGCAGCTTAAACTTTTGTATCCGGACGATTACGCGCTGACGCAGAAAATCGAAACGCTGGCGAAAACCATTTACCGCGCGGACGGCATCGATTACGCGCCGGCGGCTTTGAGCGCGATTCAGGAAATTGAGGCAATGGGCTACGGAAAACTGCCGGTCTGCGTCGCAAAAACGCAGTATTCGCTCTCCGACGACCCGAAACGGCTGGGCTGTCCGTCCGGCTACCGGATGAACGTGCGCGAGGTCAGGGTCTCTGCCGGCGCCGGATTTGTGGTCGTGCTTGCGGGCGCCATTATGACGATGCCCGGGCTTCCCAAAAAACCGGCGGCCGAAAGCATCGACGTCGACGAGAACGGCGTCATTACCGGTCTGTTTTAAGATAATCATTCGTGAATTTTATTACATAAATTCGTTCGCTCGCCCGTCTCCGTCCGCGGCGGTTTCTTGCTGCCTTCGCGCGGGCGGCACGCCTTTTTAGGCGTTTTTCGGTCGATAAAATCCGCCCGAAAAATAGATTAAACAGAAAAAGAAAGGCTTTTTATGAAAGAATACGTTTCAAAATGCCTTGCCGATACCGAAAGAATAGCTTCCGAAATAGCCGGACATCTTAAAAAAGGCTCTTTCCTCGCTTTGTACGGCGAAATGGGCGCGGGCAAAACCGCTTTTGTCAGAGGGCTGGTCAAAGCGCTGATTCCGGAATGTCTGGACCTTGTGCACTCCCCCACGTTCGCCATTGTCAACGAGTACGCAGGCAGAGAGCTGACGATTTACCACTTTGATCTGTACCGCATTAAAAACGAGGAAGACCTGTACTCGACAGGCTTTTATGATTACCCCGACGACTGCATCATCGTTACCGAATGGAGCGAGCTGTTTGAAAACGCCATCCCGAAGAACGCGGTCCGGGTGAAAATAGAAATCATCAACGATACTGAAAGAAGGATTACGCTTTGCTGATTTTAGGAATGGACACAACCGCCGTAACCGCTTCGGTTGCGGTCGTAGAAATAGACGAAAAAGTACGGACATACAGCCTTTTTTCAGTTAAAAACCGGCTTACGCACAGCGAAACGCTGATGCCCATGGTCAAGCAGGCGCTGGACCTGTACGGCGCGAAGCCTTCGGACCTGAACCTGATTGCGGTCAGCGTCGGGCCGGGCTCGTTCACCGGCGTGCGCATCGGCGTCGCAACCGTGAAGGGTTTGGCGTTCGGACTGGGGAAAGAGATGCCCTGCGCCGCTGTTTCGACGCTGGAAGCGCTGGCGGAAAACCTCTCGCAGCAGGGAGGCATCGTCTGCCCGGTCATGGACGCGCGCAGAAGCCAGTTTTACAACGCGCTGTTTCAAGACAGACAGCGGCTGCGCAAAGACAGGCTGATTCGCGCGGAGGAACTCAAAGAAGAACTGTTGTCGTTCGGCGGGCCGGTCACGCTCTGCGGCGACGGCGCGGACCTGTTTTACGCGCTGTGCGGCGAACTGCCGAATATCAAACTCGCTTCCGCGGCGTCGAAAGACCAGAACGCGCTTTCCGTCGCCGTCTGCGGTTACAGAGCGTTTAAAGAGAACCGGCTTCTGACCGCGAAAGAACTAAAACCGGTTTACCTGCGCGCGTCGCAGGCGGAACGAGAGAAGTTTGGGATTGAATAGGCAGGGAGTAAGAGGTAAAAGGTAAGAAGTAAGAAGAAAGTAATAGGTAAGAAGTAAGAGGTAAAAGGTAAGAAGTAAGAAGAAAGTAATAGGTAAGAAGTAAGAGGTAAAAGGTAAGAAGTAAGAGGTAAAAAAGTAATAGGTAAAAAGAAAGAAGTAAGAGATAAAAAGGAGAGTTGTTATGATAGCGTTAGGCTGCGACCACGGCGGCTTTGAAATAAAAGAAGCCATTAAAAAACATCTTCAGGAGAAAAACATTCCGTTTATTGATTTCGGCGCCCACTCGACGGACTCGGTCGATTACCCGGACTACGCGCATTTGGTATGCGAATCCATCCAGAAAGGCGAGAGCGAGTTCGGTATCCTCTGCTGCGGAACAGGAATCGGCATGTCCATCGCCGCGAACAAGCACAAGGGAATCCGCGCGGCCGTGCTGTCAGACGAGTTCTCCGCCGAGATGACCCGCCGGCACAACAACGCGAACGTCTTATGCTTAGGCGGCAGAGTTATTAACGAGGAAAAAGCGGTAAAACTTGCCGACATTTTCCTTTCCACCCCGTTTGAGGGCGGCCGGCACGAAAGACGTGTTGAAAAACTAAACGCGCTTGACAAATACATCGAACAGGAGTAAAAGCATGAAATCCGTTATCACTGTCACAGGCAAGGACAATGTCGGCATCATCGCGAAAGTTTCCGCCTGCTGCGCAAAGTACGGCGCGAACATCTTAGACATTTCGCAGACCGTCCTGCAGGATTATTTCGCGATGATTATGCTGGTCGACGTCAGCAAGCTGTCGATCGGGTTCAGCGCATTCGTGGACGAGCTGGACGCGCTCGGCGCGGAAAACAACCTCAAGATTCATACCATGCATGAGGATATTTTCAACTCCATGCACAAAATATAAAAAAACAGGAAGCCGAAGCATGCTGAACACACAAGACATACTCGAAACCATCGAAATGATAGAAACCGACCATCTTGACATCCGCACGATTACGATGGGCATTTCCCTGCTCGACTGTTCGTCGTCGGACGGGAACGTCTTCTGCAAAAAGATTTACGATAAAATCACCAAAAAAGCGGAAAACCTTGTCAAGGTCGGCGAAGAAATCGAAAAACAATACGGAATTCCGATTATTAATAAACGAATAGCGGTCACGCCCATTTCGATCGCGGGCGGCAGCCTGAAATACGACGACTTTATCAAAGCCGCGAAAACGCTTGACAAAGCCGCCGAAGCGACCGGCGTCAACTTTATCGGCGGTTATTCGGCGCTGGTACAGAAAGGCTCGACCCCCGCCGAGGACTCGCTGATCGATTCCATTCCGGAAGCGATCGCGTCCACCAAGGCGGTCTGCTCATCGGTCAACGTCGCGACCACGAAAGCGGGCATCAACATGGACGCCGTCGCGAAAATGGGTCATGTGATTAAAAAGACCGCCTATCTGACCCGCGAGCAGGACTCCTTCGGCGCGGCGAAAATCGTCGTGTTCGCGAACGCGCCGGACGACAACCCCTTCATGGCAGGCGCTTTCCACGGCGTCGGCGAAGGGGATACAGTCATCAACGTCGGCGTTTCCGGACCGGGCGTCGTCCGCAGCGCGCTCGCAAAAGCGAAGGGCGCCAACCTTGCCGAAGTCGCTGAAATCATCAAGCGGACCGCTTTCAAAATCACGCGCGTCGGCCAGCTGGTCGCAAGAGAAGCCAGCCAGCGCCTGAACGTCCCGTTCGGCATCGTCGATCTCTCGCTCGCGCCCACGCCCGCCATCGGCGATTCGGTCGCGCGCATTTTGGAGGAAATGGGCCTTGAATGCTGCGGCGCATACGGCACCACCGCCGCGCTCGCGCTATTAAACGACGCGGTGAAGAAGGGCGGCGTCATGGCCTCTTCGCAGGTCGGCGGACTTTCCGGCGCGTTCATACCGGTTTCCGAGGACGAGGGCATGATTCACGCCGCGGACTGCGGCTGCCTGACGCTCGAGAAGCTCGAAGCGATGACCGCCGTCTGCTCGGTCGGTCTGGACATGATCGCAATTCCCGGCGACACGGATGCGGACATTATTTCCGCCATGATTGCGGACGAGATTTCCATCGGCGTGGTCAACTTCAAGACCACCGCGGTGCGCGTCATTCCCGCGTACGGCAAAACCGTCGGCGATAAAATCAGTTTCGGCGGACTCTGGGGCGAAGCGCCCATTATGAAAATCAATACCGCCTCACCCTCGGTCTTTATCAAACGAGGCGGACGCATCCCCGCTCCGATTCAGTCGCTCAAAAATTAGGGCAAGTAAAAAAGGCAGCACCGGAGAATCCAATGCTGCCTTGATTTTTGCGCTGCGGTTACGGAATATAATCTATGTTCGCCTTCCTTGCCTGCGCGTGCTGAAAGCGGCGGTCGATCGTATAGAGTTTGCCGTCCTTTACAAAGCGCGCGCCGGTCTGTTTAAAATGGAAGGGCACGCCGGCGGCGACGCACTGGCTGCGGATATCCAAAACCCAGTCGAAATTGCAGATCCGCGCCCGACTTCCCGATTCCCCGCCGACCGTCACGCCCTCTATCCGGCTGTTCAAATAGGGCGACAGGTCAATGGCTGACAAGAGCGGCTCGCAGATAATCTGCTTATGCTTGATCGGAAGACTAAGGAAGAACGGCAGCCGCTCGTCCGCGCGCCGCTGGTTCTCGCAGGTGACGCAGATAATGACGTTCTCGTATCCGTCCTTCCAGTCGTCCGGCAGCGACACATAAAAGCGTTTGATGCGCTTCGTGATCATCAGAAAGTCAAGGTCGCTGCGCTCGCGGATCATCGCCCACGCTTCTTTGCGCCACTCGTCGGCGCTTTCGATAAAGAAGTCGGAAGAAAAGCAGGTGTAAACGACACCGCTTCCCTGCAGTTTGTATTCACCGTTCCGCTTTCTTCTGACCGGCAAATCGAAATCCTTGTTTTTCCTTACTTCCGAGGCGTCTCTTTCATGCCGGCCGTCGATACGGTAAACGTAGCAGTTCATACAGCCTTCGCTGTATTTTTCGCAGCCGTGCCACGGATTCCAAAGCATGAGAACACCTCGCAACATAGATTTTACTTTTTATAAAAGAAGGTAAAGCAATGATAGAATTTTTAATCGTAGGATTAGGCGGATTCATCGGCTGCTGCCTGCGGTTCGGCATATCAAAACTGTCGCCGTATAATCTGCAGTTCCCTTTTCCTACGTTACTCTCCAACATTATCGCAGGTTTCTTTGTCGGTTTTATTACCGAAATAGAACAATATTCCAATTCCATCACCCCAAAGACAAAACAGTTCTTAACAACCGGTATGATGGGCGGGTTGAGCACCTTTTCAACCTTCAGTTTAGAGACCGTCCATATGTTTGCGCAAAGCAAGTACACGCACGCTGTTTTGAATATTCTGCTGAACATCCTGCTCAGCTTTGCAGGCGTCGTTCTCGGAATGCTGACAGCAAAACTGATTTTCAAGAAACAATAACATCCATGGTGAAATATGTTTATTAAAAATATGATGAAGGACAAAGCGTTCTGGAAAGCGACGCTGTTTATCGCCGTGCCTGTGGCGTTCCAGAACCTGCTTTCCAACTCCTTTTCGCTGATAGACCTTTTGATGATCGGCGGTCATGGCGACGATACCATCGCCGCCGTCGGACTGGCTGGTCAAATAACCTTTCTGCAGACCATTTTTCTGTTCGGAATATGTTCCGGCGGAATGGTTTTTATCACCCAGTACTGGGGCGCGGGAAATTACCCCGCGATTAAAAGAACCTACGGCATGATTATGGTCAACTGCGCCGCAGTCGGTTTTCTTTTCTTTGCCGTGTCGTTTCTGGTGCCCAAGTTCCTGATGGGCCTTTATACCGACGATATCGCGCAGATTGAAATCGGCGCGAAGTATTTAAGAACCGTGTCCGTATCCTACGTTTTCACCGCGCTGACGATGGGCTTTTCGTTTGTTTTGCGTTCGACCGAAAAAGTAATGATTCCGCTGGCGGCGAACATTTTTGCGGTTATAACCAATATAGTGCTAAATTACGCGTTTGTCAACGGAAACCTCGGCTTTCCCGCGCTGGGCGTCGTCGGCCTTGCGGTCGCGACCGATATCGCCGCTATTATCAATCCCCTGCTGATACTGCTTTTCTCGTATTTCAGGAAAACCATTCTCATCGCTCCGCTCAAAGAGATATTCGCGTTTAACCTGACCGGGCTGAAAGGGTATTATTCCATCGCGCTTCCGGTCTTTATCAACGAAGTGCTCTGGTCGCTCGGAACCACCGCGTACAACTCGATTTACGGCCATATGGGCAGCTATGCGCCCGTCGCGATCGTAAAAAATATCGATAATATGGTGTTCGTGCTGTTTACCGGGCTTTGCAGCGCCTGCGCGGTTCTGATTGGAAAATACGTCGGCAATCACGATTTAAAAACCGCGAAGGAATACTCAAAGCGTTTCCTTTTCCTGCTTCCTTTATCCAGCCTGTTCGCCGGCGGACTTGTCATTCTGTGCCGGGGCGGCATCCTAAACTTCTACACCGCGAGCGACGAGGCGTTAAGCATCGCGAACATACTGCTCTTCATCCTCAGCCTGGAGTTTATCATCCGCAATATCTCCTATATCTGCATCGTCGGCATCTTTCGGGCGGGCGGCGACACCAAAACCGGCGCGCTGTACGACCTTATCTGCCTGTGGTTCATCGGACTGCCCGTCACCTTCGTCAGCGGAATCCTGCTAAAGCTTGACATTGTGACCGTGTACGCGCTCATGCTGTTCAGCGAGGATACCGTTAAAGCGATTATGTGCCTGAAGTATTACGGCACCATGAAGTGGATAAAGCCGGTAAGCCAGATCGAAGATTAGCCGATGTAAAGTTCAAAAAAGTAAGCCGCCGGCTCGCCTGTTCTTTTTGCGGGAGTCGCCGCCGGACAATATAACTAAAAAACCGGTTTCTCATTTTGCTTTGAGAAACCGGTTTTTGGTTTTATACGCGATATAAATTGTAGGTGCCTAAAAAATGCTTCTTTATCAGCAGATAATCCAGCGCCGACGGCTCCGGATCGCCGCTTACGCAGGCGGCTTTGAGCTGAGCCGCCGTGGGAATCGTCGTTCCGATGACGATGCGCTTAACGAGCAGGCAATCCATCGCGTCAATCTCGCCGTCGCCGTACACATCGCCGAATATATAGATGGTCACCAATTCGCCGCCGATCATAATCTGACAGCCGGTGCCGACAAAACTGCCGGCTGGCAGCGGTTGGCCATCCTGGTCCAAAACCACAAGCGTTCCTTCAAACTCGTTCTGCAGCTGAGCCACCGTTACTTCAGCCTGAACGCCTGTCAGATAGCCGTTCTCTACTTTGAGCTTGCTCTGCGGCTTCAAAGTGATGCCCGACGGCGGTTCCAACTTGGGAATAATCTCTGTTTGAAAAATTTCGCCGCAGACCGTGCATTTTTTAATGCGTTCGCCGCTCTGCGTGTAGGTCGCTTCCCTCGTTACAATCCAATCGCTGGCCGTATGACCGTTTTTACAGGGGTCGACATAAGCAGTGCTGTAAAGAATTGGATAATTCAGTATCGTTTCATCTTCGCGGTGCATCTGGTTAAAGGTTCTATTACCGAAGTTCGGCGCAGTCGTATTATGCCCCACCAGGAAAAAATCATAAAAAATGGCTGACTGGTCGTCCCAGGTGACGTCGACCGCGTACCAGTAACCGTTTTCCATCTTGACATAATTCCACATATGCGGCTCGCTGATGGGACCGTTTACGCCCTCGCCGATAATCAATGCGCAAGGTATTTTATACTTGTCGCATAAAAGCTTGAAAGCCTCCGCGTACCCCTCGCAGACCGCCCTGCCGGCTACCAGCGCGCCGTACGGCTCATGCGCGTACGTCGCGTTCGCGTCATAAACGATCGTCTGGCAGAGATAGTTATGTATGTCCTTCAGGATGCCGTACCAGTTCGTATGTGTTGATTTGAAGGAGTTTACCTTCTCGAGCACGGCGTTTATATAGCTGTTCGGGTTGTTTTCATATTTTTTTGACACGACCAACCTAAAGGTAATGCCGGATATCGTCCAGACGTAATGATTTCCTGATTTTTCGCCGGATATTTGATCTGTATCAAATCCGTAAGAGAACGCGTCGTAAACAAACGCGATCGGATTGTCCCAAATATACGCGTAGAAAACCGGAACAACCAATGCAAAAATTTCACCCATTGCCTGAGACGTTTCCGCTTCAGTAGGATTCTGCGTGCTGCTGGTAAAGGTTATCTTGTTTGTAAGATTGAATTTGCACCCGTTTTGACTTGGCGTAAAAGTCTTGACTTCGTCGTACAGACGCTTCTGGTCAGCATTCAGCTGACTGTAATAGGAATCAATATACGGGGATGAACTGCTGAAGTAGCCGGAACCGCTTTCATACGTTTTAGACGAAGCGAATCCCGAAACATTCGTACCGGTTGCCGAAACTCCCGACGGCGCTGTGAAGGACAACAAAACCACCAAAACCGTGAAGATTGAAACCAGCTTCTTGCGAAACGGCATAAGCCTTCCCCCTGTTTATTTAAAAATTGTATTTAGATGCTGGGGTTTAGCGTGTAGTTCGGCGCCTCTTTCGTGATGTAAACGTCGTGCGGATGGCTTTCTTTCAGTCCCGCGTTGGTTATGCGTATAAAGCGCGTATTCTCCTGCAGTTCCTTGATGGTTCTCGTTCCGCAGTAGCCCATGCCCTGGCGCAAACCGCCGATGAGCTGGTACACGGTTTCCGAAAGCATGCCCTTATACGCCACTCTTCCCTCGACGCCTTCGGGAACGAACTTCTTCGCGTTGCTCTGGAAGTACCTGTCTCCGCTTCCCTTCTGCATCGCGCTGATGGAGCCCATGCCCCTGTAAGTTTTGAACTGTCTGCCCTGATAAATCTCAATCTCGCCCGGAGCTTCCTCGCAGCCTGCGACCAGCGAGCCGACCATAATCACGTCCGCGCCCGCGGCAATGCCCTTTACGATATCGCCCGAGTACTTCACGCCGCCGTCGCCGATGATCGGAACATCGTACTTCCTTGCGACAGAAGCGGCGTCGAATATCGCCGTAATCTGCGGCACGCCGATGCCGGCAACCACTCTCGTCGTGCAGATAGAGCCGGGACCCATGCCCACCTTGATCGCGTCGGCGCCGGCTTTAATCAGCGCTTCCGCGCCCTCCGCGGTCGCGACGTTTCCGGCGATGACCTGCGCGTCCGGGAACGCGCTCTTGAGCTGTTTTACCGCGTTGATTATGTTCTGCGAATGACCATGCGCGGAGTCCAGCACCAGCGCGTCCACGCCGTTTTTCAGCAGTTTGTCGGCTCTCTCGAGCAGGTCTTTCGTAGCTCCGACCGCGGCGGCGCAAATCAGCCTGCCCTGCGCGTCTTTTGCCGCGTTCGGGTATTTCAGCGTCTTTTCAATGTCCTTGATGGTGATAAGCCCTTTCAGATAACCGTTTTCGTCCACCAAAGGCAGCTTCTCTATTTTATGCTGGCGGAGAATCTTTTGTGCTTCCTCCAGCGTCGTGCCGACCTTGCCGGTAATCAGGTTATCCTTCGTCATAACCTCTTCTATTTTAATGTCGTACGAATCGAGGAAGCGGATGTCGCGGTTAGTGATAATGCCGACCAGTTTTCCGCCGTCGCAAATCGGCACGCCCGAAATGCGGTATTTTGCCATCAGCTCGCACGCGTCGTAAACATAATGCTCTTTTGTAAGAAAAATCGGGTTGTTGATAACGCCGTTCTCGCTTCTCTTAACCCGTTCTACCTGGTCCGCCTGTTCCTCGATCGACATATTCTTGTGAATAACGCCGATTCCGCCCTCTCTTGCGATAGCGATCGCCATTCTGTATTCCGTAACCGTATCCATCGCGGCGGTCATAAGCGGAATATTCAGTTTTATTTTATTTGTCAAGCGTGTGGTGGTGTCCGCTTCTCTCGGCTCAAAATCGCTTTTCGCGGGCAGAAGCAGCACGTCGTCGAAGGTCAATCCTGTTTTTCCGAACTTTTCTTCGAATGATAGCATCTTATACATCCTCTCTGCTAACCTAAAAAGTACATTTTTTCTATTATAGATTTTATCCTTTTTCTTGTCAAGAATCAAAGAATGTCTTTTAAAAAATCTATGTATTTTTCTTTTGTTCTTTTTCCGGTTCGAAGCAGAGAAAGAATCGCTATGAGAAAAAGAATTAAAAACGCGACGCTCATCCAGGAGATTTCAGTATAGCGTTTTTTAACTTCCAAAAATATCGTCAACGCCAACGCCAAAATGACGCCGATGCAAACGTATTCCGTGACGCTTTTCGTAAAAAATCCTCTAATTTCGCTTCCCTCGGCAGTGCCCACGATTTTTCCTCTGAATATAGACGACAGCGGCTCTCTTGAAACGCCGGTGCGGCGCATCAGCATGATTTTATTGCCTTTTCTTTTTCCGCAGAATACCAAATCCAGCACGTCGTCGTGTCCCGCGAAGCGTGCAGGATTAAGCCGGTCATCCCAGCGCGCGATCAGTTCTTCCGGGCTGCGATTGCTTTTTAACACGATCAATTCTCTATCACCTTTTGCGGATTATAACATAATATTAAGGAAAGGTCAATTGCAATTTTATAAGATGTATGATATATTGATATTAAATTTGAAAAATTTGCAAAAGGAACGCGTATATGACACCGAAAAAAAGGTTTCGATTCAATCGCAAAAGCTATCCGGACGTTCAAAGAATTCAGCCCGATATTCACAAAGGGCTGACGCGCAAACAGGTCGCAAAAAGAATCGCGCAGGGGAAAATCAACGTCAACATCAACCCGAAAACCAAAAGCGTCGGCGCGATTCTTCGGGACAACATTTTTACGCTTTTCAACTTTTTAAACCTTGTGCTGGTTTCGGCGCTGATATATGTCGGCTCCGAAATCAAGAACATGCTGTTTATGGGAATCGTGCTCTCCAACATCGCCATCGCCGTGGTTCAGGAAATCCGCGCCAAAATAGCGACGGACAAACTGTCCCTGCTGACGGCGGCGACGGTCACCGTTATGCGCGACGGCAAACTGCGCAACATCCGCAGCGAAGAGGTTGTGCTGGACGACATTATCTATTATAAACCCGGCAATCAGGTGGTAACCGACTGCATAATCGTCGACGGCGGATGCGAGGTGAACGAAGCGTTTCTGACCGGCGAGAGCGAGCCGGTTTATAAAGAAAAGGGTGATATGATTTATTCGGGCAGCTTTATCGCTTCCGGAAGTTGCGTCGCGCAGGCGGACGCGGTCGGCGCCGACAACGCCGCATACGAAATTACCGTCGGCGCGAAAAAAGTGAAGTCAAGGGATTCCGAAATCGTTAAGAGCTTAAAGGAAATTATTAGAATCGTATCCGTTGCGATTCTGCCCATCGGAATTGCGGTTTTCTTCAGACAGTATCACAAAATTCAGGATATCGTCGCGGCCACCGAGAATACGGTTGCCGCATTAATCGGCATGATTCCCGAAGGGCTGATTCTGCTTACCAGCACGGTTTTGGCGGTCATCGTCGTAAAGCTGGCGATGCGGAAAGTACTGGTAAACGAGCTGTACAGCGTCGAGATGCTCGCGCGCACCGACGTGGTCTGCCTGGACAAAACCGGCACGCTGACCGAGGGCAGCATGAAGGTTGAGGATATTTTTTATGTTGACCCGAATCAACGCGATAAAATCGGCTTCGCGCTCGCTTCCATCGCAAAATCCCTCGACCATAATGAAACGCTTGCCGCAATCGGAAGGCATGTAAACCAGCACGACGGCAACACGGCGGACATCATGGTTCCTTTTTCCAGCAAAAAGAAGTGGTGCGGGGTATATTTTCAGGAAAAAGGCGCATACATATTAGGAGCACCCGAAATTGTCCTGACCGAATCGGAAACCGAAATTCTCAAAAAAGCCGAGTCCTTATCCCAGGACTATCGTGTTCTCTGCCTGTCGGAAAGCCCGACGCTGACCGACGACGGCAGCCTGCCGGCGCAAAGAAGCGCGCTCTGCCTGATTCTGCTCAGCGACGTGATACGGAAAAGCGCGCCGGATACCATCGCGTATTTCAAAAAACAGGGCGTTCAGGTAAAAATCATTTCCGGCGACAACCCGATTACCGTATCCAACATCGCGAAAAAAGTGGGCGTGGACGGCTGGGACAAATACATTGATATGACGGATGTCGAGGACGATAAAATCGAAGCCGTCGCCGAGGAGTTCGTCATCTTCGGCAGAACCACCCCGATTCAGAAGCAGCTGCTGGTCAAAGCGCTACATAAAGCGGGGCATACGGTTGCAATGACCGGCGACGGCGTAAACGACGTGCTCGCCATGAAGGAATCGGACTGCTCCATCGCAGTCGCGCAGGGTACCGAAGCGGCAAGAGCGGTCGCGGACATCGTGCTGCTCGACTCCTCCTTCGAGTCGGTGCCCAAAATCGTGGACGAGGGCAGAATGGCGATCAACAACCTGCAGCGTTCGGCGTCGCTGTTCCTTGTAAAGACTATTTACTCGATGCTCATCACCCTGATTACGCTCGCGACGCGAATCCCCTACCCGTTTATCCCCGTGCAGCTTACGCTGATCAGCGCGCTTACCATCGGGATTCCCTCCTTCTTCCTCGCTTTCCAGCGCAACAAGGATATCGTGCAGGGCAATTTTATCAAAAACGTGCTGATGAAAGCCGCGCCTACGGGCATCACCATCGTGCTCGGCGTGCTGGCGGTCAATATTGTTTCGTCGATTCTGCAGCTTCCCAAACCTGAAGTGACCACGGTCAGTCTCGTGCTGACCGGCTCTCTGGCGCTGCTCGGCGTGCTGTTCATCTCCATGCCGCTGGACACGCTGCGCCTGATATTGGTGTCCTCGCTGTCGGGCATGTTTGTGATTGCTTTGCTGTTCTTCAAGGATATGTTCGAAGTATGCCGTTTAAGCCTGACGGCTTATATCACCCTGCTGTCGGTGGCGCTTATCTGCGGTCTTGTTTTCTGGGTATTAAAAATACTGTTCAGTCAGTGGCTGGATAGGAGCAAAAAGGAAAACGCCCATGCTGAAAAAACTGTATAGCACAATCAAATACTTTTCCCGCAAAATGAGCGCTCATAAAATCAGTGCGTATTCCGCAGAAGGCGCTTTCTATATCATATTGTCAATTTTTCCGTTTCTGATTATGCTTTTGTCGCTCGTCCGTTTTCTCCCGTTCCAAGAGTCTGAGTTATTAAATTTCGCAAAAGGCGTGCTGCCCGCGGCGGTGGACGAACTGTTTACCAACTTTATAAAAGACTTAAGCAACACAAACGACGCGGTCACCATCATTTCCGCGCTGACCCTTTTATGGTCGTCCTCGAAAGGCGTTTACTCGGTCATCGGCGGGCTGAACTCGGTGTTCGAAGAACGGGAAACCAGAAGCTACTTCAAGGTGCGGTTTCTTGCGGTGATTTATACGCTGTCCTTTATGCTGACCATTCTGCTTACCTTTATCCTGCTGGTGCTCGGAAACAGCATAACCGAGTTCGTGGACAGCAAATATCCGAACTTGTCCGCGCTTGCCTTTTTCGCGATGTCGTTCCGCTTTTTAATCGGATTCTGCATGCTGATTATATTTTTTATCTCGATTTATAAGTTTCTTGCCTGCGGCAAGCGCAGGTTCGCCGACCAGCTGCCCGGCGCCATGATCGCGTCTGTCGGCTGGATCGCCTACTCGGTGTTGTTCGCCTTTTATATTGATAATTTTTCCAATTACGCTCCGCTGTACGGCAGTCTGACCGCCGTGATTCTTCTGATGCTCTGGCTGTATTCGTGCATGTATATTCTCTTTTTGGGAGCGGAAATCAACCTTTATTATATAAGAAAAATTGCGGTAAAAAATAAATAAAAAGATATTGACAAACGGAAAATGATGTGATATTATCACCCCATCAACATAATTGAATACCAAAGGCGATGATGAAGACAAGTAGGCTGAAACGCCATGTACAGTGAATCGGGGAGAGTGTGAACCCGGTCAGGGAGCATCAGCTGAATAACACTTCGGAGCTGTGAACTGAACCCGTCATCCGGCGGCAAGTAGGGGATCCGTGCTTCGCACGTTACAGCGAATACCAATGTTAGTTGGGAAAAGTGACCGGCAACGGTAATTTAGGTGGCACCGCGGATAAGCGCTATCCGTCCTAAAGCAAGAGGACTGATAGCGCATTTTTTATTGCAGTCCTCTACAATAAAAAACTTTCGGAGGTGTTGAGGATGTGTTCAATTATGGGTTACACTGCTAAGGACATAAGCAGAGAGGATTTTGAGCGGGGGTTTAACAGAACCCGTTCGAGAGGTCCGGATATGTCCAAAATCATAGAAACCAAATCCGGTATTTTAGCGTTCCACAGACTCGCGATTATGGGGCTTACGCCGAGCGGCATGCAGCCCTTTCAAATGGGTGAAAACTACGTTGTCTGCAATGGAGAGTTATACGGTTTTCGGAAAATGAAGGAAGAGCTTATCCGCAAGGGCTACAAGTTCGAATCCGACAGCGACTGCGAACTGCTTCTGCCGCTGTATAAAGAATACGGCACCGATATGTTCGCCATGCTGGACGCCGAGTATGCGCTGATTCTCTACGACGGCGAAAAAGACACTTATATCGCCGCGCGGGACCCGATCGGAATCCGCCCGCTGTTCTACGGATACACCAAAACCGGAAACATTATCTTCGCCAGCGAGGCGAAGAACTTAGTCGGTCTGACCGACAAAATCATCCCCTTCCCGCCCGGACATTATTATTACGAGGGCAAGTTTATCTGCTACAACGACATCGCGGCGGTTGAGGAATACTGCTATGACGATTTGGACGTCGTCTGCCGCAATATCCGCGAAAAACTCATCGCCGGCATCGAAAAACGGCTGGATTCCGACGCTCCGCTCGGCTTTTTGCTGAGCGGCGGACTGGACAGCTCGCTGGTCTGCTCGGTCGCGCAGCGGCTGATGCCGAACAAACCCATTCGCACCTTCTCCATCGGCATGAGCGAGGACGCGATTGACTTAAAATACGCGCGGGAGGTCGCCGAGTATATCGGAAGCGATCATACGGAAGTGATTATCAACAAAGATATCGTGCTCAACACTTTAGAAGAAGTGGTCAGCGCGCTCGGCACCTACGACATCACCACCATCCGCGCGAGCATCGGCATGTACCTCGTCTGCAAAGCCATCCACGAACAGACCGACATCCGGGTTCTGCTGACCGGCGAAATATCGGACGAACTTTTCGGATACAAATATACCGATTTCGCTCCGTCGCCGGAAGAATTCCAAAAGGAAGCGCAGAAGCGCATCCGCGAGATTCATATGTACGACGTTCTGCGCGCGGACAGATGCATTTCTGTAAACTCCATGGAGGCGCGCGTGCCTTTCGGCGACCTTGATTTTGTCAATTACGTCATGGCGATCGACCCGGCGAAGAAAATGAACGTTTACAACAAGGGCAAATACCTGCTCCGCCGCGCTTTCGAGGGCGACTACCTCCCCCATTCCATTCTGTACCGCGAAAAAGCCGCTTTCAGCGACGCGGTCGGACATTCGATGGTCGATTATCTCAAGGAATACGCGGAGCGGACGTACTCCGACGCCGAATTTGAGCAAAAGCGCAGGCAGTACGCCTACCACGCCCAGCCGTTTACAAAAGAATCCCTTTTGTACCGGGAACTGTTTGAGAAGTACTACCCCGGTCATGCGGAAATGGTGGTCGATTTCTGGATGCCGAACAAAAACTGGGAAGGCTGCAACGTAAACGACCCGAGCGCAAGGGTTCTGTCCAACTACGGCGCAAGCGGCGTCTAATAAATCAGGGGCGGATGTTTTCCGCCCCTTCTTTTTTACTTTTTATTCTTTCTGTTTTCGCTTTTCGCTTTGATTTTCCGGATATACTCTTCCACGCGCTGGCGAATGGTCTTTTCGCCCTCTTCGTCCGCATCCGGCAGGTAGGTAAACTGGCCGTTTTCCAGCGTGCAAACCTCCGTATAAGCGTCGGAGGATATCGGAAGATTCTTCTTTTTCAGCCATTTTTCGATATACGATTTAATAAGATAATACAGCACCGCGAACAACGGAACCGCGATGATCATGCCGACCAAACCGAACAGACCGCCGAACAGCAGCAGCGAAAACGTTACCCAGAACTCGCTGATGCCGGTTTTGGTGCCGATGACCTTCGGCTCAATGATGTTGCCCTCTATCTGCTGCAAAACGATTGTCATGATGATGAAAATGATGCCTTTATTAAAATCGGTCATCATAATAATCAGCGCGCAGGGGATGCCGCCGATAAAGGGTCCGAAATACGGGATTATGTTGGTAAACGCCATAATCGTGCTTACCAGCAGCGTATAATCCATCCTGAAAATGGACATCAGGATAAAGTTTAAAATGCCGAGTATCATCGAATCGATAATTTTGCCCGAAAGGTACTTGCCGAACACCTTATGCCCGTGCCTTGCGGTTGTCAGAATGTCGTTCGCCCGTTCGGCGGAGAACAAAGCGAAGACAAGTTTTTTGGATTGTCCGATGAACTTCTGTTTTCCCGCAAGCGCGTACACCGCGGTCACTATCGCGATAAAGAAGCCGATTAAGAAATTGACAATCGAAATAATTCCGTTGGTTGCCCGCGTAATAATGCTGCCGCCGCCGGTTTTAATGGCTTCGCTCAGGCTCTTTTCTATGTACTCGATAACCGACTCGACGATTAAAGCGAAGTTTTTCAATATGCCTTCGCTGTTCTTTTTCTCGTTAATCCAGTCCTCAAGGTTTGTCAGGTAATTCGGGATAATCCTGATCAGCTTCTCAAGGCTTTTATAAAATTCAGGAATAATCAGCAAAAGCAGCGCGGTAATGATAAAGATGCCGAACAGCGCCGTTAAGGTGATGCTGATTCTTTTTACGTATTTCGCTTTCCGCTGCTCCGTCCATTGAGTTTTGTCCAGAACCTTAACAAACCGCTTCTCGAAAAACAAAAGCACCGGATTTAGCAAATAAGCGAACGCAACGCCCCACAAGACCGGCGAAAGCGTGCTGATAATCCAGTTGACCGAGTCGATAACGCTTTCGATCCGGCTGATAAAAAAGTAAACCAGCATGCTGCCGACTATGACGGCAAACATCTTGAAATATGGACTTCTTATTCGCTTTTTCGCGCTTTTTCCCTCATCGGCAGGCATGTTCTGCATGAAAACTTCCTTTCCTTTCGGCAAGTCAAATACGAAAAATCCATTTTCATATTAGCATAGATCAAAAAGAAAGTAAAGTAGAAAATTATTATTTGAAAAGTTTACGATGTAATCCGGTATGTTCCCTCGCGTCTTGCCGTCTTGTATTATCAAGGGGTTTTCTTATTTTTAATAAGCGTCTTAAAGCGGCATAACGCTTTATCGTTTAAAAACAAAAAGGCAGCCGAAGCTGCCTTTTTCTTATGTTTCGTTTATTTCGTTAATGTCGTTTATTTCGTTCACTTCGTTTTCTGCCCTGCCGAACTGAAAGCGCCTTTCCAAATCCTTTAAGATATACATCGCAAGAAACGCGACGGCTACGCCCATCACAATCCCCGCGAGCACGTCGGTCGGATAATGCACAAACAGGTAAAGCCTGGAGAACGCGGTCAGAACCGCAAACGCGAACGCCGCGTATCCGATCTTTCTGTTCATAAAATACAGGATGGTCGCCCCGCAGAAAGCCGAATAGGTGTGGCCGGACGGGAAGGAGAAATCGCTCAGCTTCTCGATCAGCAGCTCTATCTCGCCGTAAACGTCATACGGTCTTGGGCGGGCGACAAGCGATTTGAGAATAACGTTTCCCATCACCAGACACAGCGCCAGTCCGATGGACAGCGCGACGCCGTAACGGCGGTATTTTTTGGTAAGGAGCAGACCGACCGCGATCGCGATCCAAATCCAGCCCTTGTTTGAAAAAAATGAGATAAACGGCATTACAAAATCAAAAAACGCGTTTTTGAAATTGGAATTGATATATAGCAGTATTTTAAGCTCCATGGACACTCCTGAATCGGGGTAATGCAATTAAACAATACGGGTGCCACTATACCATAAAGTTATGAAAAATTCAAGTGTAAAATCTTTACTCCGCCTTCTTTTTGCGGATAATCAGTACGGCTATGACGCACCCGGCCAGCAAAACGGCAGCCGCGCCTGTCAATATCCATTCCATTCGAATAACGCGAATGGGTTCGGCAGAATTGCTTTCGGTCTCGACGATTTCGGTGGACAACGCCGGCGCCGCCGCTATTTTCACATGAACGGCGACCGGCTCGCTGTAAGAGAATTTGTCGAAAGCGACCAGCTCGAACGTATCGCTTCCTTCGTAATCAGCGTGCGCGGTGTAAATCAGATACTTGTTGTTGGAGAGCACCGTCACGGTGCCGTGCTCCGGCTGTTTGGTAACGATTACGGTGATTTCGCTCAAATCCGAATCCGGGTCGGTGACCGTCATGCTGACCCTCAGATTCTTCTGTCCGGCAGCCGTTTCGAAATCGGGAACCGAAAGAGACGGCGGAAACGCCGAGTAGGTTCCTTTTATGAATTTATAGGTTTTGTCGTACAAAGAACGAAGATAGACGCCCTGTTCGTTCGTCTTGTCGGCATGGCAGAAGTCGTACAGCGATCCGGGACCGGCCCCCTGATAAAAGGTATGGAGCGCGTTCATATACCCGGTAAGCCAGCCGTAATACAGATACCGCTCGTACATAAGCCCGGCCTTTTTATAATCGCCGCCTTTAAACTGCGACGGGTCGGCTGTCTCAATCTCGACGCCGAGGTTATGCTTTTGCGCCGTTTGCGCGAACTCCTCGAGCATTTCGTGGCTGAAGTAATCGCGGAATACAAGGTTCGGCTGCATCACGGCGGCGTCAAACCCCAGCTCCTTCCAATGGTCGAAGCCGACGGAAAGATAGAACGGGTCAAACAGAAACTTCAGCTTTCTGCTCGACAGATGTTTTGAGATGTTCTTTATAAGCTGGGCTTCGTGGTCGGTTTCGGCGTAATCGACGCTTTCGCGGTACCAGTAGAAGCCGCCGAAATTGAGGTTCGCATACTTCCCTTCCCGAAACCGCTTGTAGGTCAGGTCGGCGAACCACTTGAGAATAGCGGTTCTTTCCTCCAGCGTTTGGCAATACTCCTCTTTGCCGTCGCCGTTGATGTCGCCGAACGGGCCGGGAATCACCGTCGGAAAGGGCAGCGTATAATAAACCGTCAGCTTTTCCTTTTTGCCCAGCTTTGCGTAAACCTCGCCGGCAACCTGATTGAGCGCGTCCGTATTGACGCCCTCTTTAAAGGTGTTGTCGAGGTATAGAAGCCAGTCGCTCATCACGGCGCCGGGTTTTCCGATGGTCTTGACCAGCCTGCCGCCGGACGGATAATCGCTATGTATCGGAACGAACGCGACCGCGTCGAACATGGTGTCCGTATAGCTTCCGTCGGGCTGAACATACGCGACGTAGGGCAATAGCTCGTCGGGCGTGTTGTCGCCGAGGGCCTGGGTGCCGTGAAAGCCGTTGTATATTTTGACAATGTTGCTTTTCCCGCCGATATCCTTTAAGTAACCCGGCGGCGGAACGCTTTTGTCGGGCGTTATTTTCTTTTCTTTGCCGTTAAGCTCGCCGCCGAAAACCTTTATCTCATCGCAATAGGAAAATACGTCGCAGCAATACTCGACCTTCACATACCGCGCCGCGTAGGGCGTAAAATCCGCCGATATGTCCGCGCGCCGTACGGACGCGTCTGAAAGGTCGAAATCCGGTTTTGCCTCGCACACTTTTTGATAGTCCGTACCGTTTTCGGACAGGAAAACCCGCACATACCGCGGCGCGTAAACGCCGGTGTTCTTAGAATGCAGAAAACCGGCGTAAAAGCCGCCGACAGATTTTACTTCTCCCAAGTCAAAAGTGACAATTCTCGACAAACTCCGCATCGCGCGGTACCAGGCGGAACTGTTCGCGTCGGTCGCGCCCGTTACGCCGTCGGTAAGCTGTCCGTTGTCGATATGATAGGATTCCGGCTCATAATTCGCATACGAATACAAAACCGGCTCGCCGGTTTCGATGGTATAATCCAATCCCGCAACCAGATTCGCCTTTTCCTCCGCGCCGACAGAAAAACCGCTCGACAAAAAAACAACCGCAAGCAAAACCGCCGTGAAACGATACGCTATGATTTTTCTGATCATGGGATATAGTCCTCCGTTAGAACGCTGATGTATTCGTCGGCAATCAGGGCGTGTCCCCTTTTGTTGGGATGCGGGTCAAAGTTTATATTCATCGTGGACAAGTCAAGGCCGGCGTTGATGATTTTTTCCCTGCTGTTTTTAAAGCGCGTGTAAACGTCGACGACCGTATAGCCGCCGGCATCTTTGAGGTCGTCTATGATTTTATTGATTTTTTCAACATTCTGGTCCGACAAATCGCCGAGCGGCAGAATGGTTTCCACATACGGCAGCGTAATATTCATGCCCTTGTACGGGCTGTAAACGTTCGCAAAATATATTTTGGCGGACGGGTTTTCTTTTCGGATAAACGAAATGATGACCGGAATGTCTTCGCGCAGTTTCGCCAGCCCGTCTTCGAGTTTTATGGTAAACTCCGGGCTGGACGCGTATGCCGTCACCTTCTCAAAATACGCTTTGACGGCCTGCGGCGCGTCGGTATTGCTTCGATCGCCCAACAGGAAACTGCCGTACGCTTCCAGCAGCTTTTGTATATCCGTGTTGTCGTGCAAAAACAGGTCGGCGGCGTACTGGAGCACGTTGTTCGCGCCGATGCAGAGCATGACGATGTCGGCTTCCTTCAGTTTTTCGGCGCCGCCGCTTTCGAGCAGGTCAAGAAGTCCGCTGCTGGTCATGCCGTCGACGGCATAGTTCGTCACTTCGACATGGTTATATATCTTTTCCAATTGTTCCGCGACCAGGGCGGTAAAGCGTTCCTTCTCCGGATTGCCAAGCCCGTAGCCGCGCGTGATCGAATCCCCGAGCGCGACGATTTTTAAATCCTTGTCAATCTTTAAGGACGCCTTGCTCTCCTCGGAAACCACTTCCGCAGTCGTGGAATTGTTGTTGCCGATGACCGGGTTGTCGCTGGTATAAAAGTCATAAACATCGTTCAGAAGATCGCAGGACGCAAAAACCAGGATGACCATGCAGAATATAAACAACACGGATACCTTTTTCAAATCATCACCAGCTAATTATCGTTGTATTTTCTCTTGATTTTCTTGGTCGTGGTCTTTTCGAACTCCTCGGTTCTGAACACGACCTTTTTGATTACCTTGTAGCTTGCCGCTTTTTCGTTGTATTCGGAGATGACCTTTTTAATAGAGCCCTCAACGTCCTCGATTCCCAGCTGCTTTGCGCGCTCGTAGTCGGGATAAATCTCCACGCCGAGCAGCTTCTCGTCGTCGTTGTCGTCCTTCATGGCGCGGACAACCAGCTCGCCGATATAATCGCACATTTCCGAAAGCTTTTCCTCTATTTCTTCCGGATAAACATTCTTTCCGTTTTTCAGGATAATGATGTTCTTAAGTCTTCCGGTAATATAAATAAACTCGCCGTCGTATTTTCCGATATCGCCCGTGTGGAACCAGCCGTCCCGAATCGCCTGCTTTGTCGCTTCCTCGTTTTTATAGTACCCCATAAACACGTTCGGGCCTTTGACGCAGATTTCGCCCTCGCCGTTTTCGTTGGGGTTGTCGATCTTAATCTCCATGCCGGGCATCAGCAGGCCGACGGAGTCGTATCTGTGGTAATTAGGACGGTTAATGGAGATCAGCGGTCCGCATTCCGTAATTCCGTAGCCGGTGATCAGCGGAATTCCAATGCTGTCGAAAAACTCCGCGATCGAGGGCTTAATCGGCGCGCCGCCGCAGACAATCGCCTTCAGCCTTCCGCCGAAAACAGAGGTTACGCTTCTGAACAGCGGCTTTCTCAAGTCAACGCCCATCTTCAAAAGCGAGTTGCTGAACTTAATCAGTTTCCGCAGCGTATCGGCTTTTCCGGTTTCCTCCGCCTTGTCCCAGATGCCTCTGTATACCTTCTCGACAAAGAGCGGAACCAGCAGGACCTCGGTCGGCTTATAGAGCTTGAAGTTCGGGAGCACGCTCCGCAGGCTCTCGTTGATGCAGATGGTGATGCCTTTGAGCATCATCGCCAAAATGCCGCAGGTGGACTCATAGGCATGGTGGTACGGCAGAACCGACAGCGCGGTGTCCGTAACCGTCATCAGTTTATAGGAGTTGTTGATATTAAAAACCAAACACTCTTCCGAGAGCATAACCGCCTTGCTTCTGCCGGTCGTGCCGGAAGTAAACAGCAGTTCCTTGAGGGCTTTGATGTCGTGCTTCAGTTCCAGATAGCGTCTGTCGCCGCCGTCTAAAAGTTCCCTGCCCCGCTTCGCGATATCGTCCAGCCTGTAATGATTGTCGTCCTTATCCGCCGATTCCGTCATGCAGATATAGTGCGTGATGTTCGGCAGATTGGGCGCGATCTCTTTAATCTTCTTCTCGACGGCGCCGGCGGAATAAATGACCGCCTCGCAGTCCGAGAAAGAAAGGATATATTGAATTTCCTCAGTTGAAAGCTCCTTGTCGATCGGAACCACAACGCCGCTCGAAAGGAGAACGCTGACAAAAGACACGATCCAGCGGTAGCTGTTGTCGCCGATTACGGCGATATGCTTGCCGTTTAGCCCCATATCCAAAAGACCGGTTCCGAAAGCGTCGACATCCCCTTTAAACGCGCGGTAGGATACCGACTTCACCTCGCCGTGTTCCTTGAACTTATAGGCGGGCCTGTCTTCGTATATTTCAGCTAAGGAGTCAATATGTTCCCGTAAACTGGATATCTCCCTTACCTTGTAATACGGGTAGTTCTGCTTTAAATTTCGATACATGATATATTGCCTCCTTAAATGATGCTGATTTCGTGAAAATCGTTATTATATTATATCAAATTACAGAATAAATCAATATCTTTTCACTTTTTGTGGCACTTTTTTCTTTTCTCAAATATAATAAAAAATAGGTATGGTACCCATTCTATAGAAAAACTGCCATCTTTATGCGAACCGCCTTATGGACAGAAAGGTATGATTCTATGAACCAACTCAAACCGTTGTCTTTTATCCTGCCGAACGGACTGGCGGCGGTATCTGCCGCTTTAAATAATGAAAAAATCATCGCGGTGGACGGTACTACCTGCAATATCTTTACATACAATTTGGACGGAAGTATATGCGACCGAATCGAAAGCCTGCACCCCTACCGTAAAATTCACTATGACTTCCGAACCTGCAGATACCTCGCCCTGTCCGGAAACGACAACCGAAGGGTTTTCTTCCTGAACTGCAGCCTTGAGGAGGTCGGCAGCGTGTTTTTGGATCTGGACACCGACGACGAGGAGGACGAAGCGGATACGTTCGAACTGATGGACGCTTCTCCCGATTCGCGCAACAACGAAAGCGTCATCATCGCGACCCACCGTTACAGCGTCCGCGCTTATACGGTCAACGGCGAGGAGATCGGCTTTGTCCGCCCGATCGACACCGCAAGGCTGAACCAGAACTTCGTCTATTCCGGCCAAACCGAGGCTTTCAACTACATCCGAAACGACGTGTCCTTTGTTTCCATACGAAACGGCGCGCAGAACTTCACCGGCGCCGTTCCGGCCGAGTTCAGCCTGAGGACGCTGATTTCGGACGGTCAGGGCAACGTGTACGGGCTGTTCGGCTACCAGTATATCTATAACTATATCCTGCCGATATACCTAAACGGCGAATACGTGCTCTCGGCGGCGGACAACGTCGGAAACATTGTGGACAATATCAGCAGATGCTGTTGAAATAGGAAAAGGAAAATGATACAATAAAAAAGTAAGAGGTAAGAGGTAAGAAGTAAGAGATAAGAAGTAAGAGGGAAAAAAGATAAGAGGGAATATGGAAAAGAATTATACGGGACCGCAAACGTTGTCTTTCATAAAAAAACGCCCGGCGGATTCGCACAAAGGGGTTTTCGGAACGCTGGTTTCGCTGACCGGAAGCCGGTATATGACCGGCGCCGCCTATCTTTCGTCGATGGGCGCTCTGCGCAGCGGCGTCGGGCTTTTGAAGCTGGCGGCGGACGATTACGTTCAGTCCGTGCTCAAAACCTGCCTTTACGAAGCGGTATTTATCCGCCCGGATGAGATGATAAAGCAAAACGCTTCCGCTTACCTGATCGGCTGCGGAATCGGCCGAGAATACGACGGTCTGTTGCGAACGCTCCTGCCCTGTCTGGATAAACCGACGATTATTGACGCCGACGGAATAAATTATGTAGCTGCGAATATAAATGTATTAAAAAATATGCGTTCCTCGGCCTCACCGATTCTGACGCCGCATCCGGCGGAAATGGGGCGTTTGTTGAACAGGGACACCGCATACGTTCAGTCCGGCAGAGAACAGGTCGCGCTGTCTTTCGCCGCCGAATACGGCTGCGTGCTGGTGTTGAAGGGCAAAAACACCGTCATCGCCGCGCCGGACGGCAGGCTGACCGTCAACACAAGCGGCAACAGCGGGCTTTCCAAAGGCGGAAGTGGCGACGTGCTCGCGGGCGTTATCGCCTCGCTCTGCGCGCAGGGGTACTCCCCCTACGACGCCGCGGTGGTCGGCGTTTACGTACACGGACTGGCGGCGGACAGACTTGCCGCGAAATACGGCGAACACGGACTGCTCCCGCGGGATCTGCCGGCGGAAATCGGAGCGATTTTAGGCTAATAAGAGGAAAAGGGAACGCTCTTTTACGGAATCGAACTTGAAAGGATTGTTTTTATGAGAAGAGCCGCCCTTTTTTTATTGTTCGCAATTCTTCTTTCTTCATGCGCCTTTATTGGAAACAGCGAAAAAAACGTTCGGGATATGTTAAGCTACCCCGTCTGCATCAGCGCTTCGACCGAGCAGGAAATTCCGTTTGAATTTAAAATTTACGTTTACGAAAACGAAACCCTCTTTACCTTCACCTCGCCCAAAACATTAAGCCCGCTGTCTGTCACCAAGAACAGCGACGGGTATAAAGCAAAATATGACGGGTTGGAAACCGCGATTGACAGAAGCGCGGTCCTCGCGGCAGACGCGCTCGACCTTGCAGTCCGCGCCGTAAAAGTCAGCCCGGAGTGTGTTCAAAAGACAGAGGACGGTGAAGACGTTCTGCTCTTTTCTATTGACGGAATAAAAGTTCTGGTGTATTATAATAAAGACTTAAAAACAATCAGCAAAATCATTTCGGAGGCGTCCGATCAGTTATTTACATATCAAATACTGTCGGTCGAAAGAATCAATACATGAGCAATCATAGAGTTGAGGCGGTCATAGACCTCAGCAAAATAAAGAAAAACTACGAATATATCAAACGGCTTGCCGGCGACAGCCGTATTATGGCGGTGGTCAAAGCAGACGCTTACGGACACGGAGCGGCAAAAGTCAGCGCCATGCTCGAGTCGATAGGCTGCGGCTATTTCGCCGTGGCCTGTATTGACGAGGCGGCGCAGCTCCGGGAGAGCGGCATTCAAGGCGAGATTCTGATATTGGGCATTTCGGATACCGCGGACGCAAAGCAGTTGCGACAATACGACATTATCCAAACGGTCAATTCCTACGCATACGCACAGCTACTTTCCGAAAACGGCGGGGCGCGGGTGCATTTGAAGATTGACACAGGCATGTCCAGACTGGGCATGTACTGCCATTCTCCCGCGGATATCCCGGCCGTGGTCGAAGAAATCAAAAAAATAAAAAGCTTGCCCAACATCAGCGTGGAAGGTATTTTTACCCACTTCGCCGACTCGGACAACCCGTCCTCCGGCTTTACCGTAAAGCAGTACGCTTTGTTCACCGGGCTGCTCGACGCGCTGAAAAGCGAGGGAATCGACGTCGGCATCCGTCACTGCTGCAACAGCGCGGCGATTGTCAATTTTCCGCATATGCGGCTGGACATGGTCAGAGCGGGCATTATTCTCTACGGACTGTCACCCGCGCCCGATACCATGAAAATTCCGGGCCTCTCCCCTGCCATGACGCTCAGAAGCCGCATTGCCGCGGTCAACGAACTCAAAGCGGGCGACTATGTTTCCTACGGCTGCACCTACAAAGCCGAGAAGGACATTCGGGCGGCGACCATTTCCATCGGGTACGCCGACGGGTTCTCCCGCGCGTTAAGCGGCAAAATCTCGGTCAAAATTAACGGCAAAAAGGTCAAAATCATCGGCAGAATCTGCATGGATTTATGCGTCGCCGACGTAAGCGGCGTTGACTGCGCGCCCGGCGACGAGGCGGTCATTTTCGACTGCGCGGAGGACATCGACAATATCGCCGAACTGCTCGGCACGATCAACTACGAAGTTATCTGCATGTTTAAAAAACGCGTCAAGAATATTTATATCAATGAAACGTAAAGAGGTTTTACATTATGGCATGTTTTGCTGCGCCCTTGGCCGAAGCGGTTATCACGACCGTTCTGATGAAACGTTTTGAGAAAAAGGAAAAAATGACGGATGCGCCGAATGAATCGCAAGCGGGCATTCCGTGGAGCCGCAAGCTGAAATGGCTCAACAACCTTTTGTGGGGCGGGTCGGCGCTGCTGGCGCTTGAGCATATCTGGCACGGCGAGATTATCCCGCAGTTCCCCTTCCTGACCGCGCTGAAAGAACCCGGCGGGGTCCTGCCGATGCTTGGAGAAATCGCCACCGTCGGCGTCGGAATGGCCGCCTTTGTCACCCTTGTTTGGTTCTTTATGATAAAAATCGCAGATGCCAGAGCCAAAAAAGCCGCAGTTTCCGGCAAAACCGCGGAGACTGAGCCATGTATCTGATCATCACGGCGCTCGCGGCCGCCGTCGCGACGGCGTTCTGGTATAAAAACCGTCTTAACGACAAACTTCATCTGGGCGCGCTCTGCCTGATGTATTGGGGAGCGGCTTTGATGTGGCTGGTCGACTGCGTCGCGGCGATCATAGCGGGCGAAGAAGAAATTATCGACACTTCCCTCAACGCGGCGCTGCTTGGAATCTGCTCGGTCGCATTGGGGCTTGCGATCTGGCTGATTCTTTTACTTATCCGTTCACGCAGGAATAAATCTTAAGCAACCTCCATAAATTCACACTAAAAAACCGTCACTTTGTGACGGTTTTTTACATTTTTCGTCTTGTGCCCGCAAAAAAATATTTACCGACGGAGAAAAACTATTTGTCGCTCTCATCCTTGAAGGGCTTGCAGGGACCGAACTCGGGCTTTCCGCAGCAGGCGATGGCTTCGTTAACATCGACGTCGATGTCCAGCATAATCGGGACTTCTACGCAGAAAAGCTGAGAAACCGTGAATACGCACTTCTCGCCCGGCTTGCAGCAGTCCTTGAAGTCTTCAGCGTCGCAGCCCTGCTTTATTTTGGTATCCAGGCAGCAAATCTTCGGTCTGCCGTGCGTCGAACTGGGTTTTATACAAACCTGCGTGAGCGCTTTTATAAGCTGATTGACCAATAATTCTTTATTGTATTTTGGACAAAGTTCAGGCATAATATACCTCCTTCAATAATTCATAATATGCGGCTTACGCAGCGTAAGTGACTTCGCAAAACTGAATTTCGGAGGGTTAGAATCAAAACGGCCGCCGCGGACGTTCTTTTTTTGTCCTCTTCATTCCATATAAAAACTGCACTGCCCGGTAGCGCGGACGCTTCCGGCAGTGCAGTTGTTTTTACAGCGTAATATGGTCAATGATGTAGTTGAGGTATTGCTTGTACGCGAGTTTGTCGGCGACAATCTTTTTCATGTCGTACAGTTTGTTCGGCGGAATGGATTCTAATTCTTCCTGCGTGATGGTGTTCTTCATCAGTTTGTCGATCATCAGAGCGTCGTGAATGTCCATCGACACAATGCTGTTTCCGCGCAGGCAGACGACCTGCTTCATCTGGCCGTTTACCAGATTCTCGACCGCGGCGCAGCCCATTTGCGTGGCCAGCACTCTGTCGCGCAGCGTCGGCGAACCGCCTCTTTGAATGTGCGCGGGCCTTGCGAATCGGGTCTCGATGCCGGTGCGCTGCTCAATCATCGCGCATAACTCTTCGCCGTAGCCTTCTCCCATGCCTTCGGCGGTGATGATAAGGAAGTTTCGCTTTCCGTTCTTTCTTGCCTGAATCATTTTATCCACGACGTGGTCGAAATCGGTCGGAATCTCCCGAATGACCGCCGTAACCGCGCCGACCGCGATCGAGGAATGAAGCGCGATATCGCCCGCGTCCCTGCCCATTACCTCGATGACGTTGCAGCGCGCGTGGCTCTCGCCCGTGTCGCGCAGCTTGTCAATCAGGTCCACCACCGTATTCATCGCGGTGTCAAAGCCGATGGTCACCTCGGTCGAGCCGATGTCGTTGTCAATCGTCGCGGGTATGCCGATGCAGGGAATTCCCGCGTCTGTAAGGTCGACGGCGCCTCGGAAGGTTCCGTCGCCGCCGATGGTAATCACGCCGTCAATGCCGTGTTTCCGGCAGGTTTCAACCGCTTTCTGTATGCCCTCAGGGGTGCGGAACTCCGCGCTTCTTGCCGTGTAAAGCATGGTTCCTCCCCTGTTGATTATGTATGAAACATCTCTTGGTCCGAGCTTCTTTATGTCCCCGTCGATAAGCCCCTGATATCCGTTGTAAATGCCCATTACCTCTACGCCTTTGTAGAGCGCGAGACGGGTAACCGCTCTGATCGCCGCGTTCATGCCGGGCGCATCGCCCCCGGACGTAAGCACGCCTATTCTTTTAAACTTTGCCAATGCCAGATATCCTCCGATTCTTAAAATCCAGTGTAATATTATCATTTTAGTCGGTAAAAGTCAAATATTTTTTTGCCTTACCGGTTCTATTTGCCGCGTTTCCGGAATAATCTTGTAACAAACATATTAGGAGGTATATTGCAATGACGGATTTAGGAATATATGCCGATATCGCGAACAGGACCGGCGGCGATATATACATCGGAGTAGTCGGTCCTGTCAGAACGGGTAAATCCACATTAATCAAGAGATTTATTGAATATTTAGTATTGCCGAATATCGAGGGAGACTTCGTACGCGAAAGAGCGAAGGACGAGATGCCGCAGTCCGCTTCCGGACGTACGGTTATGACCACCGAGCCGAAGTTTATCCCGGAGGAAGCCGTGCGCATCGAGCTGGACGAAAACGCTTCGTTCCGCGTAAAGCTGATCGACTGCGTCGGCTACATCGTGCCGGGCGCCATCGGTCACATCGAGGACAACGCGCCGAGAATGGTTATGACGCCGTGGTCGCCGAATCCTTTGCCCTTTGAGGAAGCCGCCGAGCTGGGCACCAAGAAGGTTATTCGGGATCATTCCACCATCGGACTTGTGGTCACCACCGACGGCAGCATCGGCGATATTCCGAGAGAGAGCTACATAAACGCGGAAAAGCGGGTCGTAGAGGAATTAAAGGCCATCAACAAGCCCTTTATCGTCGTGCTCAACTGTCTGAACCCGCAAAGCCCGCAGTCGCAGGCGCTCGCGAACGAGCTGGAGCAGGCGTACGACGTGCCGGTCATCCCGATCAACTGCCTGGACATGACGGACAGCGAGATTAAGGAAATCCTCAAAAACGTGCTCTACGAGTTCCCGGTCTGCGAAATCAAGGTGAATATGCCCTCCTGGGTTGACGTGCTTGAGGACAGCAGTCCGCTCAAACAGGGCATCTACGAGGAAATCGCAAGATGCGCCGGCAAGCTCAACCGCGTCGGCGAGATTAAGGACGTATTCGATTCCTTCTCGGCAGAGAACGGCGCGATCAAGGCGCGTCTGGAAAGCCTGAATTTGGGCGAAGGCAGCGCGAAGATTGAGATTAAGATTCCGGATAAGATCTTCTATCAGATACTCGGCGAGAAGTGCGGCTTTGAGATCGAGGACGAGCAAAGCCTGTTCAAGATTATGAACGACCTCGCCAAGGTAAAACGCAACTACGACAAAGTCGCGGCGGCAATCGAGCAGGTCAACGAGGAGGGCTACGGCATCGTTACCCCGTCCATAGAGGACCTCAAGCTCGAAGAACCCGAAATCGTCAAGCAGCCGGGCGGATACGGAGTAAAGCTGAAGGCGAGCGCGCCTTCGATTCACATGATCAAGGCGAACATCGAAACCGAAGTCAGTCCGATGGTCGGCACCGAACGCCAGAGCGAAGAGCTGGTCAAATTCCTGCTCAAGGAGTTTGAGGAGGACCCGAAGAAGATTTGGGAGACCAATATGTTCGGCAAGACGCTCCACGAGCTGGTCGGCGAAGGGCTGAATACCAAGCTGCAGCATATGCCGCTCGACGCGCGCATGAAGCTATCGGAAACGCTGCAGAAAATCATCAACGACGGCAGCAGCGGCCTGATCTGCATCCTGCTGTAAGGCAGGGTTGACGCCATGTATCCCCTGTTGATTGAAAGGTCTGAACGTAAAATGCTTGCGCTTTACTCCTGCTTGAAAAACAAGGAAGTCATCAACATCACCGACGGCAGGCGGCTGGGCTGCATCATCGATCTTGAGATAGACGCCTGCTGCGGCAAGATTCTCAGAATCGTGCTTCCTTCTCAGGACGGCTTTTTCAGTTCGTTCTCCTCCAAAAACAACATCTGCATCCCCTGGGAGAACATCGAAAGAGTCGGCGACGACATCATCCTCGTCCGCGACTGCGATATCCGGCCAAGAAAAAAATAAAAAAAGATATCCTCATTTCCGACGCTTTCTGCAAAATCGGAAGTGGGGATATTCTTTGTCTGCCCGCATATAAAATTAGTCGCCGCTAATAAAACACGTCCTCACCGCTGTTTTGACGGCGTGCGGATTTTTCTATTGACATTTTTTAATTTATAGCGAATAATATAGTTAATATAAAAAATGTTTGGAGGGAAATTTTCGACATGAAAAAACTGCCGCTGATTTTGCTGGTGTTGATTTGCCTGAACCTTTTTGCGGCCTGCAGCAAACCCGGTCCAAACACCGACAGCAAATCAGAAGCGAATTCGCTTGAATCGGAGGAAAGCATGGAAGAACCCGTAAAGGATTATCCGGTCATATCCGGTTCGTTTATTCAGTACGAGCCTTTTCTGAACTACACGGATAAACAGTTGACAAAGCATTTCGATTACCTGCAGGAAGCCGGCATCAAGTATCTCGTGCTTTACACGTCGGCTTTCCAGAACAAAGACGGGGCTTTCACAACCGTTTACTATCCGTCTAAACTTGCCGAGGCGAAGAAAAGCGACGAGTACGACGATTCCCATGCCGATATTACCGAGCGGATGCTTGCGCAGTGCCAAAGCCACGGAATCAAAGCCTTTTTGTCCCCGAACTATTCCCCGGACGGCTGGGCGAACAGCTACAACATTCTTTACACGGACACCATCGGCATCCCCGACGCCGACTGGCACCGGCGTTTTTCAAACGACAGCGTCGCGATCGCCGAGGAACTGTATTCTCTTTATAAAGAAAAGTACGGCGACGCTTTTTACGGCTGGTATTTTGTGCCCGAGTTCACCAATTACTGCGAAGGGGTTACGGACGTACACATAGACAAAATGGCGGAAATGCTCAATATTTACATTGACGGCATCAACGCGCTCGACCCCTCCATGCCCTTCCTGATGTCCCCGTATTTCGTTGAATCGTACGCAACCCCTCAGGAAACCGCGGCGTTTTTTGACAAGCTGTTTACCAAAGTGCATTTCCGCAAAGGGGACATATTCTGCCCGCAGGACTGCGTGGGCAGCGGGTTTCTGAACGCGCAGACCTTTATGAACTATTATAAAGAGCTGAAAACCGTCATCGACAAGTACCCCAACCTTTCCCTCTGGGGCAACCCGGAAAATTTTAAACAGGCAAACTGGAGCGCCGCGCCCGTCACCCGCTTTGTCTATCAGCTTCAGGCCGCTGCGCCCTATGTGGAAGGCTTTATCTCCTTCGCGTACTCGCATTACTACGCGCCGGATATCCGCGGAACCGCCGTCTTCCATAATGATTATGTAAACTATTACAAAACCGGTCAGGTGCGCTATTTTTCCGACAGCGAGCGGATTGAGCCGATCTCCTTTGAAGTTTTGAACAGCGCGACCGGCGTCAGCCTGAAAGCGTCCTTTCAAAACTGCAAATACGGCGTTTCCTACGTCGAATTCTATCGGGATTCGGAGCTGGTCGCCACCGCGCACACCGATATGAAGAACTACGGCGACCAAACGCTTACGTTTACGGCGACCGACAGAGGCGCGGCTTCGGGACAGGAATATACCTATTCCGTTATCGCGTACGACTTTATTTTAAATAAATCCGAAAAACAGGAAGCGAAACTTGCCGTATCCGCGCCTGAATGCGTCAGCGTCGGCAAGCCTTACGCCACCGACTACAACGGTTATCAAACCTATCCCGACGACGGCAAAAAGCTCACGGACGGCAAATTCGCGTCCACGACCGAGTATTACGACCCGGCGGCTTCCGGCTTTGCCGGCGTTTCGGACGTTTCGTTTGTCATCGACCTTGAAGAAACCACCCAAATCAGCGCCGTCGTCGCGCGCGCGCTCTCCAGCGGAAGCGGCGGCGCGATTGTGAGCAGTTTTGTCGAGGTTTCCTTCTCCGACGACGGCCAAACCTTTACCGGCGCGGTCAAAGTCGACGCGACGCTTGCGAAAATCGAGAACGGCTACTCGATTGTGGAAATACCGGTTACGGGCGTCGCCGCGCGGTATGTAAAGGTTTCCTACCTGTCGCTCCGCAACTGGCTGTTTATCGACGAAATATCGGTGTATCGCGAATCAAATCCGTAATAAAAGAACGCCTGCAATCCGCTTGCAGGCGTTTTTTCGTCGGTTCGCTTTTCGGGAGGTATTTTTTAGTTTAAGGTTTCAAGGAATTTTATAAACCGCTCGGTCGAGAAGTCCGCGCCCGTTACGACCGCTTCCGCGGCGTCGCTGATAAAGTCCACGGGGATATCGCTCGCTTTCTTGATTACGCACATAAAGCGCGGGTCGTAGAAGGGCTGTTTTTTTAGGAACTGATTGTTGGTAATCAGCCGTTTTTTGTAGGTAACCGCCTCGCAGGTGCGTATGGTAAACCCGTGCTGTTCGCCCTGCAGAATCTCGAGCACGCACTTCGTGTCCGCCACGCGCTGCAAAACCTGCTTGTAGTTCAGCCAGCAGTTGTAGTGAATGCCGGTTCCTGTTAGCTGTTTTTCTTTTTCCACGTTGTTGACATAGAATTCGCACTTGATATTGCGCGCCGTCAAATAGCGATAGATATCGTGAATCATGTCCAGCCTGTCCTTGCCTTTGCCGACAAAGAACACGTCGCTTTTGTCGCCGCTCTCCCGAATCGCGTCGTCCCGCTCGTACAGCCCGTTGAAGTAGAGAAAACCGTTTTTCGCGGCTTCCTTCTCGTCAAAGGAAATCACCTTGTCGTACAAAGGCAGAATCCGCTCAAGATAGCGCCTGTTCTCGTGGTTAATCGGGTTGACGATATAAAAGGCGAGAACCGCGTTCGGGTATTTTTTGCGCAGATAGCGAAGATACTGCTTGTCATAAGCCGGCGCGACGTATTCAAAGAACAATATCAGCTTTACGTTTTCCGGATTTTTCACCTTGAAGTATTCCGGATACCATATCCGTTTCAGCGGCAAAGGCACATAGCTGTTAAGTCTTATGGAATTATGATAATACCACAGCTTGTTCTTCGAGAAGGTCTCCGCAAGAAGAACGCCTTCGGTTCTCTCCAGCCGGAACCGAACCGCATCCCAATAATCGTACTCCGGCAGGAACAATATCTTCATCCTGTCCGTTTCGTTCGTCAAAGGCTTTTTGACGCTCAGTTTCCAGAACGGTTTATACAGCAGGTAGTAGCAGCACACGATCGAGAACAGGTCCAGAATTCTCGTCGCGGTGAGGATGTAGGAAATAAACAGCTCGCCGAACAGCTGCGACACAAGATAATACCCATAGTATCCGGCCAGAATTGTCCAAAGCTCGTTTCGGCTTTTCCGCGCGACGCTTTGCATCAGGGTCGTAAAGAAACCCAATACGGCATTGAAGAATACGACGCCGAACCAGCCGAAGTCATTATAATAGCTCCAGTTCGCAGTGTATATGTTTGTGCCGCTGTTTTTGGGAAAGTAAGTGTCCTCGCCGTAAATGTTCTGCGGTATCGGAATGTCCGCGCCGAACCTGTTTAAGAAGGTTTTCACGCCGTAAAAGGTCTGATAATCGGGATTTCGGTCTCTGTTTTCCAGATATTCGCTTAAGCCCGCGATCGACGACCCGACGTATCTGCTGAATACGTCCGTCAGCGCGTTGCTTTGGCTTTTGCCGGTTAAATAACCGAACATCCAGAACGCCGTGAAAAACACCAGCAAGCAGACAAGCCCGATTTTCGCGAATTTCCAGATGTTCACCCGAACGGTGCGTTTTTTGTTCTGATACACAAGGATGATCATTAAAAAAGTAACGGTGATGTAGGACAAAAAACCGATTCTTGCCGTGGACAACACGAGCAGGATAAAGTACGGTATCAGCATCGCGAAATACTTGTGATTCCGAAGCAGTATTTGCTTTATCCTGATTTTTCCCGAAGCGGTTTTTTCGTTGATTATGTTTTTGATCATGATAAGCGTGCAGACATAAGCGACGCCGGTCTGGAAGTAAGAGAGGACAACGAGCAGATAATTTCTGGGAACGTCATGGTACAGGTAGGCGTTACGGACAAACGCCAGCATCGGTCCGCCGCCCGCATAACCGTACATTTTGGCAATATGCACGGTATATATGTATGAAAAAACGCAGGTCAAAACGCCAAGCCCGAATATTACGAACAAAGTTCGATCATCGGGCTTCATCGGCCTGCTTTTTTCTTCCGAACCGCTAAAACCATTCCACTGCTTCTTTTTGAATAAATACCCGCACAGTTTTTCGCCGGCAAAAATCGACAGAATGCAGGTCATGATCATCAGCGGCAGTTTATACGAATACGTCACGCCCCAGTAGCTGCAGCACAGAAGCGCGACGAAAACGGCGATGGAATAGGATACGCTGGAGATAAAGGAAGCGGACAGAATATCCCCATGATTTATCTTATAAAAAGCAAATATGCCAATCAGCAGCAATAAAAACAAAACACATAACCACATGGATAGAGCACTCCGAATTTCTTTTTCTCCGTCTCACCTGCAGCCGGAATAAACCGCTGCGAGTTTTTCTTTGTAAGCCCAAATATCCATCAGCTTTTCCGCCGTCCTGCCGGATTGGGCCGAGAGTTTTTCGCGTAATTCGCTGTTTTTTATCAATTCGTTTAACTTTTCCGCAAGGACGTCGTCGTCGTTTGACAAATACCCGTTTTCGCCGTCCCGTATCAAATCAAGAATGCCGTCCACCGGCGTCGAAACGACCGGCACACCGAGCGCCATCGCTTCCAGAACCGTCATGGGCGTTCCCTCGAACCGCGAGGTCATCAGCAGCGCTTTCGCGTCGCGCAAAACCTTTAGGGGGTTGTCCATGTAGCCTAAATACCGAACTCTGCTCTTGTATTCTTCTTTTTTTAGTTCTTCGGCGACCTGATTTTCCAGCGGTCCGGCGCCGACGATGCCGAAACGCGCCGAATCGTTCATTGAAATCACTTTTTTAATGACGCGCAAGGCTCTGATCGGGTCTTTCTGGTCGTTCAGCCTGCCGACCATGACCGCGTCGAACGAATACGACTGTTCGTCCTCCGCCGCTCTCCGCTTTAGCTTTTCGATATCAATGACGTTATACAAAACCGTACTTTTTTTGCGCATGCTTTCGCGCATATAGGGGAAATCCACAAACGCCGATTTTGAAACCCAGAAAATATGCTTGAAACGGTAACCGAAAAGCGAATATATCCAGGATTTCGCGTCAAACCTGCCGACATGCGGGTTGTTGACGTGTATGTGCGAAACCACGGGCAGACCGCAGGCGATGGCGGCGCATATGCTCGCTTTCCGGTCGTGCGCGTGGATGATATCCGGTTTGTAGCATCGTATCGCTTTGCGGAGATTTCGTACGTTGATGGCCGCAAGCGGAATAAACCGAATCCCCCTTTTCTCCACGGCTTCCCGAATGGGACCGTCCGGACTGCAGTAAGCCATTTCATATTCGCTGTCCCGAAACATTTCGATAATCTGGCAGGCTACGTTTTCCGCGCCGGAAAAAAACGGGGACTGGAGAACATGCATGATTTTCATCTATCATCATTCCGTATTCGTAATTTTATAAAAGCGAACGGTATATCTGCTTCAACCGCTCGACGACCGATTCCATCCCGAACTTTCGAACCGCTTTTCGATTCGCTTCGCCGTACGCCATCAGCAAATCCTGATCGCCGCGCAGTTCCGATACGGCGCGGGACAACGCGTCCGCGTCAATCGGGACGCACTGCGCGCTTTGATGGGATAGCAGGTCGCGGTTTCCCCGAATGTCCGAAACAACGCAGGGAAGCCCCATCGACATCGCTTCCATGACGGAGCGCGACAAGCCCTCCCGATAGGACATCGAAACAAAAATATCCGACGCCCGCAGAATCGTCTTTACGTCGTCGCGGTATCCGAGGAAATGCACCCGGCCTGAAAGTCCGAGCGTTTCCGCCAGCGCTTTTAATTTCTGTTCTTCCGGACCGGTTCCGCACAGCGCGTAATGAACCGAATCGTCCAGTTTTTTTACCGCTTCGACGATAACGGCGTTGTTTTTGTTTTTATTCAGTTCGCCGACCGAAACCAAAACAAAAGCATCTTCGGGCAGTCCTAAACTTTTGCGAACCTCGGCTCGGTCTGTTTCCGGCGGGTCCGACAAGTCTATTCCCACGCCGGGAACATAATAGACCGCGCCATTGTTCCGCAGACGCATTTTTACCTGCGCGAGCGCAAAATCTTCCTTATTGATGGCAATTAGAACGTCTGTACAGCGCGCGAGCAGTTTTTCGACCGGATAATACAGAAGCCAGTTTATCAGCGGCGCGCCTTTGTAAAAATGAAATCCGTGCGCCTGGTAAATTACTTTTTTTATCCCGCATCGGCGCGCGGTAAGCCTGCCGCAAAGCCCGCCGACCGGCGTGTTGCAGTGTATAAAATCAAAATCATACGCCTTCATCAGCGCGATTAGCTGTTTGTACGCCCGTATGTTTGCGAAATGCAGCGGGTTGCGCTCAAAATCGATCTGATGAAAATAAATCCCCAAATCCGACTCCATCCGTTTTACGTTGGACTTGGTTCTGTCGACGCAGTTGAAAGCGATATGAAACTCGATACCCAGTTCGCGCGCGGCGGCCGCGGCAGAGCGGTAGAAACTGTACGACTGCGCTTTGCCGACGTTGCCGATATAGAGCATTTTTTTCATTTTCTTGCCCTTATAAATGTTTGATAAGAACGTAGCTCATGCCGGAAATAGTACAGCCGAACGCTTCGTGCAGCTTTATAATCGGCAGATTGTTCGACGAAACGCCGGTTTTCATCCACCTGCCGCCCTGCTCGTAAATGGTCGAAAGGTTCGCGTACAGCGGCAGAAAACCCAAACCCGACCGTTTCGCGTCCGGCAGCAGACCGCCGAGGAACGCGTCAAAATAATCGCCCTTGTCGGTATTCATGTTAAAGCCGACTTTTTCGCCCTTATAGGTGCAGATATAAAACCTGCTGCCTTTGTCAATCAGATCCTTCGCCCACAACGCATAGCGTCTTCCGGCGTGTTTCGGCGAAAAAAAAGGATCGCACGCTACCTTGTCCGTAACAAAGACGCCGCCCGTTTCGATCGCTTTCAGGGCGCTCTCGATCTCGTCTTTGTCGGCCGGATGGTATGCGATATGTTTTTCAAAACGGCGGTACTGCTCGGGCAGTTCGGGCTTTTTATCCATTTTCTTTTCAAACTGGATGTTCAGTTCCACCGTTTTAAAGCCGTTGTCCTGCAGATAGAAAAGCGCGTCGGTCATTCCGGATGGAACACGCGCCACCTGATATTCAGCCGACAGCCCGCCGAGCGCGTCCGCAATCTGCGCGACGCTGTCGCCCGCTTCGACGTTCAGTTCCTGACAATCGACGCCGATATTGCGTTTTTCCCAATAAGCGTGTATGATCTGCATATTCTTTTCCCTGCTCCGTCGTTATGTTTTTTGGTCTTTTTTCGGATTCGCGGCGGTTTTTTCCGAACCGTTCCGATAAACGTTCCTCCCGCGAAGAACGGTGCCGATGGTTTTCACTAAAATTTTAAAATCCAACGCAAAGGATACGTTCTCTGCGTAGTAGACGTCCTGCCTGAAACGCTCGCGCAGTTCGATGTTGTTGCGAAAATAGGCCTGACTGTAGCCGGTGATTCCGGGGCGGACGCTGTTCCGTTTCGCCTCGTTGCCGGTATAAACCTTCAGCGCGTCCGGCAGGTCGGGTCTTGGTCCGATAAAACTCATATCCCCTTTTAAAACGTTGATAATCTGCGGGATCTCGTCCAAACTGGTCTTGCGGATAAAACGCCCGACCTTCGTCACTCTGGGGTCGTTGTCGCTGTTGAACGTGCTTCCGTCCGCGTTCCGAATGTCGGGCGCGTTCACCTTCATCGAGCGAAACTTGTACATAATAAAGATTTTGCCGTCTTTGCCGAGACGCGGCGCGTTATAAAACGGAGAACCTTTGTCCTCAAAGTATATGCAGGGAATTAAAACGAGCGAGATCATCAGCGCAAACGGCAATGCGATCACCGAAAGCACAATATCCAACAACCGCTTGATATATTTTGCGTACATAACCATTTCCTTCGCTGAATTTGTCAAACTTTACTTTAAAACATCCTTCAGTATGTTCTGAAACGTCTGCGCCACAATTTCAACGTCTTCTTCGGTCATCAGCGTATGTGTCGGCAGCGTGATTTCGTTTTTGTACTGATTGTAGGCGTTCGGGAAATCTTTGATATCAAAGCCCAGCCGCTTATACGCGGTCATCATGGGCAGCGGCTTGAAATGCACGTTGCAGGCGATGCCTTTCTGCGCCATCTTCTCGATAATTCTGTTGCGCTGTTCTTCGGATATTCCGGGAACACGCGCGAGATAAAGGTGCCCGTTGCCTTTGCGCTCCGCGTCAAAGTGGTTTTGACGACGGACGCCGAGCGGGAGCAAAACTTCGTCATACCGCGCGATGGTTTTTAAACGCTTTGCCGTAAGCTCTGAAAAGCGTTCCAGCTGCGCCAGTCCGAAAGCGGCCGTAATATCGGTCATGTTGCATTTATAGCCTGTATATATAATATCGTACTCCCAGCAGTTCAGCGCGGACTTGGACAACGCGTCCTTGTTCTGCCCGTGCAGCGAAAGAAGCTGGAATTCCTTATAAACTTCGTCGTTGTCGATGCCGGGATGGTCTTTCCAGGTAATCGCGCCGCCCTCCGCCGTCGTCAGGTTTTTGACCGCGTGGAAAGAGAAGGCGGTAAAATCGGCCGCCCCGCCGCTTAAAACGCCTTTATACGACGCGCCGATGGAATGCGCGGCGTCCGCCAGCACGATTACCCTGCCGAACGCTTCCTGCAGTTTCGAGTTTGGGCGGAAAAGGTGCTTTTTGCGCTCTACCGCGGCAAATATCCGGTCGTAATCCGCCATGACGCCGCCGATATCTACGGGTATGATAACCTTCGTGCGTTCCGTAATCGCATCGGCAACCTTTTCGCAGTCCAAAAAGAACGAGTCGGGCGCGGTGTCCGCAAGAACGATTTTCGCCCCGACATGTTCGATTACGGAAGCCGATGCGGTATAGGTGTACGCGCTGGTAATCACCTCGTCGCCGGGACCTATGCCCAGCAAACGCAGGACGAGCTCCATCGCCGCGGTCGCCGAATTCACGCAGACAAAGCGGGGGGTTTTGCAGAACTCCGCCAGTTTTTGCTCGAACAGTTTTGTTTTCGGGCCTGTCGTAATCCAGCCCGACCGCAATACTTCGACGACGTTTTGAATCTCACGCTCCGAAATATCGGGAGGTGAAAACGGAATATTTATCTGAATCATTGTGTACTTCCTTTTATATTTTTAAACCCAATGAAAGAATGTTAATACTTCATTTTTTGCCGTAATAATCTTTCTTATTCTATGCCTGCCGGTATTATCTGTCAACACAAACGGCGTTTTATTTAAATTATGTTTATAATAATCGCGGTTTGTTTTGCATTTTTAAACATTTTGTTCATCATCAATCCGTAACGGCTTTATTTTTTATTTTATTCATACTATACCATGGATAAAATAAAGATTTTATAAGCCTTTGTTAATTTATTGGTCGCCGTTTTATCGGCATGGATTGCAGTTTAGCTATTATAGCACGGCGGGATGGGAAAGTCGACGGTAATAATTCATATTTTTTCAACCGCTGGGCAGGCATTTTTTATCCATATAATAAAACAGGCAACCGAGCAAAACGGTTGCCTTTTTTATGATATTTAAGCAAATCAGTATTTTTTGACCCGAACGCAGATACCTAAATTCTACTTAAAGCGGTATAGATATATAGCGCCTTCCGGAACATAAATAAATAGACTTGTGCTGTCGTTCCACCCAATCGTTGTTCCTTCGATTTTCTCGTATCCCTTTCTTTCAATAATTTTAATTTCTTTCTTTACCAAATCAATTATTCCAATCTCTCTTATATCAAACGTATTACTATCCGCCGAATCATTAATTATCGCGATTTTCGTGTGATCCCGATTCATCAGATAGAGATATCTCGAATCCAAATCAATGCCTTCTACTATATATTCCTCTCCATTAAAGGTTACGATTTTATAGTTTTCATTTTCTTTAAAAATGCAGGTCCCCATCGACGCATAGAGAACGGTATCATTCTCGTCGAACAACTTAATCGTTTCCTTCGTGCTGATATTGTAGCAATATCCGCTCAGAATATAATCGCCCGCCATCATATTTTCACGAAGTTCATTGTGATACTGTTCGATAAACAGCACTTCGTCATTTACAAAGGAACATAAATAAATATTGTCAATTCCTGTTAAATCCGAAAGGGAGATCGCTTTTCCCGCGGCGGCATCGAAATAAATGCATTCGCCCGGCCACCCTCCATTAAACTCAAACAAAAGCAGTTTTTGATAATCCGGGCTGAAGGAAATTGTTTCAATGCTTTTCCCTTCCGGTATTACGCCGGCCAAAATATCAGTTACTTCACCCGTTCTCAAGTCGTATAAGAGATAATAAGCGGTATAATCAGCTTGCCTGCCAAAACCTGCATGGATCCAAACCGTATTTTCATTAAAAAATCCTTTTGGCCACGACATAATGACATCTTCCGGAATATCGCTCGCGGAATATTCCCCGGTCTCGTCTCGCAGGAAAGGTTTCCCGTTTAACGTACCATACCCGAATTTTAAATGCAGGGTGTATCCGTTAAACGAAATGGTATCGGTTACATGATTGATAATTTGCGTTATTTCCGTTGCGCCGTTATCCGTAATTAAATAGTATTTTATACTTCCATCCGGCTGATTAACCATTGCAATATTATCCGAAAGATCTCCGTCGATATTGTAATATGATACATCGGCTATATCGTCAATATTTTGTCTCCCTATAAACTGTATCGTATTGCTTCTGCCGGTAGGGATCGGGGAAACAATTTCCGGCTCGGACGCGCGGAATAAAGAGATAACCGTTTTGCGGAACTCCTCGCCTGCAGCAATAAAAGTATTTCGGAACTCCGCGCTTGCGGCAAAGCAGACAGAAAAAGTCAGTACAACAACTGCCAGTGCTGCAATCGCAACCCAAAACGCGGATCTCATCGCTCTTCCCTTCCTTACAGGAATTATAATTTCCGCTTGGTCAGGTGAAGCATTGAACTTAAATTCCGCCTCGGGCAACTGCGCCGCTTTCTTGCGCAGCAATTTTTCAATAGAGTATCTATTCATTTATAAACCTACCTTTCCGTGAAAAACCTAAAGGAGTTACATTCGACCGTCAAACATACTCCTTTTCTTCATTTATAACCGCAGCTTTCTTTTTGATGTTTTAAATTTTGATTGCCTTCTATTAGAGTTTGCTTTATAAGTTTTAACGAATGCGCATATCGTTGCCGGACAGTTCCGGGTTTCATATCCAAAATTTGAGCAATTTCTTTGTGCTTCAATCCGTTTACGATATGTAATACTACAATTTGCTGTTCTGTTTCGTCCAAGCAATCCAGCATCGAAAGAAAATCGGATTGATGGTTGTCTTCTTTTGCAGATAAGGATTCGTATGTTTCGCACATTTCAAATGAGCGTTTGCGCATTATGTTCAATGTTAAATTCTTTGTCGTTGTCAGCAGCCACGATTTAATTTCGGCATCCTCTATTTGATTGATGTTCTGTATCAGTTTTAAAAAAACCTCTTGTGTTATGTCCTCTGAAAGATAAACATCGCGTGTTATTGATAAAGCAAAGCGAAATACACCCGTTTTATATGCATCAAACAATTGCGATATATTCAAATCGTTGGAATTGCATTTTTTTCTGTAAACAACCAACGACCTCACCTCTTTTCATATATTAGACAATCCAAAACCCCGTTTTGTTACAGGTCTTTGGAATTATTTTTATTTCAAAAATGCATTTTAATTTATTTATATTTTTAATATTAGCATCATGAGCAATAGGTTTTCAAGTATGAAATAAAATATTCGGCATGAGAGGATTTGCCCGCCTGCAAAGCGGAGCGGCGGCGGGGTCTGACAGTCCGCCGGACTGTCATTCAACACCCGCCCTTCAAATCCATATAATAAAAAAAGCAGTTGCGGAGCAACTGCATAAATGACAGGCGTTTCGCCTGTCATTTTTTTGGTCTGAGTGAGAGGATTTGAACCTCCGGCCTCTACCACCCCAAGGTAGCGCGCTACCAAACTGCGCCACACCCAGATAGGCAACGGCTGAATTATAGCACAATAACATTTTTGTGTCAAGTGGTTTCGGCTTTATTTTTCCTTAACGCCGGAAATATCTTTTATCACCTCTCCGGCAAGGATAAATCCGGCGACCGGCGGGACGAAGGAGACGCTTCCCGGCACCTGCCTGCGGATCGTGCACTTTCTTTTCGTGCCCGGCGGGCAGACGCAGTTGGTTTTGCAGCTGCTGCTCATATCCTCAAGCGGCTCCAACGCCTTTTCCTTTGAATATACGACCTTCAGCTTCTTGATGCCGCGCCTGCGCAGCTCGTACCGCATAACCTTGGCGAGCGGGCAAACCGAAGTCTTGTAAATATCGTCCACCTCGAACTTGGTCGGGTCGAGCTTGTTGCCCGCTCCCATACAGCTTATGATGGGAACGCCGGCTTTATCCGCGCATTCTACCAGCGCCAGTTTCGCGGCAACGGTGTCCACCGCGTCGATTATATAATCGTACTGCGAAAAATCGAACTGGTCGGCGGTTTCGGGCAGGAAAAAGCATTTGTGCGCCGTCACTTTCAGCTTCGGGTTGATGTCCAGCAGCCGCTGTTTTAAAATCTCGACCTTCGGCTTTCCGATGGTGGAATGCAGCGCGAGCAGCTGACGGTTGATGTTCGTCAGGCAGACCACGTCGTCGTCAATAATATCAATCGCACCGATGCCGCCGCGCGCCAACGCTTCCGCGGCGTACGAGCCTACCCCGCCCACGCCGAAAACGGCGACCCGCGCAGCGGCGAGCTTTTCCATCGCTTCTTTTCCAAAAAGCAGTTCCATTCTTGAAAACTGGTTCAACATATCCATGCCTCAAAATTATCTGTAGAATTTTCAATCGTTGACAAATTTGCGAAATTGTCCATAATGATTATAACAGATATTTTTAAAAAAAGGAGTTACGAAAATGATAAAAATATATCTCTCGCCGAGCAATCAGCCCTATAATCTTTACTGCGTCGGCGACACCAACGAAAAAGCGCAGATGGAAGCGCTCGCGCAGAAAATCAAGGACATTCTGGACGCCGAGTACGAATGCGAAACGGTGATGGCGACCCTCTCGATGGGCATCCGGTTCGACGAACGCCCCAAAGAAGCCAAAGACAAAGGCTGCGACATCTACCTTGCCATCCACTCCAACGCGCGCAGCGAAGGCTGTACGGAAACGGTTGCCGGCGCGGTCTGCTTCTACCACCCGGAACAGCCGCTCGGCAGAGCGCTTGCGGCGAACATATCCAAAGAACTAAACGCCATCTGCCCGGTCAAATCCACGCTGAAAAACTCCGTGGAAAGCGGCATGAACGCGTTCGGCGGGCAGGGCTACGGGGAAATCCGCAGTCCGTATCTGCACGGCGGGATGACGCCGGTTCTTGCAGAAACCAACTTCCACGACAACCCCGAAACCGCGCAGTGGATGATTAACCGCAAAGACGAAATTGCCCGGGCGTACGTTCGAGCGCTGGTAAACACGCTGAACATTCCGAAAAAGGCTAAATAAACAGCACGTTGTGAATCACCGGAACGACGGACTCTTTCCAAATAAAAGCTGCCTGTTCGACCAAAGCGCCTGCCGGGACCGGGATTTCGTTGTAGTATTGATCAAGTTTTCCGATTACAACCTCTTTGCCGCCGACGGTAACGGCGACGTCTGCTCCGCACAAGGACGACTGCATGACGATAATCTTTTTAAACCGCAGACTGCCGGTATTAAACGTCATTCTTTCGCCCGCGCGCGGCGCCCGCTCGCTCTTATAGAACGAGAACAAATCGCCGTCTGCCATCCTGAAAGCCTCTCTGCCGTACTCGCCGCGCGGCGAACCCGTCACAAACCGGCTGGTCGCCGTAACGTTGACTGCGAACTCGGAAACCGACATCCAAAAATCCTGTTTGCTAAGCGAAACATAGCGGATATACCGGCAGTAAAGGTCCAGCCCGGAAAGAAAAACCTCTTTTTTCGTCTGTACCGCGCCGACATTCCGCCAGTTTTTTCCGTCGGTCGAATACTGCATTTGCCCTTTGCGTATGTAATCCAGCCCGGCGGGCGAACAGCCCGATTTCAGCACGATATTATACACGTTCTGCGGCGCCCCCAGGTCGAGCATAATCCAAAAGCCTTCCGTCGCCGCCGAGCGCGACCAGTAGTAGGTTTTGTCGCTGTCGTCGTTGACGTTCTCGATTCCGTAATTCTGGTAGCAGCCCAGCGAAGCGGACGGCGCGCCTTTGGTTTTTTGGACCGTAATTTCGCCGGAATAGCTTTGCAGCCTCGGGCCGGCCTGCCTTAACATTTTCGGCGCGTCGTCCAGCAAAAACGGCGTCAAAACCCAGCCGCTGAAAACGGCGGTATTCTCGCGAAAGTTTTGCTTTTCCGCGGAAAACAGCCGAAAATATTCCCAAAACTCCTTGAACTCCTTGTCGCTTTCTGCCTGTGCCGCTTTAAGAAAATATATCCCCATATTCGCGGCGCAAAGCGCTTTTTCCAGCCAGGGGGCGATTTCCGTTACGAAAATTCTGTTTGAACAGTTCTCCCGAATATCCAGGACCGCGGCTCTCAGTTTTTCAAACGCGGCGTAGAGTTCGGCCGCGCCGCCTTCCTGACCGTTCCTGAACGCCGAGATCAAATTCCGAAAGCGCACAGAATCGGTATAGTTGTTTATCTGCGACGCGTAAAGGTTTTCAAGAATCATCCGCACCGAGTCCGCCGTCTCGGGGAACAGCGCTCCGACCGCTTTTTCATAGCTTTCTTTATAACGATACCCTTCCGGGTTTTCCATATAATCGGCAAGGGTCGAAAGCGGAATTTTCGACGCTTCCGCCTGATTCATCGGATTGGACACGATACCGACTACTGCGTCTTTCAGGTCGGGCGACAGCCCCTGCGCGCCGTCGGCAAGCAGGTGGTCCGTACAGTAATCGTTGACCGGATAGTTCCACCACAACAGCATCTTTCTGCCGAAATACCGGTTCGGAACGGCAAAGCTTGCCGCCGACATCTGCAAAGCGATGGAAGGTCCGGTCCACATCACAAAAACATCGCGGTTCAGTTGACGCGCGATGGTTCCGGTGTAATCCTCTGTGAGAATCGTATCGTAATATTCCGCGAATATGCAGATCAGCTCCGACAAGCCGGCGCGCGCTTCATAAAACCGCCGGCGAAAATCGTTGACCAGCCGAACGTGGTTTTGCGCGGTCTCGGCGGTCCTGACCGCCAAGTCGTCCAACAGCAGCGCAAAATGCCGGATGCCCAACTGATATACGGAATCGTATTTTTCGATCAGCCGGGCAAAATCCTTCTCATAACCCGCATCCGAAAAATCAAAATCCAAACCGGGCGACAGCGCGTAGGTAAAGCGGACGCCGTTCTCTTTGGCGAGCGCATCAAGCTCCCGGAATTTTTCTTTTTCTTCGGCCGTGTAGGCGTCGCGCCAGAAATCCCGATGCTTCGGGTCGTTTTTCGGCGCGTAAATATAGGTGTTACAGCGGCGCTCGCCTAAAAACCGTATCATGGAAAGCCGGTCCGCATGGGACCACGGCGTTCCGTAGAAACCCTCGACAACCCCTCTGATTAAGAAACTTTCAGTAATAGTAAAACCCCCGTTTTACGCTTGATAAGTATAGCCGCCGCCGAGCGCGCCGCAGGAGCAGTTTTTTAGCATCGCGGCGGTTTCTTCGGCCGGCAAAATCCGTTTTTTTTGCCGCATATCGCGGAACGGAAAAACGCTCTTTATTTGGGCACGATATCGCCGACGCCGTTCAGAATCAGTCTCGGACGGTACGGGTACCGCTCGACGTCCTCGCGTTTCGTAACGCCGGAGAGCACAAGAATCGGGTCAAGACCGCTTTCGATGCCCGCGATGATGTCCGTGTCCATGCGGTCGCCGATCATGGCGGCTTCGGAAGAATGGACGCCCAGCATCTGCAGTCCGGTGCGCATCATGAGCGGATTGGGTTTTCCGACGTAATACGCGCGCTTGCCGGTCGTCACCTCGATCGGGGCGACGAAAGCCTGACATGCCGGTACAATGCCGTCCTCGGAAGGACCGGTCAGGTCGGGATTCGTGCCGATCAGCTTCGCGCCGTTCATCACCAGCCGCATCGCGCGGCAGATGGAATCATAGTTGTAGTTGGTCGATTCACCGATGACGACGTAATCGGGATCGACGTCGTTGATGATAATGCCCGCGTCGTGCAGGGCGTTGAAAAGCCCCGGTTCTCCGATCACATAGGCGGAACATCCCGGGCTTTGGCGGCTCAAAAACTTCGCCGTAGCGAGCGCGCTGGTATAAAAATGGCTCTCGTCCACGTCCAGTCCCATGCGTTTCAGCTTCTGCTGCAGTTCCCTCGGCGTCTTGCCGCTCGCGTTGGTCAGGAACAAAAACTGCTTGTCCTCTTTGTACAACCAGTCGACGAACTCCTTGACGCCCGGCAGCAGACGCGAACCGTGGTAGATAACGCCGTCCATATCGCATATAAAGCCTTTTTTCTGTCTGAGTGTCTCCATATTCTGTTTCCTCTGTTAAAAAATTTGTTCAAAAAATTGTTACGGATTATTATATCATACAATTCTCCGCCGCGAAACCCCATTATGTAAAATTCTCGATAAAATTGCCATTTTTTGTTGAAAATTACCGCGCTTCGGTGTCGAAAAGACAAAATCATTGTTATAAAAAACGGCGAAATCGCAGGAATCGGCGCCCTTTAAACCCTGATGGCAGAACGGGGCGCGTATTACACCCTGTTCTCCACGCAGGCGAAACGCTATATCGCCCCCGCGGACGAAAGCGTCCGAATCCATCATCCGTCAAGGCCGGATATGCGCCCGCCCCGCCCGGACGACGGTTCTCCCGTTGCCGTTTTCAGGCGCACGTAAATTTTAAAACTGGCTGCATAACCGTCTATAAAAAGGTTGAAGCCTCACCAGCACGGAATCGGTGAGGCTTTCGTTTGCCTGCATGAAATACAAAACGGCGCCGAGAATCGTTAATGCGATCGACAACGCGCACAAAACGCATAGGATCATCGAAAACGTGCGCAAAACGCCCGTGCAGTTTTTTATGCAGAAAATCGTCAAAATCAAAGCCGTTGCGGAAAAAAGAAGCGCGATGACGCCGAAGCTGTTGATGACAGGATTATCGAAGAACATAAGAAAATCCATTCCGCCCGCGTCCGGCACATAGCCGTCCATATACGCGAAGGTCATCCCGATACCGATTCCGGTCAGCAGGACGGACAGGACAAACACGATTATTTTCTTTTTCATAGCGGCTGCAGCACCCCCATTCGGTCCGCCTTTAAAAAAACGACCGATCAACGAATTACTTTGAATTTACTTCATTGTACTTTACCTTTTTCTTTCTGTCAATAAAAACATAATTAAAAGAAAAGCCAATATATTTATAGTAGCGCGGCAGCAGAACCGTCTTTATTCCGCAATAATTTTAATTTGGTTTGAAACATTAAATAAATAAAACAATATCGGTTTAATTTAACACATAAATTTTACAAAATCTATACACTTTTTCTAAATTTAGTGGTAAACTGCTCTTGCGATATCCGCGAACCGTAGATAGAATATTATATTTTTCGAGGAAGCCATGCATGAAACAGCTTTGATGCAGAATATGCTGGCCATCGTGGATAAAGTCATCGAAGGGCAGCAGGTGAAAAAAGTAAACAGCATTACCCTGTCCGTCGGAAAGCTGTCCAACGCTTTGCCCGACGCGCTTACGTTTGCGTTTGAAGCGTTAACGGCCGACACGCCGTTGAAAGGCTGCAAACTGATTTTAAAAGAACTGCCCGCTGTGGCGGTCTGCGAAGCCTGCGGCGCGGATACGATACTGAACGACTTTCCGTTTTCATGCCCGAAATGCGGCGGAAAGTTTTATACCATCGTTCAGGGCGAAGATATATATATCGAAAGCATCGATTGCGAATTAGAAAAAAGAAAGGCTACCAACCATGGCAGAAATCAAGGTACAAAAAGACGTAAAGTCGCTCAACAAAGAAATTGCGGAAAAGAACCGCGCGGAATTTAAAAAGCACAATATTTTTGTTATGAACATCATGGGCTCGCCGGGTTCCGGCAAAACCACTTTGCTCGAGAACATTCTGCCCGTTTTGGCAAAGTCGTATCGAACCGCGGTTATCGAAGGCGATCTTGCGACGCAGAACGACGCCGAACGCATCCGCAAAACCGGCGTGGAAGCGTTTCAGATTAACACGAACGGCGGCTGCCATCTCAACGCAAAGCAAATAGAAGCGGAGTATGCGAAAATCGACCCGGATCATACCGACCTGATTATTATAGAAAACGTAGGAAACCTCGTCTGCCCGATCGAATGGGATTTGGGCGAGGATTTGCGCGTTGTGCTTCTGAGCGCGCCCGAAGGCGAGGATAAGCCCTTGAAATACCCGCCCGCGATGCTCAAAACCGACGCGGTCGTCATTACAAAAGCCGACATCGCTTCGTTCGCGGACGTCAATATCGAGCAGATGAAAAAGAACATCTTATCCGTCAACCCGAAGGCAGTGGTTTTGGAAGCCGGCAAGGTCAACGGCGTTTACAGCGCGGAAAGCGTGATTGATTATATAAAGGAAAAGATAAAAGCAAAAAAGGCTGAATAAAATGGTCCGGTATGCGCTTGAAGTCAAAGGAATCGTTCAGGGGGTGGGCTTTCGCCCATTCGTTTTTCGTCTGGCAAAAGAACTGTCGTTGAGCGGATTAGTAAAGAACACTTCCAAAGGCGTATCCATAGAAATCGAAGGGCCGGAAGCGGACTGCAAAAAGTTTATTGCCGCCCTTCGGCAACCCCCGCCTTTGGCAAGAATCGAACGTCTCGACGCCGAAAAAATCCCCCCGACGGGTGCAAAAGACTTCGTCATCCAGACAAGCAGCGCCGGCGCGCGGAACACCTTCATCTCCCCCGACATCGGCATCTGCGCGGACTGTTTTAAAGACATCACAACGAAAGAAAACCGCCGGTACCGGTACGCCTTTACCAACTGCACCAACTGCGGGCCGCGCTTTTCGATTGTCAAAGATATTCCCTATGACCGCGCAAACACGACCATGGCGGAGTTTGCGCTCTGCGCGGATTGCAAACGGGAGTACGAGGACCCGTATGACCGCCGGTTCCACGCGCAGCCGAACGCCTGCCCGGTCTGCGGACCGCAGCTGTTTTTTTATGAAAACGGCAGAGAAATAAGCGGCGACCCGATTCGGTTGTTCTCCGAAGCGGTCAGCAGCGGCAAAACCGTCGCCGTCAAGGGCGTCGGCGGCTACCACCTCGCCTGCGACGCGTTAAACGAAGAAGCGGTCGGCAGGCTGAGAAAGCGAAAACTCCGATACGACAAACCGTTCGCGGTCATGATGCGCGACATAGAGACCGTCAAACGCTACTGCGAAGTGAGCGGCGAAGAAGAACCCCTGCTCGCCTCGCCCGAAAAGCCGATTGTGCTGTTAAAAAAGAAGCCGGACTGCCCGATCGCGCGCAGCGTGACTATGCGGAACAACCGGCTGGGCGTGATGCTGCCCTACGCGCCTCTGCACTGCCTTCTCATGCAAAATCACGAAGCGCTGGTGATGACCAGCGGAAACCTGTCCGACCATCCGATGATATTTGACGACAGCGAAGCGCTGCAAAAACTGCCCGCCGTCGCGGACTGCATTCTGACGCACAACCGCAGGATTTTCCGCCGCGTGGACGACAGCGTTTCGATTGTGATAAACGGCAAAGTCCACCTGATACGCCGCGCGCGCGGCTATGTTCCCGAGCCGGCGCGGCTGGACGGCAACCAAAGCGTGATTCTGGCATTGGGCGCGCAGCAGAAAAACACCTTTTGCCTGTGCAAAGGCGAAAACGCGTTTTTAAGCGGGCATATCGGCGATTTGGATGAAGCGGACACCGCCGAATGTCTGGAACGCGAGATAGAATCGTTTGTTAAAATCTTCGACGCGGACCCGCAGGTTATCGCCTGCGATCTGCACCCGGATTATGTTTCCACGCGCATTGCTTCCCGCTATGAAGGAAAACTGCCGATTTTTCATATACAGCATCACCACGCGCACATGGCTTCGGTGCTTGCCGAGCACGGGCTGACCGATAACGCCATTGGGTTTACGTTCGACGGCACCGGCTTGGGTTTAGACGGGCGCGTCTGGGGCGGCGAGGTTTTGTACGGCAACCGCGCCGACTTCGCCCGCTGCGGGCACCTGCTTTACTTTCCCCTGCTCGGCGGAGAGGGCGCTGTCCGAGAACCCTGGCGGTGCGCGCTGGCCGTAACCGATATCGCCTGCGGACGCGGCGCCGCGCTCTCTTTGTTCCCGGAATATTCGGAAGAAGCGAAAATCCTGCTTGCCGCCGGAGACAAAAACATCAACGCGCCGCTGACTTCATCTATGGGGCGGCTGTTCGACGCGGTTTCCGCCTTGTGCGGCATCCGAAAAACCACGACCTACGAAGGGCAGGCCGCCGTCGAACTGCAGCAGGTCATGGACGAAAGCGCGGCCGGCGCTTATCGCTTTGAGATGATAGAAGAACACGGCCGTATGATATTCGACTGGCGGCCGCTGATAAGAGCGGTTGTCGCCGACGTTCAGGCGGGAATCCCTGCCGGAACTGTTTCTTTAAAGTTCCATCGCGCGGTCGCGGAACTGATTGTGTCGGCGGCAAACCGGCTTCGCGCCGAAAAGGGGTGCGATACCGTCGTTTTGACCGGCGGCGTTTTTCAAAACGACTTCCTGTTGGAAAAATCAATGAAAAAGCTGGAAGAAAGCGGATTTGCGGTATATACGAATCAGCTCGTCCCGGTCAACGACGGCGGGCTTTCCTTCGGTCAGGCGGCCGTGGCTTCCGCAAGGATTCGCAAATAAGGTGATTGATATGTGTCTTGCCGTTCCCGGAAAGATTATAAAAATAGAAGATTCGGACGCCATCGTCGATTACGGCGGCGTCACCAAGCGCGCCAGTCTTCGGCTGGTTGACAACGCGGCGGTGGGCGACCTTGTGCTGGTCCACGCGGGCTTCGTCATTCAGGTTCTGGACAAGGACGAAGGCGAAGAACTGCAGCGGCTGGTGGACGAAACCATGAGAATGCTATGAGATACGGCATAGAAGACGTCATCAACGGAATACGCGCCCTTGCCGAAGGGCTGGGCGACGTCACGATCATGGAGGTCTGCGGAACGCACACGCACAGCATCCGCAGGTTCGGCATACCCTCTATTCTTCCAAGCAATATAAAGCTGGTGTCCGGTCCGGGCTGCCCGGTCTGCGTTACCGCGCAGGAGGACATCGCCGCGGCGCTGGACATCGCGGACCAAGAAGACGTGATTTTTACCTGTTTCGGCGATATGATGCGGGTTCCCTGCGGTAACGCGAGCCTGTATTCGCTGTACGAGTCCGGGCGGGACATCCGGCTCGTCACTTCCCCGCTGGACGCTTTGGAAATCGCCAAGGCGAACCCAGGCAGGCAGGTCGTCTATTTCGCGATCGGGTTCGAGACCACCGCGCCGCACACGGCGGCGCTGATTGAAGCCGCGAATAACCAAAAAGTTGAAAACATAAGCATTTTAAACACGCATAAGACCATGCCCCAGGCGTTGCAAGCGCTGTTGTCCGGGCAAAAGAAAATCAACGCTTTGCTCTGCCCCGGGCACGTCGCGTCGGTCATCGGCGCGAACGCGTTCCGCTTTGTGCCGGAAAAACTGAACCTGCCCGCGGCGGTTTCGGGCTTCGAAGCGTACGAGATTTTAGCCGCCGTTTTAAAAATCATAGAACTGTGCCGATATAATAGAGTGGATTGCGTCAACATGTATCCCGGCGTCGTTACCGCCGACGGAAACAGACGCGCGGTGGAACTGATGTACCGCTTTATGGAGCCTGCCGACGCCGTCTGGCGCGGACTTGGGATAATCAAGAAAAGCGGGCTGAAGCTCCGCCGGGAATACGCGCGTTTCGACGCGCTTGCGCGCTTTGAGATAACGCATAGAAAACCCGAAGAACCAAAGGGCTGCATCTGCGCCCGGATTCTGCGCGGCGACAAAACGCCGGACGAATGTGCGCGCTTCGGCAAAGACTGCACGCCGGACACGCCGTTTGGACCCTGCATGGTGTCCTCGGAGGGCAGCTGCGCCGCCTATTATCAGTACAGAGATTAACCCGCTAATTGGAGTTGAGTATGGACGACAAAATCACGCTTGCGCACGGCTCGGGCGGAGAAAAGTACAGAGAACTGGTGCGGGAGGTCTTCCTTCCGGCTTTCTCCAACGAATACTTTGACCCTCTGAACGACGCCGCGGTGCTGGACGGCGGCGCGAAAATCGCGATGACCACCGACAGCTTCGTGGTCAAGCCGCTTTTCTTCCCCGGCGGAGACATCGGCAGCCTTGCGGTCAGCGGCACGGTGAACGACCTTGCCGTCAGCGGCGCGCGGTCTGCGTATATATCGGTCGGAATGATTATAGAGGCGGGCTTTGAAACGGCTGTTTTGTTGAAAATTGTCGATTCCATCGCCAAAACCGCCAGAGAAGCGGGCGTGCGCGTTGTGACCGGCGATACCAAAGTGATTGAAAACAGAGGAGCTTCGGACGGCATATACATCAATACGGCCGGCGTCGGCGTTTTTGAACCGGACCGGCCCATCCCGCCGCAGAAAATCGAACCCGGCGACCGCATCATCGTCAGCGGCTGCATCGCTTCGCACGGGATGGCGGTGATGAACGCGCGGGAAAACCTCGGATTCTCTCCCCCGATCGAGAGTGACGCGGCTCCGCTCGGCAAAATGGTGCGTACCGTCCTGGAGAATCCAAAAAACGCCGTGCGCGCCATGCGCGACCCGACAAGGGGCGGCGTCGCGGCGACGCTGTGCGAGTGGGTTTCGCAGGATACGGACATTGTTCTGTATGAGAACGCTTTGCCGATAAAACCGGAGGTTTCGGCGGCCTGCAGACTGCTTGGTATGGACCCGCTGTTCATCGCGAACGAGGGCGTTATTCTGTTCTCGGTTCCCGAAAACTGCGCCGACAGCGTTTTAAACAGCCTAAAAAGCACCGAGCAGGGCAAAAACGCGGCCGTCATCGGCGAGGTAAAGCCGGGCAGCGGCAAAGTGATCGCCAAGACCGAGTTCGGCGCGCGCAGACGGATCGTAATGCCGCGCGGAGAGCTTCTGCCAAGAATCTGTTAAGTTTGGAATTTTATTGTTTTTATAGAATCAGCAATTTCCCGAAAGGATTATTTTATGTACGGATGGATCTTAGTCATCGGCATCCTGACGCCCCTGCTTGGAGCGCTGCTGTTGCCCGTAATTGGTAAATATAACGTCAAGTTAAGAAATAGAACGGCTTTCGCGCTTGTCGCGGTTTCGTTCGTGTGCGCCGCGGCCGCGCTGTTCGGAGTGTTCGGGGACAAGCTGTTCTCGATCCGCTTTGCGCTTCCGCTCGGACTCAGCTTCGGGTTCCGCGCCGACGCGCTCGCCGTTTTCATGGCATTGACGGCGTCTTTTGTCAGCATGATAATCGTGCTGTACTCCTACGGCTACATTCATCATTACGAAAACCAGAACGAATACTACATGATGGTGGTCGTATTCGTCGGCGCCATGATGGGCATTGTTTATTCGACAAACCTGATCGCGCTCTATGTTTTCTGGGAGATTTCCTCCCTGTGCTGCTGGCGGCTTATCGGCTTCTACCGTCAGGAAATCACCATTCGGCGCGCCAACAAGACCTTCCTTGTGACCGTGCTCGGCGCGCTGATAATGCTGGTCGGCTTCTTCGGCATTTACGGACAGACCGGCACCTTCGAACTGATGGCGATGAACGGCGTTCATATTCCGGACTGGACCGTCGCGCTGATTTTGTTCGGTATTTTGTCGAAATCTGCAACTTTTCCGCTGCACAGCTGGCTTCCCGACGCGGGCGTCGCGCCTTCGCCGGTCACCTCCCTGCTGCACGCGGCGGTTCTGGTAAAAATCGGCGTGTTCGCGTACGCAAGGCTGTTTATTTTAACCTTTGACGTCAGCAAATCCTTCCAGACGATCGTTCCGACCATTGCCGCCGTCAGCGCGCTTTACTGCGCCGGCGTCGCTTTTAAGGAAAACGACATCAAGCGCGTGCTCGCGTATTCGACCATCAGCCAGCTCTCGTTTATCCTGCTCGGACTTTCCTGCGGCGAGAAAATCGGCATTGTCGGCGGTCTTTTGTATATTCTTGCGCACAGCACCGCAAAAGCGGGTCTTTTTCTGTGCGCCGGCATCGTGGAACACAGCCTGCACACGAAGGACATGCGTAAAATGGGCGGACTTGCGAAGCAGATGCCGTTGACGGCGCTTGCGTTTGCGTTCTGCATGTTCTCGATTATGGGTATTCCCCCGTTCCTCGGCTTCTTTACGAAACACATGGTGATCGAAGGAATCATCGAAAACGGCAACGTTCTGCTCGGCGCGCTGTTCATCCTCTGCGCGGTTATGACGGTTCTGTACCTCGTTCGGCTGTATATAAAGGTATTCTTTGGTCCTCTGAACTTCCCGACGGAAACCTTTACGGCGGAAGCCTTCGCAAAGGTGAAGGAAGGCTCCAAAATCATGGTCGTTTCGGTGATGATACTCGGCATAGCCTCGCTGGCGCTCGGGATTTTCAGCTATCTGCCGTCGCAGCTTGCATCTATGATTTGGGGGTAAATGTATGTTTCTTTCAAAAATGTTAAGCAGCGGAGGAAGTCTGATGGCGTTCATGGTCGGCCTGCCGCTGTTGAGCGGGTTTCTTCTCTGGTATTACAGAAAGAACGAAAAGATAAAGTTATACATCTCGCTTGCTTCGACGGTTCTGAACCTGCTCTTTGCGCTCGGGCTTTATACAGGCGATCCTTTCAGAACGGCAATCCACGCCGCGCCGTTCGGATTTGAATACTCTTTCCGCGTCACCAATCTGACGGGAATGTTCCTCGTTCTGTCTGCCGCGCTGTTTATCGCGGTCAGCTACTATACGGTTGAAAACACGAAGACGGCCCAATACGGCGGCTTGTATCTTCTTTACTTATACATCAGTTTCGCGCTGGTAAACGGCGTTCTGCTTTCGGGCAATCTGGCGACCATCCTGTTCTTCTGGGAGGGACTGATGGCGGTGCTGTTCGCGATTCTCTTAATCGGCAACAGCGAAAACCCCAAGACCTCCGCCAAAGCGCTTTCCGTAACGGCGTTTTCGGCGCTGACGCTGATGCTCGGCGTCCTTCTCACCGTTCACATCGCGCACACCGCTGAAATCAGCGAGATTGAGCGCATCCCGGTGTCGGGTCTGGGCCTGTTCGCCTTTCTCTGCGTCATGCTCGGCGCGCTCGGACAGATGGGCTGCTTCCCCTTCCACAGCTGGATTCCCAAAGCCGCGGACGACGCGCCGACTGCGGTTCTTGCCGCGTTCCCCGGCGCGGTCAATGGCATTTTGGGCGCGTATCTCGCCGCCGTTTCCGTCAGCGAAGTCTTTGATTTGCAGTCGGGCAGCGGCATGTCCGTGCTTGTCATTGTAATCGGCGTTATCACCTTTGCGCTCGGCGCGGCGATGGCGCTGGCGCAAAAAGAACTCAAAAAACTGCTCGCTTATACGGCGGTTTCATTGTCCGGCATGGTCGCGGCCGGTTTCGGAACCGGAACCGAAGCCGGCGTTTCCGGCGCCGTGTACGCGCTGCTCAACAATACAATATGCCTTTGCGGTCTGTTTATCCTCTGCGGCATACTCGAAAAAAAAGCGGGGACAACCGAGTTAAGCCGGCTGCAAGGCATACTCAGAAAATCGCCCTATGCCGCCATATGCTTTGCGGTTTTATCCCTCTCCGCGCTCGGTTTTCCGCTTCTCGGCGGCTTCTTTGCGGAACAGTTGATTCTTGGCGCGGTTCTTGATGTGAGCGTTGTTCTCCTGATCTTCGCGCTCATCGGCGTATTTCTCATGGCGCTCAACCTTATAAGGGCGGGAAGAATCTTGCTGTTCGGCGAAGGCGGCGTTCAGTTTTCGAACAGCCATGCCGCGCTGATACCGGTTTATGTTCTGTCCGGCTTGGCGCTGCTCCTCAGCGTCAATCCGCTTCCGCTGAAAGGCATTCAGACCGCGCTGAACGCTGCGGCGTCTTTCGCCGGCTTCCCCGCTTCGACTGCTTCGATGATCGCGACGGCTGCGGTTTTGCTTATAGCGGTATGCGACCATATTTTCGGAACCAAAAAAGCCGGCAGCGCTTTGGACTGCTGCGACCATATCCGCAACGCGCCGGTGATACGAAATCTGTACGGCTGGGCCGAAAAGGGCTATCTTGACCCCTATCAATGGCTTGTCTCGCTGGTCGGCGCGTACGGTTCGCTCTGCACGCGCGTCGAGCACGGCGTAAGCTGGGTGTACGACAAGGGTGTTCCCGGTCTGGTAAAAGGAACCGGCAACGCGCTCAGCCGCTTCGTCAACGGACGGCTTTCACGGTACCTCTACCTCGTTGTCGTCGGGTTGATCCTGCTTCTGATTCTGTTTTTTGCGAAATGAGGATATAAGGGTTTATGAACTATCTAAACTATGCGGCGGCAGTGTTTCTGCTGATTCCGATCGCCGCAATCGCCATCAACAACATATGTCCCAAACCGTATATGGAAAAGAACTTCCATACCCTGACCGGAACCGTTGCGGTGTTTCAGATCGCGGCCGCGGCGTACGCGCTGTGCGCGATGAACGCGAACGGCCTGACCGCCTATGACTTCAGCATTCTCAGCAATCTGAAGATAACCGGCTCCGCTTTGTTCCGCCTGACGCCGGTGTCGCTGATTTTTCTGCTCTGCATCGGCATGGTCGCGTTCGTTTCGGTCGCGGTCGCGTCCAAGACCATCGAATCGATGAGGATTTCCTATGTAAACCTTCTGATGACCATGCTCATCGGCATGAACGGAATGGTGCTGGTCAAGGATTTGTTTACGCTATATGTCTTTTTGGACGTCGTCGGCATTTCCAGTTTCGTTCTGATTTCCCTGTTCCGTTCTACGAAAGCGCTGGAAGGTTCGGTCAAATACCTTGTCATATCCGAGTTCGCGACAATTTTTATACTAACCGCCCTCGCCTTTATCTTCATGCAAACCGGAAGCCTTGCTTATCAGGACATCGGCGGCGTTTTAGAGGGCGCTGACGGTTCTCAGAAAAATCTGATTTATCTCTCGATCGCTTTGCTGATCGCCGGCTTTTCCATCAAAGCGGGCGCGGTACCCTTTCACAGCTGGCTGCCCGACGCGCACCAGAGCGCGAACACCGCGGTATCCATTCTTTTGAGCGGTATCGTTATTAAAATCGCCGGTGTCTATGGTCTTTTCATGGTGGTCAGCCTGTTCCCCGGCGTCAGAGCCGTTCAGATCGCGCTTGCCGCCATCGGCGTCGCGTCGATTCTCACCGGCGCTTTGCTCGCGCTCAGACAGACGCACTTCAAACGCATCGTCGCCTATTCGAGCGTCAGCCAAATCGGCTATATTCTGCTCGGCTTAAGCTGCGGCACGACGGTCGGTCTCATCGGCGCGGTCGCGCACGTGTTCAGCCACGCTGCGTTCAAGACGACGCTGTTCTCCAACGCCGCCGCGCTGCACGAGCAGGTCGGCACGCTGGATATCGACAAGATGGGCGGACTGCAGAGCAGAATGCCCGTCACCTCGCTCTCGTCGGTTGTCGCGTTTCTATCAACGGCCGGCATCCCGCCGTTCGCGGGGTTCTGGAGCAAGCTGCTGATTATTATAGCGCTCTGGACCTCCGGCAGCGCGGTACTCGGCGGCGTCGCGCTGATTGCCAGCATTTTCACCTGCGCCTACCTGCTTCGTCTGCAGAAAAAAGTGTTCTTCGGCGAAACGCCCGAGCATCTTAAGAACGTCACCGAAGTTAAAGGCGGCATCAAGTTTGTCGAAATCGCGCTGACCGTTATCACCAGCGCGACCGGAATCCTTTTCCCGCTGGTCCTGATATACCTGCAAAGCAGAGGATTAATATAAGGAGGAACCCGATATGGAAGTGATTATTTATATATGCCTTGCGCTCCTTTTATCCTTCTGCATTCTGGCCGCCATGTCGCAAAGCCTTTTAAAATCCGCGATCTTCCTCGCGTTCGCGAGCGCGACGCTGGGCGTGATTCTGTTCGTGCTCGGCGCTCCCTGGGCTGCGGTCATAGAGGTTTCCGCCTGCTCGGGACTGGTAACCGTCATCTTCATCAGCGCCATCAGCCTTTCCAGAATCAAGAAAGAAGAAGTGCAAAAACTTTACGCGGATAAAAAGCAAATGAAATATCTGCCGTATATATTAATTATCGCAGGCATCGTTATTATCGTCGCCGCGCTTGCCGGAAGCGTTGCGCTTCCCGGTACTGCCGTTGAGTCAACCGAGGACTTCCGCGAGGTGTTCTGGAACAGCCGTCAGGCGGACATACTCGGTCAAATCGTCTCCATCCTCATCGGCGGCATCGCGGTGTATGTGCTGATGCGCGAAAGCAAGGATTAACGGCGGCAGGAAAGGATGGATCAAAACATGAATTTTCAAACCGTTATGCTCATAGTCGGCTTCTTAATGATTATCGCGGGCTGCTACTGCATGATTCGGACCTACCATATCCTCAAAATATTCATCGGCGTTGAGATTGCCATGAAGGCCGTCACGATGTTCCTGGTCCTCGCCGGATACGTCAACGGGCGCGCCGGTTTGTCGCAGGCTTACGTGATTACCGCGATTGTGCTTGAAGTTGTGGTCGCCGTCGTTTTCGCCGGCGTTACGATACACCTGTATAAAAAATACGGAAACATGGATATCCGCAACCTGACGCAGCTGAAAGGCTAAGAAGTCCCGCGTTTTCCGTATGTCAAAGAAAGGATTACATAAGATATGGAAAAAATATTCTTTTCACCCCCGGTCCTGTTCGCGCTGATGTTTTTCTCGGTCGCAGGTCTGTCCAAGTGGCTTTCCAAATACGCAACCAAAAAACAGTCCTCGAAATACTCGCTCGACCCGTACGCCTGCGGACAGCGGGATGTCGAGAATTATGTCAACCCGGACTACAGCCAGTATTACCCTTACGCATTCATTTTCACCGTCGTGCACATATTAATTCTTGTCGTCGCGACCGCCCCGGCCGACGCGCCCGCGCTCCCGATTCTGTACATCGCGGCCGGCATACTCGCGGTTCTGATCGCGTTCAAGAGGTGACCAACGTGAACCTTATCAAAAAAGCCATCGAATGGGGGACCGAAAAATCCCCGTGGATTATACATTTTAATGCCGGAGCCTGCAACGGCTGCGACATCGAAACCATCGACTCGCTCACCCCGCGGTACGACCTGGAGCGGGTCGGCATATTAAAGCAGGGCAGCCCGCGGCACGCGGACATCCTGGTCTGCACCGGCGCGGTCACGCTTCAGACGAGAGACCGTTTGATTCAGATTTACGAGCAGATGTCCGACCCCAAGTTCGTTATCGCGATCGGAACCTGCGCCTGCACCGGCGGCATTTTTGAGGACTGCTACTGCGTCACCGGCGGCATCGACAGCGTCATCCCGGTTGACGTTTACGTTCCCGGCTGCGCGGTCCGTCCCGAAGCCATTATCAGCGCCGTGGACAAACTGCTTGAAAAGCTGAAAAACGCCGAAAAAGACGAAAACCAGCAAAAAAACGCTGAAAAGATAGAAGAAAAGACCGAAACTGCAAAAAACGGAGAAGAAACCGCCGAACAGAAGGAGGAACCAAAAAATGACGCATGACGAAGCGGTCGTAACCGCGCTTTGCAAGAAGTTTCCCTTCCTTTCGGAGCGCATTTCGGTGCAGCGCGAAAAGAGAATCTTTACAAAACCGCTCACGCCGGAAGAGTTTCAGCAGATAATCCCCTATGTTCATCGAGAACTGAACTTTTACCGCGCCTGCCATGTCGTCGGCACGGACGACGGCGACACGCTGGGGCTTTTATATATTCTCACCGACAAAAACAACACGCTTTTAATCCTGCGGGAGAGCGTGCCGAAATCCAACCCGGTCGTCAAAAGCATATCGTCGATTTACCCGTCGATTCTTCTGCACGAACGCGAATTGGCGGACCTTTTCGGCGTTGTTGTCGAAGGACTGCCGGAAGGACCGCGCTATCCGCTGCCCGACGGCTGGCCGGAGGGCAATTATCCCATGCGCAAGGAATGGAACCCGAAGTATTTCGACAAAAACACCATGACATACAACGACCCGAACGTAAAGGAGGTCAAATAGGATGCACAGCGACAACAGAATCACCATTCCTATCGGGCCTCAACACCCTTCTCTGGACGAGCCGGGCAGATTCGACATCACGCTGGAAGGCGAAAAGGTGGTCAACGCCGTCATCGGCGTCGGCTATAACCACAGGGGGCTTGAGAAAACCTGCGAAAGCAAGACCTATGTTCAGAACTTATACATCATCGAGCGCGTCTGCGGCATCTGCTCGCACGCGCACGGAACCGCTTTCTGCATGGCGATCGAGCAGCTTGCCGGCGTGACAATCCCGAAGCGCGCCGAGTACATCCGCGCGGTCGTCGCGGAGCTGGAGCGTCTGCACAGCCACCTGCTCTGGCTGGGCGTCGCCTGCCATGAAATCGGCTTTGACACCATGTTTATGTACACCTGGCGCAACCGCGAGAAGGTGCTGGATATCCTCGCCGACCTCGGCGGCAACCGCGTCAACTACGGCGTCAACACGATCGGCGGCGTCAGAAGAGACATCGACGCGGATATGGTCGAAACCATTCGGAAAGCGTTAGACGCGCTGGAAGAAGAAACCAAACATTACGTTGAGATCGCCTATACGGAAACAACTTTAATCAGCCGTCTCAAAGGCGTCGGCGTACTCTCGCATGAGGACGCGATCCGCTACGGCGCGGTCGGTCCGGTCGCAAGAGCCGCCGGCATCGCGCACGATGTCCGCGTGGATGAGCCGTACGGCGCATATAAAGAGATTCCGGTCAAGGTGATTACGGATACGCACGCCGACGTGTACGGCAGAACCGTCGTGCGCATTCTGGAAATGCAGGAGAGCATCAACATCATCCGCTTCTGCCTGGACAATCTTCCCGACGGACCGCTTTCGGTCAGGGTGCCCCGCCGCATTCCCGCCGGCGAAACGATTATCCGCGTCGAAGCGCCGCGCGGCGAGAACATCCACTACCTCCGCTCGAACGGCAGCGATATTCCGGACAGAGTGCGCGTCCGCGCGCCTACGGAAGCGAACTGGCACGGCATGAAGCATATGCTGGAGGGCGGCTACCTTGCCGACGTGCCGATCACCATCGCGGCGATCGACCCCTGCTATTCCTGCACCGACCGCGCGATTGTGGTCAAATCCGGCGCGAAAACCGACTGCTACGACTGGCGCGGACTGCGTCAATACGGCATTGACTGGTACAAAAAGCGCGGGATAGACGTTACGGCGCTGAAAGTTTAAGCAAACTTCACAAAACATACGGAGATTTTTATGATTTCGTTTTTAAAAATGCTCTTGGCAGCTTTTATATTTCCGGGTTTTCTGTTCCTCTCGGTGTATAGTCTGGTCCTCGATTTTATCGACCGGAAGCTGTACGCAAGAATGCAGAACCGGGTCGGTCCGCCCTGGTACCAGCCGGTCGCCGATTTCTTCAAGCTGATCGGAAAGAAAACCCTGATCCCCGTCGAAGCCAATAAGATGATGTTCCGGATCATGCCGCTCGTTTCCCTCGCGGCGGTCGCCGCGGCGTTCCTATATGTGCCGGTTTTGGGACAGGACGCGGTGTTCTCCTTCGACGGCGACTTGATTATCGTGCTCTACTTCCTGACCGTGCCGCCCATCGCGGCCTTCCTTGCGGGCTGGTACTCCAGAGGCGTTTACGCCACCATCGGCGCGACGCGTATTTTGACGCAGCTTTTTGTGTACGAGGTGCCGCTGTTCATTTCCCTGCTCGCGCCGACGCTGATCGCCGGGACATGGTCGATTTCGGAGCTGACCGCGTTCTACGCGGCGCATCCGCTTTACGCGCTCATCAATCTTCCCGCCGCGTTCGCGGCTTTGATATCGTTCCAGTGCAAGCTGGAGCGCGCGCCTTTCGATACGCCGGAAGCCGAAACCGAAATCGTATCAGGCGCGCTGGTCGAGTACGGCGGAAGGCTGCTCGCCTTCTTCAAAATGGCGCATTCCTGCGAGCTGGTGCTGGTCATCTCGCTCTTCAGCGCGGTGTTCCTGCCCTTTATGACCGGCTATGTCTTTGCCGACTTTCTGCTGTACATCGTAAAAACGCTGGTCATTCTGCTGCTGCTGACGCTGATGCGGGTATCCATGGCAAGGCTGAAGATCAACAACGTCGTCAGCTTCTGCTGGAAGGTGCTCGCTCCCGTCGCGCTTTTTCAGGTAGTATTAAATCTTGTTATCAGAGGGAGTCTGCAAATATGAATAAAACCGGACCGGGAAAAATTGCGCTGACCGCGCTTAAAACTCTTTTTAAAAAACCGGCGACCACCGAATATACCGGCAAAGGCAGCCCCGAGGTTGAAAAACACTACCGCGGACGCATTCTGTACGACCCGACCACCTGCGTCGCCTGCGGGCTCTGCATGCGCGACTGCCCGACCGGCGCCATTCAGATTATCAACGAGGGGACCAAGGAAGACAAAAAGCTGGTCGCCATCCTCAACGTGGGCAAATGCATCTTCTGCTGTCAGTGCGTCGATTCCTGCAACAAAAACAGCCTTTCCTACTCGCAGGACATTGATTTCGCCATGACCAAAAAAGAAGACTTGATTATTAAATTATGAACCTTGCATCTTTCATAATCGAAAAAACCGCCGCCCATAAAAAGATCGCCGTTTTAGGCGTAGGCTCGGTGCTCCGTTCGGACGACGCGGCCGGAATGTATTTAATCGAGAAACTGCAGGAACTTGCAAACAGCGAAAACCTTTTGCTCATCGCCGGTTCCACCGCGCCCGAGAACTTTACCGGCGTTATCAAGGACTTTGACCCGGATATTCTCTTTATCGTAGACGCCGCGAAAATGGGCCTGGAACCCGGCGAGATACGGGTGCTCGACACCGACGACGCCGGCGGTTTGTCCTTCTCGACGCACATGCTTCCCCTGCCCGTCATGCTGCGGTTTTTACAGCGCGAAGCCGGCTGTGAAATCGTCTGCATCGGCATACAGCCGCAAAGCACCAAGTTCGGCTCGGAAATGAGCGAAGCGGTAAAATCGGCCGTCGAATCTCTGGCGCAAACTTTTGCGCAGTCTTTTCGTAAGAATAACCCATAACAAAAACTCCTCCGCATCGGAGGAGTTTTTATGTTCATTCTTATTTCTCTGCAGGTCGTTTTTCTTTTTTCTTTAGTATATCGTACCGCACGATCGAGATGGCGATCGAAGTCATCACGAACGCTTCGGTTATGATGCCCGGAATGGAGCTGTTCACAATGTTGTAGGTCATCCACATCGGCGACGGAATAAAGGACAAAATGCGGATGTACTTTGGCTTTTTCACCCAAACCGAGACCGAGCCGATAATCATGCCCAGCGTCGGAAGAATGGAGATCGGGCCTTCCCAAGTCAGCACTCCTGCTACCGCGCTGACGCCGATAAACAGCCAAAGCCAGGCCGGACTGCCGAAAAACTTCTTGTCCCGATTGTAATAAATCACCGCGCGCGTCGCGGAAATCGCGTTGAGCACCGAGCCTGTATATGTACCCAGCATGAGGTAGTGGACGCAGAAAAAGCTGTTCGCGATGGTCTGACAAATCAGAATCCGTTTGCGGTCGTTCTGCTGGAACATTACAAACATCATAATCATTCCGCACACGCCGATCGCCTGCGTTATTATTTCATAAGCACCCAAAGCCTTCCCTGCTTTCCAAACCAATTTGACGAGATTATAGCATAAAACTCGACTGTAAACAATAGATTCAGTAAAAAAGTCCTGCCTTTTCTGTCAGGACTTATTTATAGATCATTTTCTCGAGGGTCGTCCATGTCTCTGATAAATTCGGGAATATTATGGATATCATATCCGATTTGCCTGACAGCTTTATAATCCTTCTTCTCAAAGGCTTTTAATATTTCTTCCGTTCTAAAAGCAAATTCATTGATTCTTTTTAGCCGAAACTCATTGATATAACGAATTTCAGGATATAGATTTAGAATTTCTATAATCGATTTTATATTCTCTATGTGTGGAAAAGATGCTATAGTTTCATTTTGAATACTGCTTTTAAGAGTGTTTATAAAAACCGATATATCGATTTCGCTCTTTAGCACACTGACTGCAGACTTTACGATATGTATGTGTTTATAAAACGATTGCTTCATCTGTTCATCAATGTAATATTTAAAGAACCGCTTTTTGTAAGGCATATTCGAAAAGAACAAACTGGAATCAATCAATATCTCAGTTATCCCGTTTAATGCGATATTACTGTCCTTTTCTTGCCTATCATAAAAAATAAACCCAAAGATTATGGTTATCTCTTCTGTTTCACGCAAAAGCTTATCAATTTCTCCAATAAGTTCCTCTTTCACTTCATCGCGAACTTTAACAGAAAATAGGTAGCTTTCTGATACTTCTTCTTTACTCGTAAAGTGATAACTGCCAAAAACTTCTACTATTAAGTTTGGCGATCCAGATTCATGCTGATTGATGCTTATATAATCTCTATTCGTTATTTCGGTATGCCAAGGCTCATGTTCTAAAAAGAATATTTTACTCTTTTTGCTTCTAAATAAACGCTCCTGTAACGCTGAAACCTCAAGATTATAAAGCATACTGTCACCTTACTTTTTATTCAGCGGGCACACCTTGATGCAAATCCCGCAGACCGAGCCTCTGCCGATGCCCATGAAGTGGTCGCGCATATAGCTGTTGCAGGCATTAGCGTCGAACATCTCGCTGCGCGCTATTCCCGCGCGCCACGGCACGCCCTTGATCGCGCCGGCAGGGCAGGCTTTGACGCACAGGTCGCAGTCAATGCAGACTGTTTTTAGATTCGGTTCGGTGGTTGTCAGCGGACAGTCGGTAAACAGCGTGCCGAGCCGTACCCGCGGTCCGTGAACCGGATGCAGAAACAGCGAATTCTTCCCGATACTGCCCAGCCCCGCGAGCACCGCCGCCTTCTTGTGCGAATACCGCCCCATATGAGTGCGCTCGCCGGAAGACGGAACCGACTGCGACGCCGCGATGGGTATGTAGCGGTAGCCTTTGCTTTGCAGCAAAAGCCCGGTCTGCAAAAGAATCCGGTCTATATACGCGTTGACGGTGCGGTAATGGTGGAAGTATGTATAAGTCGGCGCGCCGTCTATTTCGTCAATCACCGCGTCGGAGAGCGGAACCGCGATCGAGATTGCGTACGGCAGCCCTTCCGGCCCGTCGTCGACCTTCGCGAACCCGAAATCGCAGCCGAAACCGGCCAATAACTGTTTTACTTGTTCTTCTATGTTCATATAAACTCCCAAAGCATTTTTATGAACCTATTATACCGCCTAATGCAATTTTTTTCAATCGCCTGTTCAAAAAAGGAAAGTTATGCTATACTAAAAGTAATATTTTAATAAAGGAGTACGCTTTGAACCCGATAGTTTCAATCGTTCCCTGCGCAAGCTACGACGAAAAGGTCGTCAAGCCGGCGCTCATTCGGCTGCTTGAGCCTTTGGGCGGGCTGGACTTTGTAAAGCCGGGGATGAAAATTGTGATAAAACCGAATCTCGTTTCCGCCATGAAGCCGGAGGACGCAGCGACGACGCACCCGGTTCTGTTGTGCGCGCTTGCCGAAATGCTGACCGAAAAAGGCGCGGCGGTAATCATCGGCGACAGCCCCGGCGGGCTGTATAACGCCGCCTTCCTGAACCGCATTTACAGCGTGACCGGCATGCGGGAGACCGAAAAATACGGCGCGAAGCTGAATCAGGACTTCCGCCAGAAAGAAGCAGTCTTTCCGGAAGCGAAGGTTTTGAAAAACTTCACCTACACCGCCTATTTAGACGACGCCGATTATATCATCAACTTCTGCAAGTTAAAAACCCACGGCATGATGGGCATGTCCGCCGCCGCGAAGAATATGTTCGGCGTCGTGCCCGGCATTATCAAACCCGAGTATCATTACCGCTTCCCCGATTACGCGGATTTTGCGGATATGATTGTGGATTTGAACGAGTTTTTCAAGCCCAAGCTGTGCATCGTGGACGCCGTCACCGGCATGGAGGGCAACGGTCCGACCGCCGGCGCGCCGCGCCATATCGGCGCCTTAATCGCTTCGGAGAACCCCCACGCCGCCGACCTTTTGTGCGCAAAACTGATCGGGCTTTCTAAAGAGAGCGTTCCCACGTTGGAAGCGGCCTGCCGCCGCGCGCTGATTCCGAAGGCGGCAGAAGAACTTTCTGTCGTCGGGGATTACAACCCCTTCCTGCAGCGCGACTTCAAGAACGTCGCCGCCCGCCGCAGCCTGCGCTTCGGCGAGGGCAAGAGCCGCTTTGGCAGGCTGAAAGCTGCCGTTCTTGCCAAACTGCTCACTTCAAAGCCAGTATTATGTAAACCCGAATGCGTCGGCTGTAACAAGTGCGGCGAAATCTGCCCCGCGAAGGCGATTGAAATGGTAAGCGGCAAAGCGGTCATCGACCGGAAAAAATGCATCTCCTGCTTCTGCTGTCAGGAATTCTGCCCCAAAGGCGCCATGAAAGTAAAACGCACCTTTGTCGCACGGGTTTTGTCGTATAAGAGAACGAAATAGTATAAAAAATGACACGCTTCGAGGAAATCGGAGCGTGTTAATTTTATTTTACGTTTTATTGACTTTTATATTATTTTTTATATAATAATATTTAAATAATCGCTTTTTTGATAAAAAAAGGAAGTGATAAAAATGTTAGAAACTCAAACTAAAAAAAGAAAGAGAAAATTTAAATCAAAAAAGTTAGCGTTGATAAAAAAATCAAGAGAAGCAATGTTAGCAGCTGTACAAATATATAATAATCCACAGATTACTTTTAAATCTGAGGCATTTATTACCTTGGCTATAATTAGTTGGACTTATCTTTTACATGCATATTATGAAAGTATTGGTATAGATTATTGCTATTATAAAATTAAAAATGGCAGAAAATATTATGATAGAACAAAAAACCATGCAAAAAAACATTGGGAACTGAATAAATGTCTGGATAATGATAAATGCCCATTAGATGAAGATGCTATTTATAATTTAAAATTTCTAATAGGTATTCGTCATGAGATAGAACATCAAATGACAACTTGTATTGATAATGCTATCAGTGCAAAACTACAAGCATGCGCACTTAATTATAATAATGCGATAAAAAAGTTATTTGATAAAAAATATGGTGTAGATAATGAACTTTCATTTACAATTCAATTTGCAAATCCAGATCCTCTTAAAGTCAAAGAGTTATCCAAAATGAAAGGTTTAGCAGAAAATGTCGTTAATTACATTACTGAATTTGAAAAAGATTTACCAGATGAAATTATGAAAAGTAGCGCATATGCTTATAAAATTATGTATATACCTGTAAATACTAATAACAAAGGTCAAGCTGATAGTGTTGTACATCATATAAAACTAAGTGATGATAAAGCTGCAGAAATCTGTGAGTATGTTGTTTTAAAAGATGCCGAAAAACCAAAGTTTTTACCAAAACAAATAGTAACTATGATGAAAGAAGAAGGATATATAAAGTTTAACATGTATCATCATACTTGCTTATGGAAGAAAAATCCTGATAATTTAAATTTAAAAGAGTATAGACATAAAGTTGCGAATAAAAACTGGTACTGGTATGAGAATTGGGTTAATTATGTTCGGGATTATTGCTCAAAGAATAAATCTTTATTTATGGAAAAGAATATCTAAAAAAGATAGAATTATAAAAAATCATTAAATTTAATTCTAAATACTACAACCAAAAGGCGCAGCATACAGCTGCGCCCTTTTTTATCTTCCTTCTTACCTCTTCCTTCTTACTTCTTCCTTCTTCCTTCTTACTTCTTACCTCTTACCTCTTGCTTCTTCTCTCTTCCCTAATTCAACTGATACCGATGGATCAAATTGATATAGTCCGCGTCTGCCGCTACCGGGTGACTGCCGAGGTTGGAAATCTGCAGGTCGATGATGTTCGCGCCCTGCACCGACCAGACGTAATCAAGGTAGTCCTCCGTCCAGGGCTTGCCGTCGATGCGCAGGTCGCGCATGGTGGCGATCAGATAGGTTTCGTCCGCGTCGTCGTCGGAAAGTTTTCCCGAACGCGGCACCATCGACATAAAGCGAACAAAGCGCAAAATCGGCCTTCCGCGCTCGCTGCGGACAAAAATCTCGCCTTTTGCGCGCTTAAACTCCAGTTTCAGCGTGCCGATTTCGTTTTTGTCCGCGTCCAAAAACTCGTAAATGCAGGTTACGATGTCCTCAGTATCGGTTCCTTCGGCTCTGAACGTGTTCCGGAAGTAGCGCGCGTTTGGATAGTTTTTGGTGTTGAAGGCGCGGACTTCGTCCTCGGTGCAGTTGTCCGGCTTGCCGTAGTGGGAGCCCCACCAGAACGCTCTCCAGAAATCCTCCTCGCAGTTGTTCGCAAGCCCGGTATCCATGTGCCAGTATTTTCCGCCGGACATATAGCCGAGGCAGATATATGCGTTTCTGCAGGGTTCTCCCTGAATGTTGATGCGCCTAATCTTCAGCTCGTTCAAATCGATAAGCGCTTGTGAATCGGTATAATGGTCGGTATAAGGGCTCTGAGCATAATAATGAGCGCCAGCACAAAGTTCAAGCATACACTTAATATGATCCTTCATTGGTACTGCCCGTCCGCTGGGCAAATCGCGCGAAAGGTATATATAACCTCCAACTTTGTCAATTGCGTGATATGGACCTTGATAAATATTATCAATGCTGTTGTCAAGGTCCTTCGGCGTGTAAACGTGAGACATAATAACAACCCTCTTATTTTTGTTTCTATGTTTTAGGCATTGTAAAGTGTGTAAAATCTAAAAATATTATCTTTGTTCGCGTTCATGGAGCCGATTGTTAAAAATCTCGGATTACCGTCGGCATCGTTTCCAAAATACTGCCAAACATATCCTTTCAGTTTATTTACGGAGACAAGCTTAAAATCGCTGTTGTATACTTCCAACGTTGAGTTCCCTTTTCGATTATAAATGTTGCCTTTTTCGTCAACATGCAGGACAGCGTTACTTACCATTTTCACCGGCTTTGCCGCTGTTTTTGTGGTTATATCAACAGGGATGATTTCATGAAGACCAACGAGTAAAATCCTTTTGTTGAATTTATCCTCAAATATCGAAGCCTGGAAGAAATTATCCAGCACCATAATGGTGTCCACAACATTCAGGCTTTCGTCTAATAATTGCAGGTAGCTCTTAAATTCTCCGTTTTTTAATATCGTATAGTAATACCAAATCTTATTATCGCTTGTAAAGTAACAGCGTTCATTTTCATAATCTACTCTTTCTTCGTGTATTTTAGAAAAAACGCTTTTTTCTTTTTTATAAGTATATACGCTCTCAGTGTCTTCGTCGATTTTTATGATAGTATCTTCCATCCGCAAGCAATTTTCGTGAAAGAACTCGGCTTTTATCATACTAAACAATAATCCGCCTTTATTGTCATACCTTATCGCTTGAGAAATCGGAGGCGAACTATACCCGTTTTGGAATATATTAGAGTTGCAGCTGATTCTTTCATCATCGCTGACAGACAAAACCATTGCGCCCGGTTTTAGGTCTACCTCGCTTCGTATTTTGCCGTTGTCGTCTGTAAAAATAACTTTTTTGTTCATACAATACGCATACCCGTTATCCGTCTTTTTAAACCTGTATATTTCTTTTTCCTCAAGACTCTGCTCAGACCAGAGTTCTATTACCTTATTTTTCTCATCAAGTTTGCAGAAAGTATATTTATATGCCCCGTTATCGGATGTTCTTGTAATAAAATAGGGATACGAACGGTTCGAAAACAACCGGCAAGGGGTAGTTATCTCGAAAACACACTTTTCTTTTTTTGTATTTTTTACCTTTTTTGCTTTCATTTCCGCTTCAATTTCATCGGCGGTGATTAACGGGTATTGTTCTATGCCGTATTGCTGCGGATTCTTGCTGTATTCTTCTTCATCAAGCAAAAGCGGTGTCTTTATTACTCCCTCAAGGTATCGAATTTGATCATACAAATCTTCTACTTTAAGTATTCTCTTTAATAGTTTTCTTTCCTGTTCATTCAGACGAAAAGCAGCGGCGAAAACATCAGCTTTGCCGGTATATTTCGTATAGTGGGTGTTATAATGCCTCGCGGCCATCTTTCCGTTCTCGAACAACAGCATCACAAGGTCATCGTCATCAAAATATAAAAAGGACAGCGCAAAAATGTTTGCTTTCCCGGATATTTTACGGGCCAACTTCTCACTGTCGCTACCATTATTGCAAAAAACACAACAGTAATCCTGAATAGTCTTTATGTCAAGCCTCATATTAGAATTGCTTACTATGTCCAGATACTCTTTACGAAAGCTTACATAAGAAATAGTCAAACCCATGCGCTTACTACCTATCCCACATATTTTAGGTCAGAATAACATAAACTTAACAAAAAAGCAATATTAAAAAAGTTCGTTTACAGTTTTACAACTGTCAACGAACTTTTTGTTTTATCTTTTGGTTTGCGCTTCGACCAAACGCGTTCCGCAGTATTTTTCGCGCAGCTTCGGCTTTTCGATTTTTCCGGTCGGGTTTCTCGGCACTTTATCAAAAATGATTTTGCGCGGGCGCTTGTAGCGCGGCAGATCGATGCAGAACTCCATGATATCCTCTTCGGTGCACACAGCGCCCTCTTTCAGCTCAATGATCGCTGCCGCTATTTCGCCGAGACGCTCGTCGGGCACGCCGATCACGGCGACGTCCTTGATTGCGTCATGCTTGCGCAGGTAGTTCTCGATTTGGACGGGATACAGGTTCTCGCCGCCGGAAATGATGACGTCCTTCTTGCGGTCAACCAGATAGATAAAGCCGTCCTCGTCGTACTTCGCCATATCGCCGGTGTAGAGCCAGCCGTCCTTTAACACCTCGGCGGTCGCTTCCGGGTTTCTGTAATAGCATTTCATCACGCCGGGGCCTTTTACAATCAGCTCGCCCACTTCGTCAACGCCGACAGGCTCGCCTTTGTCGTTGACAATCGCGGTCTCCCAAAGGTAGCCCGCTTTTCCGATCGCGCCGACTTTATGGACGTTCTCGACGCCGAGATGCACGCATCCCGGTCCGATCGACTCGCTCAAGCCGTAGTTCGTGTCGTACTGATGGTTCGGGAACACACTCAGCCATCTGCGGATCAGGCTGGGCGGAACCGGCTGCGCGCCGACATGCATCAGCCGCCACTGGCCGAGCCGGTAATCCTCGAGTTTCAGCTCGCCGCTGTCGATGGCGTCCAGAATATCCTGCACCCACGGAACCAGCAGCCAGACGATGGTCGCTTTCTCTTCCGAAACCGCCTGCAGAATCCACTCCGGCTTTACGCCGCGCAGAAGCACTGCTTTTCCGCCGGTCAGCAGGCTGCCGAACCAGTGCATCTTCGCGCCGGTATGGTAAAGCGGCGGAATGCACAGGAACACGTCTTCGCGCGTCTGCGAATGATGGTTCTGCTCGGTCAGGCACGCGGAAACAAGCGCTCTGTGCGTGTGCAGAATCGCCTTCGGGAATCCGGTCGTGCCGGACGAGAAGTAAATCGCCGCTTCGTCGTCGTCTTTTAAATCGACGGCAGGCGCGGTGGAGGAACAATAGGTAACCAGTTTATCGTAACTGTCGGCAAAGGTAGGCGTGCACTCGCCGACAAAGAAGAATGTCTTGACGTTGCGGATGTGGTCAAAAATCTGCTCGATGCGGCCGATAAACTCCGGTCCGAAAATCAGCGTGTTGACCTCGGCAAGCTCTAAGCAGTATTTGATCTCCTCCGCCGTATAGCGGTAATTCAGCGGCACGGCAAGCGCGCCGGTCTTGAGAATGCCAAAATATATCGGCAGCCACTCGAGGCAGTTCATCAAAAGAATCGCTACTTTATCGCCCTTTTTTACCCCTCTGGTCAACAGCAGGTTGGCAAAGCGGTTAGCCTTTGTGTCGAACTCCTTCCATGTCATTTCGCGGCGGTATCGTTCCGACGAAGTAATCTCTATCAGGTTATACTCGCGCCAGGTCACCTCTCGGGCGGGCTGGTTGGCGGGATTGATTTCGACAAGACTAACATCCTGGGGATAAAGTTTTGCATTTTTTTCCAAAAAATCCGTAATAGCCATACGTTGGATACCCTTTCAAAACATACTCATGTTGCAAAATTCAACATCTTTTTTATTCTACACCCTCACGGCAATAAAAGCAAGAAAAAATTAATATTTATACATTTTTTCTTTATGTATCTTTCGATCTGCGCTTCTCTAACTTAATGCCGGACCAGAGAATAATGATGATCTGCCCCGGAATGCCGATGATGAAGATGAGCCAGACGTTGGGCGACATAAAGGTAAGATAGACCGAAACCAGCGTGCTCCACATCAGCAGCGAAACGAAGAGGTAGTTCCAGCGCGGCTTGCCCCATATCGAGTTAAAGACCAAAAGCACGATCATGGTGATGGGGAGCGCGTATACGAAAATCGTCCATAGGTAGTTATTGAAAATGCCGAAGCAGACGAAAACAATTGTCGCGATCAGCCATACCAGCATTGTCGCAAGCAGGGTGATGATGAACCGGTTTCTTTTTTTATACTTGTCCTCTCTGTGCGCTTTGTATTCTTCCTTCGTATGTTCCGCTTGCAGAAGGTAGTCTACGCTGACGCCGAACAGGTCCGCGATCTGCTTGAGCACCACGATATCCGGAATGGATTCTCCTCTCTCCCATTTGGAAACCGCTTTGTCGGTATAATTCAGTTTTTCCGCAAGTTCTGCCTGTGTGAGCTGCATCGTCTTCCGCAGCTCGATGATATTCTGGGCAATGATCTGCTTTAAATCGTCCATTCTTTTTCCCTCCGCAAGCAGAATTTTATATTTACGCATTTATTTTAAATATATTCAATATTAGAAAAATCCCTTGATTTTCAAGGCTTTCCTGCGGCTCTACCAGCAGTAGAGCGGCCGTTTCTCGTCTCTACTTTGCCAAAAACTTACAGTAGGGCGTTTGAAACCAGGTGTAGGTTGATATGCAGTTTCTTTATTTATAACATATTTTACAGATAAACGCAAATCATAATTTACGACATTTTGACAAGCGGAAAGCGAAAGGAGTTTTTATGAAGCGCAACAAACCGGTATATTATGAGGTAACCAAATTTAGCAGCATCCGCGAAATGCTGGAAATCGCCCGAAAAGAGGCGGGGAACGACATCGCATTTAAATATAAGAACGGCGATGGCGCGATTGTCAGCGTTACTTACAACGAATTCGTCGAGCAGACCGAGCAGCTCGGCGCGGCGCTTACCGAGCTGGGCTTCGGCAGCAGCCACATCGCCTGCATCGGTCCGAACAGCTATAAATGGGTGGTCACCTATCTGACCGTTTTAAAGTCCGCCGGCGTTTTTGTTCCGATCGACAAAGAGCTGCCGGCGCGCGATATCCTCAATATCGTAAACAACAGCGACAGCGAGGTTGTCTTCTGCGCCAGGAAGTACGCTGATATGTTCAAGGAAAACGCGGACAAAATACCGAACGTCAAACTCTTTGTCTGCTTTGAGTATGCAGAGGATGTTGCGGACGGCATCGCCATCCGCTCGTTCGACAAGCTGCTCGAGTACGGCAGAGGTTTGGACAAAGCAAAGTATCAAAGCCTAAAAAGCGACCCGAACCAGCTCAAAATGCTGGTTTACACGTCCGGCACGACCGGAAACCAAAAGGGCGTTATGCTTTCCGAGCACAACCTGGTTTCCAGCGTCTACTACGGGCTTCAGGTTTCGACGGTTTACGATACCTGCCTTTCCGTACTTCCCTACCACCACACCTATGAAGCGGTCAGCGGACTTTTGGTTTCTCTGCACAAGCATTCGACGATCTGCATAAACGATTCGATGGCTTTGGTTGCGAAAAACTTAAAACTGTATCGGCCTTCGTATGTGTATCTGGTTCCCGCGTTTGTCGAGGTTTTCTACGCCAACATTCTAAAGCAGATTGACGAGAGCGGCAAGGCAAAACAGTTTGAAATGATTGTAAAGCTGAGCAACAGACTGCGCAAGGTCGGCATCGACCTGCGCAAGGTGTTCTTTAAGAAGATACATGAAGGTTTCGGCGGAAGGCTCAAAAAGATAGTCTGCGGCGGCGCGCCGCTGCGCCCGGAACTGGGCGACTTCTTCGACGCGATCGGCATCAATCTGATTAACGGCTACGGCATTACCGAGTGCTCGCCGCTCGTCAGCGCGAACAACGATTATTTCAACGACTGCAGGACGGTCGGCATCAAGCTCCCCTGCATCGATTTGCGCATCGACTCCCCGAACGAGGACGGCATCGGCGAGGTGTGCGTCAAGGGCGACGTCGTTATGCTCGGCTATTATAAACAGCCGGAGCTGACCACGGAGGTATTAAAAGACGGCTGGTTCTACACCGGCGACTACGGATGCCTGAACGATAAAGGTCAGCTGCTTATCACCGGCAGAAAGAAGAACATCATTGTCCTCAGCAACGGCAAGAACGTTTACCCCGAGGAAATCGAGAACTATATTCAGCGCATCCCCTATGTCAGCGAGGTTATCGTCAAGAGCGCAAAGGACGAGACCGGACAGGAATCCAGACTGCAGGCGGAGGTTTTCCTGAGCGAGCCGAAGAGCGAAAAGGAAGTCCTCAACGACATTATCGAGGTCTGCAGAGTGCTTCCCGCCTATAAACGCGTTTCCTCCGTCGTCATTCGCAACGAGGAGTTCCCCAAAACCACTTCCAGAAAAATCAAACGCGCTTCGGTGTCCAGCAACCCGGCGTAAAAGAAATATAAGAAAATTCGCCCCACTGTATGGCAGTGCACATACGGTGGGGTTTATAAATATATTGACTTTTGTATTTAATATATTAAAACTGCAAATACTGCTAAAATTAAACTTATATTAAGGATATTGATGATATGTACACCATATTAGTGAAATAATATCCTAATTTAGTTAACCCTCATGACACATGGCAAAAAGGTGTTTTTACAAAGAAAAAAACATAAATAATATAGTTGGATATACGGGGACATTTTATAGCTTTATAATAATCCCAAATGATGTTTTTTAAAGAAAGAGTTATTCTTAGAACCCAGTCTTTTTATTTAACAAAACTTCCACCGTGCCATACATCCCGTATGGCACGGTGTTTTTTAACCCCCCAACCCGTCAATCGCGTTCTTTATCCGCAAGACCGTTTCCGCGAAGGTGCTGTTTTTTGTCGGGCGCAGGTCGGCGAGCGGGGTGTTTATAAAGTTTTCCTTGATCTGCGCTTTCTTTGCGAGAAACTCCGCTTTCTTTGCCTTTTCTCCCCGATTGTCCGCGTCGATGTTGTACGAAATCCAGTCGAACAGAAGTTTTGTCTCCGGGATGTAGAGATAGCGGACATTCTCATAAATATACGAGCGGCAGTAGGGCGCTGACGCGTTGTTCTTGAGCGTCCGCTCAAAACACGGGTTGACCGGCGCGGCTTCCTTCAGCTTTTTTAGCGTTTCATACAGCGAAAAATCCGAATGCTGTCCGAGCAGGTCCGCAAGCGCGTCCAGGAGCTTTAAAACAACGCCGAACGTCTTTTTGACCTCTTCCCCTTCCGCTTTCCCCTTCTGCCAGAGCGCGAACTGCTTCTGCGCCAGCTGAAGCGCGGCGGTGACGTACCTGCCGCAGATGGTTCTTGCGATGTCGTAGCAGTCGCGGCGGATGAACTCGTCCCGAAAAACCGTTTTCGAGAGCAGCTCGAGTATGACGACCGCTGCCCCCGAATTCTCCTTCGCGGTCTGCAGCAGCTTGTTAAAGCAGGTTTCCGCTTCGGGGTCGAACCGATTGCTCTCGAACGGGTTGAAGAACAAATCGGTTTCGTTTTTGAGCGTTTTGTCGGCGCTCCACGCGTGCATTTGGATGATCGGGAAGAGCAAATCCCATATTGAGCACATCAAATGCGCGTCTTTGCCGTACCGATTTTCGCAGAACTGCGCGATAAACTCCCGCATGCTCTTTTCCAGCGGCGACCACGCGTTGGAAGCGAAAAATTCGAGCATGAGGATGTCGCTGTGGGACATCTCAGGCCACAGCACCATGCCTTTGCACATCGGGTCGTCTTTGGCCGTTTTTAAGCGTTCGTAAATCAGCCGGTAGTCGCCCCTGATTTCGTTGTTCGGCTCATAGCCTAAGAAAAGGCCGAATATCCATGGAAAGTTCCCGACAATGCCCCAGTTTTTAAAGTTGTTCTCCCCCGCGCTGTCGGACGTGTAGTCCAAAATCACGACCTGCGACGGGTCAAGCTGTTCTATTAAGGCTTTGACCTCGTCCGGCTTATAGGTAAAGTAAAAATCCCAGCTCGCCAGCAGAAGCGGCGCGTTGGGGTATTTTGTTTTCAGAAAGCGCTGTATCTTATGATAAACAAACTGCTTTAAGCGCAGGTTGTAGTCGCGGCTGTCGGAATACAGCCGCTCGGCCAGCCCGATGGTGTGGAACACCTGCCCTTTTCCGTAATACTTGACATGCGCGTCGGTGAGCTTGAAGTAGTCCTGCATGTACTTGTCGTACCGAATATCCCAGACAAGCCCGGTCTGCTCGCTGTAAACCGACGTGGACTGCGAGAGCAGCGCCGGTTTTACTTTTTCCAAATACTGCAGCGGCGTGCGGGAATACCAGTGCGTCATGGCGCCGCAGTCCTCCGGGTGTATCAGGTCAAGGCTGAACGCATAGTCCAGCACTTTTTTGCGCAGTTCGCCACGGTACTGCAAAGACCAGAAAAGCGTTCGATCGTCATGGTCCTCTCCCGCTTCGGGCAGTCTTCCCTCGGCGGGCGGATAATCCACGATATCCGGGAACGCCTTTTGAAAGAGGTCGTCCAGGCCGATGCGCAGCATAAACATATTCAGCCGCTTTTTCAACAGCCAGTGAATCTCCCGCTTCCAGTCCTCGAAGTCCCAATGCTCCGCCTGAAAACGGTGCAGAGAACGGTGGGCGAAATAGCGTATGCCCCGCGTTTCAAAGCGCGGGCTTTCGGCAAGGTCTATTGTTTGGAGCGGCAAATCGCGCGACTTCGGCAGAATATCGCCGTCCCAAAAATAGCGGCAGCCCGCGAACTTCTCGAAATAGCGGTAAACCGCGTAAATGGTAGAGCGTTCCCTGCCGCCGCACAGGAAAAGAAGGGTGCGCCCGTTATCTTCGATAGATTTGATATGATAATCGTCGGTGCCGTAGCGGAACGAGAAATTGATTTTCCCGTTTATATAGTATTCCGCAGTGGCGCAGTTCACCTCGTCGCTGCCAATTACGACAAAATTCGACGTTTCGTCCAGCCTGTCCGTCGCAACGATTTCCCTGCCGCAGACCGCTTTGTATAAACGCTGAAACTCGCTGACCGCAAAAGAGAGCGCCGCGGTTGGGTATGGCCTTAATATTTTTATATTCTTCATAACTGTTTCCGTTCTGTTTTCGTTTTCAGCGTACGCAGATACACTTTCTGCTCATCGGAGATTCGGCAGCTCTCGATTGCTTTCTGTATCGCCTTGTTGTGCGTCCAAGTATCCAGACAGCGCCGCTCGATGAAGGGCAGCGCCGCTTCGTACTGTTTTGCGAGCGCCGTCGCGAAGAACCAGGCGATCATCATGTTTACATAATATTCCTCCGACCGGATGTCGGCGACCAGCCGCAGATATGCCGGGTCGAAATGCTCGTCCAGATAATGGCCCATCAGCATGTTGACGCCGAATCGGACGGTATAGGTATGGCCGGATGAAACCCATTCCTTGATTTTTTCTTGCAGTTCCGGCAGGTGTTTTTTAAAGACCTTCGGCTGCATCTGGTCGCAGGTCGCCCAGTTGTCCACATACGGTAAAAAAGCGTCCAGCGCCGCGACGGTTTGGCCGTAATACTTGATTTGCTCAATCAGAAAAGCGTGGAGGTTGTTTTCCTCAAAGTATTTGTGCGGCAGTATTTTTAAAAACGCCGCCGCGTCCGGCGTTTTGGACACTTCCCGCGCCAGCCTGCGCAGGTCGGGCGTCCGGACGCCGATGACGGTCGCGGGGTCCGCCGTCGGAATAAGTCTGCATTGAAAATCGCGGTACTTTGCGTCCTGCAGCGCGAAGAGTTTTTCCCGTATTGCGCGTTCTATGTTTGACATAATCCTTTCCTCACGCAGCTTTCACGACGCTTGCGCCGAAGGGCAGCAGCGCGAGTTTTGCGAACTTGAAGCACTGGATTCCGAACGGAATTCCGATAATCGTAACGCAAAGCGAGCAGCCTATCAAAAACGACTCGACCGCCAGCGGGATGCCGCTGAAAAGCAGCCAGATAATGTTTAAGAACAGCGAAAACAGCCCGCCGCCGTATTGTACGTTTTTTCCGAACGGCGCGAACGCGAGCTTTGCGAACTTAAAGCACTGCACGCCCCACGGGATGCCGATAATCGTAATGCACCACAAAACGCCGACAAGCGCCCAGGACAGACCAAGAACCAACCCGCACAGGATAAACCAAAGAATGTTTCCAACCGTTTTCATAGTTATAGTTACTCCACAAAAAATTCACAGTTTCGTAGATTTTAACATATTATTCGGATGAATGCAACCCATTATTTGTAAACCCTTGATTTATATCGAGCGGTATGTTATAGTTTTAATAAAAAATAAAGCATTTTTTACTTTTCATTCCAGAATATTATAATTTAGGTGATTTTATGAAAAAGCCAAAAATATTAGTCGTAGGCAGCCTTGTCATGGATTTGATTGTCAGCACCGAACGGTTTCCGAACAGCGGCGAGACGGTTTTCGGCCGCGATTTTCATACCGCTCCGGGCGGAAAGGGCGCCAATCAGGCGGTTCAGGCAGCCAAGCTGGGCGCGGACGTCACGATGGTCGGCAAAGTCGGGGACGACAGCTTCGGCGAGATACTGCTGGCTTCGCTGAACAGCCATAACGTAAACACGCAGTTTATAAAAAAAGCCGCAGGCGTTTCAACCGCGGTCGGCAACATTATTCTGGAAAAGAAAAACAACACCACGCACAACCGCATTATCGTCGTGCCCGGCGCGAATATGAAGATTACGCCGGAGGACGTTGCGTTTTTAGAGGACGAGGTTGCCCGTTACGATATGGTGATGCTGCAGCTGGAAATCCCGATGCAGATCAACGAAATCGTAGCCGAGTACGCCTATAAAAAGGGTGTTCCGGTCATGCTCAACTCGGCGCCGTCCGCGCCGCTCAGCCAAGCGCTGCTGTCCTGCCTTACCTACATATCGCCGAACGAGCACGAAGCGCAGGATATTACCGGCATCTGCCCGAACTCGGAGGAGAACATCCGCAAAGCGGCAGACCGGCTCATCGAAATGGGCGTGCAAAACGCGCTGATTACCTTGGGCAGCAAGGGCGCGGTATTTGTAAACAAGGATGTTTTCCTAAAGAGCCCCTGCATAGACAGCGGCAGTCCGGTTGACCCGACCGCCGCCGGCGACAGCTTTGTCGGCGCATTCTGCACCGCGGTTTGTCTGGGCGCCGATTATGAAAGCGCGCTGCGGTTCGCGAACTGCGCCGCGGGCATAACCGTAACCCGCATGGGCGCGCAGCCCAGCCTGCCCTCCATTGACGAGGTGTTACGCGTTATGCAAACCAATCGCCTGAATACCGAACTTTTCGAACAGTTAAGGGATTGATTATGGACGCATTGAAGAACTTTCTGGAAAGCGCAAAGAATGAGCTTACCTACTTCATAGACAACATCAGCAGAGACGAGATTGACAGAGCCGTTCAAATCATCGAGGAATCCCGCCGCAATGGCGGCAGACTGCACATTACGGGCATCGGAAAGCCGTCGCACGTCGCCACCTACGCCGCGTCGCTGATCTCGTCGACCGGAACGCCCGCCTATTATCTGCACGGCACCGAAGCGGTGCACGGCTCCTGCGGGCAGCTTGCCGAAGAAGACGTGGTCATCTGCATTTCCAACAGCGGCAACACCGCCGAGCTGAAGGCGACCGCGGCCGCTGTCCGCAATTACGGCTGCAAGATCATCGCGGTGACCGGCAACAAAGATTCCTGGCTCGCGAAGTTCGCCGACTGCCATATCTTCGCCGGCGTACGGCATGAGGGCGGACCCTTGAACCGCGCGCCGCGGAACTCGTATCTTGTAGAAACCCTTGTTTTGCAGTGCATCTCGGTGGTGCTGCAGGAGCACGTGAACCTGACGCCCGCGCAGTACGTAAAGCGCCACCCCGGCGGAACGCTCGGTCAGCTCCGCGAAAACGAAAAGTAATATAAAAAAGAGCAAGCGTATATTATGCGGCATAATATATACTTGCTCTGTTTTTATATCTCCTGCAGTTCCAACAGCATCTCGATATGCGGTATGCCGTCTAACATGAATTCGTCCGAGACCTGCTTAAAACCCACTTCTTCATAAAAGCCTTTCGCGTACGACTGCGCTCCGATTCTGATTTTGTCGGCGCGCAGTTTTTCTTTCGCGACTTTGATGCCCGCCAGCATCAGTTCTTTTCCGAGACCGAATCCTCTCTTCACGGTCAGCACTCTGCCGATGGATACCTCTTCAAAGGACACCCCTTTGTCCACGACCCGCAGATACGCCTGTATGCCGGACTCGTCTTTTAAGTATACGTGGTAGGCGCGTTTGTCTTTTTCGTCCAAATCCTGATAGGGGCAGTTTTGCTCGACGACAAACACCTCGGCTCTCGCCTTTAAGATTTCATACAGTTCATTGAGGGTTAATTCTTCAAACCGTTTTACAACCAAATCCATTTTTAACTCCATAACGCTTTTTTTACTCAATACCATACCGATGCCGGCGGTTTCAATATGCGCGTAAAAAAAATCAGGACAGAGAACGCTCTGTCTTTGTTTATAGAACAGGAACGCCGTTTTCCGTTAAGATATCGCGTGCCAAAGCCAAATCCGCTTCCGCCGGAATCCAGGCCTTGTTTCCGTCGTCGAAACCGTCGAGCTGCTCCCGCTTCGATCCGCCGTAGGTGTGATACGGCAGAAGCTCGACCCCCGCGCAATATTGAAGCGAATGATAAATCCCGCTCACCGCCCGAAAATGCGCCGGCTCCGCGTTGACGCCTTTCAGAACAATGCAGCGCAAAACCGTTTTTGCGCCGAGCGAATCGGCAATTTTCAGGTTTTCAAGAATTAACCTGTTGTCCGCGCCCGTATTCTCTTTGTGCCGAACCGGGTCGGTATCCTTGATATCCCAAAGAAAGCAGTCGGTCAGCGGGGCGACCCGCCGGACCGCTTCCCTGCTCGCATACCCGCTGGTTTCGATTGCGGTGGTCATGCCCAGCTTTTTGGCGCGCTCCAACAGTTCGACGCACAAATCTGCATGGATAAGCGGTTCGCCGCCCGACAGCGTCAGCCCGCCGTTTTCGCCGTAAAAGGGTTTGTCGCGCAGGACAATCTCCATAATCTGTTCGGCGGTCATAACCTGCGCGACGCTTTCCATCGCCTTCGCCGGACAGACCGAAACGCATTTCATGCAAAGCGCGCACTGCTCGGGTCGGTAAATATGTCTGCCGTCGGGCAGAAACGCATGCGCGTCCTGACCGCACGCCGCTCGGCACGCGCCGCAGCCGATGCAGAGCCGGTTTACATAATACAACTGGTTCTCCGCCTTTTTGGTTTCGGGGTTGTGGCACCATTTGCAGTCCAGCGGGCACCCTTTCAGGAACACGACCGTGCGGACGCCGTCGCCGTCGTGCGTGGAAAAACGCTGTATTTTGGTCACAAGCGCCGCGCTCATAAACTGTTTTTCTCCGTGCGCTCAATAATCATGTTCTGCCACTCCCGGTCGAGCGTCACAAAGCGGGCATTCCAGCCGGACACGCGCACGGACAGGGTCTTGTACGCTTCCGGGTTCTCCTGCGCCCGTTTTAGCGTCTTCGCGTCGACGACGTCCAGCTGCATAAAATACCCGCCCAGCCTGCAAAAGCCCTCGATCAGAGCGACCAGTGCGGCAACGCCGTTTTCGCCCTTCAAAGTGCCCGGCGCCAGCTTAACGTCCAGCGCCGCGCCGGTGCCCATCTTTTTTAAATCCGCTTTGCAGTAGGAGCGAATCATGGCCGTCGCGCCCTCGGTGTCGGTGCCCGGCGTCGGGGAATCGTTCCCGGACAGGATGTCCCCTTTTCTTTTTCCGAACGGCGTGGCGAGCCGGAACGGCGCCCACTCGATCTGCCTGCCGAACGTGCTGACGCCGCCGGTAAAGATAATCGGCGATTTTCCCTGCCACGCTTCCACCATGTCCCCGAAATCGTCGATGACGCGCGTCGTGTAGGCGTCCGCTTCGTCGTCGTCGTTGCCGTAATAGGTATAATGGTTGAGCGCGTACAGGCGCAGCGCTTCCGCGCCCTCCCAGTTGTTCTGCAGAATCCGCATCAGGTCGTCAAACGAAACCTTTTTCTCCTCAAAGACCAGCTTTTGAATCGCAAGCAGGCTGTTCCCCACGTCGGGCGCGCCGCCGATATGCGGAGAAACCACGCGGTACACGGTTCCGCCGTTTTGATAGCCTTTTGCCCTTTGAATACAGTCCTGTTCAAAGACCGAAATCACCGAGCAGACCCCTTTTTCGGGATGCTCGCAGAAGTCGGCGAACTCTTTTATCGCGTCCGCGCAGATTTTGTCTACGGTATTTTTCAAATTCTTGCGGAAAGCTATGTAGAGCGATTCTATGCTCTCAAAATGCGCCGGAGAGTCCGTATTTAGACGCAACGTATCGTTTAAGAGAATGCGCAGGCTGTCGAAGGGCACATAATGAAAGTTGGTTTTGCCGGGTATCTGAACCTCCCAGCACCCGTCGTTGGCGAAGGAAAGCGCTTCTTTTTTGTCGTACCCGATGCGTTCGAGCGCTTGTAATACCAAATCTTCGTTATAGACGGCGACGATTCCCCCGCCGTGGCGCATCACCTGCGCGACGCGCTCCAGAAAACGGCGCGGCATTTTGCTGTTGACCCGCACCGTAATCGGAAAATCGCTGATGGCCAACTCCTCGACGACGTCGAGCACCAGATACGAAACCTCGTTCGTAACGTCCTCTCCGTTCTCGTTCGTCCCGCCGAGAATGATATTCTGGTAGTGCTGCGCGTCGCCGGAACCGGGAACCGGGCTGCTCTGTATCCACTCGCACCCCTTGATAAAGAAGCCGGCAAGAATCTCCCGCGCTTCATCTATGGTAAGCGTTCCGCGCGCTAAATCCTTCTCTAAATACCCGCCCAGCATCTCGTCAATGCGCCCGAGACCCGGCCAGTTGCCGCACAGCCGGACGAAAGAAAAGGTGAACCACAGGCTCTGCACCGCCTCGAAGAAAGTGCGCGGCGGCGCAAACGGCACGCGCAGCAGCGCCTGATACGCTTCCGGCTTGGCGGTTTTCGCGGCTTGTAAATAGCGTTTGTGGTAAACGCGCATCGCCGCGATCGCTTTTTGAAAGCTGTCGAGCGTTGCTTTTTGCGCGTCTGTCAGGGTGTCGTCTTTGCTTCGCTCGATTATATCGTTTTCAAGCGCGTTGACGCCGCGCTTGAGCACTGTCGCGAAATTTAGGGTTAAGTGGCTCACGCTTCGAAATACCGGCCTGCCTTGATAAAACGCTGGCACAACATGGTCTATCGCGCCGCCGAGCGTCGCCGAGCCGCAGACCTTTTCTTCTTTGCATATGCGAACCGGCGCGTTTTTCGCGATTTCCGCTATGGCGATGTTGTATTTTTCGACCTCGGACAGTTCCGAAAAACCCGGGATATGGTCAAGAGAAACAGCATTGTATGTTCTTGCCTCGTCGCCGTATTTGCCTTGCAGAGACTCCCACGCGAACCGTCGGGTTTCTTCGCAAAGACGTATCGGACGCGGCTCGCAAAAAGGCGTGTAAAATACCATAACGATACCCTCCCGGAACACTTCTAAACATTTACAGTATAGCACCAAAATCAAAATAATCAATCGTGAAATGACCGCTTGACTGGCTTTTTTTACCTGTTACCGGGCAAAAAACGCCTATTAGCTTTTTTCAGTTCCATTTTTCCAAATAATATGGTATAGTAAGGACCAAGAGGTGATACGGTGAAGATTCGCATTGAAACAGTAGAAGGGCTTCAGGAAGATGAAGTCATTATCCGCTGCGGCCGAGTGGATGACACGATTCAAAGAATCCATAATTTCATCAAAGAGCAGTCCCTTCTGAAGACCGGCTTCACCTTTTACAAGCAGAATCAGGAGTATTACTTTCCGGTGGAGGAGGTTTTATTCTTCGAAACCGACGACGAGCGCGTATATGCCCATACGGCGGACGACGCTTTCCTGATGAAGTACCGCCTGTACGAGCTGGAAGAAATACTGCCGCGCTGTTTTATCCGCGTATCGAAATCCACCATCGTCAACACCCGAAAAATTTACTCAATCGAGCGAAATCTTACTTCGTCCAGCCTGATAAAATTCGCGGACAGCCACAAACATGTTTATGTTTCCAGGCACTATTACAAGCAGCTGAAGGAACGGATGGACGAAAGAACATAACGAAAGGAATGATGCATATGAAGTTGAGGTTTCGGAACTATTTCTGGGGATTATTTTTCATATTCTTTGCCGCTTTCATCATTGTCAGTCAGATTGACCGCGAGAATGTGTTTGCCAAAATCGGATTTTGGAGCATTCTTGCGACTGTCTTCTTTGTCGCGATCTTCATTAAGAGCATAACGAGTTTAAATTTCTTCGGCATTTTTGTGCCGCTGGCGTTTTTATATTCCATCTATCAAGAACCATTGAGTTTGCCCGAGATTTCTTTCTGGACGCTGCTTTTAGCGGCCGTACTGCTGAGCATCGGGCTCCAAATGCTTTTCCGCAGACGCAAACGCATAATAAAATTCAGCAAAAAGCATGATAAAATCGTCAGCCACGAAGGCGAGACGCTTTCCGGCAACCGCTTATACGCAAAAGCGACGTTCTGCGAGTCCAGCAAATATCTGCACTCGGACAACCTGATCGAGGGCGAATTTATCGTCAAATGCGGCGAGATGAACCTCTATTTCGATCAGGTGCAGTTAAGCCCGGACGGCGCGGAGGTTTTCCTTGACTGCACGTTGGGTACGATGAACCTATATCTCCCCAAGCACTGGCAGGTAAAGGATAAGCTGCACGCGGTGATTGGAAATATCAGCAACAATCCCTCTTCTCAAAACGTAAACGGACCGGAGCTTACACTCAAAGGCGAAGTCAGAGCCGGCAATATTGATATTCATTATATATAACGAATTAAAACATAAAAAGAAGTCGGCATACGGTTGACTTCTTTTTCTTACTGGTATAATATGAAAAAAGAATATTTACAGTACGACAAGGAAGCAGAGTATGTTCACCCAAAAAACGCTGGATTTTTTGTCCGAAAACCGATTTATGAACAGCAAAGATTGGTTCGCGGAGCATAAGGAAGAATATCAAAAGTATGTTCTGCAGCCCATGACGGAGCTGGCAAATGAACTCGCGCCGACGCTGCGCGCGATAGACAGCCAAATCGTCACAGAGCCGAAAACCGCCATGTCGCGCATCTACCGCGATATCCGGTACGCAAGAGACAAAATGCTTTACAGAGAGGAAATGTGGCTGTCGTTTAAGCGGGACAAAAAGGAGTTTTTGCAGTACCCCGAGTTTTTCTTTGTGTTTTCGCCGTATTCGGTTCTTTACGGCTGCGGGTATTATTCGGTTTCGGCGGAAACAATGAACACCATCCGCAAAATGATATTAGAGAACGACCCGATGTTCCAAAAAGCTATAGAAGCCTATGAAAGCCAGAACGAAATGACCTTGGAGGGCGACAGCTTCAGAAAAAGCCGGTACCCCGAACAGCCGGAAAGAATTCGGAACTGGCTGGACAGAAAGAACATCTACTTCGCGCGCAGCAGCAGCGATTTTTCGGTTCTGTTCTCCGAACAGTTAGCGCCCCTTCTGATAAACAGCTTCAAAAGCATGGCACCTGTTTATAAATTCTTTCTCTATGCCGAAGAAAAAAGCCGAGAAATATAATTCTTAAAACTGTTTTCCTTATACGGAGAACAGTTTTTTTATTGCTTTGAAACTTTTTAACGCTCTCTTCCCCACTGTTACAATATAAATTAAAAGAAGTGAATATAAAAGCTATGAAAAGATTTTTCGCTTGTTTTTTATTCTTAATAATGATGCTTACCGTTTTCTCCGGCTGCGAGCGTAACTCCGACGGAGAAAACACCTCTGACACATCTTTTGTGCCGGAGACTGATACCGAACAGAAAAACAATCTGCAAGAGCAGTTGCAAAACATAAGAATAGACGGCTCTGCCTCAACCGTTACGCTTGAAGCGGGAATCCGCGCCGCGCTGCTCGGAATCAGTCAGGGAGAAGCCGAAAAGCAGGTCAGCCGCACCGACGATTCTTTTCGTAACCTTATCGAGAACAAATGCGATATTATCTTCACCGACTCCACCCCGCTGCAGAGCGATTATGCTTCTTCCAAAGGTTTTGAGGTCGAGACTTTCAAAATCGCGATGGAAGGTTTAGTTTTCATTGTAAACAAGGATAATCCGATTGAAAAGCTCACACAACAGCAGATAAAGGATATTTACTCCGGCAAAATCACGAACTGGAAGGATGTCGGCGGCAGCGACGCCGAAATTATCGCTTACCAGCACAAACCTGCCTCCGTCAGCCAGAACTATATGACCGCGTTTATGGGAGACACTCCGCTTATGAAGGCGAAAACCGTCGCGCTTCCCGCCGAATTGGAGGGATTAGAAGGCGCTGTCGCAAGCTACGACAACGGGATCAATTCAATCGGCTACTGCGTTTATTCGTATGCCGCAGAGATGTACGCTGGCGCGAACGATGTAAAATTCATTAAAATAGACGACATTCAGCCGAGCAAAGATACCATGGCGGACGCCAGCTACCCGCTGATTTCTTACAGCTATGCGGTTATCAATAAAAATACTCCGGAGGATTCCCCCATCCGCGCGCTGATTGACTGGATTTTAAGTACTCCCGGGCAGAAAGCGGTTGCCGACAGCGGATATATTCCGGTTTCGAATCTCAATACCCTTGAGCAGACCATTTTAAACACGCGCGGCACCGGTCCGGAAAAGCCGGCTGATTTCAAAATGCCGAGCACCTATTACTCTGCAATTTCTTATCTGAAATATGATGAGAAAAAAGGCGACAAAGGTACGGAATACTACAACTACCGAATTGAAGGATTGAAGAATAAAAGTCTGCAGAAGGAGATAAACAGCTTTATAAAACAGGCGGAAACGAACGCGAATGCCCAAAGAAGCGAAGTGGAGGACTACGCCAAATCATGTTTCGAATCCGCACACTTGCATAGTTTATATGTTGAATCATTATGCAGTAACGGATATCTGTATGTTGTTATTTCAAATACTTACGATGAAGGCACCGACATCTCGCCGAATTACTACTACAGACCTGTTGCCGCCGTATGGGACTTATATACGGGCAAACGGCTGAACTTTTCCGATTTGTTCTGGAAGGACGAGGAATTTTTACCTGCCGTAAACACCGAAATAAGAAAACGGCTGAATATACCTTACGATATTTTAGGGGACACTTATGAACTGAAAAGAGATTTCTGGGCTTTGCCGGAAAACTTCAGCACCTTTACATGGAATTATATCTATTTTGCAAGCAGAGAGGGTGTTTTCACCCACGGAATATGCGTTGAATTTGCAGCCCAATACCGGGAAATGCTGGTTACCAGTCAGCTTAGGGATATGAAGGATATCTGGGAAGATACCGTTTCTGTCAATAAGGAATACTATGTTTACTCATGATCAGATTTTGGAATCTTCGAAAAATACGGTGCAGAAAACGACGGCTTCAACGACTTATGGCTGCTTGACGCAGACAAGTTAGGTATGGACAAAACCGCCGCTGCAGCAGTTAACGATTATATAACAAGTATATAACGAGTATATAACAAGTATATAACGAGTATATAACAAGTATATAAAAGCAGGTAGAGGATAACTTAACCAGAAAAGCATTGGACGCGAGATTCGGAAAAGGCAACTATATAGATGAAATCCCTACCAGTGTTACATTCAGCGTTTACGGAAATGATTATATCATTTATTCCAGATAAATATCTGATTCATTATAGTGATTAGCTGTAAAACCTCTCCTGCTCATAAAATATATCTCCCATAAGGGTATGGTAGTTCTCTCTTTGCGTGCGTTTATTCCCCGGATAAACGCGGGTTGACATAACAACGCTGTTCAAAACCTCCGCAGTCAGGTTTTTGTCATAGCGGAATCTGTTTTTCTCGTACATTTCCCGAAGAATCATACCGATTTCCAGCAGCGCCTCGTAATGCTTCCCGCTCGAAAAGCCTCGAATCATACTGCTGTTGGCGTACCTTCTCGGGAAGAACAGCGATTTCGCAAGCCAGCCGGCATCCGCCGTTCCCGATTTGGTGGTTCGCGTCAGGATATCGTTTAAAAATTCGGTAAACTCCGTAAACCCGCCCGAAACGGTTTTTATGCCCACAATCGGATACCACAGCCCCTTTATCTTGCCGCTGTTTGTGCCGGATGACCGGAAATAAGCAAGCGTCACCCGCTCTATGCCGTAATCGAATTTTATGCGCGCGTCGATTAAACCGATCATTCTGAAATGCGTTCTTGAGAACACGTTCGCGCAGAAACTCTCGCGGTAAATACTTAAAATCTGTATCATAACCCATCCGTCCAATATTTATGTAAAAAGCCATGCTGTCTTTTCTGCATGGCTTTGATTTATGCCAATTTCGCAAGCTGTTCCTTGATTTCGTCTATGCTTTTGAAGCTTTCTTCGAGTCCCATCAGTTTTTTCAGGAAAAGCACCTCGTCGGAGGTTAAATCCAATTCCTCAAACCAGGGTTTCTCTTCTTTTTCAGACACTTCATAAGTCGTATAATACAGGTGTATCAGAAAATCGCCGATATACCAGTAATCCTGCTCTTTTACATATCTTTGGTTATCTATAAATCTGGCAAGTCCGAAGTCGATTAATGCAAGCTCGTTATTCTCTTTTAAAATGACGTTCGGCAGCCGGATGTCCCGATGAACAATGTTGCTGTTGTGCAGAATTTCTATCATATTCAGAAGCTGTCTGGCGGTGTCGTATATCTCTTCCCTGCTGAAAACATGCCGGTCTGCCGCGACGAGATCCTCGAACACTTTGCCGTCTATATACTCTAAGATATAGCCCTCTCGGAATTCGTCTTTGAAGGTTGAAATAAACTTGGGGAAGCAGGGATTGTTCAGCTGCTTCAAAATCTGCTGTTCATAAAACAGCTTTTCTTTCGACTGTTTGAGCGTTTTTTTCTTCAACTGTTTTATGACGCATTTTTCGCCTTTTTCGTTTTCCGCAAGATAAACAATCCCGTATCTTCCCTCTCCGATTAAATCAAGAATAGAGTAGCCGTTGACAACGTCCTGCGCTTTGAAATACTTATCCATACTACTCTATTCCGTTTTCCTGTGATTTATCTGCTGTAGGACCAGCTTTTCGATCTGCTGAACGATTTGCTTCTGGACCTGCTGTGTGACCAGCTTCTTGATTTGCTAAATGACCTTGAGCGGCTAAAAGAACGGGTAAAAAACCGTTTTCTGCAATCTTCAAAAATAATATAACGCGTATGACCTCTGCACGAATCTTTTCTATACATCGATACCACCACACTTTTTTTTCATTGACCATTATATAAGGCACATCCTGTCCTTTATATAATGTCTGATACATACTATGGATTCGTGACAAATATTGTGACAAGCAAAAAAGAATCCCGCAAACCCATTGCGAGTAAAATAAAAACGGAGCTTAAAAAAGCTCCTTCTTTGAACGTGAAGTTTTTCATTCCTGCTTAAAAATAATAAATCAGAAGTTTATGATGTATGTAAAAAGCGTATTGCAGCTTTCGCATTTCTGCCAATCGGCGGCCGGACTGTGCGAGTGATTTTTAATCATTTTTAAATATTTTAACAAAATAATTACTCGAATTATTGCATATATAAGATAGATTGAGGAAATGGTTATTATTACATATTTTGGATAATCAATAAACAACATGCTTAACACAAAAACGCCAAACAACAGCGTTATAAAAAAGTTAAATTTAGCAAAAGTTTTTTTATTCAATTCCTCCTTTACAGTTCGGTTATTTTTATTGTATTTTATTTTCGGCGGCATGTCAACTATTTTTCAAAAAAGGAATGAAACAAAACGCTTCATTCCCTTTCTTATTTATTTTTAAAGTAAAACACCGCAAGCTGGGTTCTGTCGCGCAGGTTCAGTTTATCTAAAATGGCGCTTAAATAGTTGCGGACCGTTCCCTCGCTCAAATACAGTTTCGCGGCGATTTCCTTGTTGTTCAGCCCCTCGGCGACCAGCGAAATAATCTCCTGCTCCTTGTCGCTGATGCCATAGGATTCAAAGCTGTTTTTTCCGCTTTTGTTCAACAATTCCGGCAGTTTGGCCACAATATCCTCGCCGAAAACGTACTGCCCGATGTTGACCGCCTTGACCGCCGGAACAATGCTTTCAAAATTCTGCTTTAAGATATAGCCGCGCGCGCCGATTTTGAGCGCTTTGATGATATATTCGTCGTCCGCGAAGGTTGTCAGGAACAAAACCTTCGCGTCTTTTTGCATTTTCAGCACCGCTTCCGCCGCGTCCAGACCGGACATCTCGCCCATCCGAATATCTAAAAGAAGCACGTCCGGCTGTGTTTTATAGAAAAGTTCCACCGCTTCTTTGCCGCTGTTGCCCAGCCCGACGACGGTTATCTCTTTGTCGGACTCAAGTATGGTTTTTAAAGACGCGCAGATGAGCTTGTCGTCGTCGATTACTAAAACCTTCACGCTTGTTATTCACCTTCCGTATTCTTCGGTATCGAAACGAAAATCCGAAAACCTTTTTCTGAGCTGATGTTCAGGTTGCCGTTAAAGGAAGCGACGCGGTCCGCGATGTTCGCAAGACCAATGCCGCTGCGCGGTTCTTTGCCGGCGGCGGTTCCGTTGTCCTGAACAATCAGCTGGTACAGCGCCGGATGCTCGTGCAGTTTTACGGTTACGCGCGTCGCGTTGGAGTGTTTCATCACGTTCGCGAGCGCCTCTTTGATGATTGAGATAAAGCAGTATTTCAGCTTCTTGTCGGGGTTGGACTGAATGTCATAATCCAGTTCCGCCTCGCAGAACGTAAAGCCGTCGATCAGCTTTTTCACCTCGCCGCGCAGGTCCAGCGCTTCGTCGTGCAGGTTGTGCACGCTCTTTCGGATGCTGTCCATCGCGCCGGTCAGGGTTTTGTTCAGCTGCGCAAGGTTTTCCTTCTGCGCCGGGTCGTTTGCGGTTGCAATCATGGCGCCGACCTGCAGTATCGCGCTGGATAAGATATGCCCGACATTGTCGTGAATGTCCCGCGCGATTCTGTTCCGTTCGTTTAAAGTGGCGAGCATTATCTCGTTGTCCTGATTTTTGAGCAGTTCCTTGTTGCTCTGTTCGAGCCGAAAAGCCATTTCCCTGCTGCTGTCGTGCAGTTCCGTGTACTGCTTTTTCAGCTTTTGCATGGTTCTCGAATGATGCTTCAGCAGTACGGCGATTCCCGAAAACGCGGTCGCCAGCACGAACGTCATAATCGGCAGGTTTTGAAAGTGTATCCCCGCGGCGGCAGCGGCGAGAACCCATATCCAGTTTTCAAAAACCGCGTCGTAAACCGCAAGCGGAAGGAAGTACGTCAATTCAGGCAAAAAAGCGCAGACGGCGCAAAAAGCGACCGTAAAAGCCATCTTTACTTTTTTGCCGTCAAAATAGCTGTAAGCGGCGCTGAGAATGACCGCTGCCAGCACGGGTATGACGCCGTTTGAATTGTCCGCGATATAAAACGCCGTACAGAACAGAAATACCGCTACTTTGTTGTAAATATGCTCCATTTCCGCATACTCTTTCCGCATCAGGTTATGATTACTCTATCATAGAAAGCCAAAGGATGCAAGCATATCCGGACTTAAAAATTACATTTGTCACATCAGGTAAGGATTTTTCTCACTTACATTTCATTCGGCGGCGCTGTATGATATACTCAACAAACGATTACGGAGGATTTTTTATGGTTATAAAGGTTGAAAATCTGGTCAAACGGTACGGCGACCTGATCGCGCTCGACCATTTCAATATGGAACTGCACGAGGGCGAGGTGTTAGGGCTTCTCGGTCCGAACGGTTCGGGCAAGACAACGGCGATCAACTGCATCCTCTCTCTGTTGAAATACGACAAGGGCAACATTGAGATTTTCGGCAAGCCCATGTCGCCGGACGCTTACGACATCAAGCGCGACATCGGCATCATTATGCAGAACGTCGCAGTGTTCGAGGAATTGACCGTTTACGAGAACACCGACTACTTCTGCGGCCTTTACGTCACCGACAAAAAGAAGCGCAGAGCGCTGGTTGACGAAGCGATTGAATTCGTCGGGCTTAAGGATTTTAAAAAGTTTTATCCCAAAAAGCTGAGCGGCGGACTTCTGCGCCGGCTCAACATCGCCTGCGGCATCGCGCACAAACCGAAGCTGATTATTCTGGACGAGCCGACCGTCGCGGTGGACCCCCAGTCCAGAAACAATATCTTAGAGGGCATATTAAGGCTCAACAAAGAAGGCGCTTCGATCGTATATACCTCTCACTACATGGAGGAGGTCGAGCAGATCTGCACAAGAATCATCATCATGGATAAGGGCAAGACCATCGCGGCCGGCACAAAGGACGAGCTGAAAAGCATGATTAAAGCCGGCGAGAAGGTAACCGTCGAGGTTTACCAGCCAAACGAGGGCGTTCTAACCGGCATCCGAAGCCTGAACAACGTCATTTCTGCCGAGTTCGACGGCGAAATGCTGGTTGTCAAGTGCGGCAAAGGCAGCCACAACCTGATGATGATTTTAGAACACCTCAAGGCGAACGATATCCGCTTCGGAAAAGTTTACTCCGAGCCGCCCACGCTGAACGACGTTTTCTTGGAAATCACAGGCAAAGAATTAAGAGATTAGTTGATAGCGGAAAGGAAATGCCAATATGTTCGCGCATATTTACTTATACCGATTAAAGTGCATCGTCCGCGACAAGCAGGTGGTGTTCTGGACGCTTTTGTTCCCGATTCTGCTCGCGGTTTTGTTTGAGATGGCGTTTTCGAACATCACGAAGGGCGAAGTATTCAAAGAAATAAAAATCGCGGTGGTGGACAACGAAGCGTTCCGAAAGGATATTCATTTTCAGGAAGCGCTCAAGGCGGTTTCCACCGAAGCAGACGGCAGCCGGCTGTTTGATATTCGGTACGCATCGAAAGAAGATTGCATAAACCTTCTAAAAGACGGCGAAATCGAAGGATACATCTACTGCGAGAACGGAATACATTTGGAAATCAAAAACAACGGGCTGAACGAGACCATTATCAAGAGTTTCTTAGACGATTACCAGCAAACCGCCGCGACGCTGCAGACCGTCATGGCGCAAAACCCCGAAGCTATGCAGAAAGGACTGATCGACGAAATCGCAAAACGAAAGGACTACCTAAAAGAAGTGGCCGCTTCGCATTCCGAGCCGGACACCGCCGTGCATTATTTCTACACGCTGCTCGCGATGGCCTGCATGTACGGCAGCTTCTGGGGGCTTAAGGAAATCTACGCGATTCAGGGAAACCAGTCGGCGCAGGGCGCGCGTGTCTGCGCCGCGCCGACGCAGAAAATGCGGGCGTTTGCCGCTTCCCTGCTCGCCGCTGTCACAGCGCAGGCGGCAATCATATTGATTGTGCTGTTGTTCCTCATTTTTGCTTTGGGCGTTGATTTCGGAAACAGACTGGCCTATGTCGTTCTGACCTGTCTGGTCGGCACTGTTGCCGGCGTTACGTACGGTACGTTTATCTCTATCCTGAGCCATAAGAGCGAGGGTATTAAAGTAGGAACCTTAATCGGTACGACCATGCTGTTCTCCTTCCTTGCGGGCATGATGTACGACGGAATGAAGCTGATCATCAACAATAATGTTCCGATTTTGGGCTACCTGAACCCGGTGAATTTGATCGCCGATTCGTTTTACGCGCTGTATTTTTACTCCGGAACGACGCATTACACTCTAAACCTTATGATCCTTGCCGCAATGGCGGTCGTGTTCGGACTGATTACCTTCCTTGTTCTCAGGAGGCAGAAATATGCAAGTCTATAAAGCCTTTTTTAAGATTATCAAAAAGAACCTGATTGAAATCTCGATATACTTATTGGTTTTCCTGTTTTTCGCAATCTTAATGACGACGACCGGAAGCGACCGCCAGAACATCGGGTTTGAGGAAACAAAAAAGAACATCGCCTTTATCAACAACGACAAAGAATCCGAAATCGTAGCCGGACTGCGGGACTACCTGAGCGAAAAGGCAAACATCGTCGAAATCGAAGACGACGCCGAGAAACTGCAGGACGCGCTGTTCTACCGCAAAGTGGAATATATCGTCCGGGTGCCCGCCGGTTTTTCAGACGACTTTTTGTCGGGAAAAGAATTTCAGCTTGAAAAAACGACGGTCCCCAACTCAACCGCGGCGATTTATATGGATTCTTTGATAAACAAGTATTTAAATACCGCTTCTATCTATTTAAAATATTCTGACAGTGCTTCCCAAGACGAGATAATCAAGAATATAAAAAAAGATTTAGAGGCCCAGACGCAGGTAACCGTCAACAGCTTTAACACAAAGAAGGCGAACGGCCAGAAATATATGTATTATTTCAATTATATGGCGTATTCGCTCTTCTCGGTCATGATATTGGGCGTCTGCGCGGTGATGATTGTCTATAACAAAACCGATTTAAAACGACGGAACCATTGCGCTCCGATTAAGACAAGAAACATCAACCTCCAGCTGCTGTTCGGCAACCTGTCCTTCGCGTTGATCGCGTGGGCGCTGATGGTTTCTACCAGTTTCATCTTTTACCCGAAGCAGATGTTTTCGTTAAACGGACTTTTGTTCTTGCTGAATTCCCTGGTGGCAAGCGTCACGTTTTTGAGCATCAGCTTCCTGATCTCCAACATTATCAAGAGCAAAAACGCCATGTCCGCGGCGGCGAACGTGGTATCGCTCGGCTTCTGCTTTATCAGCGGCGTGTTCGTGCCGCAGGAAATGCTCGGCGAGACCGTTTTGAACATCGCCAGCTTCACGCCGACCTACTGGTATATCAAAGCGAACATCCGCATCGCCGAAACGGTTGAGTTCAGCATGAAACACTTAAAGCCGATTTTTACCGATATGCTGATCGTGCTCGCGTTCGCGCTGGCGAGCGTTACGGTCGCGCTGGTCATCATGAAGCAGAAAAGAACCAGCGAGGCGTAAAATTAGTAAAAAAAATACGCTGTGACAGGTTTTCTGTCACAGCGTTTTTTTACTTGTTTTTCTTTTTACGGTTCAGGATTGCCGCAAGAACTCCCGCTGCGGCAGCCGCAGCCGCGCCGATTAAAACATAAAGCCATGTCGGGCTGCTCTTTTCTTCCGGCTTTTCCTCGCTCGCAGCCGATGCGGCGCTTTCTTCTTCCGATTCGGATTCTTCCAAAGCCGTATCCACGCCGAACACTGCGATTTCGCTCGACCAGCAGAAGTTGCCCTTCAGTTGATAGGTTACCCGCACATAGCGCGCGGGAACCGTTTCTGAAAGCGTCAGCGTAAAGTCGCGGCGTTTCCAGTCGCCGCCCGCTTTTTCTTCGGACATTTGCGCAAGTCCGATGCTGTTAAAACTCTTTCCGTCCGTCGAAACAGACACGCTTACCGTCGCCTGTCCGGGGTCCGGGATTCCCCAGGACGCGTTTCCGTACAAATCGGTGAACATTCGCTTAATCGGGAAAACCCCGCCGAGATCGATCGTGACGCTGGTTTCGCTGCCCTGATAACAGCCGATCGCGGTGTCGGTTCCGCCTGTCGCGATATATCCGTCGGTGAGCTTGCCCATCGGGCTGCCGTTTTCGTCGGTGTCCGTCCAGTTTTTATTTTGATAGACCGAACCGGACGGGACATAGCTTTTTCCGCGCGCGAGGTTACCATAACGTACGCCGTTCTCGGTATAAGCGAGGTCTTCGTCCGCATACTCGAATTTCTCGTCGCACGCCTTGACCGCGCATTTCTGCAGGGCTTCCGCCACGTCGTCGTCCAGCTGCGCCTGATAACTGTTGCCAATCGGCGAGACGCCGAAGAATTGATATAAGAACGTGCAGGCGGCAAGATAGCTTCCCTCTTTGGAATGGTGGGAGTTGTCGTCCGCGTAAAGGTTAATGTTCGGATATTCGTCCGTGCAGTAAAGAAAGGCGACCGCGACCGGCGCGCAAACGATTCCCCGCTCCTGCGAAATTCTGGTATAGGACCGATAATGCGTTACCGCGCCATTGTAGCGGTTGCTCGGATTGCTGTCTGCCGAGTAGCGCATGTACAAAAGCGGTGTCGCGCCGTTCTCCTCAATAAGCGGGAGAATCGCATTCAGCGCGGCGTTGGTCGTGTAATAGGTCGCGCTGCCCGCGTCCTGCAGTACGACATAGTCGTACTTTTTGCTCCGCAGCTTATGCCTGAGCGCTTTGCCGCGTTCGTGGTTTTCATCGGCGAACTCCGAAAGATACGCGCTGCCGAAGGTGCAGTAATCCACGTCCACCTCGATGCCCGCCGCCTGGCATAAGCCTTTGAATTTAATCGGCGTGCCGTTGAAGTACGTCGCGCTGTTTCCGACAAACAAAAACTTTTTCGCGTTCTCGGACGGTTCGGCCGGGTCGTCGTAGCGAATGGTCAGCTTTTTCGCGTTTTTGTCATAGCTGCCGTAAACCTCGTAAATGACCGACATCGTCGCGTTGTAGAGCATAGCGCCCTCCATCGCGGCGTCATAGCAGTTTCTCAGTCCGCTCGGCGCGCCGTCGCGAAAGGCCACAAGAAAACCGCCGGCCGGAACGGTGACGGAAAGCTGCGGACTGCCGGTCACCCCGCTCGAGTTCGCATACAGGTTTCCGCCTGCTTCGATGAGCCTGCCTTCCTTGTCGAAAACGAGCAGCTTCGCGTCTCGAAAGCCGCCGTATTCTACCGATCCGATGACGCGTTTTGCACTGCTTTCGTTCGGATAAACACAAATGCTTCCTGCTGTCGTGTCCGTATCAAAACCTGCCACGTCAAACGTGTACTCATGTTTTGAAGCCGCCGCAGCCATAAAACAGGGCACTGCGGAAGCAAAAATCGACACGAAGGACAATACCATAATAATAAACTGTTTCATACTGGTCCTCCTGCGTACTTTTATTCGTATCTTAACACGTCCGCAGGCTTTTTTCTATATTTTTTTGCATTTTTTTAATTTTTTATATAAACAGCCCGTACGCGGAAGTTTTTGCTTCAGCGCATCAAAAACGGCTTCTCATGATTTGAGAAGCCGTTTTTTTCAAACTGCGCCGCGGCGCCTTATTTTATTCTTTTTTCTTTTTGTTCGCGACAACTACCGCGATGCCCACCGCGACAACGACTACGACCACGCCGATTAAGATATAGAGCCATGTCAGGCTTTCTTCTGCCTGCTCTTCGCTGTCGGCGGGAGCGCTGCTTTCTTTAGCGCTTGCAGTGGAGCTCGTGCTCGCCTTTGACTGAGCGGCAGACTGAGAGCTTGCGGCGGAGCTTTCGGCCGGCTGAGAGCTTTCAGACGAGGTTTCGGGCGGCTGCGAACTTCCGGACAAATCCTCGCTGCCGAACACCGCGACCTCGCTGGTCCAGCAGAAGGTTCCCTGAATTTTATATGTAACCCGAACATATCTTGCCGCTACGGTCTGATCCAGCGTCAGCGTAAATAACCTTAACTTCCATCCTTCTTTCGGAATCTCATCCGATTTCTCGGCGTCTCCGATTTTGGCAAACGACTTTCCGTCCGAAGAAACGGAAACGGTTACCTCCGCAACGCTGGGATCAGGAATTCCCCACTCAGCGAAACCGTACAAATCGGTTGTAACCTGTTTGATCGCATACGCTTGGCCAAGATCGATGGTGACGCTGGTCTCGCCGCCTTTGTAACAGCCGATCGCTTCGTCGTTTCCGTTTGCCGCGACAACGCCGTCGGTCATCTTGCCCAGCGGTTTGCCGTCGGTTCCGGTATCCGTCCATTTTCCGTCATAAACGTCGCCCGTCCGCTCATAACTCTTCTCGAGCGCGACGTTCTCGTACTTGACGCCGTCTATGGTAACCGGCGTCTTGGCATCAAAGTCATCCTCGGCGGCTGCCGTAAAACCTGGAGCTGCAATGGAAAAAACCAACACGAAAATCAATGCGCTGATAATGAATTTCCTCATAACAACCTCCAATAATTTATTTTGAAATGGTAGTATATGTAGTATATTATATTAATTTTGTTTTCATCATTATAACACATTGATTTACATTTTTCCATATTTTTATCATATTTTTTTATGATTGCATATACTTTACGGTTCAAAAACCGAATTTCATAAAAAAACATCGGCATCATGCCGATGTTTTTTTTATGGTGCGGGTAACAGGAGTTGAACCTGCACAGCATCGCTGCTACTAGAACCTGAATCTAGCGCGTCTGCCAATTCCGCCATACCCGCCTATTCAGTTGTAAAGCGTATCGACCGCTCAAATAACCTTACCGTTAAAAAGCTCTATTATTATACACTTTTTATTCCGGTTTGTCAACCGAGCTGAAAGCCTTTTCCAATAATTTCGCTCGAGTTGGTGACCATGATAAACGAGTTCGGGTCGATCTCGCGTATTTTTCTTTTAATTCTTGCCGATTCCGAGCGTCTGCAGACGGTAATCAGCATCTTCTTCTTGTCGTCGGAAAAACCGCCCACCGCGTCGACAACGGTTACGCCGTGACGCACTTCCCGGATAATGTAATCCTTGACTTTTTCGTACTCGGTCGTGATGATCATGAAGTTTTTGCAGAGGTTGAAATTCTCAATCACGGAATCGATGATAAACGCCCTGCAGACAAGCCCCAGCACCGAATACAAACCGGTTTTTAAACCGAAGACAAAGCAGGAAGAAAACGCGACGATAAAATCGGTCACCAAAAGCGCAGCCCCGATGTTGAGCGAAGTGTACTTCCGGAAAATCATCGCGATCACGTCAGTTCCGCCGGAGGACGCCGCGTAATTGAACAAAACGGCAGAGCCGATGCCCGGCAGAAGTATCGCGAACGCAAGCTCAAGGAACGGCTGGTCTGTCAAAGGCTGGCTTAACGGAAAAAGGTTTTCGAACACGACGACCAGCACCGAGAACAGAGCCGAGCAGTAGGCCGTTTTAAAGCCGAACTGCTTTCCGAACACTGCAAAGCCCACGATCAGCAGCGCAAAGTTGATAATAAACAAAAGCCATGACGGGGTAATGCCGCCGAGCAGCTTGCTTAAAATAATGGACCATCCGCTCACGCCGCCCGTAATGAACCCGTTGGGAATTTTAAAGAAATAAACCCCCAACGACAACATCAGCACGCCGAGATTGAGCATGAACGCTTCCAAAAGCTTGCCTTTCAATTTCATATCGGATAATACCTTTTACACTCTCGCACATGTTCGTGTTCCGCAATTACTAAAGCGTAATACGCTATGCGTATTTCGCTTTGCGTAATCCGCAATGCGTTATCGCTATGCGGATCCGCTATGCATAATTCGCTATGCGAAGTTCGCTATGCGAAGTTCGCTATATGTATGATCCAACGATCAAGCTGCCTAACTAATTATAGCGAAGATTTGCGCTTTGTCAACACTTTTTTTCAAAAACCAACACAATATTTTATTCGTACGGGATAAACTGCTGGAGAATACCGTGCAGAACGTATCTTTCCTCCGGATTGCTCGGCACGTTCGTGCAGGTGACCAGCGTGCAGATTTTCGCCTCGCTTGCGTTGTACTGAATATTCTTTTTAAGTACCGAGCGGCTGTATATCTTATCTAAGAAATTCTTATAGTCGTTCAGGTCCGCAAACGACGTCTTCATATAGAACATCTCGTTTGTCCGGTATGCGGAAAAAGGCTTATACACATAAATGCCTTCTTTGGTGTAAACCTTTATCTGCATGCTCTCGGCGACCGCGGCGCGGTTGATGTAATTGTCGTACCAGAGTTTGATGCCCCGGAACATGGTTCCGTTTTTCATGCAGTGCCCGAACATCAATACGTTATAGTTTTCGCTGTAATTTCTGGACAGCGTATAGTCCGCGAATATGGAGCCGGCGGACGATTTCTGTTTGTACAGATTATGCGTCAGATAAAACGAGTTGTCCTCGCCGAGCAGGATCGGGTATCTGATTTTCGTGCCGGTGACAACCACATAGCCGATCACGTCCGGGTTTATCTGCAGCGCCCGCAGGAACGCCTGATGATAATCCTCCTCGATTTCGGGTTCGGGGTCGATATATTCGCCGACGTCGCCGCCTGCCGCGAGCATTTCCAGCAAAGTCGGCATCCTGCCGGGTTCGTTCAGCTTTTTGGAAGCGGGAACCGCCGAGTTTTTCGGCAGCAGCGCCTCATAGGCTTTCTGCTGTTCCCGGTCGCTTCGCACATCGGCGATTAAGAGGTACGCGCAGTAGAAAAATACGCAGAGCGCTGCGGACAGCATGACAGACCGGATCAAAAGCGGCGACATCTTCATTTTGTCGCGCTCATGTCTGCCCCGAATATCCGACGACCGAAACGCGTCGACAGATTCCGCGAACGTATTGACCGGTTTGATTTTTACCGTTTTGCTTTCCAAAAAATCCTTCAGGCTTTTGCTTCTATACTCGCTCATGGGACAGCCTCTATTCGTATGGTATGACGCGCGTCAGAATGCCGTGTACCACATAGCGTTCGTCGGGGTTCGCGTACACGTTCGTACAGGTGACCAGCGTGCAGATTCTGGTCTCGTCCGCGTTGTACTTAAACCTTTTTCCCAGAATCGAACGGGCGTAAATGGAATCCAGGAAATCCTTGTACTCTTCCTTGCTCTTAAAATAGGTCTTGGTGAAGTTGAAATCGGAAGAGCGGTACGCGGAGAAGATTTTATATACATAAAGCGTGTCTTTGGTGTAAATCTGAATCTCCATATCGTCGGCAAGCGCTTTCATGTTGCTTTTCATAAACCAGTCGCGGATGCCCCGGAACATGCTGCCGTTCTTCATATCGTGCCCGTAAATCAGCACGTTGTAGTTGTCCTTATGATTGCGCGACAGCGACATGTCGGCGAATATCGAACCGGCCTTGGTTTCCTGATGCAGGTAATTGTGGTTCAGGTAGTAGTCGTTGTCCTCGCCCAGCATAATCGGATAGTCGATCTGCGTGCCGGTGACCACAATCCAGCCGTAAACATCCGGATTCACGCCGTAAACCTCCGCGATCGCCCTGCGGTAGTCGTCTATCGTCAGCGAGGAGTCCGTATCGGGATTGATATACTCGTCGATTTCGCCTTTGATCTGCAGTTTCTGAAGCAGCGTAGGCATGATGTTCGGCTCGTTGAGTTTCGGGGGCTTTTCCACCGCCGAAGGAAGGTTCTTCGGCCGGATGGAAGTGTAAAGCTCCTCCTGCGCGCTGTCGTCGGAAAGTCTGATAAAAATGGAAATGACCGAATAGCAGAAAACGACAAAGGAAACGAGCATCAGCGCCAGACGCCCGGCGGAGGGCAGCGCGGACTTTAGGCTTTTGCGCTCCGACTCGCAGTTTACGTCCAAAGCGCAGAAAGACTCTACGGAATCCGCGAACACGTTTTTGCCGTCGATTCTTTTCTTCTCGTTGGCGTTTTCCGGCATCAGACTCTCCCCTAATACTTTATACTTTCATTATATCGGATTATATGCAAAAATCAAGGCAATCTATATTATTTTCAAGTTTTGTAACAAAATGCGTTTTATCATATCGCGGTAACAGTTTTTTTACTTTTCGCAGCGCAAGAATCCATAGCATATCTTTATTTTACTGTTGACAAGTCTAAAAAAAAGTATAAAATAGAATAGTATGGATTCAAATACCATTGCAGGTTAGTTTACGGAGGATAAAAAATGAGCTTAAAGAGTGTCAAAGAAATTGAAAAAAACCGCAGCGAGCTTGAACTGGTTATCGAAAAACCGGCGTTTGACGCGGAAGTCATGCGTGTATATAAAAAGAACGTATCGAAGATAAACGTGCCGGGCTTCAGAAAAGGCAAAGCGCCCAAGAGCATTATCGAGAAGATCTACGGCTCGGCTGTTTTCTATGACGAGGCAATCGACAACCTTCTTCCCCAGATATACGCCGACGCGGTGAAGGAAGCGAATCTTGAGGTGGTTTCAAGACCCGATATCGAGGTAGTTTCCATCGACGACAACGGCGTTCTGCTCAAAGCGAAGGTTTATACGAAGCCCGTCGCGGAGGTTTCCAAATACAAGGGACTTGAGGTTGAAAAAGAAAAGGTAGAAGTTACCGAAGAGGATATCAACGCAGAGATTGACGCCGCAAGAAGACGCAATTCCCGTCTTCTCACCGTCACCGACAGACCCGCGCAGGAGGGCGACGATGTCGTCATCGATTTCGAGGGCTTTGTGGACGGCGTTCCCTTTGAGGGCGGCAAGGCGGAAAAATACACGCTCAAGCTGGGCAGCAATACCTTTATACCCGGCTTTGAGGAACAGATTGTCGGAAAAAACACAGGCGACGAGTTTGAGATTACTGTAAACTTTCCTGCAGACTACAACGCGGAAAAACTTGCAGGCAAAGAAGCCGTGTTCAAAATCAAACTGCACGAGATTAAGAAAACCGAGCTTCCCGAGCTGGACGACGAGTTCGTAAAGGACGTTTCGGAGTTCAACACGGTCGAAGAGTACAAGGAAGACCTGAAAAAGAAGATTACCGAGCGCAAAGAGAAAATCGCCGAAAACAACTTCGAGGAGTCCTTGATCGACGAACTGCTCGCGCACACCGCGGTGGATATTCCGGCTCCCATGATCGAGAACGAGATCGACGGTTTCGTCAGCGATTACGAGTACAGACTTTCTTCGCAGGGCGCAAATCTGGATATGTACTTCAAGTACACCGGCATGACCATGGAGCAGCTGCGCGAGTCCTTCCGCGCGCAGGCTGAGCGGCAGATCAAGACCCGTCTGGCCCTCGAGCAGATTATCAAAGCCGAAAACATTACGGCAACGGAAGAAGACCTTGAAAATGAATACAAAAAGATCGCTTCCGGCTATAGTGTGGATATAGAAAAAGTTAAGAACAGCATCCCCGCCGAGAACTTAAGCGGCGATGTCGCGCTGCGCAAGGCTGTTGAATTCGTAAAGGCAAACGCAATTGTTAAGTAATTGCGCCGATATAGACTTGAACACATTGAAAGGTGAGTGCATTATGTCGTTGGTTCCGATCGTAATAGAACAGACTTCAAGAGGAGAAAGATCGTACGATATCTTCTCGAGACTTTTAAATGACAGAATCATTTTCATCACCGAACCTATTACAGACCAGCTTGCTTCCCTTGTTGTCGCGCAGCTTTTGTTTCTTGACAGTCAGGACAGCGATAAGGATATCTCCCTTTATATCAACTCCCCCGGCGGAAGCGTCACGGCGGGACTCGCGATCTATGACACTATGAATTTTGTGAAGAGCGACGTCACCACCATCTGCGTCGGAATCTGCGCCAGCATGGCCGCGATTCTTTTGGCTGCGGGCACAAAAGGAAAGCGTTTTGCACTTCCCAACAGCAAAATCATGATTCATCAGCCCAGTCTGAGCGGTCACTATCAGGACCAGACCACCAACCTTGAGATTGAAACGAAAAATATGCTTGAAACCAAGCGGACGCTGAACACGATTCTTGCGAATCTGACGGGCAAGTCGTACGAGCAGATCGAGAAGGACACCGACCGGAACAATTACATGACCGCGCTGGCGGCAAAAGAATACGGTCTGATCGACAACGTGCTTGAAAAAAGAATTTTACTGTGAGAATCGTCTCATACGAGTAAGGTAAGGATTGAAAGAATGGCAAATCAGATAAAAGCGTGCTCCTTCTGCGGCAGACCTTCCCAGAATCTTGTAAGACTGAAGCTTCTTGACGAGGTCGTGCCGATTTGCCCGGACTGCATTAACATCTGCGGCGAGATTACCGATGCCTACCGGCAGACGCAGGAAGAAAAACTCAAAGCAAAAGGCAAAAAGGACGAGCTGATCGCTCTCCCCAAGCCCAAAGAGATCAAAGAAGCGCTCGATCTGTACGTGATCGGACAGGACGAAGCGAAAATCGCGCTTTCCGTCGCTGTCTATAACCACTACAAGCGCATCAATTCGCTGCAGGAGAAAAAGGACGACGACGATGTCGAAATCAAAAAAAGCAACGTGCTTTTGATTGGTCCGACAGGCGTTGGAAAGACCTATCTTGCGCAGACGCTTGCGAAAATGCTTTCCGTTCCGTTCGCAATCGCAGACGCGACGACACTTACCGAAGCGGGCTATGTCGGCGAGGATGTCGAGAACATTCTGCTCCGCCTGATTCAGGCCGCCGATTACGACATTAAGAAAGCCGAAAAAGGCATTATCTATATCGACGAAATCGACAAAATCTCCCGTAAGAGCGAGAACCGCTCGATTACCCGCGACGTATCGGGCGAGGGCGTTCAGCAGGCTTTGCTGAAAATCATTGAGGGTACCGTTTCGAACGTTCCGCCGCAGGGCGGCAGAAAACATCCGAATCAGGAGTTTATCCAAATCGATACCAGCAATATCCTGTTTATCTGCGGCGGCGCTTTTGACGGGCTGAGCGATATTATCAACAGCAGGCTCGGCAGACAGACCGTCGGCTTCAACACCAGCCTGGCCGAAGTAGAAAAGCGCAAAACCGCTTCCCTTTCCGACGTTACGCCGCACGACCTGGTCAAGTACGGCATTATCCCGGAACTGGTCGGCAGACTGCCTGTCATCGTTCCGCTGCAGCCGCTGGATAAGCAGGCGCTGGTCCGGATTCTCAAAGAGCCGAAGAACGCGCTGATCAAGCAGTATCAGAAGCTGTTCAGCCTGGACGGCGTCGAGCTTGAGTTCACCGACGAAGCGGTCGAAGCGTTCGCGGATTTGGCTTTGAAGCAGAACACCGGCGCAAGAGGCTTGCGCAGCATCGCGGAAAAAGTCATGACCCGCTTCATGTACGAAATACCGTCCGATTCCAGCATAAAAAAACTCACGATTACCAAAGAAATGGTCGGATAAAACCAAAAGCCGCCGGCAGACCCGGCGGCTTTCTTTGTATGAAAACAATAAAGATTTGTATGAAAACAATAAAGATCAGATATACTATTTCCGCGCCGCGCGAAAGCAAAACCTATCCTAAAACCTATTGATTTTTTGAATCGATTCTGCTAAAATATATACGGACAACGCGTACGGGAGAAAAGCGTATGAACTGGGAAAAAGTCAACGTACTGCAATTCAAGGATGCGATCGAAAAATCAAAAGGCGTATGCGTTATCCCGATCGGTTGTCTGGAAAAGCACGGGTATCACCTGCCGCTCGGCACCGATCTTTTCATCGCGCGGGAGATCTGCGAAAGAGCCGCCGAAAAAGAGGAGTTTATGATTTTCCCGTACTACCCGTTCGGACAGGTCAGCGAGGTCCGGCACAAGTTAGGCACCGTCGCTCTGCCCGCGGTTCTACAGCTTCAGATTCTGGAAGCGCTCTGCGCGGAGATTTCCCGAAACGGATTTAAGAAAATCGTTTTCGCAAACGGTCACGGCGGCAACAATTACATGCTCGCGTACTTCGCGCAGTCGATGCTGGACAAAATTAGAGACTACGATATCTATACCGTCAACGTCTGGCATTTGACGGAACAGCAGTACCGCGAGGTTTTCGCCAAGCATCGCGTTACGCCCGACGGCGGACATGCGGACATTACCGAAACGTCGCAGATGATGGCGATTGATGCGTCGCTCGTCCACATGGAACTGCTCGACCGCAGCGAAACCGCTTCTCTCGGCAGAAGCGCGCCTTATACCGAGAAGGGCATTTACAACGGTTTTTGCTGGTACGCGGACTATCCGCATCAGATTGCCGGAGACCCCTGCAATGCCACAAAGGCGTTCGGGCAGGACTATCTTGAGCTGTGCGTCGATAATTTTACAGACGCCATCCGCTTGATAAAGAACGATTCCACGCTGCCCTTTTTGGCAAAAGAATTCTACGAAAAAGCCGAAAATCCTTCGGTGTAATGATGTAAATTTGTTAAAAATAAACAATCAAAAAATCGAATGAGGGTATTGACATTTTGCTCGATTATTGTTATAATGTCGAAGTCACTGATGGCGGTACAACACGGCGGAATAGCTCAGTGGCTAGAGCACTCGGTTCATACCCGATAGGTCGTAGGTTCAAATCCCACTTCCGCTACCAACCCGCCATTTGGCATACGGCCCGTTGGTCAAGAGGTTAAGACATCGCCCTTTCACGGCGGTAACAGGAGTTCGATTCTCCTACGGGTCACCAAAAAAAATCAGAGGTTCACGCCTCTGATTTTTTTATTTTTTATAAAACCCCGCCCGCTATGAAGTCCCTGCAGGAAAACGGGGCATATGAACTTTTTCAAACTTACAATTAGTCAACATACAAAGAAACGACTTTTTATAAATCCTCGCTGTCGTGCCGTCTGAAGCCCTCGCCGAAGATTTGGTTTGCGCTTGTGATAATCATAAACGCTTCCGCGTCCTCCTGCTTCACGATTTCCCTTGCCTGCGGCAGCAACTGTTTGCGCATCGCGCACAGCATCACCTTTTTCTCGCTTTTCGTGTAAGCGCCCTGACCGTCCAAATAGGTCACGCCGACGTCTAATTCTTTTAAAAAGCGCTGTGCGATTTTTTCTTCATTGTTGCTGATAATATAGAGAATTCTTGCGCCCTCCGCGCCGTAGAGCACCGTGTCTAAAACATACGCCTGTATCAGAACCGCGATTCCGGCGTACAGCGCCGCGTTTAAATCCTTAAAAACGATGCCCGAAGCGGCGACGACCACGCAGTCGAAGATAAAGAAAATCACGCCGGTCTTGATATGCCTGAACCGCAGCCGCAAGAGCTTGACGATGATGTCCGCTCCGCCGGTCGTCGCTCCCGCTCTGAAAATAACGCCGAGCGCGAAACCGACAAGAACCGCGCCCGCCACCGACGCGAGCAGCGGGTCGGTCGTCAATGCCCCGATCGGCGCGAGCAGGTTGATGAACAAGGACGACACCACAAGGCTGAAAATCGTCGAGAAAAACAGTCTGATGCCGAACTTCAAAATCGCCACGAGCATAATCGGGATGTTCATCAGGATAATCAAAGTACCCGTTCCAATCCCGGTCAAGTGGTTTATAATAATGGCGATGCCGGATATCCCGCCCGGCGCCAGTTTATTCGGGTCCAAGAACAAGCTGATTCCGACAGCGTAAATCACACAGGATACGCTTATTAAAAATATGTTTTTTAGCTGATTGAAAAAGGCGTTTTTCAGAGAAATCCCCCCTTTTAGTATATTCTGTCAAAATGCGCCGATTTCATTACATGGAAAGGCGCTTTTCTTGGTTCGCGCTTTTATCAAACAAAAAACTGCCAAGCGCAGCCTGACAGTGATATCCTAATAACCCCTATTCTCACTTCTCAGGCGCAAACAGCCAAGCCCGTGCTGTTGACAATATGCACGCGCCGCTGTCCGCGTCGATGTTTGTAACAAAATTTGAACATATTGTAAAATCCTCTTTTATAAAGATAACATAAAAATTTTTTATTGTCAACACCAAAGCTATTGATGCGCCGGTTCGTTTGTGATAAAATGATAATGTTCTAAAATCTTTATAAAAAGAGATGTTCTTCCTTGAACGCAAAACTAAAAAAACTGATTGACCAAAGCAATAGAATCGTATTCTTCGGAGGCGCGGGCGTATCCACCGAGAGCGGCATCCCCGATTTCCGCAGTACGGACGGACTTTACAACCAAAAATACGACTATCCGCCCGAGCTGATGCTCAGTCACGAGTTTTTCTTCGAACATACCGAGGAGTTTTACAAATTCTACCGCGACAAGATGCTCTACCCGAACGTAAAGCCCAACAAAGCGCATTACGCGCTCGCGAAGCTGGAAAGCGAGGGCAAACTGAAAGCGGTCATCACCCAGAACATCGACAACCTGCATCAGGCTGCCGGAAGCAAAAACGTGCTCGAACTGCACGGAAGCGTCTATCGGAACTACTGCATAAAGTGCTGCAAATTCTACCCGCTCGAGACCGTTCTCAACTCGACCGGCGTTCCCCGCTGCGACTGCGGCGGAATCATCAAGCCGGACGTCGTTCTGTACGGCGAGCAGCTTGACGAAGAAGTGCTCGACAAATCGGTCAGCGCCATCCATACGGCGGATATGCTGATTGTCGGCGGCACCTCGCTCAACGTTTATCCGGCGGCAGGGCTTTTGCACTTCTTTCGAGGGCGTTTCCTTGTCGTCATCAACAAAACCCCTACCCCGGCCGACCAAATGGCTGCGCTTGTGTTCAACGAACCGATCGGCGAAGTTTTGGGCGATTAACGCATAAAAATAAAGATTTAGTAACACGCGGTAAAAACCGGCATCAGCGAATATGCCGGTTTTTTTATATTTTTTGCCCCGAAACGACCGCCAAATCTGCGCAAAGACGGCAAAAGGCGAAAATTGTCGAATAATCCCGCTCCGCATATAATAGTAACAGCAAAGCCCGCAGGCTTTGCAGAATTAAATATAAGGAGTTTATGCACTGATGGAATACGAATATTCCCCTGATTTGGGCAATATGCCGGATTTAAACCGCGGTATGAATAGAAGTATGCCAAGAACGCAACCTCCCGGCAGCCGGATGCCTGACAATCAGACGCAGGACAACCGGACGCAGGATGACAGTATGTCCAACGTGGACAGAATGGAAAATGAAAACGTGTTCCCCGTACACGTCTCGCTGGCAATGGCTTATGTTCCGTACCAGCCGTTCGAGAACTTATTTGATCCCGAAACCGCTCTGCGCCGGGGCACCTTGTTTAAAGCGTTAGACCTGCCGTTTTACGGCGGAAACGGAGGAAGAAAATGAACAGCAAAATGAACAATAACAACAGAATGAAGGATTTGCGGGCTCTGCAGGCGGCTGATTTCGTGGTTGACGAAATCGGTCTTTATCTGCAGGCGCATCCTACCAATAAAAACGCGCTGAACCAATTCAGCAGAGCTGTAAAAGAAGCAAAAGAGCTTCGGGCTAACTTTGAAAAAACATACGGGCCTCTTACCATGGACAACGCAGGCGGGCCTGTTTGGAATTGGATAAAGAGCCCCTGGCCGTGGCAGAACGAAAGAGAGGCATAGTGTATGTGGATATACGATAAAAAACTGCAATACCCTGTCAATATCAAGAATCCGAACCCCGCGCTGGCGAAGGTTATCATTACCCAGCTCGGCGGACCGGACGGCGAACTTGCCGCTTCCCAGCGCTATCTCTCCCAGCGGTACTCGATGCCCTACGACGAGGTCGTCGGCATTTTAACTGATATCGGTACGGAAGAATACGGACGTAAATGATATAAGTAATATGCTTTGATTTTTATAAATGTTTATGGTAAGATAGTAATGTATAAAAAACTTTAGGTCTCTGACATGAATATCATTATCAAGCAATTTACAAGTGAAACGCAGAAGCGGTTATGAAGCTGCAGCATATTCCCCGCAGGCGCAGACTTTTGAATGACTTGTATGAAGCATTAAAAATATGAAAGTGAGCCAAGAACATCCGTTATGATTCTCTCCGCCTCACGCAGAACCGATATTCCCTGCTATTATTCCGAATGGTTTATGAACCGGATAAGAGCGGGTTTTGTCTGCGCGCGCAATCCGATGAACCAAAAGCAGTTATATAAAATCAGGCTGTCGCCCGAAACGGTGGACTGCATTGTCTTTTGGACGAAGGACGCGCAGAACATCTTAAACAAACTGTTAGAACTGGACCGGCTGGGGTATAAATATTATTTTCAGTTCACCCTGACGCCGTATGACCGCGCGATTGAAAGGGGCTTGCGCGACAAAGCAGATATTATCAAAACCTTTATTCAATTAAGCAGCCTTATCGGCAAAGAGCGGGTCGTTTGGCGCTATGACCCGGTTATTTTAAACGAAACAATCGATATTCCCTACCACAAAGAACAGTTCGAGCGTTTCTGCGAAAAACTTGCGGGTCATACCGAGACCGTAACCATCAGCTTTATCGATCTGTACCCGAAGTTAAAGACCGATTTGGTGCGTCTGATTGCCGATGAGGAACTCGCGGAATTAAGCTCATTTTTCGGCGCGCAGGCAAAAGCGCACGGGCTGAAAATCACCGCCTGCTGCGAGAAAACCGATTTGACCCGTTACGGGATTGTTAAAGCAAGCTGTATTGATAAAAGTTTGATTGAGCGCATCTGCGGTCACCCGATTGTCGCCGAGCGGGATAAAAACCAGCGCGAGGGCTGCAGCTGCTGCAAGAGCATTGATATCGGCTCCTACAATTCCTGTTTAAACGGCTGTGTTTACTGCTACGCGACCGACAGCATTTCTTCCGCCGAGCGGCGCAGTAATACGCACGACCCGCAAAGCGAACTGCTCATCGGCACGGTCGGCGAGGACGAGCGGATGATAGAAAGACATTGACTTTTCCAAGCAATTAGATATGATTAAATAAGCTTAAATGCACCATGTAAAAGGGGGAATTCTTATCTATTACCTCATCGCTTTATTATTGTATGCGTGCATAATTCTATTCTTTGTACTCTATATAAAAAACCCGAGCAATTATGATTTTGAGGACGAAAATGATGACTTTCAAGAGGAAGATATTCAAGATTTAAAAGCGGCGCACAAAAAGCACAAAAAAAGAGTAAAGGTACTGCCTTTATATCAGCGTTTTCTATATAATGTCTGGTTTTTTAGTAATGTGTTCTTAATGTTTTTGCCCCTATTGTTTTTGGTGTTGCAAAACGTTATTTTTTGGAGTATTTTTTCAAACCAGATAATGCTATACAATTTCTAACGAGCGAGCTGCAGGATTTTTTATTTGGAATAGCGTGCTTTATCTTCGGAATACCTATTGTTTTAATATACAGTTATATCACCAACAAAGGGTTTATACGGAAAGCAGATAAGTTATATCAAAAGGGTTCTTTTCAGGATCACCCGAAAAAATTTAATATATTCTTGTCCGGAGTATTAGTAATTCTCTTTTTCCCGCTGTTGGTGCTTAGCTTCAACAATTATACTTATTACACGGATAATGCTATTGTGGTAAAAGGAGTTTTTGCAATAAATGAGAAAAGCTACGATTATTCAGAGATAGATTATATTGAAGTAAAAGAATATTCGAATGGCAAATATGATTATATTGCCGTAACCAAAAGCGGCAAAGAAATCGAAATTGTTGATAGCGAATCAACCATCAGTCAAGAACTTGAAAACATCATAAAACTATATGATATACCGTTGAGGTACACAAAAGCATGGTCACTGTTTCGACAGGACTGAGTTATTCTAATCGGAGAATCTAATACGACGAATGCAGAGATTTTTTTCCGCATTGTAGCGACCGTAATAGAACAACAGCAACTCTAAACTTTACGAAAAAAAGTAGATATAACCCAATGAACAAATACGAAACACTAAAACATTATTTCGGATATGACCGTTTCCACGCCGGGCAGGAGCAGATTGTTGACCACATTTTATCCGGGCGTGACGTTTTGCGTTATGCCGACAGGTGCCGGATAATCAATCTGCTATCAGGTACCCGCCCTGATGCTGCCGGGCGTGACGCTGGTTATCTCGCCTTTGATTTCGCTGATGAAAGACCAGGTCAGCGCGCTCACACAGGCGGGTGTCAAAGCGACGCATATCAACAGTTCGCTGACGGCGGCGCAGTACTTATAGAAAAAAGCCGAGAAAGGTATTAAAAAGCATGAAAAATAAGAAATCATGGACATAGATCACGCTGTTGTTTGTCATTCTTTCCGGCATTGTCTTACGCAACTATATAGCACCCTATCCTGTAAGAATTTTCGGCGAAGACATCACGTCCGCGAATTGTTTGCTGTTTGTTTGCATTTTACTGTCTTTTTCCTTTATCGCGATCGTTGCGCATATTATCATTCACGAAGCCGGGCATTTAATCTTTGGATTGCTGAGCGGATACAGGTTTGTTTCTATTAGAGTTTTCAGTTTTTTATTTATAAAGCAAGATGGAAAAATCGTCTGCAAAAGGTACTCTTTGATGGGAACATCCGGACAGTGTCTGATGGCGCCGCCCGAACCATATACCGACGATTTGCCGACCATGCTTTTTAACTTCGGCGGCGTAATCGCGGGTTTGATTGCGTCTGCGCTGACGCTTGTTTTGTATATCATATCTCAAGATTATCCCGTGTTATCGCTCTTTTTCTGATACTGACTTATATGGGCGTAATCTTTGCGCTGATAAACGGTGTTCCTTTGTATATTTATCCGATCAACAATGACGGTCTTAACGCTTTGAAAATAAAAAGGGATTATAAAACGAAAAGAGATTTTTGGATAAAGCTGAAAATAAACGAGCAGCTTGCGAAAGGCAAGCGGTTGAGAGATATGCCCGCCGAATGGTTTGGCGTTGAAAACCGCGATCATACAAGCAATCCTATGAACGCCGCTTTCAACATTTTAGCCTGCATGCGGGCGATGGATGCATTAGACTTTGAAACGGCAAAGAAAATCGGTCATTACCTGTTAGCGCATGACAAAAACTTAATCGGCATATCCAGGCATAATGTTACCATGGTGATGATCTTCTGCGAGCTCATCGGCGAGAACCGATTCTATAACATAGAAACGCTGGAAAGCAAGGATTTTAAAAAATACATACAAGCGTCGTCTAAACTGCCGGAAGTCAATCGTTTTTTATACGCCTACGAACTGTTTTACCACCATGACGAGCAGAAGGCGCAAAAACATCTAAAAGACTTTGAAAAAGCCGCCAGGAATTATCCGTACGAAGGCGCGATAGAAAACGAGCGCGAGTTGTTGGCTTATGCGCAAAAAACATATAAAGAAAAATGCAAAAAAGCGTATGTTTCCCAGTTTAACAACATTCGGACCGATTCATAAAATAATATTATAATTACTTTTTGTAAGGAGTATATTTTATGAATAATCAGTTTTTGGGTCCGAACGGCAACGTGCTGATGCCGCAGGAAACCGCGTATATACGGCTGTTTCACGCTTCCCCGGACGCGCCGGCGGTTGACGTTTACGCAAACGGAACCCTGATCGCAAAGGGTCTTTTGTATAAACAGATCACCCAATACCTGCGCGTGCCGACCGGAAACTATACGATTCAGGTTTTCCCTGTCGATCAGAAAATGAACCCGATTATCAGCGCCACGCTGGATATTCTGCCGAATACCGCTCAGACAATCGCCGCTGTCGGCATGTTGTCGGAGATTATGCCGCATGTCATTCAGGAAGAGTTTATGCCCCAGATTAACCCGAACAAGGTTTACATACGGTTTGTCCACCTTTCCCCCAACACGCCGGCGGTCGATGTTACGCTGCGCGACGGCACAAAGATTTTTGAGAACGTGGAATTTACCGAATCGACCGATTATATCGAGGTGGACCCCCGCACTTACGCCGTTCAGGTCAGGCTCGCCGGTACCGATTTGCCGATCCTTTCGCTGCCCAGTGTCGTGCTCAAGTCCGGAATCGTCAACTCCGTCTATACCGTCGGTTTGCTCCAGGGCGAACCGCCGCTGGAAGCGCTGCTGATTACGGACAGCAGCTATATCCCATAAAACAAAAACCTGTATCCGATAAAGATACAGGTTTTTTTCATAAGGAGTTTCCTACGTTACATCGTATCCCTGGTCCTCTATGGCGTTCTTGATGTCCGAAAGCGTTACTTTTTCTTCGTCGTACGAAACGGCAACGGTCTTGCCGTTCAGGTCCACTTCGACCGTTTCCACGCCTTTCAGCCCGCCGACCGCTTTTTTAATCGCGTTCACGCAGTGCATGCAGGACATGCCTTCTACCTTGATAACCTCGTTTTTCATGATAATCCGACCTTTCTATTTCAATTTAATTCTTTTCAGCCTTAACGCGTTGGTGACCACCGAAACGGAGCTGAGCGACATCGCCGCTGCGGCGATCATCGGGTTGAGCAGCGGTCCGCCGAAGATATGCAGAAGCCCGGCCGCGATAGGAATTCCCAAAACGTTGTAGCCGAACGCCCAGAACAGGTTCTGCTTGATGTTTTTAATCGTCGCCCTGCTCAGCGCAATCGCCGCCGGAACATCTTCAAGGTCGCTGCGCATTAAGACAATATCCGCCGATTCCATCGCGACGTCGGTGCCGGAGCCGATCGCGATGCCGACGTCCGCCTGCGCAAGCGCGGGCGCGTCGTTGATGCCGTCGCCCACCATCGCGACCTTTTTCCCGTCCGCCTGCAGTTTTTTTACCTCGTCGGCTTTGTCCTGCGGCAGAACCTCGGCCAAAACGGCGTCGATTCCTGCCTGTTTCGCGATAGCCGCCGCGGTTCTTTGGTTGTCGCCGGTAATCATGACGATCTTTAAGCCGGATTCGTGGAGCTTCTGAATCGCGCCGCGGCTGCTCTCCTTAATCACGTCGGCGACCGCGATTATGCCGCAGAGAATGCCGTTCATGGCAACATACATCGGGGTTTTTCCCTGCTCCGCAAGGCTGTCCGCCTGCCGCTCGACGCCCGCGACGGAAATGCTGTTTTCTTCCATTAGTCTTTTATTGCCGACCAGAATCTTCGCGCTTTCTACGGTTACTTCCAGCCCCTGCCCGGGTACCGCTTTGAAGCTGTCCGCTTTTAAGAGTTCTATGCCCTCTTTTTCGGCTCTGCGGACAATCGCTTCGCCCAGCGGATGCTCTGAACCTTTTTCGGCGGAAGCGGCCAGCTTGAGCAAAACTTCCGGACTGCCCGCGACCGGCAGAATGTCGGTCACTTCGGGTCTGCCTTCGGTGATGGTTCCGGTTTTGTCCAAAACAATCGTATCGACTTTATGCGCGGTTTCCAGCGCGTCGCCGCTCTTGATTAATATGCCGTATTCCGCGCCCTTGCCGGTGCCCACCATAATCGCGGTCGGCGTGGCAAGCCCCAGCGCGCAGGGGCAGGCGATGACCAGCACAGAAATAAAGATTTTCACCGCGAAGGCAACCGGCTCGCCCGCTATCAGCCAGGCCGCGAAAGCGACCGCCGCCACCGCGAAGACCGCCGGGACGAAATAGCCCGAGACCTTATCCGCCAGTTTGGCAATGGGCGCTTTGGTGCTTTGCGCGTCCTCGACCAGCTTGATAATCTGCGCGAGCGCGGTCTCGCTGCCCACTTTTTCCGCTCTGAAGCGTATGGTTCCGGTCGTGTTGATGCTCGCCGCGTAAACGCTGTCGCCGGCCGTTTTTTCGACCGGCAGGCTCTCGCCGGTCAGCATCGACTCGTCCACGGCCGTGTGTCCCTCCAAAACCGTACCGTCCACCGGAATTTTCTCGCCGGGCCGGACGAGGATGACGTCCCCCGGAACGACCTGCTCAATCGGAATCTCGGCTTCCTTGCCGTCGCGCAAAACGGTCGCGGTTTTCGGCGCCAGCCGCATCAGTTTTTTAATCGCTTCGCTGGTTTTGCCTCTGGAGACGGCTTCCAGCATTTTTCCAAGCAAGATCAGGGTGATGATAACGCCGGCGGTCTCGAAGTACAGCCCTTCCGCCGCCATCGGGTCGCCTTTGTAAATCTGCCAGGTTGAATACAGGCTGTAAACGACGGCCGCCGAGGTTCCGGTCGCGACCAGTGAATCCATATTCGGGCTGCGCTGGAACAACGCTTTAAAGCCCACCGTGTAGAACTTATAGCCCGCCGCGACAATCGGCGCCGTCAGCGCGAGCAGAACCAGCGCGAACCGCAAAGGATGTTCCATCGGGTCCAAAACCATCGGGTACGGCAGGCCGATCATATGCCCCATCGAAAGGTAGAGCAGCGGCGCGGCGAACACCGCGGAAACGATGAATTTTATCCGCAATACGCGAATCTCTTTTTCTTTTCTGAGCTTGTCGGCGTCCGGCTTTTCGGACGCTAACACCTTGTAGCCGATGCGCTCGACGCTTTTTTGAATGTCCGTATGTTTGACCTTCTCCGGGTCGTATTCAACCGTCAGCTTCTCGGCCGCCAGGTTGACGACCGCGCTCCTGACGCCGTCGAGCCGGCCGACCACCTTTTCAATTCGGGCGGCGCAGGCGGCACAGGTCATGCCGCCGATTTTGATGACTTCTTTTATCGTTTTCATTTTAACAACTTCCCTATCGTAGTCAGAAGCTCGTCGACGATGCCGTCGTCGCCGTCCCTGACTTTTTTTATCAGACAGCCGCGCATGTGGTTCTCCAGCACCAGCTTGCTGAGCGAATCCATCGCGGCCCGCGCCGCGGCGATCTGGTTCAATATATCGTCGCAGTACGCGTCCCGCTCGACCATGCCTTTAATGCCGCGGATTTGCCCCTCGATGCGGTTCAGCCGCGTAATCAGCGTGTCTTTCAGCTTTGCGTCCCGCTCGGTGGTGCGCGACATCGCGCAGGTACAGCACTCGTTGTTTTCCATGTTGATACCTCTTTTCAGTATACTATACTCCTGTAGGGTATATATAGTATAAAACGCCTTTTCCGTTTTGTCAATAGTTTACAATTCATTTTCGCGATGGAACGCAAAAAAAAGTTTTATACAGATTCCACGCATTCTTCCGGCAGCTTGTCCGCCCGCAAGCCTTTAAAAACCGGCTGCCGCATGGAGCCTGTCCCGGTTTTCATCATGTATTGCACGGTGCAGACGAGATTCGGCTCGATCCAGACAGCGTTTTCGTTGCCGGGCGGCGTCTCCTGAAATGGCGGAAAGTCGATGGTTTTCTGTTTTGCCATGATCCGAAAATCATCACTGGAAACGCCGAGCGTGACGTGCCCTTTGTAAATCAGCCGGCCCTCTCGGTACTGCCCGAGCACGACGCTGATAACGTTGTTCTCTTTTTCGATATAGCCGCACATCACGAAATCCGCGTCGAGCAGGTTCTTTATCTTGATCCAGTCCTTAGTCCTTTTTCCGAAAAAGTATTTGCTGTCTTTGCGCTTGGCGACGACGCCCTCCAGCTCCTGCCGAACGGCCAGTTCATAAAACGCCTTGCCCTCTCTTTCGATAAAACGCGAAACGGACAGCCTGTCGTTTTCCTGAACAATAAGGCTGTCAAGGATTTGCTTGCGCTCCGTCAGCGGAAGCGATACGGTTTCGCGGTCGATATGATACAAAACGTCGAACGCGATAAAAGACGCGGGGAACTGCGCCGAATGCAGCTTGATTTTAAAGCTGTTCGCGGTCAGCGAGCGCTTCTGTATCTCAAAGAAGTCGGGCTTTCCATCCTTTAGAATAATGAGTTCGCCGTCCAAAATGCAGCGGGATTTTACCTGCCTGTGGATTTCCGACAGCTCGGGCACTTTTGCAAGCATGCGCATGTTCCGTTTGTTGCGCAGTTCGGTACCTGTGTTCGGGTCCAGATAGGCGATGCAGCGCTCGCCGTCCAGCTTCAGCTCGTAGATAAAATCCTCGCTGTCAAACGCTTCGGCCGTTTCGCCGATCAGCATGGGTTTTATATCCTTGGTTTCAAAAATATCCGTCATGCCTGTTTTCTCTCAGTTTGGTTCTTTGCCTGCTCGATGCTCGCTTTCAAAGCGTCCATCAGGTTGACGATGCCGCTCTTGGGTTCGGATTTCGGGGATATCATTTCCCTGCCGGAGATTTTCGACTCGATCAGCTGGCGCAGCTTTACCTGATACTCGTCGGAATACTTCGACGGGTCAAAAGGCGTCGCCATAGCGTTTATCAGCATTTTCGCCATGTTCAGCTCCTGCTCGTCAACCTGCGGCTTCGCGTAGTTTTTTTGCAGTTCTTTGATGTCGTCCTGATAATGCATTGTGGAAACCAGCATTCCGTCCTCGCGCGGGATGATTGCCATCAGGGTGTCTTTGGTGCCCAAAACGGTTTTCCCGATGGCGATTTTCTGCTCGGACATCAGCGCCTGCCGCAGAAGCTCGAACGCCTTTTCCCCGCCCGGTTCCGGGATTGCCTGGTAGGTCTTTTCGTAATAGACCGGCGATATCTGATTGAGCTGCGCGAAATGGAGGATTTGCACAGACTTTTCTTTCTCGTTCTTGATCTTCTCGATTTCCTCGTCGGTGACGATGACGTAGTGGTCCTTGTCGTACTCGTACCCTTTGACGATGTCCGCGTTCGTCAGTTCTTTTCCGCAGTGCGCGCAAACCTTTTTATACCGGATGCGCTCGTTGTCCTCCTTGTGAAGCTGGTTGAAGTGAATGTCGTTATCCTGCGTCGCCGTATATAAAGCGACCGGAATTGCGACCAGTCCGAAGGAAATCACCGTTTTATGCGCGACCGCCATTTTTACACATCCCTTCCGGAAAATTCCGGTTTTAGTATTTCCCCGCCGTTCTAAAACATACGCCGCTTACGCGCCGCTATCGTTTGTTTTGCTTGCGGTCTGCGCTCTCCTCATAAAGTATTTCGCGTAAACGTCGCTTATTTTCTTTAAGATTTCTTTGGCTTCCTCGTCGCTTGTCACGCAGAAATCGTCGCATACGGTAATTTTCGTGTTGCCTTCGTAATACTCCCTGATTACGGCCAAGTCAATACCATCCTTTCACCGGATATTGTTTTCCTTTTCTATTTTGTGTCGCAATGCAGGAAGATGTTACCGGATTTCGCAATTCTTTACTTATATGACCTATGTCCGCACGAGATGGCGCATATGGAGATTGTAAGCGCCATCCTTTATCAGCTTACCAGAAACCTGACAATGGAGCAGATAAAGGAAAGCGGTTTTGACACCTACTTTGTTGACCACACCACCGGAATTTACCCGGCATCGGCAGCCGGCGTTCCCTTCTCTGCGAAATACTTCCAATCCAAGGGCGATGCCATCACAGACATCAACGAAGACCTTGCAGCCGAACAGAAAGCAAGAACGACTTACGACAACATACTCCGTCTCTCAGACGACCCGGATGTCAACGACGTAATCAAGTTCCTGCGCGCCCGCGAGGTTGTGCATTATCAGCGTTTCGGCGACGCTCTGCGCGTCATTCAGGACAACCTGGATTACAAAAACTTCTACGGCTGGAACCCGGAATTTGACAAACGCTAAACAAAAAGCTCCAAGCGGAACCTTTTTTGGCTCCATGCGGAGCTTTATTCTTTTTTCACTCGGCTTTTTAGCTTAATTATTCCGTCTTATCCGCGATATATCATATGGGAAAATCTACATACGATAGGGCGGTAGCCTATCGTATACGATAGGGCGGCAGTCCATCGCATGAACCGGAGCAAAGGCAGAATATGCCTTTTTGTTATAGAACTGACTTTTTCCTGCCATACTATTCATTATGCCGATATTTTTATATAATTTTGAAAAAACGGCATATTTTGCGAAATTAGTTAAGCATGCACATTTTTTCTATTGAAATTTGTGAAAATTGCACCTTGTATTTCGAAACGAACAGGCTATAATTATAGGCTATAACTGAACAGGCGGTGAGCGCTTTGAACTATATACTCAAAAGCATTCTTGATTTTGACAAAAAAGCAAGGCTGAAAAGAGAAGAAGCCGAAAAATACCTGAATGAGATTTACAATAAAGTCGAAATCGAGAAAAGAGAACTGGAAAAAGCAGAGCTTGAAAACGCTAAGTTAAAACTAAAAGACATCGAGGAAGGCTTTAAAAAAGGCGCCGAAAAGCGGCTGCAGCAGATACAGCAGAAAAACGACGAGGTTTTGGCGGAACTGTACGACAAGCGGAACGGGATGTTCGACGCCTGGGTCGAGGAAATGTATAAGCGGGTTTTAGCGGACGGCTAAACAAACAACGCTGATGGAAGGAACGGTAATTTAAGTGAACGGGCTTTCTTCAAACGCAATACTCGCCAAATCGCGCGCGATGTATGGAAAAAGGCTTACCGCCCAGCATTACAACGACCTTCTGAACTGCAAAAGCGTATCGGAAGTCGCCGGTTATCTGAAAAACCGCACGGTTTACGCGCCGATTTTCGAAGGCGTCAACGTTACCGCAATTCACTGCGGGCAGCTTGAACTTCTGCTGAAAAAATACGCTTACAGGCAGTTCGAGACGCTGTGCAAATACGAGCTTGCCATCGGGCAGGATTTTTATAAATACTTCATCCTGCGCAACGACATCGACATGATCCTCACCTGCGTCAGACTGCTTTATTCCGGAAATCCGGAGAACTACTTATTATATATGCCTGTTTTCTTCGACGAGCATACCAAGCTGAACCAGTCCAAACTCGCGAAGGTGCGCTCGATACAGGATTTGTTCAAAGCCTTGGACGGAACCGAGTACAAAGCGGTGATCGCCCCGTTTGTCGAGCACTTCGACGCCACGATGGGAAAGCTGGACATTGAAGCCGCGCTGACGCGCTATAAGTTTGAGACGCTCAAAAAAATCACCGAGAAGGATTTTAAAGGAAAAAAAGCGAAGGACATCATCGAAGTTTTCGCAATTCAGAACGACATAAGAGTGATCGTCAACATCTACCGTTTTAAGAAGATGATCGGGGGCGGAAAAGAAAGCCTGCGGCAGTTTATTCTGCCCGAGGTTAGCCGTATTCCCGCAAAGCATTGGAATAGGATTATCGAAGCCGCCGACGAGAAAGAAGTGCTCGCTTCCCTGAAAAACACGGTTTACGGGAAGGCGCTGAAGGCAAACGATCTGGATTACTTTGAGGACGTCGCGCAGCGGTATTTATACCGCTGGTTCCTCAAAACCCTTCGCTTTTCTACCAATCCGACCGTCGTTATGTTTTGCTATGTTTACCTGCTTGAGAACGAAATCCGAAACATCACGCATATCATCGAGGGCATCCGATACGGCGTTCCCGCAGCCGACATCAAGGAAATGCTGATCGGCGCATATGATTCGAGCGTATCGCGTTGACAATAATAACTCCGCCACCGATTGGAGGTAAGTACGTTTGGCAATCGCAAAAGTGATGCTTGTCAAAGCATCGGGAAAACTCAGTGAACTCGACAAGTTTATAGCGGCCTGCCGGAAGAGCGGAGAATTTCATCCGGAGAATACCTGCCGGTATCTATCGGGTTCTATGGGATTCGCTCCTCCGAACGATAGCAATCCCTATTCTTCAACTCTTCAGAAAATCGAGGAGCTTGCGGCCATATCCGGTTTTCAGCTGACGCAGACAAACTGGGACGAAGCGCATACGCCTTACGACGAGAACGTAACCGCGTATATCGACGAGATAAGCGCAAAGCTGGATTCTTTGTATTCGGACAGAAAGCTGTTACAAGAACACCTCAACGAATGCGAAAACGGCATCGCTCAGTTTCAGCATTTTATCGGGCTGGACGTTCCAATCGAGGAAACGTTAAGCTGCGAGTTCGTCTCCGTCCGATACGGCCGTCTGCCCAAGGAACAGATGATCAAACTGAAAGCGTACGAGAACAATCCTTACGTTTTGTTTATTCCCTGTTCCAGCGACGAACACAACATCTGGGGCGTTTACTTCGCGCCGAAGGACAAAGCGGACGAAGTGGACCGAATATTCACTTTTATGTTTTTTGAGCGGATACGCATACCGAATGTCGTCGGCACGCCGACGGAGATTTTGACCAAACTGCAGGAAAACGTCGACCTGCTCAAACAGCAGATCGAAGCGATCGACGCGGACATCGCCAAATTTTGGAACGAAAACAGCAGCAAATGCAACGAGGTTTACTCAAGGCTGAAATGGTTAAGCGAAAGTTTTGAAATGCGGCAGTTCGCAGCTGTTAAAAACGGGCAGTTTTACTATATTCTCTGGATCCTGAAGAGCAACCTAAAGAAATTCAAGAGCCTGATCGACGAAATCGGAGACATTACCTGCGAAATCAGCGAGTACGACGAAACGGGGCGCATTGTGCCGCCGGTGAAGCTGAAAAACAACAGTTTTTTTAAATCCTTCGAGTCCTTTGTATCGATGTACGGGCTACCCTCTTACAAAGGTATAGATGTTACGAGCTTCGTCGCCGTCACCTATACCCTGATCTTCGGCATTATGTTCGCGGATCTGGGACAGGGGATAGTCCTCGCATTGGCTGGGTTGATTCTGTTTCACTGGAAAAAAATCCAGTTCGGAAAACTGCTCACGATATGCGGATTGTCTTCCATGTTCTTCGGCCTGATGTTCGGTTCGTTCTTCGGGTTTGAGCATTTGTTGGACCCGCTGTACAGCGCGGTCGGACTGAACGGAAAACCGCTGCACGTTATGGAGTCGATCAATACGGTGCTTCTGATCGGCATCGGCATCGGCGTCGCGCTGCTGATCGCTTCCATGTTTTTAAACGTGATTGTCTGCTTCAAGCGGAAAGCCTACGGCGAAGCATTGTTTGACAACAACGGGCTAACCGGTATTCTTGTGTACATCGCCGGCGTACTGGCGGTCTACAGCTTTATGACCGGAGAATCGGTCGTATCCGGCGGCGTTATCCTGACGGTAATCCTGATTGGCGTCGTAATCTTCTTCTTCAAAGAGCCGATCATAAAACTTGTGGACAGAGAGCCGGACTGGAAACCGGAAAAACTGTCGGATTACATCATGCAGAACGTCTTTGAAGTGTTCGAGTATTTCCTCTCGTACTTCAGCAATACCGTATCCTTCCTCCGAGTCGGCGCGTTCGTGCTGGTTCACGCGGGAATGATGATGGTCGTCTTCTCGCTTGCGGGAGACAGCGAGAACCTGATTGTCATCGCGCTGGGCAACATCTTCGTAATCGCGCTCGAGGGCCTTTTGTCCGGTATTCAGGTGTTAAGGCTTGAGTTTTACGAAATGTTCAGCCGCTGCTACGACGGCGGCGGACGCCCGTTCATCAGCGCGGAACAGGCCGTCAGCCAAAGAGCGAAATAAGTACAAACTTTAATGCGTTATATATTTCTGGAGGCAATATATGAAAACCTTATTCTTCTTTCTATTAACCGTTTTTCCCATTCTTGCAATCGGATCGGTTGCCTTCTATTCATACAGAAAGAAGGTTCAGGGCAAATCGATGAAAAAGATATTGCTTGTAAACCTGATGCTTTTCCTGGCGATTCTCGCAATCGCTTCGCTGCTGACCTTCAACGTATCGGCCGCCGAAGCGGAAAACAACGAAGCGCAGGCAGAACAGACGGCAACGACGGATAACAGCAAAGGTCTCGGTCTGCTGGCAGCCGCGATTTCAACCGGTCTTGCCGGCATCGGCGGCGGCATTGCGGTCGCTGCGGGCGCGCCTGCCGCGATCGCCGCGACCAGCGAGGACCCCAAAGCGTTCGGTAAGGCGCTCATTTTCGTCGCGCTCGGCGAATCCATCGCGCTTTACGGCGTCGTTATTTCGATTCTGATTATGAACAACATCTAACAAGGCGGTATGGACATGCGGTTTTACTTAATCAGCGACAATGTGGATACCGCAGTCGGAATGCGCCTTGCCGGCATCGAAGGCGAAATTGTCCATGACTGCGACGGCGTAAAAGCCGCGCTGGACAAAGCGATTCATGCCGGCGATGTCGGCATCATCCTCATCACTGAAAAGCTGTATAAGCTGTGCTTTGATTATATCACCGATATTAAAACCAAAGTTGCTGTCCCGCTTATTACCGAGATACCCGACCGTCACGGCAGGACCGGCAGCAGCGCCTTTGCGGACGCGATTCGGGAAGCGATCGGCATAAAGATATAAGTGCCGCATCGCCGTTCCGCAAGGACCTCTTTATTACTGAACGGGCGTAAAACGCTTTTCGTTGTACGCCTGTGGAAAGGTGTTTGCATCCGATGGAAACACAAGATAAAAGCTTGATCATTTTTCTCGAATGTATCAACGAATCTGCCAGAAAAGAGATCGACAGCATTTTTGAGCAGGCGGATGCGTTTGAGAAACAGGAGCTTGAAAAGGCAAAACAGGAAGCTGCTCAGAAAAGCTGGGAATATATAAAGTCCGAAAGCATAAAAATTAAAACCCAAACCAACCGCCGCATTTCGGAAGCCAGTATCGCGATGAAAAAGCAGCTTACGGAAAAAAGAAGAGAGATCGCGAATACGGTTTTTTCAAAGGTGTCCGAAAAGCTCGCCGCTTTTACGGCGACAGAGGGTTACCGGGATTTTCTGCTGAAAAGCGTTCAGCGGTTCGCTGAAATCTACAAAGAACTTCCCTTTACGATCATGGTAAAGGAAGCGGACCTGCAATACGGCGAATTTCTGAAAGAAAAGGTCAAAACCCTTGCCGCGGTCGAAACCGACGGCAGCATCGTCCTCGGCGGCTGCAAAGCGAAAGGTTCGGAAAGCAACATCGAGCTTGACGATACGCTCGATTCGCGGCTGGAGCATCAGAAGAACTGGTTCTACGAAAACTCCCAGCTTATTATCAAATAATCATTTAGAAAAGGTGTCCGTTCTATGCGCAATGACATAAACAGAATATATGGAATAAACGGACCGGTCGTCACAATCAAGGGCGCTACGAATTTAGGCATGACCGAAATGGTCTATGTCGGCGAGAAGCGGCTTGTCGGAGAAGTCATTCGTCTTGACGACGAGTTCACGACCATTCAGGTTTATGAGGACACCTCCGGGCTTAAACCGGGCGAGATGGTTTATCCGACCGGCGGTCCGATGTGCGTAACGCTGGGTCCCGGCATCATCCGAAATATATACGACGGCATTCAGAACCCGCTGACGAAAACGGCGGAGATCGCGGGCGATTTTATCGCCAAAGGCATCAACGTCTCCCCTATTGACGAAGAAAAACGCTGGGACGTCGAGATTCTCGTAAAACCCGGCGACGTTCTCGCCGGCGGTTCGATTTACGCGCAGTGCGAGGAAACCCCGCTGATTATGCACCGCATTATGCTCCCGCCCAACCTGAGCGGCGAGGTGGTGGAATGCCGCCCGAGCGGTCAATACAGAATCAACGATACAATTGTGAAGATAAAAGACGGCAAGGGCAACATCGTCGACCTGACCCTCTGCCAGAAGTGGCCGATTCGAATCCCCCGCCCGATCAAGCGCCGCAAACCCATGACGATTCCGCTGATTACAGGTCAGAGAATTATAGATACCTTCTTCCCCATCGCGAAGGGCGGAACCGCCGCCATACCGGGCGGTTTCGGAACCGGCAAGACCATGACCCAGCACCAGCTCGCGAAGTGGTGCGACGCGGATATTATTATTTACGTCGGCTGCGGCGAGCGCGGAAACGAGATGACGCAGGCGCTGGTCGAGTTTTCCGAAATCGTCGACCCGAAGTCGGGCAGGCCGCTTACCGACCGAACGGTTCTAATCGCGAATACCTCCAATATGCCGGTTGCGGCGCGCGAGGCTTCCATTTACACCGGAATCACGCTTGCCGAATATTACAGGGACATGGGCTACGATACGGCGCTGATGGCGGATTCTACGTCGCGCTGGGCGGAAGCGCTCCGCGAAATATCCGGCCGACTTGAGGAAATGCCGGCGGAAGAGGGCTACCCCGCTTATCTTCCCTCCAGGCTTTCGCAGTTCTACGAGCGCGCCGGTTCGGTGGAAACGCTGAACGGCAGAAGCGGTTCGATTACGGTTATCGGCGCCGTATCGCCGCAGGGAAGCGATTTTTCCGAGCCGGTAACGCAGAACACCAAGCGCTTTACCCGCTGCTTCTGGGCGCTGGACAAGAGCCTCGCTTACGCGCGCCACTACCCCGCCATCAACTGGAACGACAGCTACACGGAATACATCAACGACCTTACAGACTGGTACCAGAATAACGTCGGCGTGGATTTCATGAAGCTGCGCAAGGAATTGATGACCATTCTGGTTGAGGAAAACAGCCTGATGGAAATTGTTCGGCTGATCGGATCGGACGTTCTGCCCGACGACCAGAAACTCACCATCGAAATCGCGCGCGTCATCCGCGTCGGATTTTTACAGCAGAACGCCATGCACGAGACCGACACGTACGTTCCGGTGCAAAAGCAGTACGGCATGATGAAGGTGATTTGTCACCTTTACCATAAATGCAAGGAAATCGTCGCCCATCAGATTCCGCTGTCCAGAATAACAGCGACCGGACTGTTTGAGAAGCTGATTAAGATGAAGTATGAGGTTCCGAACGATCAACCGGAAATGCTGGACGACTATATGAAGGAAATCGACGCGAAGACCGCCGCGTTGCTGCGATAATTCCTGTGTGAAACCGCGGTTTCACATCTGCACTTTAGGAGGATAAATTTTAACAATGATTCTCGAATACAAGGGATTAAATCAAATAGACGGCTCGCTTGTTATCCTCGAAGGGGTCAAAAACGCCAGCTATGAAGAAATGGTTGCGCTTAGCCTTGACGACGGAACCGAGCGCGCCGGCAGAATAGTGAGAATAGACGGCGACCGCGTCGTAATTCAGGTATTTGAAGGAACGCGCGGACTGTCCATGGTCAATACGCGGACCCGTCTTACCGGAAAGCCGATGGAAATGGCGCTCTCGCCCGAAATCATCGGTAGAGTATTTGACGGTATGGGCAGGCCCATCGACGGGATGGGCGAGATTTACCCGGTCGTCAAGCGCAATATAAACGGTTCTGCGATTAATCCGGTTGCCCGTGTTTATCCGAGAAACTGCATCCTGACAGGCATTTCCTCCATTGACGCGCTCGCGACGCTGATACGCGGACAAAAGCTCCCCATCTTTTCCGGCGCCGGCATGAAGCACAACGAGCTTGCCGTCCAAATCGTCAAACAGGCGACCGTTGCCGACAACTCCGAGTTCGCGGTCGTGTTCGCCGCCATGGGCGTCAAGAACGACGTTGCGGACTATTTCCGCCGCTCGTTTGAGGAAGCGAACGTTATGGACCGCGTCGTCATGTTTTTAAACCTTTCAAACGACCCGATTATCGAAAGAATCATTACCCCGCGCTGCGCTTTGACCGCCGCGGAATACCTTGCTTTTGATCTGAATATGAACATACTGGTCATTCTGACCGATATGACGGCGTACGCGGAAGCCTTGCGCGAGTTCAGTTCGTCCAAAGGCGAAATTCCGGGCAAAAAGGGCTATCCGGGATATCTGTATTCCGACCTCGCCTCGATTTACGAAAGAGCGGGAATCATCAAAGGAAGTTCCGGGTCGGTCACGCAGATCCCCATTCTGACCATGCCGAACGACGACATCACGCACCCTGTCCCCGACCTGACCGGCTTTATTACCGAAGGGCAGATTGTTTTGGATAGAGAGCTTGACTCCATCGGCATTTACCCGCCGGTCGGAGTGCTCCCCTCGCTGTCCCGTCTGATGAAGGACGGCATCGGCAAAGGCTACACCAGAGAGGACCACGCCGCGCTTGCCAACCAGCTGTTCTCCTCGTATGCGAAGGTGCAGGACGCCAAGGCGCTCGCGTCCGTCATCGGCGAGGAAGAACTGAGCGACATTGATAAAAAGCTGGTTATGTTCGGGCGCGCGTTTGAAAAATACTTCCTCAACCAGGGCGAGAACGAAAACCGCTCGATTGAGGAAACGCTTGACCTCGGCTGGGAGCTGTTGTCCATGCTTCCGCTCGAAGCGCTCGACCGGGTAAGCAACGACATTCTTGCCGAACATTACCGAAAGAAAAAGACCAAGGCGAATATAGATTGGGATTTGAGGTGACAGCCGGGTGGCTTCAAAAGTAGTCCCGACCAAAAGCAACCTGCTCAACGCAAAGAAGTCCTATTCGCTCGCGGTTCTCGGTCACGACCTGATGGACCGCAAGCGCAATATTCTTGTGCGCGAAATGATGAATTTAATCGAACAGGTCAAGGAAATACAGGCGAAGATAGACGATACCTACGCGCAGGCGTATCTTGCCCTCCAGAAGGCGAATATAACGCTTGGAATCGTTCAGGAAGCGTCGCAGGCCATTCCGATTGACGACGGCCTGAGTATCACCACGCACAGCGTAATGGGCGTAGAGCTGCCCAAAGTAACGCTTGCACAGCAGCCGATATCGCTTTATTACGGGCTTGAGTCCACAAACTCCATGCTCGACGACGCGTACCTGAAATTCGTAGAGGTAAAAAAGCTCACCGCAAAGCTCGCCGAGGTTGAAAGCAACGTATTCCGCCTGGCGGACGCGATCAAGAAATCGCAAAAACGCACCAATGCGCTCAACAACATCATTATCCCCCGCCTGAGAAGCACCATCGCTTATATTTCCAGCGCGCTGGAGGAAAAGGAGCGCGAGGACTTCTCCAGGCTCAAAGTCATCAAACAGCGCGGCGAGAACACGCAGAACAACGAGGACGCGTAAGAAACAGGAGACTGCATGATGTCTTCTGTTTTTTTGTTATAATGATTCGTCAAGTTTTATATTGTGCTTAGAAAATGCGCACTTCCGAATGGATAACAAGCCTTTCAGCCGGCGGACGATAAAAAATAAAAAAAGGGCTGCTTTTTAAAACAGCCCTTTTGTAGTGGTAACCTTTTTTATTTATTCTACGTTCACCGTAACCGTTATATCCTCCGACCAGCCGAGGTATTTGGATATCTGGAACGTAAAGGTATCGGTTCCCTTAAAGCCCTTGTTCGGGTAATACCGGAAGGTTCCATCCTCGTTTACGGTGACAGTGCCGTTCTGCGCCGACAGCGAAACCCGCGCGAGCGTTGTCTCGTCGGCGTCGAACAGTTTGCCTTCGTAATAGGTGTCCGCTTTCGCGTTGACGGTAATGTCGTCCAGCTTATCCGGGTTCAGCTTGAGGTTCTTCTTGATGAACTGATACGTGTAATCATAAATCAGCCTTGTCTTCGCCGACTCGGACTTGCTTGCCTTGTAGATGTCCATCACGCTCTGGTAGTACATATGGATGCTGTCGGTCATATAGCCGTAGATGATGCCGCCCGCCAGGTAATCCATGTACCGCTGGAAGTAAACGCTGTCGCCAAGCGCCGGAGAGTTTATCTCGATTTCGATGCACATATTGTATTCCTTCGCGATCGCGGCGGCTTCCGCAATTCTATCGGCCGGAACGTCCGCATAGAACGCGTAGTTCGGCTGCAGGCAGACCGCGTCAAAGCCGTACATAGACCACTGCATATAACCGTTCGCGCTGAAATACGGTATCCAGAACAGCTGGTAGCCGAGTTCATGCACGATGTCGCTTGTTGCGCGGATGGTTTCAAGATCGTTCTCGTTTCTGTTGATGGTCTCGTGGAACCAGTAGAAGCCGGCCAGCTGCAGGTTCTCGTAGTTGCCGTCGCTGAACCGTTTGATAAACTCGTCGACATACCACTTTATCGCTTTCGCCTTATCCGCCGGATTCGCAAAGTTTTCGGAAACGCCGTCGCCGTCCACGTCGCCGAAATTGCTTACCGACGTGGTGGGATACAGAATGGTGTAATAGACCATAACCTTGTAATCCGGCAGGTTCAGCGCCGATTTGATTTCGCCGACCGCCTGGTTGAGGGCGTCAAGGTTGATGTCCTTTGCAAAGACGCTGTTGAGCAGATAGTCCCAGTCGGATTTGACGGAATTCTCATACGGTTTTCCGCCCGAGGGAAGGCTGCCGGTGGTCGGAAGGAACAGGAAGCCGTCGAACATGGTGTCTAATATCTTGCCTTCCTTATCGACATATCCGGCATAGGAAAGGAATACTTCCTTTGTCAGTTTCGCGGACTCGGAATTATGGTAAGCGAGCAGAATGTCGTGCGCTCCGCCCAAAATATCCGCGCTCGGCGCGAGCCTTTTGCCGGAAACCTCAGCCGTCAGACCAAGCTTGTCGAGCGTGGCGGTCGTCGGCGCGACATACTTTGTGCCGAATATCTGTATTTCATCCAAATATACATGAACCGAAACGTCGAACGAAACCTTCGCGAACCGCGCCTGCACCGGCGTGTCAAGCGTTTCGTTTATCCGCGCAATGGCCGTGTCGCCGACGCCCGGAAGCTTTACTCTCTTTACCGCGTACCATTCCTCGCCGTTGTCGGAGAGGTAGAGCGTTACCATACCGGGCACGAGAATACCGGCGGATTTTACGTTTAAAAAGTTCACGGCAAAGCCGGTTATCGTCGAAGTATGGGTCAGGTCGAAATAGATGTTTCTGGACATGCCTCTGCAGGTCCTGAACCAGAGACCGTTGCTGTAATTCATGCTTTCGGAAATGATGCCGTCGGTAAGCAGCGTTTTGGTTACCGGGTCGTTGTACTGCCAGTACTGCTCATCCAGCGTCGAACCGGTCGAAATCTGATACGGAAGTCCGGCGACGAGGTTTTCGTTCTTCTTCGAACCGTTATCCCAGTAGTTCCTGCCGCTCACTTTCGGAAGGGTGACTGCCGGGTAGAAGCTGCGCTCTTTGGCTTCGCCGTAAGCGTACACCGCCGCCTCTTCGATTAAGAACCACTTGGAGTCCGTCTGCGCAAGCGTAAAGCGGACATATTTGCCTCTGACAGCTTTCTGAAGCCTTAAGCTGTAGGTGTAGTTGGTCTGTTTTAAGTTGGTCGTGGCATATACCCTGCCGACGGTCGTGTAATTGCTGTTGTCGGTCGAAACGGCGATGTCCACGTAAACGGGAAGCACGATGCCGGTTAAGGGTCTGCTGTACATGGACAGCTCGAAGTCCGCCAGGTCGCTGCGCTCGCTGCTCAGCGTTATGGTCAAATCCAGCTGCCCGCCGCCCGCGTAGCCCACGTAAGCATTACTTTCAAAGCCGGTGCCGGTCGGGCTTCCGTCCGTCAGTTTCTTGCCGTCGTCCGGGAACTGCTGCGCATCCGCCGCATAGGACGCCTGATAGCTGCTGCCCTTTGAAACAAGGATTCTCGTCCTGCTCCTGTCCACAACGTCGCCGGATACCGCTTTCAGCGCCGCAAGCCGCTCTTCGTTGGTCGTGGTATCGTTCGCATACGCTTCGCCGACTTTGGCGATCGACGCCAGCTCGGATTCCAAAGCCGGAACGTCGGCGATTACGGTCAGCTCGTCCAGAAAAGTCCACGCGCTGCCCTTTGTGATGCTAAAGCGCACATATCTGCCGTCAACCGGCTCGTTCAGCTTCAGCACGGCGGATTGAACGGTGTTTTCTACGTACTCGGGCATTTTCACGGCGCCGAGCTTTGTCCATTGTTCGTTGTCATCCGAAATATATACCAAACCAAACGACGGAGGCGCGATTCCGGCCTCTCTGGTCGCAAGGTAGCTGATTTCGAACTGGTAAAGGCGTTTTCCGTCATTCTCAAGATCGATTGTGATGCTGAATGTCTGTCCGGATAAACTATAGCCGCAGAACCGCGTGTCCGAGTAGGACGCGTTGATTGCGTGTATTCCGTCGGTTAACTCGCTGTTGTAAGAATCGGGATACTTGCTGTCCGCTTCGATGGTAGAAGTATAGGATTTGCCGATGCTCACAATCGTGGCATAGGTGATTCCTTCCGACGCCGGTTCAGAACTTGCATCCGCCGATACATCGGAAACGCTGTCCGAACCGTTCTTCGTACAGCCGCTGAAAATGCCGAAGCAAAAAACAATAGCCAAAAGCAATGCGATTTTCCTCATAGACCTCTCCTGTAAACTATTTTCCTTTATAGTATGCAACCGCAAGGTCAACAACCAGACCGTAGCTCTTGATGCCTTCCTTCTGGCCCTGAGTTCCGAGAAAAGCGTTGTTGACCGTACCGGCAACTTCCGATGCCTTGCTCTCTCTGTACTTGTCAAAGAAAATGGAATAGGACGCGTACTCGCCCCGCAACTGAGCCGGGCAGTATTCCGAATAATACTTGTTGTATAGCTTGGAATCCGCCTGATGCAGCGCGTTCAGCAGGTAGTTGAGCATATTGCTGCAGGCGGAATAGCGGATGTACGCGTCGCCGCTCTCCATGCAGACGAGGAACGCGACAAAATTCGCCTCGTCCTCTTTCGCAATTCCGCGCTGGTGCGCCATTTCGTGCGCCATGGTGTACGGCAGAATAAAATCGGGGTAGTTCGTGTTTACGTTGGCTTCGCCCGTCATAAACGAATAAACGCCGGAAATATGCGTGTAGGTGAGCAGTTCCGACAACACGATCGGTTTCGGATAGGAGTAAAAGGTGTCGATGTAATCAACCTTTTTCGCATACCGCTCAAACGCGGCGTTCAGCTTTTCAACCAGCTCCGGATACGAGTAAGGCATCATCGACGCGCCGTTGTAGATAAATTTCACCTTGTCCAGATCCGCCTTCATTTCCTCGGTCACCTTGACCGCGGTATCAAACAGCTCCTGCGCGGAAACCCCCTTTTTTTCGATGCCGAGATTCTTCTCCAGCGGATAGCGGAAGTAACACGGACCGAACGCAAGGAAGAAATCCGAAACAATCAGCAAAAGAATACAGATCAGCGGCGTAAGCCACTTGTAAAAATCCCGCTGATTCTTTGAGTTGTTGATGGCGCGCCACGAAGCGACAAGATACCAGACTGCGATAAACGGGATGGACAGCAGAAGCCACTCTGCGATGGAAAAATAAAAATAGGTTGTCGATTTTGCCTGCGCGAATTTAAGCCAGAACGCCGGATACCTTGCCCAAAACTCCGCGAAATCGCTCGATAACCGGGAAACCGTGTAAACGACAACTGAAAACAGAAAAATGACAACGCAGGCGATGAAACAAAACGAAAAAAATCCGCGTTCGCGAAGCTTACCTTTTAAAGTAAGCTTCGCTGCGGAATTCGATTCGTTTATACCAGTCTCCAGATTCGCCTGCTGTTCGCCGGCGTTCTCGGGAGAGTTCATGTCCATTGCATTTGGTTTAAAATCAAACGTATCAGACACTATTTAACCTCTCTCGTCCAGCCGAATTCATCTTTGATTCTGCCGAATTGAATGCCTGTGATTTGGTCGTACAGGAACTGCGAAATCTTGCCGATTTTGCCCTCGTTGATGACGATGATTCTTCCGTCCCAGTCGAGCTTTCCGACCGGCGATACAACGGCGGCGGTTCCGGTGCCGAAGACCTCCTGCAGTTTGCCGCTTTCCGCAGCGTCGTACACTTCCTGAATGCTGATTTTCCGCTCGGTAACCTTATATCCGTACGCGCGGAGCAGTTCGATTGCGGAAGCCCTTGTGACGCCCGGCAGAATGTTTCCTTCATCCAAAGAGGGCGTGATGACCTCACCGTCGATGACGAAGAAGACGTTCATCGAGCCGACCTCGTCAACATACTTATGCTCTATGCCGTCCAGCCAGAGAACCTGCGCGTACCCTTTCTCCTCCGCTTTCTGCTGACCGATTAAGGAAGCAGCGTAGTTGGCGCCTACCTTCGCGAAGCCCATTCCGCCTCTGACCGCGCGTACGTACTCATCCTCAACGCAGATGTCGACCGGGTTCAATCCGGCGGCGTAATACGCGCCGACCGGCGACAGAATAATCATAAACAGGTAGGTCTTTGACGGATGTACGCCGAGCGCCGGGTCGGTCGCGATGATGAACGGACGTATGTAGAGCGACGTGCCGGGCAGCGTGGGAATCCAGTCGCTGTCAATCTTTACAGTCTCTATAATGGCCTGCAGGATGTCGTCCGGATTCACCTGCGGAACGCAGAGCCTTTTATTGGTACTGTTCATTCTCTCTATATTTTTTTCAGGTCTGAACAAAAGAATTCTTCCGTCTTCCGTCTTATATGCCTTCAGACCCTCAAACATCTCCTGCGCGTAATGGAACACCATGCATGCGGGCGAAAGCGATATGTCGCCGAATGGAACAATTCTTGCGTCGTGCCAGCCGATGCCCTCGGTATAATTCATCATAAACATATGGTCGGTAAAATAACGTCCAAAACCGAGCGCGTTCTGGTCCGGTTTTTGCTTTGGCGTTTGGGTTCTGGTGATGGTTATTTTCAATTTAAACACTCCTAAAAAACGATATATGTTGAATAAATATAAAATATTATCAGCAAAAAATGTATTATTGTTTATTATAATACTTCTTTTTAAAAAGTGCAACGATTTTTATTATAAATACTGCACAATTTTTACCGCACAAATAACAGCACATTAGACAAAACGGCGGATTTTGCTCTAAATGTTATCATTTGTTAACATCCAGTTCACATTTTACATTTATATATTAAGCATCTAATGCAACTCGAGAGGAGTTATAAGCTTGAAATTTCCATCCACACTTTCTTCGCTGGTGGAGTACAAGCAAAAAGCTATAACGGCCTTTACCTTTAGGAATTCACATTTCAGAAATCTCGTCATATCTGTTTTAGTGTTCTCTTTATTGTTTACAGGCGTTTTAGTTTTTTCTGGAAACCACAGCGACTTAGCAGACCAGGATGTTTCGATATACGGACAGGAAGCGGCAATCACCGCGCAGGCGAACAATCTTGTCAGCGCGTACGGTCTTTATATCGACGGTTCATTCATTGCTGCTGCTGAGAATAAAGAAACAATCGATTCGGCGCTTGATATTCTTCTGAACGCAAAGGTTGCTTCGCTTCCCATCACGAATATCACAAGTTACAGACTGAGAAACGACGTTATCATCGAAGAGGGAGAGTTTAATCCCCAGTACATCGCAGACGAGGCTACGCTTTACAAGCTCTTGGGCATGGAGAACGAGTACTCCTTCACGTTCGTCGTCAAGAGCATTACGGGCGAGGCCATCGACTGCAAACTGTCGGCGGAAGTAAAAGCGACTGGAACCAAAACGGTTGAGATTCCTTATGATACGGACTACGTCGATACCGATTTGAGAGTTGCCGGCTACGAAAAAGTGGTCACCGCAGGCGCGAACGGTGTCGGAATCGAAAATTACGCGTACGTTTATCATGACGACGTCCTGGTTGAGGAAACTTATCTTTCAACCGAAGTTATCGAGAAACCTACCAACGAGACTGTCGAACGCGGCGCTCTGAACGCCGACAAAACCGTCAATTCTCTCGGCATTTTGGCTTCTCCCTATCACGGCAGAATCAGTTCCGGTTACGGATATAGAGAGGACGGTTTCCACGACGGCATCGACATTATCGCGATCAGCGGCAGCTGCTACGGACACGACGTTTACGCGGCCATGAACGGTACGGTTATCCAGGCTTGTTATTCGTCGGGTTTGGGCAACAACGTGAAAATCGACAACGGCAACGGCATTATCATCACCTACGCGCATCTCTCAAAAATACTGGTAACAAAAGGCCAGACGGTCAAAACCGGCGATGTTGTCGGTCAAATCGGCGCCACCGGCAGAGCTACGGGACCGCATCTGCATTTCTCGGTTGAAGATCACGGAAAATCTGTCAACCCGCTGTTATACTTAGATTTGGATAAGTAATTCTCTATAGCGAAAAACTCCCCTTGATAATTCAAGGGGAGAATTCTTATTCCCCTTTCGACGCTTTTCATGCGGCTTGTCCTTTATATTAAAGAAAAGGCCGGAATCTTAAAAAGAAAATATCATGTATAAGACGCAGGAAGACTTGTTTTTTCGTAATGAGGTGATTGTCTTGAAAAGCCTGAAGGCAGGGCATCTTTCTCTTGCTTCTTCTGCATCGAAATTCACTTTTTTTATTTTGATTACTTTTCTTTTGGTATTATGCAGTCTTCTGTTTACTGCGAATCAAAACCAGAACCGTTTTTCCAGCCCGAACGCCGCTTCCTGCGCTTTATCTGACGATTCGGACGGCACGCATGAAAACTCCGACAGTAAAGAAACGTTTCTTCTTGACCCGGAATCGAGCGCATCCTCTTCTGATTCCGCCGACATATCCGCGCCGCTCGAGTCGTCGCAGACGACGAGCGAAATCTTTCCGGATGTTCCGCCGGAAGGCAAGTTTTACATCGAAATGAAAAACATCCTGCAAAAACCCGAGCTTCCAACCGGCTGCGAGGCGACGGCTTTGGCGATCGTGCTCAATTTTTTAGGCTTCGACGCCGACAAATGCGAAATCGTAGATCATTATATGCCGAAAACTACAAAGCTGTACAGCATGAACACCCATTTTATCGGGAATCCTTACAAAAAAGACGGCATCGGCTGTTACGCGCCCGTCGTCGCCATCACGGCGGAAAACTACTTTCGAGAAAACGTGATTACGGACCGGACCGTGAGGAACATAACCGGCGCTACGCCTGATGAGCTGTATTGCTATGTTTCGCTGGGACAGCCGGTTATCTGCTGGGCGACGATCAACATGACGAACACCTACGTCGCGAAAACCTGGATTGCGGAAGACACCGGCGAAACGGTGGAGTTTTATCTCAACGAGCACGCGACCGTTTTGGTCGGATACGATACCGTGAAGAAGACGGTTACGTTAAACGACCCCTGGAGAGGCATCGTAACCTACTCGATGGAGCTGTTTGAAAAGCGGTACAAACAGCTTGGACAGCAGGCCATTATCATTCGATAAAAAAACAGAGAGTTTGTATTCCAAACTCTCTGTATTTTTTTGCGGTTTACTCTGCGCTCTTTTCAGCGTCTGCGCTCTCTGCAGCGGATTCAGCGGAAGCAGTATCTGTTGCAGAAGTTTCTTCAGCCTGAACAGCCGCCGCGGGCGCTGTTTCGGTTGATGCTGCTTCAGCAGATTCAGTTGCAGCGGAAGCTTTCGACTTGGCTTTTCTTCTTGTTGTCTTCTTAGCGGCGCCTTCAGCAGCTTTGCTTTCGGCTTTGGCTTCAGCCTTGTCTTCAGCTTGGGTTTCGGTCTTGTCCGTTTTCTTGGAAGAAGTCCTCTTCGAAGCGGTCTTCTTTTCGGTTGTCTTCTCGGATTTCTTTGCTTCCTTTTCTTCGGACTTTTTCTCTTCAGCTTTCTTTTTCTTGTCTTTTTCGTTGGTTTCGTAGATGGATTCGGCGTCGACCATTGAAATGATGGCCATTTCGGCGCCGTCACCACGTCTCGGGCCTATCTTCAACACTCTCGTGTAGCCGCCGTTGCGATCGCTGTAATTCGGCGCGATCACGGTAAACAGTTTTGCTACCACGCTCTCCTTCTTGAGGAAAGCCAACGCCTGTCTTCTCGAAGCAAGCGTGTTTTCTTTGCCCAGCGTTACCATTTTATCTGCAAGCGCGCTAACTTCTTTTGCGCGTGTTACTGTTGTTTCGATTTTACCCTTCTCTAAAAGAAATGTTACCATTCCTTTCAGCATGGACAGTCTATGATCTGTTTTCCTGCCTAACTTTCTTGTTCCGGGCATTATCTTTGCCTCCTTTATATAGATTTTACTTCAGCCGCTTAATCATCGGATTTCTTTAATGAAAGTCCAAGTGATGCAAGCTTCTGGATAACCTCTTCAAGTGATTTTTTACCAAGGTTTCGAACCTTCATCATGTCTTCCTCGGTACGGTTAATAAGATCGCCAACCGTATCAATGCCCGCGCGCTTCAGGCAGTTAAAACTGCGTACCGACATATCAAGTTCTTCGATGGTCATATCGAGAACTTTTTCTTTCGTGGTTTCTTCTCTGTCAACCATGATTTCGGTATTCTTCGTTTCAGCCGAAAGCTCGATAAAGAGGTTGATATGCTCGCTGAGAATCTTCGCGGCGAGCGAAATTGCTTCTTTTGCGCTTATCGTGCCGTTTGTGGCGACTTCAAGCGTAAGTTTATCGTAGTCGGTAATATTGCCGACTCTGGTGTTTGAAACTGTGTAATTCGCCTTATAGACAGGTGTAAAAATTGAATCCGTATATATAACGCCGATCGGCGGGTTGTCAACAGCCGCCTTGTTTTTCTCGGCAGGTACATAACCGCGTCCGTGATCGAAGGTAATTTCCATATAGAAGGGATAACCATCTTCAACCGTTGCTATGTGATGACTCGGATTCAGAATCTGAATATCCGAATCGCACTGAATGTCGCCGGCGGTTACTTCACCGCCCCTGACATCGATGATGCATGTTTTCGGTTCCTGACTGTAAAGCTTGGCTACGATTCCTTTTACATTCAGAATGATCTCCGGGACATCTTCCTTAACGCCGGGAACAGTTGATATTTCGTGCAAAACGCCGTCAATTTTTACGCTGGTAGCAGCAACACCGGGAAGCGAGCTTAAAAGCACTCTTCTCAATGAATTGCCGAGCGTTATGCCGTAACCACGCTCAAGAGGTTCAACAACAAAAGTTCCGTGATTGCCGTCTTCGCTAAGCTCAGCGGTGATTATGCTCGGTCTTTCGATTTCGATCATTAAAGTAACCTCCTTTGTTGTAGGCCCGAATTAATATTAAATAAAGGAACGCGATATTTAATATTAATTCTTACTTCGAGTACAACTCGACGATGAGATGTTCCTCAAACGGGAAGTCAATGTCAGCGCGTGTCGGAAGAGCGGTGATCGTTGCTGATACGTTCTCCTTATCCAAACTTATCCAGGAAGGTACTGTCCTTGCGGTGATATTCTCGATAAGCATTTTAAACTTTTCAGAATCACGGCTGCTTTCCTTCAGGGATATGACATCGTTTTTGTTTACAAGGTAGGAAGGAATGTTAACCTTCTTGCCGTTCACTCTGAAATGACCGTGCGTAACGAGCTGACGCGCCTCTCTGCGGCTATCAGCCAGACCCATACGGTAAACCACATTATCAAGACGTCTCTCGATGGCGGTAAGCAGGTTCTCGCCTGTTTGACCTTCCTTCTTGTCGGCCTTGATAAAGTAGTTCTTAAACTGCTTTTCCAGAATGCCATAGTACCTTTTAGCCTTTTGTTTTTCACGAAGCTGCAGACCATATTCTTTCGCTCTTCTTCTGTTGGAGTTCGCGCCGTGCTGTCCCGGAGCCTTTCCTCTGCGAGCAATCGAGCATTTATCGGAGAAGCATCTATCACCTTTCAAAAAGAGTTTGCAGCCTTCTCTGCGGCACAGTCTGCATACTGCTCCTGTATATCTTGCCATTTAATAACCTCCAATTCAAATTGTTTAAACACGTCTTCTCTTAGGCGGTCTGCAACCGTTATGAGGAATAGGTGTAACATCTTTAATAAGACTAATCTCAAGACCGGCTACCTGAAGTGCTCTGATCGCAGCTTCTCTTCCCTGACCGGGACCTTTGACATAGACTTCAACCGTCTTCATGCCGTGTTCCATAGCTGCTTTCGCTGCTGCTTCCGAAGCCATCTGCGCTGCATAAGGAGTCGATTTCCGGCTGCCTCTGTATCCAAGCCCACCAGCGGACGCCCAGGCAATTGTGTTGCCCTTGGTATCGGTGATCGTAACGATGGTGTTGTTAAAGCTTGAACGGATGTGTGCTGCGCCGCGCTCAATATTTTTACGCTCGCGTCTCTTTTTTGTAGCGACTTTCTTCTGTGCTGCTGCCATTTAATCGGTTTCCCTCCTTTTACTTCTTCTTGTTCGCGATGGTCTTTGCCGGACCTTTTCTTGTTCTTGCGTTGGTTTTGGTTCTCTGTCCTCTTACGGGCAGACCTTTTCTATGTCTTTGTCCGCGATAGCAGTCAATGTCTACCAACCGCTTAATGTTCATAGCGATTTCGCGACGCAGATCGCCTTCAACGACATAGTTGTTTTCAATCTCCTCACGGAGTTTCGCTATATCTTCCTCGGTCAAATCCTTGACGCGAGTGTCGGGATTAATGCCGGTTTTCTGGAGTATTTTGTTCGAGAGTGATCTGCCGATACCGTAAATATAGCAAAGTCCAATCTCGACGCGCTTTGAGTTTGGAATATCAACACCGGAAATACGAGCCATTGTTACACCTCTCTCCTATCCTTGTTTTTGCTTGTGTTTGGGGTTCTCGCAAATGACCATTATCCTGCCTTTGCGTTTGATAATCTTACACTTCTCGCATCTTTTCTTAACGGAAGGCTTTACCTTCATGATGATCATTCCTTTCCCCGGCCGGATGCCGGTAGTGGGATTTCGCTGCAAAAAAACAGCCGTATCTCATTCGAATGCATTCTTAATAATTCTTATTATCAAAAGATTGCTTGTCGGTTATACGAATTTCGAACTATTTTTGACGGTATGTTATTCTGCCCTGACTCAGATCGTATATCGAAACCTCCACGGTTACTTTGTCGCCGGGAAGGATTCGAATGTAATGCATACGCATTTTACCTGAAATATGAGCAGTAATGATATGACCGTTTGATAGTTTTACTTTAAAGACGGTATTGGGCAATACTTCCGTTACCACGCCTTCAAATTCAATGACATCGTCTTTAGCCAGAATAATACCTCCTTTAAAACATCAAACCTCGGTGCCGAGAACTTCTTCCAGTTCTCTAACTCGTTCCCTAATCTGCCTATTTGTCAGTTTTCCGGGCTCAAGTCTTGTCAGTTTTTCATCAACACCGGTAATTACGCGTATGTGTTTTAATTTCTTCTTTTTGGGTGATTCGGTTTTTCTGGTCCGGCCATCGGCGATGAGCACGTAGTTCTCGTCGATGACGCCAACCACAGCCGCGATTCTACCTTTATCTCTACCCGCAAGTGAAATTACCATGAGACCCAGATAATCATTCATACTCTACCATCCTCAGGGATTTGGATCAGTCAGTATTACGACTCCGCTGTTCGTCACCGCGATTGTGTTCTCATAATGCGCGGAAAGTTTTCCGTCGGCAGTGACAACAGTCCATTTGTTTGGTAATACTCTAACCTCCCAGGTTCCGACGTTTACCATCGGTTCTACTGCAAACGTCATGCCCGCCTGCAGCCTGGGCCCTCTTCCGGCTGGTCCGTAATTAGGAACATCGGGTGATTCGTGGAGATTTCTGCCTACTCCGTGTCCAATAAATTCACGGACAACTTCATAGCCGTGCTTCTTCGCGTATTGATAAATGGCGTTCGAAATATCGCCGATTCTGCCGCCCGGCTTGATTGCGTTGATGCCTTCGTAAAAGCACTGTTCGGTTACCGCAATCAGCCTTTTGGCTTCGTCGCTGATATTTCCAACCGCGAACGTAGCGGCGCAGTCACCGTGAAAGCCTTTATAATACGCTCCGACGTCGACTTTTACAATATCGCCGTCCTTGAGTGTTCTTGATGACGGGATACCGTGGATGACTTCCTCGTTAACGCTCACGCAAGCGGAAGCGGGGAAACCGCCGTATCCGAGAAACGACGGCGTCGCGCCGTGCGCAAGGATGCAGGCTTTGACCTTCTGGTCAATAAAGTGGGTTGTAACGCCTTCCTTTATATAAGAACCTGCGACCTCGCGCGCGATTGCCGCTATCCTGCCTGCCTGACGCATCAACTCGATTTCGGCGTCCGTCTTAATGGTAATCATAGACCTAATGCCGCCCTTGTGAGGCTTGTCGTGTCTTCGAGTTTTTCCTGGCCTACAACTGTTTTTACGATGCCCTTCTTTGTATAGTATTCAAGCAGCGGCTCGGTTTCCTTGTGATAGGTTACCAGTCTGTTCTTGACTACTTCGGGGTCGTCGTCTTTTCTCATCGTAAGTTCCGAACCGCATTTATCGCAGGTTTTGTTGTCCCTGCTCGGATTGGAAACGATATGATAGGTAGCGCCGCATTTGCCGCATACCCTTCTTCCGCTCATGCGGTTTATAATCGTTTCGTCCGCAACCTCGAGCGAAATCACAACGTCTATGTTTACGCCGAGTTTTTCAAGGGCGATTGCCTGCGGTATGGTTCTCGGAAATCCGTCAAGAATAAACCCGTTTTTGCAGTCCGGTTCCGCAAGTCTGTCTTTTATGATTCCGATAACGATTTCGTCGGAAACCAGCGCGCCGGATTCAATCGCGCTCTTGGCCGCCAAACCCATCTCGGTACCGTTTTTAATCGCTTCGCGAATAATCGCGCCGGTAGAAATCGTTGGAATGTTCAGCTCTTTGCTGATAATCTCCGCCTGAGTGCCCTTGCCGGCACCAGGAGGTCCGAAAAAGATGATGTTCATAAAATGTCGCCTCTATTCAAGGAATCCTTTGTAATGACGCATCGTAATCTCACTTTCGATGGTGCGGGTCGTCTCAAGCGCGACGCCGACGATAATGATGATGGATGTTCCGCCGAAAATGAGCAGTCTGAACGCCATTTCTCCGGTCCATGACATAAGAATCGGGAATATTGCCACGAAAGACAGGAACAACGAACCAATTAACGTGATCCTGTTGACGACCTTCTGAATATAATCAGCGGTCGGTTTGCCCGGACGGTAACCAAGAATGGTTCCGCCGTTCTTTTTCAGGTTGTTTGCAATTTCTATGGTGTTAAAGGATATGCTGTTGTAAAAATATGCAAACGCAATAATCAGAACAAAGTTCACTAAAACGTACAACCAACCCCAGGACGGACTGCTGGGCGTAAAGTATTTCTCGATGGTATTTCTCCAGCTCGGGATGATGATCGCCAGCGTCTGAGGAACGGTCGTGATCGCATTCGCAAAGATGATCGGCATAACGCCGCCGAGTAAAACCTTAATCGGCAGGTTGGTATTCATGCCGCCGTACATCTTTCTGCCTACAACTCTTTTCGCGTACTGAACCGGCAGTCTTCTCTCAGACTCTGAGAAGAATACGATCGCGGTGATGATCGCAAGCATCATAACGACGGCTGCGATAACCGGAATCGTCTCTTCCCGGATAAGCAGGAAGATTTCCAAAAGTCTGATTGTCAGTCCGGCCGTGATGTTTACGAAAAGAAGGATGGAGATACCATTGCCGATACCTTTTTCGTCAATCTTTTCGGCAATCCACATAACCATGCAGGAACCTGCAGTGTAGGCTATTATAATGACGAACATCTCGAAAACTCCGGTGCTAACAATCGCGGAGTAATTCTTCATGGTCAGATAATAGCCGTAGGATGTCAAAATCGAAAGACCGAGCGTAGTATAACGTACGATTCTGGATATTTTTTCCTGACCTTCGGGACCGCTTTTCTGCAGCTTCTCCAATGCCGGAATGGCTACGGTAAGAAGCTGCACAACGATCGAGGCGGTAATGTAGGGGTTAACGCCCAACGAGAACAATGTGGCTTTTGAAAACGCGTCACCTGACAACATGTTGAAGTATTCGAGGAAAGAGCCTTTTACGGTCTCGTTGTTGAACCAATCCTGCCATACCTGGCTGTCGATAAAAGGAACCGGGACGGCAGAACCGATTCTGAACAACACGATGATCAGAAGCGTAAAAAGCATTCTTTTCCGAATATCATCAATACTCCAAGCGTTTTTGTAAATTCGCCACATTTAAATCACCTGAGCCTTTCCGCCTGCGGCCTCTATCTTTTCCTTCGCGGTTGCTGAGAAAATAGCTGCTTTAACGGTTAACGCCTTGGTGATTTCTCCGTTTCCGAGGACTTTGAGTCCGTCGTAAACTTTCTTTATAATTCCTTTTTCGATCAGGGCCTGCGCATCAACGACAGAATCCTTCTCGAAAACTTCAAGCTGTTCAACATTTACAATTGCATATTGCTTTGCAAAACGGTTCGTAAAACCTCTTTTGGGCAGTTTCCTGTAAAGCGGAAGCTGTCCGCCTTCGAAACCGGGTCTTACTCCACCGCCCGAGCGCGCGTTCTGACCCTTATGGCCGCGACCAGCGGTTTTTCCGTTACCGCTTCCGATACCTCTACCCTTGCGAAATCTGGGTCTGGTAGAACCTTCTGCCGGAGAAAGCTCATGAAGCTTCATTGTTTTATCCTCCTATTCAAAAATTCTTTACGCTGTTCTTACAGCTCTTCCACACTGATGAGATGCGAAATGGTTTTGATTTTTCCTTCAATCGCTGCGTCCTTCTCAAAGACCTTGTAGTCGCCTATTTTTCTTAAACCCAGCGAGTGAGCTGTAAGAATCTGATCTTCTTTACGGCCAATAAGACTTTTTGTAAGAGTAAGCTTTACTTTTGCCATGACGCCGCCTCCTCCTATAAACTTTCTACACTAACGCCACGCATAAGAGCAACCTGCTCGGGTGTGCGCAGACCCTTGAGCGCTTCAAAGGTAGCTTTTACGACATTTATAGGGTTGTTTGAGCGCAGTGATTTTGCGCGTATATCGCGTATTCCTGCCAATTCAAGAACAGCACGCATTTTGCCGCCCGCGATGATACCGGTACCGGGAGCCGCCGGCTTTAACAGCACCTTGCCTGCTCCGAACTCGCCGATAATTTCATGAGGAATGGTTGTTCCCTTGAGCGATACGGCAATGATGTTTTTCTTTGCGGCTTCGATCGCCTTGCTGATCGCATCCGGAACTTCGGCGGCCTTGCCGAGACCGTAGCCGACATGACCGTTACCGTCGCCTACGACAACCAGCGCGGAAAACCTTGCGATACGTCCGCCCTTGACGGTCTTTGATACACGCTTTGTAAATACAGGAACCTCTTTTAAATCCAAAGTAGTGTAATCGATCTTCATGTTTTCCTCCTAAAAGTTAAGTCCGGCTTCGCGGGCACCGTCAGCGAGCTCCTTCACGCGACCGTGATACAGGTAGCCGCCTCTGTCGAATACCACTGTGGTGATACCCTTTTCCAATGCTCTCTTTGCAACAAGCTCTCCGACTTTTCTTGCCGCAGCTTTGTTGCCGCCATTTTCGCCGAATTCCGGCTCAACGCTGGAGGCCGATACTAATGTTTTTCCGACAGTATCATCTATAATCTGAGCATAGATATTCGCGAGCGAACGATAGACGCAAAGACGCGGTCTATCGGGAGTACCGAATATCTTCGCCCTGACCCTTTTATGACGCTTTAGACGCTGTTTATTGCTGTCGACACGATGTACCATATTCTTAACGCTCCTTTCTATTTCTTACCGGCTTTTCCGGCCTTACGCCTTATTCTCTCTTCAGCGTACTTGACGCCTTTTCCGAGGTAAGGCTCAGGAGGTCTCTTGCTTCTCAGTTCAGCAGCAATCTGTCCGACCTGCTGTTTGCCCGGTCCGCTAATGATAATCGTGTTGGGATCCGGAACGTCAAACTTAATTCCTTCGGGCTCATCGTATACAATCGTGTGCGAATATCCAAGGTTCAGTACGAGCTGCTTGCCCTGCTTGGCTGCCTTGTAGCCAACGCCGTTTATCTCAAGCTTTTTCTGATAGCCTTCAGTTACGCCGGTTACCATGTTTGCGATAAGCGTTCTTGAAAGTCCGTGAAGAGATCTCATTTCCTTCTCGTCATTCGGACGCTTCACTATAATTTTATCGCTCTCCTGCTCTATGATTATTTCACTCGGGAGCTTTTCGGTCAGCGTACCTTTGGGACCTTTCACTGTTACCAAATTGTCAGCGCCAATTGTTACGGTGACGCCCGCGGGTATAACGACCGGCTTTCTGCCTATTCTTGACATCTTAATCTCCTCCCTACCATACAAAAGCGAGAACTTCGCCGCCGATATTGTTCTTACGCGCTTCTTTATCGGTCATAATGCCTTTTGAGGTGGATATAATCGCAATTCCAAGTCCGTTTCTTACTTTAGGAAGGTCCTTGCTCGATGCGTAAATTCTCAGACCGGGTTTCGAAACTCTGCGCAAGCCCTGAATAACTCTTGATTTGCCTTCGCCGTATTTCAGGGTGATGGTGATAGTACCCTGCTTGCTGTCATCCGATACGGTATAGCCCTTGATATACCCTTCATCAAGTAAGATCTGCGCGATCGCTTTTTTCAAATTGGAAGCAGGAATGTCAACAGTTTCGTGCTTTGCCGCATTGGCATTGCGAATTCTTGTGAGCATATCTGCTACTACGTCTGTCATCTGCATATTGTATCCTCCTTACCAACTTGCCTTCTTGATTCCGGGGATCTGTCCTGCGTAGGAAAGATTCCTGAAGCATATACGGCATACACCATATTTGCGCAGATAAGCATGCGGTCTGCCGCAAATCTTGCATCTATTATAAGCACGGGTAGAATACTTAGGCTTTCTTTGCTGCTTTAAGATCATTGCTTTCTTTGCCATCTGTACTTACCTCCTTAAACTTTCTGAAACGGAGCGCCCAGCAATGTCAGAAGCTCTCTTGCTTCTTCGTCGTTCTGAGCCGTGGTTACGAAAACGATATCCATGCCTCTGATTTTATCGACCTTGTCGTAATCGATTTCAGGGAAAATCAGCTGTTCTTTCAGTCCCAGCGAATAATTTCCTCTGCCGTCAAAGGAGTTGGGGTTGATGCCTTTGAAGTCACGAACCTTCGGAAGCGCGAGATTGAAAAGTTTATAAACAAACTCATACATTCTTTCGCCGCGAAGCGTTACCTTAACGCCGATCTTTGTTCCCGCACGGAGTTTGAAGTTGGAAACCGACTTCTTAGCGACGGTGGGAACCGCCTTCTGTCCGGAAATCGCAGTCAGTTCGGCGATTATGTTGTCGATAACCTTCGGGTTTTCCTTTGCGTCGCCGGCGCCTACGTTGATAACAACCTTGTCAAGGCGCGGAATCTGCATCGGACTCTTATAATTGAATTTCTTCATCAGAGCGGGAGCGACTTCGCTCTTGTAGTATTTCGCTAAATATGACATCTTTTATCCTCCCCCGCTTTATATTGTTTCGCCGCATTTTACACAGACTCTGATTTTTTCGCCGTTTTCAGTAGTCTTGTGTCTTACTCTTCTGCCCGCCTGGCATTTGGGGCAGTAGAGCATAACCTTGCTTGCGTAAATTGCGCTCTCAGTTTTGATAATTCCGCCGCGTTCGCCCTGCTTCTTGGGTTTTACATGCTTGGAAACCATGCATGCGCCCTCAACAATGACCTTGCCCTCTTTCGGAGAAACACCGAGCACCTTGCCGATGGTTTTATCCTTGAAGTTGGCGTACTTGCCGGAAATTATGACAACGGTGTCTCCCGTCTTTACGTGCATCTTTCTTCTTTTTTCACTCATTGTAAGTTACCTCCCACTAAACAACTTCGGGTGCCAAGGAGAGTATTTTCATATAATCCTTTTCACGAAGCTCACGGGCAACCGGTCCAAAAATACGCGTTCCTTTGGGGTTTTTATCTTCATTTATCAAAACAGCTGCGTTTTCATCGAACTTAATATACGAGCCGTCGGCTCTGCGCGTTCCCTGAACTGTTCTAACGATGACAGCGCGGACAACATCGCCTTTCTTTACGAGTCCGCCGGGAGCTGCCTTTTTAACAGAGCAAACAATAACATCACCGATACCGCCATACCGTCTGCCTGTGCCGCCAAGTACTCGGATGCACATTAATTCTTTCGCGCCGGTGTTATCGGCAACTTTCAGAAATGATTGTTGCTGTATCATTGTGTACCTCCTATTACTTAGCTTTCTCTATAATTTCGACGAGGCGCCATCTTTTTTCTTTGGAAAGCGGACGGGTCTCCATAATCTTGACCGTATCGCCAATATTGCATTCGTTCTTTTCGTCATGCGCCTTTAATCTGACGGTTCTCTTGACAATCTTTTTATAGAGCGGATGCTGAATGTGATCCTCTATGGCAACGACGATCGTCTTGTCCATTTTATTGCTGACAACTTTGCCAACTCTTGTTTTTCTCAAAGCTCTTTGTTCCATCTCGGCTTACTCCTTTCTATGCCCGTTTCTCAGCGAGTTCCTTCTCGCGGAGCACAGTGAGTATTCTCGCAATAGTCTTTTTTGTTTCGACTATTTTCATCGGATTGTCGAGCTGGTTAATGGAATGCTGGAAACGAAGCTTGAACAACTCTTCCTTCTGTTCCTTGAGCGTTTTCTCAAGCTGAGCCGTAGTCATTTCTCTTATTTCTTTAATGTTCATCTCGTTACCTCCTGTTACTCGAGGTCAGCCTTGGTAACAAACTTACATTTGATCGGAAGCTTATGGGATGCAAGACGCATTGCCTCGCGCGCATCCTCTTCGGAAATGCCGTCCATCTCAAACATAACTCTGCCCGGCTTGACAACAGCTACCCAGTACTCGGGGCTACCTTTACCGGAACCCATTCGAGTTTCGGCAGGCTTTTCAGTGACAGGCTTATCCGGGAAAATCTTAATCCAGACCTTGCCGCCTCTCTTGATATAACGGGTCATCGCAACACGGGCCGCTTCGATCTGATTACTTGTAATCCAAGCGGGTTCCATGGCGACAAGTCCAAAAGAACCGTCCGTTATCCTGTTGCCCCTGGTTGCTTTGCCGGTCAGACGGCCTCTCTGAACACGTCTGTATTTCACTCTTTTAGGCATTAACATTTTTTCTGCCTCCTTCGTTCGACACTGTGCGCTTTACTTCAGGAAGAACTTCTCCCTTATAAATCCAGACTTTTACGCCGATTTTGCCGTAAGTGGTGTTCGCCTCGTAAAATCCGTAGTCAATATCCGCTCTCAGTGTCTGAAGCGGAATGGTACCCTCGTGGTAATGCTCGGTTCTCGCAATTTCTGCGCCGCCAAGACGGCCGGAAACCGCGATCTTGATACCTTTTGCGTTCAGCTTCATGGCTCTGCCGATCGCCTGCTTCATGGCGCGGCGGAACGAAATTCTCTTCTCAAGCTGCGCCGCGATATTCTCCGCAACGAGCTGCGCGTTGAGGTCAGGCTGCTTTACTTCGATAACCTTGACGTCAACCTGAACGTTTGCGGGTACCTTCAGGAAGTTGATGATATCCTTCTTCAGTTTATCAATTTCAGCTCCGCCCTTGCCGATGATAATGCCCGGCTTTGCGCAGTGAATGATAACTCTAACGCGGGAGTTGTCTCTTTCAATCTCAATTCTGGGAACGCCTGCCTGATGCAGCTTTTCCTTGAGATATTTTCTGAGTTTATAGTCGGAAACCAATGTTTCGCCAAAGACCTCGTCCTTAACGAACCAACGGGAATCCCAGTCCTTAATAATGCCTACACGCAGTCCGTGCGGATTAACCTTTTGTCCCATTTTTGTCTCCTCCTAAACTCTTTCCCTTAACTTAATAGTAACATGCGAAGTCCGCTTTAATATACGGAAAGCGCTACCTCTGGCTCTCGGCATAACCCTTTTCATATTCTTCATGATGCCGGGCGTTACATAGCACTCAGCGATATAAAGCTTATCCCTGTCCATCTCGTAGTTATGCTCTGCATTTGCTACTGCCGATTTAAGGAGCTTTTCAATGCTTTCACATGCAATTTTGTTTGTATTCTTCAAGATAGCGGCTGCCTGGGCCACATCTTTATTTCTTATCAGGTCAAGTACGATTTTTACCTTTCTGGGAGAAATCCGCAATTGCTTCAGACAAGCTTTTGCTTCTTTTATTTCCACAGTATTGTGCCTCCTTTCAATCAGCCGTTATTTTCCTGTGTTCGAGGTCTTGGATCCCGAATGTCCTCTGAACGTTCTTGTCGGAGCGAACTCTCCGAGCTTATGACCGACCATATCCTCTATGATATAAACAGGAACATGCTTCCTGCCGTCATGAACCGCAATTGTATGTCCGACAAATTCAGGGAATATTGTCGAAGCACGGGACCAGGTCTTAATCACTCTTTTTTCGCCGTTCTTATTCATTTCCTGGATACGCTTCAGCAGTTTGGCGTCGACGTACGGTCCTTTTTTAACACTTCTGCTCACAGTAGTAATCCTCCTTTACCCTATTTGTCGTTCTTGCGTTTGATAATAAACTTGTTCGAACGAGCCTTCTTGTTTCTTGTCTTGTAGCCAAGAGTAGGTTTGCCCCAAGGAGTAACCGGACCCGGTCTGCCGATCGGAGACTTACCTTCGCCACCGCCGTGCGGATGGTCAACCGGGTTCATAACGGAACCGCGGACGGTAGGTCTGATGCCGAGGTGTCTGGACTTACCGGCCTTGCCGAGCTTGATGTTCTCGTGATCAAGGTTGCCGACCTGTCCGATGGTTGCCGTACAGTCGAGCCGAACAAGTCTTACTTCGCCGGAGGGAAGTCTGATCTGAGCCATGCCGTTCTCTTTTGCCATCAGCTGCGCGGCGGCGCCGGCAGCGCGAACCAGCTGAGCGCCTTTTCCGGGATAAAGCTCAATCGCATGTATAAAAGTACCGACTGGAATCTGCGCGATCGGCAGCACGTTTCCGGGCTTAATGTCCGCATGCGGGCCAGAATAAAGAACGTCGCCGACCTTTAATCCGTGCGGAGCGATGATATAGCTCTTTTTGCCGTTCTCATCGGCAAGAAGCGCGATGTAAGCGGTTCTGTTCGGATCATACTCAATGCTTAATACCGTCGAGCCGGCTTCTTTCTGAGCGCGCTTGAAGTCGATAATTCTGTATTTTCTCTTGTTTCCGCCGCCTTTATGGCGAACAGTGATTCTACCGGTGTTGTTACGGCCTGCTTTTTTCTTGAGTATTGTTACAAGACTTTTCTCAGGAGTTGTCTTGGTAATCTCCTCAAAAGAAGGAGTAGCCATGTTTCTTCTTGAGGGAGTTGTCGGTTTATAAGTTTTCGTCGCCATTATTAAACTCCTTTCGCTTACATCAGGCTGTCGAAGAACTCGATGGTCTTTGAATCGGGCGTAAGCTTAACGATCGCTTTCTTCCACTCGCTCGTCGTGCCTACATGATAGCCCAGTCTCTTGGGCTTCCGCTTCATGTTAATGGTGGTAACCTTCTCAACCTGAACCTTGAATATCTCCTCGACCGCTTTTTTAATCTCTGTTTTGTTCGCGTCTTTCGCAACTTTGAAGGTATACTTCTTGTCGCGGATATTCTCGATAGAAGCTTCTGTGATGACGGGTTTTAAGATTATGTCGTATGCAGTTCTCATTACGCATATACCTCCTCAATCTTAGCAACCGCGTCCTTCGCAATAATAAACTTGTCGTATTTCAAGATGTCATATACGTTCAACGCATTGACAGGAGCGGTAATTACGCCCGGAATATTCGCAGCGGATTTGATAACCTTCTCGTCCGCGTTTTCGGGCAACACGATCATTGCCTTTTTATCGGCGCCGACTGCTGACAGGAACGCCACCATCTTCTTGGTCTTGTACTCGTCAAGTGCGATATTGTCAACGACAATCAGTTCACCTGCTTCGACCTTGGAAGAAAGCGCGGAAATCATAGCCAGCCTTTTTACTTTCTTGTTTATGGTTACGCGATAGCTTCTCGGCTTCGGTCCAAGAGCAACACCGCCATGTGTCCACTGGGGAGCACGGATAGAACCCTGTCTTGCTCTGCCGGTACCTTTCTGTCTCCACGGTTTTCTTCCGCCGCCGGAAACCTCGCTTCTTGTCAGCGTAGATTGCGTACCTTGTCTCTGGTTAAGCAGATATGCTCTGACATAAGTATGCAGCACGGTTTTGTTGACTTCCGCCCCGAAAATCTCGTCGGAAAGCGTGATTTCGCCGCACACTTTGCCTTCCATATTGTATACATTCAACTTCGGCATCGTTTATTCCTCCCTTTCCTTATTTCACGGTGTCGCGGATATAGACGATTCCGCCGCGTGAACCGGGAACTGCGCCCTTTACGGCAATGAGGTTTTTGTCGGCGTCGATTTTCACAATCTCAAGATTGAGAATCGTTACGCGTTCATTACCGTATTGGCCTGCCATTTTCTTATTCTTAAAAACTCTTGAAGGATCGCTGTTCGCGCCCATCGAACCAACTTCGCGGTGCACAGGGCCCGTACCGTGCGTCATTCTCAGACGATGCTGATTCCATCTCTTGATAACGCCGGTGAATCCGTGACCCTTGGTGATACCGGTAATATCCACTCTTTCGCCTGCCGAAAATACGTCAGCCGTGATTACGTCGCCGACGTTCATGGATGCGGCGTCCTCGAGTCTGAATTCCTTGAGGTATTTCTTGAAGGAAACGTTCGCTTTCAGGAAATGTCCTTTCCGCGGCTTGTTCAGCTTTCTCTCTTCAACGTCGGAAAATCCGAGCTGTACCGCGTCGTATCCGTCCTTTTCCTTCGTTTTCTTTTGTACGACTACGCAGGGGCCTGCGTTTATGACAGTAACAGGTACAACGTTGCCCTTTTCATCAAAAATCTGAGTCATACCAAGTTTTCTGCCGATGATACCTTTTTTCATTTTTCTATTCCTCCTTGGTTATTGGTTAATCGCGGTGTGCGCAATTAACGTGACCATTATTTAAAAGCACTGTTAAACCTAAAAAAGCAATCTTACAGTTCGACTTTGAAATCTACGCCGGCAGGAAGATCAATGCTCATCAAAGCATCCACCGCAGCCTTCGACGGCTTAATGATATCGATAAGACGTTTGTGCGTTCTGTACTCGAACTGCTCTCTCGAGTCCTTGTATTTATGAACCGCACGCAGAATGGTGACAATCTCTTTGTCGGTCGGAAGCGGTATCGGACCCGATACGGTAGCGCCGTTGCGCTTTGCTGTTTCTACGATTTTTTCAGCCGCTTGATCGATGAGCGTGTGGTCATAAGACTTCAGTCTTATCCTGATTCTCTCTTTTCTTTTTGCCATGTGTTTTTTGCCTCCTTAAAACATGAATTTGTTAATGGCGGCAAAGTATTGAACACTGTTCCGGGCGTTTCATTTTCGCCCCTTAAAAAATGCTCATACCTTCGCCCGATTGTCGGACATACTCCACGGAAGTTACCTGCTTATTGTAGCAGCAATCTCCCGCTTCAACGCACACCAAGCAGACGTCATTCTACCACAAATATTTCGCATATGCAATAGGTCCGGAAAAATCCAAATGTAAACATTTCGTGAACAAAGGCCTTTTTTAACGACGTTTTGTAATTTCATCTGGCATTTTTGGGATATGTTTGGTATAATATACCCGCATTTTGAAGAATTTATCACTATAGAAGCAAAAAACATAAAAAGAAGTGAGCCTTTATGAGAAAGACATACAAACTATCCGGCGTTTGCGCCTATTCCGTCAGCTTTGACATAGACGATAACGGAATTATCTCCGGCGTTTCCTTCTCGGGCGGCTGCAACGGAAACCTGAAGGGCATCGCGGCGCTGTGCGAAGGCATGAGCGCAAAAGAAATCATTAAAAGACTTGATGGCATCTGCTGCGGCTTAAAACGCACATCCTGCCCCGACCAGTTCTCAAAGGCGCTGATGGAAGAGCTGAAGCTGCAGGAAGTAAACGTATGAGTTTAAGGGACGAATTCAGAAAGTCGGTTGACCGGCTATACGAATTCTGTGAATACCCCGCCGTTCGGTACAAAATCCTTTTTCATCTGCTGGACACGCCTTACGACGACCCTTCTTTAACCGAATTGCGGGAAGCGTTTTTAAAAAGCGATATTGTCGAGGAGCTGTACAGAGAACAGGACTATTCGGGCGGCTGGGGACGGCTCTATTCTAAGGATTATTCGGTAAAAGCGAAATTTCCGACCTCCATGACAGCCATTAACCGATGCCTGTATATCGGGCTGACGATTGAGGATCGGGATATCCTGCTTCGCGCCTATGAATATCTTGAGGACTTTTTAACCGGAAAAAGCCGGGAAAAGATTCGTTCTACAAACGAAAGAGAGATTCCGTGGCGAACAGCAAGCATTTGCGAAATGATCGAAGCGATAAAACCGTACAACGAGCTCTGCGACAAAACGTATGATGCGTGGATGTACATTGTAACGCGCGCATATGAAAGCGGAGAATACTCGTACGAGCGCGAGCGCGCCGCGCAGCACGAGGTCTTTTGGACCAAAGAAAAAAGGCTTGTGCCGATGCAGTTCGGACTGCTTTTAAAAAGGCGGGAGAGAGTATCTTTAGAACTTGAGAAGTGTCTGCTCCATCATCACGGCGAGCGCGCCTTTTATCACGGTTACTTTTGGGAGAACTGCCCGGCCAAGCTGCCCGTTCACTTCCGATACGAAAAGACGCGCAGATGGTTTTATTCATTTCATTATATAAACCAGTTCAGAGGGTCGGCCGTATATCTTGCCGATACTGTTAACTGGCTTATGGAAAACAGAAACGCCGACGGACTGTGGGACTGGGGACCGCAGATAAAAGACCCGTGGGGATACTTCGGCTATTTTTCGACCAACCGACATTACGCGCACAACCGAATCGTGGATTGTTCAATGGAAGTGCTCAACTTTCTAAAGAAATACATAGACAATAACGAAGTCTGAGCATTGAGAAAATCAAATTATAAAAACAGAGGTTCGTATTATATGCTTAACGAGAAAGTTCGTTCCGAATACGCGCGCTGGCTAAACAGCGGCAAGGTGGACGCGGACACCAAAAAAGAGCTTCTTTCGATTCAGGATAACGAACAGGCGATTGCGGAAAGGTTCTCCTTCCCCATGCAGTTCGGAACCGCAGGCCTGCGCAGCACGATGGCGGCCGGCATCTCCAAAATGAACGTCTATACGGTCGCCCACATGACAAGGGGGCTTGCCGACCTGATTCTGCAAACCAACGCGCAGGACAGAGGCGTCGCTGTCGCGTACGACAGCAGAAACAACTCGCAATTGTTCGCCAAGACCGCCGCCAGGGTGCTCGCCGCGTACGGCATAAAGGTTTATTTTTTTGAGTCCATCCGCCCCACGCCCGAGCTTTCCTTTGCGGTGCGGCATTACGGCTGCATCGCGGGCATCAACATCACCGCGTCCCACAACCCCAAGGAGTACAGCGGCTACAAAGTCTATTGGGAGGACGGCGCGCAGCTGCCGCCCGAGCACGCGAAAACCGTTTCCGACGCGGTCGCGAAAGCCGATATTTTCGACGACGTCGAATTCGCCGATTTCGACCAAGCGGTCGAGGACGGTATAATAAATATAATAGGTAAGGAAACCGACGAAGCCTATATTCGGGCGGTGCTGGACTGCCGCATCTGCCCGGAGGTTACGGCGCAGTACGGCAACAGCCTGAACATCGTTTATACCGCCCTGCACGGAACCGGTTACCGATTAGTGCCGGAGGTGTTAAGGCGCGCCGGCATTACCAATCTGCGCACAGTAGAGCGCCAGATGATTCCCGACGGCAATTTCCCCACCGTTCAATCGCCCAACCCCGAAAACCGGGAATGTTTTGATTTGGCGGTCGAGATGATCCGGCGCGAGAACGTCGACTGCGAGCTGATTATCGGAACCGACCCGGACGGCGATCGGATCGGCGTGGTTGCAAAGGATAAAAACGGCGATTACTTCGCGCTCAACGGCAACCAGATCGGCGCGATTCTGATCGATTATATTATTAAAGGAAGAAAACAGCAGAACCGGCTTCCCGCGGACGCCTGCGCGATCAAGAGCATTGTCTCGGGCAACCTCTTCGACGCGATCTGCGACAAGGCGGGCGTACAGCATATCAACGTGCTGACCGGCTTTAAGTATATCGGCGAGAAAATCAAGGAGTTCGAAAAGACCCGTTCCGCCACCTTTATTTTCGGCTACGAGGAAAGTCACGGCTACCTCTCGGGCGGCTATGTGCGCGACAAGGACGGCGTCGCCGCGTCGCTGCTGGTCGCCGAAGCGGCATCTTTCTACAAAAAACAGGGAAAAACGCTGGGCCAGGTTTTAGACGAGCTTTACGGCGAGTACGGCTACTATAAAGAGGCGGTGCTCAATACGGTTATTCGCGGCATCGACCCGATGGCGGTAATGGCGGAAAAAATGCGTTCGCTTCGCACCGAAGGGCTGACCGAAATCGCCGGCACCGAAGTGGTCGCGGTCCGGGATTTCCTGAGCGGCGTAAGAAAAGACTTGAAAACCGGACAGACCGAGCCGACCGGACTGCCCGAAAGCGATATGCTCTATTACGAGCTGGCCGACCGCGCCGCCGTAATCGTCCGTCCTTCCGGCACCGAGCCGAAAATCAAGGTGTATATCCTCACGACGGCGGACAGCGAAGCCGAGTGCGACAACCGGTTAAACAAGTATAAAACGGCGATGAAAACCATGATCAACGAATAGCGAGCCTGAATTGCTTACCGCTTTTTGTATAAACAAACTCCCGCGCCTTATGCGCGGGAGTCTCTTTTTAAAACTTATTTAATAAAAGTCCAAGAATAAACCAGAGCAGGAAAGCAAAGAAGAAATATAAAAGCAGCCTCGGCAAGATCTGCGCTTTGAGCTGTTCCCGTCTGCGCTCTCTTTCGGCGACGCGCTTCATCGCCAGCTCGTAGGCTTCCTTTTTGCGCTTGATTTCGACTTCGTTCTGCAGGTATTTGTCCTGCCTGTAACTGTTTTTTAAAGGCTTGAAAAACTGTTTTTCTTCTTCGGCGATCTTTCGCGCCGTTTCGTCCAGCTTTTCTTCCGCGAGCGTGTTGAGCACCCAGTCCTGCTCGCGCTGGCAGATTTCGCACAACGCGGCGCTCTTGGGATTCTTGTGGCCGCAGCAGCACAGCCACGCCATCTCGCCTGCCTGCGGCACGACCTTGATGGGGAAAACCTCTTCGTTGGCGGTATAGATGTTGACCTTATTATACGCCAGCCGTTTGTCGGCGTCCAGCTCGTTGAACTTCTTGATGCTCCTGCCGGCGATTAGATTCAGTTCCTCGCGGCTGCCGTCGGCGTAAGTGACGCCGGTGAGAATCACCTGCAGACGCTTAAAATAGCTCTCCGGTATCGGAATATAGACCGTTTCGCCGAAAGTTTCGGTCGCGTCTATCACCGGCTTTTGCTCCGCGATTTTCTTTTTGATCGCTTTGCCGTTTATTCTCCGGGTGCCGAGCGTATAGCTCTCGAGCGAATAGGTAAAAGGAATTTTTAAGTACGGAATGTTCTGATGCTGATAGCACAAAAGCAGAATGTCCAAAGACAAAATGCCTTTGTCCGACACATTTCTGAACACAAACGAAGCGAAAATCTCGTAATTTTCGACGTCGCTGATGACGTAACCGTCGATAATCTCGACCGGCGAACGTTCAAACACCGCGCTGTAATCAAGATACTCAAGCACGCGGAAAATACGCTGCCTGTCGCGCTTCTGCTGTTTTTTCAGCTTTTTTAAGTACGCTTCTTTGTCGATAACGGTATGGGTATATACGCTCATTCCGGTCACCCTTTATATGATTGCTGCAGCCGCCGTATTTCCGCGGCTGCGCAGGTTTATCGCGTTACGGCAATTTTTTAAAACTCAAATATAACCTCGGGAGATTGGAGAACTCCTCTTCGCGTGTAAGCGTCAACCCGTTCGAACAACTGGTTGTTGATGTCTCTGTATGCGCAGCTCTGTGCATATTCTATGCGCTTAAAGCGCACTTCGTACTCAAACGGTTCCGGAATCACATAAGGCGGTATGTTCTCCGCGATTTCCGCGGCTTTCTTTACGCCTTCGTATATCTCCTCGCAGCACTGGAGCGGGTGCTTGCTGACGCAGCAGTTCCACGCGAGCGCTTTTTTCGTCTCGACCGTGACGATTCCCGGAAAACTCTCCTTTGCCTGCGCTACGCAGATATCGTCTCCGGCAGCGAAAATGGGCGGCACGCCGTACTTCCCCGCGATGGCGGCGTCTATCTGCATCTCGCCGACATCCTTGCCGTTGATTTTCTGGTACTGGAAAGTCGCGGAAGAATACACGTGCGCAAGCGTCGCGTCCGGCGTATCGTAAGCATGGTAGCCGATAAAGACAATGCCGGCGAAATCCCTGTCGATGCCGGGAAAACGCTTTCTTGCCCCGGCGCCCATCACGATTTTGCATCTTTTGTCCAGCTTGTCGTAGTCAAGATTGATGCCGGTGCAGTGGCAGTCCCAGACGTAAACCTCGTCCGCGCCGCTGTCAAAAAGCGCGGTCGCGGCGGCATTCGCTTCCCGGGTGCCCTGAATGCAGGCGAACGGGTAGTTCTGCGTCCCCGCCATAAGCCCCTGTCCGGAAGCGCCGACAACGCACGCAACGCCTTCCAAATCAACGGTGATATAATATTTCTTTTTCATATGAACACCTGAATTGCATGATGTATTTGAGTTTATTTTACTATATTCAAAATAAAAATTCAACAGATATGCTTTCTTTTTTTGTTGCCAAATCACAATAATTGATATATAATATTGTCATTCTGTGTAAACAGCTGGAAATTGAAAGGGATTATTCGATGACAGACCAATACGAAAAACTAAAAAAGGCTCGGCTTTTTGTTTTGGACATGGACGGCACCATTTATCTGGGGGATAAAGTGTTTCCCCAGGCGGTCGAGTTTGTCTCCAAAGCGAAAGCGACCGGAAAGAAGATTATTTATTTTACCAACAACGCATCCAAAAACCCGGTCATCTACTACGAAAAGCTCAAGAAAATGGGCTTTGCGGTAGAAAGAAACGAGATTATCACGTCCGGCGACGTAACCGCGCGGTATCTCAACAAATACCATCCGGGCGAGCCGGTTTACCTCGTCGGCACGCCTGCGCTGGAGGAGAGCTTCGCCGCTTACGGAATCAAGCTGTCCGATCAGGCGAATATTGTCGTTTCTTCGTTCGACACGACGCTGACGTACGAAAAGCTGGTCACCGCCTGCCATTTGATACGGAACGGCGCCATTTTTTATTCGACGCACCCGGACTTCAACTGCCCGACGGAGGACGGTTTTATCCCGGACAGCGGCTCCATCTGCGCGCTGATTACAGCCTCGACCGGCAAAACGCCCAAGTATTTCGGCAAGCCCTATAAAGAAACAGCCGAAATGATCAGCCAGTTCAGCGGTATTCCGTTTGAAAACACCTGCGTGGTCGGCGACCGCCTTTATACCGACATCGCTTTGGGTAGAAACAACGGCATAACCTCGGTTTTGGTTTTAACCGGAGAGACAAAGCGGGAGGATGTAAACGAGCAGAACGCGCCCGACTATATCTTTGGCGATATTGGCGAAATCGTACGCTTTTTACAATTAGATTGTTGACAGTATTCTACATAAATGTTATAATTGTGTTAGAATTGAGGGATACTTATGAAAAGCACTGGCATCGTAAGGCGAGTGGACGAATTTGGCAGAATCTCGTTACCGGTTGAGATGCGCAAGACCATGGGGCTTGAGGAAAAATCACCCGTGGAATTTTTTGTTGAAGGTAATGCGATTATTGTCAAAAAGTACGCTCCCTCCTGCGTTTTTTGCGGTGAAACCGAACGGGTTGTCGAATACCTCGGCAAACTGGTCTGTAAAAACTGCATAAAAACGCTTTCCGAGTTGCAAAAGTAACATTACTCCGTGTTTCCTTGCTAACTCGAGAAATAAAGAAAAAAAGCTGTCCGAAAAACAACATCGGACAGCTTTTTTCTATATCCTTTTACAACTGCAAACCGTCGCCGCCGGTCTCCTGCTCGGCGGGCTTTGCGCTTACGGTGCCAAGATACTTGCCCTGTATCTGCATCGGCGTGACGACTAACACCGCGCAGATATCCTTTTCCTCGCTCGGGCAGATGGCGGCTATGTCCATCTCGGTCGTGTACTTCTTGCCGAGCAGATTTTCTACCGCCGGCGCGACATCGCCGAGAATCGGATAAACCGTATGCAGCGTCACCCTTGCGTTCAGGTTGACAAGATACGCGTTGATGTTGTTGTACGAATCCGAAAGCGGTATTCCGTAGTTGTCGCAGTACGGCCGGATGAGATACATCTTGTCCCCTTCGTTCACCATGATGTTTGCCGGCGCAACCGCAATGCCGCTTCCACTGACAAACTTAATTTTTACGGCAGCCAGATTGAGCGTGTTCGCCGCGGCGTTGATTCCCAGCAGATACGCCAAAAGCCGGGCGAGCTCGCAATCGGACCCGACCGCAATCGAGGCAGGCCGTGCCGCGGACATGGAGAATTTATAGCCGAACACCGACAGAAAACCTCTCCGGTACGCTTCAAAATAGTGTTCGCCGATATCCACCGAAACAGGGCTGTCGTTTCCCATATATAAAAGCGGTTTGCTGATGTCCGCAAGTTCGCTGCCGCAGCTGTTTATCACAATCCGCTTTTCGCCGGTCACCAGTCCGAGTACCTTGACGGTGATGCCGTACGCCTTCGTTTTTTCGATGTATTCCTGCGCCTGCTTCTTGCTTGCGAAAACAAAGCGTTTTTCCGCGATTTCGTCAAACGTAAAGCCCGCGATGTCCAGCGCGACGCCGTTCGTGCGGTCGATCAGCTCGTAAATGCCGTTGACAGAGTTTTTAAATATGCGTTTGGCAAGTTTTGCGTCGCTCGGAACGGCGGAAAAGCAGAGGACATAATCGCCCACGTTTCCGTAAACAAACCCGCCTTTTTTGCCGGACTCGTTGAACGAAATCAGGTCCACCAGCCGAAACGACGCGATTTCGCCGCTTTTTTCGATAAAAGCTTTAAAGGCTTTTATGATAATCGGATGATTGATGTTGACCTTGTTGATAATGCGGTTGAGCTTGAATCCGGTTCCATCCGAAGCAGTATAGTCCGCCAGCAAAACGGATTCCAGCTCGGTCGGTTCCCTTCCAAGCGCCTCGCGTATAGAATCGGGTATTGCCTTCGCTGTCATTTGCAATTCATTCCTTTCCGTATGCTTTTCCGGTAAGATATTCATCCTGATACGATGCGATGTCGACCAACACGATGTCCCCGGTTTCAACCCTTTCGTCAGAAGAGAACCTTACCTCTAAAAAGTCTTCCGTATGACCGGACGAAACGCCCTTTATAGTCTTTTCGACCAAAACTTTTTGCGCCGTTCCGATTTTTTCAGCAAGTATTTTCTGCTTGACCGCAAGGGCGTGTTGGATCAGTTTTTCGTTCCGCGCCTTTACTTCGTGCGGGTCCAGTCTGCCCGCCATCGCCGCGGCTTCCGTACCCGGACGGGGCGAAAACGGGAAGGCGTGGACGTGCGACAAATGATAATCGCCGACAAGGTCGAGCGTCTGCTGAAAATCGTCCTCGGTTTCCGTCGGGAAACCGACGATGAGGTCCGCCGAAAGAAGGGCATGCGGCAGAACGGAATATATTTTTTCTATTTTTTCGCACATCTGTTTTTTATTATACGGCCTGCGCATCAGTTTTAGTATTCGGTCGCTGCCCGACTGCAAAGAAAGGTGCATATGCGGCATGAATACCCTGGATTCGACCGCCGCTTTTAAAAAGTCGTCCGTAATGCTTTTGGGAGACAGCGAGCCGAAGCGCAGCCGCTCGATTCCCCGTACTCTGTCGATGGCGCGGATCAGCTCGGAAAGCGGGGCGTAATCGTACGCGGAGGTTTCGATGCCCGTCAGCACAACCTCTTTATATCCCCGCTCCGCAAGCCGCTGAATCTCCAAGAGGATGTCCTCCAGCGGACGCGAGCGCACCCGCCCTCTGACCTTCGGGATGATGCAGTACGAGCACTTTCCGTTGCAGCCGTCCTCGATTTTGACGAACGCGCGGCAGGTCGAAAAAATGTCGGTCGCCGCCGTGCCGATCTGCATCTGCTCGTACGAACAGTCGGTCAGGTCGGTATCCTCGGTAATCGCGGACTGCGCCCGCAGCAGTTTTTCCGCTTCCCGGAAAACTGCGGTTTTGTCCTTGCTCCCGCCGATGAAGCTGACGCCCTCGATGCCGCCCAGCGACGGATCAAGCTGCGAATAACAGCCGATGACCGCGACCTTCCCGCCTTCTCTTAATGCGCGGCGGATCATCTGCGCGCTTTTCCGCTCGCTCTCCGCCGTTACGGCGCAGGTGTTGATGATGTATAAATCGCTTTTTTCCGAAAAATCAACGATTGTATATCCGTTTTTTATAAAAAGCTCCGCAAGAGCCGTTGTTTCGTATTGATTGACCCTGCAGCCCAGGGTGTAAAACGCTACCTTTTTACTCATGGATGTTTACCGATTGTATTTTATTCTTCGCTCTTTCATATTCTTCGCCGGTTATCAGCAGGTTAATCGCTTCCAACAGCGCTTTTGCGGTCATATTCTCGGGCAGGCTCAACTCTCTGGCGAGCAGCCTTCTCTTTTTTTTCGAATCGGGCCGCCCCGAAAAACCGTCTGCGTAAAACTGCGCGTTGGATACTGCGGCTGCGGCGAAAACGCCGTTTTCCTCCGCCGAGAACCGCATCAGCAGCGAGCGCAAAAGCTGGTCGTCCGTACCCTCGACGCCCAATAATCCTTCTTTTGAGGGCGCGGTCTTTCGTTTTTCCTTGCCTTTTATTCTTGGAATGAACAGATTGATGATGTTTTCGCTTCCGATATATCCTTTCAGCCGGTTTCGGATAAACATTCCGGCTTTGTCGCTGTCGGTCAGCACGATGACCTTTTCGTGCCGGGACAACCGCTTCAGCAGCGCGATTTTTTCTTTATCGTTGAATACCGAAAACCCGTTCAGCACGATGACCGGCGACGAGACGATGTTGGAGAGCTTGATTTTGTCGTACTTGCCCTCCACGATGACCGGGTACTTCAGCGTCAGCTTATTCTCTGCCATATAAACCTAACCTTAACAGCAAAAACTCCAGCACGAGATATGGGTTTCCGCTGTACCGCTTCAGTTTTCTGTCCGCGGCGTCGATTTCTTCGCAGGCGTATGCAAGGTATCCCGACGGTTTGCGCGCGATTCCGGCGGCCGTTCTTCTGACCATCCATTCGCTTTTTTTAAGCATCTGCGCGATTTTCGCCTGACTGAATCCTTCTTCGGTCGCCGCCTGAATCAGCAGCATATCCGAATAGCATTTTGAGAGGTATCCGAGCAGCAGCGAGGGGTCGGTCTTGCTTTTTACCAGATTGTCGTATATCCGCTTGACTTTCTTCATGTCGCCGCCGGTCAAGGCGTCCGAGAGTTCGTACACCTTGTAGCTCTCGTTCGGGCAGCAGTACTTCAGCACCGCCCGCTGCGTAATCGGCCGATCCGCCGGAGAACAGATTAGCTTTTCAATCTCGTGATAAAGCGTGTACATATCGTTGCCGCAAAGGGTAATCAGCATCTGTGCGGCGGAACGGTCCGCCGGCACCTTTTGGGCGGCGAAGTGCTTGAGAATCCAGTTCTCCAGCTTTTCCCCGGTTTCGTTCGGGAAGTTGACCGCCAAGCCGTGCTTTTTTATCGCGCCGATTAGGGTGTTGATGCCCTTCCCTTTTCCTTTCCGGGCAGGCTCTTCGTTCTCGTTTTCGTCGACCTTTTCGGCGGCAGCACCTGCGGACTTTTTAAATCCGCCCTCGACGACGCTTTCGTCCAGCTCGCTGCTGCGGAACAGGAACAGCATAATGACATATTCCGGCAGCTGCGAAATCAGTTCCGCGTAGCGCGCGGCGGTATCGGCGTTCAAAGCGGACAAATCCAGGTTCTTGATTTCGATCATCTTGTAATCCCACAGATAGGGCAGCGCGAAGACCGCGTCGGCAAGCTCTTCCGGCCCGGAAGCGGACGCGTCGAAAAGGATATGGTTAAACTCCGGAAAAGGCGAGGCGGTTACTTTTTTGCGCAGCTCGCGGGCGTAGTAATCCTTTGTATATTCTTCGTTACCGTAAAAAAGATATACGCCGGCCGGTTTGTTTTCCTTCAGCCGTTGTTTTAGTATCTCAAGGCTCATCCGTGCTCACCTCTACCGCCCCTTCCCTGATGGCAACCCGGACGTAATCTGTCTGCGAATAATCGTGAATCCTGCCGGCGTCGTCGCCGGGATGATCGTTTTTCCCAACCTTTACGCAGCGCTCCAGACAGGGCACCGCGTACGGGTCCGCGAACCCCTCGAGCATCACTGCGGCGTCGCAGGCCTGGTAATCGTTCGGGTTCTTTGTTTTTTCCCCGCCGTAAACGCGCACCGTCCGGCCGTCGCGCCTTACTTTGACCACCACGCTGTCCGCCAACGCGTTTTCGCCGCCGCGGATAATCTCGACCGCGGAATCGCCGGTGTTTTTGTAAATTGCCATATTGTAGCTTATTATATCACAGCCGCGGTCTTTTGCCAATACTTTTATTTTTTCAATCATCTTGTCGCGCTCGACGCTGCCCTGCGCCGCCGGGACATAAACGGTCCTGACGTTTATCTGGCTCAGCGCGTCCGCCAGCTTTTGGAAGTCCGCTTCGGTTACGCCGTTCATCACATAGCCGTCCAAACGGCTGTATCCGTGCGCAAAAACGGTCTTGACGCCGCTTTTTCTGCCGCCCAGCTCGATATACAGGTTCTCGTTTCCGTCCGCGATAAAGAGCGATTTGCAAAGCCAGCCGTCCTGCACGGCGGCAAGGGATGCCTTTTTGCTCTGGACGTTGAAGCTGATGATGCAAAAAGCGGTCGAAGCGACGAAACAGACGGACAATACGCCGGCTGCGACAAACATTTTCTTACGCCGAAGAAGGCAAAGCGAGAGAATCGCTGCGATCGAGAACCCGAGCGGCAGCGACATCAGCGGAATATGGGTCGAAAAGCTGCCGATGCCCGCCTGATATATTTTTTTTAACAGCAAAACCGAGTATTCCATGATGACGCCGGGGATGAAGGCGAACGCCGCCGCGCCCGAACTGATGACGGCGTACAATATCAGACTTGGTATCAAAAGAATCAGCAAGTACGTATAGAGCGGGGTGATAAACAGGTTCGCGACCGGGGTTATGTAGGATACCGTGTCGAACACCAGCGAAACCGGGAAGGTAAAGACCGCCGCCGCAAACGCGTATATCAGCGGAGACGCCAGCGCCAGCGCGGCCTTTTTTATTTTCGCGTGTTTGCCGGCAACCGGCCGCATCAGATAGGGCGACAAAATCAAAATGCCAAGACAGGACAGAAACGACAGTTCCAAACTGACGGAAGCGAGGTTGTACGGGTTGACGATTAACAACAGCATCAGCGCCAGGAACAGCGAGGTGACGCTGTCGGTTCTTCGCAAAAACAGCGAGAGCAGCAGCGTAACGCCCGTCATAACCGACGCCCGCAGCACCGAGGGGGAAAATCCTACAAATGCCGCGTAAGCGACTAAAACAACCATGCAGACGACGCTGCGCACCTGCCTGCGGACGGTTAAGAACTCAAGAAGGCTGTAAAGGCTCATGACGACGATCGTAATATGCAGCCCTGAAATAACCAGCAGATGCGACAGCCCCGCGTTCCGAAACAGCCCGTACACATAAGAATCCGTATCCGTATTTTCGCCGACGATAAGCGTTTTCGCGACGCTCGCGACTTCTTTCGGATAGTCCGCGAACAGTCTGTCCGTCAGTTTCTCCGCGTCTGCGCGCAGGTTGTAGAAAAATCCGCTTCCGGCGGCAGCGCGCTCGACGCTTCCCTGCGCGGTCAGGGCGATCGACTTCGCGAACAGCCCGCCGTTTTGGTGCGTTTTGTATTGAACGTCGCAGATCAGGGTGTCGCCTCTGCGGACGTCGGCTTCCCTGCCGGTGTTGTTATCTGCGATTTTGCCCGCGTAATACAGCCGCACGCCGGTTCCGCGACCCAGTCCGATTCGGCTTTCCCGTATCGTAATATCGAAATATCCGCCGTCCGCGTACCTGCCCACGTCGTTCACCGTGGCGGTCACGGTATCTGTTTTTCCGTTATAAAGCGCGTACCCGGAAAACACGACGGCCGAATAAGCCGCGACGTACGCGAGCCCGGCGATGGCGAACAGCGAAAACAAAAACACGCCTTTTGTTTTCTTATGAAAAAAATAGTGTGCCGCAAGCGCAAGCCCGCAAAGCACACCAAACAAGGCAAAAACAGCAGCTCTGATTTTGCCGTCTAAATATATTCCCGTTCCAATGCCGATTGAGATAGCCAGAATGCAGCCTGCAAGCGGTCGATTCTTCAGCACGGTAATCTCCCAAGCCTTATTGCTCTTTCTTCTTCTCCGGACAAAACAGGGGCAGTTTCTGTAAAAAGATGATATCCTCGCGGTCTGCCGCGTCGCCTTCGGCCAGGATGGCCATTCTGCCCGCGACAGTTCCGCCGGCTTCGGTGACCAGCTTCTCAACCGCGTAAGCCGACTCGCCGGTGCTGATGACGTCGTCGACGATCAGCACCCTTTTTCCGCGCATATAATCCGCGTCGTCCTTATCTAAGAACAGTACCTGCTTGCGCGCGGTGGTGATGGACTGCACTTCGACCGAATAGGGATTTTTCATATACAGTTTCGGGGACTTTCTGGCAATCAGATACCGCTCCGCGTTAATCTGTCTTGCCATTTCATAAATCAGCGGAATACCCTTTGCTTCCGCCGTAATCATAACATCGTGCTCCGGCATCCTTTTTACCAGCTCGGTCGCGCACGCCTTCGTCAGCTCGACATCACCGAAGATGATGAATGCGGCTATGTAAAGGTTTTCGCTGATCTTGCAGATGGGCAGCATCCTTTTCAAGCCCGCGACCTCGAGCGGGTATTCCTTATATTCTTCCGGATTAATGGTCATAAAGGCAGGCATTTTAATATTAACTCCTAAATTCTATCAATCTAATTTAACTTTACCGACAGCTTTCTGCCGCCGAGAATATGGAAATGAATGTGCGGAACCGTCTGTCCGCCGTCCTCTCCGCAGTTGTTAATCACTCTGTACCCGTTGCTGAGGCCGAGCGTTGACGCGACCTTCGGAATCGCAAGCAGAACCTTCGACACGGCGTCGATATTGCTTTCGTCCACCGCGTTCATCGACGGGATATGCGTCTTGGGAACTACCAGCACATGAACCGGCGCGTTCGGGTTGATGTCGTGGAAAGCGCAGACAGAATCGTCCTCGTACACCTTTTTGGAGGGAATCTCGCCCTTTATGATTTTACAAAAGATGCAGTCGTTCATACTTCGTTCCTCCGTTTTATTTTATTTGCGCCGCAAGCACGTCGGCCGCGGCCGCGATCGCCTCGTCGAGTTTGGTTGCGTCCTTTCCGCCGCTGGTCGCGCTGTCCGGTCTGCCGCCGCCGCCACCGCCCACAATCGGCGAAATCGCCTTGAGCAGGTTGCCCGCGTGCGCGCCGGCGCTAACCGCTTCTTTGCCGCAACGCGCCACAAACAGCACCTTGCCCTCGTTTACGGTCGCGAAAACGCAGACGGCGTCGCCGTGTTTGTCAATCAGCCTGTCGGACGCAAGTCTCAAAGCGTCTGCCGGAATGTCCGCAAACCGGCAGGTAACCAGCCTGACGCTTCCGATTTTCTTCGCTTCCGTTAACGCCTGCTCAATCTGCGCCAGCGCAATCGTAATGTTTGCGTTCTCCAGTTCCTTCTTTGCGTGCTTTAACTCGTCCTGAAGGGTCTGCACTCGTTCCGGAATATCCAAAACGTTGTTCGCCTTCACCGCAGCCCTTACGGCCTGAATCAGCTTCTCGCTGCTGTTGAGGTACTCCAGCGTGTTTCTGCCGGTGATCGCCTCGATTCTGCGCACGCCCGCCGCAACGGAGGACTCGCCGATTATCTTGAAAAGCCCTGCCTGCGCGGTAGTGGAGAGATGCGTTCCGCCGCACAGCTCGATGGAGAAATCGCCCATCTTGACAACGCGGACCGTATCGCCGTACTTCTCGCCGAAGAGCGCCATCGCGCCCTCCGCTTTCGCCTGCGCAAGCGGCATTTCTCTGACGACGATGTCAGAACCTTTCAGAATCTCCTCGTTGACCAGACGCTCTACTTCGCCGATCTCCTCCGGCGTCAGAGCGGCGAAATGGGTGAAGTCAAACCGCGCGCGCTTGTCGTCCACATAAGAACCGGCCTGCTCGACATGGTTTCCGAGCACTTTGCGCAAAGCCGCCTGAAGCAGATGCACGCTCGAGTGGTTGCGCATAATGTCGCGGCGGCGTTCGCCGTCTATCTTCGCGTGCGCGCTTCCGAGCGAAACAACGCCTTCTTTTACATAACCGAAATGCAGATGCTGCCCCTCGTGCGTTTTCTTAACGTCCTCGACGCAGAACACGCCGGTTTTGGTGGCGATAACACCGGTGTCGGCCACCTGTCCGCCGCTCTCGGCGTAGAAGGGCGTTCTATCCAGCAGCAAAATAGCCTTGCCGCCGGCAATCTCGCTGGCGGGTTCGCCGTCTTTGATGATCGTGATAATCTCGCAGTCGTTCTCAAACGTCGTATATCCGGTAAACTCGGTCGGAACGGTCTTGTCGATAAACGAAAGCTCGTCGCCGCTCCAGCCCAGGTCGCCCAGCGAAGCTCTCGCTTCTCTTGCGCGCTGCTTCTGCTGCTTCATCAGCGCGTTGAAGCCTTCCTCGTCCACGCCGATGCCCTTTTCCGCGGTAATCTCTTTGGTCAGGTCGATCGGGAAACCGAACGTGTCGTACAGCTTAAAGACATCCTCGCCGGAAAGCACTTTTCCGCCCGATTTTTCAAGGTCGGCGATCATTTTGTCCAGAATGTTCAGACCCGCGTCGATGGTCTGGCGGAAGCGCTCTTCCTCAATGAGAATGGTCTTTTTGATATAGTCGCGCTTTTCGATCAGTTCGGGATAAGCGGCTTTGCTCTCGTTGATGACCGTGTCGCACAGCTCGGACAGGAACGGACGGTCAATGCCCAAGAGTTTTCCGTGCCTTGCCGCGCGCCTTAACACACGGCGCAGAATATATCCTCTGCCCTCGTTGGACGGGATAACGCCGTCGCTGATTAAAAACGTAGCGGTACGGATATGGTCGGTAATGACGCGCAGCGAAACGTCGCTGGGCTTGTCGCCGCCGGTATATTCTACGCCGGCGATTTCGCAGGCCTTGAGGATAATGCTTTTAATCGTGTCCACCTCGAACAGGTTTCCAACGCCCTGCATGACGCAGGCAAGCCTTTCGAGCCCCATGCCGGTGTCGATGTTCGGGTGCGCAAGGCGCGTGTAATTTCCGTTTCCGTCGCTGTCAAACTGCGTGAAAACGATGTTCCAGATTTCTATGAAACGGTCGCAGTCGCAGCCGGGTTTGCAGTCCGGCTTGCCGCAGCCGTATTTTTCTCCCCTGTCAAAGTAAATCTCAGAGCATGGCCCGCAGGGACCGGAGCCGATCTCCCAGAAGTTGTCCTCTTTGCCGAGTTTTACGATTTTTTCGGCGGGGACGCCGGTTTTTACCCAGATATCGAACGCTTCGTCATCCTCGACATAAACGCTCGGGTATAAAAGATTCTCCGGGATTTCGAGCACCTTGGTCAGGAATTCCCATGCCCACGGAATAGCCTCCTCCTTGAAGTAATCGCCGAAGGAGAAGTTGCCGAGCATTTCGAAGAACGTGCCGTGGCGGGAGGTCTTTCCGACGTTGTCGATATCCAGCGTGCGCACGCACTTCTGGCAGGTGGTAACCCGCTTTCTCGGCGGAACCTGCTCGCCTGTAAAATAGCGTTTCAAGGGCGCCATGCCCGCGTTGATCAGCAAGAGCGAGTGATCGTCCTGCGGCACGAGCGAGAACGAGTTTAAGCACAAATGCCCTTTGCTGACAAAAAAATCAAGAAATTTTTTTCTTAACACATTTAGCGACAGCGGTTCCATATATTATCCTCTCAATATTTATACATTCTGATTATAAAATGAAAAATCAACATTTATTCATTATACACTTATAAGTAAAAATGTCAATACTTCTGCGCCGCGGGGTTTGAGGATGTCGTTTATCACGCCGCCGCAACAGCCGTTTGGGCTAAAAAACCTCTGCGGCCTGCTCCCGTCGGCCGAGATACGCGACGCTTTTTTCGTAATTCAAGACCATGAAAAAAGCATCCGGCAAAAAACCGCGATGCTTTTTTCTCTGTTCAATCCGAAATGCCTTTATTTATTTGTTTGTTTTTATTGCCGATTTGAGCAGCGGCACCACGACCAACGCCAGCGCTCCGCCGATCGCCGCGGTGAAAAACTGCGTAATGCCGAACATCTGCGTGAATGTGTCAATCTGCGGCTGTTTGAGATTGAGTAAATACGGAATCGCGATTTTTACGATGGAAAGATACAGAACGGCGCATTTTACTGCGGCGCCGACTACCAGCGCGACCGCCATCCGGATATATCCCGATACGGTTGCGGAAGCGTTCTTTGCGATAAAATACCAGATAAGTACCAAAACCAGATTGCCGAGCGCGATAAACGGGACTACGCCGACAATTTTCGGTCCTATGCCGAGGACAAACGCAAGAAACGGCGATAAAACAGCCACTGTTATTCCGGAGTACAGTCCGCTTATGGTCGCCGCGACGATGAGCACGAGGTTAACAGCCGATCCTACCACAAACTGATTATTGCCCGACAGAGCGCCGAGACCCCACTGGAAAACAACCAGCAACGCGATCAGTACGGCGGTTCTCGTTATCCACAGTATTGTGCTTTTTTTCATAACAAACCCTTCTTTCTATAAAAAAATCCTCTTGCTTTTTATACGGGCATTATAGTATATTATTTCCGGGAGTGATGTTGCCTATGCAACAAAACGAAAAAATCTTTAAAAATCCGCTGTTTTTCGGCTTTGCGCACGCAGAAATCGAAAGCATGCTCGACATTCTTCAGGCGAAAACCATTAAAATCGCCGAAAAAAGGGTTGTCATCCGCGAAGGCGAGCGCAACCCGTATATCTTCATGGTGCTTTCGGGCGAAGCCTACGGAATCAAATACGACATTTTCGGAAGAGAAACGATTTACAATCATTTTTCGCCGGGCAGCGTTTTCGGCGACGTGCTGGCCGTTTCCGCCGTCAAGGAAAGCCCGGTAACCGTGATCGCTTCTCCGGGAACGGAGCTTTTGCAGTTCCGTTTCGACAGTCTGGTTTCCGCCAAAACCGAACATTTGGAGCTGCGCTCAAAACTGCTGCGGAATCTGACTTCGGAGCTTGCGAACAAGTTTTTTGAGCTTCAGGACAGAGTGGACTGTCTGGTCGCGCCGAGCTTGCGCGAGAAAATCATGATGTTCCTTGAGAATCAGACCAAAAAGCAAAAAAGCAAAAAAATCACCCTCTCGCTGAACCGCGAGCGGCTGGCTGCCTATCTGAACACCGACCGCAGCGCGCTCTGCCGCGAGCTTTCCCGCATGAAAAAGGACGGCATCATCGATTTCGACAAAAAAGAGTTTGTTTTGCTTGTATAATATAGAAAAATACCGTTTAAATCGACAGGAGTTTTATATGATTATCAGACCTTTGCGTAAAAACGAAAAGTACAAACGGGATATTCTGTTTGCCGAGGCTTTCAATATGAAGCCCGACATCGAACAGTCAAAAAAAGAAGAACTGAACCTTGAAGGCGAAGTCTTTTACGGCGCGTTCAAGGACGACGGCGAAACGCTGATGGCGCAGATTGCCGTCATCGACTATAAAAGCATGTATTACGGGCATGTTTTGACCGCCGCCGGCATCGCGGGCGTTTCCACTTTGCCCGAATACCGGCGCAGCGGCTGCATCCGGGAGATATTCAAGTACATTTTTACAAGCGGCAGCGTAAAGCCCTACGACGCCAGCTTCCTCTACCCCTTTTCCTACCGCTACTACCGCAAGTACGGCTACGAGCGGGTTTTGCAGCACAAGACCATCAAGTTCCCCTTCTCCGCGATCCAGTTTATCCCGAGAAACGACAGCGGCGTGCTCTACCAGAGCAAAGACCAGCTGCCCGAACTGTTGGCGTTATACAACCGCTTCGCCAGCCGGTACAACGTCTGTTTTTACCGGGAGAACGGCAAATACTTCTGCGACACGCCCTTCAAAACAGGAAAATACACGTACATGTGGTACAACAACGGCAAACCGGAAGCCTACGCGACCTTTACGATAGAGGGCAGAACCCTCAACGTCTCCGAGCTGGTCTGGCTGGACAAAAACTCCCTTTTAGGTCTGCTCGGCTTTTTGCGGATGTACGAGGGTCAGGCGGACGATATCTGGTTCTCCACGCTGGACAAAAACAACCCGCTGGATTTGATGATCGACGCCGACAGAAGCTGTTCTTACGGCATGTACGACGGCGTTATGGGCCGGTTTATGGATATCAAAAAAGGGCTTGCGCTCTACCCGTATCCCGAAGAGAGCGGAACCCTGACCGTCGAAGTGACCGGCGACTTTATAACATCCAACAACGGCGTCTATCATATCGAATACGGCGGCGGCAGAGCGAACGTAACATATTTGAACGACGAAACGCTGGATAAATCTATATCAACAGATATTAAAATTTCCGTATGTTCCCTTTCAAGGCTTCTTTTCGGCGACGTTACGCCCGAAAACATCCCGTACCTGCCCGATACGGTTGTTTATCACGCGGAGAAAGTCCAAAAAATATTCAAACCGAACGACGCGGTGCATTTTGAAAGATTTTAAAACAGAAAATATTTATATTTCCAACATTTTTAGAATTTATTAAAAAGCGTAGATATTGACTTTTGATAAGGATTATGCTACACTTACGTTAAGTCAGGCAGCCTTATTATATCAATATTACGCCTGGCTTTGCTTTTGTGCCGGCAGCATTTGCATTAACTTTTTTTGATAATACAGGTAATTCGCCGGAGAAACGGATCGATTGTTCTATATGGAAATCATCATACCGATCGAAAAGAGCATATCCATAATCTTTGCGATTTGCTATCTATATCAGTTCTTTTATACCTTCTACATGCTGTTCACCGAGGAGAAAGTCCAGACCATCAAGGACTTCAAGATGAACAAGTTCGGTGTTATCGTCGCGGCGCGGAACGAGGAAAAGGTTATCGGCCATCTGCTGGACTCGATCCATAACCAGACCTATCCCAAAGAACTGATTAAAATATTCGTCATCGCAGACAACTGCACGGACAATACCGCCAAAATCAGCAGAGAGAAAGGCGCGATCGTTTACGAGCGTTTCAACAAGCAGTTAGTCGGAAAAGGCTACGCGCTGGATTATCTTTTTAAGGATTTGATGGCGAAAAACGACGACTGCGACGGCTATATTGTTTTCGACGCGGACAACGTTGTCGATAAAAACTACATCACCGAGATGAACAAGACCTTCAACCTCGGGTTTGACGCGATCACCAGCTACCGCAATTCGAAGAACTACGGAACCAACTGGATTTCCGCAGGCTATGCGTTATGGTTCCTGCGCGAATCGAAATACCTCAACAACGCCCGCATGCGCTTAAACACCAGCTGCGCGATTTCGGGCACGGGCTTCTGCCTGAACAAACAGACGATTATCAAAAACGGCGGCTGGCCCTTCCACATGCTGACGGAGGACATTGAGTTCACGATTGACACGGTCGTGCGCGGCGGAAAAATCGGCTACTGCGCGAACGCGATGATATACGACGAGCAGCCGGAAAACTTCAAGCAGTCCTGGAATCAGCGTCTGCGCTGGTCGAAGGGATTTTATCAGGTTATCGGCAAGTACGGCCTGCCGCTTGCTAAAAACATGATTTTGAAGCTGAACTTCTCCTGCTTCGATATGCTCATGACCATCTTCCCGGCCATTTTCCTTACCACGCTGTGCATCGTTCTGAACCTGGTAAAGATTTTCTACGGCGCAATCAACAACCTGCCCACCATGTTCAACGACGGATTCGTCGCGATGGGACAGTTCCTCGCGCTCGGGTATTTGCTCTTGTTCTTTGTCGGCTTTATCGCCACCATCACCGAATGGCACAACATCTTAAACACTCCCCCGCTCAAACGAATCCTGTACATGTTCACCTTCCCGCTTTTCATGATGACCTACATTCCGATATCCATTACGGCAATGTTTAAAAAGGTCGAGTGGGTTCCGATCCAGCACACCGTCGCCGCTTCCATCGAACAGATTCAGGGCGAACATCAGAAATAGGCATATAAAAATTTTAGAACTGCTCTTCTGAGCAGTTCTTTTTATGCCCTATTTATTGTTTTAATATATTTTTTATTGACATATAATATTATAAATATTATAATTTAAATATAAAAAATCATGAAAGGTATATCTGTATGAAACGTACAGCGCCAGCTTTTCTGCTTTTTTTCTGCATATGTATATTATGTATATTCTATTGCATATTGCCGCTTTGCCGTATTGCGGCGCTGGTTTTTAGCTATAGTTTTAAGCTTTATAATTATCCGGTATACATTGCAGTGCTTGCATCCTTTTCTTTGATTACTGCCATTTATTCCATAATCATAAAAAAATATCCCGTACCAAGTTCTGTTCTATCGGCTTTTCTTTTGCCGTTATCCATATATCATGCGATTGAAGTAATTGAGAACTGCGGCTTTGATTTCATTCTTCTTTTCGTGGTTGTGAGCATCGGAAGTTCTGTTGTACTGTTTTTCAAAACTGCGCGTTCGATTCCAAAGATTCTATCCTTAGCTGTAACAAGCGTACTGCTGATCATGTTCTTCATCTCATCTTTATTTCATTCAGTTTTCGGTAGCCTTAGCAATAATATTGTAATCAAGTCAGTTTCGTCGCCGGACAATAGTTATACTGCCGAAGTAATCAGCAGCGACCAAGGCGCGTTCGGCGGAAACACTTTTGTCAACATTCATTTTAACAGAAAAAGCGTTAATCTTTTGTTCGGCGGGTTTGCGAAACATTCCGAACGCATATACTCTGGCAAATATGGCGAATATGAGGATTTGCAAATTTCATGGAAGGACAATCATACCCTCATTATAAACGGCGCAGAGTATAAAATTACAAGCTGAAATTCAAAAAAACATAACCTGCTGAAACGGTTTTGCATTTCAGCAGGTTTTATTTTTAAAAAAGGTATTTTGCGCGTTAAAACTCCGGCTTCATCATCGCGTGGAAGTTGTAGATATAATCGTCGCAGAGCCTGCGCATTTCGGGCATGCTGTCTTTGCTGGTTTCGTCATAGACGCCGACAACGCAAAAGCCCGCTTCCTTCGCGGTTTTCGCGCAGAAGAGCATATCCTCGAACACCACGATGTCCTCCACGCCGAAACCAAGACGTTTTGCGGAAATATAGTAAATATCCGGGTTTGTTTTGGAAACGCCGACCTCCTTGCAGTCGATGTAAAAGCTGTACAGCTTGTCGAAACCGAACTTTTTAATCAGTTTTTCCGCCATCGCGAACGGCGTGTTGGTGGCGATGCAGAACGGAATGCCCGATTCGTTCAGCAGCCTGCAAAGCTCGGTCGCGTACGGTTTGGGCGTGATAACCTCGTCGTATTTGTGCTGCATAAACTCAAGTTTTTCCGCCGAGGTTTTCAACTCGTCTATTTCTTTGGAATACCAGTATTTCATCGAGTCGATCAGGGTTCCGTCCAAGTCGAAAATGACCGCTTTTTTGTCCTTTAAATAGCTTTTTGAATCATTGAGTATCTGTCCTAAATCCATACGTTTCTCCAAAAACTGCTTAATTGCTTTTTATTGTAAACCGATCTGTTTAATATATCAATATTTTATTGTAAATAATAATGCGTTCGGGCTCACATAAGTATATATCGGTACGCGCGGGCGAATAATCAATTGAACAAAATGTAAATTATAATATGGCTTTCTTTGGTGAAAAATCATAAAAATACTATTGCAAAAATATCATACCTATAGTATAATTGAATGTAATTAATAGTCAGAGGAGGGTTCTGAATGCAGGACAATAAGCAAAAGACGATCATGTTCCCGATTAAGGATCAGAATACGCTTGTCATACGGGAGACCTTGCAGAGCGTTTACAACTCGCTCAAAGAAAAAGGTTACAATCCCATTAATCAGCTTGTCGGCTACATTTTGACGGAGGACCCGACTTATATCACCAATTACAATAACGCGAGAGCGATTATCAGTAAAATCGACAGGGATGAGCTTTTGCGCGTTCTGGTTGAGAACTTCCTGACTTTATAATTACGCCCTTTTTAATTGGAACGATTGTTATTTAATTTTGCGACTGTAATCGAAAGGATATGATGAGTTGAGCGAATTCAAGACTTTAACGTATAAAGGAAAACCGCTTGTAAGACAGGGTCAGTTTATTTTTTACGGTTTTCCGGATGATAAATATATTCTTTTCATGAATATACTCGAATCCAAAAAAGTCGGCAACCTGGAAGTTGCGACGCGCGTTCTTGTTCAAATACAAAGCACAGACGACAACGTCAGCTTCAACGATAAAGTAATCAAGCAGTGCGAAAAACGCAGTTTCTACGAGGCTTTTGAAATAGGCACCATTTGGCTTGAGCGCGAATTGAAAAAGTAATCATACAAAACCGTACCCGTCTCGTACGGTTTTATGTTTGAATAACTCTTTCGTCCCTGCGGTCAAAATGTGCTGCGGAGCGCTATCATAATTTACTTTCACAAATTAACGATTTAGGGGATGGCAGATTAGTGGACATATTCGAAAAGTGCAAAAACTATACGCTGGCAAGGGATTTCCGCGAAAAAGGAATCTATCCGTATTTTCACGCGCTCGAGAGCCGTCAGGACATCACCGTCACGATGGAAGGCAAACGCCGGATTATGCTCGGTTCGAACAACTATCTCGGGCTCACTTCGCACCCCGAGGTCGTGGAAGCGGGCATCAAGGCTTTTGAGCAGTACGGATCGGGCTGTTCGGGTTCGCGTTTTTTAAACGGCACGTTAAAGCTGCACCTTGAGCTGGAGGAAGAACTCGCTTCCTTCCTCGAAAAAGAAGCAGTCATCACCTTCTCGACGGGATTCCAGACCAACTTAGGCATTATCAGCGCCATCGTCGGAATCGGCGATTACGTCATTTGCGACAAGGAAAACCACGCGAGCATTTATGATGGCTGCAAATTAAGCTACGGAAAACGGCTTTTATATAACCACAGCGATATGCAGGACCTCGAGCGCATACTGCAGACCATTCCGGAAAAGTGCGGGAAGCTGATCGTCACCGACGGCGTATTCAGCATGAGAGGCGATATCGCGAAACTGCCGGAAATCGTCGCGCTGGCGAAAAAGTACGGCGCGCGCGTGATGGTGGACGACGCGCACGCGCTCGGCGTCATCGGAAAGGGCGGCAGAGGCACCGCAAGCTATTTCGGACTTGAAAAAGAAGTCGATATTTACATGGGAACCTTCTCGAAATCGCTCGCCAGCCTCGGCGGCTACATGGCCGCGGACAGCTATGTGATTGATTATGTAAAGCACAACTCGCGTCCGTTCATTTTCTCCGCTTCCATTACGCCGGCAAACTGCGCGACCGCGCTGACCGCTTTGCGTATCCTGCGCAAACATCCCGAGATGGTCGATCGGCTCGCAGATGTTTCGAACCATCTCCGCGACGAGCTTGAAAAACGCCATGTGCCCATACATAGAGCGTCCACGCCGATTATCCCGCTTTATACCAGAGACGTCATCACTACCCTGTCTGTCGAGCGTCAGATTTACGACGCGGGCGTTTACGTCAATCCCGTTCTGCCGCCTGCGACGCCGGCGACCGACTGCATGCTCCGGGTAAGCTGCATGGCAACGCATACCTATGCGGTTTTGGACGAAGCCGCCGAAATCATTGCCGGCGTTTTCGAGAAAAACAACATGCTGAGCGCTTCATGCGCCGCAAACGTATAAATCGGAACGAAAACCCGCTTTTTATAAAGGTGGTCGTGTAATTTGAGCCAGATTGTGGTTATCACCGGCGCGAGCAGCGGCATCGGTTTGTGCACCGGCTCGCTGTTCGCGGACAAAGGATATAAAGTGTACTCCCTGAGCCGCAGCTGTCCGCCGGGCAGCCGGCTTTTCCATATACCGACCGACGTGTCCTCGGAACCCTCCGTTCAAAATGCAATCGAGCAGATTATCCGCGCCGAAGGAAAAATTGATATTTTAATCAACAACGCGGGCTTTGGCATCTCCGGCGCCGCCGAGACGACGCTTTTGGAGGACGCCAAAAGGCAGTTCGACGTCAACTTCTTCGGCATGTTTTTGTGCGTAAAATACGCGCTTCCCTATATGCGCGCCGCGAAACAGGGCAAAATCATCAACGTAAGCTCGGTTGCCGCGGTGCTTCCGGTTCCCTACCAGTCGTTTTACTCCTGCGCGAAAAGCGCGGTGAACGCGTTTACCCTCACGCTCGCCAACGAGGTCAGACCTTTCGGCATTTCGGTCGCCGCGGTCATGCCGGGGGACATCAAGACCGGATTCACCGGCGCGCGCAAAAAGAACCCGACCACCGACGAAGCCTATCGGGAACGCGAGGAACGCGCGGTTTTTCGAATGGAAAAAGACGAGCAGAACGGCATGGCGCCGTCGGCTGTCGCGCGCTGCATTTACAAAGCCGCGACAAAAAAACATCCGAAGCCTTTGTACACGGTCGGGTTCCAGTATAAAACGCTGGTAACGCTTGCGAAATTCCTTCCCGTAAGCGTCGTCAACAAAATCGAAGGAAAAATGTACGGCTAAAAACATAACGGGCTGAATAAACGAGGCTTGCCTCATTTATCAGCCCGTTTTTTACGCGCTGTGGGGGAAAATTACGACTCGGACTCCGACAAAATGTTCTTTTCGACGAACCTGTGGAAGAACGCGTCGGCGACTTCCAGCACAACAGTAGCCAAAAGCGCGGTCGCGAAAGAAATATACGCATACCCGCTCGCATAATTGAACAGCAAAAGGATTACCAGCGTCACCGCGCCGTTGAAAAACGTCGAAACCGCGTTGTTTGATTTTGCCAGCACCAGCAAATCGCCGATTAAATAGGATACTACGGTTACAGCCGCCGAAATCACCAGTATATCGGTAAAACTGTTTAGCGTCAGCCAGCCCAGCACGATCTCAAGTATAATCGCCACCATGACATACTTGAGCAGAATTGCGCCTATATGCTTCATGAAAACATTACTCCCTTTATCCGTGGAATTGTTATTATGTCATAGACTGCGTGTCTATTATGTACATAAAATTACGAAAATATGTATTTCTTTTTAATGCCGTTTGTAAAAAAAACGGCTTTTTTTATTATTTTAAATCGGTTTTTAAAACTGTTTCGCGCTTTTCTCATATAATGAAGTATAGAACCGTTGTATTTTTGCTTATAAATTAAGAGAGGTTGATTCGTTTTGGCAAATAACAATTTAAATCGAAGCGAAACGCCGACGTCGGTGCCGCCCGAAATTGTGCCGCCGTACTGCAGAGGCGCGTTGAAGCCGACCAAGGAAATATTAAGCGCTTATATTAAAACGTATGTGTATATCTGGCTTGTGAACGGCTTTTCGTTCTGGATGTATCCGCAGCAGATTGTCGACAACATGCTGTGCGGCGTAGTCTGGGCGGAAGAGAACTGGGAGCCGGCCTGTTTCAGCATCAATCTGATAAAAAGCATATACTAAAAGATTGATCGAGGTAGCCTTATGCCTTTTAGAGTACCGCTGACCGTTGAAGAGGTAAACGAAATCGACCCGACCCTCGTCTCAAGCGAAGGGCGAATCGAAGTCATCGTAAAATACCACGGCGACATCGAAAGCGTCGGCCGCGAGCTTGACGCGCAGGTCGAAATTTTAAGCCCCGAATACGCGATTCTTACCATTCATGTCAGCCGTTTGGTGCAGCTTTATTCCTTCAACGAGGTCGAATACATCGAGCTTCCAAAAATCCTTACATACCTTTTGCAGGAAAGCCTGAACAAAGCGTGCATCACCACCGTCCAGCGGGAATCCGGCTTTAATCTTACCGGCAAAGGCGTCATCGTCGGCATTATCGATTCGGGCATCGATTATACGCATCTGGATTTTATAAACGATGACAACACCAGCCGAATCCTTTTTTTATGGGACCAGACCATTCCGGGAAACCCGCCGGCCGGTTTTAAAGGCGGAACCGAATACACCAACGAGCAGATCAACGCGGCGATCAATTCTATGGACCCGTACGCCATCGTGCCGAGCAGGGATACCGCTGGACACGGCACCGCCGTCACCGGCATCGCAGCCGGCAACGGCAGGTCCAGCAACGGCCGTGAAAAAGGCGTCGCGCCGCAGGCGCATATTATCGCGGTCAAACTGGGCGCGCGCGGCAGCATCTCTTTCGCCCGCACCACCGAAATCATGCGCGGCATAAAATATATCATAGACAAAGCCACCATGCTGAATATGCCGGTCGCCATCAATCTAAGCTACGGAACCAACGACGGTTCCCACGCGGGCGACTCGCTTTTTGAAACCTATATCAATTCGGTCACGCAGGTCTGGAAAAACGCAATCTGTGTCGCGACCGGGAACGAGGGTTCCTCCGGCCATCACTTCGGGACCAAAATCGCGCAGGGCGAATCCGTGAACGTGGATTTCGTCACTGCCGGCGGAATGAACAGGTTCTATATGACTTTGTGGAAAAACTTCGTCGATACGTTCACCTTCAACCTGCGCAGTCCCGGCGGAAAAAACACCGGAGAGCTGCGGCCGGAGCAAAAAACCACCATCCGAACGCTTGACAACGTTATCGTCACCATTATATACGGCCAGCCGACGCATTACAGTTTCGAGCAGGAACTGTACATCGTTTTCCGTTCCACATCCGGAACCATTCCGCCCGGCGTCTGGACGCTTACGGTAAACGGCGTGGACGTCGTGGACGGCAGGTTCGACATCTGGCTGCCCACAATCGAGGACGTCAGCAGATCGACAGCGTTTCTGCTGCCAACGCCCGAAATTACGCTGACGCTGCCCTCAACCGCGCTCAACGTCATCTCCGTCGGCGGCTACAACGCCATTATCGGCAGCAACGCGGATTTTTCCGGCAGAGGATACACGCGCAGCATCGTTTATGTCAAACCGGATTTGGTCGCCCCGGCGGTCAACATTCTAACCACGCGCGCGGGCGGCGGATACGACACATACTCCGGAACCAGCATGGCTGCCCCCTTTGTCACCGGTTCCGCCGCGCTGATCATGGAATGGGGCATCGTACGCGGCAATGACCCCTTCCTGTACGGGCAACGCGTAAAGGCGTTTCTGCAAAAAGGCGCGACGCGCGATTCGTTTCAGACCTATCCGAACCCGGTATGGGGTTACGGAAGGCTTTGCCTGAGCGACAGCATGGCATTGATTGTTGAATACAGCCAGAGAAGATAGGTGATTTTATTGAATCAGACTCCCCCGCACATTGACGGGTATGACAACGTCTATGATTTCATCGCAGACGACAACACCGTCGCTTTGGTTTTCCGCGTCAATCAGGCATCAGAGAATTTTTTGCGGGAAAGACCCTATATCGTGCCGGTTTACGTTCCCTCAAACCGGTTTATCATCGGCTATGTGAGCCGGGACCGGGTCGAGGAAATTTTTGACGAGATCGGCGTGGCAGCGGTGGGCACAAGACCGCTCGTCGTGGGGCTGCTCGGCAAACAGGACCTCGAATCGGCGGGCATTTTGCAGGTGCAGGAACAGCCCTTTATTTCGCTGACCGGCAACGGCGTGCTCATCGGAATTGTCGACACCGGCATTGATTATACGAACGAGTCTTTTATCTACGAGGACGGAACCAGTAAAATACTTTACATATACGATCAGACGATACGGTCCGATACCCCGCCCGACGGCTTTATGCTCGGCACCGAATATACGAAGGAGCAGATCGACGCCGCGCTGAGAAGCGACAATCCGTTCGACATCGTTCCTTCCCGAGATACGGTCGGGCACGGAACCTTTTTAGCTTCCGTCGCCGCCGGCAGGGAGAGAGGCGACCTGATCGGCGCGGCGCCGGACGCGCAGCTGATCATCGTCAAATTAAGGCCGGCGCGCAGCTACATCCGAGAACGCTTTCTGATTCCGCCCGACCAGCCGAACGCCTACGAAACCAGTTCGATTATGCTCGGCATTGAATACATACTGCTCAAAGCGCAGCAGCTGAACCGCCCGGTATCCATCTGTCTCGGCACCGGCACAAATCAGGGCGGTCACGACGGTTTTTCGACCTATGAGAACTATTTGAACAATGTCGCCAGCATCCGGGGCGTTTGTTTGGTCACCGCCGCCGGCAACGAAAGCCAGGCGCGCCATCATACGCAGGGCATTGTCAAGCGGACCGGCGATGTTTTTCCGGTCGAATTAAGAGTTGGCGAGAACGCCGGAAACGTCTATATGACTGTATGGAACAACCCGTCCGACCGAATGTCCGTATCCATTCGGTCGCCGACCGGGGAACTGATCGAAAGAGTGCCTGCGAAATCCAACAGTCTTTATCAGGCGAAACTGATTCTTGAGCGCTCGCGGGTCAGCGTCGAATACTACTTCCCCATCGAAGGCAGCGGCGGGCAGTTAACGGTTATTAAAATATTCGACGCGACGCCCGGGACCTGGACCATCAACGTGCACGGCGACTTTATTATCGACGGCACCTTTCACTCCTGGCTGCCGATTACGGGCTTTGTTTCGCCGAACGTCGAATTTGTCACGCCGGTACCCACCACGACGATTGTGGTTCCCGGAACCGCGATCAGCGTGATTACGGTCGGCGCGTACGACAGCGCCAACAACCAGCTTTATGTAAACTCGTCGTGGGGGCCCACTCGGCTGCCGCAGATATCGCCCGACCTGACCGCGCCGGGCGTGAATGTTTTGGGCGCTTTCCCCACCGGGGGCGGCGCCATGACCGGAACCAGCGTTGCTGCCGCCATTACCGCGGGCGCCGCCGCGCTTGCGCTGCAATGGGGCATTATCGAAGACAACGACCCTTCCATGAGCACGTTTCAGGTGAAGGCGCTGCTGATTCGGGGATGCTCCAGAGACCCCAACTTAAGCTACCCGAATGTGCAGTGGGGGTACGGCAGGCTGAATTTGTTTGAATCCTTGCGAGTATTAAGGGAGGAATGAGCAGGTGATCGTATGGACGGCGAATTAATCGATTTTATCAACAATCCGGACACCGTAGATTTTATTGTACGAAACACCGAATATTATCGAGCATACATAGAAAGCAAACCGGAAATCAAACTGACGCAGGTAATCGGCGGCCGGTATATCATCGGATACGCGCCGAGCTACTTCATAACCACGCTGGTCAGAGAACTGGGTACCGGCATCGTCAGCGGGAAACCGCTCGTGCTCGGACTGCTCGGCCGCGCCAATTTAGACGCCGCGGGCATCATTCAGGTACAGCAGCAGCCCTTTCTGGACCTGAAAGGCAGAGGCGTGCTGATCGGCATTGTGGATACCGGCATTGATTACACGAACCGCGCTTTCCGGTACGAGGACGGCTCGTCAAAAATTCAATATCTGTACGACCAGACAATTATCGGCAACCCGCCGTCGGGCTTTTTTTTCGGAACCGAATACACCAAAGAGCAGATCGACATCGCGCTGAACTCTCCAAACCCGTACGACATTGTGCCTTCCCGCGATACGGTCGGGCACGGAACCTTTTTGGCTTCCGTCGCCTGCGGGCGCGAGGACCCGGACAATCCGCAGGTTATCGGCGCCGCGCCCGACTCGGAGCTGATTGTCGTAAAGCTGAGATCGGCGAGAAACTACTGGAGAGAGCAGTTCCTGATACCGCCCTATCAGGAAAACGCGTACGAATCCACCGCGATTATGATCGGCATCGAATATATTCTGCAAAAAGCGCAGCAGCTGAACCGTCCGGTGTCGATCTGCCTTGCGCTCGGCACGAACATCGGCGGGCACGATGGGTTTACTTTGTTCGAGGAGTACCTGACCTCCGTTTCGATTCAAAGCGGCGTGTGTCTGAGCATGGCCGCGGGCAACGAAAGCGAAGCAAGACACCATACGCAGGGAGTGATACCGGAAACCGGCGCCACCTCCAATATTGAGATCCGTGTCGGCGAGAACGCCGGAAACGTGCTTGTCAGCATATGGAACACCGCTTCCGACAGGCTGGAGGTCGCGATCCGGTCGCCGACGGGCGAGCTTGTCGGCCGGGTGCCGGCCAAAAGCGGAACCGTGCATCAGGCGCGGCTGATTCTGGAACGCTCGTCCGTCATCGTGGAATACTACTTCCCGGTCGAAGTCACCGGAAGTCAGTCCACCATTGTAAAAATCATCAACGCGACGCCCGGCATCTGGACGATTATCGTTTACGGCAGCATCATACTGGACGGCACCTATCACGCCTGGCTGCCGATAACCGGTTTTGTCGCGCCGAACGTCGAGTTTTTGGCGCCTACGCCCTATTATACGATCGTCGTGCCGGCGACCGCGCTCGGCGGGCTGACCGTGGGCGCGTATGACGCCGAAACGAACAGCCTGTATTCCAGGACCTCGTGGGGCCCGACAAGACTGCCCGTGATTTCGCCGGACTTCGTCGCGCCCGGCGTCGACGTCATCGGCGTTTATCCGACAGGCTACGGCACGATGAGCGGAACCAGCGTGGCGGCCGCCATCGCGGCCGGCGCCGGCGCGCTGATGCTTCAGTGGGGCATCGTGGAGGGCAACGACCCGTCCCTGAGCACTTACCAGATCAAAGCGTTTATCATCCGCGGGTGCTCCAGAGACTCGAACATCGTTTATCCCAACACGCAGTGGGGTTACGGAAAACTGAATCTGATTCAGACCTTCAATGTCATGCGGGAAGCATAAAGGTGGTTAGATATGGACAGACGCATTACCAACGACGAGGTTTTAAACAGCCCCGATATCTTTACGTTTGTTTTCAAACGAAGCGAGTTTTTTACCAATTTTCTGCAAAACCGCCCCGAAATACTCGCCGCGTATAACATTGACGAGCAGTATTTGTTTGGCGCCGCGAATCAAAGTTATTTCGAGCGGTTCAGAGAGGATATCGGGAGCGGAATTACCACCGCTCTGCCTTTGGCGTGCGGGCTGCTTGACCGGGTTTCTCTGGAATCCGCGGGCATTATTCAGGTGCAGAATCAGCCTTTTCTGGATTTAAAGGGAAGAGGTGTTTTGGTCGGCATTATAGACACGGGAATTGACTACACAAAAAAGGCATTTATCAACAGCGACGGAAACAGCAAAATCATGTATCTGCTCGACCAGACCATTCCAAGCAGCTTTCCGCAGCCGGGCGTGTTTTTCGGCACAGAATACTCGAACGATCAAATCAACCAAGCACTCAGAGCGGATAACCCCTATGACATTGTCCCTTCGGTGGACACCGTCGGGCACGGCACGTTCTTAGCTTCGGTGGCGGCGGGAAATTTGGAAGAGGACGCGAGATACATCGGCGCAGCGCCGGAAGCGGACCTGATCGTCGTCAAGCTGGCGCCGATGAAAGGCTTTTTAAAAGAACTGTTTCAAATATTACCCGAGCAGGAAAACGTTTACAGCTCGCACTATATCATGATCGGAATACAGTATATCATTAAGAAAGCGCAGCAGCTGAACCGCCCGGTCGCGATCTGTCTCGGTCTGGGAACGAATATGGGCGGTCACGAGGGCGGGTCGCTTTTTGAAGAATATTTAAGCAACATCTCGCGGATTACGGGCGTCTGCCTGTGCTGCGCCGCCGGAAACGAAAGCGAAGCAAAGCACCACACGCAGGGCACGGTGAGCGGCGTAGACGAATTCACGCCGATTAATATCCGCGTCGGCGAAGACGCGGGCGGTTTCATGGTTTCGATCTGGTGCGGCGCGTCCGATAAAATGTCCGTGGGGGTGCGCTCCCCGACCGGTGAATCCGTGAGTCGGGTTCCCGCGCGGGCGGGCGCCCGGTTCGACGCAAAGCTGATCCTTGAAAACTCAAGAGTTGTCGTAAACTACTTCTTCCCCACCGAAAACGCGGGCAGCGAACTGATCATTGTCCGGATCATCAACGCGACGCCGGGTATATGGACCATACAGGTGTACGGCGACATCATTCTAAACGGCACGTTCCACGCCTATCTGCCGCTCACCGGACTGGTGTCCCCGAACGTCGAGTTTCTATCGCCGATACCGTACTATACCGTCGTCGTTCCGGCAACGGCGCTGGGCGTCATCGCCGTCGGCGCGTATAATCAGAGCACGAACACCCTGTACAACCAAACCTCCTGGGGACCGACCCGACTGCCGATGGTCTCGCCGGATTTTGTCGCGCCCGGCGCCGAAGTCGGCGGTGTCCTGCCCTCCGGATACGGCAGCATGAGCGGAACCAGCGTGGCGGCCGCCATCGCGACCGGCGCCTGCGCGCTTTTGCTGCAGTGGGGCATTATCCAGAAGAACAACACTTCCATGAACACCTATCAGGCGCGCGCTTATATCATCCGGGGATGCACGAGAGACCCCAACCTGACCTATCCGAACTATCAGTGGGGCTACGGCAGGCTGAACCTGTTCCAAACCTTCAACCTGATGCGGGAAGTATAAAGCAATCCAAAATAAAAAACCGCTCAAAAAAGCGGTTTTTATTTTTTGTCTGTTTTGGTGATAACCAGCTTTCCCACAATCGGCAGCTTGTTCAGTCTGGGACGTCCCACGTGACAGGCGCCGTATTCCACCGTAAGGTCTCTGCCCGACTGGTTTCCGAAATGTAGTCCCTGCGACCATAAATCGTTGTTCGTGACGTCATACACAATCCCGTCGATCGCGACGTAAGCGGGCTTTCCGTTTCTTCCGTTGTACTCGGCAAGCTCAACATCCGTGATGATGCGTTCCGGTATTTCCGCGTTGGCTTCTTCCTGGACCTCCCGGCTGTTATTCTCCGCCATGATCGGTATGTCCGTTTCCCCGCCCTTGCTCTTCATAACCGAAACGGCCATGATTTTTTCAAGAACATCTACTTTTTCGCTTAACCGCTCGGCGATGCTTCCGTTGCGTTTGCTTTCCATTTTCTTTATGTCATCTCGAATTTCCGCGATCACTTTCCGAAACAGGCTTTCCGTAAAATCATTTCTATCCATCCGCAGCCTCCTTAAGAATACGTTTTTGGTATAATATATTCCGGTTTCTTTATAAAAAGAAGTTATGCGGGCAGATTCCCGAATATGCATGCGCCGGATATTTTGCGGCGAGCACTCGAGCGGTTTTTCGGTCATATAATGGTATTATATTAAGCGAACAAAAAGGAGAAATGTCCGTTGAACAGAATCAATAACCAGTTTATAGATACGGGCCGTCTCGTAACCGGCGTATATGACGTCGATATTGGAAAACCGATCGAAAACGCTACCGTCCAAATCACGACGGCAGACGAAAACGGCGATCCGGTGGTTGTTGAAGAGCTGGTTACCGATTCCTCTGGCAAAACGCCGGTCATTGATCTGCCCGCTCCGCCGATCGAATACTCGCTAAGCCCCGGCGAGCCGATGCCCTATTCTTTATACAATATTTTCGTGAACGTCGATGGCTATCATCCGGTCAGAGTCGAAAACGCACAGATTCTTCCCAACAACACCGCAATTCAGCAGGTCAAGTTGAGACCGGCGGTCAATCAGTTCCCCGAAGCGCAGAACATCTATATTGAGCCGCATACGCTGTACGGCGTGTTCCCGCCGAAAATCCCGGAAGAACCGGTCAAACCGCTTCCCGAATCGCTCGGCTTCGTCGTGCTCCCCGACCCGGTCGTTCCCGAATTTATCGTGGTGCACGAGGGCGTGCCGACCGACACCACCGCCCGCAATCTGTATATCCCTTTTAAGGACTACATAAAAAACGTCGCAAGCTGCGAAATATACGCGACCTGGCCGGTTTCGGCAATCCGGGCCAATGTGCTCGCCATTCTTTCCTTTACGCTCAACCGCGTTTATACCGAATGGTACAGAGGAAAAGGCTTTGATTTCACGATAACCAGCTCCACCGCCTACGACCAGGCTTTCGTGTATCAGCGCAACATATACAGCGAAATTTCCGTGGTCGTGGACGACCTGTTTACGACCTTTATCACAAAGCCGGACATCCGTCAGCCGCTGCTGACGCAGTACTGCGACGGCGTGCGGTCGTCCTGTCCGAACTGGCTGTCGCAGTGGGGCTCGAAGAACCTCGCCGAACAGGGTTTTAACTCGGTAGAAATTCTAAGACACTATTACGGTCAGGATATCTTCCTCATGCAGGCGCAAAAAGTGGAGGGCGTCCCCCTTTCCTATCCGGGCACCACGCTGCAAATGGGCTCGACCGGCCAGCCGGTAAGAACCATTCAGGAACAGTTAAACACCATCGCGAACAACTATCCGGCGATTAAAAAAATGCCGGTCGACGGTATGTACGGCGAAAGCACCCGACAGGCTGTGGAAACGTTTCAGCGCATTTTCAACCTGCCGGTGACCGGAATCGTCGATTTCGCGACATGGTACGCGATCTCGAACATCTACGTCGCCGTTACCAAGCTCGCCGAGTTCCGTTAAAAAAAGACCGCAACAGCGTTTCGCTGCCGCGGTCTTTATTCAATGAGTATTCATAGATCGTTTATTGACTTTCAATTGGCGTTATAATATAATGTTTAAGCTAAAATATATTGTTTCTTTGCGAAAAATATCAAAAAATGTAACATTAAATGCTGTTTTAATGCCAATTGAGGAAAGGATAACCTGAAAAAATGGATAAACAACCGGAAACGGTAACGATTTCCCCGAAGCAAAATACAAATAGACTCGGCAAGTTCATATTGTTTACGGTAGGCTCCGCCCTGCTGATTCTTATATTGTATTTATACGGCGTTTTTTCATTCATTCATGTCAGGATATACGGCGGCGACCGAATAACCGGTCAGATATATGTTACGGTCGACGGGAAGGAATACATACCGCCGACCGCTTCGGCGTATTACAACAACAGCGCGGTGTCCATTAAGACGGAGGAAGACGAGCTTCCGGTCAATAAAGTTCTTTCCGACAGCAGTGGCTCCGCAAAGCTGCTCACTGTCAAAACGTTCGCCGTTAAGGGCGGCGAGGAAGGCGCGTACACGATCGATTTCAGGCTCGACAAGGACGAGCTTTACGATCTGACCGGCGCGGAGTGTTTTAAGAAATTAAAGGACGACATTATCGTTCATTTCAAGTACAACAACAAGAAATGGTATTATATCACCGAGCTGAAGTTCAACCTTACCATTACCGCCGACAACGCCGGTATTACCTGCGGACTGGACGCCTACTATTTCGCGGACAACGCCGAGCGCTATAAGGTTTCGGGGACTGTCAAAGAGACGGTTCGAATCGACAATTTAGCCAATGTGAACGAAATCGAGTTTGTCATTTACAAGTAAAAAAGCGTTTACTCCGCCAAAACAGCGGAGTAATTTTGTATTAAATTCACTACGGGAAGGGGCAAATTCAGTGATTCTTTATTTTGTAAAAAAGATGCTGCCCTTTATGGCGGCGGCAATCCCTTTTTATGTCTTAGCGCGTTACCTTTTTATCAGAAAGCGGAAGATCGCAGTCAATTACCGGCATGAGGGCGCGCTGCTTTTCTTTGTTGTTTTTATGATCGGGCTTGCCTCCTTGACCATTCTGCCGCAGTCATCTATTACTGTTTCAAACGGATTTCATACAAACAATTTCATACCATTTAAAGTGTTTCGGGATACATACATAACCGTCTTTGAAGAACGCAACCCTTATGGCTTAACCATTTTGTTGGGAAATATTATTATGTTTATGCCGTTCGGGTTCTTCCCCGCTCTGCTGTGGAATGGCTTTTCGTTCAAAAAAGCGCTTCTGCTCGGAACCGCCTGCTCTGTTTTCATTGAGTTCTGCCAGCTGTTCCTGCCGAGAGACACGAATATCGATGATGTTCTGCTGAACGCTTTGGGCGCGGCGGCGGGGTATTTGCTGTATAAGCTGATCGCAAAACGCTTTCAAGAAAAGCTCGACTTATATAAGCAGCCTACGCGCAAAGCACAATGATTTCCGAAGGCGTCGTGATGGCGGGATAGCTTCTGGTCGTCGCGGAATATACGACCGCAACGTTTTTCCCGACAATGTCGCACAGATAATACTGATTGTTGCGCATCCTTATCTTCGTGGAGGGCGCGATGTTCAGCTTCAAGCTGCCGTCGCTGCTGACCAGATTCCGGTCGAAGCTGTCCACTTTAACGCTCCTGTTCCTTGCCTGTTTCGCGACCACCACGGCGCGGTACTGGGGCGGGTAAATCAGCGGAACCATGAGCGACGAATCGTAGAACGCCGTTATCCTGTCCCCTTTTGCCACGGTGACGTTGTCGATAAAGTATGTATCGTTATCCACTATAAAGTTGGTAACCCCTCTGTTTTCGTTCCGGACGGATATCATCAGGACGCAGCAGTTATTCTGACGGTTCCTGCCGGTCTGAATCGGCTCTATGCTCGTTACAATGCCTTCTACAGAAGCAAATTTACTCACCCTGAAATCCTCCAAACAACCGTTTATATAGACAGAATATGCCGAAAACGGTTATTTGTTGTCATCAAGGGTGAGTATTACTGTTCTATATAGTCATATCGTTCGCCGACGCGCTCTATAACGGCGCGGCCGTTGGTGATGTCGGCAATGCTCTTTGCGACGCCTTCGAACTGTTCGTCGGGAACCGCTAAAAGCATGCGCACGTCGTTGCCGTAATCAATATTGTCCTTTATCACCGTCCGGCTTTGCAGGAAATAATCCACTTTCGGGTAATCGGAATAGGACACCATCGCCGAAAAGACCGCAAAGCGGTCGAAAACTACAATCTCAGCGTTGTCCAGCGCGGCTTTTACCGCGGCGGTGTAGGCGCGGACCAGCCCGCCCGTGCCGAGCAGAATCCCGCCGAAGTAGCGCGTCACCACCGCGGCGATGTCGGTCAGCTCCTCCTTGCGCAGAACGTCCAGCACCGGCATGCCCGCGGTGCCGTGCGGTTCTCCGTCGTCGGAAAAACGGACGGTGTTGTTCTCGCGCAGGATGTACGCGTACACGTTGTGCCGCGCGTCCGAATGTTTTTTACGGATTTCATTGACAAACTGAATTGCCTGCTCCTCGGTTCTGACGGGAGCGACGTAGCCGATAAACTCGCTCTTCCGCTCAATCAGAGACCCGGAAGCGGGCGCTTTTATGGTTTTATATGAAATTTTCATTTTTTTCCCTTTCCATGTATCAAATCATGCGGACTGGAAAAAATATGTAACGAAAGGATGGTTGTTTTGGATAAAAAACAGCAACTGAAGATGGAAGCAAAGCAGGACCCGAAAAAGAACAGGAAAGACGAAGGCAACAATCAATGGACCAGCACCGGCATGCGGAATGTTCCCGACAACCGCGAACGCCGCGACGGTCCCGGAGGTGAGAATGCAAAGAAAAAATAAAAAGTAACCAAACCGCGTCGCTGTTTCAAACGCGAACCCATTAAAAAAGATAAATTCTTTTTTAAAAAGGATTTATCTTTTTTTTATACAAAATCAGAGTCTGCGCGCCTTGCCCGGAAGAACGGGACAGAATACAGACTCTGAAGACCGCCGCCCTACGGCGGCATGCTTATTGTTTGCGGTTAGTTGCAGAACTCCAGATAAATCAGCTCAATCGCTCTGTCAAAATCCTTTTCGTCGACGCCGATGATGATGTTCAGCTCGCTGCTGCCCTGGTCAATCATGCGGACGTTTATGTTTTCAGAAGCGACTGCTTTGAAAATTCTGTATGCCGTACCGGGCGTTCGGATCATTCCTCTGCCGACGACGGCAATCAGGCCGAGATTGGTCTCGATCTCGATGTTGTCGGGGTTGACCGCCTTTGTGATGTTGTCCAGGATTTCCTTTTCTTTGCCCTTAATCTCGCTGTGCGCGATAACGACGCACATGGTGTCGATGCCGGAAGGGAGATGCTCAAAGGACATATCCATATCCGCAAACACCTTGAGCACGCGCGCGCCGAAGCCTTTCTCCTGGTTCATCATGTCTTTCTCGATGCGGATGACGGCGAACCCTTTTTTGCCCGCGATGCCGGTTACGATATCGTGGGTGTCGTAATCCTCAGCGGCAGGTACGATCATGGTGCCCGGGTCGGACGGCTTATTCGTATTCCGAATGTTAATCGGAATGCCCGCGAGCTTTACCGGGAAAATGCTGTCCTCGTGCAGAACGCCGGCGCCCATATAGGAAAGCTCGCGAAGCTCTCTGTACGTAATTACCTTGATGGGGCGCGGGTTTTTTACGATTCTCGGGTCGCACATCAAAAAGCCCGAAACGTCGGTCCAGTTTTCATAGATGTCCGCCATCACGGCTCTTGCCACGATCGCGCCGGTGATATCCGAGCCGCCTCTTGAAAAGGTCTTTATGCTGCCGTCGGGCAGACTGCCGTAAAAACCCGGAATAACGGCGTTTTCGCAGTGTTTGAGCCTTTCGCTCATGACATCGTTTGTCTTTTGCGCGTCAAACTGTCCTTTCTCGTTGAAAAATACGACGTCTTTTGCGTCGATAAACGGAAAACCGATATATGCGGAAAGGATAAGACCGTTTAAATATTCACCCCTGCTTGCGACATAGTCAAGCGTTGCGCCTTTTTGGATTGCTTCCTCTATGATTTTGTATTCGTCGTCCAGATTTATATTCAGCGACAATTCGCGAATAATAGAGTTGTATCTATCCTTTATATCATTGAACAATCCCGAAAAATCTTCCTTTTTCGCAGAGAGCTCGTAACATTTTATCAGCATGTCTGTGATTTTGGTGTCCTCGGGAAAACGTTTTCCCGGAGCCGAGGGTACTACGTACTTGCGCGACTTTTCGCTTTTGATTATTTCGGCGCACTTGACAAACTGAGCCGCATTTGCGAGCGACGTGCCGCCGAATTTCACAACCTTCTTAACCTCGCTGAAAACCATATCACCAAATCCTCTGTAACTTTATAAACTTTCGGAACATTCTACCATACAACAATTCATTTTTCAAGGGCTTCGCATAAATTCCCGCGGGAAAATAGCAAGAAAAATCAAACGAGAAGACGCGTTTTTCCATGCATTTTTCCTAAAAAAGTATCCTTCCGCGCGGTCCGAACCAGCGCAATGCGCTCGTTCTCTTACGTTATTATTATATTCGAAATTGAGCGAAAAGACTTGACAAAGGATTTTATAAATAGTAAAATAATCAAGCTGTTCAGATGTCTTTTCCTGCTGATAGGATTTGTTGTAAAAAAGTAAAATATGCTCTCATAGTTAAATGGATATAACAAGCCCCTCCTAAGGGCTAGTTTCGGGTTCGATTCCCGGTGAGAGTGCCAAAAAACCTCGTTCTTAGAACGTCAGCCGTTCTTAAAACGAGGTTTTGCGCTGTATTATCAAGCGTCGATGTATCTGTCATGTTAATTCATTCTTCAATGAATCATTTATAATAATTCATATGCAAATGAATTATTTTACGATTAAATACGCAGCGATCACCGAGAGCGTACTGAGCAGTGTGCCGAGCAGGTAATACTCCGCAAACGTTTTATCCTCTGCTATTTTATTATACCTTGCGATCGACTTTGCCGTCAGCACAAGGCCTATCGCCGAATACTGCGCTATCGAAAGAAATATCAGAATTATGACGCGCTCAAGCAAACCGATAAAACCGCCCGTATTCTTATCCTCCGCGCTCGATTCGTTTGCGGGTTTATACGGAGAAAGCAGTTTTTTTATGGTTATATTAACAGGTTTCCAAATCAAGAGTATCATGAAAACCCATGTCAAAAACTGCACTTCTCCAATTCCGATGACGTTAAAAATCGAATCCATCCATTCTGGAAAATTAAGCGTATCGCAGTGAAACGAAACATAAATCGAAGCTATTATGATAAAAACGATATGTAAAACCTGCGCGGCGAAAAAAGGGAGCTCCGAATGTTGCGTCGTACTGCTTTGCGTTCTGTACGTTAACCATTCGATTATACCGTGCGTTATTGAAAGAAACAGCCAGGCGACAACGAACCATTTGTTGATGACGGGTATCATCAGTATAAACGCAACCAAACTGTACACATAACTATGGAGGAAAAGATTTTGCTTCTTGACGTGTTTTTCGCTCCGAAAATAAAATTCACTAAGGATATAAGCCAATGAGAAAACAACAAATACGGTTTTAAACATTTTGATTTACCTCTATCTCACTTAAAACCATACTGACTGTATCAAGCGCTTTCTTATATGAATAAAAACTGGCGTTATCCAACGCTTTGTTAACACTGGACTGCGTAATCGAGAGTTTTTCGGCCGTCTTATACTGGTTGCTTCCGCAGTTCATATAGCAGTTTATAATCTCTATCTGCCTTTTCGTCCACTTGTTTTTCAATGTTGCGCTAAGAGATAATATTGCGTTCAGCAAAACATCAATGCGATCGCTTTCGGAAGCAATCATGATGTTCGCGTAGCTTTCTTTATAATGTTTTTCTTTGTCTTTTAAAAGATTAATCATTTTTCGCGCTTGATGATACGCCGGTCCGTCCGCGCCCAAAGGAATCTCCGCATTGATCTCGGTATCTATCCGTCCAATCCCGACGCCAAACCGCAGTTTTACGGGAAACATATCCAGCTCGATTTCCGAGATTATGTTCATCGCATCCCTGCCGCGCTTTAACAGCCCCTGGAACTCGTCGCCCAATGTGATCATAAATTTCGAAGCGATGTCATCTTTATATTTTTCATTGATATCGCGCAGCTTTTGTCTTAGTTTAATCTGAACTTCGTTCCTATCCGCTATCTTTTTCGACTCGATTATATCGCCGATAATCGCGATATAGCAATTGCGGCAAGAAAAAAACACTTTTTTCACCTCTTATTGCAATTATACTTCATTATTTGCCGCTTGTCAATAAATGATTCATTAAACAGTGAATTATTTTGATTAATTCATTATTGAATGAATCATTTAACAAATTGACTTTTTATAAACATTGTGTTATAATTCAGACGTTCAATTTTCATTATTGTTTCGGGTGACTATGATAAGATTTATTGAATTTATAAAAAGGAACAAGCATATTCTATTGCTCTTATACTGGCCCGTGCATTTTACCTGGTATGAGCTGCTGCGGATCTATTCCGACAGGATGCCGAACTTTTACTTAATCTCAAGCCCGATCGACCAGCACATTCCTTTTTGCGAGTGGTTCGTGATTCCCTACGTTTTGTGGTACGCCTACATAGCGGTCGTACTGCTTTACACGGCGTTTAAGGGAAAACAGGAGTTTCTGCGGGCGAACGGAATGATTATGGGCTGCATGTTCGTATCCATTCTCATCTGCACCGTTCTCCCGAACGGGCTGGCGGACGGAATCCGCCCGGATTTTGAAGCGCTCGGCAGAGACAATCTGCTCATAGACCTTGTCAAGTACCTGTACAGCATTGACAGCCCGCCGAGAGTTGTAATGCCCTCGATGCACGCCGGCGTGGCGGCCGCATTGTTCGTCGTGGTCGCGAAGTGCAAAGCGCTTAGAGGCAAATTCTGGGTCAAACTCGCTTCGTTTGTATTAAGCCTGCTGATCTGCATGTCGATTGTGTTTATCAAGCAGCATTCCATCCTCGACGGAATCGCCGGTATCGCGCTGGTTATTCCGATTTACTTCGCGGTATATCACTGGATTTACAAGAACAAAGAAACTGATGCTTCGCAGATAAAACCGCCGCGCAAATAACTTTCGGCTACGTCCAATTTAACGCGGCAGACCAAAACAAAGTATAAAAAAACGGCTGATTTCTCAGCCGTTTTTCTTATTGTAGGGGTTCGGGCGTATCAGCAGCAGCATGATAAAGCCCGCGGCGAATATCGCGGCTCCCGAGCCGAAGCCGTATTGAATCGTCCCGGTCGCCAATCCGAACGCTTGATAGGTAATCAGGCTGAACGCGTACGCAAGCGCGGTCTGATAGCAAACGGCGAACAAGGTCCATTTCGCGCTCGCCATCTCCCGTTTGATCGCGCCGACCGCCGCGACGCAGGGCATGCACAACAGGTTGAACACCAGAAAAGACGCTGCGGACGCCCGGTTAAACAATACGAGCGACGAAACGGCTCCGCTTCCGCTGTCGGTCAAGACGCCGAGCGTGGCGACAATGTTTTCCTTTGCCAACAGCCCCGAGAAAACCGCCACCGCCGCCTGCCAGAAACCGAAACCGAGCGGCGCGAACAAGGGCGCGAAAATGCGTCCGATGCCGGCGAGCAGGCTGTGCTCGGCATCCGTAAGCCCGAACCCGCCTTCCGCGAAGCCGAAGGAGGATAAGAACCATATCGCGCCGGACGCGAGGAAAATGACGGTTCCCGCTTTGACGATAAAGGCTTTTACCCGCTCCCAAACGTGCATCAGCACCGATTTGAACGACGGGAGATGGTACTGCGGCAGTTCCATGACAAACGGCGGCGGGTCGGACGCGAAGTATTTGGTTTTCTTTAGAATAACGCCCGAAACCGCTACCGCGAATATGCCGAGAAAGTATAAAAGCGGCGCGATGTACCAAACGTCCGGGAACATGGCCCCGCCGAAAAACGCGATGACGGTCAGCTTTGCCCCGCAGGGGATAAACGTCGCCGTCATAATCGTCATGCGGCGGTCTTTTTCGTTTTCGATGGTTTTGGTGGAGAGCACGCCCGGAACGCCGCAGCCGGAAGAGACCAGCAGCGGAATAAACGACTTGCCCGACAAGCCGAACCTGCGGAACACCTTATCCATGATAAAGGCGACTCTTGCCATATATCCGCAGTCCTCCAAAAGGCAGAGCAGGAAGAACAGAATAAACATCTGCGGCACAAACTCGAGCACCGAGCCGACCCCGCCGATGATTCCGTGGAGGATAAACCCGTTCAGCCAATCCGCCGTTTTTAGATTCTCAAGCCATATTTTTACGTTACCGACGATATAATCCGCAAAAAGCGTTTTGCTCGTCCACTCGGTAACCAAAGCGCCGACCCAGGTAACCGAAACGTAATACACGCCGAAGATGATCAGCGCGAAGATCGGCAAAGCCAAAACCCGGTTTGTCAGGATACGGTCAATCTTCTCGGTCGCGGTCAGCCCTTTTTTCTTCCGCAGGACGCATTTTTTGACGAGTTTTTCAATGAACTTATACCGCTCGTCGGTGATGATGCTCTCCGCGTCGTCGTCCAACTCTTTTTCTACGGCCCTTATCATTCTTTCCGCTTTATTCTTTATCTCCTCCGGTAAAGCAAGCTGTTTTAACACGTTTTCGTCGCGCTCGAATACCTTGACGGCGTACCAGCGCAGTTTTTCGGGCGGGACACGGTTTTTTATAAGGTTTTCAATTTCCGCCAATGCCTTTTCGGTATGATACGAGAACTTGACAAAAGGGTTTGCCGGTCTCTTCCCCGCCAGCGAAGCGACGGTCTCGGCCGCTTCAAAAGAGCCGACGCCCTTTAGCGCCGCGGTTTTTATTATAGGGCAGCCGAGGGTTTCGCTCAGCTTTTCGGTATCGATGAAATCTCCCGCTTTTTCAACGATGTCCATCATATTTAAAGCGATTACGGTCGGGATGCCCAGTTCCAAAATCTGGGTGGTCAGGTACAGGTTGCGCTCAAGGTTGGTCGCGTCCACGATGTTGATGATCGCGTCCGGCTTTTCGTTTATGAGATAGTCCCGGGTAACAACCTCCTCCAGCGTATAGGGCGAGAGCGAATAGATTCCCGGCAGGTCGGTGAGTACGACGTCTTTCCGCTTTTTCAGAACCCCCTCCTTCTTCTCGACCGTCACGCCCGGCCAGTTCCCGACATACTGGTTCGAGCCGGTCAGGTCGTTGAACATCGTGGTTTTCCCGCAGTTCGGATTGCCGATGAGGGCGATTCTGACGCGCAAGACAAAAACCTCCCGCCTATTCAATCAATACGTTTTTTGCTTCTTTTTTGCGTATGGATAACTCATACCCGCGCAGGCGAACCTCCATCGGGTCGCCGAGCGGCGCCACCTTGCGGACAAAAATGGTTGTTCCCTTCGTGATGCCCATATCCATAATGCGGCGCTTCAGCGCGCCCTCTCCGCTCACCTTTACAACCTTTACGGTTTGCCCGCATTTGGCTTGATCGAGTGTTTTCATTTTTCCTCCTTCCAATATATGGTACAAGCCCTGATAATATGCTGTCATATTGCGTCGTGTATTGCGCTCAGTTCATATTATGAGATGAGCGGTCGGTTGTGGCAGCGAATGAAAATTTATTTATAACGGGTATTGACAAACGCACCCGCTCGTCATATAATACATATGAACAATTGCTCATATGTTAATTTATGAAAGAAAGGATACCTGCCATGCTCGAATTTGAAGAGAGTTCTTCTGATTATATACACGCCGACAGCGCGGTGATCGAGCGGATTAAAAACGAAATGCCCGCGGAAGAGATTATGTACGACCTTGCCGAGCTGTACAAGATATTCGGCGACTCGACGCGCATCAAGATTCTCTGCGTTCTTTTGGAAGCGGAGATGTGCGTCAGCGACATATCGGCTCTGATCGGCGTTTCGCAGTCCGCCATATCGCACCAGCTGCGTTCGCTCAAGCAAAGCAAGCTGATTAAATACCGCCGCGTGGGCAAAACGCTGCTGTATTCGCTCGCCGACGACCATGTGCGGACCATTATCAACAACGGAATCGAGCATATATCCGAGTAAAAATTTCCATTCTGAAATAGAATCGCATTGAAAGGATCATTGATATGACCAAGAACTACAAACTAACAGACGTATGCCCCACCTGCGCGCGCAAGCTGGAGGAGGAAATCAAAAAGATTGACGGAGTTTTGGACGCGAAAATCAGCGTCATCAGCGAAAAGCTTGTCATTGACTGCGACGGCGAGGACCTGCAGAGAATTCTCAAGGAGGTAAAAAAGGCTTGCAAAAAAGTCGAGCCTGACTGCGTTTTATACGCTGACTGACAGTTTTTATGAATAAAAAGCAAAAGCGACTGCTGTATAGAATCATCGTCTCCGCGGTTTTTTTCGCCGCGGCCATGATTTTTCGGTTTGAAAAAGAAATAGAACTTATCCTGTTTCTGGTATCCTACCTTGCCGTCGGCGGAAGCATTCTGCTGAAAGCGGCGAAGAACATCTATTACGGACAGGTTTTCAACGAAAACCTGCTGATGGCGATCGCGTCCGTCGGCGCGTTTATCATCGGCGAATACCCGGAAGGCGCCGCGGTCATGCTCTTTTATCAGGTCGGCGAACTGTTTGAAAAAATCGCGCTGGACCGTTCGAGGAAATCCATCAAAGCGCTGATGAACATACGCCCCGATTACGCGAACATAGAAAAGGACGGGCAGATTATTGAAGTTTCGCCCGAAGAAGTAAAGGTCGGCGACACGATTCTTGTCAAAGCGGGCGAGAAAGTGCCGCTGGACGGCATCGTTGAAAAAGGCGCCTCCACGCTGGACACCTCCTCGCTGACCGGCGAGTCCGTGCCGAAAGACGCGCTCGAGGGCGACGCGGTTCTGAGCGGCTGCATCAACATCAGCCGGCCGCTGTATATCAAGGTCACCCGCCCGTTCGAGGAATCGACGGTGGCCAAAATACTCGAGCTGGTGGAAAAATCCGAAGAGAAAAAGGCAAGGGCTGAAAACTTCATCACCCGCTTCGCAAAGTATTACACCCCAGCCGTTGTGTCCGCCGCCCTCCTGCTGGCAGTGGTTCCGCCGCTCGTTGCGAACGGCGACTGGAACGACTGGGTTTACCGCGCGCTCGCTTTTCTGGTTACCAGCTGTCCCTGCGCGCTGGTGATTTCGATTCCGCTCAGCTTCTTCGGCGGCATCGGCGGAGCTTCCAGAAACGGTATTCTGATTAAGGGCGGCAACTTCATCGAAGCGTTGTCCAAAGCGGACATCGTGGTGTTCGACAAGACCGGCACCCTGACCAAAGGCGTTTTCAAGGTCAGCGGAATTTACGCGCAGAACATCGAAAGCGCCGATCTTCTTGAGATTGCAGCGCTGGCGGAATGCTATTCGAATCATCCGATTTCCCAATCGCTCAAAGCCGCGTACGGAAAGCCCGTCGATACGACGCGGGTCGCGAACGCCGAGGAAACGGCCGGATTTGGCGTTCTGGCCGAGGTGGACGGGAAGACGGTGCTTGCCGGCAACGAAAAGCTGATGCGGAAATACGGCATCGCCTTCCGGCAGCCGCAGAACGTCGGCACCGCCGTGCACGTCGCGCGCGACGGCGTTTATCTCGGGTATATCGTCATAGCCGACGAGGTAAAGCCGGACTCGGCAGAAACCATCCGCGCGCTGAAAGCGAACGGCATCCGCAAAACGGTCATGCTGACCGGCGACGTCAAGGAAGCGGGCGACTACTACGCGAACCTGCTCGGCATGGACGAGGTCTACAGCGGACTGCTCCCCGCCGGGAAGGTGGAACAGGTCGAGAAGCTGCTTGAAGAAAAGGAGAAAAACAAGACCCTTGTCTTCGTGGGCGACGGCATGAACGACACGCCGGTACTGACAAGAGCCGACGTCGGCATCGCGATGGGCGGACTGGGTACGGACGCCGCGATCGAAGCCGCAGACGTCGTGCTGATGGACGACCAGCCGAAAAAGGTACTATCCGCTATTCAGCTTTCCAGAAAAACCATGCGGATTGTGAAAGAGAACATCCTGTTCGCGCTCGGCGTAAAGCTGCTGGTGCTGCTGCTTGCCGGCGTCGGCGTCGCGGACATGTGGGAAGCGGTTTTCGCGGACGTCGGCGTTTCGATAATCGCGATACTGAACGCGTTAAGAGCGCTTAAGATAAGTAAGAGGTAAGAAGTAAGAAGTAAGGAGTAAGAGGTAAGGAGTAAGAGATTAGAGAGGAGCGAGTTTTGTGCGCTCCTTTTTTTGTTTGATGACGGTTTACAATAACAAGAATTATGTTTACTTAATTTGATATCTGTAACAATTGCCCGCTCTTCGGTATAACCTGAAAAGAGGTGATTTTTTTGCCGAATGAAATGCATACGCACAATTACAGCGGCGTCACGACCCTGAGCGACGGACACACGCATCAATATATCGGTATTACCGGCGCGGCGCCCAACGTTCCCGGTCACGTTCATACGATTACCGGAACAACAACCATGAACGACGCACATAGCCATGAATATAGATTCGAAACCTCGCAAAGCGTCCAGCTGGCAGGCGGACATTCTCATAATTATGACGCGCCTACCTCCATTACAAACGGTCACAACCACGACATGAGCGGAATTACCAGCGTTTATACGGAGCCGGCAAGCCCGGTGCAGAAAATCCAGTTCAACATTCCGGGGGATTTCCGGAACGGACCCAGACCAAACAGACCCGGACCGGGCGGACCCGGCGCACCCGGACCCAACAGGCCCGGACCGGGCGGACCCGGCGCACCCGGACCCAACAGGCCCGGACCGGGCGGACCGACCAGACCTGCGCCCGGACAGCGTCCCGGCGTCGCGCCGTCAACCCCGCCGCCCTCTTTTACGCCGACAGAGCAGTCCCCTTCCCTGCGCGCGCTGGATCCCGGCGCGGTCGCTCCATGCCAGTTCCGATTCAGCTATATTTGGCCAAGAAGAGGCCGGCCCTTCTGGGCGTGGATTATATTCGTCGGCAGACGCTCGTTTTCCGGCTTTAAGTGGGAAGGCCGCAGATGGGTTTACTTTGCGATGGACTTGCGGGATATCCGAAACATCCAGTGCTACTGACAATAAAAACTGCTCAATACCTGAAAAAAGGTATTGAGCAGTTCTATTATAATTGAGGGATATTAATATACGCCCTGCGCAATCATGCTGTCTGCGACCTTCAGGAAGCCCGCGATGTTCGCGCCAGCGACAAGATTGTCCTCGTTGTTTACATACTCTCTTGCGGCGTTTCTTGCGCTCTCGAAGATGTTCTTCATAATGCGCTCAAGTTTCTGATCGACTTCCTCGAACGTCCAGGAAAGCCTCATGCTGTTCTGGGTCATTTCAAGACCGCTGGTCGCAACGCCGCCGGCGTTCGCGGCCTTCGCGGGACCGAAGAACACGTTGTTCGCAAGGAATACCTCGATCGCTTCGGGGGTAGAGGGCATATTCGCGCCTTCCGCAACGTATTTTACGCCGTTCTTGACCAGCGTCTTTGCGTCCTCGCCGTTCAGCTCGTTCTGCGTAGCGCAGGGGAGCGCGATGTCGCAGGGAACCGACCAAACGCCTGCGCCCTCGGTATAGATAGAACCGGGAACTCTCTTCGCGTACTCGGAAATTCTGCCCCTCTCGACTTCTTTAATCTGAATGACGACATCCAGCTTGATTCCGTTCGGGTCATAGATGTAGCCGTTGGAATCGCTCATCGTAACGACCTTTGCGCCCAGCTGCTGCGCCTTTTCTGCCGCGTAGATGGCCACGTTGCCCGCGCCGCTGATCGCGACGGTCTTGCCCGCAAACGAATCGTTCTTTGCGGCAAGCATGTTGTTTACAAAATAGCAAAGACCGTAACCGGTAGCCTGTTTTCTTGCGAGCGATCCGCCGTAGTCCAGTCCCTTTCCGGTCAAAACGCCGGTGAACTCGTTCCGGATTCGCTTGTACTGACCGAATAAGTAGCCGATTTCTCTCGCGCCGACGCCGATATCGCCTGCGGGAACATCGGTGTCGGGTCCGATGTGCCTGTAAAGCTCGGTCATAAAGCTCTGGCAGAAGCGCATAATCTCCATATCCGATTTGCCCTTGGGGTCAAAATCGCTGCCGCCCTTGCCGCCGCCCATGGGAAGACCTGTCAGCGAGTTCTTGAATATCTGCTCAAAACCGAGGAACTTGATAACCGAAGCGGTTACGCTCGGATGGAACCGCAAGCCGCCCTTGTACGGACCGATCGCGCTGTTGAACTGACATCTGAAACCTCTGTTTACCTGAACGCGGTTGTTGTCGTCAACCCAGGCGACCCTGAACTGAACGAATCTCTCCGGCTCGACAATTCGTTCAATGACGCCTGAGGTGATGTATTCGGGGCGTTTCTCCACTACCGGCACAAGTGATTCCAACACCTCTCCGACCGCCTGAAGGAATTCCTTCTCTCCGGCGTTGCGTTTCTCCACCCTGGCGTACAGGTCGCTAAGGTACTGGTTGTTGATTTTCATGTATTTAACCTCCATACTTAAATAAAATACCGCAAACTGAAAGTTTAAACAGTTTTTCCCGACCGTTGAAATATTTACTTTTAAAATTTCAAGCGATTAATTTTTCCCCGCTATTTTGCGTTAAAAAACCGCGAAAATGAAATTTTAAAAACGAAAATTTCATTTTTACCGCTCATAGTGTAAGATTATACAGTATAATTCGCTATTTGTCAAATACTTTTTCAAGAGAAATGCGCTTTTTTTCGGGGTCCACTTCAATGACGCGGACCTTGATGATTTCACCGACCGAAGCGGCGTCCATGGCGCGCTTGACATAGCCTTTGGACAGCTTGGAAATATGGACAAGCCCGTCCTGATGAACGCCGATGTCCACGAACGCGCCGAAATCCGCGACGTTGCGGACGGTGCCGATAAACTCCATGCCGGGTTTTAAACTGTTGATGTCCATCACGTCGGTGCGCAGTATTTGCGGAGGTAATTCGCTTCTTGGGTCTCTGCCCGGTTTTTTCAGCTCGGTGATGATGTCTAAAAGCGTGGGAACGCCGACGCCCAAACTCTTCGCGACCGCTTCCAAACCTTTATTCTCGATGCGTTCGGAAATGTCGCCGATTCTCTGCGCCCTGACGTCCTCCATTGTGTAGCCCGATTCGGCGATCAGCTTCTTTGCCACGTCGTAGCTTTCCGGATGCACTGCGGTGTTGTCCAGCACCTCGTCGCTTTCCGGCACGCGCAGGAAGCCTGCGCACTGCGTAAAGACCTTCTCGCCGATACCCTTGACTTTCAACAGCTCGGAACGCTTTTTAAAGCGTCCCGCGGTTTTGCGGTATTCGTATATATTCTGCGCGATTTTCGCGTTAATGCCGGCGATGTGCGAAAGCAGCGAAACCGAGGCGGTGTTCAGATCCGCGCCGACACTGCTGACGCAGGACTCGACCACGCCCGCCAGCGATTCGGACAAATCCTTGGGGTTGATGTCGTGCTGGTACTGCCCGACGCCGATGGATTTCGGGTCGATTTTGACCAGCTCGGCGAGCGGGTCCTGTAATCTCCGAGCAATCGAAATCGCGCTTCGCAGAGAAACGTCGTACTGCGGGAACTCCTCCGCGCCCAGCTTCGACGCCGAATAAACCGAAGCGCCCGCCTCGTTGGTAATGACGTAGCTGATCGGTCTGGTCTGCTCCTTGATTAATTCCGCGACGAAAATCTCGCTCTCTTTGCTTGCCGTTCCGTTTCCGATGGATATAATGTCCACATTGTACTTATTAATCAGTTCGGTCAGAATCTTTTTCGCTTCCTCGGTCTTGTTCTGCGGCGGCGTCGGGTACACCACCGCCGTCGCGAGCACGTCGCCCACGTCGTTGACGACGGCGATTTTACAGCCGGTTCGGTAAGCCGGATCGAAGCCCATCACGACCTTGCCGCGAATGGGCGGAATCATCAGCAGATTTTTCAGGTTCTCGCCGAATACCTTAATCGCCTGCTCTTCCGCTTTTTTGGTGATCATGTTGCGGATCTCGTTCTCCACCGACGGCGCAATCAGGCGGTCATAAGCGTCCGCGCAGGCGGCTTTTACATATCGGGTAGACATACATTCCTTCGGCGTCAGCATCTGTCCCTCAAGAAAGCGGACAATCGCGGCCCGGTCCGCCTCCACCTTGACGGTTAAGAAACCCTCCCGCTCTCCCCGGTTGACCGCAAGCGCGCGGTGCGAGGGAATCTTTTTGACCGGCTCGGTGTAGTCGTAGTAAAGCCGGTAAACGCTGTCCTCTTCCTTCTTCGCTTTGGAGACAAGGTTGCCCTTTTCATATGTGAAATCGCGAATCCACTTTCTGAACTCGGCGTTGTCGGAGACCTTTTCGGCGATAATATCCATCGCGCCCGCAAGCGCGTCGGACGCGGTAAGGATTTTCTTTTCCTCGTTTATATATTTTTCCGCTTCTTTTTCGATGTCAAAATCGGGCCTTTGCGCCAGCATCAGCTCGGCAAGCGGCGTCAGACCGGCTTCGGCGGCGACCGACGCGCGGGTGCGGCGTTTTGGCCGGTACGGGCGGTAAATGTCGTCGATTTCGGCAAGCGTCTGCGCCTGCGCCAGCGCGTTCTCGATTTCCTCGGTCAGTTTTCCCTGCTCGTCGATCAGCCTTTTTACCTCGGCGCGCCTTTCCTCCAGCGCGCGCAGGCTCTTCAGCCGATCCGCCAGTTCGCGCAGAACCGTGTCGTCCAGCGAGCCGGTCATTTCCTTGCGGTAGCGCGCGATGAACGGGATGGTGTTTCCCTCGTCTATCAGCTTGACCGCGTTTTCCGCCTGCGTGTAGCGGATACGCAGTTCCTCCGCGAGCTTTGCGATAATATCCATAAAAAGTCCTCCTGTATTCATGCAAACGGGCGGACGCGTCCGCCCGAATGTTAAATCGATTGCTTTCCGAATACCTCTTCGAGTATTTCGTTTATTTCTTCCTGCGTTTTAACCGAATTGATTCGGTCCCGTATCGCCGCGGACCCGTGCATGCCCTTGACGTACCGCGACAAATGCTTCCTTGCCTCAACGAGCGCGCGCGTTCCCTTGTCCTCCTCCAGCCGCCGGAACTGCAGCCGGATGATTTCCATTTTCTGTTTGCTGTCCGGCGGGGTAAAAGGTTTTCCGTCAAGATACGCGTTGATTTCCGCGAACACCCACGGGTTCCCGAACGCGCCTCTGCCCACCATAACGCCGTCGCAGCCGGTCTGCTCGAACATCTCGGACGCGCTCCTGCCGTCCGTCACGTCGCCGTTGCCGATTACCGGAACAGAAACACTTTCCTTTACCGCTTTAATAATGTTCCAGTCCGCTTTGCCGGAATACATCTGGCTTCGTGTCCTGCCGTGCACAAACACGGCCGAAGCGCCGTTCTGCTCGCAAATTTTCGCGACCTCGACGGCGTTGACATGCTGTTCGTCAAAGCCCTTTCGTATTTTCACCGTTACCGGAACGTCCACCACGCCGGAAACCGCCTTGACGATTCTGCCGCAAAGCTCGGGTTCCTTCATCAAAGCGCAGCCCTCATGGTTGTTTACCAGTTTCGGCACCGGGCAGCCCATGTTGATGTCGATATATGCGGGCTTGAACTTGAGCAGTTCATACGCCGCTTTCGCCATAATCTCCGGCTCGCTGCCGAAAATCTGAATCGCCATCGGTCGCTCGTCGTCGTGAATGGCGGCCAGTTTCTGCGTGTTCTTATCCTTATATACAACCGCCTTGGCGGATATCAGCTCAGAACACACGCATTCCGCCCCCAGTAATACGCAAACGGAGCGGAATGCATAGTCGGTGATGCCCGCCATGGGCGCAAGAAATATTCCTTTCTTAAGTTCCAAATTGCCGATTTTCATCAGTTTAGTGTTTTCCCGTCTTTCGTTTTTTCGAAGAATTGCTCGACGGCTTTATAAAGCTCGCTGTCCGGTTCGATTGACTTAATTTTCCGCACGGCTTCGCCGGTCTCCGCGATCAGCTTCATATCCGCGATGTCCGCGCATTTGAAGGTAATCTCGCCGCTCTGCCGCTCGCCGAAGAAGTCGCCCGGACCGCGCTGCTTCAGGTCCGCTTCCGCAATTTCAAAGCCGTCGCTGGTTTTCGTCATGATGGCAAGCCGCTCTTTCGCTTTTTCGCTCTTGGAGTCGCTCATCAAAATGCAGTACGACTTCGCTTTGCCCCTGCCGATTCTGCCGCGCAGCTGGTGCAGCTGCGACAAGCCGAAGCAGTCGGCGTTCTCTATCAGCATGACCGTCGCGTTCGGGACGTCCACGCCCACCTCCACGACCGTCGTGGAAACCAAAATCTTGCGCTCGCCCGAACTGAATTCCTGCATGACCTTGTCTTTTTCCTTACTGGAAAGCCTGCCGTGCAGAAAGCCGATTTTGATATCGGAAAAAACGTTTTTCTGCAGCTCCTCGGCGTACTCCTCGACCGCTTTGCGGTTCAGCTCCTCGTTCTCCTCGACCAGCGGGCAGATGATGTACGCCTGATGCCCCATCTCAATCTGCTTGCGGATGAACGCATACACCCGCTCGCGGTACTCGCCGGTGACCGCGTAGGTTTCGATTTTCTGCCTGCCGGGCGGCAGTACGTCTATGACGCTGACGTCCAAATCGCCGTAGAGAATCAGCGACAGCGTTCTCGGTATCGGCGTCGCGGACATGACCAGCGTGTGCGCGCGCAGGATATTTTGCTCGCCTTTTTCCACCAGCGTCGCCCGCTGCATAACGCCGAAGCGGTGCTGTTCGTCGGTGACCGCGATGCCGAGCGCTTTATATTCCACGTCGCCCTGTATCAGCGCGTGCGTGCCGACGGCGACGTCGATGCTTCCCTGCGCAAGCGCCTGTTTAATCTGTTCCTTTTCTTTTTGCTTCACGCTTCCGGTCAAAAGGGCGACCTTTATCCCGAACGGATCCAGCAGCTTTTTGAGCGTGTTGTAATGCTGGGTCGCAAGTATCTCGGTCGGCGCCATCATCGCCGCCTGATATCCGTTCCTGACCGTAAAATAGATTGCCGCCGCCGCGACGACCGTCTTTCCGCTGCCGACGTCGCCCTGAACCAGCCGCATCATCGGCGTGTCTTTGCACAAATCGCCGAAAACCTCTTTGACCGTCCGCTCCTGCGGGCTGGTCAGCGAAAAGGGCAGCGATGCGAAGAACCGCGCGATGCCGGTGCCTTTATAATCCATTTTCGGCGCTTTGTACTGCCGGCTCAGGCTCTTCATTTTCGAGAGCGCAAGGCGGAACACCGTCAGCTCCTCGAAGGCGAGCGTCCGGCGCGCTCTGTCCAGCTTTTCCATGTCCGTCGGAAAATGCATCATGCGGACCGCTTCGCCTTTGCCGACCAGCCCGTATTCGCGGATGATTTCCTCCGGAAGCGTGTTTGGAATCTGGTCGCAGAGCGGCAGCACCTGCTTGACCGCATCCGAAATAATCTTCTGCGTCAGTCCTTTGACCAGCGGATAAACCGGAATGATGTTTTGAAGCTGCCTGCCCTCGTACACCGCCTCGACGACCGGCGACCGCATGGTGCAGCCGGCAAGCCCGCGCTCAAGATGCCCGTAAACCCGAAAGACTCTGCCTTTCGTGAGGGTTTTGGAAATCCAGCGCTGGTTGAAGAACACCAGCTCGACAAAGCCGGTCCCGTCGGTTGCGATGACTTTCGTGTATAAAAGCCCGTTTTTGGACCGCCGTTCGCTGGGCATGCCGTCGATGGTTACGACCAAAGCGCAGGGCTCGTCGTCGGGAGCTTCCGCGATGGCGTACACCGCTCCCCTGTTTTCATACCTTCTCGGAAAGTAGTATAGCAAATCCTTTGCCGTTTCAATCCCAATCGAAGCGAAAATCGCCGCTCTCGCGCTGCCGATTCCGCGTATAAAACGGACGGGCGTGTCGAACTTAAGCTCGGTCAGCATGTTACCGTGTTCAGCGAAAGCGCCGTGTATGCTTTGCCCGCCGCTTTGAGGATGTTCTCCTCCCTGTCGCCGCAGGTAAAGATAAAGGTCTGGCAGTCCGCGGCTTCCGCAAGCAGGGTCAGCAGCGCTTCCAGCCGGTCGTCGTCCAGCCTGCCGAACGCGTCGTCCAAGACAAGCGGCGGGGTTATGTTGCCGTACAGCAGCCGAATCAGCGCCAGCCGCAGGCACAGATAAGCGCTGTCCCTGGTTCCGGCGGAAAGGTAGTCGCAGCTCTTGATGCCCGTACTGTCGGCAAAGCTCATCGCCATCGAAGTATCAACCGAGAGGGTATTGTATTTTCCGTTCGTCGCCCTGCCGAAGTAATCGCTCGCGTAAGCGTTGATCCTCGGCGCGACCGTGCTTTTCATATAATCGCTGGCTTCGGTGAGCATCTTAATCGCAAGCTCAAGGGAAGCGTGCTTCTTTTTGTATTCTTCCAGACGCGCGCTGACCGCGTCGCGTTTTCCCAGCAGCACGGCGAGGTCGTAGCCTTTGCCTTCTAAATACCGCTTCTGCCCCTCGTATTCGCGCAGTTTTTTCTCCAACAGCGCGGTCTGCTGGGTGTAGAAGTTCAGCTCCTGCTCGACTTTCGCTTTTTCGCGCTCCGGCTTTACCGCGCCGTCCGCTTCGGCGATCAGCTCCTGCATATTGACGTTCGCGGTCGCTCTTTCCCTGACTTCGTAAGCGGTCTTGTAAACCGTCTGTTTTTGTCTGATTTTCTGCGCGGTCTCGGAGATATACTCTATCTGCTCGGCAAAGCTCATATCGGGCTTGATGTCGGTGTACTGCGAGATGGATTCCTCCAGTTTTTTCTCTATGCCGTCGATTTTGCCGACCAGCTCTGCGTACGCGTTGTTGACCGCGGCGACCTTGTTCTTCTTCTCCGCCAGCCGTTGCGCCGCGAGCGGGAAGCTGTTTATCTTAAGCTCCAAATCGCGCATCCTGCTGATGTTGTGCGCTTTCAGCACTTTTTTTACCCCTGCAAAACCGACAACCGCAAGAACCGCGAACACTGCCGCCGCCGCGAACAGGTAGGGCAGAAGGACGCCGCCGGCCGCGCTCGCGAGCGCAAGAATGATGAACAAAACGCCCATCGCCGACTTTTTCTTCGCCTGCGCCCGGATGCTCTCCGCTTCTTCTTTGCTCATGTCTTTCTGGTCCTGCATGGCTTGCAGCTCGGCTTCCTCTTTCTGCAGTTCGTCGAACAGTTTTTCCTTCGCGCGCAGTTCGCTGTTGTATTCGGCGTTGAGCACCATCATCGCGTTAATCTGCGCTCCGGTCGGAAGCTCCTGGTCTTTTAAGAGTTTTCTTGCTTCCTCGTATTCCTTTTTCGCTTTTTCCTCGTTTTTAATCAGCTCGCGAATCTGCGTCAGGCGCTGGAACGCCTCAAACTTCAGGATATTCTCCCGCTCGTCGGTCAGGCGCCTGATCGTCTCGCCGTTGTTCTTTATGGTTTTCTCCGTTTCGGCGATTTTGTCCGACAACTCCTGTATCTGCCGGCTGGTTTCGGCCGCTTCGGAGATTCTTTGCTCTAACGCTTCCCGTTCCGCTTCGAGCTTGGGAATAAGTCCGCTTTTTGCCCTGCCGGAAAGCAGGTTCCTCGCTTCGGTTAGTTTCTTTTGCGCTTTGGAGGTGTTGATTTTTTCGTCGGCGGACAAGGCGATGTTCTGCAGCTGCTCGGCGATGTACTCGTCCTTGCTGGAGGGAAGAGTCAGCTGCTTGAAGAACGCCGTTTTTTCAAACACCTGCTCGTTGACGCCGAAGAAGTACTCGCCGGGCGTTTCGGTATTGACCGATTTTCCGGTCCGGGTGTTCACCACCTCGACGAAATCCTTGCCGTGCGCGCATTTGCGGCTGATTTTATAGCTGCCGCCGTCGGTTTTGATATAAAGCGCGCCCTCCGCCTGCGGGTTGTCCCAAGGGGTGTAGAGTTTCTTGTCGTTCTCCGCAATGCTCTGCATGCGGCTGGTCGTAAAACCGTAGAACACGAACTTGATAAACGCGGCGAGCGTGCTCTTTCCGCTTTCGTTGGGCGCGCTCAGGACATTGATTCCGTCGCCGGGGATGATTTGAACCGTCTTGAGCTTTCCAAAGGAGACGATTTCAATCCGCTCGATGATAACTTTGCCCATTAACGATCCTCCCCCTCTCCAAAATCAATCACGTTCCGATCGTCCAGCGCGCAAAGACCGTATTTTAACGCCCGAAGTGCAATGAAATACTCCTCGCTCGCCGGCGGCTGCTCCTGCATATACTCGGTCATTTTGCGGTAGAAAACGCCCTTGAGCGTCGTGCTTTTCTCCAGCTCGGAGAAATCGGGCGCCACCGTCGTCTGGTCCTTAATCTCTATGTAATAGGGGTACTCGCATCCCCTGCCGATTTCATTGGCGGAAATCACAAATCCCTCGGAAACGCTGCCGGTCAGAATAATCCGCAGCGCCGTATCTTCGGTATATGTGCGTATTTTTGAACGTATCCGCTCCAGCGCCTGCATTTTGTCCGCGACCCCGTCCAAGTCGATGGTGACGATCTCGTACCGGCGCTTGGAGAAGATATGCTGCTGCAGTTCTACCCTGCCTTTTTCGATAATGCCGTACAAAGCGCCTTTGTAGCCGGTCTCGTCAAAACCTCTGCCCTCAATGCAGCCGGGGTACGCGTAGTACACGCCGTTCTCGTTCAAAACCCCGCTGGCTTTGTGAATATGCCCCAAAGCGATGTAGTCGAAGCCGGACGCGGCAATCTCGTTCTTCGTAATCGGGCCGCTGTCCGACATGGGGCTGGTAATATCGCCGTGGCAGACAAGGATGTTGATTCTGCTTTTGTCCTTTATGGTAAACCCCGCGACAGGGCTTGTCCGATAAACCGAGGAATGAAAGCCCACGCCGTACACGTCCACGCCGAGTTCGTCGATGCTGACGACTTCCCGGTTCTCGGTGAAAACATGCACGTTTGAAGGAAACTCGATGGTTTTATACGGCGACGAGCTGTTGTACGGGTCATGGTTGCCGGGCGCGATGAAGAAGCGGCATTCCGGCATTTTAGAAAACTCGTTGATAAGCATTTCCTTGGTATCTCTGGTTACATATTCGCAGTCGAACAGGTCTCCGCTGATAAAGAACAGCTCGGTTTTCTGATTCCGCGCAAACATCAGCGCGGAGGTGAACGCCGCTCTCAACTCCGTCCTTCTGCGCTCCGCCTCGTTCGGGCTGAACAGCGAGAAGGGCGAATCCAGGTGGATGTCCGCGCAATGAAAAATCCTTGCCATATTGATTCCTCCGGTATTATTGTATCATAATCAAAGCGCTCATGGTGCCCCGGTTCGCGCCGTCCCTGCGGTGGGAGAAGAAGTTTTCTTTGTCGCAGCAGGTGCACAGGCGCGCCGACGAGATGTTCTCCGCTTTGACGCCGCTTTTTTCAAGTATCATCTCGTTCGCCATGGTCAGGTCGAAAAACACCTTTCCGTCCTTTTCCGTAAAGCATGCCGCGAAACCTTTATCCGCCTGCGCAAAGGCTTCCCAAAGCTCCCGGCCGACTTCATAGCAGCACGCGCCGATGCAGGGTCCGATCGCGGCGACGATGCGGTTCTGGTCCGCGCCCAAAGAACACATCTTTTCAACCGCGTTGGCGGCAATCCTGCCCAGCGTTCCCCGCCAGCCCGAATGAACCGCCGCGCAGACGCGGTTTTGATAATCAAACAAAAGCACCGGAACGCAGTCCGCTGTCCGAATCGAGAGGATCAGATTCTTCTCTTTCGTCACCAGTCCGTCGACGCCGTACGGGAACGGGTCTTTATAAATGCCGGTGCTTTTGTGCTCGTTTCCGACCACTTCGACATTCGTAGAATGGTTCTGGTAGCTCCGGCAGATATCGTTTTCGGTCAGCCCGAACACTTCCGCCGCAAGCGCGTGGTTTTTGATCACGTTTTCCTTTGAATCGCGAATGTCCCCCGCGCCGACCGCGAAGTTCAGGCTTTCAAAAACGCCGGCGCTTACCCCGCCGCGGCGGGTGGTAAACATATGCTTTATGCCGTGCCGATCCAAAAGCGGGCTGGTATAATAGGTAATGCGCGCTTCATGGCGGACAAAATTTTCCTTCAATCAAAACACTCCCTGCGCCGTCGGCGTATCAGAATAATCTTCTTCTATAATACAAAATATTCGGAAGGAATGCAAGGGCGCAGGATGAAATAAACAAAGAAAAAAGGATTATAAGTTTTCCTTATAATCCCTGATTTTTCTCTATATTCTTGCGGCGATCTCTTTTAAGAACTCCATCGTGTTGACCTGTCTTTTGTTCGGCAGATCGGACAAAAGATAGGTTTCTTTTGTCATAACGCCGTCCTCGATGGTTTTAATGCAAGCTTTCTCAAGCCGGTCGGCGAAGTCCATCAGGTCAGTCAGTCCGTCCAGCTCGCCGCGCTTGCGCAAAGCGCCGGTCCAGGCGAAAATGGTCGCAACCGGGTTGGTGGAGGTCTCCTCGCCTCTTAAATGCGCGTAATAGTGGCGCTGAACCGTGCCGTGCGCCGCCTCGTACTCGTAAATGCCGTCCGGCGAAACCAAAACGCTGGTCATCATCGCCAGAGAGCCGAACGCCGTCGCGATCATATCGGACATCACGTCGCCGTCGTAGTTCTTGCAGGCCCAGATGAAACCGCCGTTCGAACGGATGACCCGCGCGACCGCGTCGTCGATGAGCGTATAGAAGTAGCTGATGCCGGCTTTCTCGAACCTGTCCTTGTACTCGTTCTCGTATATTTCGGCGAATATATCCTTGAATCGGTGGTCGTAAACCTTCGAGATGGTGTCCTTCGTCGCAAACCACAAATCCTGCTTTAAGTCCAGCGCGTAGTTGAAGCACGCGCGCGCAAAACTCTCGATGCTCTTGTCGATGTTGTGGATGCCCTGCACGATGCCGGCGGTTTTGAACTCGTGAATCGGGATTCTCGTTTCGCCGCCGTCCTTGTCGGTGACAACCAGTTCCGCTTTTCCGCCGTCCGGAACCTTGACCTCGACGCCCTTGTAAACGTCGCCGTACGCGTGTCTTGCAATCGTAATCGGCGCCTTCCAGCCCGGCACATAGGGCGTTACCCCTTTTACCACAATCGGCGTGCGGAAAACCGTACCGTCCAGAATCGCGCGGATGGTGCCGTTCGGGCTCTTCCACATCTGCTTGAGGTTATACTCTTTTACCCTTTCCGCGTTCGGCGTGATGGTCGCGCATTTTACGGCGACGCCCAGCCGTTTCGTCGCGTTCGCGGCGTCGATGGTAATCTGGTCGTCGGTTTCGTTGCGCTTTACAAGGCCGAGGTCGTAGTATTCGGTTTTCAGGTCAACAAAAGGCAGAATCAGGATATCCTTGATATACTGCCAGATAACCCTGGTCATCTCGTCGCCGTCCATCTCGACAAGCGGTGTTTTCATTTGAATTTTAGCCATATAACTCTCCTATCTCATAAATTGCGCTGCTTTTTATTTGGATACTCTGGTGTAATTCAAAAGTCCGCCGGCGATGATAATCTCCCGCTGACGCTTGGAAAGGTTGATGTTTACAGTAATCTTCTTGCCGGTCGTTTTATTCTCGAGCACGGTCGTATCGCTGTTTTCAATATCCTTCTTAATGTCCGGCAGGCTCAACTGGTCGCCCTGCGCGATCGCGTCATAGTCATGCTCGTCCGCGAAGGTAAGCGGAATGATTCCGGCGTTGATCAGGTTCGCGGTATGGATGCGCGCAAAGCTCTTCGCGACGACGGCCTTAATGCCGAGATACAGCGGTACCAGCGCCGCATGCTCGCGCGAGCTGCCCTGTCCGTAGTTGACGCCGCCGACAACGATGCCGCCGCCCTTTTCCTTAGCTCTCTCTGCGAAATGCTCGTCGCAGACAGCGAAGCAGAACTTGGAAAGATAAGGTATGTTGGAGCGGTAAGGCAGTATCTTGGAGCCGGCGGGCATGATGTGGTCGGTCGTGATGTTGTCGCCCACCTTTAAAATGCACTCCGCGTCGATGCGCTCGGCAAGCGGGTTCGCGTTCGGGAAGGGTTTTATGTTCGGTCCGCGCACGACCTCGATGTTCTTCGCTTCCTCCGGCGGCGCGGGCGGAATAATCATGTTGTCGTTAATCAGGAACTGCTCGGGCAGTTGAATCTCCGGCTCTTCGCCAAGCTCTCTCGGGTTAGAAAGCACGCCCTTGATTGCCGAATAGGCCGCCACTTCGGGCGATACAAGGTAAACCTGGGCGTCTTTGGTTCCGCTTCTTCCCTCGAAGTTGCGGTTGAAGGTGCGCAGGCTGACGCCGCCGCTCTTCGGCGACTGTCCCATGCCGATGCAGGGTCCGCAGGCGCACTCCAAAACCCGCGCGCCGGCCGCGATGATGTCGGCAAGCGCTCCGTTCGCGGCGAGCATGTTGAACACCTGCTTCGAGCCGGGCGCGATCGAGAGGCTTACGTTGTCCGCAACCGTTTTGCCCTTCAGAATATAAGCAACCTTCATCAAATCCACATAGGACGAGTTGGTGCAGGAGCCGATGCAGACCTGGTCGATCGGGATATTGCCCACCTCTTCGACCGATTTGACATTGTCCGGGCTGTGCGGGCAGGCGACCATCGGCTCAAGGCTGCTCAAATCAATATTGATAATCTCGTCATACTCCGCGTTTTCGTCCGCTTCGAGCGGAACGTAATCCTTCTCTCTGCCCTGCGCTTTGAGGAACGCTCGGGTAACCTCATCGGACGGGAAAATGGAAGTGGAAGCGCCCAGCTCGGCGCCCATGTTCGTAATCGTGGCTCTTTCGGGCACGGAAAGCGTTTTGACGCCCTCTCCGCCGTACTCGATAATCTTGCCGACGCCGCCCTTGACGCTCATGATGCGCAAAACTTCAAGAATAACGTCCTTCGCGGAAACCCAGTCGCGCAGTTTTCCGGTCAGGTTGACGCGCACCATCTTTGGCATATTGATATAGTAAGCGCCGCCGCCCATCGCGACCGCGACGTCCAGTCCGCCCGCGCCGAACGCGAGCATGCCCAGTCCGCCGGCTGTGGGCGTGTGGCTATCGGAGCCGATTAAGGTTTTGCCGGGCACGCCGAAACGTTCCAGATGAATCTGATGGCAGATTCCGTTTCCCGGGCGCGAGAAGTACAGCCCGTGCTTCTTCGCGACGGTTTGGATATATTTATGGTCGTCCGCGTTCTCAAAACCGGTCTGCAGCGTGTTGTGGTCGATGTATGCGACCGACAGCTCGGTCTTTACTCTCGGAATGCCCATGGCCTCAAATTCGAGATAAGCCATGGTTCCGGTCGCGTCCTGCGTCAGCGTTTGGTCGATTTTCAGCCCGATTTCGCTGCCGGGAATCATCTCGCCGGACAGCAAATGGGATTTTATAATCTTTTGTGCGATGGTATAGCCTTTAATTTTCAGTCATCCTTTCTTTCTGAAAGCGGTACGTAAGCGACATCCTCAACAATCGGACGGTATGCGGGACGGATAATGCGATTGCAGGCGGTAACCTCTTCGATTCTGTGCGCGCACCAGCCTGCCATTCTTGCGACCGCGAAGAGCGGCGTGAACAAATCCTCCGGAATATCGAGCATGCGGTAAACCAGACCGGAATAGAGGTCGATGTTCGCGCAGATCGCGGTTTTGCCGGGGTTCTTGCCGAGCAGAATCGAAGGCGAAAGCCGCTCGACTGCGTCAAGCAGCTTGAAGTCGTCCTCGTACCCCTTTTCCTTGACCAGCTGCTTCGCGCTTTCCTTCAAAATCACCGCTCTGGGGTCGGACAGCGTGTAAACCGCGTGTCCCATGCCGTAAATCAGTCCGCTGCCGTCGCCAGCTTCCTTGTTGACGATTTTCTGGAGGAAGGCCTTGATTTCCTCGTCGTCGTTGTAGTCCTTGACATTTTCTTTGATGCAGTCGAGCATCTGCACGACCTTGATGTTGGCGCCGCCGTGGCGCGGCCCTTTCAGCGAGCCGATGCCGGCGGCAATCGCGGAGAACGTGTCGGTGCCGGACGAGGACAGGACGCGGCAGGCGAACGTGGAGTTGTTTCCGCCGCCGTGCTCGGCGTGCAGGATTAAGCACTTGTCGAGCAGCAGCGCTTCCTCGCGCGTAAATTTGCGGTCAAAACGGAGCGTAGAGAGAATGTTCTCGGCAAAAGAAAGTCCGGGAATCGGCTGATGCAGGTAAATGCTCTTGCCTTCGTAAACCCTGCGCTTTACCTGATACGCCGCGACCATAATCGAAGGCAGCCTTGCGATCAGAGAAATGGACTGGCGGATCAGGTTCTCGACCGAATTGTCCTCGGTGTTTTCCTCGTAGCTGTAAAGCGCGAGCACGCCGCGCGCGAGCTTGTTCATGATGTTCGGCGAAGCCGCCTTCATGATCATGTCCTCGACGAAATCCTTTGGCAGCTCCCGGTTGACTTCAAGCAGGCGCGTAAAGTACTCAAGTTCTTCTTTGGTCGGCAGATAGCCGAACAGCAGAAGCCATACCACTTCCTCATAGCCGAAGCGGTCTTCCTTTACGCAGCCGTCTATGATGTCTTCTACGTCAATCCCTCTATAATACAGCTTTCCTTTGTCGGGAACCCGCTCATACTCGTTGATGATATATCCGTGCACGTTGCTGATATGCGTCAGTCCCGCAAGCACGCCAGTTCCGTCGGCGTTGCGAAGCCCTCTTTTTACGTCAAATTTCTGATAATAACGCTCGTCAAAGCAGTTATTCTGTTTTACTTTCTCGGCTAACTTCTGTAATCTGTCAACCCTAAAATCGATTCTTGCGTTTTCCATAGTTCCAACCCCTTTAATCATAGCCGATCGCAAGCTATAAAAAATATTTGCATAATTATAACACCTGTATTCGGGGTTGTCAATACAAAAATGCAACATTTTATTTTTTTATTTCATTTTTATCGCGGTTCGTCCCGTGTAAACGCGTTTTTCAGTTCCGATTTTGCATAATTGACAGATAAAAATTGCATTTTTGAAATTTTACAGTGTATTTTTTATACGTTCCGCCGCAATCAGCGTATTTTCGTAGCTGCCGAATCCGGTCAGTCTCAAGAATCCTTCGCCGTTTTTGCCGAACCCGCTGCCCGGCGTTCCGACGATGTAGCACTTGGTGAGCAGATAATCGAAGAACTCCCAGCTCTTCATGTTGTTCGGGCACTTCAGCCAGACATACGGCGAATTCTTTCCGCCGAAGTACTGAATGCCCTTCGCCGAAAGCGCTTCGCTCAAAATGGCGGTGTTACGCTTGTAATAGTCTATGTTTTCCTTAATCTGCGCTCTGCCTTCGGGCGTAAACACGGCTTCCGCGCCGCGCTGAATGATGTACGCCGTTCCGTTGTACTTCGTGGACTGTCTGCGCAGCCACAGCTCGCCAATTTTTCTGCCCTCTCTGACCAGCTCTTTCGGAATGACGGTGTAGCCGCAGCGCGTTCCGGTAAAGCCCGCCGTCTTGGAGAACGAGCAGAACTCGATCGCGCAGTTCTTTGCGCCTTCGATTTCAAAAATGGAATGCGGCAGGTCCTTGTCCTCGATAAACGCTTCATACGCGGCGTCAAACAATATGACCGCATCCTGCGCGTTCGCGTAATCCACCCATTTCTTCAGCCCCGCGCGGTCGTACACGGCGCCGGTCGGGTTGTTCGGCGAGCAGAGGTAGATGATGTCCGCTTTGACGTTGTAGTCGGGTTCGGGCGTAAATCCGTTGGACTCGTTCGCGTCGATGTAGAGGATTTTCCGGCCCGCCATGATGTTCGTATCCACATAAACCGGATAAACCGGGTCGGGAATTAATACCGTGTTCTCGTCGCTGAAAATGTCGAGGATATTGCCGACGTCGCTCTTTGCGCCGTCGGAAACAAAAATCTCGTCGACGGAAACATCAACGCCGTATTCCTTATAATAGTCCGCAATCGCCTGACGAAGGAATTCGTATCCCTCGTAGTCGCAGTATCCTCTGAAGGTTTCCTTAACGCCCATTTCGTCGCAGGCCTTTTTCATCGCGTCCACGCACGCCTGCGGAAGCGGAAGGGTTACGTCGCCGATGCCCATTTTAATAATCGGCGCGCCGGGGTTTTTCTTGAGAAATTCGCTGGTTTTCTGCGCTATGTTAAAGAATAAGTAGCTGTCCTGCAGTTTGTTGAAGTTTCCGTTTATCTTCATCTGCTCTTTTCCTTTCGTTTTAAATTACTCATACTGAAAACAGTATATCATAAATCCGTTACGGATAACATCTTGTTTCACCGAAAACACAAATGACAGAGTGCGCTCGGTATGTTTTATATAAATATTGTGCCTTTCGGTATCGTTTCGGCGCCGAAAGGCATAAATCCTTTTTTATTGTTGGCAAGACTTATAAATCAATCTCGCCTTTGAAAACGGTTACGGCCTCGCCGGTCATATACACGGTTTCGTCGGTGTACTCAATGGTCAGCCTGCCGCCGCGCAGCGCAACCTCGACCGGCACGCCCTTGTCGCAGTAGCCGCAAAGGGTCGCCGCCACAACGGTTGCGCAGGTTCCGGTGCCGCAGGCGAGCGTCTCTCCGCTGCCGCGCTCCCAGACGCGCATTTTCAGCTTGTTTCTGCCAAGCACCTGAACAAACTCGGTGTTGACCCGGTCGGGAAAAATGGGGTTGAACTCAAACTGTTTTCCGATCGCCGGCAGGTCGAGCGTCTCGACGTCGTCCACAAACACGACGCAGTGCGGATTTCCCATGCTGACGCAGGTAATCCGGTATTCTTGACCGCCGATCTCAACCGGCCTGTCGATGACGCTGTCGCCGTCCAGCAGTACCGGAATCTCGGCGGGATTTAAAACCGCTTTTCCCATATCCACCCGCGCCGCGACGGCGACGCCGTCTTTTAGAACCATTTTCAGGGTTTTGATTCCGGAATTGGTCTCGATACGGATGATTTCTTTTTTCGCGATGCCGTTGTCGTAAACGAATTTTCCGACGCAGCGCACGCCGTTTCCGCACATCTTCGCCTCGCTGCCGTCGGCGTTGAAGATGCGCATTTTCGCGTCGGCGATTTCGGACGGGCAGATTAGAATAATCCCGTCGCCGCCGATGCTGAAATGCCGGTCGGAAAGCCTTACGGCAAGCTCGCTCGGGTTCTCTATCTTTTCCTCGAAGCAGTTGATGTAGATATAGTCGTTCCCTGCCCCGTGCATTTTTGTAAACTTCATTTCAGGCACCTTTTCTTTTAAACTTTCGCAGTGTCGCGGCCGGCTTCCTGCAGCAGCTCTTTCATCGTATAAAAGCCTTTCTGCTTCGTAACCACGAATTCAGCGGCGCGCAGCGCGCCCTCCGCGAAAAGCTCGCGGCTGGTGGCGGTATGCTGAATGGAGATAATCTCGTCGTTGCCGCAGAACAAAACCTCGTGCTCGCCGATAATGTTGCCGCCGCGGATGGACTGAATGCCGATTTCCTTCTGCTCGCGCTGGTGGCGCGCCTTGGACCTGTCGTAAACATATTCCGCGCCGCCGCGCACTTCCTTGATCGCTTCCGCGATCATCAGCGCGGTTCCGCTCGGAGCGTCCAGCTTTTTGTTGTGATGCTTTTCGACGATTTCGACGTCGTACTTTTCTCCAAGAACCAACGCCGCATGCCGGCAAAGGTTTATCAGCAGGTTGACGCCGAGCGACATATTCCGCGAATAGAAGACCGGCACGGTTCTTGCGAGTTTGTTGATCATATTCAGTTCTTCTTCGTTATGCCCGGTCGTGGCTATCACAATCGGCGTATGCGTCTTTTTGGCGTAGGGAACCAGCTTTTCCACGGCGGAATGATGCGAAAAGTCGATAATGACGTTCGCTTTTACCGGTATGTCGTCGATGTTCGTATAGATCGGAAAATCCGCCTGCGCCGGAACCAAATCGACCCCCGCGACGATTCTGCAGTTGTGTTCCGCCGCGGCAGCCGCGACGGCTCTGCCCATTCTGCCTGCTGCTCCGCACAGTATTATATCGATCATAGATTACCTTCCTTAGTCTTTACTTTATCAGTCCGTACCTGCGCAGGATGTCGTACAGCTTTTCGTTGTCCTTCTCGTCCATTTCGCACAACGGCAGCCGCATTTCGACGTCGCAAAAGCCCATCTTCGCCATCGCCGTTTTAACGGGAATCGGGTTGACCGTCATAAACAAAGCGTTGATCAGCTTGAGCAGTTTCAGCTGCATTTGCGCGCTTTTCTGCACTTCGCCGTCGAGGAAGAGCTTTGTCATCTGCGCCGTTTCGGCCGGCATAATGTTCGCAAGCACCGAAATTACGCCGAGCGCGCCTAAACTCATCAAAGGTATTATCTGATCGTCATTGCCGCTGTATACATAAAGATCGTCGCCGCATTCGTCGATGAGCTGCGCGATGAAGGCGATGTTTCCGCTTGCCTCTTTGGTCGCGACAATGTTCGGATGTTTCGAAAGCTCTTTGTACGTTTCGATGGATATGTTCACGCCGGTTCTTGACGGCACGTTGTAGAGTATGTTCGGTATGCTTGTAGCATCTGCTATCGCTGCAAAATGTTTTACAAGTCCTTTCTGCGAAGCCTTATTGTAGTACGGGGTTACCAGCAAAAGCGCGTCGGCGCCCACCTCGCACGCGTGCTTCGACAGCTCGATGGCGTAAGCGGTATCGTTTGACCCCGTGCCGGCGATGACCGGTACGCGGTGGTTCACATGCCTGACCGTGTACTCGATAATCTCCCGGTGCTCCGCGTCCGTCAAAGTCGCCGCCTCGCCGGTTGTCCCGCAAACCACAATCGCGTTTACACCGCCTGCGATTTGAAATTCCAGTATTTTGCCGTAAGCCTCGTAATCAATCTTTCCGTTTTTAAACGGGGTGATAATTGCCGTGGCGGTTCCCTTAAAAATTGGCTTTTTGGTTGACATAAAGATTCATCCTCTAATCTGATGTGTATTTGAAAGACCTTGCGGTCTGTATTTTTTTACATAGATCATGTAAACTGAGGTACACCCGAAAATTCCCGCGCCCTGTTGTAAAGCACTGCGTCTTACAGCAAATAATGAATCTTTTTTAGCAGGTCAGTTTGCAGTGAACGATATGTATTTGATAATTATGTTATCACCAAACATATGAATTGTCAATTTTTTTCGCTGTGATTTTTTCATGAATTCATTAGAATTTTTAAGTTGGCTTTAAGGTTATGCCTGTATATTTTCATCAAACCAAACAGGCGTTGTGAAGCACAGCTACAATAATAGTATGTGCAGGAATGCTTGTTATTGAGCAGAAAAAGTCGAAATTTACAGCAAAAAAGCTGTAAAAATATGCAGAACTCCCGGCACCATTTTGTCGTTTGCCAACCCAGTTTTTATTTTCACGCTTTTTCCCTCCCCCCTCTAACGGCTGTCTTATCCCCCAAAAAGGCAGCCGATACGAAAAAACAGAGCTTTTCGGCTCTGTTTTTTTATTTCGCTTTGACGGTGACGTCGCCGTTGTCCCAAATGACGACATTGGACGAAATCGAGCGCAGCAGTTCCAGAATGCTATAATATTCCTCCCCCACGGACAGCCTTGTAAAGCAGTTTTCCTGATAACAGGGAATAAAGCGGTAGTTCAGTTTGCCGTCCGCGTCGATGACCAGTTTTAAGATTCCGGTCGCGATGCTTTTGTTGTTGAAAATAAAGTTGCCGAGGTTGTAAAAAATCATTTTTCCTTTATAGCTGTCGATTCCCTGAAGGATATGCGCGTGAACGCCGATGACAACGTCCGCTCCGCTGTCGATAAAGGCTTTCGCGCCCTTTACCTGCGCGCTTTCCAGCATCGTGGTGTACTCGTAGCCCCAATGCACGTAGACAACCACGAAATCGCTCTGCTTTTTCGCCTCGGCGATTTCGGCGCAGAAATCGGTCGTGTCGTAGGTATACATGACGCCGGGCGTATTCTCGCCCGCTTTCGGCGTAAACACGCGTTTCTCCGCGCGCGTTGCCGCGCAGAAAGCGATTTTATATCCGTTGACGATGTAATAGATCGGGTCGTCCGCTTCGTCGATGTTTCTGCCGGCGCCCATTCTGCGGATACCCGCGCCGTCCAGCGTATCCAGCGTGTCCAGGAAGGATTCCAGTCCGTAGTCGTAGGAGTGGTTGTTCGCGAGCGAAACAAGGTCCACGCCCATTTCATGCCAGATGGAAACCCGCTCGGGCTTGCCCCGGAAGGTGTACTCTTTCGTGGGAATCGGGCTGCCCCGTTCGCTGAGCGTAAACTCGTTGTTCGCCACCATGATGTCCATCGACTTCATAATGTCTATAACCCGTTTGTCCAGGATCCCCTCGACGCCTTTTTTGGCGCGGTCGTACTTATACATAATGCTGTAGCCTTCGGCGAACGAAACGTCCCCGACAAAGCCGATTTCCGCAATTCCGTCGTCGGTTTTTCCCAAATCAATGATGTTTTTATTGTAGTTTTCAGAATCCGGGTCGAGCCGCCCGTTGAACAGATCCGACAGCGCGTATGCGCCGTACCCGGTGAGCGCTCTCAACGCTTCGGAGGTTACCTCTTCGTTTGCGTCGACGACGTCCTCAAGCGCGAACAAAATATTAATGCCGTACTTCTGCTCCAGCCAGTCAATGAAAGTCTTTAAATCCTGGTATCCGAGTATTTCCGACACAGGGATGAATTTAGACGCGTTTTTTGTCAGTTTGGTTTTAACGAGTTCTACCGCTTCCGGCTTGCTCAACTGTACCGGTTCGGCGTAATCGCTCACGAAAGGCAGTGTTTCGGTTCTTGCCGTGTGCACTGCGGCCGGCTGCGCATCGCATCCGCAGAGGATAACCGCAACCAACAAAAATAATATGGAAATTTTAGCCGCTTTTCTCATTTTTAATCTCCCTGCCGTCGTATTTGGAACGGATACCTATATATTATCACTGAAAACGAAAAAATTAAATCGAATAACGTAAAGTCGCAGCATAAAAAATCTGCCGTTATGCGGCAGATTTTTCATTATAATAATAGAATTTTTTATCCGATTTGTTTCAAAAGAATATCTTTTTTTATTTTCTGTCTTTGAGCGGAACGTACGGTTTTTCCACCGATATGCTCTTGTAGGCGGGACGAATGATTTTGCCGACGTTAATCAGTTCCTCGAGCCTGTGCGCGCTCCAGCCGGCGATTCGCGCGATCGCGAAAATCGGCGTGAACAGTTCCTGCGGAAGCCCGAGCATATGATACGCAAATCCGCTGTAAAAGTCCACGTTCGCGCTTACGCCCTTGTAAATGTTCCGCTTCTCGGCGATAACCTTCGGCGCCAGCTCCTCGACTTTGGAATACAGTCCGTACTCCTCCTGCATGCCCTTCTCAACCGACAGCTTCTCGACAAACGAGCGGAAGAGCAGGGCTCTTGGGTCGGAAATGGAGTAAACCGCGTGACCCATTCCGTAAATCAGGCCGGATTTGTCGAACGCTTTCTTGTCCAGAAGGTCGGCTAAGTATCTGCTGATTTCCTCGTCGTCCTTCCAGTCTTTCACCTGCTTCTTCATATCCTCAAACATCTGGACGACCTTGATGTTCGCGCCGCCGTGACGCGGACCTTTGAGCGAGCCCAGCGCCGCCGCGACGGCGGAATAGGTGTCGGTTCCCGACGAGGAAACGACGTGGATGGTAAAGGTGGAGTTGTTTCCGCCGCCGTGCTCAGCATGCAGAATCAAAGCGAGATCCAGCACTTTCGCCTCCAGGTCGGTATAGGTTCCGCTCGCGCGCAGCAGATGCAGGATGTTTTCCGCCGTTGACAAACTCGGCTCCGGCTTATGAATAAACAGGCTCTTTCCGCCGAAGTAATGCTCGTACGCGTTGTAGCCGTACACCGAAATCAGCGGGAAGGTCGCGATGAGCTGAAGGCACTGCCTGAGCACGTTCTCGGGGGATATGTCGTTCGGATTGGAATCATACGCGTAAAGCGTCAGCACGCCTCTTGCGAGCATGTTCATCATGTCCGGGCTGGGCGCTTTCATGATAATGTCCCGAACAAAGCTCGGCGGGAGCGTGCGGTAGCCCGCGAGCAGCGCGTTAAAGTCTTTGAGCTGCTGTTCGTTGGGCAGGTCGCCGAACAGCAGAAGATAGGTAACCTCCTCAAAACCGAAGCGCTGTTCCTTCGTGCAGCCCTCAACGATATCTATAATATTAATGCCGCGGTAAAAAAGCTGGCCGTCAATCGGTTTTGAAACGCCGTTTTCTTCCACGGATGCACGAATATCAGAAATATCGGTAAGACCCGCGAGCACGCCTTTTCCGCTGATGTCGCGAAGTCCTCTTTTTACGTCATACTTTGCATACAGCGAACTGTCGATCGCCATTTTCTTTTTGCAAAGCTCTGTCAGTTTACAAATCTCCGGTGTGATCTCCGAATAGTTCTTTTCTTTTCCCAATTTGTTCATCCATTCCATCCTTTCGTCAATGCTGTATTCTATATATATCGTTCCGTTTTGGAAATCGTGCTGTCAGTTCCGAAAAATGCTTCTTGTAAACCTTCGGCACCACCCTGAACAAAATGCCGAAAACTTTTAGAATAAACCGCCGCTTTTCGGCGTCGATGTCTTTGACCGCCTCGAGCAGCATCACGGTATTCTTCATCTTCTGCGCGTTCAGCTCATAAACCGTCCGCGCATTGGTGTGCCGAATCAGGTCAAAAATCGTGTCGATAAAGATTTTGCGCTGTTCGTCGTCCAAAGAAGCGACCCAGTCGGCGATGGTTCGGTCCAGCAGCATGGAGCGCGTCCGAACCGAATCGTCAGTTACGAACATCCCGTTTTCAATCTGCCAGGAAAACAGGTCATGCTGCATGATTCCTTTTCGACTGCTCCTGACCACCGTATAGCTTTCCTCGCTGTACATCAAAAGGCCGACAATCGAAGCCTGCGGCAGATATTTCTTCACTTTGTCCTTTATCGCGAGAAAATCGGGGTCAAGCAAAAACTCCTTGCGGAAACCCGGCCCGTCTAAATTGTAAATCTCGAGAATCCGGTCTTTGACCGCGGGCGAGCACTTCGCCGCCGCGTAAACCGCCAGATTCCCGCCCTTCGAGTGACCGCCCACTCTCAATTTTTTATCCGACAATTCTGCGACCCTGTTCAGATACGCCACCGCTTCGAGCTGCGCCGGTATGGCGCTCATGAAGGTCATATTGAAATCCTCTTTCCAGCCGACCAGCGTGTTGTCGGTCCCGCGAAAGGCGATAAAATCGGTTCCGTCGGGCAGATGGAACACCATGGCGCAGAACTGTTTTTCCGCTTCCGCGACCACCTCGTTGACAAAACAGGAGATGGTTACGTCTTGATACCGGATACTGTTCTGAATATCAAAAAAAAGCTGTTCACATTCCTTACTTGCGCGAATGCCATTGAACAGCTGCCCGCTCCGCGCGTAAGGCGTAAGGCTTGAAAACGACAGCGGCTCGCTGCCGAAATCCCTTCCCAAAAATGCGGCGTCATAGTTTAAGTAAGTCAGCTGCGAAAAGACCAGCGCGTCCACCGGCCCGAATTCCGCCGTCTTAAAACGGATGTTTCCATTTATTTTCAGGAAGTCAAAAATATTGCTCATGTTTATAGCAGATGCTCAACCCGTTTCTAATAATGATTAATTGAGAATTCTCCCTTTGAAAGATACGCGGTTTTTGCCCTCTTTCTTTGCGTTGTACAGTTCGTAATCCGCAAGCCGGAGCTGCGCGTTTATCGGATTCTCCCCTTCGTTGCGGACGTCCGTCGGGTCGTAAATGGAACAGCCGATGCTGATCGTCACATACTGATGACAGCTTCCTTGACCCGAAACCAGATGCATATTCTCGACCGCTCGGTTCAGCGCGACGCAAATCTTTAAAATCTCTTCTTCCGTTTCCCAATTCTCAAGAATCGCGATAAACTCCTCGCCGCCGGTGCGGGCCAGAATGTACTCGATTTTTTCGTGCTCGTTCAGTTTTCGAATAATCGCCTGCGCGACAGCGTTCAGGCAGTCGTCCCCGTCCAGGTGCGAGAAGGTATCGTTGTAATTCTTGAAATTGTCGATATCCAGCATCAGTACCATGACTTTTTTGTTCTGCGCTTTCCAGTTCGGCAGTTTTTCCTTTATATATTCGTTCAGCGCGCGTCTGTTTGGCAGATTGGTCAGCGGATCAATTTTGGTCTGAAGATCCAGCGTTTTGTTCATTTCCTCCAGCTTAAACATCTGATGCATGATCCGATACATATAAGTTCTCAACTGAAACATAACCAGCCAGCTTGCCAGCAGAATAAAGAGCAGGTGAATATTCTGGCTAAACGCTTCTCTGCCGTTGTGGAGCAAAATGCCAAGCACGCCGGCGGTATTGAGAATGATAAAAAAAAGCGCTTCCTTTAATGTAAATATCGGGATTGTCGATAAAATCAGCGCCAAATAATAGATTGTCGCGGAGGGAACGCCACTCTTTATATCGCTGTATATATAAAATAAGCATCCGACGGAAACGCAGAAATAATAGATAAGATACAGATGCGGACTTTTTATATAATTCTCAGTTTTATTTTGATAGACATGCATCCCCTTGACGGCGAAGCATATGGAAACGACGAGCAGAAACAGTTGGCTGAAGAAGTTGATATAACACAGTTTTCTGCCGTTATTGAGATAGGCGTCGATCGTATAATAAGGCAGCGCAATCAATTCGAACACGGTGATAATGGAGCATATCGATATCATTCTGAACAGGTTAATCTGTATGAGGGACTCCCGGACCTGAGTTGCATACTTGTTTTCGAACCGTTTTTGAATCTGGCTCACCGAAAACGATTGCAGGAAAATCTCCTTTACAGCGGAAATGATACCGAATGCTCTGATCATATTTACACCGTCTTTTTTATTCTTTTCCTAAGTGTGATATAATTATATCAAAAAAATTATCAATAATCAATATATAATTGATAAAAGCCAAATTATTTTCATTATAAAAATATTTTTTTGTGCATTAGAACGAATTTTGACGATTGACGGCGGCCGCGCCGTTTTATTTTCATGAACACTATTTCGCTTTTTGAGTATGATATAATGAACAGCGAAAGGAGTGTATATATGGGTTGTATTGACAAGCATCACGACGTCAGAAAGCGGCATGAGCATCACGACTGCGACCGGCATGACTTCCATAAACGAAACGAACATCATAAATGCTACTGCAACGAGGCCTTCGCGCCGGGAGAAAGAATGTTTGTTTGCAGAGAAAAACACCACAGACTTGACGCCGACGACAGATTTGAGTGCCGGCGTATTCCGAACTGTGTTCACCGCCGCCGCTGCTGCTTTTGCGATATATTCAGATTTTAGCGATTTACAGTTTCGTCCGCCATTCTTCAGGAATGGCGGTTTTTTTGTCGAAAAAACATAAATCCGGCGCGCGCGGTTATATTATATCTATAATCCAACACACAGGAGGATGTATCATGGAAGCAAACGATACCGTAAAGCTGCTCAGAGAATGCGACGCCGGCATTAAGATGGGCATTCTTTCCATAGACGAAGCGCTGCCTTCCGTAACCAACGAACAGCTAAAACAAGCGCTCGCCGCAAGCAAGCAGGAGCACGAAAACCTGAAAAACGAAGTGACCAGCCTGTTAAACACGCTCAACGCCGACGGAAAAGAGCCGAATCCCGTCGCCAAGACCATGTCCTGGATGAAGACGAACATCAAACTGACCGTCGATCATTCGGACCAGGCTGTCGCGGATTTGATTACGGACGGCTGCAACATGGGCGTAAAAACGCTGCATCGCTATCTGAACCAGTACGCAAACGCCGAAGAAAACGCGAAGGATATTGCCAGAAGGCTTATCGCCGCCGAAGAAAAATTAGCGGTCGATTTGCGGTGTTTTTTATAATCCAGATCGGAACGGAACCGGACAGGTCCGTTCTTTTTTCGTTGACAAAACCTGTACTTTATTATAAAATATTATGTAAATACATCTCCTTATCTTTTTTTCTTTGAAAGGTGCTGCCATGAAAAGCGAAAGTTTCGACTTCAAAAGAATATTCGTCGTTTTTTCGTTCATTCTCGTTTTTGTTTTGATTGCGGCGTTTGTCTTTGTTTACTTCACCCCGAAAAACGAAGAATCCGCCGAATCTTTCTCCGAAGCGTCCGATCCCGTTTCGAGTGCAAGCGAAATCGACGTCAACTCGAACACTTCGAGTACCGCCCGTGACATTCGCAGACAAAACGAGGATAAGATTTTGGCGGGTGAAATTTCTTCTTATACGATAAAAAACTTTATCGAATGGTACTGCAGGAATATGCTGAGTGAATACGGCACGCTTTCTGAAATTTCTGCTGTACCGGTAACAGCACACCTGTTTAGCACTGAAAACTTCTCCGTTTATCTCGCAGTATGCCAAGTTTCCTTTACGAGCGGCAACGAAACGCTTCATTACTATATCCATATAATCATGGGCACCCAAAGCGATTCTGCGGGATACTATTATCTGATTGACGGCTTTCTGTCAGAGCAGCCGTCCATGCTGTACGATCTGCGAAAATCATGGGATCAATTAAAAAAACATGCCGTATTCGGGAAATATGTCGGCGATTTCCCGCAGGAAACCCGATCTGATGAGATAATAGAACTGCAGTTGTATCGATATATCGGCGAAGACAGACAGATTTTTGATTCTCTGTATGTTTCGGAAGATATAATCGCCATCCTTAGCGCTGACTTTTCTTTACAAAGTAAAGTTTATTATACAAATTGGAAAGTAGATTTTATCAATCTTAATGATCCCGAGCAGACTGTCAGCCATCCGCTGGCGATAGAGAACAAAGAGCAGTTGTTATTTTATAGCCATTCTAAAGATAAAGACTACATCACGCTGTACTTTGATTCGGAAAATAATAAAACACTTGAATACAAAGTAAAAATCGGCACTTCGAAAAATGACGAGGATATTATCAACATCCTAGAGCCTGACGAAGATCTTCGGTACTTATACTCCGAATCCGGGCGGTATTTTGTCTTTATCGATGAAGAAAACCTGTATCTGCACGATACGGTAGCAAACAAAGATATTTTGGTTTTCGAAGCGACTAAGAATAAGAACATATATACATTTGCTAGCCCTGCTTTCTTTGTTGGAGAAACATTGTATTACAATATACATTTGTTAGAGGGCAACGCAATCATAGGTTCATACAACCCGGATACAAAAGCGAAAAAACTGTATGATATCAAAATGCATGCTATGTTTTACTGCAACGGATACATTTACGGTTGGTCCGACGAAACAGACGGCGAAAGAAGCGGTTATAAACGCTTCAGCTTAAAGAATCCGGAAAAAGTTGAGTTTCTGCTTGAACATAATGGTTATGCAACGATATTACCGTCTCCGGATGAAAAGTATATTATAAAATTCGATACGCTTGATGACAATCATAAAGTTTTCGAAAGCACTGTAACTATTTACGACGCAAAAGACTTTACAGAAATCAAAACCTTTACCCTCACTTCCGCTTATTCATACTTCAATGAAGGCATCATTTCCGGCGGGAAACTCTTTATTCCCATCATAAGCAATGTTTTTGACAACAAAGCGTTTTTGATTGACTTAAACAATCTATCCTAAAAGAAGCCGAAAGGCTTTTCTTTTTTTATATGTTCATTTGAAACTATTTGCTCAAAAAACACCACTATTGCTGTAGAGAATAAAAAAGAGAGGCGTGCTTATGGACAAAAAGAAAAAACAATTAAAAACGAAAGCTCGTTTGAGCATTATCGCGGGTTTAGCTGCGGCCTGCCTGTGTATGACAACCCTTGTTTCCTGCGGGGATACTTCGTCTTTGGAGCCGCAAACATCGGAAGCGCAGACTTCTGACGCCGCACTGACATCGGACGTTTTAGACACTTCGTCCGCTCCTCCCGCTTCCACATTCGAAGAAGAACAAATAGCGGCAGGAAAAATTTACACCTCCCGATCCGATACCGCAGAAGGTCAAGCGGAGTACATTACCAAATGGTACTGCGAAAACATTCTAAAACAAGATTTTGCCGATTGCATCGATTACTTTGCCGCGCTGCAGGGCATCACAAGCTTTGAGGATTTATATCTTGAATACGCGGTCTACGGATTAAAACAAGACAATAACACCGAGAACAAATATTTATACATCCTTTTTGTCAATGAATATAACAACAAAAAGAATGTTCTGGTAGACGGATTGATGACCAGCGAAATCATCCCCTACCCGATTGACCGAATCAAAGAAAAAATAAGTAAGCACGCGCTTTACGGAAAATACGCAAAGTATCTGACAGAGCCGGTCTATACAGAAGGAATGTATGAACTGGATATTGCTTCTCTCATCGGCAAAAACAGGCAAGTCCATTGGAATACCTTTATCAACGAACATGTGGTAGCGGTATTGAGCTCAAAAGTGGATTACATGGAGCAATATCAATGGGACTATTCCGAATGGAAAATAGACTTTATCGATTTGGCGACCGGTCAGCGTATAAAAGAACACAAGTTTCAGGATTTTGGAGAACGTTTTTCCATATGTAACACCGTAGTCAATGACGAGTTCATTTACGTTATGTTTTATTCGAGAACGCTCGACGACACGGAAGATGTAGTAAAATACAGCATCAAACTTAACGATAATACCATAAAAACAGAAAGATACACTTTGGAAGAATTCGAAAAGAACGTTATGCGTTCGGACGAAAGAATCATGTCCGATTCAGGCCGGTACTATGCTTTTTATAAGGATAATGGCTATGACCTATACCTGCACGACAATCAGACAGGCAAAGACATTTTGCTGTACGACGGATATTTTGATGATGAATACGGAAAAAACTTGGTCCTTCCAGCAGTTTCCTTCTTTATTGGAGACACGTTGTTCTTTAATATTTACGGTTATGAACATTTTATAGGAAGCTGTATGTATGACCCGCATACCAATAAACTTTCTGTTTTCAACAATAATGTAAACACCGAGTTTTACAGCAACGGTTATATTTACGGGTATATGTATGGCGATTCGAATCTGTATCGGTTCAGCATCGATGCGCCGGACAAAGTAGAAAACACATTTCCTGACTTCTATCAAACCTCGATTTCATATGCGCCGAGCCTAAAATATCTCTTAAACATTTCTTCGCGCTTGGGCGAAACCGACATTCTCACGCTTTACGAAATCGACGGGCTAAAAGAAATAACAACCTATACGTTCAGCTCGCCGTTTATCAGGCTCAATTATGGAATTATGTCGGATTCGTATATTTACCTGCCGTCATCTCAGAACAATGTGGTTGACAATAAAGCGTATATTATAAAGCTAAACTGATTCCTCCCAATCCTTTCTCGGCCCTTTCAAAAACAAAAGAGCTTAACCCTTAACGGTTCGGCTCTTTTGTTTTACAGTCTACCAAGCAGTTCTTTGTTCAGTTTATGAGAGAATAACGAAAAATCCGCAAGCGTATTAAAATCTTACACGTACAGCGTCCCGTCTTCATTAATCTGCAGCGGATATGCTTCCGACAAGTATCTCTACCTTCCTGTCCAGAGCACTGCATTTGACAACAAGGCATATGTTATAAGTCTTCCTTAACCTTATATTCTTTCCTGACAGCAAGAGAGCTGAAACCTTTATGGTTTTCAGCTCTCTTATTTTTATAATTTGCTTAACAGTTCCGTGTTTAAATTGATGTACTCGGTGGTCTCGGAAGGGCTCAAGCGGCGGGACAGGATGAGCGCGGACATATAAATATGTTTCGCCATTTTCTCTGCCAAATCCTTCTCTCTGCTCTTTTCCGCGAGCTTTTTAATCAGCGGCGAATTTGTGTTGACGGTCAGAACCTCCTCCAGCGGGAAGTCGCTTCCGCCGGATCCGCCCATTCTGTAAACCCGCATCATATCCGAAATGCGGCGGCTGTCCTCGTTGACGGTAATCAGCGCCGGCGCGTCGTTCTCGCCCAGCGCGGCGAACTTGACGGTCAGCTTGTCGCTGCCGACCGCTTTTTTGAACAGTTTTTCCAGCGATTTGTCCGCTTCTCCGCCCGCGTTGATGTCCGTAAAGTCCGCGTCCACGCGCAAAAACCGGATATTCTCGTTTTTATCTTCCAGGAACTGCAAATAGTTCGAATCAACCAGCGTGTCGCAGAGCAGAACCTCGTATCCCTTGCTCTTGAAAAGGCTGATATAGTAGCTCTGCGCGTTCGCGTCGGTCGCGTAATAAATGTTCTTCTTTGCCGGTTCCCTGTTTTCCTCTTTTTGCTCGGTATCCGCCGCCTGTTCGGCGGTTTTTTCTTCCGCCTTCGCTTCTTCGGCGGGCGGGTTCAGCTCGCTCAGCGTCGTGTATCCGCCGGAGTGTTTCTTAAACAAAACGATTTCGTTTACGCGCTCGTAGAACTTCGCGTCCCGCATGCAGGCGTACTCGATAAACGGCTTGACCGCATCCCACATCTTTTCGTAATTTTCGCGTTCGTTGTTGAAAAGATAGTTCAGCCTGTCGCCCACTTTCTTGGCGATATGGGACGCGACCTTTTTGATGTACACGTTGTTCTGCAGATAGCTTCTCGAAACGTTCAGCGGAAGCTCCGGACAATCCAGAACGCCTTTTAAGTTGATCAGGAAGTCCGGGCAGGCTTCTTTGATGTTGTCCGCCACAAAGACCGAGTTGTAGTACAGCTTAATCTCGCTCTCCAGCGGTTCAAAATCGCTGCGCTGCGCCGGGAAGTACAGTATTCCCTTGAAGTTAAGCGGATAATCCGCGTTGATATGCACCCAGAAAATCGGATCCCTGTAATCCAGGAACACCTTGCGGTAGAACGCTTTGTATTCCTCGTCTTTGATGTCGGCGGGGTTTCGCTGCCAAAGCGGGTTCGTATCGTTGATGACTTCGTCCTTGTCGTCATAAATCAGATGTATCTCATAGGGCATAAACGCGCAGTATTTTTCAAGAATGCCCTTGAGCTTTACGCTGTCGAGGTATCCGACCTCGTCGTCGGCGATATGGAGAATGATTTCGGTGCCGCGCTCGGTTCTTTTGCCCTCCTTCATCGAGAACTGTCCGTCCTGGTCGCATTCCCAATATACCGCGGGCGCGTCCGTATAGCTCTTGGTGTTCATTTCGACGCTCTCGGCGACCATAAAGACAGAATAAAAGCCGAGGCCGAAGTGTCCGATAATGCCGCTTCCGGCGCTGTTCTCGCCCTCATATTTCGAGATGAAATCGACCGCGCCGGACAGCGCGATCTGGTTGATGTACCGCTTGACTTCGTCCTCGCTCATGCCGATGCCGTTATCGACGAAGGTGATGGTTTTGTTTGCCTTGTCGATCTTCACCTCGGCTTTATACGCGGTTTCGCTTTCTTTGGCTTCCCCGAGCGACACAAGGCGCTTATGTTTTGTGATGGCATCGCAGGCGTTCGAGACCACCTCGCGGACAAAAATGTCTTTTTCGGAGTAAAGCCAGCGTTTTATGATTGGAAAAATGTTCTCGGTACTAACCGAAATTCCGCCTTTTTCCATAAAACCTCCTGTATGTTAAACCTGTTTTTTGCAAATAAGCCATAAGAAGAAAAATACAGCCGTAAAGCTGTACTTTCCATAATAATTTACGAATTCAGTTGCCGGACAAGGAGCTTATTCCGTAGCTTCCTTCGTCTCGTCAGATTCATCGCTCTCGTCGAAAGAGCAGACAATATCGTCCTCACATACGTCGAGGTCTGCAAAATCCTCGTCGATTTCATCCTCTTCAACGCTGCAGCACTTTTTGTTCTTCATCTCGCTGATCAGGCATATCGCTCCGACAACTCCGCCCGCTGCGGAAAATGCCGCGAAGGTCTTTGCAAGGCTTCTTTTCTTGTTCCAGTAAATCAGGAACAGTATAAAGAATGTAAGCGACTGAACGAGAAGCGAAATGCCGATAATCATTTTTGTCTTTTTCATAAGAATGTTCCTCCGTTCGATTATTAGAAAACTATATGTTGCAGTTCTGTCTGAGGTATGCGTTAATAAACTCGTCTATCTCGCCGTCCATGACAGCCTGAATGTTTCCGGTTTCGTAATTGGTGCGGTTATCCTTAACGAGCGTGTAGGGCATAAACACATACGAGCGAATCTGGCTGCCCCACTCGATATTGAGTTTGACGCCTTTGATGTCCTCGATTTTCTCAAGATGCTCGCGCTCCTTAATCTCGAGCAGCTTGCTCTTGAGCATGCGCAAAGCGGTCTCTTTGTTCTGCATCTGGCTGCGCTCGGTCTGGCAGCCGACCACGATGCCCGTAGGAATATGGGTGATGCGGATGGCGGAATCGGTTTTGTTGACATGCTGTCCGCCCGCTCCGCTTGCGCGGTGCGCCTCGATTTTTAAATCCTCGTCCCGAATCTCAATCTCTATCTCGTCGTTAAACTCCGGCAAAACCTCCACCGACGCGAAGGAAGTATGCCTTCTGCCCGAAGCATCGAACGGCGAAATGCGGACCAGTCTGTGAACTCCCGACTCGCCTTTCAGGTATCCGTAGGCATTCAGACCTTCGATTAAAACGGTAACGCTCTTGATGCCCGCCTCGTCGCCGTCGAGGTAATCCAGCACCTTGACCTTGAATCCGTGACGCTCCGCGTATCTTGTGTACATCCGGTAAAGCATCTCCGCCCAGTCCTGAGCCTCCGTGCCGCCCGCGCCGGGATGTATCGAAAGAATCGCGTTGTTCGCGTCATATTCGCCCGATAATAGTATCTCAATGCGCTGCTTTTCGTATTCGTTTTTAATGGAATTTAATTCCGATATAATCTCGCCGGCCATGCTGCCGTCCTCGTCGGCAAGGGCCAGCTCTATCAAAGAACTAATGTCGTCAAAATCCTTTTTCAGCTTGAGATAATTATCAAGCGTTCTCTTTTTTGCTTTCAGGTTCTTAAGCACCGCCTGCGATTTCTGCGTATCCGACCAGAAACACGGCTGGTTCACCTGCTCTTCCAGAGAGGCGACTTCTTCCTTCAGTTCCTCGACTTTTATGGACTGAGCTAACTCCTCTATTCCTTTTTTCAGCTCGCGTACTGTCTGCTGCGATTGTTCCAACTGAATAAGCAAGGGTACTCTCCGATCTAACCAGTATGTTTAACGAAATTTGTAATGCTATAAAATTAATGTTATTTGTGTTCAGTGTCATTATATAACATTATGGAATAAATGTCAAGAAATTAATCATATTTATGAAAGTCGGCGCATATAATGAATAATTTGCGCAGTCATGCGCTATTTTGAGATTTATATTTTGATTATACCCATAATATATGCCGATTCATTAACTTTTGGCAAATAAGCGGTAAAAAAGCGTTTTTTTAGCGGTAAAATCAACGCAGGAAAGCGTTTTTTACTTTATAACCGTTGCCGCGAATGTTTCGGGCGCCGCAGTCTTGTCAACGGCCGCCGTTCTTAAAATCTTGATAAAAAAACACCGGATTGATTTCTCAATCCGGGAAAAATTAAATTTTTGCAATCGTTCCTGTAAGCCGGGTTCTGTCGTGAACAATCATCTATCTTGGGTAAACGTCGCCGCTTACCTCTATGCCACCTGGAGAGCTGCCGAGCAGGCATTCACGCTCTCATTGCGGTGTTGCTCCGGATAGGGTTTACATGGCCGCATAGTCGCCTATGCGCCGGTGAGCTCTTACCTCGCCTTTCCATCCTTACCTAAAACGAAAAACCGTTTCAGGCGGTTTATTTCTGTTGCACTGGCCCTGAAGTCGCCTTCGGCAGATGTTATCTGCTATCCTGCTCTTGGAGCCCGGACTTTCCTCACGATACGACCTTTCGGTATGGTATCGCGCGATTGTTCGGAACGGTTGCAACTGTTTAATTATAATAGCATATCCGTTCTGATTTGTCAAAAAAAATATTTTTCCAAAAGGTTGTTTTATGCGCGATGATTTATTATAATTTAGATTAGAATATAAATGGTAATGCAACCAGAATATACCAAAGAAAGGCTGGCGTAGTCCATGCTGCGGTTTTCATGGCATGGGCGATTTTATGCTGAAAGAATATACGGCGCAATTTAAGGGAAGAAAAGTCGGTTTTATCGGCTGCGGCGTCAGCAATATGCCGATCGTAGAGCTTTTCGCGGCCGGCGGCGTCATACTTTCCGTACGCGATAAAAAAGACAACCCCGGCAACAAAGAAAGGCTCGAACAACTCGGCGTAAAACTGATTACGGGCGAAAAATATCTGGAAAACATTGATGAAGCGGTGTTGTTCCTCTCCCCGGCGGTGCGCGACGATATTCCCGAACTGGTCGAAGCGAAAAAGAACGGCGTCGTTTTGACCAGCGAGACCGAGGAGTTTTTCAAACTGTGCAGAACGCCCGAGGTCGCGTACAAAACCATCGCCGTCACCGGCAGCGACGGAAAGACCACGACCACTACGCTGATTGCGGAAATGCTGAAAGCGGCGGGCAAGCGCGTCCACATCGGCGGGAACATCGGAAAGAATCTGCTTGCCACGCTGGACGACATCCGGCCGCAGGATTTTGTGGTCGCCGAGCTATCTTCCTTTCAATTGATGAAGATGACGGTTTCGCCGGACATCGCGGTGATTAAAAACATCACCCCGAACCACCTTGACTGGCACAAAAGCATGGAGGAATACGCCGAAGCGAAAACCAACATCTTTAACTTCCAGAAACCGGACGGCGTTCTTGTTTTAAACTACGATGACGAAATCACAAGGAGCTTTGCGCCCAGAGCCAAGGGAAGCGTCCGGTTTTTCTCCGGCAAACACAAACTTGAGGACGGTGTCTATTACAACGACGCAGGCATCTTCCGCGGCGGCGAGCTGATTGTAAAGGACAGCGATATTCTCCTTGTCGGCAGGCACAACCGGGACAATTTCGCGACCGCCATCGCGGCGGTGCAGGATTTTGTGTCCAACGAGGATATTGTCCGCGTCGCCAAGACCTTCCGCGGCGTCGAGCACCGAATCGAGCTGGTGCGCGCGCTGAACGGCGTGAAGTACTACAACTCGTCGATTGACTCCAGTCCCACAAGAACCGCCGCCTGCCTGAACTCGTTTAAAGAAAAAGTCATTGTCATCTGCGGCGGATACGACAAACATATTCCGCTCGACCCGCTCGGACCCCTGTTTGCCGAGAAAGCGAAAGCGGCTATTCTAATGGGCGCGACGGCGGACAAAATCGAGAAAATCCTGAACGCCATCGGATACAAACCCTATTACCGGGTAAAGAATATGGAAGAAGCGGTCGCCAAAGCGCGCGAGATTGCCCTGCCCGGCGACTGCGTCGTGCTCTCCCCCGCCGCCGCGAGCTTCGATATGTTCAAAAACTTCGAGGAACGCGGCAACGTATTTAAAAATATTGTAAACCAATTATAAAAAAGGACAAATCATATGGAACGAATCTTTGAACTCGCCTGCGCATTCTCCGAACTGCCGGCCGTTTCCGGTCAGGAACACATCGGAATGGAACGGGTCGCGGAGTTGTGCAAAGGATATTTTGACAGTTATGAAGTAACGTCTGTCGGCAGTTTTATCGGCAGAATAAGCTGCGGAAAAGCGGGCGCAAAAACGCTCCTGCTTGACGCGCACATTGACGAAATCGGCTTTATCGTCTCCGAAATCTGCGAGGGCGGTTTTCTGAAAGTCGTCAACATCGGCGGAATCGACCCAAGAATCCTTCCGGCTTCGGAAGTTTTGATTTACGGCAAAAAGACCATCACCGGCATTTTCACCTCCAAACCGCCGCACCTGCAGGAAAAAGACGAGCTGGAAAAGCCGATGGAGCTCGAGGACCTCGCGATCGACACGGGGTACTCCAAAGAACAGCTGGAAGAGATCGTGTCCATCGGCACGCCGGTCGGCTACCGCTCGCCGGTCGTCCGGCTGCAGAACAATGCCATCGCCGGCAAGAGCTTTGACGACCGAATCTGCGCGGTTTCTATCCTGCGCGCTTTGGAAATGTTGAAAGAGAAAGAACTGCCGGTCAACATCGCGGTCCAGTTCTCCGGCGGCGAGGAAACCGGCTACAAGGGCGCGACGACCGCAAGCTACCAAATCGCGCCGGACTTCGCGATCTGCCTGGATGTCACGAACGCATACGTTCCGGACGCGCCGGCTTACCGCAAAGATATTAAAATGGGCGGCGGACCGAGCATTTCCTTCTCCGCGCAGACCAGCAGAAAGCTGACGATAAAAGCGGTCGAGACCGCGAAGAAAAACGGAATTCCCCATCAGCTCTTTGCCGAGCCGAACCATACCGGCACCAACTCCGGCGCGATCCAGACGTCGCGCGGCGGAGTTCCGACGGTTTTGGTTTCTATTCCTTTGAAAAACATGCACACCGCAAACGAAGTCGTCATGCTCTCCGATGTGTATGACACGTCAAGACTGATTTGCGAACTTGCGTTATCGCTCAAGGAGGGCATGTAAAATGATAGAACGCTTGAAAAAATACTGCGGCTGTATCTCCCCCTCCGGCTGCGAGGACGAAATCCGCGAACTGATTATACAGGATATCCAACAGATCGCCACCCGTTACGAAGTGGACCGCATGGGCAACCTGATCGCTTTCAAGAAGGGCAGAAAGACCCCGGATAAAAAAGTGGTCGTTTCGGCCCATATGGACGAGGTCGGGCTGATGGTCAAATACATCTCCGACGAAGGGTATATTTATTTCGACCCGATCGGCGGAATCGACCCGCGCGTTGTCGGCGGCAGAAGGGTTGTCATCGGCGACAAAAGGATTTACGGCGTCGTCGCTTCCAAAGCGATACACCTGCAGAAGAAAAAAGAGCGCGGAATGGTCGTTCCGTTGGAAGAAATGTATATCGACATCGGCTGCGATGACAAAAAGTCCTGCGAGGAAGTGGTTTCGGTCGGCGACGTCGCGACGTTCGTGCCCAACTTCGAGGAGTTCGGCGACGGACTGATTAAGTCCAAAGCGATCGACGACCGGTTCGGCTGCGCTTTGCTGGTCGAGCTGATGCAGGAAGAGCTGGAGTACGACACCTATTTCGCCTTCGTCACCTGCGAAGAAGTCGGCACCGACGGCGCGAAGCAGGTCGCGTTTAATCTCCGCCCCGATATCGCCATCGCCATCGAAGCGACCACCGCGGGCGACGTTTTGGGCGCGCCGAAGTCCCGGTACGCCTGCGAACTGCGCAAAGGCGCGGTCATCTCCCATATCGACGGCTCGACCATATACGATAAAAAGCTTGTCGAGTACGCTCTGGCGACCGCGCAGGAAAACAACATCAAGTGCCAGCTGAAAAACGTCATAGCCGGCGGAAACGACGCGTCCGCCTACCAGCGGACGGCCGCGGGCGCGCGGGTTTTGGCTGTTTCCGCGCCGACGCGGTATATCCATTCGGCAAGCAACGTCGTTTGCAAAGACGACCTTTTTGAAATCAAAAAGCTGGTTCTGGCGCTGCTGCAGAAAGGATTTTAAAAAGAATTGCTGCCGGCGAAAACGCCGGAGAAAGGTAGAAGATCATGCTGAACACAATTAAAAAATTTACATCGGTAAATTCGGTTTCGGGCAGCGAGGAGAAGCTGCGCGCGCTGATAGAAAAAGAAATCTTACCGTTTGTCGACAGCGTTCAAACCGACGCGATGGGCAACCTGATCGCCTATAAAAAGGGCGAGAATTCCGAGAAAAAGCTCATGGTCGCCGCCCACATGGACGAGATCGGCTTCGTCGTCACCTACATCGAGGACAACGGCGTTATCCGGGTTTCCAACATCGGCGGAATCCGCCCGATCGCGTCCGCGTATCATCCTGTTGTTTTTGCGAACGGAACGATAGGCATTCTCGGCATCGACGCGAACACCAAGCCCGAGGAAATCAAAATCAACAAGCTCTTTGTCGATATCGGCGCCAAGAGCAGGCGCGAAGCGGAAAAAAAGGTTAAAATCGGCGACATCTGCGCGGTCGCGCCCTCGTTTAAAAAACTCGCCGGCGGACGGTACGCGGCGAAGGCGTTCGACGACCGCATCGGCTGCGCGGTCGCCGTAGACGCGGCGCGGAACGCGAAGAAAACCGCGATGGACACCTATTATGTCTTTACGGTGCAGGAGGAAGTGGGCCTGCGCGGCTCCAAGCCTTCAGCTTTCTCGGTCATGCCCGATTACGCCGTCGCGATTGATGTTACAACCGCAGACGCGCCCGGCGAAAAAGGCGTCTCCGTCACGCTCGGCGGCGGCGCTGCGATTAAAATCAAGGATTCCTCGGTCATCTGCTCCAAAGTGATGGTTGACCGGCTGACCGCGCTCGCGAAAGAGAACAACATCAAACACCAGTACGAGATTCTGACCGCCGGCGGCACCGACACCGCATCCATGCAGCTTGCCGGCGCTGGAAGCGTCGCGGGCTGTATCTCCATCCCCACCCGGTATATTCACTCGCCGGTTGAGGTTTTAGACCTGGCGGACGTCAAGGCCTGCTCGCAACTGCTGACCGCTTTGATCGAAAACGGAATAGAGTAAATAAAAAATCCGAAGCGGCTGTACCCGCTTCGGATTTGCGCTGATTTTATCCATTGCTCGTGATAATATCGTTTTGGTCACAACATCAAAGCAAACGCAATGATTTTCTGTTTGGCCATTGATTAATAGCGCAATTTATGTTATATTAATACTAACTTATTATGTTTTAATTATATGTAACTACTTACGAAAAAAGTAATTTGAATATTTCGACGCAATAAAAAGGTAATGTATGCATATCGTAAAAAACAACGCTGCGCTTGCGCAGCTCGCTTCGGAATGTGAAAAAGAACTCGGCGCGGTTTTTGCTGAAATTGACCAAACCGCGTACAAAAATACGGAAAAGGTCATGCGCGTGTTCGCGACCAACCAGTTGTCCGAGCGGCATTTCGCGACCACAAGCGGATACGGCTACAACGACGACGGGCGGGACATGTGCGACAGGCTGTTCGCGCAGGTCTTCGGCTGCGAGAGCGGATTCGCAAGGCACAATATCATCTCCGGCACGCACGCGATCGCGATCGCTTTGTTCGGTCTGCTCCGTCCGAACGACACGCTGTATTCGGTGACCGGCAAACCCTACGACACGCTTGACAACGTCATCGGTCTTTCCGGCGCGAACGGCGACGGTTCGCTTGCCGATTTCGGCGTCAAATACAGGCAGACAGAACTGATAGACGGAAAAACTTTAGACTATGAAGCGATAAAAAATACGCTTATTTCCGACAAAAGCATCAAAGTCGTGTTCGCGCAGCGCTCGAAAGGATATCTCTCCCGCCGCAGCCTGCCGTCCTCCGAGATCAACGCGTTATACGAATTGGTAAAACAGTACAGCGGCGCCTATCTCGTAGTGGACAACTGCTACGGCGAGTTCTGCGAGGAAACCGAACCGAAAGCGGACATATTGGTAGGCTCTCTTATCAAAAACCCCGGCGGCGGAATCGCCGAGACCGGCGGCTATATCGTCGGCACTAAAAAAGCCGTCGAGCTCGCTTCCTACCGTCTGACCGTTCCCGGAATCGGGCTGGAGGCTGGCGCTTCGCTCGGGCAGACAAAGAACATGATCAAGGGGCTGTTTTTCGCGCCGCACGCGACCGCGCAGGCGCTTAAAACCGCGGTTTTCGCCGCTTTGCTGTTTGAAAAGCTCGGATACGACGTATCCCCGACCGCGTTTGAAAAGCGGGTGGACATCATCCAGACCGTCAACCTGAAAAACGCGGACACGTTGCTGAAATTCTGTCGCGGCATACAGGCGGGAAGCCCGATTGATTCCTTCGTCGAGCCGGTCGGCTGGGCGATGCCCGGCTACAACGACGAGGTGGTGATGGCCGCCGGCACCTTTACGCAGGGCTCCTCGATAGAGTTGTCGGCAGACGCTCCCATTCGCGAACCGTACACAGTGTACCTGCAGGGCGGCGTCACATATGAGAGTGGTAAATACGGCATCCTTTCCGCCGCGAGATATATGCTTGATTTGATGTAAAATTCGTGAAAGGAATGGTAGCGCATGCCAATGGAAGCCAACATTTTAGTATATACTAAGAGCGCGTTCATCTACAACCGCATCGAGAACGCCTTTTCGCATAACCATGGCGTTCATGTCATCTGCAGCATTTCGATCAACGACTGTATCTATAAAATTCATGAACGGGCGGCATACCTTTCCTGCGTCATCGTGTACAGCGACAGCGATGAAAAAGAGTATCTGCTGGAGATTGCGAAAATCAGGGCCGCCAACCGCAAAATACCGATTATTCTGATTTCTTCCGGAAACACGGTCAGCTTTATCCACAAAGTCATCAACCACGGGGTCAACGACATCATCTTAATGCCCTTTACCGACCAGTTTTTAATCGAAAGAGTCTATAGAATCATCAACAAGGGCAGCGAAAAGAACAAGAACGTAGAAATCATCTCGCTGAGCCTGTTCAAATACCTGAACGGAGAGCTAAAGAAAGCGCAGAAGGGCAACTATCCGCTGTCCATGATGCTCACCACCCTTCAATACGACGACGAGGAGAAATACTCGAAAAAACAGAAGAACTTCTTCCTCGACGTCTTTTCGGACAACCTGAAAGGACTTTATTTTGAAACCGACTTGTTTATCCGGTTTGACCAGAAATACTATCTCGGTGTTTTCCCGTTCTGCAGCTCCAAGAACGAAAGCATTATTTTAAGCAAAAACACCGAGCGCTTCAACCGCCTTGTGCTGATGAACATGCTGCCGGCGGACAGCAGAATGATTACCGCGTTTGTCAGCTATCCCGATAACATGAACAACATCGTCGACGGCTTCAAGGTTTTGATGAAGACCATCCGCAAGGACTTCTCGGACCACGACCTCGAGATCTACTTCGAAGAGTACGGACAGATTATTTTTGAGGAAAACGAAGAGGTATTGGTATAATAAAAACTGCCGGGGCGCGCGTCCCGGCAGTTTTTTTGCAAAAAACAGGGAAATCATCGAATCCGATTCTAATTTTTAAAACTATATCGGGGAAAGCGGGATAAGCGCGATGCGAAAACTTTATGCAAAAGTTTTTATAGAAGAAAACTTCTAAAACAGCCAGAGCTGAAATATGTTATCACAGCAAAAAAAACACCCTTATCTGCGCCGCGAAGCACAGATAAGAGTGCAACTTCTTTATACTTTTACCTTCTCCCATCTGCCGCTTGAGAAGCGCAGCGCGGAAAAAATAAGACGAATGATTTGGTCGATCGCAAGGCTGAACCAGGCGCCGATCAACCCGATGCCGAAGGTGTAGCAGAAAAGGTAGGTCAGAATCGGTCGGATTACCATAATCGAGACGGTCGAAACAGCCGCGACGTACTTCGTATCGCCCGCCCCTCTCAGGCAGCCGTTGTAAATGACCTGCGTAATCTGCGCCACGCAGATCAGCGCGACGATATACATAATAATGGTGCCGTTATGCATGATGTAGTCATAGTCGTTATCGCTGCTGCTGACAAACAGTCCGACCAACGTCCTGCCTGCAAACCCGAACAAAAGCACTAAGAAAAGCGATATAAAAAACCCGACGCGCTGCCCGGCTTTTCCGTACAACGTGGAAAGGTCGGGTCTTTTTTTGCCGAGATTCTGCCCGACCAGCGCGGAGGACGCCATTCCCAGCCCGTCGCCAAAAGTGAAGGAGAGATTGATAATGTTCATGCAAATCTGATGCGTCGCGAACGCGGCGGTTCCGAGATTGGCGACGGTCGCGGCGTATATAAAAAATCCGACGCGAATGCATGCCTGTTCCATACCGGCGCCCATGCCGACTTTTAAAAGCGGTTTAATCAGTTCGGCGCGAAAACGGAATAGTTCCTTGAAATTCAGGTACAGATATCCTTTCCGCCGGATCGACCAGACCGACATGCCGCAGGCGACCATATTGCCCATGACTGTTGGTATCGCGGCGCCGACGATGCCCAGCGCCGGAAAACCGCATTTGCCCGTAATCAACAGATAATCGAAAACCACGTTGACGACGTTCGCCGTGAGGTTGGAGGTCAACGCGATGCGCGTGTTGCCGATGCTTCGCTGCGCGGAGTTGATGGCGCCGCTCACCGCGGTAAACACCATGCCCGACATGACAATTCGGAAATACAAAACCGCGTCCGCGATGGTTTCATCGTTCGCGCCGGCAAGCCGTATCAGCGGATCGTCGATTGCGAGGGCGACGGCGGAAACCATAATGCCGAGCGCAATGCTGAGCGAAACCGCCTGCGCAAGGGTCTTGTTCGCGCCGTTCCGGTCCCCCTGCCCTTTTCTTCGGCTGACCACCGCGGTGACGCTGATGTTCAGCGCAAAAAACACAGCATAAAACAAGAGCCTCGGCTGGTTGGTAAGTCCAACCGCTGCGATAGCTCTTGCGCCCAGCGCCGAAACCATGAGTGTATCGACGATGCCGACCAGACCGACCAGCACCGACTCTGCGGTCGCCGGCCACGCCACGTCAATCAAGTTTTTGTATAATTCCTTCGATTTCGGCAGTTCTCCGAAAATCTCATGCTTTTTCACCATGCCTTCGACGGTAAAAAAGCGTTTTATGCGGGAAAACATAAAAGACCTTCTATGCTAATTTCGATATAAACGTTTTGTCTGATAAACCGGTTCGCAGGTAAGGTTGATGCCGAGCTTCTTTAACACCTTCACGTCAACCTCGGAAAGAATTACGGAAGAGTGCATCTCGCAGCCCTTTAAATCGATCAGATGCGTAAGCGCGTCCGCCGCGTTTCGATCGGTTACGGCGCACATCGACAAAGCGATCAAAAGCTCGTCGGTGTGCAGGCGGGGGTTTCGGTTGCCGAGGTAGTTTACCTTCAGGTCCTGAATCGGCTCGATTACCGTCGGCGAAATCAGCGTAACGCTGTCGTCAATGCCGGCGAGCGCCTTGAGCGCGTTAAGAAGCATCGCGGAGGATGCGCCGAGCAGCGGAGAGGTTCTTCCGGTGATGATTCTGCCGTCGTGCAGTTCGATGGCGGCGGCGGGAACGCCGGTTTCGGCGGCGCGTTTGACCGCCGCGACCGCCACTTTGCGGTCGGCGATCGAAATGCCGCACTGCTTCATCAACAATTCTATTTTGGAAACGGCTTCCCTGCCGGACAATCCCTTTTTCTCGATGCAGAGCGCTTCGTAATACCGGCGGATAATCTCCGCTTTTGCCGCTTCGCGGCAGACTTCGTCGTCGGTAATGCAGTATCCCGCCATGTTCACGCCCATATCGGTCGGGGACTTGTAGGGCGACGAGCCGTATATCATTTCAAACATGGATTTCAGAACCGGGAAAACCTCGATGTCCCGGTTGTAGTTGACCGCCGTTTTTCCGTAAGCCTCAAGATGGAACGGGTCGATCATGTTGACGTCCTGCAGATCCGCGGTCGCGGCTTCATACGCGATGTTGACAGGGTGTTTGAGCGGAAGATTCCATATCGGGAAGGTCTCGAACTTCGCGTAGCCCGCTTTGACGCCCCTGCACATTTCATGGTACAGCTGAGACAGGCAGGTTGCCATCTTTCCGCTGCCGGGCCCGGGCGCCGTAACGATAACCAGAGACCGGGTGGTCTCGATATACTCGTTCTTTCCGTATCCGTTTTCGCTGACAATCAGCGCGATATCCGACGGATAGTTCTCGATCAGATAGTGTTTGTAGGTTTTAACGCCCAACGCGGAAAGCCGGTTCTGGAACGCGACCGCCGCCGGCTGCCCTGCAAAGTGCGTTAGCACCACGCTGCCGACGTACAGTCCGCTGGCCCGGAACGCGTCGATTAAGCGGAGGACGTCCAAATCGTATGTTATGCCGATGTCGCCTCTGACCTTGTTTTTCTCGATATCGTTGGCGTTGATTGTAATCACGATTTCGGCGTCGTCGGCAAGCTCAAGAAGCATATTGATTTTGTTGTCGGGTTTAAAGCCGGGGAGCACCCTCGACGCGTGATAATCGTCGAAAAGCTTTCCGCCGAACTCCAAATATAGCTTTCCGCCGAACTGCGCGATGCGCTTTTTAATATGCTCGGACTGCAGCTTGATATATGTTTCGCTGTCGAAACCGATTTTCATAAAAAATCCCTTTCTTGCGGCAACTGCCTGTTTTTTCAAAAATTATTGCGCCGGTCGGGCGCAATATCGTTGCGGTTGCGTTTATACTTTTATGATAGAATCGGCGTATTTGCCGTCGTATTCCTTCAAAATAGGCTTGATTTTCTCGTTGATGAACCGCTCGGTCTGCAGCGGCGCGAGTCCGATGAAGTCGCGCGGATTGAGAATCGCCTTCAGCTCTTCCTCGCTGAGCCTGAATGCGGGATCGTTCTTAATCCTGTCGATCAGCGAGACGTCCTCGCCCTGTTTTCTTGCCAGTTCGACCTCCATCGCGTAAGTGCGGATGCGCTCGTGCAGCTGCTGACGGTCTCCGCCCTTCTTTACCGCCTCCATCAGGATATTTTCGGTCGCGCTGAAAGGCAGGTGTTCCGCCAAACGCTTCTCGATCACCTTCGGATATACGGTTATGCCTTTGGTAACGTCGATGAGCAGGTTGAGAATGCTGTCGATCGCCAGGAACCCTTCCGCGAGCGAGATGCGGCGGTTCGCGGAGTCGTCGAGCGAACGCTCGAGCCACTGCACCGACGCTGTCATATCGGCGTTGATTGCGTTCGCAAGCTGATAGCGCGCGATCGAGCAGATGCGCTCGCAGCGGATCGGGTTGCGCTTGTACGCCATCGCGGAAGAACCGATCTGATTCCTGCCGAACGGCTCCTCCAGCTCGCCGAAGCTCTGCAGAAGGCGCATATCCTGCGCGAACTTATAGGAACTCTGCGCGATGCCGGACAGCACGTTATGGATGCGCATATCCTCTTTTCTGGTATAGGTCTGTCCGGAAACGTCGAACACGTCGCTAAAGCCGAAGTATTCCGCAATCATTTTCTCAAGCTTGACAACCTTATCGACGTCGCCGTTGAACAGCTTCAAAAAGGTCGCCTGCGTGCCGGTCGCGCCTTTGTTGCCAAGCAGGCGCAGTCCTTTTAAGACATAATCAAGGTCGCAGAAATCGATGTAAAAGTCCTGCAGCCACAATGCCGCGCGCTTTCCGACGGTCGTGGGCTGCGCCGCCTGCAGGTGCGTGTACGCGAGCGCGGGCATCTCCTTGTACTGCATCGCGAAATCCGCCAGATTCTTGATGACGGTAAGCAGCTTTGCTCTGACAAGCCTGAGCGCTTCCCGCATGATAATGACGTCCGCGTTGTCGGTAACAAAGCAGCTGGTCGCGCCGAGATGGATGATGCCGGCGGCTTTGGGGCATACCTCGCCGTACGCGCGGTTGTGCGCCATGACGTCGTGCCGGGTTTCCTTTTCAATCTCGGCGATGCGGTTGAAGTCGATGTTGTCGACGTTCGCTTTCAGCTCGTCAACCTGTTCCTGCGTGATGGGGAGCCCTAACTTCATTTCCGACTCGGCGAGCGCGACCCAAAGCCTGCGCCAGGTGGAAGCGCGCTTCTGCTGCGAAAAAAGCTCCTGCATTTCTTTGGAAGCGTATCTGCCCGAAAAAGGGCTTTCGTAGTTGTTCATAGCCAAAACATCCTGTTCGAATCTATACTTCTATATACTGCTCTCTCTCGGCGCCGACAGAGATATACTTAATCGGGCAGCCGACAGATTTTTCGATAAACTCCACGTATTTTCTCGCGTTCTCCGGAAGATCGCTCAGCTTGCGGCAGCCGGAGATATCGCGCATCCAGCCGTCAAGGTATTCGTAAACCGGCTTCGCTCTATCCAGTTTCGCGCCGACCGGGAACTCCTGCGTTCTGACGCCGTCCACCTCGTACGCGACGCAAATCGGTATCTTCTCCATATACGAAAGGATATCCAGTTTGGTGAGCGCGATAAAGTCGGCGCCCTGCACCCGGATGCCGTATCTGGACGCGACCACATCGAACCCGCCGACCCTTCTCGGTCTGCCGGTCGCGGCGCCGTACTCGCTGCCGGCTTCTCTGAGCTTATCCGCCGCTTCGCCGAAGAGTTCGCAGGTAAACGGGCCCTCGCCGACGCAGGAAGAATAGGCCTTCATAATGCCGATGACGTTGTCCAGTTTTCTGTTCGGAATTCCGGCTCCGATGGGAGCGTAGGCGGCGATGGTGTTGGAAGATGACGTAAACGGGTAAATGCCGAAATCGACGTCTCTGAGCGCGCCCAGCTGCGCTTCAAACATAATATTTTTGCCTTCTTCCGCGGCTTTGTCCAGGTATGCGCCCGTATCGCAGATAAACGGCAAAAGCTGTGTGCCGTATTCAACGATGTGCGCGTACATCTCCTCGGCGGAAACCGCCTGCGCGCCGTAGCCCTTGCTCAGCGTAAGGTTTTTCCACTCGACGATATCCGCAAGCCGGCTCTTTAAACTCTCCAGCTCAAAGAGATCGCCCATGCGAATGCCTTTTTTAAAGTATTTATCCGCGTAAACAGGCGCGATTCCTCTGCGCGTAGAGCCGAACTTCTTTTCCGCAAGCCGTTCTTCCTCCAAAATATCCTGGCTTACATGATACGGCATGCAAATAACGGCTCTGTCGCTGATTTTTAGGTTCTCCGGGGTAATCGTGATTCCGCCGGCTCTTAGTCTTTCTATTTCACCGACAAGGTGTTTGATGTCAATGACCATACCGTTTCCGAGCACGTTTACGACGCCGTCTCTGAGAATACCGGACGGCATCAGATTCAGGATGAACCTGCCCTTCTCGTTTACGACGGTGTGGCCGGCGTTGTTTCCGCCCTGATAGCGGACAACAATGTCATAGTTCGCGGACAAAAGGTCAACCATTCTGCCTTTGCCCTCGTCGCCCCAGTTAATTCCTGTAATAGCGGTAAGCATAATAAACCCTTTCTTCCGGTGAAAAGTTTTGCGTAAGCCATAAACCACCGACTAAATGGCTTGCTAAAATCAACAAATTATTATATCAGTTTTATCCCTGTTTGTCAAACTTTAAATGCCCTTCTTCAAAAAATCCGGAACCAGTTTGATGTCGTCCACGACCGCCGCGCCGGTCGAGAGCAGGTCGGCTCTGGACTGATGCCCGTTCGGTATCAGAATGCAGAAACAGCCGATCGCCTGCGCTGTGTCGAAATCGTGCAGCGTGTCGCCGATCAGGACGCAGTTTTCGGGATTGATGCGGTTTTCCTTGATAAAACTGACCGCTCGTTCGATTTTCCCCAATACAAGGTTGTCCGACGAGCCGAGGATATGGTCGAAGTAGCCGATCACGCCGGTTTTCTCCGCGAACGGGATAATCATCTCGTTGGAGGAGGACGACAGGATAATCTGAACGTATCCGGCTTTGTCCAGCTCGTCAAGCACTTTTTGCGCGCCGTCCATCAGCGGAAAGGTATGGATGTTCTGCCGGTAGAAGTAATTGAACTCATACATGATGTCGTCCATCGTGATGTCGGTAAAATCAAAGAGATGGTCGTAAAACCGCTTAATCGGCGTGTCTATATACGCATAATACTGCTCTTTTGTAATCGGTTCTCTGCCCCGCTTCGCAAGAATGCAGTTGACCGCCTTCATCGAACAGTCCAAATCGTCAATCAGCGTGCCGTTCCAATCCCAAAATATATGCGTATAACCCAAACTTTCACTCCTTCACCAAAAGCGGGCGGAAAAATCCGCCCCGCAGATTCGCTTTTTTGTGTTATGAGCGCACAGCAATCGCTCATAATACTTCTTGCTTCATCTCTTATCTTATATCTCTTACCTTTTATCTCTTATCTTTTATCTCTTACCTTTTATCTCTTATCTCTTATCTCTTACCTTTTATCTTTTTTATCTCTTACCTTTTACTTCTTCCCTAATCATTGTATATCGGATGGCTGTCGCACATTTTCTTGACTTCGGAAAGAATGTATTCTTTGCTGTTCTCGAAATCCACAACCGCAAGTTTGATCAAGCGCGCGATCTTCACCATATCCTCTTCCTTGAATCCTCTTGAGGTGACGGCGGGCGTGCCTAACCGCAAGCCGCTGGTGACGAACGGGCTCTGCGGGTCGTTCGGAATGGTGTTTTTGTTCGCGGTGATGTGAACCTCGTCCAGCCTTTTCTCAAGCTCTTTGCCGGTGATGTTGAAGTTCCGCAAATCCAGCAGCATCAAGTGGTTGTCGGTGCCGCCCGATACCAGTTTGAAGCCCTCCGTGACGAGCGCGTTGGCGAGCGCCTGCGCGTTCCGGATAATCTGCTTCTGGTACTCCTTGAACTCGTCGGTCAGCGCTTCGCCGAGCGCGACGGCTTTCGCGGCGATGATGTGCATCAGCGGACCGCCCTGCGTGCCGGGGAATACGGCCTTGTCGATCTTCGGACCCAGCTCGGCTTTGCATAAAATCAGACCGCCTCTGGGACCTCTGAGGGTTTTGTGCGTGGTGGTCGTGACAACGTCCGCGTAGGGAACCGGGCTTTCGTGCAGGCCGGCCGCGACCAGACCCGCGATGTGCGCCATATCCACCATCAGGTACGCGCCTACTTCGTCCGCGATCTCGCGGCAGCGCTTGAAGTCGATGGCCCTTGAATACGCGCTCGCGCCGACCAGGATCAGTTTCGGCTTGCATTCGCGCGCGGTCTGAAGCATTTTATCGTAATCAATACGCTGGGTATCGTCGCTAACTCCGTAGGGAACGATGTTGAAGTATTTGCCGGATATGTTAACGGGAGAACCGTGCGACAGATGTCCGCCGTGCTGAAGGTTCATCCCCATAACGGTATCGCCCGGATTGAGAAGCGCAAAGAATACGGCAAGGTTTGCCTGTGCTCCGCTGTGCGGCTGAACGTTTGCGTGCTCCGCGCCAAACAGTTTTTTCGCTCTTTCGATCGCGATGTTTTCAATAATGTCCACATACTGGCATCCGCCGTAATACCGCTTGCCGGGGTATCCTTCCGCGTATTTGTTGGTCAGAATGGTTCCTGCGGCAAGAAGCACTGCTTCGGATACGATGTTCTCGCTGGCGATCAGCTCGATATTCTCGCGTTGACGCTTCAGCTCCAGCTCACAGGCTTCGGCAACTTCCTTGTCGTATTTCTTCAGCTCTTCAATCGATCTCATGCTAAGTTTTTCCTCCAGAATTCAGATGAATTTATTTTACCTGCCTGACACGACAGCAGTTTTTCTAATTCGAGAAACTTACATTGATAACCGCAATCTCCGCGCGG